>Ga0156178_135_pt1 | contig 163864 bp, 152 predicted proteins | sample RifCSPlowO2_12_FD_107831 | JGI IMG/M metagenome (GOLD analysis project Ga0156178, IMG submission 107831) | Burkholderiales bacterium RIFCSPLOWO2_12_FULL_65_40 | reverse complement strand
TCACAGGTTTGTTGATTGCGTCGGACTCCATCGCGTTTTTGTGTTTTTTCAGGAGTCCTTCATGGGCAACAAACTTTACGTGGGCAACCTGCCCTACTCGTTCCGCGACAATGATCTGGAACAAACCTTCGGCCAGTACGGCTCGGTCTCCAGCGCCAAGGTCATGATGGAACGTGACACCGGCCGCTCCAAGGGTTTCGGCTTTGTCGAAATGGGCAGCGACGCAGAAGCCCAAGCCGCCATCCAAGGCGTGCATGGTCAAAACTTCGGCGGCCGTGACCTCGTGGTCAACGAAGCCCGTCCCATGGAGCCCCGCGCTCCCCGTAGCGGCGGCTTCGGCGGCGGCAATGGCGGTGGCGGCGGTTACGGTGGTGGCGGCGGCGGCGGCTACGGCGGTGGCCGCAGCGGTGGCGGCGGTGGTGGTGGCTACGGCGGTGGCCGCAGCAGCTACTGATCAGCCCGCACCGGAAGGCATTGCAGCCTTCCAGCGCAACAAAAGGAGCCCTTGGGCTCCTTTTTTTATTTCCGAGACGCTACAGATGCGCCACAGATCGTAAAAACCCTTGCTTTTTGCGCATTAGTACGGGACATAATGCGCAAGCGGGCCTGACCCGTTTTTGGTTTGCGGTGATCCTTCAGTTGCACGCATAGGGCGTCGTCGAGATGAGCTGGTTGCGTTTTCGGGACTCCATCGCTTTTTCTTTGTGTTTTTGAGGAGTCCCTCGATGGGCAACAAACTCTATGTGGGCAATCTGCCCTACGGCGTGCGTGACAACGATCTGGAGCAGGCCTTCGGCCAGTTCGGCAGCGTCACCAGCGCCAAGGTCATGATGGAACGCGACACGGGCCGCTCCAAGGGCTTCGGCTTTGTCGAGATGGGCAGTGATGCCGAAGCGCAGGCCGCCATCAATGGCATGAATGGCCAGCCCCTGGGTGGCCGCGCCATCGTGGTCAACGAGGCCCGTCCGATGGAGCCTCGTCCTCCCCGCACGGGTGGTTTTGGGGGTGGCGGCGGCGGCTACGGTGGCGGTGGCCGCAGCGGTGGTGGCGGCTACGGCGGCGGTCGCAGTGAAGGCGGTTACGGCGGTGGTGGCGGCCGTGAAGGCGGCGGCGGTGGCTACGGTGGCGGTGGCCGCAGCGAAGGCGGTTTTCGCAGTCCCTATGGCTCGGGCCCGCGCGGTGGTGGCGGCGGCGGTGGCCGGGGCAATGGTGGTGGCGGCTACGGCGGCGGCAACAGCTACTGAACCTGGCGCGCGCTCACAAGCCAGTCGAAAAAGCTCCTGCGGGAGCTTTTTTCATGCCCGCAGGCAGGCCCAGGGCTGCGGATCAGCCCCCATCCGTGGTCCGGTGCTTGCGCGGCCGCCCCGCCAACAACCGGTCAAACAGCGCGTTAGGCAGCATGCGCAGCAGTTTGGCCACCACCCCCATTTGCCAGGGAATGACGCGGTAGCTCACTCCAGCCCGCTCGGTGGCAAATGCCCGGTCGGCAAAATCCTCGGGACGCATCAGGAAGGGCATGGCATACCGGTTTTTGCGCGTCAGTGGCGTGTCGATGTAACCAGGGCTGATGGTGGATACGCCCACGCCCGTTCCGCGCAGTTCCCCACGCAGACTTTCGCAGTAGCTGATGAGTGCCGCCTTGCTCGCGCAATACGCCCCATGGCCGGGCAGCCCCCGGATGCCGGCCACGCTGGCAATACCCACCAGCCGACCACTGCCGCGCTGCACCATGGCGTTGATGAAGGGCTGAAAGGTGGCGGCTGCGCCCACCGTGTTGGTGGCGAAGACCCGGGCCATGGCGTCGAGGTCTTCACGCAGCGCGGTATCGACACCGACACTGATGCCGGCATTGGCGATGACCACGTCCGGCACACCCTGGCGCTGCAGGCAGTCCAGTCCAGCCGCCACGATGCTCTCGATCTGCGAGACATCTGCACTATAAATTTGGTAGCTGTCAGCGCTTATTCCGTTTGCTTCAGCCCATGATTCGATCTCATGAATGCGGCGTGCCACCAGCGCCAGGCGCCAGCCCGCACGGTGGTAGCGGGCAGCCAAGGCCTGACCAATGCCACTGGAGGCCCCGGTAATGAAGACAAGAGGTGCGGTCATGGCGGGGTTGTCCACCTTTCAGGTCGGGTGAAATGGGCTCAGCGCGCAGGAACCAGCACGCCGCGCACACGGCCACGCAGTTGCAGCACCTGTTCGAGGTTGTCGTATTCCATGCTGTCGGCCGTGAAACGGTCTTTTCCCCGCGTGAGCGTGACCGGCTGGTCCGAGCGGACACGCTCCAGCTGGGGCCAGGCGTGCAGGAACTCCCCCCGGAACTCCATCCGGGGCTGCGCCTTGCCCTGGATGGCCGGCGCCTCACGGACCACCACGGCATTGCCACGGAGTTGCACCTCGGAGCCATCCGCATTGCTGAGCGACCGGTCGGCCGTGGCGCGCACCAGACGTCCATCGACCGACAGTGACCGCAGGCGCACATCGTCAATTTCCAGGGTATCGGTGTCGGGGTAGTGGCGGGCCACGGCACCCTGAACCTCGCTTTGCAGGCGGCCACTGGCGTCAAAACTCTGGATCGAAAATCCCTTCATCACGTAGTCTGGCTCGTGCCGTGGGGCGCTGGCGGGGCGGGGCTCCTGCACCTGCGGGGCATTGCGCACCAGCCACCAGGTGCCCAGCGCCAGCAGGCCCATCAGCAATACCGGCAGGTAGATGGAAAGCCGGTCCCAGGCATGGCGCAGGCCCATGGTCATGCGCAATAGTGCGCCAGCAAGCTGGCGTAGCGGCCGCTGGCCATGAGCAGCAGGTCGCAGAACTCGCGTGCGGCGCCGTCGCCGCCGCGCGCCTGCGTGACGTAGTGGGCACTGGCCCGCACCTCGGCCTGGGCATTGGCCGGCGCGCAGGCCAGGGCGCAGCGGCGCATCACGGGCAGATCGGGCCAGTCGTCCCCCATGGCGGCGGCCTGCGCCCAGGTCAGGCCCAGCGTGGCCAGCATCTGCTCGGCCGCCGGGCGCTTGTCCTCGGTGCCGAAAACGGCATGCTCCACCCCCAGCGCATGCAGCCGCACACGCAGCGGCGCCGAGTCACGGCCCGTGATCACGGCGGGCACGATACCCGCCTTCTGCAGCAGTTTCAGGCCATGGCCGTCGAGGGTGTTGAAGCGCTTGAGCGTCTCGCCCGTCTCGCTGAAGAACAGGCCGCCGTCGGTGAGCACGCCGTCGACGTCAAAGAACGCCACGCGCACGTCCTGTGCTGCCAGCAGCAGTTCGGGCGCAAAGCGCAGCGCGGGCAGGGTGGTTGCCGCCATGTCAGATCACCTTCGCGCGCATCAGGTCCCCGATATGGACGATGCCGCTGAGCAGGCCCTCGGCATCGACCACCAGCACGCTGGTGATGCCGTGGCTTTCCATCATCTCGGCAGCGTCTACAGCCAGCGCATCGGGGGCAATGCTGCGCGGGCCGGGGTGCATGATTTCCCCGGCCGTGGCGCTGCGCAGGTCCGCACCGGCCTCGATGCGGCGGCGCAGGTCACCGTCGGTGAAGATGCCGAGCACCCGGCCCTGGCCATCCACCACGGCCGAGGCGCCCAGGCCCTTGGCGCTCATCTCGCGCATCAGCGTGCCAAAGCCTGCGTCGGGAGACACCTGCGGCACCTGGACTCCGGTACGCATCACGTCACTCACATGGGTGAGCAGCTTGCGTCCGAGCGCTCCGCCCGGGTGCGAGCGGGCAAAATCCTCGGCGCGAAAGCCTCGTGCATCGAGCAGCGCCACGGCCAGCGCGTCGCCCAGCGCGAGTTGCGCCGTGGTGCTGGTCGTCGGGGCCAGGTTCAGCGGGCAGGCCTCGCGCTCGACGCTGCAGTCCAGCACCCAGTCGGCATGCTGCGCCAGCGAGGACTGCAGGTTGCCGGTAAGGGCGATCAAGGGCACGCCCAGGCGGTGTAGCACCGGGAGAATGGCGGTGAGCTCGGCACTCTCACCACTGTTGGAGATGGCCAGCACCAGATCCTGGGCCGTCACCATGCCCAGATCGCCGTGGCTGGCCTCGGCCGGGTGCACGAACAGGGCCGGGGTGCCGGTGGAAGCCAGCGTGGCGGCGATCTTGCGGCCGATATGCCCGCTTTTCCCCATGCCCATGACCACGACGCGGCCCTGGGTCTGCAGCATTTGCTGCACGACCTGGGCGAAGCGGCTGTCCACCCGCTGGCCGAGCGCACGCAGCGCAGCGGCTTCGATGTCGAAGGTTTCCCGGGCCAGGCGCAGGGCCTGCTCGGCGTCAAAAGGGCGCTGGGCGCCGGTGGCAACATGCATGCGGCGATTCTATCGGCCAGGGGCGATCGGACCTCGGATAGCATTGCCATATGTCTTCTCTTGCCCTGACCTTGCTGTATCTGCTGGCCGCAGTGCTCGGGGTTGTGGCCTGTCGCAGCCTCAAGCTCCCCCCGATGCTCGGCTACCTGGCGGCCGGCGTGCTGATCGGCCCGCATGCGCTGGCACTGGCACAGAACTCAGAAAGCGTGCGCCATCTGGGAGAGTTTGGCGTGGTGTTCCTGATGTTCGCCATCGGCCTGGAGTTCAGCCTGCCCAAGCTGCGCGCCATGCGTCGCCAGGTGTTCGGCCTGGGCCTGCTGCAGGTGGTGCTGACCATGACCGCCGCCTTTGGCGGCACGCTGGCACTGGCGTCCCTGCTCGGCGGCGTGTGGGACGTGGGCTGGCAGACGGCGCTGGCGCTGGCCGGCACGCTGGCCATGAGCAGCACGGCCATCGTGGTCAAGCTCATGGCCGAGCGCGCCGAGATCGAGAGCGAGCACGGGCGGCAGATCATGGGCATCCTGCTGTTCCAGGATCTGGCCGTGGTGCCGCTGCTGGTCTTGATTCCCGCGCTGGGCTCCTCGCCGGACGATCTGCTCATGGCCCTGGGTCTGGCGCTGATCAAAGCCACGGTCCTGGTGGGCCTGCTGCTGACCGGCGGGCAAAAGCTGATGCGCTGGTGGCTCACGCTGGTGGCGCGGCGCAAGAGCGACGAGCTGTTCATGCTGAACCTGCTGCTGATCACGCTGGGCCTGGCCTGGCTGACCGATCTGGCGGGCCTGAGCCTGGCACTGGGCGCCTTCATCGCAGGGGTGCTGGTGTCGGAGACCGAATACCGGCACCAGGTGGGCACCGACATCCGGCCGTTTCACGATGTGCTGCTGGGTCTGTTCTTCATCACCATCGGCATGATGCTGGACTGGCATATCCTGCTGGAGCAATGGGCGCTGGTGCTCGGACTCTTGCTCGTGCCCATGCTGCTCAAGCTGGGCATCATCCTGGTGCTGGCCCGTGGCATGGGCGCCACCACCGGCGTGGCACTGCGTACCGGCCTCTACCTGGCCCAGGCAGGCGAGTTCGGCTTCGTGCTGCTCTCGCTCACACAGCAAAACGGACTGGTGCGCCCGGCCCTGATGAACCCGATCCTCGCGGCCATGGTGCTGTCGATGCTGGCCACGCCCTTCCTCATCATGTACAGCAACCGCATCGTGATGAAGCTGGTGGCCAGCGACTGGCTGCAGCAGTCACTGCAGATGACCAGCATTGCGCGCAAGACCATCGACACCAGCAACCACATCATCATCTGCGGCTTTGGCCGATGCGGCCAGAACCTGGCGCGCATGCTGGAACATGAAGGCATTGCCTACATGGCGCTGGACCTCGACCCCGACCGCGTGCGCCAGGCGGCCGCTGCCGGCCATTCGGTGGTGTATGGCGATGCCTCGCGCCTGCAGGCCCTGGTAGCCGCGGGCCTGGTGCGCGCCAGCGCCGTGGCCGTGACCTACATCGACATCCAGTCGTCCCTGAAAGTGCTCGCCAACACCCGGGTGCACGCCCCCCATGTGCCGGTGGTGGTGCGCACCCAGGACGACCTGCACCTGGACAAGCTGCGCGCAGCCGGCGCCACCGAGGTGGTGCCCGAAGCCATCGAGGGATCGCTGATGCTGGCCAGCCATGCGCTGGCCCTGGTGGGGGTGCCCATGCGCCGGGTGCTGCGCCTGGTGCAGGACCAGCGCGACGCGCGCTATGACCTGCTGCGTGGGTACTTTCATGGCGCCGATGATGACACCGCCAGCGAGCGCGACCAGGCACGCATGTCCACCCTCACACTGCCCCCCGGGGCGCAGACGCTGGGCAAGCCGCTGGGAGACCTGGCCCTGCATGCCATCGGCGTGAACGTGCTCAATCTGCGCCATGGCAATGGCCGCATGTCCCCCCCCCAGGATGCCACGGTGCTGGCCGAGGGCGACACGCTGGTCTTGTCCGGCTCGCCAGCCGCCCTGGTGCTGGCCGAGGACCGCTTGTTGCGCGGTTGAGCTCCTTCCGTTGGTACGCGGCCCCTTCAGCGTCCCGCCAGGAGCCCATCGGCCGGCCCCGGCCGACCGAACAGATAGCCCTGAAAGCGTTGACAGCCATTGCGCAACAGAAACTTGCGCTGGCCCTGGCTTTCCACCCCTTCGGCCACCACCTCCAGGCCCAGGCTGTGCGCCAGCGTGATGACGGTGCAGGCGATGGCCGCATCGTTGGGGTCGGTCAGAACATCGCGCACAAAGCCCTGATCGATCTTGAGCTGGTCCAGCGGCAAGCGCTTGAGGTAGCTGAGCGACGAATACCCGGTGCCGAAATCGTCCAGTGAAAAACCCACCCCCTGCGTCCTCAGCACCTGCATCTTGGCGATGCCGTCTTCCACGTCGTGCAGCAGCAGGCTCTCGGTCAGCTCCAGCTTGAGCCGGCACGGATCAGCACCGGTCTGCCGCAAAACATCCAGCACCTGCTGGACGTAGTCGGGATGGCGAAACTCCCGCGTGCTCACGTTGACCGCCACCGTCCACGACTGGCTGGCAGGCACGCCGCTCCAGCGCACCAGTTGCTCGCAGGCCGCCTGCAGCACCTGGCGCCCCAGCGGGAGGATCAGCCCGGTGTGCTCGGCCAGTGCAATGAAATCCCCGGGATAGACCATGCCGCGCTGCGGATGCTCCCAGCGCACCAGCGCCTCGGCGCCCAGCACCACGCCGTGGACATCCACCACGGGCTGGTAGTGCAGCAGAAACTCGCCCCGCTGCAGGCCCTGGCGGATATCGGCCTCCAGGGCCGAGCGGGCTGTGGCCGAGGCCTGCATGGCCGGGTCGAAAAAGCACATGGTGTTGCGGCCCTGTGCCTTGGCCTGGTACATGGCCAGATCGGCCCGCTGAAGCAGTTCCTGCGCAGCGGGTTGGGCACTGCGGAACATGGCTATTCCGATGCTGGGGGTGCTGTGCACCTCGCTGCCCTGCACGTCGTAGGGCTGATTCAGCACCCGGAGGATTTTCTGCGCCACCACTTCAGCCTCCACGGCCGCCTCGGGCTCCCGCGCATGCAGGCCCTGCAGGATCACGACAAATTCGTCGCCGCCCAGCCGCGCGACGGTGTCCGTGGTGCGCACGCACTCCACCACGCGCTGCCCGGCCTGCAACAGCAGGTGATCCCCGCATTCGTGGCCCAGCGTGTCATTGACGTTCTTGAAGTTGTCCAGATCCAGAAACAGCAGTGCACCATGGCACGCACCGCGCTCACAGGCGGCTGCAACGCGCTCCAGGCGCTCCAGCAGCAAACGGCGGTTCGGAAGCCCCGTCAGTTCGTCAAAGAAAGCCAGCCGCTGAATTTCTGCCTCGGCCCGTTTGCGCTCGGTGATGTTCCGGGCCAGGCCCCGGTAGCCGGTGAAGTTTCCCTCCCCGTCAAAAATGGGTTCACCGCTGATCGACACCCAGATGGGTGCACCGTCGGCATCCAGGCGCTGCATCTCGAAATCGTGGAAGACCTCATGCGCCTGCAACTGCGCACGATGCACCCGCCATTGGCTGTCGCTGACGATGGCATCCGGCAGTTCCCAGCGGGTGAGGCCCAGGTGGTTCGGGTTCGGCAGGCCGCTACTGTGGGCGTTCCCTTCGAACCGGACAAACCGGAACTCGGCATCCTGCTCCCAGTACCAGTCCGACGACAGCTGGGTCAGGCTGCGCCAGCGGGCCTCGACCTCTCTGCGCTCGATGTCGGCCCGGCGGGCCATTTCAAGCTGTCCCACGCTGTTGAGCAAGGGCTGCAGAAAGTGGACATCGGCGCTGGAATAGCCCCCGGCACGGTTGGCCACGCCCACCATGGCCACGAGCTGTCCGGCCGCATGAATGGGCAGGCCCATGAAGGCCGTGAGGGGCGGGTGGCCATGCGGCAAGCCACCAGAACGCGGGTCGCTGGAAGGCTGGTTGCTGATCAGCGGCTCGCCGCTGATCAGGGCCGCACCGACCAGGGATTGCGGGTTGTCAAACACCATGCCCTGTTCCGCCACCTGGGCATAGCGCGCTCGCGAGGCATCGTCCCAGCTGATATCGGTGATGGCATGCACGCGCAGCAGGGGTGCTTGTCCCGGCCGGTGTTCCACCTGACCGACGACCCCAAAGGCGCTTTGGGTCAGCACCAGCACCTCTTGCAGCAAGGCCTCGAAGGCGGCCCTCGGCGGTGCACTGGCAATGAACAGTCCCTGTGCCTGCGAAATGGCCTGCAGCAGACGGTGCTGGCGCGCCAGCATGGCCTCGGCCTGCAGGCGGGCACGCTTCTCGGTGCTTCGCTCCAGGGCGGCCTCCAGCTGGGCGGGCAGGTTCAGCAGGTAGCGGCCGTCAGCATCCCGGACTACGAAATCCACAAAACCATGGCGCATGGCCAACGCCGCGTCCGCCTCTTCGCCCTCGTGCACCACCATCAGGGTCGGTTGCCCCTGCAGGGACGCAAACACATCGTAGGCCGAGCCGTCATGCAAACGCCGCGCCACCAGCACAATGTCGATGCGCTCACCCGCCAGCAGCGCCCGGGCCTGCCCCACGGATGCTGCCCGCAGCAAACGCCAGTCCAGCCATGGATCCACCAACGCCCGGGTCACCGCCTGGGCGTGGTCCTCACTGCCTTCGATCAGCAGAACAGAAACGGGCATGGCCTGCCTTCATCCATGGAGCGCACAACACCTGCGCAACGCCCCTTTGTCGGACCAGGGGATTGGGAATGATTATGCGTGCCCGCTCCCCTTTGTGCACGGGGCGCAGGCAAAACAGGCCTCTGTGGACCCTTGCCCCGGCTGGACGCACCCCGGACAATCACCCCAGCACCCACTGACCCCAGGATCTCCATGCCGTCTCTCAGCGTCAACGAATATCTCCGCCAGCACATCCGCACCGTTCCCGACTGGCCCGCTCCGGGTGTGCAGTTCCGCGACATTACGCCCTTGCTGCAGGATCCCAAGGTGTTTCGCGTGCTGATCGATGCCTTTGTGCACCGCTACATGGACAAGAATCTGCGGCCCGATGTGGTGGCCGGGCTGGATGCCCGCGGCTTCATTCTGGGTGCCGTGGTGGCCTATGAACTCAATGTCGGCTTCGTTCCGATCCGCAAAAAGGGCAAGTTGCCGTTCACCACGGTGGAAGAAACCTACGAGCTGGAATACGGCAGCGCCACGGTGGAGCTGCACACCGACGCCGTGCGCCCGGGCGACCGCGTGCTGCTCATCGACGATCTGATCGCCACAGGAGGCACCATGATGGCCGGCAAGAAGCTGCTGGAAAAGCTCGGCGCCCAGGTGATGGAGGGCGCCGCCATTGTGGACCTTCCCGAACTGGGGGGCTCGGCCCGCTTGCGCGACCAGGGGCTGGCCCTGTTTACGCTGGTCGATTTTGCCGGCCACTGACAGCGGCGGCATTCCGTTTCCAAATCAATCGTGTCGGGCAGTGCCGCCGCAGAATAAGGCGAAGCAACGAAGACACGGGGGATCTGGGAACGGAATCAGAGGTCTCCGTACTGGGTGCTGCTGAGCGGCTGCGCACGCGAGTCCTCGGGCATCTCGGTGTCGGCAAAGTCGTTGTGCAGCAGGGGCGAGGAACGTGTCGAGGGCCCCGAGCGCACCGGAACGCCAGGCGCGGCCGCTGCGGCAGGACGGCCCGCCGAAGCCAGCGCCTGTTTGAAGGCAGCCACTTCGTCGGCCTCGATCGGATCAAAGCGCGGCGCAGCCGGGCGGGGGCTGGGGGCGACAGGCACGGCCGCGGGAGCCGCAGCCCGCGCAGGGGCCACCGGCGTCGCTGTTGGCGCAGCCCCGGCGGGACGCACGGCAGCGGGCACGGAGGCTGCAGCGGCGACCGGTGCCACCGCTGGTGGCCGGACGGCCAGCCCTTTTTGGGGGATCCCCACCGCCACATGGTCATTCAAGCGCCAGTAAACGGCGCTGACTGCAATGTCGTAACGCGTTTTGGCGGTCTGGGCGATCAAAGCCTCGATCTCGCTCAGCCGGGCGGTGTCTCCGCCGTATTCCCGGGCCAGATCCATCATCACCAGGAACTGCCGCCCCCGCTGATCCAGCGAGAGCACCTTGAACTTGTAGCTGGCCGACAGCACGGCGGCGCGCACCATGGCGTCGCGCACCACGGAGTACAGCAATTCGCGCCGCTCCATGCGCTCGTTCTTGCGATTGGCGGCATGTTCCGCTGGTACGGGCTCCAGCATCGGCTTGCCGTCGCGCCCTGGCGTGAGCGGGACAGTGGCATCGGCGTTCAGCAGCCCTGATGGCTCGGCCATCCGGTTTTTGGCTGGGGCAGGTTTGCGTGTGAACCAACTGAACAATGACATGGTTTTCTTTCTCCGGTGAGCGTCCGGGCGCTTCCGTAAAGAGTGTAACTTGCCACTATGTTCCGTCGAGGTCAACCGCTGCCTGGCCCACCGCAGGGGCCCGGAGTGTCAGGTGGACGCAACGCGGCGGCGGCGATTGCCCAGCCGCTTGGAGAGTACGGCCCCTGCCGCCATGGCCAGGCTCAGCGCGAGGGCTGGCTGGCGGTTGCTCAATTCGGTGAAGCGCAACGCTGTCAGCGCCCACAGTTTGCTCGGTGCTGCGGCCTGCACCGTGGCGCTGCGGGGCCGGTGCGAGAAAAACGCCCCCTCACCCACCACGGTACCCGGCGCCACGATGGCCATGCGCAGACGGCCTTTTTCGTCTTCGTAGTGCACGCTCAGGCTGCCGCTTTCCACCATGTAGAGCGTGCGGTCCGACGCGCCCTGGTTGAACAGCAGCTGCCCTGCAGCCAGCGTGCAGGGCTGCAGGTAGGCGGTCAGGATGTCCCACTGCTCGGGCTTGAGCGGGTTGTTCAGGCTGTCGTCGGCGTCGGACTGGGCAATGGCATTGATCAAGCCTTGCAGGTCCAGCTTGGTCGAAGAAGGTGTAACGGCGTTCATAACCCGACGAAGCTATCCGCAATGCCCCTGCTGCACAAGCGTTGTTTACCCATACTTACACAATAGGAAAACGGCGCGGACCCTACTTTCCGATGCAGAAGCTGGAAAAGATCACGCCCAGCAGATCGTCGGACGAGAACTCGCCCGTGATTTCGCTCAGCGCGTTCTGGGCCAGGCGGAGCTCTTCAGCCAGCAGATCCAGAGCCGGCCCCGGAGAGTCGAGTTGCCCCGCCGCCATGTCCAGGTGCCGTGCCACGGCCTGCAGGGCCTGCACATGGCGCTGGCGTGCGATATACACCCCCTCAGGCGCCGACTGCCAGCCCGCCACCGCCAGGAGCTGCTGGCGCAGTGGCACCAGGCCCTCGCCGGTGCGGGCCGAAAGCCGCACATGGTTCGGACGATCGACAGACCCATCCCATGGTGCGCAGTCGCACTTGTTCCAGACGTCGATCACCGGCACCGAGGCGGGCAGCCGCTCGGCCATGGCGGCCGCGATGGCGGCGTCTGCCGCCTGATACTCGGGCGTGCTGCACCGTGTCAGATCGTGCAAGAAGAGCACGGCATCGGCCCCGGCAATGGCGTCCCAGGCGCGGGCGATGCCGATGCGCTCGACCTCATCCTCGCTCTCGCGCAGCCCTGCCGTGTCGATCACGTGCAGGGGCACGCCTTCGATCTGGATGGTCTGCTGCACCTTGTCGCGCGTGGTGCCGGCGATGGGCGTGACGATGGCCAGTTCCGCTCCGGCCAAGGCGTTGAGCAACGAGCTTTTGCCGGCGTTGGGCTGGCCGGCAATCACCACCTTGATGCCTTCGCGCAGCAGTGCGCCCTGGCGGGCCCGCTGCATCACCTGGGCCAGGGTTTGCTCCAGCTTTGATAGCTGCCCACGCGCGTCTGCCTTGCGCAGGAAGTCGATTTCTTCTTCAGGAAAATCCAGCGTCGCCTCGACCAGCATGCGCAGGTGGATGAGCGCATCGCGCAAGGTGTGGATTTCCTGCGAAAACGCCCCGCTGAGCGATCGGCTGGCACTGCGCGCGGCTGCGGAGGTGGAGGCGTCAATCAGGTCGGCAATCGCCTCGGCCTGGGCCAGGTCGATCTTGTCGTTGAGGAAGGCACGCTCGGTGAACTCTCCCGGCTGGGCCACGCGCAGGCCGGGCAGGGTGGGCTGGGCCGTGGCGGGGTGGATGTGTGCAGCCGCTTCCAGGCAGCGCGCCAGCAGCATCTGCAGCACCACCGGGCCGCCATGGGCCTGGAGTTCCAGCACGTCTTCGCCGGTATAGGAGTGCGGCGCCGGAAAATACAGCGCCAGTCCCTGGTCAATGGCCTGGCCGTCTGCGTCGCGAAACGGCAGGTAGGTGGCCTCGCGCGGGCGCAGGGCTCTGCCGCACAGGGCCTCGGTCAGCGCCCCCAGCCCCTGGCCCGAGACGCGCACAATGCCCACGGCCCCGCGTCCGGGGGCCGTGGCAATGGCAACGATGGGTTCGTGGTGGCGCGGCAGCATGGGCAGGGCGCTCCTTTATCAGGAGCTGCCAGCGCTTGATAAACCATGAATTCAGATACTTTTAAATCTGAAACCCAACGAAATCAAGCGCAAACAGCTTCTATTTCAATAGCACTCCGCACCCGCCCTTACTTGAACTTCGGCAAGTTGAACTGCGGCGGCACGCCCATGCGGGTGTTGATGAGCCACTGCTGGGCGATCGACAGGATGTTGTTCGTCAGCCAGTACAGCACCAGACCCGCCGGGAAGAAGAAGAACATCACGCTGAACATCAGCGGCATGATCCACATCATCTTGGCCTGCATCGGGTCGGGCGGCGCGGGGTTCAGGGCCGTCTGCAGCAGCGTGCTGAGGGTCATGAGCACCGGCAGGATGAAGAACGGATCGGGGGCCGAGAGGTCATGCACCCAGCCGACCCAGGGCGCGTTGCGCATTTCCACGCTGGAGAGCAGCACCCAGTAGAGCGCGATGAACACCGGGATCTGGATCATGATGGGGAAGCAGCCGCCCATCGGGTTGACCTTCTCCTCGCGGTAGATGCGCATCATCTCCTGCTGCATCTGCTGCGGCTTGTCCTTGAGGCGCTCGCGCATCTCCATGATCTTCGGATTGACGGCCTTCATCTTGGCCATGCTGGCGTAGGCCTTGGCGTTGAGCCAGTAGAACGCGATCTTGAGCAGCAGCACCAGGGCGACGATGGACCAGCCCCAGTTGCCCAGAATCTTGTGCAGCTGGTCCAGCAGCCAGTACAGCGGCTTGGACAAAATGGTGAGCCAGCCGTAGTCCTTGACCAGCTCCAGCCCTGGGGAGAGCTTTTCCATCATGGTTTCGATCTGCGGACCGGCAAACAGCTGCGCATCCAGCGCCTTGCTGGCGCCCGGGGCAATGCTGTCGAGGGCCACCAGCATGCCGACCGAATACAGATTGGCGTCCACCTTGCGCATGAAGATTTCGCGCTGCGTGCCTTCGGGCAGCAGCCAGGCCGAGGCGAAGTAATGCTGCACCATGGCCACATAGCCATTGCTGCTTTCCTTGGCATGGTCGGCCTTGTTCTCCGCGATGTCCTTGAACTCGACCTTCTGGTATTTCTTGTCCTGGGTGAACACCGCAGGGCCCGTGAAGGTGGAGTAGAAAGACGATTCGCCTGGCGGCTTGTTGCCGTCACGCACCAGTTGCAGATACAGCTTGGGCGCCACGGGCGCCGTGCCGGTGTTGACCACCTCGTGCCGGACGGCAATGTCGTAGGCGCCACGCTTCACGGTCCAGGTCTTGACCAGCTTGACGCCTCCGAGGTCAGGCGACTCGAAGCGCACGCTCAGTTCGTTCTCGCCGTCCTTGAGTTCGCGGGCGCCGGGCGCCACGTTCATCACGGTCTTGTGGGTGGGGAAGGCCCCGCCAATCAGCCCGGTCTGGGCAACGTACACACGCTGGGCGCTGTCGTCGAGCAGCATGAACTTCTTGCTGCCATCGACCAGATCGGCGTGTTGCAGCAGCTCGGCATGGGTGAGCGAGCCGCCTTCGCTGTCGAAGGTCAGGCGCAGCACATCGGTACTCACCTCCACGCGCTCCCGGGATGCCGCCGTTTCCACCTGCGCAGGCACCGCAGCGGCGCCCACCGGGGCGGCCGCCGGAGCCGATGCACTGGCCGACACCGGCACCGCCGACGCCCCCGCACCCGATGCGGCGGGCGCGCTGGCCGTCACCACCGGAGCCGGGCCGGGGAAAAAGGTGGCTTGCTTGCCGTTGTGCAACTGCCATTTGTCCCAGATCAGGACCAGCGAAAAGCCAAATATCACCCACAGGATCGTGCGGCGGATGTCGTTCATGGAGACTTCTTTGGTGAGGTGGTGGAAGAGGCAGGCGTGATCAGCCGCGAAAACAGCCGCGTGGCGCGGGGCGCCTCCTGCGGTACCGGGTCATGGCCGCCGCTGCACCAGGGATGGCAGCGCGCCAGCCGCCCCAGCGTCAGCCAGGTGCCCGCCGCCGCGCCATGCTGCTGCAGGGCCTGCAGCGAATAGGCAGAGCAGGTGGGCTCGAAACGGCAGGCCGATCCCAGCCAGGGGCTGAGCAACAGGCGGTAGCCCTTGACCAACGCGATCAGCAGGCGCTGCATCATGCCGCCCCCGGGGCGGAAGCGGGCTTGCGTGCGCCCAGCGCGCGCTCAAATAGCTGTTGCAGCTCGGCACGCACGGCTTGCTTGAGCGGGTCGGAGCTGGCGCTGACAAACTGCTTGCGGTCAAACGTGGCACGCAGGCGCACCACATGGGCGGCCGGTGGCAAAGTCGGCTCCAGGGCCGCCGCCACACCATAGATCTGCCGCTTGATGGCGTTGCGCGTCACGGCGCGGCGCGCCCAGCGCTTGGGCACCATGGCGCCCAGCCAGATGTCCGGCCCGCTGAACAGGGCCTGCGCGCCGGGGCGCTCCGAGGCAGGCGCGCACTCACTCGCGCCGAGCACCAGACGGTGCAGCGCAAAATGGGCTGTGCGGGCCACGGTTTCACCGGCCATGGTGGCCTGGAATTGCGGGCGCGTTTTCAGCCGCTGCATGAAGGCGCCCCCGTTGGAACCTGCGGGCGCAAACCGGGGAGCAGGTCAAGACCCGGAAGGGCCTCAGACCGCCAGACGCTTGCGGCCCTTGGCACGGCGAGCGTTGATGACGGCGCGACCACCACGGGTCTTCATGCGCACCAGGAAACCATGGGTACGGGCGCGGCGCGTCTTGGAAGGTTGGTAAGTGCGTTTCATGGGAATTCCTCGAGGGTTCAGTAGAGAAGCGCGCCCTCACAAGAAGGCGCCGCAGGGTCAAATTACCCTGAACACATTCAGGGAAACCCGAAATTATCGCAGGCTTGGCCCCTTGAGGCAATGCCGCTCGGCGAATTGACCTTGTGGAAGGCCCTGGAACGGCCTTTTGCAACCCCGCTCCAGATTGTGGATAACTCCTTGACAAGCTACAATCCCGGGCCTTGAACCGTTCCTCCTATCCACAATAAGAATCTCCTAAATGACCGAGGAACCCGCGCGCGGCACCCCCCCCTATCACGGCAACGATGCCGGTCAGGCCCTGTGGCAGGCCTGCACCGAACAGCTCTCGCAGGACCTCCCTGCCCAGCAGTTCAACACCTGGATCAAACCCCTCACGGCACAGGTGGCCGAAGACTTCTCCAAGGTCACGCTGTACGTTCCCAACCGCTTCACGCTCGACTGGATCCGGGCCCAGTATGTGGGCCGCATTGCGGCTTTGCTGGAAGCCATCTACGGTCAGTCGATTGCGCTGGAGTTAGCGCTTGCTCAGCGCACATCCAGCACCCGCACTTATGCGCAGGCCACCAACCAGGCGCCAGCACCTTCGGTGGAACCCGCAGCGCCCGCCGCTGCGGCCGATGAGGGCGCGCGCGGCCAGCTGCGCAACCGGCTGAATCCGGCGCTGACTTTCGACACCCTGGTGGAAGGCACGGCCAACCGCATGGCGCGTGCCGCTGCCATGCATGTGGCGGGCATGCCGGGGCACCTGTACAACCCGCTGTTCATCTACGGCGGCGTCGGCCTGGGCAAGACCCACCTGGTGCACGCCGTGGGCAACAAGCTGCTGCAGGACAGGCCCGACGCCAAAGTTCTCTACATCCATGCCGAACAATTTGTTTCGGATGTGGTTAAAGCCTACCAGCGCAAGACTTTTGACGAATTCAAGGAGCGCTACCACTCGCTCGACCTGCTGCTGATCGACGATGTGCAGTTCTTCGCCAACAAGGACCGCACGCAAGAAGAATTCTTCAACGCCTTCGAGGCCCTGCTGGCCAAGAAGAGCCACATCGTGATGACGTCCGACACCTACCCCAAGGGCCTGGCGGACATCCACGAACGACTGGTTTCGCGCTTCGATTCGGGCCTGACGGTGGCGATCGAGCCGCCCGAGCTGGAAATGCGTGTGGCCATCCTGATCAACAAGGCACGCGCCGAGAGTGCCGAAATGCCCGAGGAAGTCGCTTTCTTCGTGGCCAAGAACGTGCGCTCGAACGTGCGCGAACTCGAAGGCGCGCTGCGCAAGATCCTGGCGTACTCGCGCTTCAACCAGAAGGACATCTCCATCCAGCTGGCCCGGGAAGCCCTGCGCGACCTGCTCTCCATCCAGAACCGGCAGATCAGTGTGGAGAACATCCAGAAGACGGTGGCCGACTATTACAAGATCAAGGTCGCCGACATGTACAGCAAGAAGCGCCCGGCCAGCATTGCCAGGCCGCGCCAGATTGCCATGTACCTGGCCAAGGAGCTGACGCAAAAGAGTCTTCCGGAAATCGGAGAATTGTTCGGCGGACGCGACCACACCACCGTGCTGCACGCGGTGCGCAAGATTGCAGGCGAGCGCCAGCAACTGACCGAACTGAACCAGCAGCTGCACGTGCTGGAACAGACCCTCAAAGGCTGACACCATGCTGGTGCAGTCCCCAAGGGAAACCGCCCCGCCAAGAGGGCAAAATGGCAGGTTGTGCAACAGGGAGGAGGCAGAACCCATGCCGCTGTCCGCGCACCGTACCCAAAACCACAAGAGGTTGACATGATCGTCCTGAAGGCAACACAAGACAAGGTTCTCGCGGTTCTGCAATCGGTCGCCGGCATCGTCGAACGCCGCCACACGCTGCCCATCCTGGCCAATGTGCTGATCCGCAAGACCGGCAATGCGCTGCAGCTCACCACCAGCGACCTGGAAGTGCAGATCCGCACCACCGCCGAACTGGGCGGCGACACCGGCGACTTCACCACCACCGTGAATGCGCGCAAGATCATCGACGTGCTGCGCACCATGCCGTCGGACCAGACGGTGAGCCTGGAGACCAGCCAGGACAAGCTCGTGCTCAAGGGCGGCAAGAGCCGCTTCACTCTGGCCAGCCTGCCGGCCGAAGACTTCCCGCTCGTGCAGGAGGCCGCCAGCTTCGGCCCCGCCTTCAGCGTGCCGCAGAAGACCCTCAAGCACCTGCTGGGCCAGGTGGCCTTTGCCATGGCCGTGCAGGACATCCGCTACTACCTCAACGGCATCCTGTTTGTCGCCGAAGGCAAGCAGCTCAGCCTGGTGGCGACCGACGGCCACCGCCTGGCCTTCGCCAGTGCCACGCTGGATGTGGAAGTGCCCAAGCAGGAAGTGATCCTGCCGCGCAAGACCGTGATCGAGCTGCAGCGCCTGCTCAGCGACGCCGACGGCGCGCTCGAAATGCGCTTCGCCAGCAACCAGGCCAAATTCAGCTTCGGCACACTTGAATTTGTCACCAAGCTCGTCGAGGGCAAGTTCCCCGACTACAACCGCGTCATTCCGCGCAACCACCACAACAGCGTGACCCTGGGCCGCGCACCGCTGCTGGCCAGCCTGCAGCGCACAGCCATCATGACCAGCGACAAGTTCAAGGGCGTGCGCCTGAACATCGAGCCGGGTCAGTTGCGTGTGGCCAGCAACAATGCCGAGCAGGAAGAGGCGGTGGACGAGCTCGACATCGATTACGGCGGCGACGCCATCGAGATCGGCTTCAACGTCACCTATCTGATTGATGCCCTGTCTAACATGGGCCAGGACATGGTGAAGATCTCGCTGGCCGATGGCAACAGCTCGGCCCTGCTGACGCTGCCCGACAGCGACAGCTTCAAATACGTCGTGATGCCGATGCGCATTTGACGAATTTGCTATTTATTTTATAGCTGCTAGCGCTTATCCACATTGCGCCAGAGCCCATTTTCTATTGAAGACTCCGGAAACGCCCGCGTTTCCCCCGACAGCCAAGGCCGACCATGACCGCTGAAACCCAACTGCCCGAGCCCGAAGACAACGGCAACGGCGCCCCCGCCGTGCCCAAGATTGACGCCCATCAGGCCGGCGCGAGCGAAGGCTACGGCGAAGGCGCCATCACGATCCTGGAAGGCCTGGAGGCCGTGCGCAAGCGCCCCGGCATGTACATCGGCGACACGAGCGACGGCACCGGCCTGCACCACCTGGTGTTCGAGGTGGTGGACAACTCCATCGACGAAGCGCTGGCCGGGCACTGCGATGACATCGTGGTCACCATCCACACCGACAACTCCATCAGCGTGACCGACAACGGCCGCGGCATTCCCACCGGCGTGAAGATGGATGACAAGCACGAGCCCAAGCGCAGTGCGTCGGAAATCGCGCTGACCGAACTGCACGCCGGCGGCAAGTTCAACCAGAACAGCTACAAGGTCTCGGGCGGCCTGCACGGCGTGGGTGTGAGCTGCGTGAACGCGCTCAGCAAGATGCTGCGCCTGACGGTGCGCCGCGAAGGCAAGGTGCATGTGCTCGAATTCAGCCGCGGCTTTGTGCAGAACCGCATCGTTGAAACGGTGGACGGCATCGAAGTCTCGCCCATGAAGGTGACCGGCGAGACGGAAAAGCGCGGCACCGAGGTGCATTTTCTGCCTGACACCGAGATCTTCAAGGAAAACAACGAGTTCCATTACGAAATCCTCGCCAAGCGCCTGCGCGAGCTGTCCTTCCTGAACAACGGCGTGCGCATCCGCCTGCTCGACGAGCGCAGCGGCAAGGAAGACGACTTCTCGGGCGCAGGCGGCGTGCGCGGCTTCGTGGAGTTCATCAACAAAGGCAAGACCGTCCTGCACCCCACCTCGTTCTACGCCGCAGGCGAGCGCCCGGCTGAGACCTACGGCGGCATCCCCGGCACGCACATCGGCGTGGAAGTGGCCATGCAGTGGAACAGCGGCTACAGCGAACAGGTGCTGTGCTTCACCAACAACATCCCGCAGCGTGACGGCGGCACCCACCTGACCGGTCTGCGCGCCGCGATGACCCGCGTCATCAACAAGTACATCGAAGAAAACGAGTTCGCCAAGAAGGCCAAGGTCGAAGTCACCGGCGACGACATGCGCGAAGGTCTGTGCTGCGTACTCAGCGTGAAGGTGCCCGAGCCCAAGTTCAGCAGCCAGACCAAGGACAAGCTGGTGTCGAGCGAAGTGCGCGCGCCCGTGGAAGACATCGTGGGCAAGCTGCTCACCGACTACCTGCAGGAGCGCCCCGGCGACGCCAAGATCATCTGCGGCAAGATTGTGGAAGCCGCCCGCGCCCGCGAGGCCGCCCGCAAGGCGCGCGAAATGACGCGCCGCAAAGGCGTGCTCGACGGCATGGGCCTGCCCGGCAAACTGGCCGACTGCCAGGAGAAAGACCCGGCGATGTGCGAAATCTACATCGTCGAGGGTGACTCCGCCGGAGGCTCCGCCAAGCAGGGCCGCGATCGCAAGTTCCAGGCCATCCTGCCGCTGCGCGGCAAGATCCTGAACGTGGAAAAAGCGCGCTACGAGAAGCTGCTCACCAGCAATGAAATTCTCACGCTGATCACCGCCCTGGGCACCGGCATCGGCAAGGCCGGCGGCAGCACCGGCAACGACGACTTCGACGTCGCCAAGCTGCGCTACCACCGCATCATCATCATGACCGACGCCGACGTGGACGGCGCGCACATCCGCACCCTGTTGCTCACTTTCTTCTACCGCCAGATGCCCGAGCTGGTGGAGCGCGGCCACATCTACATTGCCCAGCCGCCGCTTTACAAGGTGAAGGCCGGCAAGGAAGAGCTGTACCTCAAGGACGCCCCGGCGCTCGACAGCTTCCTGCTGCGCATCGCCCTCAAGGACGCCAGCGTGACCACCGGCGGTGCCCAGCCACAAACCCTGTCCGGCGACACCCTGGCCGAACTGGCACGCAAGCACCAGGTGGCCGAGCACGTGATTGCGCGCCTCTCGGGCTTCATGGACTTCGAGGCCCTGCGCGCCGTGGCCGACGGCGTGGCGCTGAACCTTGAAACCATGCAGGATGCCGAAGCCAGTGCCGCACTGCTGCAGACCCGGCTGCGCGAACTCTCCGCCACCGGCATCCCCGCCGAAGTGGCCGCCGAGTTCGACGCCCGCACCGACAAGCCCCTGCTGCGCATCAGCCGCCGCCACCACGGCAACGTCAAGAGCAGCGTCATCACGCAGGATTTCGTCAATGGCGCCGACTACGCCGCCCTGGCCGAAGCCGCCAACACGTTCCGTGGCCTGCTCGGCGAAGGTGCCCGCGTCCAGCGCGGCGAAGGTGAGCGCCAGAAGGAAGAAAAGGCCAGCGACTTCCGCCAGGCCATGCAATGGCTCATCTCGGAAGCCGAACGCACCACCAGCCGCCAGCGCTACAAAGGCCTGGGCGAAATGAATCCCGAACAACTCTGGGAAACCACCATGGACCCGCAGGTGCGCCGCCTGCTGCGCGTGCAGATTGACGATGCGATCGAGGCCGACCGCGTGTTCACCATGCTGATGGGCGACGAGGTGGAGCCACGCCGGGATTTCATCGAGACGAATGCGCTGCGAGCGGGGAATATCGACGTCTGATTTTTCCACTCATGCAAAAGCCCCAGGTCCAGCGATGGGCCTGGGGCTTTTTTGCGCCGCGTGCCGTGGCAACGTGCGGCGCCCTATGGGAAGGCTTCAGCGCATCATCTTGAAATAAGCCGTGGCGATGGCTACCTGCGACTCGTCCAGTGAAGTTGGCGTGGTGCTGCCAAAAGCCATACGGTCATCAATCGGCCAGATCTGCCCCGGGTTGTTGGCCACCACATTGGCCGCCATGCCGCTCTCCCGCAGGCTGCCGAAGCGGGCATCGCTGCGCCCGTCGATCTGCTGGTCCAATGCGCCGGCCAGGGAGAACGTGAGGCCCCGGATCACCATGACGTTGCGCGGCAACGCTACATAGGTACCGACCGTGGCGGCCGGCTCAGCCCACTGCACACTCTGAAAGCACACCTGCACCTCCTGAGGGTTGCCATTGCTATCGAGGTACACATAGCGGTCCTGCTGGCCTTCGGTGCGCCCGGTGGGCACCCGGATGCCTGCGGCAAGAAAGGCGTTGATCATGGGGGCGCCACACAGCTCGGCTCCGCCGGCATTGACGCGACCGGTGGGGTTCGCTGCGGTATCGCCGGGCGGGTGCCCCACCCCGTTGAAATACGCCTCGTACGCCAGTTGCCAGCCCTGGATGAAGTCCGTGGAAAGGCGCTGGTTGGCAGCCGAGCGCTGCAGATCGCGCCCTACGGCCACGGCACCCAGCACCAGGCCGATCACGATCAGGACAACGCTCAGCTCCACCAGCGAGAAACCACGCTGGCGGTGCGTCGCACGGCGGCTGGGCAGGGAATGAAGGGGGATCATGGTGCGTAATTCGGTGAGCGAAAAGGTTCAGTGGCCAATGGCATCGGCCGTCAGCGCATTCACGGCGACAGAGCGGGACAAATTGGTCATGGCCGTGGTGCGATAGGCAAAATCGCTGTACACCTGCTCGGCTTCCGCCAGTGACAGCGCGGCATCCACCACCGCATACGCGGCAGCCACATCGCTGGCCACGGCCAGGCCGATGCCCACGGCGGCCAGAGCGATCTGGAAGGCACGCACTCCTGCGGAGGCGGTCGTATCCGCCACCGCCGACACCATTTCCTTGGCGGCATCGAGCGAGCCGGCGATGGCCGAGGCCACGCCTGCGGCGGCAGCGGCCACATCGGCCCTGGCCAGCACGACGGCAATGTAGAGCTGGTCCCGGTAGTCGTACAGGGCGCGCTCCAGCACGAACGCACCTGTGGCGACGTTGAAATGCGCATGGGACACAGCGGACAATGCGGCACCGCAATGCAGCTCGGCAAAAAGCTCCGTATGGCTCGCCGCCAAGACGATGTCGTCGTAGGTATTGGTCACCGCCCGGCCGGGCGCATCGAAGGTGGGGCTGGCGTTGGTCGCCGTGGCATTGGCCCCGTCAAACGCCTGGCCATTGCCATCCGCGTCCAGCATGCCGGGCGCAGCAATCACGAACGCAGCGGTACGCCGGTTCGGCCCCACCTGGGTGGCCAGGCGTCCGGCAGGGGCCAGCAAGGCATCGCTGCCGGTGTTCAGGGCCAGGCACACGTCAATCAGGTTGACTGCGTTGTCCACGCCCAACGGGCAGGGTGGCACATTCGCTGCATCACAGGCCGCGTTGAGCGGCGCGGCGTCGTTCCCGGACTGGGTCGTGCCCAGCAGACCGGCAAATGTTGTCGGGATAGGCGGCGCATGGGGATTGGGGGCCGGGTGCGCAGGAGGTGGGGGGCTGGGGTCATCTCCGTTGCGGGGAATCGGGTTGGGGGTGCGCACGCGCAGCGGGTTCATGCGATCACGCGCGACGGCCAGGTCCTGATCCAGTGGCGCGGTGGCGACCCCCGCCGCCGACGGCGCCCGGTACACCCCATAGCGCAAGCCCCCGGCCTCCTGCCTGGGCAGGCCCAGGGACCGCCAGGGCAAAAAGCCCACCTGGCGCGTCGCTGCGCAGTCTTCCACCCCCAGCGTGTCTGCTGCCGGGCAAGGCAGACGATAGTTGGCGTGCAGGAAGCCCACCACGGCATCGCGCGACTGCTGCTGTGCATCGGTCTGCACCGCCGTCACGCGGTGTCGCTCGGACAGTTGCCAGAAGATCACGGCACCCGGCAGGATCAGGCCCAAAGCCAGCAGCACCATGGACAACTCCACCAGGGTGAACCCCCTCATGCGGTGTTTCATGGATTGAGCCCCTTCTGGTCCAGCAGCACCGCCGCGTTCAGGGACCGCGTGAACGTTTCATACAGGTGCACGACATAGGCGCGGACCGCAGCCTCCTTCTCGATGGAATCCTGCAGCGCCTGCTGGGCCGCCACCAGATCTGCCGCCGCCAAACCGACCTCGACCGCCGCAATGACCACATTCGCTGCAGCCAGGGCAATGCCGAAGATCGTGATGCCTTCGGTGTTGGACGCGGAGGCCACTGCCAGTGCAGCACTGCCTACGGCCAGCGCCATGTTCACCGCCGCCAGTGCAACGCCAGACTCGGCGCCGGACACCGCCGACTCTGCCTGTTCGATGTCAAACACCCGCAAGGACCAGTACTCCTGCACCACGCGCGCGCTGTCATAGGCGGTGTACGCCCCTTGGCCCGCTGCCTGCATGCCCCCCAGGCGGGCTGCACAGCCGATGCGGGCCGACAGGTCGCCAGGGCCCATCGCCACCGCAATGTCGTCATAGTCGAAGGCCTGGGGCCGACCCGGAAAGTCGAACCGCCAGCCGCCCACGCCTCCTGCTACGTTGCTGCCCTCAAAGATATTGTTGATGCCCGGGTGCACCAGCACAAATGCCACCGGGATGCTGGCCGTGAGATTGCCCGCCTCAAGCACCCCGGCAGCCGTGGGCTGGGCCGCAAACCGGCGCAGAGTGCGGCACCAGTCCAGGCCATTGACCTGCGCCCGCCGACTGGTGGCCGCCGTAATGGCCGCCGTGACCCCGGCGGCTGCGGTGTTGACCGTAGCATCGGTGGACAGCGCCAGCACGGGAATGGCGGGGCTGAAGTCGATGTTCAGGTCGGGCGAGACCGATGCGGGGGGAAGCGCGGCGAGATCCAGCCCCACCCCACCCCGGTTCACGCCATAGTGCAGTTGGCCAAACCGGCTGCTCAGCCCCAGAGTGCGCCAGGGAAAATGCACGGCCGTGGCGTTGCCGCAGTTCTCATTGCCATTGGTGTCTGCAGCGGCACAGGGCAGGCGATGCCGGGCCAGCACAAACCCCTCTACCGCCGCCTGTGCCTCCGCCAGCTGGCCCACGATGGCGGGCCGCTGCAGCGGCTCCCGCGTGGACGCCACCCAGCGCCACGTCAGAATGCCGATGACGCCCACAATGGCCATCACCACCCCCAGCTCCACCAGGGAAAAACCGGCCTGACTGCGATGCGTGATGCGCTTCATCCTCATCGCGTGCCTCCCTTGCGGTCGACGTCGATCAAAATGGCCTCGGCCTGGTCGGGCGTCATGGGGATCACGGCAGAACCGGTGACATTGCAGGCGGCCGGGTTGTTCACCATCTCCTGGATCTGATTCAACTGGTTCTGGGCGTTGGTTTCCCGCGTCTGTGCCGCAGCGAGTTTGGCATTCAACGCATCAAGCTCTTTCTGAATCTTGACGGGTTTGAGGTACTTCGCATCGACGCTGGGGGTGCTGCTCGCCGCACTGCCCACCAGATCATCCAGCGCACCCTGGAATGCACCCAGAATATTGACGTCACCCGAAACACACCCAGTGGTGCAGCGGTGGCCGATGACCGATCCACCGGCGTTGTAGATGGCATAGCGCCCAGCTCCGTTGACCAGGTTGGCATAGGCCGTCTGATAGCTGGTCTGCGCCGTGCTGAGACTCAGCACAGCCGCGTTGTAGGTGGCCGTGGCGGTGTCCAGGACCCCTTGCGCGGTGGCCAGCGATGCGACGGCTTTGTCCCGGGCACTTGTGAGCAAAGCAGGGTTCTGGGCCATTCTCAGCTCTGCCGCCTTGCCTGCGCGCTGATTCTCCAGGTCGGTCTTGTTGGGGGGATTGGTGGCAATCTGCGCATCGAGTACTGCGATTTCATTGGTCAATCGCACAATCGTGCCGGGAAGGTCGGCCAGCATGCCGTTGTATTTGGTGACCTCGGCGGACCACAGGTCTCGCTCTCGCGTCGCCTGGGTCACGCGCGACTGGGCTACATCGCGGCTATAGGACGCCTCCCCCCAACTCCCCGTGGCCGTAAGCAGCGGATCCACCAGGCCATCGATCTGCGAAGAGGCTCCGGGACCCCGGATGACGTTCCTCAATGTCGCAATGGCGGTATCCCGCGCAGCGATTGCCGCATTCAGTTCAATCGTCTTGTTGGTGATCTCTGCCTGGACGGCAATGCGGGCGTTGGTGGCATTGGTCAGCTCCGTCTGCGCGCTGGCCAGCATCTGGTTGAGGAGTGTCTGATCCATCGGTGGACATACATCCGCCGCCGTAGCCGTATCGTCCGCCAGCGTCAACGCGGTTCCGGCAATACCCGCGGCCACCGCATTGAGCGCCACCGCCGCAATGTTCGCGTACACCACACCACCGGCCAGCGCGATGGCCGCCGTGTGCTGCGGCGCCGCCGCACAGAAATTGACTGCCAGCCCCAGCGATGCGGCACATGCAGCCCAATCGACCGCCGCATTGCCCGCATCGGAAATGCCCTCGGCCACCGCCAGCACGATTTCCAGCGCCGTCATGATGGCCGCCAGGGACGAGAACGCCACCGCACGCCGCGCCGACTCGATGTTGTCGGCCCGCATGTCCGCAACCTGGTCGGCCACGTCATGGCCCAGGGCCACGGTGTTGATGGAGTCGATCAGCGGCTGGCACTGCAAGTCCGACTGCAGGCTGGCGAACGTGCGCTCCAGCACGAGGTCGTTGTAGAGCGCCAGCAAAGGCCTGCGGGCGGGGTCTTCCATCTGGTTGGCATTCGCCGCCGCATTGGAGTTGGCACCATCAAACAGGTCGCCATCGCCATCCGCATCGCTGGTGCCGGGGTGGGCCAGCGCGTAGGCCACTGTGCGCGCCGGGGCCGCATTGACCTGGGCCGTGGCGGGGCCCAGCGGCGTGGTGCGTGCCGTCTCCAAGCGCTGGCACAGATCGGTCAGGGTCAGGATGTCAGTGGGGTACGCGCCGCCACGCACGGCAAAGAACGTCTGCCCCGCATCGTCGTAACCCAATGGCCGCCATGCATCGGTCAACAGGGTCAGGCTGTTGGCCCCAGCCCCCCGCTGGACGAGGTAGCGCAGCTGGCCCACATCCACCCCGGGATCGACACCTGCCAGGCGCAATGTGGCAGAAGGCAGCCAGCCTTTCTGGTCTGCCGCAGCGCCACAATCTTCCAGGCCATCCCGGTTCGTGTCCGGGCAGGGAAGTCGGTTCGCCACGGTGGCAAAGGCGATGATGGCCTTGTCGGCCTGAGTGAGCGCCTGGCGCTCCTGGCGGGAAGAATCGACCACCGTACGCGCGCGCCACTGCAGATAGCCCATGCTCGCCAGACCGGCCATGACGGCGATCAGCAGCAGCACCTGCAGCAAGCCGAAGCCACGCGCACGGCGGGCCGTGGGCCGGGGCGTAGGGGAAGGCGGTGAAGTTATCGGCATGGGATTTCTTGCTACGGCAGGCTTTTGCGCAGCCACCCCGCCAGCTGGGCGGGCGATTCGGCCTCGACCACGTCATCGGACGCCAGTCGAAGCGGTGCGGAGGGGCTGGCAGCGCAGAGACTAGTCAGGGCGTGGGGCGCATCGAGCCGGTTGCCATCGTTGTCTTTGTCCTGGAGCGGAACGACCACCCAGTAGGCGGCCGCCATCACCGGGTTGGCGGCACAGTCCATCGCCCCGGCAGCACCGGCATCGCCCGTCAGATGGGTTCGCGTCGCGGCAAACAGCAAGGTGGCGGCGTTGTTGAGCGCCGCGATGAGGTCCGTCACGTCGAGAAAGGTGGCGTCTCCGGCAGCATCGCCCGTCCGCTCCCGGGCCACGGCGAGGTCGGCATCCTGCGCAGCAGTGGCATGGGCTGCGCGCAGCACCGAATACCGCGCGCGCAGCCGGTCGGTCGGCTGTTCCAGGCCCACACTCACATACGGGAACCAGCCTACCTGATTGCCCGTGGTGCAGACCCCGGCCGTCAGCGACTCATACCCGTCGGTGTTGGCGGCGGGGCAGGGAAGGCGGCCATGGCGCAGCGCAAAGGCGCGCACGACCGACTGCAGTTGCTGGGCCTCGGCACGTCCACGTTCGATCTCCTGCTGTGCTGACACGGTTTCGTAGCCGCTGAACGCGGCCCAGGACATCAACCCTGCAACGACCAGCGCCACGGAAACCTCCACGAAGGTCATTCCGGCCTGTGCCTTGCGATGGCCATGAACACGTCGGCGGGATCGGGCGCAGGTCATGGCGACTTCACCTGAGTCGGCGGTATGGGTGCATACGACTGCAGGTTGCGCGCCTCCTTACTGACCTGCTCGCCCAACGTACGCATCTCGGCAAGTATTTCCTCCCGCAGGGCTGCATCTTTTGGCGCAGTGCCTTTGGACAGCGCCTGTAGTTCATCGCTGAGCGTCTGGATCCGGGCACTGGTTTCCAGCATGTTGCGCAACGTCTGGAAATAGCGCGGATCAAAGCCAGGGGGAGAAAGTGCTTCCAGTTCGTCCACGATGGCCCGCATTTTTTCGGGCGGCGCTTTCGCGCCCTGGGCCCGCAGTGCAGTGAACTCGGCGCGCACCTCGGCTAGGCGCTTGCGACGCTCCTTCGATGTCTGCGATGAGCGCGGCTGCGACGCCGCGAGGGCCATCGACGGCGGAGCCGGCGCACCATCCCCCTGAGACACCGCTGGGTCGCTGCGAACCGGCTTGTGATCGAGGGTGGCGTCGGGCCTGGAAGAGTTTCCGGCAATCCAGAAGCCACCGGCCATCAAGGCCAGTACCAGCAGCCCCAGAGCTGCGCCAATCACTACAGGCTTACGCATTCGGCACCCTGCACTGATCAACAGACAGGCCTCGACAAAAATGAACCATGCTGCCCCCCAAGTGCCCCGGGCGCCAGCCGTTCAGATGGGTCAGCCGCATCACTGCCCACCTCCCATGCTCTGGGTGACTGACTGCCGCACCAGGTCATAGACGGGCAAGAGCAAGGCCACGATCAGGAAGAGGAAGAGCCCGCCCGCCACCAGAATGATCACCGGCTTGAGGATTTCCGCCAGCGACTTGACCAGTACTTCCAGGCGCTTCCGATAGTCTCCCGCCAGATGCGACAGCTGCTCATCCAGGCTGCCCGACTCTTCCCCCACCGAGATCATGCGCACCGCCATGGCGGGGAACCCGCCCACACGACGCATCGATGCGGACACCGAATCTCCCCGGGAGACCGACTCGGCCACCTGGATCAGCCGGGTGCGGTAGTAGCGGTTTTTCGTGGCACGCCCCAGGATGCGCAGGCTCGATACCTGATCCACGCCCGCCTTCACCAGGATGGAGAGATGCTCCGTAATGTGGGCCATTCCCGAGGACACCAGCAACGTGCGGGCAATGGGCAAGCGGTGCAGCAGGCTGTAAGTGGCCAGCTGGAAACGCTCCGATCGTTTGAACAAAACCATGCCTGCCACCACCAGCACGATGGTGACCAGCAGCACCCACGGGAGATGGGTGGAAAGCAGATGGGCAAACGCCACCAGCCCCTCGGTGATAGGGGGCAGCTTCGCCTGCAACTGCTTGAACAGTCGCGCCATGTTGGGCACGACGTAGTAGATCCAGAAGATGGCCACGCCGATGATGCTGGCAAAGACAAAGGCCGGATAGATGAGCGCCGTCTTGATGTCGCGCCGGATGTTGATCATGCGCTCCACGTGTTCGGCGGCTTCACTCAGCATGCGATCCAGCGTACCCGTCTGGTCGCCGATGGCAACGAGATTGCGCACCGTCTCGGGAAACACGTTGGGGTGGCGGTTGAACGCCTCCGTCATGCCCACCCCGGCATTCAGGTCGTCCAGCATGTTGCGCGCCACAGCGGCCATGGCGCGGTTTCCCACGCTGTTGCTCTCCTCCACCAGCGTCGTCAGTGCGTCCAGGGCGGGCACACCGGCGCGCATCATCAGGCCCAGATCGCGCAAGAAGCCGGCGAGGTCTTCGCTGCGCACCTGATTGCGAAACAGGTGCGTCAGCAGATCCGTGACCGTCGCCAGCCACTGCGGAAAGCGCCACAGCCCGATGACCGTGCCGTCGGTGTCGGCCTCCAGGCGCATGCGCGCAGACAGGTCGCGCTTGACCGCCATGCGCAACAGGCCCGATCGGACAGCCCCATGCGGAAGCAGCACCCGGTAGTAATAGGTATTGAGATTGGCCATGCAATGGTTCCGCCCAGGGGCTCAGTCCTCGCCGACCGCGCGCAGGATTTCATCCATGGTGGTTTCCCCCGCCAGCACACGATGACGGGCCAGCATGTGGATGGGTCGCATGCCCGCTGCCTTGGCACGCTCCCGCATCTCGGACCGGCTTGCATCCGAAGCGATAGCGTCGGCCAGATCCCGATTGACCGCCAGCATTTCATAAACCGGCAGGCGCCCCAGATAGCCGGTTTCGCGGCAATGATGGCAACCCGTCCCGTGGAAAACCTGCACAGGTTCCACTGCGTCGGGCTGAGCCAGCCAGCGGCGCTCATCATCGGTGGCAAGACGCGGTTTGGCACAGTGCGGACAAATGCGGCGCACGAGACGCTGGTTGATCACCGCCACCAGGTTCTCACCGATCGTTTCCGCATCCACCCCGAGCAGCTTGAGCCGGGGCATGACGCCAAAAATGCTGCCCACATGCAACGTTGACAACACGAGATGGCCGGTGGACGACGCGTCCAGCGCCGCTCGCGCTGTTTCTGCATCGCGAATTTCACCCACCAGAATGATGTCCGGGTCATGCCGCAGGAAATGCCGCATGGCATTGGCGAACTCGTAGCCGGCCCGGCGGTTGACCTCGGTCTGGCAGGCCACGGGCACCCGGTATTCCACAGGATCTTCCACGGTCAGCACATTGCGCTCGACGAGGGGCTGCATGCGCAGCGCTGCATGCAGCGTGGTGCTCTTGCCCGATCCCGTGGGGCCGGTGATCAGAATCAGCCCGTGCGGACGCGAGAACGCCTTGGCCATCACTGCCACGTCCTCTTCCAGAAAGCCCAGATCGACCAGCTTGTCCAGATTGCTGCGTTCCGGCAACAGGCGCATCACCATGCGCTCACCAAACTCGGAGATCAGCGTGGAAACCCGGATGGTGAAGGTGGACTCCATCACCTGGGCCGTGAAGCTGCCATCCTGCGGCAGCCGCTGCTCGCTGGCATCCATGTCCGCCTGGAGCTTGACGTACACCACCAGACGATCCAGTGCGGGTGACAGCGCAAAAACGGGGCGCAGCACGCCGTCCACGCGCAACAGCACCGAGCGGCTGCGCGCAGTCGGCGCCAGGTGAATGTCGGTGGCACGTTCACGCACGGCCAGATGCAGCATGTGCTCCAGCAGCCGGGCAGGGCTGTAGGCGCGATCCACATCGGCCTCCAGCTTGCGCACTTCGCTCTCGATGAGCCGGGCCGGTGGATTTTCGGCAAAGTAGTAGTGCTGCTGAATGGCCTGGCCAACCCGGTCAAACTCACCCTGGAAAAAGTGGCAACCCTTTCCCAGCTTGCGCTGCACAAGCTCCCGGACGGCGTCCGGCTGGGCATCGCCCAGCACGATCTCGATCAGTCCATCGCTGTTTTCCCGCACCGGCAGGAATCCATAGGTCAGGCACAAGGAGCGGTTGAACACCCCGGCGACCGCCGTGTCCGGTTCCGGCATTTCATCGGCGTTGACAAAACGCAGACCGCGTTGCACGGCCAACTGGCGCGCCACCTCATTGGCGCTTGAGAATCCCAGTTCGACCAGGAGGTTGCCCATGGGCACCTTTTCGATCTTCTGCTTTTGCAGCACGTAGTCGACCGCCACGGCCGACACCAGGCCGGCGTTGACCAGTGCGGCTCCCAGGGTCGGATTCTTGTCGTTCAACAACGCCAGACGATCCGTGGTGGCGGTGGCACCGGTGGGCAGCGACTGGCCGGCGGTCTCCAGCAGTGATTCAGCGGGCGGGTGCATCCTGATGCTCCAGAAGTAAGAAAGTCAGTTCGTCCGGCTGGCCCGTGGGAACCAGGCCGTGCTGTTGCTGAAAGCGGGCGAACGCCTCCCCGGTTCTCGAACCGAAAAGGCCATCAGGCTCTCGTGCATCGAGCAGGCCCATGCTCTTGAGTGTTTCTTGCACTTTGCGCGTCGCCTGCTGGGCAGCCACGATGTGCCGGGCTTCATTGCGCCCCAGCCATGCCACCCACGCCTCCTGCTGCACGGCAAAACGACAGATGCGGGGCGATGGCTTGAAGGCATAGGCCACGCCATCCGGCAGTCGCTGCACATGCAGGACATCGCCAGCAGTGGCAATGGCCTCCAGCTGGCTTTCGCAAGCACGCCGGGGAGACAGTTCGACGACCGCCGCAGCCGTCATGGCGGGAGCCACCACCCCACGTCCCGGGCCTGGCGGGGCCATGGGGGCGGCAACTGCCGCATCAGCAGCCACCACCGGTGGCGCATGTGGCGGCTGTGACACCAGGCCCAGGCTCGCCACGGCCACGGTAGCCGTGGTCGTGCCTGCCAGCACGCCTGCAAGGATCCAGGTCTTGCGGCGGCGCGATCCGGTGACCAACGAAGCGCCTGCGGTATCTTCCTCGCCCAGGACGGGCAGGTCGGCCACGGCACGCTGCACCAGCGCTGCGGTCACCACCGAGGCACGAGTACTGGCCAGGCCGTAGAGGCAACGGTCCAGCACCAGATGGATCCGGCGCAGATTGCCTTGCGTTGCGCGGTGCAGAGCCTCTGCGGCAGACGGTTCGAGGGACAGACGCCCTTCGGCGCCTGCCGCATTCACCCGAAAATCGAAGTAGCGGGTGACTTCCTCTTTTTGCAGGCCACTGAGACGGGCGTGCTTGATGATCCGGCTCTTGAGCTGGCGCAGTTCGGGTGCCGCCAGCGTCTGCTCCAGTTCCGGCTGGCCCACAAGCAGGATCTGCAACAGCTTTTCCTGACCGGTCTCCAGATTGCACAGCAAGCGCACCAGCTCCAGAGACTCGACGCTCAGGTTCTGTGCATCGTCAATCACCAGCAGGTTGATGTCTCCCACCTGGTGCCCGGCAATCAGGAACTCCGTGAGGTGGGCCAGGCCCTGTTCCACCGAGTCTGTCGGAGGCAGGCCGAAATCGGTCTGAATGGCCGACAACAACGCGCTGTCCTGCAGGAAGGTGTTCAGAATCAGGGCCGAATGACAGCTTTTTCCCTGCAGGGTATCAAGCAGGCGCCGCACCAGCGTGCTTTTGCCCAGGCCGACTTCACCCGTCAGCAGGACAAACCCTTTTCGCGCCTCAATGCAATGCACGATCTCGGCGAAATCCTCTTCCAAACGGGGCGTAAAAAAATAGGAGCCCGCATCCGGCGTCGGCGGAAACGGGTTGCGAGACAACCCCAGTGTTGCGTAGACGGGGCTGACTGTCATTGCCGGGCCGTGGGGGTGAACTGGGCCAGAGCCGCACGCAAAGCAGCCGAATCGGGTTGCAGACGTGCAGCAGCGTCCAGTGTGGAACGGGCTTCTTCAGGCTTTTGCTGGCGTGACTGGATGCTGGCAAGATTGATGGCCGCCTCTTCATCGCCGGGCATGCGTTCGAGAATCGCGCGATAGCCGCCTTCTGCGGCGGCATCCCGCCCCGCCCGCAGATCGAACCAGGCCTGGGCACGCAACAGCCCCAGTGAACCCGCTGGCAGACGCTCTCGCAGTGCCGCCAGTTCGCGCTCCGCATCGTCGGTGCGGGACTCCTTCATCGCGACGACAAAGCGGGCAAAGCGAAGCTCCACCGGAGTGTCATCCACCGCTGGCGCCGCGGCGGCGCTGTCCACCGGCGGGGTGGGGCGCACGCGCCGGACCGGTGCCGGTCGGGGCGCTGCGCGCACGGGATTTTTCTGTGCTTCGCTGCGTGCGTCTGCGACCGCCACTTGGGTAGTGGACGTGTCAGGCGCTGGCGACAGAGGCACCTGCTGCAATGGCGCTGCACCGGCCGGCGATGATGGAGCCATTGCGGCTTGCGTCTGGGTCGCCTGCTCGGTGGGCGCTGCTGCAGCCGCCAGCGCGGGTTGCACCGTTTCGGCAGGCAAGGATGGTGTGGCGACCGGCGTGGCTGCCGGATTCGCAGGCACCGCCGCGACGCGGGCCATGTCGGCCTGGGGTTGTCTCTGGCTTTGCCACAGCCACCAGCCCAGAACACCCACGCCCACCACGACGGCGAAAGCCAGCACGGCGTCAAGCCACGCCGGCCGGCCGCGTGCCGCCACCGCAGGCGCACGCACCACGGCGGGCTTCGGTTCCTGGGGCGCATCCATGGATTTCAGCGCGTCGTGGATGAGGCTCATAGCACACGCACCCGCAAAACGATCACCAGCTCCCGGCTACCGTGAACCTTGTTCTCGTTGCCAAACAGCTTGCCGAACAATGGAACATCCGACACACCTGGCGCACCCCGGTCGTTGTTGGAGGTTCGCTGGTCGATCAGACCACCCACCACCACCACATCGCCGTCGCCTACGTTCAGCGTCGTCGTCAGGCCCTTGTAGCTCACCTTGGGCAGCGACACCAGGTTGTCACCCCCTACAGAAACCAGCTGGAGGCTGGCGGGGTCCACATCGCTTTGCATCGGGTTGAGCAGCAATTCGATGCGGCCATCGTCCCGCACCATGGGGAGCACTCCCACCATCACGCCGGAAAACACGGTGTCCGTCTGCACGCTGGACGACGTGGTGGACGCCCCGCCACCCGGCACCGTCTGCGTGGATGCCGACTGAGATACATAGCGTGAACTCGTGCCCACCGACAGCAGCGCAGGCGTTCCGTTGCGTACCTGTACGTTGGGGTTGGAGAGCACCTTCAGGTTGCCGAAGGAGCGCAGCGCATTGATCACCACACCGTAGTTGCTGCCCTGATAGGACACACCGAGCGCAGGCCCGGCCACGCTGCCGATCAGCGCCGCCGGAATCGAGATGGCGCGGGCAGGATAGCCCGTTGACGCGTTGGGCAACGATCCGGTACTGCCGCCGAGCTGCATGGGCGAAGAGCCGAAACCGGCAGCCAGACGGCTGCGCAGAGAGGTCCAGTCCACCCCGAACTCGAAGTTGTCGGACAGCTGGACATCGATCAATTGCGCCTCGACGTACACCTGCTTGCCCAGCACCTTGTGCACCTGGGCCAGCATCTTCTCGACGGCACGCATCTTCGAGGGGCGGGCCTTCACATAGAGCGTGCCGGTCATCTTGTTCAGCGTGAACCCGCTGTCTTCGCCCATCGTGGCCAGGGGCGCCTGGGGCAGGGCCGCAGGTCTGCCGGTGGCGGGCCCACCCGCCCAGACAGACGACGAAAGCCCCGCAGCAGACACGCCCTGGTTCTGCTGCTGCAGTTGCTGCTGGAGTTGCAATTGCTGCTGCTGGGCGGCACGGTCCTGGGCGCTGTCGCCCAGCACCGACTTGAGCGCACTCTCCAGTTCGAGATAGGGGTCGGTGTTGGTTCCGCCCGAGCCCGACATGGTGAGGTTGCCCTGCTGTGCGCCAGAGCCACTGCCCCCGCTGCTGCCGCTGCCACCGCCGCTGCCGCCGGAGTTGCTGCTGCCGAACACATTGCCCCCCGAACCCATCTGGATGCTGGACTTGGTGTTCAGAAAGTTCAGCGCAAAGAACTTTTCTTCGGTCAGGTTCACCCGCAGTGTGTTGCCCCGGAATTCACCCGCCACATCGTAGGTGCGCAGCACTTCATTGAACCCCTCGCGCAGGGTCACCTGGCGCAGATGCATGTCTGCCAGTTGCCCGCCCTTGAGGACGTTCGGATCCACGATCAGGTTCAGATTTCCGGCATCGGCAAACGCACCCAGGATCTGGCTGATGCTGGCCTTGGACATCGCCACATTGATCAGCTTGCCCTCCAGCGGGTCAAACACGGGTGCCACCGGAGCAATCACCGGAGCCGGTGCCGGCTTGTTCATCTCGGCCAGCAGCAGTTGCTGGTGAGCCAGTAGCCGCTGCGACTCCTGGACCGCATGTTCGCGCATATGGTCTGCTGCCGTGGTGTCCGGCGGGGGCAGGCTTGAAGAGCTGCGGGGTGGCTGGTTGGCACACCCACTCAGGACCAGGGCGGCGCATACCAGGGCCAAAGGTTTGAAAAATGGGGGATGGTTCATATCGCTGTCCTCGGCGCTACTCGCGTGATTCTTGAAAGGGTCGTGAGGAAAAATTCATGCAGACACCCAACGGAATCAGGACCACCTGCACTGCCAAAAGCCACCTTTTTCACGGAAGACTCCTGATCGGGCCGGGCGGGCTGCCCGGAAGGCCCGCGCGGAACTCCTGGGTGTTGATGCTGGCCAGCGAGCCATCGGGCCAGCGCAATGTTCCCACCCGCATCTCACCCGCAGGCAGGGTCAAGGTCTGGCGGCCGAGGCGTTCCGTCACCACCGCTTCGTTGGGGCGCACCCGAACCACACGGCCTCCGCCCTCCAGACGGGCACCCTGACGGGCAAGGCGTCCATCGATCACCACAGACTGGGTCTCCGCAGCCAGATCGTCCAGATGCAAGGAGAGCGAGCGGCGCGGCATCTGCACGCTGCCCACCACATCGCTGCCCGGCACAGGCAAGGCGATCAGACTCTGCGGGTCGGTGCCGGCCCGAAAGGCCTGGGTCTGGATGCGCGACATGGCGCCGAACGATTCCACCACGCGCGCCTGTTCGTTGCGCAATGCCACGGGCAGCGGCGCCAGCTCAATGGTCAACGGTCGCACCGAAGGGGCATGGGCCTGGGTCAGCTGGAACACGCCATACAGTCCCCATCCCAGGAGAAGAATGGCAAGACCATTCAGAAGCAACGCTGCGTATTTCATGGTTTCACGTTTCCTGATGCTGTCGCTGCCGCCACCAGCTCATAGGAGAAGGCGCCGGGCACGGGATACGTGGGGTCCACGGCTTTCAGCGTCCAGCCGGCCGCCACCATCTGCGACACCCACCGCGTCACGGCGATTGAAGCACCTGGCGCCACCACGCCATCGACCCGAAAAGCGCGGGACCGCGCCTGCCCCACGGCGGCTTCCAAGCGCACCCGCTGGATGTGGATGTCCCGCCCCGATGCCGCTTTCAGAAGCGCCAGGAAAGCCACAGGATCGTGCCGGGCACCATCGTCCATCGCACGCGAAAATTCCGCCACGGGCAGAAGTTTCAGGGGCGCCTCCACCGTGGCCACCGCCTGAATGCGGTCCTGCAAAGCCGTCAGTTCGCTGCGCTGGTTCAAGCCGGCCGTCCGCTGCTGCTCGGCCATCTGGCCCACCATGACGCCCACAATCGCCAGCACCAGCCCCACCAGGGCCGTCACCACCGTGATGGGGGCCACCCAGCGCTCGGCACGCCATGCCACCCGTTCCAGTGAAGGATTGAGGGCATGACGACCAGCGGCCTCGCGCGCCAGCGCCGGCAGCACGGTGTGCACGCGCTCGCCCGCCAAGACCAGCTCCTGGTCCGGCATGGCGAGCGGTGCGCCGCCCAGCACGCTGCGCACCGCCTCCAGACAGGTGTCGCTGTCCGACGTCTGTGTGGACCACAACACCCCCCATTCGACCGCTTCCGGACCCAGGCGGGTCAGAAGTGCATTGTGGTTGGCCGTCAATACCTTGGCGGCACTGGCCATGGCCGCCGGGCCGGAACCCAGCGCCTGGGTCGCACCGAACACCATGCCCGCTTCGGTCTGGGCAAAACACATCAGCCGACGCTGGGACAGCATCACGCGCGCCTGGTCCGTGCCCACGTTGTGGCACAGCAGACCGGTGGCCATCATCACCAGGCAGTGATCGGCCTGTTCCTGGGCCCACTGCGTGCAGCGCTGCCACAGCTCCAGCGAAATGGCGGAAAAGAACGCCTGAAAGCCACGCGGCAGTTTGACCAGGCGGTGCACCACAATATGCGCAGCGCCCTCCACCAAACCCTCGGTACGCACGCGCTTTTCAATCAAGGCTGCGGCGTACTCGGACTTGCCTTCAAACCGCCATACGTCCGTGAAGACGTCATCCAGGTCGAGTACGACCAGCGCGCTGTGGGTCAGCCGGGGCCACGCTGGCACCTCCTCCACCTGGTGGCCGTGGCAATGCAGCCATCCGGTGGTCGCAATCCGATAAACATGTTCAGCGCTCATGGGGTCACCCTGGGCGATTGAGAGACAGACACCGTCTGGAAATGCAGCGTGCCGCTGACGCCGAGCGTGAGTCCCTGGTCGCCCGGCTGGGGCGGGTGGAACAGGCTGGCCCCCGGAGACACTGTGGCAATGTCAAACAGATCGGCCACAAAGACCTGACCCGCACCGCCCCGCCCGAGCTCCGCCAGAAACTGGGCGGCCTCTGCGCGGGTGGCTGGCCCCTGGGGACGGCGCAGCCTGCGCTCGCCCCACTGGCCTGGGTCAAAACCCATGCGCTCGACCTGCTGAGCCACCTCCCTGATCGAGCGCACCAGTTGCTCGCGCTGCTGCACTTCAGGCAGCAGGCGACGGGCGTTGTCCAGCTCTGACTGCAGCTGCGCAAACTGCTGGCGCTCCCGAGCCAGTTGCTTGAGCCCGCCGTGCGCCAGCCAGGCGCCGCCACCGAGCAGGGCCGTGGCCAGTGCCAGGGAGACAAGCTTGAGCGTACGGGCGCCGTTCAATTACTGCTCCATCGTCCAGTGGGCCGTCACCAGAATGACGCGGTCTTCGTCAAAGGTGCGCCCCGTGGCGGTGCCGCCCGCGTTGCCGCTGGTGTTGGTCACCGTCTGGCGCGCATCGCTGTTGGTCATCGCGCTGTTGGCTGCGGTGTTGGCAATGTTGTTGCCCTCGGTATTGTTGGCTTCCCACTGCGTACCCGGGGCATTGGCTTCGCCCGCTGCGGTGTGTGCAGGACGGCTCTGCATACGGAAGCGCCCTTCGCGCGAGTCGGGCTTGCCATCGATCACCTGGTCCATGAAACGCGCCAGATCGGGCGTCAGGCCCCGGATCACCATCACATTGCCGGCCCCGCTGGCGGTGCCCGAGGTGTTCCATTGAAAGCAGACCTGCATTTCAACGGCATTGCCATTGGAGTCGATGTACAGGAAGCGGTCTTCATGCCCTTCGCCCCGGCCGGGCGGCATGCGCACGCCCGCGCGCGTCATGAGGGTGCGCAGGTTTTGCGTCGCCAGGGCCGCATCACCCGGGCCCACCTGACCGGCCGTGTAGCCCTGGCCGCTGCAGATCTTCAAGCCGCGGTTGGCAAAATTCTCGGGAATGCCGGCCACCGCCATGGAGCCCGCGCGGGTGCAGGCATTGGTGCCCGCCGGAATCTCGGTTTCAGAGCCGTTGACCATGTAGGTCGGCGCCTGCTGGCAGTCGCCCAGCACCACGCCGGTGCGCTGGTAGTACTGGTCGTAAGACATCTTCCACTGGTAGGCAAACTTGTTGACGGCCTTCTGGTATTCGGCGTTGCGTTGCACGTCCTTGGCGATGGCCACGGCACCGATGATGAGACCGATGACGGCCAGCACGATGGCCAGCTCGACCAGCGTGAAACCTTGCTGGACCTTGCGGCCCAGCCTGCGGAATGATTGGGTTCTAGACATTCAAAAATCTCCGGCAATGTGGCGATACAGATACGGTGCGAACGGGAACGAAACGGCGAACCCTTACTGGTTCATCTTGTAGATGGCGGTCACGATGGCCACCTGGTCTTCGTCGAAACTGCGGTTGTTGTTGGTGCCGATCAGGTCGCGGTTGGTGGCCTGCCATTCCTGACCTGGCGCGTTGATGGCCCCGCCTGCGTTGTTCGCCACGCCCTGACGGCGAAACCGCCCTTCGCGTTCATCGGGCTTGCCGTCGATCATCTGGTCGAGCGAGCGCGCCAGGTCGGGCGTGAGGCCCGTGATGACCATCACGTTGCCGGCACCTTCACCCACAGCGTTGGCCGCCGACGCATCGGCCAGCGGCACATTCCACTGGAAGCAGACCTGGACTTCCTGCGGGTTTCCGTTGCTATCGAGGTAGACATAACGATCTTCCAGGCCTTCGGCGCGACCCGGTGGCATGCGGATACCAGCGCGGGTCATCAATTCGCGCAGGTTGGGATCGGTGCCTGCCGTGAAGCCCCGCGTCATCCCCTGACCACGCGCATCCCGGCAGATCGCGTTGGGCGCTGTCACACCGGTCATGTTTCGACCGGAGCGCACTCCGGCGGCAAGATACCGCTCTCCGTTGACCATGTTCTGCGGAGCGGTCTGGCTGTCACCAAGCACCACGCCGGTGCGTTGGTAATACTGGTTGTAGGCCTGCTCCCACTGGTCGATGAACTTGTTCTTGATCTTGGTGTATTCGGCGTTGCGCTGCACGTCCTTGCCGATGGCCACGGCGCCGATGATGAGACCGATGACGGCCAGCACCACCGCCAGTTCCACCAACGTGAAACCCTGCTGGCGCGGCGAAAGTGGACGGCGGGTGGGGTACTTGAATGCTTGCTTCATGATGTGGATTCCCTCGCCCTGCTTCACTGGTTCATTTTGTAAATGGCGGTCAGGGTGATCACCTGTTCTTCGTCCCGCGTCTGGCCCGCGCCCGTGGCTGTGGGAGCAGCCGCTCCACGGCCAAAGCTGTTGTTGGCGGACCACTCCACCCCCGGGCCATTGGGCGTTCCGTTGACGATGTTTCGCAGACGCAAGCGCCCCTCCTGGGCGTCGGGTTTGCCGTCAATCATCTGGTCGAGCATGCGCGCCAGGTCGGGCGTCAGCCCGGCGATCACCATCACGTTGCCGGCACCTTCGGGAGTGCCGGGGCGGTTCCACTGAAAGCACACCTGGATTTCCTGCGGCGAGCCGTTGGTGTCGGTGTAAACGTACAGGTCTTCCTGCCCTTCGGCACGACCAGGCGGCATGCGAATACCTGCGCGTGTCATATACAGACGCAGGTCGTTCGTGTTGGCCACGAACGCAGTGGCCGAACTACGTACCGCAGCGTCATTCTCCGGCGCGTGTGCGCACACTGGTGTCGGCTCGTTGCCGGCCGCAATCGTTGCACCCATATCGCCGCCCGAAACCGGATTCGTTCCGGTCGCCACATAGGCCGCCCCGTTGACCATGATGCGCGGCGCAATCTGGCTGTCCCCCACCACCACGCCGGTGCGCTGGTAGTACTGGTTGTAGGCCTGCTCCCACTGGTCGATGAACTTGTTCTTGATCTTGGCGTACTCGGCGTTGCGCTGCACATCCTTGCCGATGGCCACCGCACCGATGATGAGACCGATGACGGCAAGAACCACCGCCAGTTCCACCAAAGTGAAACCCCCTTGAGCGCCGCGGCACCCGGCGCAACTGCGCTCACGCCGAGTCGGCTGGATGGAAAAAATTGATCGCATGGGTCCCTCAAACATTGAAAAATGGCGCGCACAAAGATCACAAAACGTTGCAAATCTATACAAACGTTAATTGAAGTCAAGAAAAAAACTGGTCTTTTGCCGTAACTAGTCCAAATGGAGTAGACCCTTGCACAAGGGTGTTTTCGGGTCGTGTACAAGATGCGGCCCAGGCGCCAGAAACCCTGCTACGCGGCTGTGCGAGTGCTGCCAAAGAGGGATTTCCTGCGACAGCGTGCGACGCAGCGTGGGGCTTCCGGGACGATGCGCATGCAGCACCGGAAAGCCATTGGCGGGACTGACATGGCGCAGAGTCGGTGGCCGTCCCAGGACGCCACCGAGGCTCAATGCACGTCTAGACCATGCGTTACAGGCGCCAGCCGATGTGTAGGCGGCGCACTACCACCCACCTTCGACTTCGCACCACCAGCGGCCACGACGCCCCTCGGGTGCTCGGCGTCAGCCCGCGGCCCACACCGCCACCTGGGTATAGCCACTGATGCCCAGCAGGATGTTGAGCGGAAACGTCAGCCCGAGCGAGAGGCCCACGTAGAGCGAAGGGTTGGCTTCGGGGATGGCGTAGCGCACCACGGCAGGCACAGCGATATACGAGGCACTGGCGGCCAGCACCATCAGCAGCACGGTGTCGCCCAGGGGCAGACCCACCCCGGCTGCCAGCAGCAGTGCCGCGCCCGCGTGCACGGGCGGCGCCAGCAGGCCGTAGGCGATGAGCAACGGGGGCTGGCTGCGCAGGCCGGGCAGGTTGCGCGCGGCGCTCAGGCCCATGTCGAGCAGGAAAAAGGCCAGCATGCCCTTGAACAGGTCGCCGGAAAAGGGTTGCATAGCCTGCTGGCCGGCTTCGCCCGTGAGCAGCCCCACGGCCATGGCGCCCAGCAGCAGGAGCTGGGCACCATCGGTGAACGACTCGTGCAGCACTTTGGGCAGAGAGAACCCCTGACCACCCCCGTGCAGGGCCAGCAAGGCGGCGCCCGCTGGCCCCACCCGCACGGGGGCGGCCTGGCTGCGGCGCAGCGCGTTGGCCATCAGCACCGCCAGAATGATGGCAGGCGATTCCATCAGGGCCATGGCAGCGGCCATGTGGCCGCCGTAGGCAATGCCCTGATTGTCCAGATGGGCGGTGGCGGTGATGAAGGTGACGGCGCTGACCGAGCCGTAGGTGGCGGCCACGGCCGCCGCGTCAAAGCGCGGGATGAAGCGGCTCAGCAGCAGATAGCCAACGATGGGCACAGCCACCGCCAGCCCGATCGCCAGCCCCAGCCCGGTGGCCACCTGCACCGTCAGCCCCGACTGCGCCAGCGCAAACCCGCCTTTGAGGCCCAGCGCCATCAGCAGGTACAGCGACAGAAAGCGCGCGATGGGCGCCGGAATTTCCAGATTGGATTTGACCAGCCCGGCAAAGACGCCGAACACGAAGAACAGGATGGCAGGATCAGTGAGGGTTTGCATGGCACGAAGGGATCGTTGTGCCGCGAATGTAGGCGCCCAAATGAATAAAATAAAATCGATAATCAGTTAGATAACTATAGATATTTATCTATGAACATCACCTTCCGACAGCTGCGACTGTTTCTGGCGCTGGCCGAGACGGGCAGCGTCAGCGGCGCAGCACGCGCCATGCATGTGACGCAGCCCACGGCGTCGATGCAGCTGCGCGAAGTGACCGAGGCCGTGGGCCTGCCGCTGTACGAGGTGATCGGGCGCCGCGTGCACCTTACCGATGCCGGGCGCGAACTGGCCGCCACGGCGCGCGGCATCGTGGATACCTGGGAAGCCTTCGGGCAGCGCATCAACGCCATGCACGGCCTGACGCGCGGGCGCCTGCGGGTGGCCGTGGTCAGCACAGCCAAGTATTTCGTGCCGCGCTTGCTGGGCCGTTTTTGCGCGCGCTACCCGGACATCGAGATCGCGCTCGAAGTGCTCAACCGCGATGGCGTGGTACAGCGTCTGCGCGACAACATGGACGATCTGTACGTGATGTCTTTGCCCCCGCCCGACATGGACCTGGAAGACCACGTTTTTCTGTCCAACCCGCTGGTGCTCATCGCCTGGCAGGGCCACCCGCTGGCCAAGCGCCGCCGCATTGCGCTGGCGGACCTGCGCAACGAGCGCTTTGTGCTGCGCGAGCGCGGATCGGGCACGCGGCTGGCCACCGACCGGTTCTTTGCAGCCCAGGGTTTCGAGGCCCCGACCCGGCTGGAGCTGGGTAGCAACGAGGCCATCAAGGAGGCCGTGGCGGGCCGCTTGGGCATCGCCGTGCTCTCGAAGCATGCCCTGCGCAGCAGCGAGCTGGAGACCGACCTGTGCGTACTGCCGGTACAGGGCATGCCCATCCCGTCGCAGTGGCATGTGGTGCACCCGCGTGCCAAGCAGCTATCGCCGATTGCGCAGGTCTTCCGCGAGCACCTGCTCGCCGAGGCGAGCAACGGCGCTGGCGTTGCGCCGGGCGATCGCCCCCCGCTACAGTCGCCCCCATGACCTCCACCCCCGAACCCGATACCGCCTTGCAGGCCCTGGCCCGCCAGTTGCAGCAGTTCGCCGATGCACGCGACTGGGGCCCGTTCCATTCGCCCAAGAACCTGGCCTCGGCGCTGATCGTCGAGGCCGGCGAGCTGCTCGAGCATTTCCAGTGGCTCACCGGAGACCAGAGCCGCCAGCTCACGCCCGAACAGAAGCAGGCCGTGGCCCACGAGATGGCCGACGTGCTGCTGTACCTGGTGCAGCTCTCCACGGTGCTCGGCATCGACCTGATGGACGCGGCACGCACCAAGATGGCCCTCAACGCGCAGAAGTACCCGGTGGGCCACAACCACAAGATCGACGCGCTGTGAGCCTGCGCTACACTGGACGCTTCATGCCGTACCTCCCGTTCCACACTGCATCCGTTGCCGCCCCCATGGGTTGCATGATGCTGCCCGCCAGCGCGCGGGCGATGGGGGCACGAATGATTACCACCATTACCACCATTACCACCGCGGCCACCTGAGCACGCGCAGGTGGCCGTCCCGGCGGCCACCTGGTGTCTTCTCTCTTCTCCCCGAACGAAACGAAACCCAGCCTTGGCAGCCGGGTTTGCCTTTTTTCGTTCGGAGAAGTCCATGTACCGCGATCCTGATCCTCGTTTTGACTCCCTTGGCGGCCACCCCGTGGCCCTGCGCCCGCTGCGCGTGGGCATGATCGGCATTGGCACCGTGGGCGCGGGTACCTTCCGCGTGCTGGCGCGCAACCAGGCCCTGATCGCCGCGCGCGCGGGGCGCGGCATTGAGGTGGTAGTGGTGGCAGCGCGCAACCTCGCGCGTGCCCGGACCGTGGTGGGGCCTGACGTGGCCCTCATTGACGACCCGATGCAGGTCGCCACGCACCCCGAAGTGGACGTGCTGGTCGAGGTGGCCGGTGGCACCGGCCCGGCGCGCGGCTGGGTGCTGGCCGCCATTGCCGCCGGCAAGCATGTGGTGACGGCCAACAAGGCGCTGCTGGCCGAGCACGGCGGCGCAATTTTCGCCGCCGCGCGCCAGCACGGTGTGGCCGTGGCCTACGAGGGCGCGGTGGCGGTGAGCATCCCCATCATCAAGGCGCTGCGCGAGGGGCTCACGGCCAACCGCATCGAGTGGGTGGCGGGCATCATCAACGGCACCACCAACTTCATCCTGAGCCAGATGCGTGATGCGGGGCTGGACTTTGCTCAGGCACTGGCGCAAGCCCAGGCGCTGGGCTATGCCGAAGCCAACCCGGCCTTCGACATCGAAGGCATCGACGCAGCGCACAAGCTCGCGCTGCTGGCGGCCAACGCCTTCGGCATGCCGGTGAACTTTGCCGATGTGCAGGTTCAAGGCATCACCACCCTGCGGCAGCTGGACGTGGCCTGCGCCGAGCAGCTGGGCTACCGCATCAAGCTGCTGGCCGTGGCGCGGCGGCGCGAAGGCGGCATCGAGCTGCGCGTGCAGCCCGCGCTGCTGCCCGCCACCCACCTGATGGCGCAGGTGAACGGCTCGATGAACGGCATCCTGGTGCAAGGCGACGCATCGGGCGTGACGATGTACTACGGCGCCGGAGCGGGCGCAGAGCAGACGGCCTCGGCCGTGATCGCCGACCTGGTGGACGTGGCCCGGCTCGATGGCACGCACGCAGCGCAGCGCGTGCCGCACCTGGGCTTCCAGGCCCATGCCCTGCACCCCCTGCCGGTGCTGCAGCACGCGGCCGTGTGCACGCGGCACCACCTGCGCGTGCCCGTGCACTCGCGCCAGGACATGGTGGCGGTGGGTGCACTTCTGGCGCGCCAGGCCGTGCCGGTGGAGCGCCTGGAATGGATGGCAGACCACCCCGACGAAGCGCATCAGGTGCTGGTGCTGACCGGAGAAGCGCCCCAGGGTGCTATCGACCTCGCCCTGCATATGCTGCAGGCCCTGCCGGAGGTGGCAGGCCCCTGCGTGCAGTGGCGCGTGGAGCTGCTGGAGGGCTGACAGGCCGATCCGGGCGCCTCACTCCACGTATGACGAACATTACAAGGGGCTGGACGCCGGGCTGTGCCTCGTCACCGGGGCACGCCCATGCGAGGGCGCGCACCCGCTGTGGCACAAGCTGGGCCGCGACGACCCGCTGGACTTTGGCGCACTTTGCCGCATGCCATGGGCATGCATATTCAAGATAAATTTGGCTAAAACGCTTATCCATAAAGCGCCGTTAGCTATCAAATTGATAGTTATTAAACCCATACCAGGACCGCCCTGCGCGTCCATGCCACACTCCCGCCCCTATGTCTTCCACAGAATGGGCCCAGGCGGGCCTGCAGGCGTTTGATGCGGTGGTGCGGTCCACCGAGGGTTTCCGCAGCCGCGCGGGGCAGCGGGGCATGGCCGAGCAGGTGGCGCGCACCTTCAGCCAGGCGCAACTGGGCAAGGTCGATGAAGAAGACGGCGAACCCACGCGCGCTATTGCCGTCATCCAGGCGGGCACGGGCGTGGGCAAGTCGCTGGCCTATTGCGCACCGGCCATTGCCATCGCGCTGGCGCGCGGCACGCGCGTGCTCATTTCCACCGCCACCGTGGCGCTGCAGGAGCAGCTGGTGAACAAGGATTTGCCCGCGCTCGCGGCGCAGATGGAGCAGCCCTTCAAGTTCGTGCTGGCCAAGGGGCGCGGGCGCTATGTGTGCAAGCTCAAGCTCGAGCGCCTGGCAGGCACCGGCGAGGCGTACGGTGAGGACGATGACGACCTGTTCCCCGAAGAGGCCGCCGCCGCACGCCCGAGGCGCTCGCACCAGGAGACCGAGGCGCGCATGCAGTTCTACGCCAGCATGGCGCAAACCCTGGCACAGGGTGCCTGGGACGGCGACCGCGACAGCCTCGACACCCCGCCCGAACCCGAGGCCTGGAGCCCCGTGGCGGCCGAAGGCAGCTCGTGCACCGGGCGGCACTGCCCGGCCTTTGGCCAGTGCGTGTACTACGACCAGCGCAAGGCGCTGGTGGGTGCGCAGGTGATCGTGGCCAACCACGATCTGCTGCTGTCGTCCTTGGGCGCGCGCGTGCTGCCCGAGCTGGACAACTGCCTGCTGGTGCTCGACGAGGCCCACCACCTGCCCGCCACGGCGCTCGACCAGTTCGCCTGCAGCGCCGACCTGAGCCGCCTGGGCTGGATCGACCGGCTATCGAGCCGCGCGCTGCGCATCGGCACGCTGGTGGAGGTGACCGAGGTGGCCGACATTCCGCGCCACGCCAGCCAGTTGCGCCAGCACCTGCAAGACCTGGCCCGGCTGGTGATGGACCTGTACGGCGAGGCCCTCAAGGGCCAGAACAGCGCCTGGGGTCCGGCGCGCATGCGCGTGCCGCGCGGCGTTCTGCCCGAGGCGCTGCACGAGCCCCTGGGCCAGCTCGCGCACCACGCGGCGGGCTTTCTGGAATGCCTGCGCGCCATTTCCAAGGCGCTACGCGCCGAGATGCGCGACAAGCCCGACGAGTCGCGCCGCCTGTCGCAGCTGTATGCACAAATCGGCACGCTGGCGCCCCGGCTCGAAGAGGTGCACGCCACGGCGCAACTGCTGCTGCAGGAGGCGCCCGAGGGCGAGGCCACGGGCTTCGTGCCCAACGCCAAATGGTTCACGCTGGAGATGGACGGCGACTTCATCGTGGTGAAAGCGCACGCCAGCCCCATCCTGCCGGGCAGCACGCTGCGCAGCCACCTGTGGAGCAGCGTGCGCGGCGCGGTGCTGACATCGGCCACGTTCACGAGCTGCGGGCAGTTCGACTTCTTTTTGCGTGAATCGGGCCTGCACGGGGATGAGGCCGCCACCACACTCGAAGTGCCCAGCCCCTTCAACTATGCCGCGCAGGGCACCCTGATTGCCGCCGAAACCCACGCCGATCCGAAGAACGCCGCGCAGTTCACCACCGAAATGGTCGATGCGCTGCTCAACGACCTGGCGCGCGTGCAATACGGCGCGCTGGTGCTGTTCACGTCGCGCGAGCAGATGCGCCAGGCAGTGGACGCGCTGGCCACCGTGATGCGGCCGCTGGTGCTGGTGCAGAACCAGCTGCCGCGCACGCAGCTGCTGGCACGCCACCGCGAGCGCGTGGCAGCGGGCGAGCCCTCCATCATCTTCGGCATGCAGTCCTTCGGCGAAGGGCTGGACCTGCCCGGGCGGCTGTGCGAGTCGGTGTTCATCACCAAGCTGCCCTTCGCCCCGCCGGACGACCCCGTAGGCGAGACCCGCGCCGAATGGCTGCGCGCCGTGGGGCGCGACCCGTTCAGCGAGCTGGTGGTGCCGGCGACCGCCATCCGTCTGGCGCAATGGGCGGGCCGCGCCATCCGCACCGAGGAAGACCAGGCGCATGTGTATTGCTACGACAAGCGCCTGACGCGCACCAGCTACGGCCAGCGCCTGCTCAAGGGCCTGCCGCCGTTCACGCTGGAGCGGCGCGGCGCGCGCGGACAATAGCAGCCTGACACCACCACAACACAGCGGAGGAAATCCCCCATGCCCCACACCGTGCCCGCCTGCCCGCAATGCGGCCAAGAGAACACCTACCCCGACGGCGAAAACTACATCTGCCCCGACTGCGGGCACGAATGGCCGCAGTCCGCCGCCCCGGCAGAGGATGACAGCGCCAGCGACGGCGTGGTGCGCGACGCCAACGGCAACCCGCTGCAGGACGGCGACGCCGTGATCCTGGTAAAGGACCTCAAGGTCAAGGGCTCTTCGTCCACGCTGAAAAAGGGCACCAAGATCAAGAGCATCCGCCTGGTGGACGGTGCAGACGGCCACAACGTGGACTGCAAGACCGACCTGGGCAGCATGCTGCTCAAGTCGGAGTTTCTCAAGAAGGCCTGATAGCCAGAATCCGGGGGGTGCCCGTATCATTGCGCCATGCACATCGCTCCGTCCCAACAATCACGCATCGCAGACATCTGCCAGCGCTACCATGTGCGCCGTTTGCAGATGTTTGGCTCTGCAGCACTGGGGCAGGAGCGGCCGGACAGCGACGTGGATCTGCTGGTGGAATTCGTCCCCGGCGAGGCCCCCAGCGGCTTCGCGCTGGTGGACATGCAGGACGAACTGTCCGCCGCATTCGATGGCCGCAAGATCGATCTGGCATTTCCATCGGTGCTGGACAACCCCTATCGCCGCCGCGCCATCGAGCCTCAGTTGCGCCCCTTGTTCCAGTGACCATGAACCGCACGCCCGCGCATTTGGCTGACATGCTGCGGTTTACCCAGGAACTGCGCTCCCTTGCCACAGGGCAGACCCTGGAAACCTTCACAGGTAACCGGGTTCTTTGCCTGGCCGTGGAAAAGCTGTTCATCAACCTGGGGGAGGCGGCTTTTCGGATGGGCAGCGAATCCGCCAGTCAGTGGCCCGGCATTCCGTGGCGGCGCGTCATCGGCCTGCGCAACATTCTGGCCCATGGCTACGAACAGGTGGCGCATGAAATCCTGTTCAAGACGATCACCGACGATCTGCCTGCACTTGAAATTGCGATTGCAGAAACCCTGAGAATCTCGGAACAGGGTGATCGCAGGCATTGACTGCTACTTTTTATATAGCTTTTAACGCTTACTCCATAAGCGCTTGAGCCATTTTTCTTCATGCACTTGCCCATCGCCGTCATCGACTTCGAGACCACCGGCAGTTCACCCGGCCAGGGCGCGCGCGCCACCGAGGTGGCCATCGTTCTGGTGGAAGGCGGGCAGGTGGTGGGACATTTCCAGAGTTTGATGAACGCCGGGGTGCACATTCCGCCCTTCATCACGCAGCTCACCGGCATCACCAACGCCATGGTGGCCGATGCACCACCGGCCGCCGAGGTGATGGCGCAGGCCCACCGCTTCGTCGGCGATACGCCCCTGGTGGCCCACAACGCGCCGTTCGACCGGGGCTTCTGGCAGGCCGAGCTGGCGCGCGCCGGGTGCGATGCACCGCACCCATTTGCCTGCACGGTGCGGCTGGCGCGCCGCCTGTACCCCGAGGCGCCCAACCACCAGCTGGGCACGCTGGCACGCTTTCACCAATTGCCCAGCGCGGGCCGTGCGCACCGGGCGCTGGCCGATGCGCAGGTGACGGCGGCGCTGCTGCTGCGCATCCAGCAGGATCTGGCGGAACGCTGGGGCGTGGCCGACGCCGGGCACGATTTTCTGATGGCGCTGCAGGCCTGTGCCAAGACCCAGTTGCCCACCTTTTTGCATAAGCACGGGGCGGCTGCATGGCCGCAGCCCACCCGCTACGCCGCGCGCTGATACACCAGCAGGCGCCCCTTGTACACCGGGGCGGTGGCTGTGGCGGCGGTATCGAGCCGCTGCTGGGTCAGGCCAAAGCCGTTGTCGGCCATCAGCCGGGAAAAGACGGGGCGGTTGCCCCGGTCGGGGTCCACGATCCACACCTCGGCAGCAGGTTCCGCGTGCCAGCCGATGAACTCGGCCAGCGCCACGCTGGCATCGCGGTCATACAACAGGTCGCTGCCGATGAGCAGGTCGTAGCGCTCCCGCACCGTGGTGGAATGCGCGGTGGCGGCCGTCGTCGCAGCGGGCTGTGGGGCATCCCAGGCGCCGTGCCGGTATTTCATCGGGGCCAGGTGGTTCAGGCGCAGGTTGTTGCGCAGAAAGCGTGCGGCCAGCGGATGGCAGTCGCTGGCCGTGATGTCCATGCCCCGGCGGTGCCCCACCAGGCTGGGCAGGGCCAGGCCACAGCCGATCTCCAGCACCCGCTCGCCCGCGCGCACGGGCCGCTGGGCCATGCGCGCAGCCAGCTGCGCGCCCGAGGGCCAGAGCAGACCGAACAGCGGCCAGGTGGCCGACGAGATGCCCAGGCGCAGCGCCAGGCCCAGAGGGTCGGCAAACTGCTGGCGGTCGAGCAGCGAACGGATGTGCAGGTGCTCCACACCGGCCACGGCGATGCGCTCTTGCTTGGTTTCATAGCCGGGCATCGTCGGGGGGCGAAGCCTGCTTGAGGGGCTTCGGAAGGGGTGCGGGTCGGGCGGCCATTATGCGCCGGGCGCGCAGGGCCTTCTGCAAATTCCCGCCATCTGCCGATAATGGGCAGCCACAACTACCCCATAGGCTTTTTTCCCATGTCGATCCTGATCCTCGGACTTGTTCTTTTCCTGGGCGTGCACTCGGTGCGCATCGTGGCCGATGGCTGGCGCACGCAAACCCGGGCCCGGCTGGGCGAGGGCATGTGGAAGGGCGTGTATTCGGTCCTTTCGCTCGTCGGCCTGGTGTTGGTGGTCTGGGGCTACGGCCTGGCACGCCAGCAGCCCGTGGTGCTGTGGAACCCGCCCGTGGCCATGCGCCATGCGGCCTCTCTGTTCACTCTGGTGGCCTTCATCCTGCTGGCCGCCGCCTACGTGCCGCGCAATGCGCTCAAGGCCAAGCTGCACCACCCCATGGTGCTGGCTGTGAAGACCTGGGCGCTGGCGCACCTGATCTCCAACGGCAATCTGGCCGATGTGCTGCTGTTTGGCAGCTTTTTGCTGTGGGCGGTGTTCGACTTTCGGGCCGCACGCCAGCGCGACCGCGCCCAGGGCACCAGCTACGCCAGCGGCACGCTGGCAGGCACGGGCATTGCCGTGGTGCTGGGCCTGGTGGCCTGGGCCGTGTTTGCCTTCTGGGCGCACGCGATGCTGATCGGCATCTCGCCCATGGGCCGTTGATTTTCGAAGGAGGTTCCCATGCGAGGCAATGTGGCAGCCATCGTGCTGATCCTGGCGGGCAGCTTCATGCTGCTGACGAATCTGGGCGTGATCGACATCAGCCTGCGCGAGTTGCTGCGCACCTGGTGGCCGCTGATCCTGATCGTGGTGGGGGTGGGCCTGTTCCTGACGCCCGAGCGCATCAAGAAATAGCTGGAACGTCACTTTTGCTGTTGATTCAGTAGCTATTGGCGCATATCCAACCTGCGAAGAACGCTATTTTTATGCCCAATTTCAAGTCCGGGATGAGCCCGTCTGATCGGCCCGCACCGCTGACGAGGACGCCCTGGTATGGCCTGGGCCTGGCGGCCGCGCTGTTGCTGGGCGCCTGCAGCACCACCCCGGTGCCCGCACCCGCACCGGCGCGTCCGCTGGCGTCGTATCTGACGGACGAGCAGGCGCATGACATTGCCATCCATGCACTGGGCCTGGTGGGCACACCCTACCGCTATGGTGGCAACACGCCCGAGAGCGGTTTTGACTGCAGCGGCCTGATTGGCTACGTCTACCGCCACCGCGTAGGCACCGCGCCACCGCGCACGGTGGCGCAGTTGAGCGGTTGGGGCCGGCCGGTGGACGCCCGCGAGCTGCGCACCGGAGACCTGGTGGTGTTCGGCCCGGGCCGCAAGCCCACCCATGCCGGTATTTACGTCGGGGAAGGGCGCTTCGTGCATGCCCCCTCGTCGGGTGGCGATGTGCGCATGGACCACCTGCAGTCGCGCCACTGGTCGCGCCAGAACCCGGCCTTCCGCAGGCCTTGACGGGTGGCAGCGCGTCCGCGCGACAATCGGGGGCATGACCCATGCCCACCGCCCCGCCACACCGCTGTCCACGCTGGACACCACCCGCATCGACGACACCCGCATCAAGGCCGTGCGTCCCCTGATCACCCCCGCATTGCTGCAGGAATGGCAACCTGCCCCGGCCGCCGCCCAGGCGCTGGTGGAGAGCAGCCGCGCCGCCATCTCGCGCGTGCTGCAGGGCCAGGACGACCGGCTCATCGTGGTGGTGGGGCCGTGCTCCATCCACGACCACGGCCAGGCCATGGAATACGCGCGCCAGCTCCAGACGCACGCCGACGCACTGCAAAACGACCTGCTCATCGTGATGCGTGTGTATTTTGAAAAACCGCGCACCACCGTCGGCTGGAAGGGCTACATCAACGACCCGCACCTCGACGGCAGCTTCGCCATCAACGAAGGACTGGAGATGGCGCGCGAGCTGCTGCTCGACGTGCTGGCGCTGGGCCTGCCCGTGGGCACCGAGTTTCTCGACCTGCTCTCGCCGCAGTTCATCAGCGACCTGGTGAGCTGGGGCGCGATTGGCGCACGCACCACCGAGAGCCAGAGCCACCGCCAGCTCGCCAGCGGGCTCAGCTGCCCGGTGGGCTTCAAGAACGGCACCGACGGCGGCGTGAAGGTGGCTTCCGACGCCATCCAGGCCGCGCAGGCCTCGCACGCCTTCATGGGCATGACCAAGATGGGCCAGGCCGCGATCTTCGAGACGCGTGGCAACCAGGACTGCCATGTCATCCTGCGCGGCGGCAAGCAGCCCAACTATCAAAAGGCCGATGTGGATGCGGCCTGCGCCATCCTCAAGGCGGCAGGCTTGCGCGAGCAGGTGATGATCGACGTAAGCCACGCCAACAGCAGCAAGCAGCACCAGCGCCAGATCACCGTGGCGGGCGAAGTGGCCCAGCAGATCGCGGCCGGAGATGCGCGCATCACCGGCCTGATGATCGAAAGCCACCTGCAGGAAGGCCGCCAGGACATCGTGCCCGGCCAGCCGCTACAGCATGGGGTGTCGGTGACGGACGCCTGCATCAGCCTGGCGCAAACCGTGCCGGTGCTGGAAGATCTGGCGGCTGCCGTGCGGGCGCGGCGCACACGGGGCTGACGACCGCGCGGTGGCTGACTACCGCAGTGCGGCGGGTTCATTATTGCGCGCCGTGGCCAGGAGCGTGGCACACAGGGTTTCCTGGCCGTTCCCGTCCACCGCAAAAACGTCAGCCGCACAGACGGTGAGCAACCGCCCCGCATCCACCACACGCCCGCGTGCACGCAGGCAAACGCCCCGAGCAGGCGCCACAAGTTTCACGGTCGCGTCCACCGTCGCATTGGTCCAGCCTGGCGGCAACACGCTGCCCGCTGCCGCCACCGCCGCAAAGTCGGCCACTGCAAACACGGCCGTGGCCTGCAGCTGGCCGGGGCGAAAACTGAAGGCCTCACTCACCGGGATTTCCATCTCGACCCGGCCAGGCTCGGCATGGACAAAGCGCAGCCCGAGCGTGCGGGCCATGGGCATGGCCCGCACAAAGGCCTGCAATGCGGCGATGGAGGCAGCGGGCAAGGGGGATGGCGAAGGCGAAGTCATGGCGTTTTCCTGGGGGGTGGGGTTGGGGAGGGGGACTTGGCGGATGTCCTGGGCCGCACACGCGGCCAGGTGCCGGGTGGCTTGCGCTGGCGCGGCTGTTGCTTCTTGAGCCACGCCTGGTGTTCAAGCACCACCTGCTTTTGGGCCTGCAGCTGGCTGATCTGCTGGTCCAGCGCGGCCACGCGCTCCTGCAGGGCCCACACCATGTCGTCAATGCCCAGCGTGCCGGCACGGTAGTCATCAAGCCGCCGGGCAATCTGTGGCAGTGCAAAGCCCAACTGGCGCGACATGGCGATGAACACCACCTCGCGCTTGATGCTGGCGGGATAGTCCCGGTATCCGTTGGTCCGGCGGTGCGGGCGAATCAGCCCCAGGCGCTCGTAGTGGCGCAGGGCGTGGACGGACACGGACGCCTGGCGGGCAAGTTCAGAGATCTGCATGGCACACAGGCTAGCAAGCCTGGTGCTGCACGAAGGTTGCATGGGTGACTCTGGCAGGCGGCCCCACGCGGTGTAGCATTGCTGCTTTACAAGTTGTCACCCGTCGCCTGCGCCCTTGCGCCGGTGCCGGGCCGTTCGACATGTGCCGCTTTACCGACCACACCCTGTGTTGATACAGCCCAAGCCCTTCTGCAACGCTCCGCAGGCCGCCAGGCGACGGAAGGTTGGCTGCATCATGCCCACAGGCCAGGACGGGGCGTGACCATGCTGCCTGCCCACGCATCCCAAGAGGCCGCGCGGCTCCAGGCACTGCAGTCCTACGCCATTCTCGACACCCCGCCCGAAGAGGCCTTCGACCAGCTCGCCCAGCTGGCGGCACATATCTTTGATGTGCCCATCGCCATCGTCAACCTGGTGGACCAGCAGCGCCAGTGGTTCAAGGCCGTGGTGGGCCTGCCCCTGCGCGAAACAGAGCGTTCCGTGTCGTTCTGCACCCACTGGCTCGACGGGCGGCGCAGCCCGGTGGTGGTGCCCGACACCACGCAGCACCCTCTGTTTGCCACCCATCCGCTGGTGCTGGGGCCGCCCCACATCCGTTTTTACGCCTGCGCCCCACTGGTCACTGCCGAAGGCCTGGCCCTGGGCACGCTGGCGGTGATGGACACGCAGCCGCGCACGCCCGGGCCCGAACAGTTGCAGGCCCTGCAGGCACTGGCCCGCCAGACGCTGGACCAGATCGAACAGCGCCACCAGCGGCAGCAGCTGGCCCATCTGGCCCGGGAGCGCGAAAGCATCCAGGCGCGGCTGCAGGACCAGGCCGCCACCCTGCGCCGCAGCGAGGAGCGCTTCGAGCAGATCTCTCGTGCCACCACCGATACCGTGTGGGACTGGGACGTGCAAACCAACGCCCTGTGGTGGGGCGGCACCTTCCGGGAGCTGCTTCACATGCCCCCGCAGGCCAGTATCCCGACCCCGGAAGCCTTTGCCGAGCGCCTGCACCCCGACGACCGCAAGCGGGTCATCCAGTCCATGCTGGCCGCCACCCGGGGCCAGGAAAGCACCTGGCAATCCGAGTACCGCATGCGGCGTGACGATGGCCGCTACATCTGGATCCACGACCGCGGTTTCGTCATCCGCGATGACACGGGCCAGGCACTGCGCATGGTGGGCGGCATGTCCGACATCAGCGATCGCAAGCAGGCCGAGCTGGCGGCCCGGCATGAAGCCCGCACCCATGCCGAACTGGTGCGCGTGCAGCAGCAGATTTCATCGCTGTCGGTCACGCTGCCCGCCGTGCTGGAGCTGGTGGCCCAGACGGCCTTGCAAGCCACCGGCGCCAGCGGCGCCATGGTGGAAATGCTCGAAGGGGACCGCCTGGTGTCACAGGCTTCGGTCGGACTGATGGTGCGCCCGCAGGGTGCAGCGCTGCCGCTGCAGGACAGCCTGCTGTGGTCCGACCTGAAGGAAGGCCGCGCCGTGCTGTGCAACGACACGCAAGGCGAGGGCTGGACCATGGGCGAGGCCTACCAGCGCCAGGGGGTGCGCGCTGCCCTGGCCGTGCCGCTGCGCGTGGATGGCACGGTGGTGGGTGCCCTCAAGGTCACCTCCAGCCAGGCCGGATATTTCAGCCAGCGCGACCTGGCCCACCTGCAGATCCTGGCGGAATCGCTGGGCGCCGTGGTGCAGCTGCGCCAGGTGGCCACGCGTCTCCAGGCATCCGAGCAGCAATACAAGCTGCTGTTCGATGCCCACCCACAGCCCATGTGGGTGTATGCGCAGGACGAAAGCCTGCGCTTCCTGGCCGTCAACCAGGCCATGCAGGCACTGTATGGTTACAGCGCCCAGGAACTGCTGCACATGAGCGTGCACGACCTGTGGCTACCGGACCAGCGCACCCAGCTGCACCACGAGATCCGGGCCATTGCACGCGAGAAGCGGCGCGACAACATCATGGGGAGGCATCTGCGCAAGGATGGCTCGGAGATGGACATCGAGATGTCCTCGCGCGGCATCCTGTTCAACGGTCTGCAGGCGCGCCAGGTGATGGCCACCGACGTCACCGAGCGGCTGCGCACGCAGCGCGAACTGGCGCGCATGGCCCGCGCACGCCACATGCTCAGCAGCTGCAACGAAACCCTGGTGCGCGCCACCTCCGAAGCCGCTTTGCTGCAGGCGGTCTGCCGCATCGTGGTGGACATTGGCGGGTACCGGCTGGGCTGGGTGGGATTTGCCCACGACGATGCGAAAAAAACCATCGAAATCGTGGCCCATGCCGGCGACCACGGCGATCATCTCGACACCCTGCGCGTGTCCTGGTCCGGAACCGACCCCGAGGGCCAGGGGCCTGCAGGCGCCACCATCCGTTCGGGCCAGCCGACCATCGTGCGCGATGTGCAGACCGATCCGTCATTTGCCAACCTGTCCGAGCGCATGCGCCGCCAAGGCTTTCATGGCGTGATCAGCCTGCCGCTGCGCGCGGCCCACCACACCTTCGGCCTGCTGTACCTGTACGCCCCCGAGGTGCTGCACATCGGCCCGGAAGAAAGCGAGCTGCTGCAGGAACTGGCCAACGACCTGGCCTTCGGCATCATGAGCCTGCGTGCACGCAAGGAACAGCAACAGCTGCAGGCCTCGGTGCTGAAGATGGCGGCCGCCGTATCGGCCGCCACCGGGACCGAATTTTTTATCCAGCTGGCGCGCAACATGTCCGAAGCCCTGGGCGCCCAGGTGGGGGCCGTGGGCCGCCTGCTGCCTGCACAGCCCGGCGGAAAACCCCGGGCGGTTTCGCTGGCCCTGGTCATCAATGGCGAGCTGGTGCCCAATGTCGAATACGAACTGGATGGCACACCCAGCGAGCACCTGCTGACGCAGCGCCAGTTCGTCGTCACGCACGGTCTGGCGCTGCGCTACCCCCGGTCTCCCATCGTCTCGCGCCTGCAGGCCCAGGGATTTGCCGGACAACAGCTGTGCAGCAACGCGGGCGAACCCACGGGGCTGATCTTCGTGCTGTTCCGCCAGCCGCTGGCCAATGCCGATTTCGTCTCGACGACACTGCAGATTTTCGCCGCACGTGCCTCGGGGGAAATCGAGCGCCAGGCCACGGACGCACGCATCCGCCGCCAGGCATCGCTGCTGGACAAGGCGCAGGACGCCATCGTGGTGCGCGACCTGCAACAGCGCGTCACCTACTGGAACCAAAGCGCCGAACGGGTGTATGGATGGTCCCAGCAGCAGGCACTTGGCCAGCCCATCAATGCGTTGATCTACCCCGACACGGCCGCCTTCCAGCGTGCCACCGAGGCGGTGCTGGCGCATGGTGAATGGGCTGGCGAAATCGTGCAGCACCATCGCGAGGGCCATGCGATCGACATGGAAGGGCACTGGACCCTGGTGCAGGACGAGCACGGGCAACCCGAATCGGTTCTGGAGATCAACACCGACATCCGCCAGCGCAAGGCCACCGACCGTGAGATCCAGCGTCTGGCGTTCTTCGACACCCTCACCGGCCTGCCCAACCGCATGCTGCTGCTCGACCGCATGCACCAGGCCCTGGGCAACGCCGAGCGCCAGCACCAGGGGGGCGCGCTGCTGTTCATCGACCTGGACAATTTCAAGCAGCTGAACGACACCCTGGGCCACGACAAGGGCGATCTGCTGTTGCAACAGGTGGCCCAGCGCCTCAATGGCTGCGTGCGCACCGTGGACACGGTGGCGCGCCTGGGGGGCGATGAATTCGTGGTGATGCTCGAAGCCCTGAGCCCCGACCCCGACATGCTGGCCATCGAGGCCCGCAGCGTGGGCGAGAAGGTGCTTGCGGCGCTGTCGGTGCCTTACGACCTGGCGGGCTTCCACTACCGCAGCACACCCAGCATCGGCGTGGCCCCCTTCCTGGGAAACCAGACGCGCGTGCTGGACTTGCTCAAACAGGCCGACCTGGCGATGTACCAGGCCAAGACCGCCGGGCGCAGCACCCTGCGTTTTTACGACCCCCACATGCAGGCCGTGGTGTCGGCACGGGCTGCACTGGAATCCGACCTGCGCACCGCGTTGTCGGAGCAGCATTTCCTGCTGCATTTCCAGCCCCAGGTGAATGCATCCAACCAGTACGTGGGGGTCGAAGCCCTGGTGCGCTGGCAGCACCCCGAGCGCGGTCTGGTATCGCCCGTTCAGTTCATCCCGCTGGCCGAAGAGACCGGCCTCATCCTGACTCTGGGGCGCTGGGTATTGCACATGGCCTGCAAGACGCTGGCGCAATGGAAAACCGACCCCCATCTGCGCGGCCTGACCATGGCCGTGAATGTCAGTTCACGCCAGTTCCGCAACAACAGCTTTGTGGATGACGTCGCCCATGCCCTGGCGTTCAACGAGGCCCCCGCCCACCGGCTCAAGCTGGAACTGACCGAAAGCCTGCTGGTGGAGGACATGGACGAGGCCATCGCCACCATGACCGCACTGCGCCAGCTGGGAGTGGGCTTTGCGCTGGACGATTTCGGCACGGGGTACTCGTCTCTGAGTTACCTCAAGCGCATGCCGCTGAGCCAGCTCAAGATCGACCAGAGCTTCGTGCGCGACCTGCTGACCGATCCAAACGACGCCGCCATCGTGGACACCATCATTGCCCTCAGCCGCACCCTGAAACTGGATGTGATTGCCGAGGGCGTGGAAACCGCAGAGCAGCACGCCCTGCTGCTCAAGGCAGGCTGCACCGCCTTCCAGGGCTACCTGTTCGGCAAGCCCATGCCTGCGGGCACCCTGGAGCGCCTGTTGCGCCAGCCTCGGGAGTGAGCGCCGCCTTGCGGCCGCACCCCATGCGGTAACGCTCCCAGCCGCAGCACCTGACTGTCTTCTCTTTTCTCTTATATATCCATAGTAGTAGTAGTAAGCACCGGGGGCTGCTGTGGACAAGCCGTTTTTTGGCTTGCCTGGCAAGGACTTGGCACCCGGCACATGCTGTGCGCAACCGCGGTACTGGAAAGATCCGCCTGCAGGGATAAAACCACAGGAATCTCCTGTCTTGTGGATAAGTCGCAGGTTATGCCAGCACCATCCACAGCTTTGTCCTGCCCCCTTGGGGTACGTTGAACGCACGCAGCCCGCTCGTGTGAAGGCAGTCAATGCCGCCAGAGGCCCAGCAAGGCCATCGCGACCCCTGTGGCACCCCTCCCCATCACCCCGCGCCTGTCACCGGGCCTGGATGCCTCTGCCAACGGGTTTGCAGGCACCTTGAAGTCCGAGGGACCTTTGCGGCGCGTGCCATTGCAGGCGGCCGGAAAAAGCGGCCTTGCCATCGGGCGCCAGAGGGCCTTGGGTTGTTCTCTAAGGTCTCTATATTTCAATAGCAGTAGTAGTAGAGCAGGCCCTTTTTTGTGGATAAGGCGGTTTTATTCCATGGTGACAGTCGCTTGCGTTCCGCCAAAGGGTGTGGGTGGATGGGTTTTTCTGTGGCGCCCTCGAATGAACAACCTGGCGCGACGGAATTAATCTGTGGATAACTGCCAATTTGTTCCAGAAATTCACACAGGTTTATCCACAGGGTGCGGGTGGTGCATGAAAATGGGCCGCGCAGCAGTACCACCCCGTGCTGGCGGGTGTGGTTATGGGGTGGCAGGAGATGGATCGGGGCGCCGGTGCGTGCGGCGTGCCCCGGGGGTCAGAAATGCCGCGCGTAGCGCAATTGCAGGAAGTTCTGACCCGGGTTGGGTTTCTTGAAACCGCCGTTGGAGCTGTGCTGGATCCGCAGTTGCCATTCATGCTCGCGCTGTGCACCATGGCTGTAGCCCACGGCCACATGGCTGGCAAAGTTGAAGCGGGTGCTGAAGGCCTTGTGCAATGTCACGAAACGGGGCTTTCCGTAGTTGGCTCCCAGGCCCCCTTCGAGAAACCAGGCGCTGTGGCCGGTGTTGGGTCTCCAGCGCAGGGTGGGACTGACACCCAGCACCGTGCTGTGCATACGGCCCGCCGCGCCGTCGGCGCTCCACTGGCTGGCGTAAAAGTCCCAGTGGCCACGCACCTGACCACCCCACCATTCCTTCTGCCAGCCATTCCAGGGCAGGGTGGCGCCGATGGTCAGGGCCTGGGTGTCCTCCCGGGCGGCCCCGGCCTGCAGGTACAGGCTGGAGCTTTCGTCTTGCGCCAACGCGGCTGGTTGTGCCTGCACAGGAGTCTGGGCGGCGAGCATCAGCAGACAGGCTGCGAGGGCGCGGTGCGCAAGGGCTGTGGAGGGCGTCAATGGCATGGTTCGGGCTTCCCTGGGGGCAAAGTCACTTTGCCTTCCAGTGTAGACCCTGGAGCACCGGTTGGCTGCAGGCGCGTGGACGCCTGCAGCCGTGTTTCACGGCATGCGGTGCATGCCGTGGTGGTGCATGCCGCCATGGTCACCCCGGCCCATGTGCCTGCCCTCACCCATTCGGTTGCCCTTGCGGTGGTGGCGCAGGGTTTGCTCGTCCATGGTTTTTTGCTGCGCCGGGGTCAGGGCGGCATACAGCGCCTTGGTGGCATCGCCGTGGCGGTCGGCTTCGGCGGCGCGTTCGGCACGCAGGGCCCGCATGCGGTCGATGCGCTCGGGCGTGGTCAGCTGGGCCATGTCCTGGCGGTTCATACCCGGGGCCCGCTTGTGCGATTGCACCGTGTTGGCGAATTCGGTCCACACGCCTTCCTGGGCGGGTGTGATCTGCAGACGGGTCTTGAGGTCGGCCAGATGCTGCGTCATGCGCTTCTGCATGCGCATCTCTCGGCGTTCCTGCATGCGGGCGGGATCACGGGCCTGGCGTGCTTGGGGCGCGGCGGAGGTGGTGGCGCTGTTTTCGCCAGCGGGAACCGTGGACGCGTTTTGCGCCAGGACGGGCAGGGCCAGGGCGGCGATGAAGGCGGCGGTGGCCAGGCGGCGGGGAATGAATGCCATGGAGGTGTCCTTTCGTTGCAGTGAATCCGCCGGTACAGTGTTCAGGCGGCAGGGTTTCAGTGTGCTCTGGCACTGTATCGCCGCCATGCCTGTTGGGTGAGACTGTGTAAAGTTGCGACAAAAAGCAGGGCCTTTTCGGGGCCCGTTTTTATGCACGAAAATAGGCTTTTGCGCTTTTAAAATAAGCGCTTTAAGCTATAAATAATATAGCAATCCCCGAAGAAGCCGTGCAGGGCTGACCGACAATGGCGGTCCAAGGCCGTTTCGGCGGGTTTTACGTAAAGGGTGTCCGTTGTTCAAGAACATGATCGTGTACCGCATCGCGCCGCAGTGGCAGGTGGGTCTGGAGCAGGTGGAAGAGGCCCTGAACAAGGCGCCATTCATGGAGTGCGGTGCGACGCAGGAGCGATCTTTCGGTTTCGTGCCGCCGCGCGGCGAGGCGCATGGCCCGCTGGCCGAGTCCGTGGGCGGGCAGTGGATTCTGCGCTTCATGGTCGAGGCCAAGGTGCTGCCTGGCTCGGTGCTGGCGCGCCGTGTGAATGAAAAAGCCGAACGCATCGAGCAGGAAACCGGTCGCAAGCCCGGCAAGAAGGAAAAGCGCGACCTCAAGGACGAGGCCAAGCTCGACCTGCTGCCCATGGCCTTCACCAAGCAGGGCTCGACCTGGGTGTGGATGGATCCGCAGGCGCGCACGCTGGTGCTCGACACCAGCAGCCAGGCGCGCGCCGACGAGGTGGTGAGCACGCTGGTCGAGCTGCTGCCGCCCGGCTTTGCAGTGGCGCTGCTCAGCACCCAGACCTCGCCGCAGGCCGCCATGTCGCACTGGCTCAAGGAGCAGGAGCCGCCCGTGGGTTTCACGGTGGACCGCGAATGCGAGCTCAAGGCCGCCGACGAGGAAAAGGCCGTGGTGCGCTATGCGCGCCACCCGCTCGACATCGAGGAAGTGCAGGCGCACATTGCGGCGGGCAAGCTGCCCACCAAGCTGGCACTGACCTGGGATGACCGCGTGTCGTTCATGCTCACCGAGGGGCTGCAGCTCAAGAAGGTGTCTTTTCTGGACACGGTGTTCGAGGACAAGGCCGCAGACGACGGCGGTTTTGACACCGACGTGGCCATTGCCACGGGCGAATTGAGCAAGCTCATCCCCGACCTCATCGAGGCGCTGGGCGGCGAGGCCGAGAGCGGCATTGCCAGCGCCGCCGCTGCGGTGGCTGCGAGCGCCTCGGGCGGTGTGGTCACCGGACCGGCCACGGCGCCGGTGGACACCGACCCCGATTCAGCCCCGTTCTAAACCGTTGACCGACAGGAAAATTTCCGTGACCGAAGCCACGACCCCCGCCACCGAACGTCCCGCATTGCCCGACCGCCTCTCGGTGGACCCGCGCAGTCCCCACCATGTCCGCGCCGTGTTCGACCACGACATCGGCATCCGCATCAACGGCAAGGAACGCACCGATGTCGAGGAATACTGCGTCAGCGAAGGCTGGGTGAAAGTGCCCTCGCCCAAGACGGTGGACCGCAAGGGCAAGCCGCTGATGATCACGCTCAAGGGCGCGGTGGAAGTCTTCTACCGCTAGTCAGCGTCCCAGCAAGGAACGGGCGACGAGTTCCTTCATGATCTCCGACGTGCCGCCGTAGATGCGCAGCACGCGCGCGTCTGTCCAGAAGCGCGAGATCGGGTACTCGGCCATGTAACCGTAGCCGCCAAAAAGCTGCAGGCAGGCGTCGGCCACGCGGCTGAACAGCTCGGTGGTGTGCAGCTTGAGCGCGCTCACGGCCTCTGGCGTGAGCTGGCCCTGCTGGTAGGCGGCCACGCTGGCGTTCAGGAAGGCCTCGGCGGCGGCGATGTCGCTGGCGCATTGGGCCAGCGTGAAGCGCGTGTTTTGGAACTGGCCGATGGGCTGGCCGAAGGCCTGGCGCTCCTGCACGTATTTGAGCGTGGCGTCCAAAGCCCCCTTGGCGCCGTGCACCGCCTGCACGCCGATGATGAGGCGCTCGCGCGGCAGCTCGCGCATCATCTGCACGAAGCCCTGGCCTTCCACGCCGCCGAGCAGGGCGTCTGCCGGCACGCGCATGTCGTTGAAGAACAGCTCGGAGGTGTCGCCCGCGTGCTGGCCGATTTTTTCAAGGTTCTGGCCGCGCGTGAAGCCGGGCGTGGCCGCGTCCACCAGGAACAGGCTCACGCCCTTGGCGCCCAGGGCCGGGTCGGTCTTGGCGGCGAGCACCAGCAGGTAGCAGTTCTGGCCGTTGCTGATGAAGATCTTGCTGCCGTTGATGACGTAGTGGTCGCCGTCGCGTTTGGCGGTGGTGCGGATGGCCTTGAGGTCGCTGCCCGCGCCGGGCTCGGTCATGCCGATGGCGGCGATGGCCTCGCCGCTGGCCATGCGCGGCAGCCAGTACTGGCGCTGCGCCTCGGTGCCGCAGTGCAGCAGGTAGGGCGGGATGATGTCGTTGTGCACCTGCAGTCCGCCGACAAAGCCGCCGTAACCCCGGCGAGAGAGCACCTCGACCACGGCGAACGAGAAATGCACGCTGGCGCCCGGGCCGCCGTAGGTGTCGGGCACATCGGCGCAGAGGTAGCCGTTCTCGCCCATCTTGCGCAGCAGTTCGCGCGGCACGCGGCCGGCCTTTTCCCAGGCGCGGTAGTGGGGTTCGATCTCGGCGTCGCAGAAGCGCTCCAGCGACTCGGTGAAGAGCTGCAGTTCGGCCTGCTCGTCGGCGCTGAGGAAAGGGTTGGGAAGCATGGCAGTGAATTGTTTGCTATTGAAAATAGAGCTGCCAGCGCTTTCTAGATATGCGCTGGAGGCCAAAATGACTCAAACCCGTTCAAAAATGGCCGCAATGCCCTGGCCGCCGCCGATGCACATGGTGACCAGCGCGTAGCGCCCGCCCGTGCGGTGCAGCTCGGCAATCGCCTTGGTGGTGATGATGGCACCGGTGGCGCCTACCGGGTGGCCGAGCGAAATGCCAGAGCCGTTCGGGTTGACCTTGGCCGGGTCCAGGCCCAGCTCCTGCACCACGGCGCAGGCCTGAGCGGCGAAGGCTTCGTTGGCTTCGATGACGTCCATGTCTTGCACCTTCAGGCCGGTGCGCTGCAGCACCTTCTGCGTGGCGGGCACCGGGCCGATGCCCATGTAGGCCGGGTCCACGCCGGCGTGCGCGTAGCCCACCAGGCGGGCCAGGGGCTTCACGCCCAGGGCCTGCACGCGGTCGCCCGCCACCAGCACCACGGCGCTGGCGCCGTCGTTGATGCCCGAGGCGTTGCCAGCCGTCACCGTGCCGCCGTCCTTCTTGAACGCGGGCTTCATGCCGGCCAGCACGTCGAGCGTGGTGGCGGCGCGCACATGCTCGTCTTCCTGGAACAGCACGGTGCCCTTGCGGGTGGCGATTTCGACGGGGACGATCTGCTCCTTGAAGTAGCCGGCGGCGATGGCGGCGGCGGCGCGCTGCTGGCTGGCCAGGGCGAGCTGGTCCTGCATCTCGCGCGAGATTTTGTAGCGCTCGGCCACGTTCTCGGCAGTGATGCCCATGTGCATCTTCTGCCAGGGGTCGTGCAGGATGCCGAGCATGTAGTCGATGCTCTTGGCGTCACCCATGCGCGCGCCGTAGCGCGCGGCGGTATCGAAGTAGGGGCCGCGGCTCATGGACTCGGAACCGCCGCCCACGGCCACGTCGCAGTCGCCATAGCCAATGGCCTGCGCGGCCGAAATGATGGCCTGCAGGCCCGAGCCGCACAGGCGGTTGACGTTGAAGGCGGGCGTCTCGATGGGGCAGCCGGCGTCGATGGCGGCCACGCGGCTCAGGTACGCGTCCTTGGTGTCGGTGGGGATCACGTTGCCCATGACCACATGGCCCACGGCGTCGGGTGCCAGACCCGAGCGGGTAATGGCGGCCTTGACGGCGGTGGTGGCGAGCTGGGTGTTGGGAATGTCTTTCAGCGTGCCGCCGAAGGTGCCGATGGCGGTGCGGGCGGTGCTGACGACGAAGACGTCACGGTGGGTCATGGGGAAGGCTCCGGAAAGATGAAACAAGGAAAGAGGTTATTCCGTTTCTAAATCATTCGTGTCTAGGCGCGAAGCCGCAGACAGTGCTGTAGCACGGCAAGGCGAAGCAACAACGACACGGATGGTTTAGAAATGAAATTAGCGGCCCTGGAAAGCGGCAGGGCGCTTGGCGTGAAAGGCTGCTATGCCTTCGGGTAGGTCGGCGCTGCGCGCACAGGCTACGAAGGCCTCGGCCTCGGCGGCCAGTTGCGCAGGCAGGTCGTGGTCGAAAGCGTTGCGCATCAGGCGGCGCATGTGGCCATAAGCCAGGGTGGGGCCGCCGGCCAGGCGCTGGGCGAGTTCCTGCACGGCGGCGTCAAGCTCGGCGGCGGGCACGACGCGGTTGACCAGGCCCAGGCGTTCGGCTTCGCTGGCGCTGTAGGTGTCGCCGAGCATTGCAATCTCCAGCGCGCGGCGCAGGCCCACCAGGCGCGGCAGGGCCCACGAGGCGCCCACATCGCAACTGGTGCCGAGGTTGATGTAGGCCAGGTTGAAGCGCGTGCCCTCGGCGGCCAGCACGAAGTCGGCCTGCAGCATGAGCGAGAGGCCCGCGCCGGCGGCCACGCCGTGCACCTGGGCGATGACGGGGGCGTTCAGTTGCGCCAGCAGCGCCACGGTTTCGTTGAGCGGTTCCAGCAGGTCGCGCGCGCCCTGCACGGGGTCGGCACGCAGGGTGGCCAGGTCGCCCCCGGCCATGAAGCCCTTGCCCGCGCCGCACAGCACCACGCAGCGCACGCTGTCGTCCTGGGCCAAGGAGCGCACGGCGGCCCGCAAGGCGGTGGCCATGGGCACGTCGATGGCGTTGAGCGCGCCGGGGCGGTTGAAACGCAGCGTGGCGATGGCGCCGTGGCGCTCCAGCAGCAGGGGCGGTGGCGTGGTGGCGGTCATATTTGCTCCTGAAACAAGAGCGGCCAGCGCTTGCTGGTAAAGCGCTGGAGCCCTGAAAACCTTCAAATTCAGCGGTACAGCGCCTCGATCTCGGCCGCGTAGGTCTTGTAGATGCTGGAGCGCCGCACCTTCATGGTGGCGGTGACTTCGCCGTCGTCGTGGTCCAGCTCCTTGGTGAGCATATGGAACTTGCGGATCTGCGCCACCTGCGCCAGCTTGGCGTTGCCGGTGGCAATTTCGGCGTCGATGAGCTGGCGCACCTGCGGCGTTTCGACCAGCGAGCGGAAATGCGTGAACGGGATGCGCTGGGCCTCGGCCCATTTGCCCACGGTCTCGTAGTCGAGCATGACCAGCGCGCCGACGAACTTGCGTCCCTCGGCGACGATGACGCACTCCTTGATGTAGGGGCTGGCCTTCATCGTGTTCTCGATCTCGGACGGCGTGAGGTTCTTGCCGCCGGCGGTGATCATGATGTCCTTGAGGCGGTCCACGATCTTGATCTGGCCGTCTTGCAGGCGCACCACGTCGCCGGTGTGCAGCCAGCCGTTGACAATGCTTTGCGCCGTGGCCTCGGGGTTCTTGTAGTAGCCCGCGAACACCATCTCGCCCTTGATCTGGAACTCGCCGCCCAGGTCGTCGTCACTGCCCTTGGCAATGCGCCACTCCACGCCGCGCGTGGGCACGCCCACGGTGCCCACCACCACATGGTCGAGCGGGTGGCCTGTGACCATGCCCGTCGATTCGGTCAGGCCATAGACCTCGACCAGCGGCACGCCGAGCACGCGGAAGAAGCGCACCACGTCCGGCGGAATGGGCGCCGCGCCCGTGAGCGCCACTTTCGCCTCGCGCAGGCCGATGAAGTTCTGCAGCGCGCGGAACACCAGCCAGTAGCTGGCGGTGAAGGTGAACATGTCGCCGATGCTCCATTGCGCACGGGGCTTTTCGGCCAGCGGCTGGCAGGCGGCGTAGGCCTTGCGGAACAGCGCGCGGCGCAGGCCGCCGGTTTCCTGCAGCTTGATGCTGATGGCGGCGTGCATCTTCTCCCAGATGCGCGGCACGCCCAGGAACATGGTGGGTGCCACCTCGCGCAGATCCTCCTGCACGGTGCGGATGGATTCGCCGAAGTTGACCTGCGAGCCGACGTAGACCGGCACGAAGGTGGTGAGCATCTGCTCGGCCACGTGGCACAGCGGCAGGTAGGACAGGTGGGTGGTGTCCTGCGAGAGCTGGAGCCGGTCCACGATGCCGGGCACCACGCCACGGATGTTGCGGTAGGACACCATCGCGCCCTTGGGTTTGCCCGTCGACCCCGAGGTGTAGATCATCAGCCCGATGTCGTCCAGCTGCTGGCGGGCCAGCGCGGCCTCCACGTCCTGCAGCTTGCCGCTTTGCGCGCCCAGTTGCTCCACCTCGTCGAAGGGGACGATGAGGCCGCGCACCTCGGGCGCGAAACTGCGCAGGCCCTTGGTTTCCATGACCACGATCTTCTTCAGGCGCGGCAGATCGTCCAGGGCTTCGAGCACCTTGTCGGTCTGTTCCTGGTCCTCGCAGACGATGATTTCGATGTCGGCATGGCCCACCACGTAGGCCACTTCCGAAGAGGGGCTGGTGGGATACACGCCGACGGTGACGGCGCCCACCAGGCCCGCACCCATCTGCGTGAGTACCCACTCGATGCGGTTCTCGGAAATCACGCCGACATGGCCGCCATCGGGCAGGCCCAGGGCGCGCAGGCCCAGGCCGAAGTGGCAGGCACGCTCGAAATACTGCGCCCAGGTGAAGGGCTTCCAGATGCCGAAGTCTTTTTGCCGGATGGCGACACGCTGCGCATCCTGGCGTGCGCGTTCGCGCAGCATCTGGGGCAGGGTGAGTTCGGGAAGGGCTTGCATGTTCATTACGACAACCAGCGCTTTCTACGCTTGTAGTGCTTGATGTCTTTGAAGCTCTTGGCTTCGCCGCCGCCGCCCATGCCGAGATAGAACTCGCGCACGTCGGGGTCGTTGGCCAGGCGTTCGGCCGTTCCGTCGATGACGATCTTGCCGTTCTCCATGATGTAGCCGCTGTGCGCCACGGCCAGGGCCACAGTGGCGTTCTGCTCCACCAGCAACATGCTGGTACCACGCTCGGCGTTGATGCGCGCGATGATGGTGAAGATGTCTTCGACCAGCTTGGGAGAGAGGCCCAGCGAGGGTTCGTCGAGCAGGATGAGCTGCGGCTGGGCGATGAGCGCGCGGCCGATGGCCAGCATCTGCTGTTCGCCGCCCGACAGATAGCCCGCCAGGCCTTTGCGGCGCTCGTGCAGGCGGGGGAAATAGCTATAGACGATGTCGAAGTCGGGCTTGGGCGCCTCTTTGCGGCCCGTGAGCGCGTAGGTGGCGGCGACCAGGTTTTCCTCGACCGTCAGGTCTTCAAAAACCCGGCGCCCTTCCATCACATGCGAGAGCCCGCTGCGCACCAGTTGCTGCGGTGCCAGCGCGGCGGTGCTCTGCCCGTTGAAGAGGATGCTGCCGCTCTCGAGCTGTCCATCCTCCAGCGCGAGCAGGCCCGATACCGCCTTGAGCGTGGTGGACTTGCCCGCACCGTTGCTGCCCAGCAGCGCCACGATCTGGCCGCGCGGCACGGCCAGCGACAGGCCTCGCAGGGCCTGCACGACCTTGTTGTAGATGACCTCGATGTTGTTGACTTCGAGGACGTGGTCCGTGGCTTTCTGGGTCATGGCAACAGCAGTATCAGAGCTTGATCCAGTCGGAGGCGGCCACCATTTTTTGGGCTTTCATATCGGCCTTGTAGACGCGGCCCACGGGGATGGAATTGCCCCGGATGGTGATTGGCACGCCGATCAGGCCGCCGGTGTCGAAGTCCTTGATGGAGTTGAGCGCAGCCTTGAGGTTGGCGCCCGTCATCGGCTTGTTGGCGTCGAGGCAGCGCTTGGCCGATTCGAGGAACAGCATGGTGGCGACGAAGCCCTGGATGTAGGCCGTGCTCTGGTATTCCGGGCGCATGGCGCGGATTTTTTCCAGCATGGGCGCTTTTTCGGTGTCGTAGTAGTAGCGGAAGGGCATCACGCCCATGAAGCCGTCACCGTCCGGGCCCATCTTCATGACAGTGGAGCTGTCCATGGTCCAGAAGGTGCCCATCCATTTGCTGGTCATGCCCTGCTGCTTGCCCTGGGTGATGAACTCGGGGATGGGCGCGAGGATGTAGCCGTGGAAGATCGTGTAGTCGGGCGCGGCGCGGCGCAGTTTGATGACCTCGCCCGAGACGTCCACGCTGCCTGGGGGCGTCATGATCTTCACGACCACGTTCAGGCCGAGCTTCTTGGCCTCGGCCTCGCTCTCGTCGATGGGGTCGCGGCCGAACTCGGAGTCGGAATACACGAAGGCCACCTTGGCACCGGGCTTTTCCTTGGCGATGTGCTTGAGCAGGATGCCGAACATCTCGGTGTAGTCGGGGCCCACCAGGAACTGGTTGGGGTATTTCTGCGGGTTGTTCAGCTCGGTGGCGAACGAGGCGCCTGCCATCAGGATGTTGCCGTTGCGGTCCAGCTCGGGGTTGATGGTCTTGGCGAAGCCCGTGGAGTCGCCGTAGTAGACGTTGACCTTGTTCTGGCTGGTGATCTTCTTGAACGCGGCCACCGACACATCAACCTTGTAGCCTGTGTCTTCGGGCACGTACTTGACCTTGCGGCCCTTGATGCCGCCCGCGTCGTTGACGATCTTCACGTAGTCCTGGATGCCGGCGTTGATGCCTACGCCCGCGAAGGCGAACACGCCCGTCATGGGGATGGAACCGCCGATGACGATGTCTTCGGCGCCCTGTGCGAGCACCGACAGCGGGTGCGTGAGCGCGGCGGCGCCCGCGGCGGCGGCGCCCAGCATCAGGTTGCGGCGTCGGGTGAAAATGCGTTGCTGGTCCATGCGTGTCTCCTTCGGTGGTTGGTGTGGTGGCAGGAAAGCGGGGTGTGGCTGAGAACAGGTTCTTAGTTGCGGAAGGGCCACAGGTGGAAGAAGCGGCGGATGCGCCGCCACACTTCGGCCAGGCCATGTGGCTCGAACACCAGAAAGCCGATGATCAAGAGGCCGAAGATGATGGTGCGCACAGGTGACAGGAACACCGTGTATTCGGTGCTGTTGGGCAGCAGGTCGAACACCAGCTTGAGCAGCTCGGGCACCATGGTCATGAAGACGGCGCCGAGGATGCCGCCGAGGATGCTGCCCATGCCGCCGACGATGATGGCCGCGAGGAAGAAGATGGACATGAGCAGCGGAAAGCTCTCGGGCGTGACCACGCGGAAGAAGTAGGCCCACAGGCCCCCGGCCACGCCGGCATAGAACGACGACAGGCCGAACGACAGCAGCTTGTAGCGCAGCAGCGGAATGCCCAGCACCTCGGCCGAGATGTCGCGGTCGCGGATGGCGATGAAGGCCCGGCCGATGCGCGTGCGGAACAGGTTGGCCGCGCCCAGCAGCATGAGAATGGTGACGGGCACGATCAGCCAGTAGAGGCGAAACGAGGTGTCGAGCGGCACGCCGAACAGGCTGGCCGGCGGCACGCTCAGGCCCCCCGTGCCGCCGGTGAACTGCAGGTTGGCAAACAGGAAGTGCGCGATGAACGAGGCCGCGATGGTGGCAATCGCCAGGTACAGCCCCTTGACGCGCAGCGAGGGCACGCCCACGACGATGCCGCCGAGCATGGCCACCACGCCGCCCGCCAGGATGTTGAGCAGGAAGGGCGTGCCCACCTTGGCCTGCAGGATGGCCACGGTGTAGGCGCCCAGGCCCATGAAGGCGGCCTGCCCCAGGCTGACCAGCCCGGTGTAGCCCGTGAGGATGTTGAGCCCCGCGCTGCTCGCCACATTGATGCTGACCAGGCAGGCGAGGTAGAGCCAGTAGTCGCTGGCCATGAAGGGGAACAGCACGAGCAGCGCGGCGGCCACGGCCAGCCACGCCTTTTGCGTGCGCGAGTCGAACAGCGCCGCGTCGGCGATGTAGGTTTCCTTGAGGGTTCCGATGCGCATCAGAGTCTTTCGATTTCGTGCGTGCCGAACAGGCCGTAGGGGCGCACCATGAGGATGCCGACCAGCACGATGAAGGTGGCGAGCAGCTTGTATTCGCCACCCAGGTAGGCGCCGGCCAGGGCTTCGACCAGGCCGATGCACAAGCCGCCGATGAGTGCGCCGAGCACGCTGTCGAGCCCGCCGACGATCACCACCACCAGCACCGACAGGCCGAACACGCCCATGCTGGACGAGATGCCGCCGATTGAGCCGACGATGATCCCGGAGATGGCCGCCAGCATGGCGGAGGCCACCCAGGACAGCGAAAACACGCGCGGCACGTTGATGCCGACCGAATACGCGGCGGCCTGGTCGCTGGCCGTGGCACGCAGCGCCACGCCGCCGCGCCAGAAGCGGAACACCAGCAGCACGGCGGCGATGAACACCACCGCGATCACCGCGCCCCAGAACACCTTGGGCGCCAGAAAGGCGTCGCCCACCATGATGGGCTGCGTGGGCATGAAGTCGGGCAGGCGGCGCTGGTCGGCGCTCCAGATCATCTCGACCAGACCCACCAGCACCGAGGCCAGGCCCACGGTGACCATGAACACCGAGATGGGTGGCTCGCCCAGCAGCGGGCGGATCATGGTGCGCTCGATCACTGCTCCCAGGAGGCCGGTGCCGAGCACGGCAGCCGGGATGGCCATCCACAGCGGCAGCGCCATCATCGAGGAAAAGGTGAAGAACAGGTAGGCGCCGACCATGAGCATTTCGCCAATGGCGATGTTCACCACGCGGGTGGCCTTGTAGACCATCACGAAGGCCAGTGCCGCCAGGGCGTAGAGGCCGCCGCTGGCAATGCCCGTGAGGCTGATTTCAAACAGATAGGCCCAATCCATCATGCGGCTCCCTGTGCGCTGGTGGCCCCGGCCTGTAGCTTGCGGCGCAGATCTCCCACGTCGCCCGAGCCGAGGTAGGCGCGGTTGACTTCAGGGTCTGCCTGCACCACTGCGGGCGTGCCCTGCGCGATGACCTGGCCGAAGTTCAGCACCACCACATGGTCGGACAAGTCCATCACCATGCCCATGTCGTGCTCCACCATCAGCACCGTCACGCCCCATTCGGCGCGCACGTCGAGGATGAAGCGCGCCATGTCTTCGGTCTCCTCGCGGTTCATGCCGGCCACGGGCTCGTCGAGCATCAAAATTTCGGGTTGCATGGCCAGGGCGCGCGCCATCTCCACGCGCTTTTGCAGGCCGTAGGGCAGGGCCGCGACACTGGCGTGGCGGATGTGGTCGATTTCCAGGAAGTCGATGATGCGTTCCTCGATGTCGCGGCGCAGTTCGGCTTCTTCCTTGCGGGCGCGGCCCAGGTAGAACAGCGCATCGAACACATTGGCCTTGAGGTGGGCGTGGCGGCCGAGCTTGATGTTGTCGAGCACCGTCATGCCGCGAAACAGCGCAATGTTCTGAAAGCTCCGGCCCAGGCCCATGCGGGCGCGCTGCGGCGCGGGGATGCGCGTGATGTCCTGGCCCTTGAACCGGATGCTGCCCTGTGCGGGCCGGTAGAAGCCCGAGATGGTGTTGAACAGCGAGGTCTTGCCGGCGCCGTTGGGCCCGATCACGGCGGTGATGGAGCCCGGCTGCACGCCAAAGCCCACGCCGGACAGCGCCTTCACGCCGCCAAAGGCAAGCGTCAGGCCATCGACCTGCAGCAGGGGAGCGGCGGGGGTGCCGCCGGGGTTGTGTGTCGCCATCGCTCTCTACGGGTTTGTGCGAACCGAAAAATGTCTACTTTTACGTAGACTGTTTACTCATGAGTAGATTCTGGGCGCCACTCCCTATCCTCGCATTGGTGTTTTCCCGGTAAAAGACTTTCTAATAACGCCCCATGACCAAGACAACCGCCGCCAGAAAGACCCGAACCCCGTCTGCTGCCGCGTCGCCCTGGGCCGCAGCGCCCGACCGCGAGCAGCAGCGTGAGGCCAAGCGCCAGGCCGTGCTGCAGGCGGCGGCGGAGCTGTTCAACGAGCGGGGCTTTCACGCCACCTCGCTCGATGACATCGCGGCACGGCTCAACGTGAGCAAGCCCACGCTGTACTACTACGTGAAGAACAAGGACGAGATCCTGCTGCAGTGCGTGCGCCAGGGGCTGGAGATGACGCTTGAAGGTATCGAGGCCTCGCGCCAGGCGGGAGGCAATGCGGTGGACCAGTTGCGTGCCTGCATGCAGGCGTATACCGACATCGTCATGCAGCCTTTTGGCATGTGCCTGATTCGCGTCGGTGACGAAGAGGTTCCCGAGCCCAGCCGCACGGAGCTGCGCCGCATGAAGTCCGAGATCGACCACGCTTTCCGGCGCCTGGTGGCTCAGGGCGTGCAGGAAGGATCGCTGCAGCCGTGCGACCCGAAGATGACCGCCTTCGTGATCGCAGGTGCCCTCAGCTGGATCGGCCGCTGGTATCAGCCGGGCGGCGAATACACCCCCGAGCAGATCGCGCAGCAGTGCATTGCCACGCTGTGTGGCGGGGTTCTGCGGCGGGTGGAGGCGCCCGCACCCCGGAGGCCGCGCAAGACAGCTTCCAGAATAGGAGCGTGAGCCGTATGATTTTCGCCGATTTCAGGTTGTTTTTTGCCTGAAGTGCTTATTTCATGAGCGCTGGGCGCTCACTTTTTTGAGGCAACGACCGTGCTCGCCAGGTCGTCCAGAATGGGACAGTCGGGCCGCTGGTCGCCATGGCAGCATTGCACCAGCGACTGCAGGCTGCGTTGCATGGCCTGCATGGCGGCGATGCGGGTGGCCAGGTCGTCGATGTGGGTCTGGGCGATGCGTTTGACCTGGCTGCTGGCACGCTGCTTGTCTTGCCACAGGCCGAGCAGTTCGGTGATTTCGTGCATGGCAAAACCCAGGTCGCGGGCGCGGCGGATGAAGCGTAGCGCGTGCACGTCGGCCTCGGTGTACTGGCGGTAGCCGCTGTCGGTGCGGCCCACGGGGGGCAGCAGGCCTAGCGATTCGTAGTGGCGCACCATGCGCGCCGACACACCGGCGCGGCGCGCGGCCTCGCCGATGACCACCGGCCAGCCCTGCGCGGTGCTCATGGCGCGACCGCGTAGCCTTCTTCGGCGATGGCGGCGGCCAGGGCTTCGCGCGGCTGGCTGCTGTCCACGTCCACGCGGTTTTGCGAGCGGTCGATGCGCACCTGGGCCTGGGGGTCGAGTTGCTGGATGGCGCTGGTGACGGCGCGCTCGCAGTGGCCGCAGGTCATGCCCTGGACGTTGAACTGGTATTGCATGGAATGTTCTCCGGATGAAAAGTGGATGACGGATGCGATGATGAACCTTGACGCCGTGGCAGGGTCAAGCCGATGCCGCATCATCGCCCTGTTGGCGCCAGGGTGGAATACCTGCGGCGCTTGACCTTGCCATGATGTCAAGGATTACGGTAGAGCCCATGAACACCTCCCTCCCCACCCCCTCCGAGCCGCACGCGCTGGACCTGTCCATCGGCGGCATGACCTGTGCCAGTTGCGTGGGCCGCGTCGAGCGCGCGCTGCGCAAGGTGCCTGGCGTGCAGGACGCCACCGTGAACCTGGCCACCGAGTCGGCGCGCATCCAGTTCGCCACGCCCGAGGGCGGCGACGCGGCCATGGACGCGCTCTTGCGCCGGGCGGTGCGCAACGCGGGCTACGAGCCGCTCACGCCGGCCGACAGCGCGGCGCGTGAGGAAGATGCCTCGCCCTGGGCGGGCTTTGCGCCGGTGGCCATCGGCCTGCTGCTCTCGGCGCCGCTGGTGCTGCCCATGCTGGGCGACCTGTTTGGCGCGCACTGGATGCTGCCGGCCTGGCTGCAGTTCGCGCTGGCCACGCCGGTGCAGTTCATCTTGGGCGCGCGCTTCTACAAGGCGGGTTGGCACGCGGCCAGGGCGCTGAGCGGCAACATGGATTTGCTGGTGGCCATTGGCACCAGCGCGGGCTGGGGGCTGTCGGTGTGGCTGTGGCTCACGGCGCACGCGGGGCACACGCCGCACCTGTATTTCGAGGCCTCGGCCGTGGTGGTCACGCTGGTGCTGCTGGGCAAGTGGCTCGAAGCCCGCGCCAAGCGCCAGACCACGGCAGCCATCCGCGCACTGCATGGCCTGCGGCCGGATGTGGCGCACCTGCTGGGCAAGGGCGGCGAAGTGGATGTGCCTATCGCCGAGGTGATGGTGGGCGACCGCCTGGTGGTGCGCCCGGGCGAGCGCCTGCCGGTCGATGGCGTGCTGCTGGAGGGCCAGACGCAGGTGGACGAATCCATGCTCACCGGCGAGCCGCTGCCCGTGGCCAAGGAGCCGGGTGGGCTGGTGACGGGGGGCTCGATCAATGGCGAGGGCCGCATCGTGCTGGAGGTGCGCGCCGTGGGGGCTGAGACGGTGCTCTCGCGCATCATCCGCCTGGTGGAGGACGCGCAGGCCGCCAAGGCGCCGATCCAGCGCCTGGTGGACCAGGTCTCCAGCGTATTCGTGCCCGTGGTGCTGGTGATTGCCTTGCTGACGCTGCTGGGCTGGCTGTGGGCGGGCGTGGGCATGGAGACGGCGCTGATCCGCGCCGTGGCGGTGCTGGTGATTGCCTGCCCCTGCGCGCTGGGGCTGGCCACACCCGCGGCCATCATGGCGGGCACGGGGGTGGCGGCGAAGCACGGCATCCTCATCAAGGACGCGCAGGCGCTGGAGCTGGCGCACCAGGTGGACACCGTGGCCTTCGACAAGACCGGCACGCTGACCGTGGGCCAGCCCCGGCTTGCCGCGCTGGTGGTGGTGCCGGGGCTCGACGACGCCGCCGTGCTGCGCGACGCCGCCAGCCTGCAGAGCGGCAGCGAGCACCCGCTGGCGCGCGCCGTGGTGCAGGCCGCGCGCGACCGGGCCCTGGAGCTGCCCGCGCCCGACGCCGTGCGCGCCGTGCCGGGCCGGGGCAGCGACGGCGAGGTGCAGGGCCGCAGCTACCTGCTGGGCAGCCTGCGCTGGATGGAGGAACTGGGCGTGCCACTAGGCCCGCTGGCCGAGCGCGCGCGCGCGCTGCAGGACGGGGGCGCCACGGTCTCGGCCCTGGTGCAGCGCACCGGGCAGGGGCTGGCACTGCAGGCGCTGATGGCCTTTGGCGACGAGCCCAAGCCTGGCGCGCGCGAGGCATTGGTGGCACTGAAGGCGCGCGGCATCCGCACCGTGATGATCTCGGGCGACAACCGGGGCGCCGCCCTGGCCATGGCGCAGCGCCTGGGGCTGGACGCTGCCGACGTGCGCGCCGAGGTGCTGCCGGGCGACAAGGCCGCGCAGGTGGTGGCGTTGCAGCAGGGCGATGGCGGCGTGCACCGAACGGTCGCCATGGTGGGCGACGGCGTGAACGATGCGCCCGCGCTGGCTGCTGCCGACGTGGGCATGGCCATGGGCAACGGCACCGATGTGGCCATGCATGCGGCCGGCATCACGCTGATGCGTGGGGACCCGAAGCTGGTGGCGGCGGCGCTCGACATCTCGCACCGCACCGTGGCCAAGATCCGGCAGAACCTGTTCTGGGCCTTTGCCTACAACGTGGCCGGCATTCCGCTGGCGGCGCTGGGTTACCTGAACCCGGTGGTGGCAGGGGCGGCGATGGCGCTGAGTTCGGTCAGCGTGATGACCAATGCCTTGTTGCTCAAACGCTGGCGGATGTGACAAATACGTAGCGAGCTGCCGCGCGGGTCTGGCAAACTGCAACGTCTTGTTGCACATGCCGGCCTGCGGGCGCGAGGGTGCAGCGCCAATGATTTCAGCAGATCCAGGGAGGAAGACACGCCATGTCGCTTTTTTCACTCATGCGGATGTTCACCATTCGTTTTCGCATGCTGGGGGCCATCGCGGTGGTGCTGTGTCTGCTCGGGATGCTGGGGGGTGCCGGGATGTGGGGCATGCTGCGCATCCAGACGATGACGGCAGATTTCATGGCCCATGAATTCAAGGAAGTGGGCACCATGGGCGACCTGCGCGCCGTGCTGGGCGCGATCCGCCAGCATGAGAAGGACATGATCATCCAGTACGAGAAGCCCGAGGCGGTGAAGCAGGCGCATACCCAGTGGCTGGCCAGCCTGGAGGATGCCAAGAAGGTGGCCAACCGTTTTCTGGAAGGCGCAGAGGACGAGGACAACGCCATTGCGCGCGGCTTGGTGCAGCGGCTCGACAGCTACCGCGCGCAATTCGAGCATGTGGCCCGGCAGCTGGAGGCCAATGGCTACGACTCGGCCACCATTGCCAACCGCATGAGCGGCAAGGCCGTTGCCGAGTTCGAGGCCGCTGAAAAACTGGTGCAGCAGCTCGATGCCCTCTTGCATGCCGAAGTGGAAGCCTCGGGCAAGGAGCAGGCGCAGGCCGGCACCCAGACCAAATGGCTGTTTGCGCTGGCGGTGCTGGTCACCATCCTGGTGGTGGCGCCACTGACCTGGCTCAACATGATTGCCATCTGCAAACCCCTGGCCGAGGCGCAGCGCATGGCGCTGGCGATTGCCGGTGGCGACCTGTCGCAGACCATCCACACCAGCGGAAAGGACGAGGCCGCCGACCTGCAGCGCGCCCTGGCCGAAATGCAGCGCGGCCTGGGTGCGCTGGTGGCGCAGGTGCGCGACGCCAGCGGCAACATTGCCACGGCCAGCCACGAGATCGCCAGCGGCAACCAGGACCTGTCGCAGCGCACCGAACAGACGGCCAGCAACGTGCAGTCCACGGTGAGTTCGCTGGAGGAGCTCACGGCCACGGTGCAGCAGACGGCGGCGTCGTCGCAGACGGCCAACCAGTTGTCGGCCTCGGCTTCGGGCGTGGCCTCGCGCGGTGGCGCGGTGGTGCAGCAGGCGGTGGCCAGCATGCACGAGATTTCGGCGTCGAGCCGCAAGATCGGCGACATCATCGGCCTGATCGACTCGATTGCCTTCCAGACCAACATCCTGGCGCTGAACGCCGCCGTGGAGGCCGCGCGCGCGGGCGAGCAGGGCCGGGGCTTTGCCGTGGTGGCCAGCGAGGTGCGCAGCCTCGCGCAGCGCTCGGCGGCGGCGGCCAGCGAGATCAAGGGCCTGATCAACACCAGTGTGGCCGCCGTCGATGGCGGCGTGCGCCATGTGGAGGATGCGGGCGCGGCCATGAAGGAAATCGTCGATGGCGTGCAGCGCGTGGGCGACATCATTGGCGAGATCAAGGCGGCCGCGACCGAGCAGTCGGCCGGCATTGGCCAGGTGAACCAGTCGGTGGGCGAGATAGACCGCATGACGCAGCAGAACGCAGCCCTGGTGGAAGAGTCTGCCGCCGCTGCCGAGTCGCTGCGCGAGCAGGCGCAGCGGCTGTCGCAGGTGGTGCAGCAGTTCCGCCTGGCCGATGGGGTGCAGGGTCAGCCGGGCGCGGGCAACCCGCGCCTGTTGTCCTGACCCTGATTCAGCCCGTCAACGTGGGGTAGTCGGTGTAGCCCTGGGCACCACCACCGTAGAAGGTGTCGCGGTCGGGCGTGTTGAGCGGCGCATCGCGCCGCAGGCGCTCGACCAGATCGGGGTTGGCGATGAACGGGCGCCCGAACGCAACGATGTCGGCGCCCGCTGCCACGGCCGCTTCGGCGCGCGCCTTGTCGTAGCCGTTGTTCACCATCCAGGCGCCCTGGCCGCCGCCCTTGCGGTAGATGGCCTTGAGCGCGGCGTAGTCGAAGGGGCGGTCTGGCAGTTCACGCTCGCCGCCGGTGGCGCCTTCGATGACGTGGATGTAGGCCAGCCCCAGCGGGGCCAGGTGGTGCAGCAGGTAGTCAAACAGCTGCTGCGGGTTGTCATCCACGATGTCGTTGGACGGTGTCACGGGCGATAGCCGGATGCCCGTGCGCCCGCCGCCGATTTCGTCCACGATGGCGCGCACCACTTCGAGCAGCAGCCGGGCGCGGTTGCGCACGCTGCCGCCGTAATCGTCCTGGCGCTGGTTGGCGCCGGTCTTGAGGAACTGGTCGAGCAGGTAGCCGTTGGCCGCGTGGATCTCGACCCCGTCAAAACCGCTGGCAATGGCATTGCGGGCCGCGTGGCGGTAGTCCTGCACGATGCCGGGCAGCTCGCCCACGTCCAGGGCGCGCGGCTCGGACGTGGGGGTAAAGGTGGGCACGCCGTCCTTGATGAGCACCGTTTTGGCGTGCGCCCGCAGGGCCGAGGGGGCCACCGGCGGGGCATTGCCGGGCTGCAGCGCGATGTGCGAGATGCGGCCCACGTGCCACAGCTGGGTCACGATTTTTCCGCCCGCCTGGTGCACGGCGGCCGTCACCTTCTTCCAGCCGTCGAGCTGCTCGGTGCTGTAGAGGCCGGGCACGTCGGCGTAGCCCTGGCCTTGCGGGCTGATGGCCGTGGCCTCGGTGATGAGCAGGCCCGCGCTGGCGCGCTGGCGGTAGTACTCGACCATCAGGGCGTTGGGAAGCGCGCCCGGGGCGCGGTTGCGTGTGAGCGGCGCCATGGCGATGCGGTTGGCCAGGGCCAGCGCGCCCGCTTGGGTGGGTTCGAACAGGGACGTCATGGCGGGCTTTCAGGCGGTGTGCGCGGACGCGATGCCTGCAGGGTACTGCCGGGACGACCCCCGTGGCAATGCATGGCGGGCCCGTCCGGGCGGGGGAGCGCGCCGAAATCTGCATGGAATGGCCGTTTTTCCCAGTCCTGGTGCGCGGCATCTGCTAGCAAAAAAAGTCGCCGACACAGTGGGGCGGAGAGCCCGCCATCGCCGGGTCATGGAAGGGGGTGCGGCACAATGACCGACCATGCACAACCGTCTTTCTCCGGAGCCGTTGGCGCGCACGCAGGCGCTGTGGCTGGCGCTGGCGTTGTCCATGGGGGCGGCGGTGTCGCTGGGCATCACGCGCTTTGCCTATGCCCTGCTGCTGCCGCCCATGCGCGAAGACCTGGGCTGGTCGTACACGCTGGCCGGTGGCATGAACACCATCAATGCGCTGGGCTATCTGCTGGGCGCCCTGGCAACGCCCCTGCTGCTGCGCCGCCAGGCCCCGGGCACACTGCTCTTGGGGGGCGCGGTGCTGGCCACGCTGTTCATGGGGTTGTGCGGATTCTTTCTCGATGCGCCCTCGCTGCTGTTGCAGCGCCTGCTGGCCGGTGTGGCCAGCGCGCTGATCTTCATTGCGGGTGGCCTCATGGCGGCGCGCCTGGGCGCGCTGGATGCGCCGCGCAGCGGCCTGCTGCTGGGGCTGTATTACGGGGGCACGGGCTGGGGCATCAGCCTCTCGGCGCTGCTCGTGCCCGCCGTGCTGGCTGCCGCGCCGGGGCCCCACGCCTGGACCTGGGCCTGGTGGGCGCTGGCACTGGCGTGCGCCGTGGCCACGGCGGTAATGGTCTGGCCCGTGCGGGTGCTGCGCCGTCTCGATGCTGCTGCCGCAGCACCCCTGCCCGCCACGGCCCCGGGTGCGCCACCGGCCGATGCGCGGGCCGGTCGGGTCTTCCGTGCCCGGGACTTCGCACCCGCACTGGCGGGCTACGCCATGTTTGGCGTGGGTTACATCGGCTACATGACCTTCGTGGTGGCGCTGCTGCGCGCGCAGGGCGTGGGGGGCGGTGCGGTGACGCTGTTCTATGCGCTGCTGGGGCTGGCCGTGGTGCTGTCCTCGCGCATCTGGGCCGGTTTGCTGGACCGCAGCCGGGGCGGCGGGGCGCTGGCCCGGCTCAATGCCCTGCTGGGTGTGGCCACGGTGCTGCCCGCGCTGACGACAGCGTGGCCGGTGGCGCTGCTCTCGGGTCTGCTGTTTGGCGGTGTCTTTCTGTCGGTGGTGGCGTCCACCACCGCGCTGGTGCGGCACAACCTGCCGCCATCGCAATGGGCGGCAGGCATCAGTGCGTTCACCGTGGTGTTTGCTGCCGGGCAGATCGTCGGGCCCACAGTGGTGGGACTGATTGCCGACGGCGCGGGCGGTCTGCCGCGGGGCCTGGTGTTTTCCGCCTGTGCGCTGTGGCTGGGCGCACTGCTGGCGTGGCGGCAGCGGCCGTTGCCGTAGGCTCCGGCAATCCGGGAAAACCCACTGGCCGAACAGGGGTTTTGCGTTACATTTGTTGCAATTGACCGTTCGACGCTGGGTACCGCTGGGCTTGCGCCGTGTTCCTGGGCCCTTGCGGGGGTCCGTTCCTGCGAGATGCAGACCATGAATCGCTTTTCCTTTGTTTTCTGGCTGCGGTCGGCTGCGCTGCTGCTGCCGATGCTGGCCCCGTTCGCGCAAGCCCAGACGGTGGATGCCGAGGCCGCCGAACACCTGGCCCGCAAGAGCCATTGCACCAAATGCCATGCCCCGGCCAGGGAGCGCACCGGCCCCTCCCTGAAAACCATTGCCGAGAAGTACCGGGGCCGGGACGATGCCGTGGCGGTGCTGGTCAAGCACATCACCACGGGGCCCAGGATCATGATCGACGACGAGGAAGAGACGCACAAGACCGTCCGATCCGAGGACGAGGCACAGATTCTCAATCTGGTGCGCTTCATCCTGTCGCACTGAGTTTTTCCGTGGGCATGCGCCCCTACCCCGATTTCCATTGCCCGCCGAGAAAGGACCTTCCATGAAATCCCGACTGCTGATGACCCTGGCCTGTGCGACTTTTGCCCTGCCGGCACTGGCCAACGATGTCACCTACCGCAAAGACATCCAGCCGCTGATCAAGGCGCAGTGCAGCGAATGCCACGGCAGCGATTCCCCGACCCTGGCGGAATTCCTGCTGGACCAGGAAAAGTACAAGAAGGACAAGCTCGGCCCGCGCCTGGACAGCTATGCCGACCTGCTGCAACTGATCGGCTGGCCCGACACCGGCGCCTTCATGCGCCGCCTCGACGACGGCAGCAGCACCGCCGACAAGAAGCCCGGCAACATGTACAAGGAGCTGGGCTCGAACGACGCCGAGCGCGCGGCCAACCTTCAGCGCATCAAGGCCTGGGTGGGCGAGGGTGGATGGAACCTGAACCGCTGGAGTGCGCGGGGCGACGTGCCGGCCATCACCAAAGAGCAGCTGGACAAGCTGAAGCTCAAATACTGATACGGTGCGGTCTTCCATCGGATAACGTCGTTGAGTCGCCTTGCCGTGCTACAGCACTGTCTGCGGCTCCCCGCCTAGTTATCCGATGGAATGCAAACCCGTATAAGCAGGTCTTATCCATCCAAAAAGCCGCTGGATCACAGCGGCTTTTTTTGTGGGCGCGCCCCGGGTTTACTTGAGCAGGCCTTCGGCGCGCAGCGCGGCCTGCACGGCGGGGCGTTGCTCCATGCGCTGCTGGAAAGCGACGATGTTTGCCAGGCCCGAGAGGTCCACCCCCACATACTGGCCCCAGCGCGATACGGTGTAGAGGTAGGCGTCGGCCACGCTGAAGGAGCCCAGCAGATAGTCCTTGCCCGCGAGCTGCCGGTCCACCCAGGCAAAGCGCTTGGCCAGTTGCTCGCGCACCTGGGGCTTGTAGTCCTCGGGCGTGCCGGGCGCGAACAGCGGGCCGTGGCCTTTGTGCAGTTCGGTGCCGATGAAGGTCAGCCACTCCTGCAGGCGGTAGCGCTCCATGGTGCCGTTGGCGGGGGCCAGGTTCTTGCCGGGCACCTGGTCGGCCAGGTACTGCACGATGGCCGGGCCTTCGCGCAGGCGCTCGCCGTTGTCCAGCTCCAGCACGGGCACGTAGCCCAGTTCGTTGATGGTGTAGAAGTCGGTGCCGTCCTGCAGCTTCTTGGTCTTGGTGCTGGCCAGCACGGCGGTGAAGGGCAGGCCGGTTTCGTGCAGCACGATGTGGGGCGAGAGCGAGCAGGCGCCGGGGGAGTAGTAGAGCTTCATGGTGACCATTCAGGGGTTGGAGAAATGTCTTGCCCGCTATCGTATGCCGCCTGCAATGGCTCTGCCCGTGCAGGGGTTCAGGGCCCGGGCCGGGTCAGGCGTTCGAGCTGGTCGAGGTAGTGCAGGGCATGGTCGCGCGAGGCGCCGCACATCTCGGCCGAGGGCTGGAGCTGCGCGCAGACGGCGGGGCGATCGGGGTGGCCGAAAATGCGGCAGCGTTCATCGTCGCCCAGCTGCACGCAGCGCACTCCGGCCGGCTTGCCCTGCGGCATGCCGGGGATGGGGGAGCTGATGGAGGGCGCGGTGCAGCAGGCTCCGCAGTCAGGGCGGCAGTCCATATGCTATTGAGTTAATAGCTGGAGGCGCATGCTGCATATGCGCTGGATGCTGATTTCATTCAAAATCATCAGCCCTGCAGGCGCCCGGAGGCCCACAGCACCTGTTCGATCACGCCGTGCACGCGCTCGCGGTGGGCGTCCTGCACCAGGGCGCCGTTGTCGTCGAAGGCGCTGCCCGCCTGGCCCAGGGCGAAGGCCTTGGGCGCGAGCCAGCATTCAAGGTTGATGAGCAGCGGTGCCAGGTGGCTTTGCGAGCGCAGGCCGCCCAGCGCGCCGGGCGAAGCGCTGAGCATGCCCACCACCTTGCTGCGAAAAGAGCGCGTGCCATCCTGCCAGACCGGGTCGCCCTTGACGGGGCTCGATGCCCAGTCGATGGTGTTCTTGAGCAGCGCGGTGTAGCTGCCGTTGTACTCGGGCGAGCAGATGATCCAGGCCGGGTGGTCGAACAGCACCTGCTTGAGGCGCAGGACATCGGCCGGAGTGCCGCGTGCTTCGAGGTCGGCGTTGTAGAGCGGGATATCGAAGTCGGACAGCTCCAGCAGCGTGACCTCGGCACCGGCATCGCGGGCCATGCCGGCGGCGGCATGGGCCAGGCGGCGGTTGAAGGAATGCTGGCGGGTGCTGCCCGCGAAGACGAGGAGTTTGGACATGCGGAGATTGGAGCACAGGCCTGCTGCAGGATTCCTGCGGCTGCAGCAAAACCCTGGCTGTGGGCGGTGTTCCACGTGAAACAGGCCGGGTTGGCCGCATGGCGGGAAGGGCCGCCCCCGGCGTCCGTGCCGCAAAGGTGGGAAAATCACCCCCTTGCCTCCACGGGCGCCGGTTCGGTGCGCCGCAGCGGGGCGGGCGATCCTCGCCGCTGTTTTTGACCATCGGCCCGTGCGGGCCCGGAGCCTTTCATGTTGTACCCCCAGGAATTCGATGTCATCGTTGTCGGTGGCGGCCATGCCGGCACCGAGGCGGCGCTGGCCGCAGCGCGCATGGGCAGCCGCACGCTGCTGCTCACGCACAACATCGAGACGCTAGGGCAGATGAGCTGCAACCCCAGCATCGGCGGCATCGGCAAGGGCCACCTGGTCAAAGAGGTGGACGCGCTGGGCGGTGCCATGGCGCTGGCCACGGACGAGGGCGGCATCCAGTTCCGCATTCTCAACAGCTCCAAGGGCCCTGCGGTGCGCGCCACGCGGGCGCAGGCCGACCGCATCCTGTACAAGGCCGCGATCCGCCGCATGCTGGAGAACCAGCCCAACTTGTGGCTGTTTCAGCAGGCGGTGGACGATCTGATGGTGGAGGGCGACCGCGTGGTGGGCGCCGTCACGCAGGTGGGCATCCGCTTTCGCAGCCGCACTGTCGTGCTGACGGCCGGCACCTTTCTGGACGGCAAGATCCATGTGGGCCTGAACAACTACGCGGCCGGCCGGGCAGGCGATCCGCCGGCCGTGTCGCTGTCGGCCCGGCTCAAGGAACTGAAGCTGCCGCAGGGTCGCCTCAAGACCGGCACGCCGCCGCGCATCGACGGGCGCAGCATCGACTTTTTCAAATGCGAGGAGCAGCCCGGCGACGGCATGCCGGGTGGCGTGAACGAGGGCCAGGTACCCGTGTTCAGCTTCATGGGCAACGCCGCCATGCACCCGCGCCAGGTGCCGTGCTGGATCACGCACACCAACGAGCGCACGCACGAGATCATCCGCAGCGGCTTCGACCGCAGCCCCATGTTCACCGGCAAGATTGAGGGCGTGGGCCCGCGGTACTGCCCGAGCGTGGAAGACAAGATCAACCGCTTCGCCGACAAGGACAGCCACCAGATCTTCCTTGAGCCCGAGGGCCTGACCACGCACGAGTTCTACCCCAACGGCATCTCCACCAGCCTGCCGTTCGACATCCAGTACGACCTGGTGCGCAGCATGCCGGGGCTGGAGAACGCGCACATCCTGCGCCCGGGCTACGCCATCGAATACGACTACTTCGACCCGCGCTCGCTCAAGAGCAGCTTCGAGACCCGCCAGATCCAGGGTCTGTTCTTCGCCGGGCAGATCAATGGCACCACGGGCTATGAAGAGGCGGCAGCGCAGGGCCTGTTCGCCGGCCTGAACGCCGCGCTGCAGTGCCGGGGCGACGCCCCTTGGCTCCCGGGCCGCGACGAGGCTTACCTGGGCGTGCTGGTGGACGACCTCATCACCAAGGGCGTGACCGAGCCCTACCGCATGTTCACCAGCCGGGCCGAATTCCGCCTGCAGCTGCGCGAAGACAACGCCGACATGCGCCTGACGGAAGCCGGGCGCCGCATGGGTTTGGTGGACGATGCGCGCTGGGAGTCTTTCAGCCGCAAGCGCGATGCGGTTTCACGTGAAACAGAGCGCCTGAAAGCGACCTGGGTGAACCCGCGCAACCTGCCTGCGGCAGAGTCCGAGCGGGTGCTGGGCAAGAGCATCGAGCACGAGTACAACCTGTTCGAGCTGCTGCGCCGCCCGGATGTGGGTTATGCCAGCCTGATGACCCTGGATGGTGGCAAGTATGCGTCGCCCGATGTTTCACGTGAAACGCTGGGCGAGCTGAGCGCGCCGGTGGTCGAGCAGGTGGAGATCGCGGCCAAGTATTCCGGCTACATCGACCGGCAGAAGGGCGAGGTGGAACGCGCCGCGCATTTCGAGAAACTGCGCCTGCCTGACGAGCTGGACTACCTACAGGTCACTGCGCTGTCGATCGAGGTGCGGCAGAAGCTGCAGAAGCACCGGCCTGAAACGCTGGGCCAGGCCTCGCGCATTTCGGGCGTCACCCCGGCAGCGATCTCGCTGCTGATGGTTCACCTGAAGAAGGGTGGTTTCAAGGGCTTTGCCCGAGCCGATGACGGGGTGGCCGCATGAGCGATGTGCTGATGGAGCGCCTGCGTGCAGGGGCCGAGGCGCTGGCACTGGGGCTGGGCGACGCGCAGCTTGCCCGCCTGATGGAATTCTTGGCGCTGCTGCAGAAGTGGAACAAGGTCTACAACCTCACGGCCGTGCGCGACCCCGAGGAGATGCTCACACACCACCTGCTCGACAGCCTGGCCGCCGTGGCGCCGCTGCGCCGCCATGTGGCGCAGGCCGGGCTGCCCGCGCCCGTGCGCCTGCTCGACGTAGGTTCAGGCGGAGGCCTGCCCGGCGTGGTGTTTGCCATCTGCTGTCCCGAGGTGGATGTGAGCTGCGTGGATACCGTGGGCAAGAAGGCCGCCTTCATCCAGCAGGCAGCGGTGGCGCTGAAGCTCCCCAATCTGCACGGCGTGCATGCGCGCGTGGAAACCTTGACCACGCCGTTCGATGTGGTGAGCTGCCGCGCCTTTGCCTCGCTGGTGGATTTCACCCACTGGTCGCGCAGCGCGCTGGCGCCGCACGGTGCCTGGCTGGCGATGAAGGGCAAGCACCCGGAAGACGAACTGGCTGTTCTACCCCCCGAAATCGATGTGTTTCACGTGGAACAGCTCCAGGTGCCGGGGCTGGAGGCCGAGCGTTGCATCGTCTGGATGCGGCCTTCCAGACAGACCGGCGCAGGGCAGGGCGGATCGGTCGCGTAAACTCGGGCTCCGGGTCGCAGCAGAATTGCGGTCCATCCAGTCTCCAGGGGAATCCACATGTTCGGCATTGCAGACTACGGCGCCTTCGTGGCCGCCATCGTGTTGTTCCTGGCCATCCCCGGTCCGGGGAATCTGGCGCTCATCACCTCCACCAGCAAGGGTGGCGTGCGCGGCGGACTGGCGGCCACCTTCGGTGTGATCGCGGGGGATCAGGTGCTGATGTGGGCCGCGGTGGCGGGTGTGGCGGCTTTGCTGGCCACGCACCCGGCCGCGTTCAATGCCGTGCAGTGGCTGGGTGCGGCCTACCTCGCCTGGCTGGGCTTCAAGATGCTGACTGCCAAGCCCGGAGCCAAGCCCGTGCTGCACATCGAGCCGCGCCACTATTTCAAACAGGCGGGGCTCATCACCCTGCTCAACCCCAAGGCCATCGTGTTCTACATGGCGTTCTTCCCATTGTTTGTCGATCCGGCGCGCCACCAGGGACTGCTCACCTTCGGCGTGATGGCCGCGACCATTGCGCTGCTCACCTTTGCCTACGGCTTCATCGTCGTCATGCTCACGCACCGCCTGGCCGAGCGCATGCGTGCCAATCCCCTCATCGCCCGCGTGCTGGAAAAAGTGGCGGGCGTGTTCCTCATCGGCTTCGGCATCAAGCTGGCGGTCTCTAAATGAACCATCCAATGACAACCATGCACGCGAACGATCAGACTGGTTTTGCCGCCAGGCCGCCCCAAGGCAAAACGCGGCCCCCTCGGGGGGCAGGGAGTGACACGCAGTGCACGACCGTGGGGGCAACATTCTGATGGCCAAGATTTTTTGCGTTGCCAACCAGAAGGGCGGTGTTGGTAAGACCACCACCGCCGTCAACCTCGCCGCAGGTCTGGCCAGGATCGGCCAGCGCGTGCTGATGGTGGACCTGGACCCGCAGGGCAATGCCACCATGGGCTCGGGGGTGGACAAGCGCCAGTTGGCGTTGTCGGTGTACGACGTGCTGCTCGAAGAGGCTTCCATCAAAGAGGCTGCCGTGCTCTCCGACAAATGCGGCTACTGGGTGCTCGGTGCCAACCGCGAGCTGGCCGGTGCCGAGGTCGAGCTGGTGACGCTGGAACACCGCGAAAAGCGCCTCAAGGCCGCGCTGCTGCAGGCCGAGGGCGACTTCGATTTCGTGCTCATCGACTGCCCGCCGTCGCTGAACATGCTCACCCTCAACGGCCTCTGCGCCGCCCATGGCGTGATCGTGCCGATGCAGTGCGAATACTTCGCGCTCGAAGGGCTCACGGATCTCGTCAACACGATCAAGCAGGTGCATGCCAACCTCAATGCCGATCTGCAGATCATCGGCCTGTTGCGCGTGATGTTCGACCCGCGCATCACGCTGCAGCAGCAGGTGAGCGACCAGCTCAAGGACCATTTTGGCGACAAGGTGTTCCACACGATGATCCCGCGCAACGTGCGCCTGGCCGAGGCACCGAGCTACGGTCTGCCCGGCGTGGTGTTTGATCCGTCGGCCAAGGGCAGCCAGGCTTTCGTGGAATTCGCCCAGGAGATGGTGGTCCGCGCGCAGCGCATGCCCACGACCGCGAAATCTGAAGCCAAATTGGCCTCTAGCGCTTGATGGATAAGCGCAAATAGCTATATAAATAATAGCAAATGAAGTCCTCCAACATCCTGCTGCTGCCCGGCTGGCAGAACTCCGGTCCGGAGCACTGGCAAAGCCGCTGGGAGCAGAGCCAGGGCTACCAGCGCGTGGAGCAGCACGACTGGATGCGCCCGCTGCGCGGTGATTGGACGGCGCGGCTCGAAGAGGTCGTGGTCGATGCCGACGGCCCCGTGGTGCTGGTGGCGCACAGCCTGGGCTGCATCCTTACCGCGTGGTGGGCCGCGCACTCGCAGAACACCACCAGGGTGCGCGGCGCCCTGCTGGTGGCGCCGGGCGATGTGGAGCAGCCCGACGTGGCCGGCTACCTGCCCGGCTGGGCACCCGTCGCACGCCAGCGCCTGCCATTTCCCGCCGTGCTCGTGGGCAGCCGCGACGACCCGTACTGCCGCTTCGAACGCGCCCAGGCCCTGGCCGATGCCTGGGGCGCACGCTTCGTCGACCTGGGCGCACGCGGCCACATCAATGCCGAATCCGGCCTGGGCGACTGGCCCGAGGGTCGGGCCCTGCTGCAAACCCTCGTGAAAGATTGAAGAACATGGTCACCAAGAAACCCAAGGGCCTCGGCCGCGGACTCGAAGCATTGCTGGGCCCCAAGGTGGCCGAGGTGGTGGAGCAGGCCCAGGCGGCCGAGACGGGCCTGCCCAGCCAGTTGCGCCTCGACGAGATGGTGCCCGGCATGTACCAGCCGCGCACGCGCATGGACGAGGGCGCACTGTACGAGCTGGCCGAATCCATCAAGGCCCAGGGCATCATGCAGCCGATCCTGGTGCGCCGCCTGGCCGAGGGCGAGAACGCGGGCCGATACGAAATCATCGCGGGCGAGCGGCGCTTCCGTGCGGCGCGGCTGGCGGGGCTGGAAAGCGTGCCCGTGCTGGTGCGCGACGTGCCCAACGAGGCTGCGGCCGCCATGGCGCTGATCGAGAACATCCAGCGCGAAGACCTGAATCCGCTCGAAGAGGCGCAGGGCCTGCAGCGCCTGATCCGCGAGTTCGGCCTCACGCACGAACTGGCCGCGCAGGCCGTGGGCCGCTCGCGCAGTGCGGCCAGCAACCTGCTGCGCCTCTTGAACCTGGCCGAGCCGGTGCAGACCATGCTCATGGCCGGCGACATCGACATGGGCCACGCGCGCGCGCTGCTCTCGCTCGACCGCGCCGCGCAGATCACTGCGGGCAACCAGATCGCGGCCAAGAAGCTCTCGGTGCGCGAGGCCGAGGCGTTGGTCAAGCGCATCGGCGCCGAGTTCAGCCTGGTGCCGCAAAAGCCCCAGAAGGAAAAGTCGCGCGACATCAAGCGGGTGGAAGAAGAACTGTCCGACCTGCTCATGGCCGAGGTGGAAGTGCGCGTGAAGAAGCGCGTCAAGCGCGCCGGGCGTGTGGAGGACATGGGCGAGCTGGCCATCCAGTTCGGATCACTGGATGCGCTCAACGGCCTGATCGATCGCCTGCGCGGGCACTGAGGCTTTCCGTGGCGCACCGGCCACGCCCAAAGTCGGCAGCGCGTGACATTGCGCACGCCGCAGGCCACGGCGTGGGGCGCTGCAGCGTGCGAAGCCTATCGACGGACCTACACTGCGTTTTTGCCAATCGCCCGCAGGGACACCCACCGGGGCCGCGCAAGCGGCACTGCGGCGTGCTGTACCCGTGTCCGGGCGTCCGTTCGTACTGGAGATCCCCGTGACCGTCACCCGTGCCCTCACCCATTCCACTGTGCCGCAGCGCCACCTGAGGCACTGACTCCATGGCCTGGCTGTTGCGCCCCCCTTGGCCCCTGCCCGCGCTGCTGGCGTGGGGGGGTGCGTGGCTGCTGTTTTTCGCGCTGCAGCGCGTCACCACCCCGGTACTGGCCTTGCTGCTGGCGAGCATGGTGGCGGTTGCTGCCAGTGTGCTGGGCAGCACCTGGTGGCGGCGTGGGTTGATTGCCGCCGGGTTTCCGCTGGCGCTGGCCTTCACGGGCCTGGCAGCCGTGCCAGCCTGGGCCTGGCTGGTTCCGCTGCTGCTGTTGCTGGCGGTCTATCCGCTCAACGCCTGGCGCGATGCGCCGCTGTTTCCGACGCCCCACGACGCTTTGCAAGGTCTGGCCGCCCAGCTTCCACTGGCGCAGGGCGCGCGCGTGCTCGATGCGGGTTGCGGCCTGGGCGATGGCCTGCTGGCGCTGCGCCGCGCCTACCCCGGCGCACGCATCGAGGGGGTCGAGTGGAGCTGGCCGCTGCGCCTGCTGTGCGCGCTGCGTTGCCCCTGGGCGCATGTGCGCCGGGGCGACATGTGGCGCACCGACTGGAGTGGCTACCAACTTGTCTATCTGTTTCAGCGGCCCGAAAGCATGGAGCGCGCCGCTGCCAAGGCGCAGGCTGAAATGGCACCGGGCACCTGGCTGGTCAGCCTGGAATTTGCCGTGCCCGGCGCCCTGCCGCAAGCGCAACTGCGTCTGCCCGGTGAGCGTGTGGTGTGGATTTACCGCATGCCCCTAAGCGCCAAAACGCTGGACGGGGAATGAGGTTGAGCACTGGATTGATTAATGTCAAAAAATGTTGCATTTACTGCATTTGCACTCGGCTTTTGAATCACGGCGAAACCATCATGGAATGAAATCGTGCGAAATTCCGCTTAGCGTACAGATCGCAAAAAGTTCGGCTGCTGATTTAGAATCATTTGTGCTATCGTGATTCGCAACTGTAAATCGACGTAAAAAAATGAGCCAAAAAGAAACGGGGGAGTTACTGAAATCTTGGCCGCTAGCATCAGGAACCTGGATGCAGAGCGGTGAGGTTCCAGGGTTTGCACTGGTGCTGAGTGCCTTCGGTCGCCCCGTCTCTAAAGCGCTCAATCCAGCTGACGTTGCATGGCTGCTGGAGGCGGGGGTAGAGGATGCTGCGCCCCAAAAACTTTTTCCCCCAGAGTTCAAGTTTTGCACAATTTCCGGGACCCTTCTATTACGACAGAAATCCCTGCCATTTACCTCCCCATGGATCCCGCCTTTTGGTGCTCTGCCTGCTTTCCAACGTGGCAACCGTCTCGCACGTGGCCTGCGACAGACCGTTATTCCCATGGTGTTGGGCCACCGTTCGCAACGTCGACCTGACGGCGATCCGGATGCGGTGCTCGCATTGCCGCCGCACGGCAATTACGAGTTCTTCTCTATCCAGGCAGAAACCCGCGCCCCCATGCTTTTGGCCCTGGATCCTGACAAAGGGATGGTTTACGGATGGCTGCCGGCATCCCAGCGCTGGGAGCCACTGGAGCATATCACTGGTGGCATGCTGGCTGTGAGCAGCCTTCATCGTGCTGACTGGCGTTGTGAAGTGGCCTGCGAAGATCGCCGCAGTATATTTTTCCTGCCTACTGAAGAGGGGTTGGCCTGCTTTGAACCCGATGGCATGGGTTTGAATTTTCGGGTGCATTACCTCGGAGGGGCGCCGGTTATTGGAGCACCGGTGCAGTTCGGCGAACAGGTGTGGGTGCCGTTGCGTACGGAAGATTCCTCGCTCCGGTTTATAAGCGTCACCCAGAATGGGGAATTGGGTGCCACTGTCGAACTTCCGACGGACGCGCAGGGCCGATTTCATGCCCCGCTGGCCGATGGACGCATGGCGCTGTGGCCGGGAGATGCGGGGCAACTGGTCTTGCGCAAGCAAGCCAGCGGTGCGCTGGAGGCCAGGTTTATTGCTTGGCCAAAAGGTGTGCATCCGGAATTCGAGTTTGGCTGCCCTTTTTTGGAGAGGGACGGTGGTCTGTGGCAACTGTGTTTTGATTCGCAGCGGGAAAGGTATGTCTATCTACAGCTGGGCGTCGACCAGCCCGAGTCCCATGCTGCCACGGTGCCCCGCCTTTCTACCGGCAGTTTTAATTTCAGATTTGCGGCGAAATACAAGAGCCCGCCTTGGCACGATCCCGAGCATGGTGATGACAGTGGCACAGATGAGGTGGTGTTGCCCATGCTTGAATCCACGACCAGTTCGGCTGTATTGGGTTTAAAGCTGGCGACGACAGTTGGTCTGGCCGATGTGATCAAGTCAAGCGAACGCATGCGAGTCGAATTGGTTCTGGACGATGACACGAGCCAAACGGTCTTTTACACAGTTTCCGTCACTGAACCTCGGCGCGTGCGCGTCTTCATGCACGACGGCCGTCTTTGGCTTTACCACCCTTTGCTGAACAGGCTTGATGGATGGGATCTCCGAGCATGAAGATGATGCAGCTACCTTGCTTTAAGACAAGGCTGAACAAAACGCTCGCGTGCGCCGCATCGCGTGGACTCATTCGGCATGGCCTCAACATGGTTTCCGTGGTTTTGGTTGGGCTCTCTTGGGGAGGCGCCGTACATGCTGCTGGTATTCAGCAGGCATTTCTGGTGCAAAACTCAGGGTGGATGGAGCCCTTCTACACTGACCCCATCTCGCAATTCAAGCCCTTGGTTGCGGCCGTGGCGCGTGCGACCACTACTCCCGAGGATACGGTGTACACGCTGGCATTCAGTCAAAGCAGCGGCAGCCACAAATCGCCGATGTTGCTATCCAAGAGTCTTGGCGGAGCCGATGTGGCGAAGTCCATTGCTTCGTTGGCCGTTGCTCGCAAGAGCCCGGGGGGGGGGATGGCGGACACTGACTTCAAGGAAGCAGTCACCAAGGCGATCACCGGGCCTTTCAACGCGGAATCGGGCATTCTCTGGATATTCACGAACAACAAGAACAGCCCCAATAACGATTCGCAAACGGCGGACAGGAACCGCGATTTCTATCGTCTGTTGCACCTTGAGCCCTCCATCACCAAGACTCTGGTGTTCCCTCTCAAGATGCCAGTGCAAGGCAAGCTTTTCAAGGCTACGGGTCTCATGGTCTATGCCTTGGCTTACGGTCAGCCTGCGGCTGCAGCGCTCGATCGCATCATGGCCGAGGGCCGTCTGAGTAAGGTGCTTACGCACGAGCCAGCACGGCTCAAGCCTGTCGACCAGGATGCAGCGCGCCTGGTTCCAGAGGGGGTCAAGAACAGCGCAAATGTGCGAGTGAGTCTGGGTACTGACCAACGTACCCTCATTCTGGACGTCGGGGCAGATGGCTTGGTTCCGTCGGTGACCTTACAGGCATCAATAGAGAATCTTCTTTATCCTTATGTGATTAGCAAAGCGGAAGTCGAGGCAGCTTTGCTAGTCGGCGACCGGCGATCAGCCGTCAAAGTGACCCCCTCGGTTATTCAGGATTTGCGGCCTGGCGCCAAGCAGTCTGTAGAAGTCAGTTTCACTTTGCCGATGGCCCAGGTGCCGTCGCCTTGGTCTGCTCAGGCTCTTGCAGCGATGGGAAAGCAGGTACAGCTGCCGCTGGTAATCCAGATGGGCTTGGCAGGGCAACAGCTAGCGCCATCGGAAGCCTTCACGGTCCAGTTGCGCGAGCTTTTTCCGGGCGACCCGATTTCTGAAATTTTCACGCCACCGGAGAGCGTGCGCGCATCACAGACACGGGTTCCCCTGCTTTTGCGCATTCAGTACCCGCTCACACCGGTGTTTGCCATATTGGGCGGCATTCTACTTCTGATCGTCGGAATCATTGCCATGCTCGTAGTCTTGCGGACCGATAAACGCTACGAGGTGATGGTGGATGGCGTAAAGCGAAACTACGTTCTCAGGCCATTTACGACAATTAGTATCAAGGACAGTGACGGCAATCCAGTCGGTGAGATAAAGCGTGGATTTGGTCGGCCACAGGTATTGAGTGTGATAGTTGGGCGTAGCCTTAGCATAATCAGCCGTTGAATTGTTTTACAAGAACTATGTTGTGAATAGGACCACTAAAAATGACACAAACCTCTCAGGCCAACACAGGCTTCGCACTGCCTACACCAGTGGAAGTCCCAGCGGCTTCCACTACCACCGCCACCGTTCTTCTGCCTCCGGGAGAAAAATTCGAGGGCACCTATAACGTGGTGTCCGATACGTCCTCCCGAGATTTGGCGATTGGTGGCGGCATTTTACTGGTGTTATTTGTGGCTTTTTTCTTCGCCAAGAACGCTTATGCCAACACACTGGTGGGCAAGCGAGTGCCCCCCAATAAAGCGAATGCTGCGGGGTGGTGGTTATTCTTCTTTTTGGCCAGTGCGGCTACCGGTGTGGTGCTGTTGGCGATAAATGCAGCCCAGTTCATGACGCCACTGTTCCTTGGCCCCGTTGGATTTGTAAGCTTGCTCTCGCTCTTTTTGATGCTCAGCACCGGCCGTAAGTAAGCAACGAAGATAAAAAGAAGGGGGCTCAGGCCATGGCGGATAGTTTCAATCAGACAATTGGTAACGGGGTTGATTCAGTACCCAAGCAAGAGGCAAGTATCGATCTGCGCCCGACGCTTTTCATTGGCGTCGGTGGTACCGGCATGGAAGTATTGATGCGCGTACGCAGGCGTATCCTGAATACGCTGTGGGGTGGCTCCGGTACGCGAAGCCGGGTGGACAGCCTGGCAGACTTTCCGATTGCGCAATTTATACAGTTCGATTTGGACAGTGGAGCCGTGATTGACAGTGGCCGTGCTCAAGCAGAAGACCTGCAGTTTGATCAGGTGAAGTTCAGCGATGAGGACAAAATTGTCGAATCCTTCGACATGGATAAATATAGCCGCGATGATGATGCGTTAGAGCGCTATCCGCACATCAAAGACTGGCTGTCACTGACGCCGAAGAAGATTCGAGAACTCGGCATTGATCCCGCGAAGGGGGCTGGTCAAATACGCGCCATTTCACGACTGTATTTTTTCGACAAATACGTAAAAGTCCGCGACAAGATACGCCTGAAGCTAAAAAATTTGAAAGCAGGCCTTTCCCACGAACGCCAACTTAATCAGTTGGGGCTCAAGATGGAAAGTAGCAAGTTCCGTATCGTGGTGGTTGGTTCCGTGGCGGGTGGCACGGGATCTGGGGCCTTTCTGGATATGGGTCTGCTGGCGCGTTGGTTGGCCAAGACGGAGGTCGGAAGCGCCGATGTGGAATTAATGCTATTTCTTCCCACCGGTTTTGCTGGCGCCAATAAAGACCGAACCGAGGCAAATGGCTACGCTGCGTTGATGGAGCTTGAATCGGCCATGATGGGGAACAAAGGTTATTTGGGCCGGTGGGATGCTTATGACCAGCCCGAGCTGCCGCGCGAGCCGTACAACGAGGTTTACCTGATCGACTCCGGCAACTTAGCGCAGCAGCATACCAAAGACGTCACGGATGTCTACCACATGGTGGCGGATGCATTGTTCGAGGACTTTGCCTCAGGCGATTTTGCGCGTCGCAAGCGTTCAATTGCAGTTAACCAGGCTCAGCACAAGAATTTTCTGCACGATGCGCTGGTACCCAAGAACCGCTTCCCTGACATGCGCTTGTCATACTCCAAGCGATTTTCGGCAATGGGCCAAGCGGTACTGGACACGCGCCAAGAGGCACGTCGGGATGAGCAGTCGCATCGTTGGGCAGGCGAGATGCTCAAAGCGTTTTTTGGTGTGGGAGGGGCTGATTTAGGGGCCAATCGCGCCACAGACAAGCAGCGCGATGAGTTCATGGCGAGCCATGTGAATTTGCGTGTGTCCATCTTCAGTGATTTTCCCGAGTTTTCGGACAAGTCTATTGAACTCAAGCGAAGCTCAGGCGAGTTCCAAGACTACTTTGTAGTTGACGATCTGTTGCAAGATAAAAATGGCTTGCTGCTGGCGGGTGTCGAGCAGCGCGTCAATAGCCGTGTAGATGAGATTCGCACCGGTTTTGACCGCAAGGAGTGGTCGGTGCAGGTGCGCGAAGCCGTCAAGCAACTGGAGCGCGATGCCGTGCGCGACCAAGACTCGACGGCCGACACCACAGAGGACAGGGTAGCCAAGCGTCGGCGCGAGGTGCTGGAAAGGATCAAGAGAACCGTGCGTGACCAACTCTACACGTACCTCGACAACAAGGAATTTGGCGGGCTTGAGTATGTGCTTTCCTTGGTGGAACAAATCAAGGATCGTCTTGAGGCTACGGGCAGTGGAGTGATCGCAGCACTCATGCTCAATGCGGAGCGCTATCGGGAGATCAAGGAGGCTGTGCGCAGCCGTGAGGTTGAGCGACTTTTAACAAATTTGGAGCAGACCAAAGGAGGTCTCTTTGGCGGCGGGGAAAAGCAAGCCGTCATGGTCATGGATCAACTGCGCACCGAAATTGCCAATGGTATTAAGTTTCATCTGCGTGCAAAGGCCGCAGATGAAGCGGCTGCGCTGATGGGCGAATTGTCCTCCTGGATGGGGCGTAAGACTGGGGTTGATGCCCATGGCCGTGCGACTTGGAGCGGGCTGGTCGGTGAGTTGCAAGCGGGCCGCGAAGCGGTGATGACAATGCTTGAGCAGCTACAGCGGGCAAATGCCATCCTCCAGTTGGAGTTGAAGAAAGATCACGCAACGCTTATCAACATTCCCGTGCAGGATCGAAAAGTGCCCATGCCCGGCGCTGCCCAGTTGCGGGAGTGGGCTGACGAAGCTTTTAAGGATCTGGGTGGCTCCAAGGTGATGTTCCCGATGCTGGCGGAGGCCGAGGAACGTGGCCAGATTTTGGTCAAGGTCAAGCGCATGGCTGAGCGCCAATTGGCTGTGGCTGGCAGTGATGCTGCTGCTGAAGCCATGGCGGATCCCCTGACAGAAGCGTTGGAGCAAATGAGCCCGGTTGCCCGTCAGGATGCGTTTCGCAAGCTACTGGCCTGCGCAATGCCTTGGATAGACGCTAATTTATCTGGTGACTTTACTGTGCGTGCGGATCAGTACAAGTGCTTTATAGGCGTGGCTGGCGCAGACGAATTCAAGCGCAAGTACGAACACGAGCTTAATGCCTGTATGCCGACCCATGCAGGCATTACCCCCGCCCAGCTCTCCATCGTTGAAACCGGCGTACCGGGCAGAGCGGTCTGCTATTGCGAGTTGTCTGGCGTACCGCTGACAGTGCTCCGTGGGCTGGAAGGCTGGCGTACAAGCTATCGCAAGGAATCCGAGCGCAGCCCTACACACACGCATATCGATTCCACGCAATTCAGCCATCCTATTGCGCCAGCTGCAGACGAAATCAACCGCCTTGCGGAGGACTTTAAATATTTTCTGATGGCGGTAATGACCGGGGTGTTGACACGTTCGACGCAGCGTTCTGTGCCGCCGGGGCAATATCAATTCGCTGTAGCTCGCGGTGATGTACGGCGTATTGGCAACGAACGCGCTATCCGTCAGAACGGTCTTCCGATGGCCTATCGCGAAGCTATCGTCGATCGCGTTCAAGAGCACATCGCCGAAGCAGGAACGTTGCAGCTTGCAGCACTCGTCGCACTTAGTGAATATTACGAAACGGCGGTCTACACCGCCAAATTGGTGTCCGATGCCACTGGCGCTGAACAGGTGCGAAAGGGTTTCGCCAGCGCAATTGCGGCTGAGGCTAAGCAGGATCTGTGTGACCGGGCTAGACGCAAGGGGCTTTCCGAAAGGGAGCTGAAGCAGGCCGTGACTCGGCTATTGAACGACCTCCGGCCCTGGGCGTCGGTCATTGGTGATTCCGATGCCGATGCCTATGACTGGGAGGTGCGCGAGCCCGGCGAAGATGGTCAACCACGGCTGAAGTACCTGATTAACGCGGAGATGATAAAACCCGGAGGACTTGACGCGCTACTGACAGTACAGCCTGCGACAGTCGGACTATCGACGCAGACCACCGCGACTGACACTGGGGTCTACCCTGCCACAGCGCCCGGCGTACCCCCTGCCATGTCTGGGATCATGCCTCCGCCGCTGGGTGGGATGCCACCGCCTGTCGATCACCAGTATCATCTCGGCGTCAACGGGGTCCAGTACGGCCCTTATGGTGTGCAGCAACTGGTGCAGATGCTTGCTGGTGGCCAAATCAGTCTGGCGGGAACCAAGGTTTGGCGCCAAGGGCTGCCGATGTGGATGGAGCTGAGTCAGTTGGCAGAACTCACGCCGCTACTTCAGAGACAGAGTCCTTCGCACATGCCTCCGCCCCTAACCTGAAGAATCAGTGAGAACTCTTGGAAGTGTCTTTCAACTGCCACCGCTGTAACGAGCGCCTATACGAAACGGTCGGATACTGTCCATATTGCGGCTGCGCTGCGATAGCCGCGTCTGTCGCAGCCGATTACCAGTCAGTGTTGGAGTCTTCCACGACTCTGACGGATCAGGCCGAGCCCAATGCTGAGCAACCGCCGGTTGATACAAGGCCCGGCGCCGTTCCCGTATCGCCAGCCGTTTCGGCGCCAAAGTCTGATTCGCCGACTAACCCCGCCAAACCGTCTCCGCCCGCGCCATCCGGAAAAGCCACGCCCAAGGAGCGCGCGCCATTGCCTTCGCCCGAACTTGGCGTTCAAACGGGAGTATCAAACAGTGGCAAGAGCAAGACAGGAAAATGGGTTTTCTTGGTGCTTGGTATCGTACTAGTGGCTGGCAGTGGGCTGTACATCCAGAACAATTCCGGCCGGGAGCCGGATCCTTGTGAGCAGGCACTGAACAAAGCGGCGAGCTTCATGACCGGCGGTGACGCCGCCAGTGCGCGCAACCAGACCATGATGGCCATGGCGGCGTGCAATGGGGAGGCACAGACCAAGGCACGGCACATGCTTGCAGTTGCAGACAAGGCGATCGCAGCCCGAGCTGCTTGTGAGCGCAGTGTTCGGCAGATAGGAAGCATGATTGTTGATCGCCGCCTCACGAGCGCGCGCAATGCCATTGATCAACTGGGAAGCACCTGCGTCGATGGCGCCGTGGGCAGTGACTTGCGCGGTCAAATCAATGTCGGCCTGGCTAGCGCTGCTTCCGCTGACGCGGAGGCACGGAATTTCTTGGCGATGGGCGACCTTAAATCAGCGAGAGAGGCGCTGGACAAGGTCGTAGCGAGTAACCGCGAGTTTTCGGGTCTGACAGCCCTGCGCCAGGAGCTGCAGACAGCCCTTAGAACGCAGGAGCGTCCACCACAGCCGACCGTCGTTTCATCGTCTCCCTCTGTATCGCAAAGCGTGCCACCTGTCACAAAACCTCATCATGTGGCACCTTTACCACCGGTGTCGCCGCCTGCGGTAAATGTCCAGTCGGAAATGGCGCAAGGTTTCCTGCGCGATGCTGAGGCCGCGCTGCGCCAGATGAAATTTGACACCGCCAAGACCTATGTCGAAAGCGCCCTCCGTGTCGATCCCAAAAATTCCCAAGCGAACGTACTCTCACGCCGCATCAGAGAGCGCGAATTACAGTATCTCAACGAGGAAACCTCGATCAAGTGACGTCAGTGTGAATCGGAAATTCAAGTATTCGAGCCTCAACAAACCAATGATCTAAATGAAAACCTTTCAACGCACCTTAATTTACATGACGGTCACGGCTCTGCTGGTTGCTTGCGCAAACACCCAAGGGCCAGTAGGGAGTCAGCAAAGTGCTGCCGATAGTGATCCATGCAGTGTGGGTCAGAGTGCTGCAGCTGGTGCGGCTGCGGTAGCCCTTATTACCGTTCTCTCTGGTGGACGTGGTAGAGATGCTGCAAAGGGGGCGGTAGTGGGCGCTGCCGTGGGTGCAGCTGTTTGCTTTGCCATTAACTTGCAGTCGAGACAGACAAAAACGGCAGCCCAGGCGGAGCGAGACTATATTCGTACCAGTAGCGCATTGCCGGCGGAGCCGGTGGTTACCGTTTACTCATCTCGATTGCAAAAGGAAGTAGTGCAGCGTGGGCAGCCGATAAACGTTAACTCGACGTTGGAACTGGTCAACGGCAGTCGCCAGAAGGTTAGCGAAGTTCGAGAAGAGTTGGTGGTTTTTAGCCCTGACGGCACTCCATTCAAGACTGGCAGCAAGTCTTTTTCCTCGAATTCTGCGGGTCGTTTCGAGAACGCCTTTGAACTCAAGCTTCCTCAAGGTGCACCACAAGGCAAATACGCACTCAAGACCAATGTTTATGTCAATGGGAAAGTCGTTGCCACGCGCGATCTGAGCACTCAAGTGGTATGGGACGGTACAACAGCGACTTTAGTAGCCTCGCGCTAAAAGAGGCCGAGGGGTTGATTCGTAGCATAACCTATGTCGATGCTGGCACACTCGGGCTGCAGCCTGCGTTGCGCTTGGTCCACCGCAGCCGTTGCGCTAAAACCTGTGGCAGACGGACCTTGAAGGGCTGGCGCGCCAGCCCGGCGATGGGCTTTGCGCGCCCTTGCAGCGTTGACCCTCCCTATCCCGTGGGGCTTTTGCCCGGCCGGATCAGCGACACCACCAGCGTGATGACCGTCAGCGGAATCACAAAACTCATCATCACCGTGGAATAGGTTTCCAGGGCAGCATGATGCTGGGCGGACAAAATGAGGTAAGTCACATAGGCCACGTAATAGCCCAGGAACACGAAGCCTTCCCAGCGGGCAATCTCGCGGCCCGACAGGAAGATCGGCAGGCAGGCCAGCGCCACGGCCAGCATCACCCAGATGTCGAACGCCAGCAAGGCAGGCGCCACGGCCAGGCCTGCGCTGCCTGCCACCAGCCCCGAGAGTCCCAGGCAACCCAGGATGTTGAAGGTGCTGCTGCCCACCACATTGCCCACGGCGATGTCGCGCTCGCCCTTGAGGGCGGCGGCCACCGACGTGGCCACCTCGGGCATGGACGTGCCCGCGGCCACGATGGTCAGGCCAATCACCAGATCGCTCACCCCCAGCGCCTGGGCAAATGCCACCGCAGAGGTGACCAGCCAGTCCGACCCCAGCACCAGCAGCCCGAGCCCGGCCACGATCAGCGCGATCTGCACCGGCAGGCGGGCATCCCAGGCCCCGGCCGGAGGAGCGTGAAGTTCGGCGTCGAACTCTGCCTGGGCGGCCTGCGTCTCACGGCGCGATTGCACGACCAGAAACACCGTGTAGGCCAGCAGCAGGCCGAAGAACAGCCCGCCGTCGAGCAGGCTGATGCGCCCATCGAGCGAGAGAATCAGCAACAGCAGGGAAGCGCCAATCAGGATGGGCACCTCCTGCCGGATCAGCTGCACATGCACCACCAGTGGGGCAATGAGCGCGCTCAGCCCCAGGATGAACAGCACATTGAAGATATTGCTGCCCACCACATTGCCCATGGCCAGACCCGTCTGTCCATTGAGCACCGCCCCGGCCGACACCGCCATCTCCGGGGCGCTCGTGCCAAAGGCCACGATGGTCAGCCCCACCACCAGGGGCGAAATGCCGAACGACAGCGCCAGCCGGGAAGCGCCGCGCACCAGAATGTCGGCCCCCACCACCAGCGCGGCCAGCCCTGCGGCGAACATCAAAAAATGCATCACGGAAGCACCCGTTTCATAGATCGAATGGACCCAGTGTGCCTGCGCTGGAACAGGGCCGTGGTGTGTGGGGAATTGGCCCGGTTCAGCGCGGACGGTGCATGCGGAACAATTGTTCCGGCCCCACCGTGAAATAGTCGGCCGGTCCTCCACCGCGCAGGATATGCCCGGCGCCCGCCGTGTCGTACACGCCATCTTTGAGCAGCGCCTGGTCGATGTGCACGGCCACCACCTCGCCCAGTATCAGCCAGGTGGGCACTGCTTCACCGTCGATGCCCTGCAACTGCAGGATCTGCGTGCTGCGACATTCAAAGGTGACCGGGCTTTCGGCCACGCGGGGCGGGCGAACGCGGGTGGAGGGCAGGGGCGTGAGGCCGGTCAGGTCGAACTCGCTCACCTCGGGCGGCACGGCGGCGCAGCTCTGGTTCATGGCATCGGCCAGCGAGCGCGTGGCCAGGTTCCATACAAACTCGCCCGTGGCCTCGATGTTGCGCAGCGTGTCTTTGGTGCCAATGCTGGCAAAGCCCACGATGGGCGGCACGTAGTTGAAGGCGTTGAAGAAGCTGTAGGGCGCCAGGTTCAGCGCGCCCGCGGCATTCTGCGTCGAGATCCAGCCGATGGGTCGGGGCCCCACGATGGCGTTGAACGGGTCGTGCGGCAGGCCGTGGCCGCTGCGGGGTTCGTAGCTGTGGAAGGTGCGAAGGGGGGGTGTGGTGGTCATGGGGCGCTGCGCGGAGAGAAGCCTCCACCTTAGCGGTACCGGAAGGGGGCTGCAGGCGCCCGGCGTCATTTGGCTATTGATTTCATAGCTGTAGACGCAAACACAGCAAGCGCCAGACAGCGATTTTGCTGAGATTTTCAAGAAGCACCGGTTCAGCGCGGCGAGGGGCCCTCCAGATGAACCGATGCGGGCTGCAGCCTACTTCTGGAACAGCACCAGCTGCGTTTCCGTGGCTACCATGCCATCCCTGCCAGCGGTCATCGTCACCTCGTAGCGGGTGCCGGGCAGCGGCACCTGCGAGGTGAAACTGAACGAGAAGTCTCCGCTGCGATCGGCCTGTACACGCTGCTGCATCAATTCCTGGTTGAGGCCAAACACGCCCACCAGCGTGCCCACCGCATTCACCTTGACATCCACCACCGCGCCCGGCACGGTGCGGCCGCGCACGACCACGGCGCCTCGGTCCACCGTGGCATTGTTGGCGTGGCTGGTCACCTGCAGCTGCACGGTGGTGGGCGCAGCGTTCACTTGCGAATCGACGTTGAAGGTCCAGTTCTGGCGCATGCCATTGCCCACCATGTCCCGGGCGGTCACTTCCACCGGATACCGGCCGGCGGGCAGGTCTGCGCGGTAGGTGAAAAACTGCGCAGTGATCTGTGCAGCGGACGTGACATCGCGTCCCGCGATCACGATGCGAACGCTTTGGGGGTCCACACCGACACCGCCGGCATCGTCAAAGGTCGCGGACACCGCGGTGGCCCCGCTGCGCGGGACCGTCTCGCCGTCGCGCGGCGACACATGGCGAATCACCGGCGGACGGGCATCGGTGATCAGGGGCTGGGTCAGGGTCGAAGAGACCGTGCGCTCACCGACACGCAAGGTGGCCACTGCGGGCCGCGACGGCGCCAGGTTGTCCATGCGACGGATGGTGTAAGCGCCTTCATAGACACCGGGCTGCACCTCGCGCATCGGCACGTTGTCGATCACGCCGGGAATGTCGAAATGGGCCCTGCCGCCCGGCGCGCCGTTGAGCGTGAAGCGCAATTCGGCGCCGGGTTCCATCTTGTCAATGGGAGCAACGGAAAAACGGTCGATCTTCAGGCCGGGTGGCGGCGCTGTGGGCGCGGCCCCGTCTCGCCGGCCGATGCCCACTGGAAGCGCGTAGTTGTTCGTGATGCTGCGGTTGCGCACCTTCAGCGTGGCGCGCACGGCGCTGCGTTCATTGATGCGGTCCTGGCGGCGGATGGTGTAGCTTCCCGTGTACACCCCCCGTTCTGTTTCTTGGAGCACGATGCTGCGGGGCACACCCTCGATCTTGAGTTGCACCCGGCCGCGCGGCGTGCCCTCGATGGTGAACTGCAGGTCGGCGCCGGCCCGCAGACCGTCGTCTGTCTCCACCTGCAGAGATCGCAACTCGGTAGCGGTGGGCTGCGCCATGACCGTGCCCGGAGCGACCAGCAGTGCGGTGGCGGCCGGAAGCAGCAGAAAAAGGGCTGCGACCTGGTTGCGGATGTGTCTTGTCATGATGTTCAAACCCAGTCTGTGAGATGGGCCCACTGTGACTCAGACAAAGGAATTTGAACGTAGGCGGGCAGCGACAACTGCCTAGGACAAGACGCCGATCGCCTGTCGGGAGAACGCCCGGCCCCGCCATTTCCAGGCGGTCGCAGCGGCCCCCTTGCACCTGCCCTGCTTACTTCTTGGAACCGGCGCCCGGGTCCTCGTTCATCTTGCGGCGCACCACCACGGCAAATGTCACAACGCCGATCAGCATCATGGCGATGCCGGTAATGCTCATCAGGCCGTAGTTGGTGGTGAAAAGGTCATTCAAGAGTTTCATGCGGCTTCCCCAGGTTAAATACACAAACTGATTGTGGTTATTCTGCGGAAGGGGCGCCGACGGGCATTGATGCAAGTCAACGCCAAGGCCTGCACCAGAAAAGCAGGGCTGTCGGCCTGGGGCATCCGCCCGCAGGGGGTTGTCAGACTATCGACAACGCGCTGCGCCGCATCTGCCTAAGATGACCCCATGACAGCAACCACCGCCAGCGCTCCCGGACCCACCCCCCTGCGGCAGGACGCCCGCACCATCGGCCTCATCGGCCTGGCGCATGGCAGCTCGCACTTCTTTCACATGCTGCTGCCACCGCTGTTCCCGTGGCTGATTGGCGAGTTCGGTTTCAGCTATTCCGAGCTGGGCCTCTTGGTGTCGGTGTTCTTTGTGGTGTCGGGCGTGGGCCAGGCGCTGTCGGGTTTTCTGGTGGACCGCGTGGGTGCGCGCCCGGTGCTGTTTTTTGCGCTGTCGAGTTTTGCCACCGCCGGCCTGCTGGCGGGCACGGCGCAGGGCTATGCGGGGCTGCTGCTGGCGGCGGCGCTGGCGGGGCTGGGCAATGCGCCGTTCCACCCGGTGGACTTCACCATTCTCAACAAGCGCGTGTCTCCGCAGCGCCTGGGCCATGGCTTTTCGGTGCACGGCATCAGCGGCAACCTGGGCTGGGCTGCGGCGCCGGTGTTCATGGCGGGCATTGCCACGGCCACGGGCTCGTGGCGTGCGGCCTGCCTGTGTGGGGCGCTGCTGGCCCTGCTGGTGCTGGCCGTCATGGTGTGGAACCGCGACGCGCTGGACGACCGCCAGGGCGCCTGGGCGCACCAAGCCCCTGGCGCCAAGGCAGTGGCCGACGAGCACCCCATGGCCTTCCTCAAGCTGCCGTCGGTGTGGCTGTGCTTCTCGTTCTTCTTCTGGAGCACCTGCGCTTTGAGCGCCATCCAGAGCTTTGCCAGCCCCGCGCTGCAGCAGATGTATGGCCTGCCGCTCAGCGCCACGGCCATGGTCGTCACCGGCTACATGCTGTTCGGTGCGGCGGGCATGGTGGTGGGCGGCTTTCTGGTGGGCCGCGTCGAGCGGCTGGAGAAGGTGATCGGCATCTGCCTGCTGGGCTCGGCGGGGCTGCTGGCGCTGGTGGGCAGCGGCTGGCTGCCCGGCGTGGCGGCACTCGCCGTGGCGGCTTTCGCCGGCCTGGGCACGGGCCTGGCCGGCCCTTCGCGCGACATGCTCATCAAGCGCGCCGCGCCGCCTGGCGCCACGGGCCGCGTGTACGGCACGGTGTATTCGGGGCTGGACCTGGGCTTTGCAATGTCTGCACCCGTGTTCGGTGCACTGCTCGACCGGGGTCTGACCGGGGGCATCTTCCACGGCTCGGCCCTGGCACTGGCGCTGGGCGTGGTGTCGGCTGCGCTGGTGGGAGGCGGGCTGGCCCGGCGTACAGCAGGGGTTTTCAGAACATAATTGTTTTGGCTTCAAACGCATGGTAGACAAGCGTTACACGCTATCAAAATAGGATTGAGTGGCGTGGAGCAGGCGCGGCCAGTGGCCGACTTCTTGCCGTGTTTTTGACCTATGGCTCGGGCATGGGGCGCGGTCCGAAGCCATCCGTTGCAAGATCGAGTGCGTTGAGATTGGTTCTGTATTTGGAACGGTGAGTTGGAAAATTGGTTATTTATCAATCATTCACAACAATTTACAGTTGAGTCCATGGTGAAGACGCAGCAACACAGCGCCTCCGCCACGGTTCATTCACCTGTTATTTCTTACCTACCAAGGACCCGCCATGACCTCCATCGCACGCACCCTCACCATCGTCGCTGTCACCGCTTTCGCCTCGCTGGGCGCCCAGGCCGGCGAACTGTATGGCAGCCACATCGAAGCCAGCTTCCAGTCCACTCGCACCCGTGCCGAAGTGCAGCTTGAGGCGGCCCAGGCGGTCACGCAGTTCAAGAACTACGTGGTGGTGGAGTCGAATGCAACGCCTTCCACGGTGGACCGCGCCACCGTGCAGGCCGAGGCTGTGCAGGCCGCGCGCCTGAGCCAGATCGCCGTGGGCAACCGCAGCTGATCGCTAGCAACGCAGCCGCCGCCCGCAAATCGGCCCATGACGCCCAGAGCCTTCACGCACCTTCCCGAGCTGGCGGGCCGGCTGACGCCGGCGGACGCTTCCGGGCTGCGCCTGACCGATGAGGTGCTGGCGGCCTGGGACGCGCAGGCGCGCGAGCAAGGCCTGCCGCCCGACTGGCGCCTGCCCGACGAGGAGGTCGAGCGTTCGCGCCAGGCCGTGCTGGCCGGGCGCGACGGTGAAGACCTCTGGGTGTTTGGTTATGGCTCGCTGATGTGGAACCCCGGCATCCACTTCCGCGAAGTGCGCCGGGCCCGGCTCGACGGTTTTGCACGCCGCTTTGCGCTGGCCACCACGATCGGCCGGGGCACGCCCGAATGCCCCGGTCTGGTGCTCACGCTGCGGCGCCAGGCTGGGGCCTGCCACGGCCTGGTGTTCCGCATCCACCACTCGCTGGTCGAGACCGAATCGCGCCTGCTGTGGCGGCGCGAGATGATCCGCGGCGGCTACTGCCCGGCCCTGTTGCCGCTGGACACCCCGCAGGGCGGAGTCGAGGCGCTGGTGCTCACGGCCAACACCGCCCACCCGCAGTACTGCCACGACCTCTCGCTGCAGGACACCGCCGCCATCATCGCCAGCGCCTGCGGCAGCATCGGCAGCAACCGGGACTACCTCGGCCAGCTGAACGAGCAACTCGATCTGCTGGGCATCGAGGACGGCCATGTGCGCGAACTCTCGGACATGGTGCAGAGCAAGGTGGCGAAAGCCCGGCACGAAACCAGAGATCGGCCTACCATGACCGAGGTCTACGCACCGTAGATGGGCGGGCCCAGGAAGAACGCTCGCCCTGCGCCGTACCTGCCGTTTTGCAGGCCTTCACCTCACGGAGAAACGCTCATGTCCAAAGTCCTTGTTCTTTACTACTCGACCTACGGCCATCTGGAGACCATGGCGCAGGCGGTTGCCGAAGGCGCGCGTTCCACCGGCGCCACGGTGGACGTCAAGCGCGTGCCCGAGACGGTGCCGCCGGACATCGCCAAGAATGCCCACTTCAAGCTGGACCAGGCCGCCCCCGTGGCCACCGTGGCGGAGCTGGAGCACTACGACGCCATCATCGTCGGCGCCCCCACCCGCTTCGGCCGCATGCCCTCGCAGATGGCCAGCTTTCTCGACCAGGCGGGCGGCCTGTGGGCGCGCGGTGCACTCACCGGCAAGGTGGGCGCGGCCTTCACCTCCACCGCCACCCAGCACGGTGGCCAGGAAGTCACGCTGTTTTCCATCATCACCAACCTGATGCACTTCGGCATGGTCATCGTGGGGCTGCCCTACAGCTTCCAGGGCCAGATGACGCTCGACGAAGTGGTGGGCGGCAGCCCCTACGGCGCCACCACCATCGCCGGCGGCCAGGGCCAGCGCCAGCCCAGTGCCATCGAACTCGACGGTGCGCGCTACCAGGGCCGTCTGGTGGCCGAAACCGCCAACAAGCTGTTCGGCGCCTGAAGTTGTCCGGGCCTGCGCGCGGTCAGCGCGGCAGCGCAAAGACGGGCAGCTGCAGGTCGAACGCGATGGCGGCCAGGCGTGTGGCGATGACCGTGAACAGGCCCGCCGCAAACGCCCCGCCCGTGGACATTTTGGCGGCCCGCAGCAGCAGGTACACCGCAATGCCAGCGATGGCTGCCGAGGCGTAGATGTCCTGGCGCAGGATGAGCGGCACCTTGGCCGAGAGAATGTCGCGCACCACCCCGCCGCCCGCGCCGGTCAGCGTGCCCATGAGGATGGTCACCAGGGGCTGGCAGCCCGCCTTTTCTGCCACCTGCGCGCCTGAGATGGCGAACAGGCCCAGGCCCAGCGCATCGGCGATGAGCAGGGCATCCATCGGGATGGGCAGGAAGTGCACCCACACCAGCGTGGCGGTGACGGCGGCCAGAATCGTGTAGATCGGTCCGGAGTCCTTGATCCAGAAGATCGGATAGCGGCCCAGCAGCACATCGCGCAGGGTGCCGCCGCCCACCGCCGTGATCGATGCGAGCACCACGATGCCCAGCAGATCGAGTTGCGCACCGATGCCCGCCAGGGCTCCGCTGGCCGCGAAGACCGCCACACCAAACAGATCGAGTGCGTAGAGGAGCACGGGTAGAAGGCCAGGAGCACGCCACAGAGCGCGCGCCGATTTTGAATCAAAAGTGCCTGCAGCGCAATGAAATCGGGCGCTCGCAGCTATCTTTGCGATAGCGTTCTGTGCTCAGAGGGCGAAGATCTTCCCCGGGTTGAGAATGTTTTTCGGGTCCAGCGCCTGCTTGATGGCGCGCATCATGTCCACCGTGCCCTGGCCGGCCTCGTCGAGCAGGAAGCCCATCTTGTGGATGCCCACGCCGTGCTCGCCCGTGCAGGTGCCGCCCAGGCGCAGCGCACGCGCCACGAGCTGGTGGTTGAGCTGCTCGGCCGCTGCGCGCTCCTCGCTGCTCCCGGGGTCGATCAGGTAGCCCATGTGGAAGTTGCCGTCGCCCACATGGCCAACCATGAAGTAGGGGATGCGGCTGGCCTCGGCCTCCTGTACGCTTTCGAGCACGGCCGTGGCCAGCTGCGAGATCGGCACGCAGGCGTCGGTGGTGATGGCGCTGCAGCCCGGGCGCGTCTGCAGGCCTGCGAAGTACGCCATGTGGCGCGCGCTCCACAGGCGCGAGCGTTCCTCGGGGGTGCTGGCCCACTCAAAGGCATTGCCGCCGTGTTCGGCTGCCAGTTCCTGCACGGTTTCGGCCTGTTCTTTCACGCTGGCGGGCGAGCCGTGGAATTCCATCAGCAGCATGGCCTCTTCGCGCAGGTTGAGCTTGGAGTGTGCGTTCACGGCGCGCACGGTGTTGGCGTCGATCAGCTCCACGCGCGCGATCGGTACGCCGAGCTGGATGATCTGGATGGTGCAGCGCACCGCGTCGCCCACCGAGGGAAACGAGCAGACGGCCGCCGAGATGGCCTCGGGCAGCGGGTAGAGCCGGATCGTCAGCTCGGTCATGATGCCCAGCGTGCCCTCGCTGCCCACCATCAGGCGTGTGAGGTCGTAGCCTGCGCTGCTCTTCTTGGCGCGCGTGCCGGTGCGGATGGCATCGCCGCGGGCCGTGACCACTTCCAGTGCCAGCACGTTCTCGCGCATGGTGCCGTAGCGCACGGCGTTGGTGCCGCTGGCGCGCGTGGCGGCCATGCCGCCAATGCTGGCGTCGGCGCCGGGGTCGATGGGAAAGAACAGGCCCGTGTCCTTGATGGCGTCGTTGAGCTGCTTGCGTGTGATGCCGGGTTGCACTGTCACCGTGAGGTCTTCGGCGTCAACGCTGAGCACCCGGTTCATGCGGTTCACGTCGATGCTGATGCCGCCCTGCACGGCCAGCAGGTGGCCTTCGAGCGAGGAGCCGGCGGCGTAGGGGATCACCGGCACGTCGTACTGCGCGGCCAGGCGCACGGCGTCCTGCACATCCTGTGTGCTCTCGGCAAACACCACGGCTGAGGGCGGCGGCGCCTGCAGCGAGCCCTCGTCGCGGCCATGCTGCTCGCGCACGGCCAGGGCCGTGGAGCACTGCGGGCCAAAGCGCTGCGCCAGCGCATCGAGCAGGCCCTGCGGAACGGGCCGCAGGGCCAGGGTGGGAAGGAGGTGCGAGGGGGCGGCGGGGGCGTTCATGGCAAAAAGAATACCACCAGCCCCCGGACGCGTCCCCCCGCCTGTCATGTGCCCGTCAGGGACGCGAGGGCCGCGTCAGGACTTCGCGCCTTCGTCGAATTCCGCACGCGAGAGGAATCCGTCGCGGTTCTTGTCCAGCTGCTCGAAACGGCTGCGGATGGCGGGCAGGGCCTCGGCTTCCTTCGTGCTGAGCTGGCCATCGCGGTCGGTGTCGGCGCGATCAAAGGCCGAGGTGGCGGCGGTCGGCGTTGCCAGCGGCGAGGCGCTTGCGGGGCCGGCAGAGAAAGGGTTGGCCTTGGCGGCTTGAGGGGGTGTGGAGGGGCTGGTGGGGCCGAAGGGTGCGGCCGATGCCGTGCTGCCCGCCGGCTGGGTCTGCGCCTGGGCGGACGAAGCGCCGGTCAGCGCCATGGCCGCGATCAGCATGACGCTGCGGGTATCGAAGGAGAGCTTGCGGTGACCAGAAGTCTTCATGGGGTGTATCCCTTGAGGAGTTGAACAAGGCTTCATTGCACCGCAGCAAAGGGCCTGGTACCAGCACTTTTGCCTGCTGTTGCCTGCATCAACATTTCGGTGCGCCGCGTAAAAACCTGTTCTGGTGGGGAACTTGGGCCTTGGCGCACAATTCGGGCCTGATCCGCACCTTCACAAAGCAGCCACCATGGGTAAACGACTCACACAGATCGCCACGCGCACGGGCGACGACGGCACCACCGGCCTGGGCGACAACACCCGCGTGCCCAAGAGCCACCCGCGCATCGCGGCCCTGGGGGATGTGGACGAGCTCAACTCCCACATCGGCCTGCTGCTGTGCGAGCCGCTGCCCCAAGACGTGCGCGAGCTGCTCATCGATGTGCAGCACCAGCTTTTCAACCTGGGCGGCGAGCTGTCGATCCCGGGCTTCGAACTGCTCCAGGAGTCCGCCGTGCTGCAGCTTGACCAGGCCCTGGACACCCACAACGCCACACTGCCGCGCCTGGAGGAATTCATCCTGCCCGCCGGCACCCGCGCTGCCGCGCAGGCCCATGTGTGCCGCACCGTGGCGCGCCGCGCCGAACGCTCCGTGGTCGCCCTGGGCGCGCAGGAGGCCGTGCGCGAGGCCCCGCGCCACTACCTCAACCGCCTCTCGGACCTGATGTTCGTGCTCTCTCGCGTGCTCAACCGCATGGATGGCGGCGACGATGTGTACTGGAAGAGTGAACGTCTCGCCCGCGCGCAGCAGGCATAGCACAAATTCTTTGATAAGCTATTAAATCAATAGCTTGCGACGCTGTATTGGCGGGCGTAAAACCCGGTTCTGGTTTCAATTTTCCATCCTGCCGCAGCAGGCAGGCAACAGCCCCCGTACTTCCTCTGGTAAGCGCGCCACGGTGGCAATCGTCACGAAAACAGGCCAGAATCATCTGTTTACAAACGGTTGCCGGAACGGGGGGTTGTATGCGGATGAGCGATTTGAGGATTGGCACGCGCCTGGGGCTGACGTTCGGTCTGCTGATCGTGATGATGCTCGCCATCGTGGTGGTCGGGCTGGTGCGCTTTGGTTCGGTGGCCGATCTCAACACCCGCATCGTCGAAGAGGACTGGGTCAAGGCCGAAGCGGCCAACACCATCAACGTGACCACGCGCGCCAATGCGCGCCGCACCATGGAACTGGTGCTGGCCACCGAGCCCGCACAGCTCCAGGCCATCAAGGCGGACATCGGTGTCAACAAGAAGACGATTGACGAGGCGCTCGCTTTGCTGGACCGCAAGGTCCACCTGCCCGAGGGCAAGGCCCTGCTGGCACGGCTCAAGGAGTCTCGCGTCCAGTATGTGCAGTCCTTTACCCGCGTGGCCGAGCTGGTCGATGCGGGCAACCGGGAGGGTGCGGTAGCCTTGCTCCGATCGGAGACGCTGCCCGCTCTCGATGCGCTGCAGGAGCCCATCAACGGCCTGACGGCACTGCAGCGCAAGCTGGCCGAATCGGATGGCCAGCAGGCGCTGGCCGATATTCGCGGTGCACGCACCCTGATGCTGGCGCTGGGCATCGCGGCGCTGGTGCTCGGGGCCGTTCTGGCCTACGGCATCACCGTGTCCATCACCCGCCCGCTGCGCCGTGCCGTGGTCGTGGCGCAGAGCGTGGCCGCCGGTGACCTCAGCAGCCAGATCGAGGTGACCGGGCGTGACGAAACCGGCGAGCTGCTGCAGGCGCTGCGCGACATGAACGACAGCCTGGTGCATATCGTGGCCGATGTGCGCCGGGGCTCCGAGGCCATCGCCACCGCCACCAGCCAGATCGCGGCAGGCAACATCGACCTGTCCTCGCGCACCGAGGAACAGGCCAGCGCGCTGGAACAGACGGCCGCCTCGATGGAGGAGCTGGCCGACACCGTCAAGCAGAACTTCGCGCACGGCAAGCATGCCAACCACATCGCGGAATCGGCCTCGCAGGTGGCCGTGAAGGGGGGCGCTGTGGTGTCGCAGGTGGTGCAGACCATGGAGCAGATCAACACCTCCTCGCGCAAGATCGCCGACATCATCGGCGTGATCGATTCCATCGCCTTCCAGACCAATATCCTGGCGCTCAACGCGGCCGTCGAGGCGGCCCGCGCGGGCGAGCAGGGGCGGGGCTTTGCCGTGGTGGCCAGCGAGGTGCGCAGCCTGGCCAGCCGTTCGGCTGAAGCGGCCAAGGAGATCAAGGGCCTGATCGACGCCTCGGTCAGCAACGTCACCGAGGGCTGCCAGCAGGTCGAGCGCGCCGGCAGCACCATGGACGAGATCGTGGTCAACGTGCGCCGGGTGACCGACATCATGGGCGAGATCACCCTGGCCAGCCAGGACCAGACCTCCGGCATCGACCAGATCAACCAGGCGATGGGCCAGATGGACCAGGTCACTCAGTCGAACGCGGCGCTGGTCGAACAGGCCGCCGCCGCCGCGCAGTCCCTGGAGCAGCAGGCACAGGGCCTCGTGCGCACCATCAGCGTGTTCAAGCTCGGCCAGCGCGGCGAGCCCGCCCTGACCTACCAGGGCTGAACGCCCGGCACACGGAGAACAGACAGTGGCTTATTTCGAATGGGCGGACGACATGGTGATCGACCAGGGGCCGATCGACCAGGACCACCAGACCCTGGTCCGGCAGGTCAATGACCTGCACACGGCCACCAGCGAGGGACGCGGCCATGAAGTCGTGGCCCGCTTGCTGGAGGAGCTGGTGCGCGACACCGTCGAGCACATCCGCCGCGAAGAAAAGTTCATGGAGTCCGTCGGCTACCCGCAACTGGCCCGGCACAAGGAAGGCCACGACAGCTTCGTGGACGAGCTGCGCAGCCTGCAGGACCAATTTGCGGCAGGCAGCATCACCGTGGCGCCCCGGCTCTCGATGCTGCTGCGCGACTGGCTCTCGCTGCACATCCGGCGCTACGACAAGGACATCGCCGTCTTCCTGCGCAAACAAAAGCGCGAAGCGGCGCGCACTCCCCCCCGGCCCCGCGCCTGAACTGCCCCTAGCCGTTGCCCATGCATGGGGCGCGGCCCAGGCCAGCGACCGCCGCGCAAGGGCCGCCCCGCCGCGCTGGCGGTGTCCCCCTTCCGCAGCGCACAGCGCTGCAAGAGAAGGGGGAAGCGGCGCAGCCGCACAGGGGGTTGTGCGCTACCTCGGCGCCAGAATGGCCATGGTGATGCGCGAGACGCAGGTGGTCTCGCCGGCCTCGTTCACCATGTCGATCTGCCACACCTGCGTGGTGCGGCCGATGTGCACGGCGCGTGCCGTGCCCGTCACCCAGCCGCTGGAGGTGGCGCGGATGTGGTTGGCGTTGATGTCCAGGCCCACGCCGCGGTGGCCTTCGGGGCAGGCGTAGAAGGCACCGATGGACCCCAGTGTTTCTGCCAGCACCACGCTCACGCCGCCATGCAGGATGCCAAAGGGCTGGCGCGTGCGCTCGTCCACGGGCACACGCCCGCGCAGGAAATCGTCGCCGACTTCGGTGATTTCGATGCCCAGGTGGGAGGCGGCGGTGTGGGCGTTGGTGTCGCGCAGGGCTTGCAGCGAGATGGGTTTTTTCCAGATCGACATGGTGGCTCGGGTAGCGGTCGGGTCAGAGAATCGGGCGCAGCAAGGCCGCGCCGCGCGGCTGTCCCCATTATCTGGTGGTGCGCGGCGCACCCCCCGTCGCTGGGGCGACGCTCGTCCGCGCCCCGCGCTCAGGCCTTCATGCTGCCCGTCTTCACGTAGCGGCTGTGCCAGCCCAGGGCCTCGTCGAGCAGGTGCGGTGTGTGCTGGCCGGAGCTGCTGCGCTTGGCGCGCGCCACGTAGTCGCGCAGCGCGTCGCGGTAGTCGGGGTGGGCGCAGCGCTCGATGATGATGTCGGCACGCTGCGAGGGGGAATGACCGCGCAGGTCGGCCAGACCCTGTTCGGTCACGAGAATCTGCACGTCGTGCTCGGTGTGGTCCACGTGCGAGGCCATGGGCACGATGCAGGAGATGGCGCCGTTCTTGGCCAGCGAGGGCGTCATGAAGATCGACAGGTAGGCGTTGCGCGCGAAGTCGCCCGATCCGCCAATGCCGTTCATGATGCTCGTGCCCATGAGGTGGGTGGAGTTGACGTTGCCGTAGATGTCGGCCTCGATCATGGCGTTCATCGAGATCAGGCCGAGGCGGCGGATCACCTCGGGGTGGTTGCTGATCTCCTGCGGGCGCAGCACGATGCGCTGGCGGTAGAAGTCGATGTTCTCGTTGAAATCGGCGGCGGCCTGTGGGCTCAGCGACAGCGCCGTGGCCGAGGCGCTGCGCAGCTTGCCCGAGCGCAGCATGTCGAGCATGCCGTCCTGCAGCACCTCGGTGTAGGCCGTGAGGTTCTCGAACGGCCCGCTGTTGAGGCCCGCGAGCACCGCGTTGGCGATGTTGCCCACGCCCGACTGCAGCGGCAGCAGATCCTTGGGCATGCGCCCGATCTTCACTTCGTGCAGCAGGAACTCGATGATGTGGTCGGCAATCCGCTGCGAGGTGGCGTCGGGCGCGGTGAACGCCGGGTTGCGGTCGGGCGCGTGGGTTTCGACCACGGCGATCACCTTGGCCGGGTCACAGCGCAGATAGGCTTCGCCAATGCGGTCGTCGGGGCGCAACAGCGGGATCGGGCGGCGGTTGGGCGGCAGGTCGGTGCCGTAGTAGATGTCGTGCATGCCCTCCAGGCCGGCGTTCTGGCGGTGGTTGACCTCCAGGATCACCTTGTCGGCCAGGTCCAGCCAGGTCTTGTTGTTGCCCACCGAGGCGGAGGGGATGAGCCGCCCGTCGGGCAGGATGCCCGCCACTTCGACCACGGCCACGTCGAGGTGGCCCATGAAACCGAACCACACGAACTGCGCCACGTGCGAGAGGTGGATGTCCATGTACTGCATCTGGCCGGCGTTGATGCGCTGGCGGCAGGTCGGGTCGGACTGGTAGGGCATGCGCATCTCGATGCCATCGACCTTGGCGAGCGCGCCGTCGAGTTCGGGGCCGGTCGAGGCGCCGGTCCACAGGCCGATCTTGAAGCCCTTGCCCTGGGCGTTGAGGCTCTCGATGCGCCGTGCCAGCGCCTGCGGCACGGACTTGGGCGACCCCGAGCCGGTGAACCCGCTCATGCCCACGTTGGCGCCCGCCGGGATCAGCGCGGCGGCCTCGTCGGCCGACATGATGCGCTGCTGCAGGATGGGGTGGTGGATGCGGGGGGTCTCGGACATGGACAAACTCCTGGGAAGCCGTGCGGTGCATGGCGGGACAAGTCCCGGAGTGTATCCGGGACGCCCCTGATTCCTAGGGTTTACCCTGATGCTCGGCTGACGCCGCTCCGTCGCCCCGGTTGAGCAGCGCGTAGAGCACGATGGCGCCGAACGTGGCGGTGCCGATGCCGCCCATCGCAAAGTCGCCGAACTTGAGCGTGAAGTCGCCCGTGCCCAGGATGAGCGTGATGGCGGCCACGATGAGGTTCTTGTTCTGCGAGAAGTCCACCTTGTTGTCCACCCAGATCTTGGCCCCGGCCACGGCGATCAGGCCGAACACCACGATGGACACGCCGCCCATCACCGGCAGCGGGATGGTCTGGATCACGGCACCGAACTTGGGCGAGAAGCCCAGCACCACGGCAATGAGCGCAGCCACAAAAAACACGGCGGTGGAATAGATCTTGGTGGCGGCCATCACACCGATGTTCTCGGCATAGGTGGTCACGCCGTTGCCGCCGGAGGCGCCGCTGACCATGGTGGCGATACCGTCGCCAATGAAGGCGCGGCCCATGTACTGGTCCAGGTTCCGGCCCGTCATGGCGGTGACGGCCTTGATGTGGCCCAGGTTCTCGGCCACGAGGATGATGGCCACCGGGGCGATGAGCAACATGGCCGGGCCGCTGAACACGGGTGCGGCAAAACCGGGCAGGCCGAACCAGGGCGCGTTGGTCAGGATGGTGAGGTCCATGGGCTTGCCCAGGCCCAGGCCGTTGGTGAGCACCGCGTAGATGATGCTGGCCACGATCAGGCCCACCAGAATCAAGAGGCGCTGCACCATGCCGCGCGTGAGCACGGCCACCAGACCCACGCAGACGAAGGTCACGGCCTGCATCCAGCTGTCGAAGTTGCTCGCCGCCATGTTCTTGATGGGGATGCCTGCCAGGTTCAGGCCGATCACCGCCACCACCGAACCCGTGACCACGGGCGGCATGAACCGCTCGATCCAGCCCGTGCCCGCCATCTGCACGATGGCGCCGATCAGCGTATAGACGAGGCCGCAGGCAATGATGCCGCCCAGCGCCACGCCGATGTTGGCATTCGGCCCCTTGCCCGCATAGGCCGTGGCCGCGATCACCACGCCGATGAAGGCGAAACTCGAACCGAGGTAGCTGGGCACCTTGCCGCCGGTGATGATGAAGAAGATCAGCGTGCCGATGCCGCTCATCAAGATGGCCACGTTGGGGTCAAAGCCCATGAGGATGGGCGCGAGCACCGTGGCGCCGAACATCGCGATCACGTGCTGCACGCCCATCATGGCCGTCTGCGGCCACGGCAGCCGCTCATGTGGCCCGATCACGCCGCCTTGCGCCAGCACGTCGGCACTCTTTTCCTGCCAGTCGAACATACCCATGGTGGTTCCCTCGATGAAATGAAGGCCGCGATGCTACGCGAAACAGGCCCAAAGCGTGCCAGGCGCCTGATGTGCGGAACCCGCCCCCCGGCACTGCGGCTACCATCGCGCCCGTACCCGTTCTTTCGGTGTGTCCGCATGTCCTCCAGCCCCCGCATTGCCTGCCCTTCCTGCCGCCAGTCCATGGAGGTGCACCGCTTCACCGCCCATACGGGCCAGGCGCTGGAGATCGATGTCTGCTACGCCTGCCAGGGCCTGTGGCTGGACCACAGCGAGAACCTGCAGCTTCCGCCCGCTGCCGTGGTGGAGCTGTTCCGCCTGCTGCACGCGCACCGCAGCGACCAGCGCCACCCGCTGCAGGCCCGCATGGACTGCCCGCGCTGCAGCCGGACGCTGGCGCAAGGCTTTGACGTGGTGCGCAGCGGGCGCTACATGACCTATCGGTGCGCATCACGCCACGGCCGCTTCAGCACCTTCTCCTCGTTCATGGTCGAGAAAGGCTTTGTGCGCCACATGACACCGATCGAGGTGCAGGACCTGGCCAAGCGGGTCGGCGCCGTGTACTGCACGAGTTGCGGCGCCCCGGTGGACATTCGCAAGGACCACGCCTGCCCCTACTGCCGTGCCGCTTTCTCGCTGCTCGACCCGGACGCGGTGCGCAAGGCCCTCGACGGCTACGCCCGGCCCCACAGCCCCGGCGCCCCGGTGCCCGCCACCGTGGATATTGCCGACGCGCTGATCACCATCGAGCGCGACCGCAACCGGGCTGAGCGCGAACGCCTGCAGAAAGGCAGCTTCGGCCTGGGGCGCAACGATGCCGAACTGACCGGCGACCTGCTGGCGGCGGGGGTGGAAATCATCTGGAAAGTGCTTTTCAAATAGGCCCTGCGGTCTGCGCTGTCTCCACGGCGACAGGGTGGCCGACACAAAACGGGTGCGCCGTGCGGCCGGGGGCGCTACGCTAGACCACCATGACAGCGCCCTACCTTCCCCAACTCCGCCTGTACCAGGACTGGCTGCGCACGCAGCGTGGCTTGGTGTTTGATGATTACGATGCGCTCTGGCGCTGGTCCACTACCGATCTCGATGCCTTCTGGCAGAGCATCTGGGACTATTTCAACATCCAGTCGCCCACGCCGCACAGTGCCGTGCTGGCACACAACACCATGCCCGGCGCGCAGTGGTTTCCGGGTGCCCAGGTCAACTACGCGCGCCAGGCGCTGCGGCATGTGGACGCCGCGCACGCCGCAGGCTTTCCGGCCATTGTCAGCAGCAACGAAAAGCGCCAGCACCGCGAGATGTCGTGGCCCGAGCTGCGCCGCCAGGTGGCCTCGCTGGCGCTGCACCTGCAGGCCCAGGGGGTGGAGCCGGGCGACCGCGTGGCCGCCTACCTGCCCAACGTGCCCGAGACCATGGTGGCCTTTCTGGCCACGGTGAGCATCGGTGGCGTGTGGAGCCTGTGCGCGCCCGACATGGGTACGAACGCCGTGCTCGACCGCTTTCGCCAGATCGAACCCAAGGTGCTGATCGCCGTGGACGGCGTGAGCTACGGCGGGCGCGACCACGACCGCCTGGGGGTGCTCGCCGAGTTGCGCGCGCAGCTCCCAAGCGTGCAGCACACCCTGCTGCTGGGGAATCTGGATGCTACGGTTTCGGTAGCTGATTGCGCAAACTGGACGAGCGCTACAGGCCAAAATGACTATGAAACGGATGCGTTCGAGCCGCTCTGGCTGCCGTTCGACCATCCGCTGTGGATCGTCTATTCGAGCGGCACCACGGGGTTGCCGAAGCCCATCGTGCACGGCCATGGTGGCATGGTGCTGGTGATGCTGCAACTGGGCGCGCTGCACAACGACATCGGCTGCAGCTACGCGCCCAACAGCTGGGGCGAGCGCTACCACTGGTACAGCTCCACGGGCTGGGTGATGTGGAACGCCCAGGTGGGCGGCCTGCTCGCTGGCACCACCTGCGTGATCTTCGACGGCAACCCCGGCGGCAGCAAGGAGCGCCCGGACTGGGCCTCGCTCTGGCGCTTTGCCTCCGAGACCGGCGTGACCTTCTTCGGCGCGGGCGCGGCCTTCTATGCCAACTGCATGAAGGCCGGCATCACGCCCGCGCAGTGCGGTGACCTGTCGTATCTCCGCGTGTTGGGTTCGACCGGCTCGCCGCTGTCGGCAGAGGTGCAGCAGTGGGGCACCGACTTCATGGCCCAGGCCGGCGTCGAGAACATCTGGTGGTGCAATATTTCGGGCGGGACGGACTTTGCGGGCGCCTTCATCGGCGGCAACCGCGAACTGCCCCAGACGCCCGGCAAGATGCAGTGCCGCATGCTCGGCGCCGCCGTCGATGCCTGGGACGAGCAGGGCCGCCCGGTGCTGGACGCCGTGGGCGAGCTGGTCTGCACCCAGCCCATTCCGTCGATGCCGCTGTACCTCTGGGGCGACGACAGCGGCACGCGCTACCTCGCCAGCTATTTCGACATGTACCCGGCGGGCCACGGTCGCAAGCCCGGGGGCGGCGATGGCCCGGCCGCCATGGGCGCCGTCTGGCGCCACGGCGACTGGATCCAGATCGGCACGGGCGAGGCGGCGGGCTGCGTCATCTACGGCCGCTCGGACGCCACCATCAACCGCCACGGCCTGCGCATGGGCACGAGCGAGGTGTACCGCGCGGTGGAGGCCCTGCCCGAGGTGCTCGACAGCCTGGTGGTGGACCTCGAATACCTGGGCCGCGAGAGCTACATGCCGCTGTTCGTGGTGCTGCGCGAAGGCTGCACGCTCGACGACGCACTGCGTGCGCGCATCCAGGGCGCCATCCGCACGGCGCTCTCGCCGCGCTTCGTGCCTGACGACATCTTCCCCGTGGCCGAGGTGCCGCGCACCCTCAGCGGCAAGAAGCAGGAATTGCCCATCAAGAAGCTGTTGCTGGGCCAGCCTATCGAGAAGGTGGTTAACCGCGACGCCATGGCCAACCCGGGCTGCCTGGACTGGTATGTGGATTTTGCCGCCCGGCGCGCACGGAGTGAAGCAACCCCCTGAGCGGCTGCGCGGCTTTCCCCTTCTCTCGGCTTCGCCGGGAAGGAGGGCCCCTCCAGCGTGGCGGGGCGGCCCTTGCGCGGGAGTCGCTGGCCTGGACCGTGTTGTGAGCGCACCTCGCGTTGTCCTACCCTACCGGGGCGGTGGCTGGCCATAATGGAAGGCCACCCACCGCCTCCGCCGCTTGGCACCGCACCCACCCTGAACCGGTGCCTGCGGCGTGCGGCCCCGGCTTTGCCACAGGAGTGCCGTTGATGTCGCCCCCTCTCCCGCCCAAGCGCTTTTCGATGATCCGCGAGTTCCAGCTGGCCGACTGGGTCACGCTGGGCAACGCCGTGTGCGGCACCGGCGCGCTGTTCTCCGTGCTGTCGTACCTGCAGAACGGCGCCGTGAGGCATCTTTACTTCGCCTGCGCCCTGGTGCTGGCGGCGCTGGTGTTCGACGTGCTCGATGGCAGCGTGGCGCGCTGGCAGCACAAAAGCTCTGCGCTGGGGCGCGAGCTTGATTCGCTGGCCGACATCATCTCGTTCGGCGTTGCGCCCGCGCTCATCGCCTATGGCTGCGGCATGCAGGGTCTGTACGACCGCATCGTGCTGGCCTACTTTGTGGCTTGCGGTGTATCGCGCCTGGCGCGTTTCAATGTCACGGCCGAGGCGCTGTCGGAAGGAGGCGACAAGGTGAAGTACTTCGAAGGCACCCCGATCCCTACTTCCATCTTCCTCGTCGGCCTGCTGGCGCTGGCGGCTTCGCAGGGCGCAGTGGGCGCGCACCTGTGGGGCGGCAGCGTGCGGATGGGTGGCTTCACGCTGCACCCGCTGGTGCTGCTGTTCGCCGTGTCGGGCTCGCTCATGATCAGCCGCATCCGCATTCCCAAATTCTGAACACCCCCCGAGGCGCTGCGCGCCTTCCCCTTTCTCTCGCCCCGCTGCGCGCGGCGTGCCGCTGGTAGGATGGCCCTGTTGCGCGGCGGGGCATCCCCGCTGGCCCGGTTGTGATTTACCCAAAGAGGAGAAGAAGCGATGAGTGGTCAGACCAAGTTCCTGCTGCAAGAAAGCCAGATGCCCAAGGCCTGGTACAACCTCCAGGCCGACCTGCCCAAGCCCCTGCCGGCCGTGCTGCACCCCGGCACGCACCAGCCCGTGGGCCCGGACGATTTGGCGCCGTTGTTCCCCATGGAACTGATCCTGCAGGAGGTGAGCACCGAGCGCGAGATCGACATTCCCGAGCCCGTGCGCGAGATCTACCAGCTCTGGCGCCCCGCGCCGTTGTTCCGCGCGCACCGCCTGGAAAAGGCCCTGGGCACGCCCGCCAAGATCTTCTACAAGTACGAGGGCGGTAGCCCCGCCGGCAGCCACAAGCCGAACACCGCCATTCCGCAGGCGTTTTACAACCAGCAGGCCGGCATCAAGCGCCTGACCACCGAAACCGGTGCGGGCCAGTGGGGCACCTCGCTGTCGTTCGCCGGCTCGCTGTTTGACCTGGAGGTGCTGGTGTTCCAGGTGCGCGTGTCGTACGACCAGAAACCCTACCGCCGTGCCGTGATGGAAACCTACGGCGCGCGCTGCCTGGCCTCGCCGTCGAACGAAACCCAGTATGGCCGCAGCGTGCTCGCCGAGCGCCCCGACCACCCGGGCAGCCTGGGCATCGCGATTTCCGAGGCGGTGGAGCTGGCCGTGCAGCGCGACGACACCAAGTACGCGCTGGGCTCGGTGCTCAACCATGTGCTGCTGCACCAGACCATCATCGGCATCGAGGCCATGGAGCAGATGCAGATGGCCGACGCCTGGCCCGACGTGGTGGTGGGCTGCACCGGCGGCGGCTCCAACTTTGCCGGCATTGCCTTCCCGTTCATCGGCCACGGCCTGCGCGGCGGCCCCAAGCCCCGCATCGTGGCCGTGGAGCCGGCCGCCTGCCCCTCGCTCACGCGCGGCAAATACGCCTACGATTACGGCGACACCGGCCACATGACGCCGCTGACCAAGATGCACACCCTGGGCAGCACCTTCACGCCGCCGGGCTTTCATGCCGGCGGCCTGCGCTACCACGGCATGGCGCCGCTGGTTTCGCACGTCAAGGAACTGGGTCTGCTGGAAGCCGTGGCCTACACGCAGAACCAGTGCTTCGAGGCCGGCGTGCTGTTCGCGCGCAACGAGGGCATCGTGCCTGCTCCGGAAGCCAACCACGCCGTCAAGGGCGCCATCGAGGAAGCCCTGCGCTGCAAGCGCGAAGGCAAGAGCGAGACCATTCTGTTCAATCTCTGCGGCCACGGTCACTTCGACATGGTGGCGTACCAGAAGTACTTCGCCGGCGAACTCAAGGAAGAGGCTTACGACGAGAAGGAGCTGGCCATGGCACTGTCGGGCCTGCCGAGCGTCGTCGAACCTGTGTGAGCGGGCAGCCGCAAGGGGCCAGGCCCCTTGCGCTCCAGGCCGCTGCCTGTTCAGGGCAGCGGCTTTGCTATTGATAAAGTAGCTTTTGACGCTTGTGGATAGGGCGCTGCAGGCTGTTTTACGGGTGTTCTCCGCTCAGCCAGTTGGCGCTGTTCAAACGCGGTCGTGCGGTCGACGCCCTCGAGCATGCGAGAGATATCGACCGCAGGCAGGGCCTTGGCGAAGTGCCAGCCCTGGTAGCTCTCGCAGTGGTTGCTGTGCAGGAACTCCAGTTGTGCGACCTCTTCGACGCCTTCCGCCACCACTGGCAGGCCCAGGGTGTGGGCCATCCCGATCATGGCGCGCACCAGCAGCGCATCGTGGTGGTTGTGCATGACCTGGCGGATGAACTCGCGGTCGATCTTCAGGCGCGACACCGGCAGTTGGCGCAGGTAGGACAGCGATGAGTAGCCTGTCCCAAAATCGTCCAGCGCAATGCTCAAACCCAGGGCACATAGTCTTTCGAATACCTGGCGTGCCGTGTCGGGGTCGGCCATGGCTTCGGTCTCGGTGATCTCCAGTTCAATCAGCTCAGCGCGCGTGCCGTACTGGGTGAGCAATTGCTGCAGCCTTGCTGGGAGCTGCGCTTGGCGAAATTGCTGGGCCGACAGGTTGACCGAAACGCGCACCGGTGTTCCGCGGGCTGCCCATTCGGCCGCCTGGCGGCAAGCGGTCTCCAGCGCCCAGTCGCCCAGTGCGTGGATCAGGCCGGTGGACACCGCGACGGGGATGAAACGATCGGGCGATACGTTCCCCAGCTCGGCATCGTGCCAGCGCAGCAGCGCCTCCACGCCCACGATCTCTCCGGAGTTCACATCCACCTGGGGCTGGTAGTGCAGTTCGAGGGCCTGTGTTTCGACGGCACGCTTGAGCCTGTCGTGGATCTGGCTGCGCTCGCCCAGGGCTTCGCTCATTTCGGGCCGGTAAACGGCCTGCGTGCCCCGTCCCTGGGCCTTGGCCGCATACATGGCCATGTCCGCAAAGCGCATCAGCGTTCCCGAATCCTGTGCATCGTCAGGGAAGGCCGCAATGCCGATGCTGGCGCTCAGGCTGACTTCCACCATCTTGATCTGGCAGCGCGCCGACAGGCTGTGCTGCAGCTTCTGTGCGATCTGGAGCACGTGGTCCACAGAGGGCACGTCGGGCAGCAGCACCGTGAACTCGTCACCCCCCAGCCGGGCAATCACATCGCCCGTGCGCAAACTGCTGCGCAGCCTGCGCGCCATCTCGATCAGCACCTGGTCGCCCGCCGCATGACCGTGGGAGTCGTTGACGTCCTTGAACTCGTCGAGGTCGAGCAGCAAAAGCGCCATCATCTGGCCACTGCGCCGTGCCCGCTGGATGCCGTGCTCGAAATGCTGCATGAACATCCACCGGTTTGCCAGCCCGGTGAGCCCGTCGTGCGTGGCCTGATAGTGCAGGTCTTCCTGCAGGCGTTTCATCTCGGTCATGTCGCGCACGTACACCACCGCCGTCGGGCGGTCGTCCATGGTGCAGTGACCCAGCGCGATGTCGATCGGCACCGACTGGCCATCCTTGCGCAGCAGTTGTAACTGACGGACCATGCCCATGGGCCGCGAAACCGGGTGCAGAAAAAAGCTTTGGACCAGATGGTCGTGCTTGCTTCGCATGTGCTGGGGCAGAAACATGCTGACCGATTGGCCTGTCAGTTCTTCGGGACAATAGCCGGTCAACAATTCGGTGGCCGGATTGACTTTGAGGATGGTGCCGGTGTCATCCACGATCAGGATGCCATCCGGCGCGGCGTCCAGTGCCGCCATTGCGAGGGCTTGTTCGTTGGATGTTGGCCGCATCTCACCCCCTGTGCTGGAATGCTGCCAGCGGGCCGCCTATCGACACCGTGCCTGCGGCGCTGCCCAGCCACCATGCCGCCAACTCCAGACGCATGCGCTTCCACCTGGAAAGCGACACGAAGCGCCAGCGCGTGTCCCCGCTCATCAGGCTCTTGCGCAATACCTGGTCCGAGGCATTCTGCAGCTCGGCGACGGAGAGCTTTTTCATGGCATGGTTGGTCAATCGGTACGGGAAAACACACCCTACCAAAAAACCATGATCAGGACATTGTTTTTATTGCCACCCACCCGGGCGGGGGAAAGCCTTACGGAGTTGCGCGTTCGACAGCCGACCGCCGCTTCCGGCAGGGCGCGCCCCGGGGTGCTTGCCTCCATCCCGTTGGGACGGGGCATGGGGCCCAGTCGTCGTGCAGACACTGTTCCGCCACTGGCACAGCATTGCGCTGGTCCGGCCCATGCGAAAGACAGAGGCACCCCTTGGCATGCGATACACGCCAGAGGGGCTTGAAATTCAGACCGCCGCAGGCTTGCGGTTCACCAGCACGATCCCCGCCGCCACCAGCGTCAGCGCCACCAGCAGCCCGGGCGTCACGGGCTCGCCCAGCCAGCCGGCACCGGCCAGCAGCGCGAACACGGGCGTGAGGAAGACGAACACCGAGATTTTCGTGGCCGGGTAGTGCGCCAGCATCCACATCCAGGCCAGGTAGCTGGCAAATGCCCCCAGCAGCGCCTGCACCAGCAGTGAGACGGTGGCGAAGGTGCTGAAGTCAAAGCTCCAGCGCTCGCCCAGTGCCAGCGAGAGCAGCGGCAGCACCGCCGTGCTCACCGCCACCTGATAAAGCAGTTGCTTGGCCGGGGCCACATGGCCCAGCGGTGTGGTGCGGATGACCACCGTGGTCAGCGCCCACAGCAGGCCCGCCAGCAAGCCCAGCAGGTCGCCCAGCCAGGCGCGCGGCAGCGCGGCGTTGGCCGGGCCGAACAGGCCGTCGCCCATGGCCAGCCCCACACCGGCAAACGCACCGGCCAGGCCCAGCCACTGCCAGCCGCGCAGCCCTTCACCGGGCACGAAGCGCGGCAGCAGCAGCGCCACCCAGAACGGCGAGCAATACAGAAACACCGTCAGCCGCGAGGCCGTGGTGTATTGCAGGCCGATGTAGATGCAGGCGAATTCGCTGGCAAACAGCGCCCCGGCCAGCAGCCCGGCGCGCGCCGCGCCCACGGGTTCGCCTGCGCTGCCCAGGCGCACGCCCCGCCACAGGCACCAGGCCATGATGGCTGCCAAGGCGATGGCAAAGCGCACAAAGGCCTGGAACACCGGCGCCACCTCGGCCACTGTGGCCTTGACCAGCACCTGCTGAGCGCCCCAGAGGATGCAGCAGGCCAGAAGAATGGCAATGGCGAGGGGGTCGAGGTGGTTCTTGCGGGGAAAGGGCATGGCGCATTATCGAAGGCGGCATCCGCGCCGGTGCGGCACCCAGGCGACATACCTGCAGGGGGCTGGGTTCAGTGTGCGGGCCGGTCCGTGCCGGCGGCCGCCAGCAGCCACTGCGTGGCGGCGTTGTGCGACAGCGGGCGGCTGAACAGGTAGCCCTGGCACATGTCGCAGGCGAGGCCTGCCAGAAAGTTGCGCTGGCCCGGTGTTTCCACCCCCTCGGCCACCACGGCCAGGCCCAGGTGGTGCGCCAGGCTGATGGTGGCGGTGCAGATGGCGGCGTCGTTGGGGTTGGTTTCCAGGTCGCGCACGAAGGTGCGGTCGAGCTTGAGGTAGTCCAGTGGCAGCCGCTGCAGGTAGGCCAGCGAGGAGTAGCCGGTGCCAAAGTCGTCCATGGCCAGGCGTACGCCCAGGGCTCGGATCTGTTCCAGCCGCTGCACGCTGGCCTGCGGGTCCTGCATGGCGACCGATTCGGTCACTTCCAGGGTCAGCGCACCGGCGGGCAGGGCGTGGGTCTGCAGAACCTCGGCGATCTGCGCGGGCAATTGCGGGTTGCGCAGTTGCACGGCGCTGAGGTTGACTGCCAGGGTCAAATGGTTCAGACCCTGGCGGTGCCATCCGGCCAGGGCCGCGCAGGCGGTGTGCAGCACCCATTCGCCCATCTGGTTGATCAGCCCCAGCTCTTCGGCCAGCGGTATGAAGTCCAGGGGGGCAATCCACTGGCCTTCCGAGCGTTCCCAGCGGATCAGCGCCTCCAGGCCGAGCACCTGGCCGCTGCGGCCATCGATCTGGGGCTGGTAGTGCACGTCGAACGCCTGCTGCGCCACGGCCTGCTTGAGCGCGCGCTCGAGGTTCGCGCGCCGGGCAGCCACCTCCATCATGCTGGCGTCAAAGCAACGATAAACCCCCTTGCCCATGCTCTTGGCCTGGTACATGGCAATGTCGGCGCTCTGCATCAGGCTGCCCCGATCCTGGCCGTCCTGCGGGTAAAAGCAGATGCCGATGGAGGTGGAGGCATTGAGCTTGTGCTCTGACAGCTCGATGGGCTGCGCCAGGCGATCCAGCAGCTTGGAGGCCACACACAGGGCGTGCTCGGGCTGGTGCACCTCGGGCAGCACCACCACGAATTCGTCGCCCCCGAGGCGCGCCACGATGTCGTTCTCGCGCACGGTCTCGCGCAGGCGCTGCGCGGTGATGCGCAGAAACTCGTCACCCACGCCATGGCCCAGGCTGTCGTTGATGCCCTTGAAGTTGTCCATGTCGAGAAACAGCACCGCCAGGCGTCGGCCGTGGCGCCGTGCGTCGGCCACAAGCTGGTCCAGGCGGGCTTCGAGCGTGTAGCGGTTGGCCAGGCCGGTGAGGGTGTCGTGGTGCGCCAGCCGTTCGATGGCCTGGGCGGCCTGCCGCTGCTCGGTGACGTCGGAATAAATGGTGACAAAGCCCCCATGCGGGATGGGCGCGCCCACCAGGTCGATCACCACGCCGTTGGGCCGCACACGCTCCATGTGGTGGTGCGTGGGATGCAGCGCCTTGGCCGTGAGCTCGGCCACGAAGCGCTCGACGTCCACCGCGCCGTATTCACCGCGCTCGGCGTTGAAGCGGGCCAGCTCGGAGAAGTGGGGTCGCTGGTCCACCAGCTCGCGGGTAAAGCCCAGCAGGCGGATGGCCTCGTCGTTCATTAGTACTAGGTGCAGGTCCTTGTCGAAAATGCTCACGCCGCAGGGCAGGTTGTCGGCCAGGGTCTGCAGCAGTTCGTTCTTTTCGGCCAGGGCGGCTTCGCGCGCCTTGTTTTCGGTGATGTCGGTGTAGCTGGTGACAAAGCCCACGATGCGTCCGTCGGCCTGCATGGGGCGGCCCTCGACCAGGTGCGTGCGGCCCGTGGGCCGGGTGCGTTCCAGGCGGTGGGGCTCAAAGCGCAAGGCCCACTCGCGGCGCTGCTGCACGTAGGCCTCGGGGTTGCCCGGGCCAAACTCGCCGCGCCGCGCCGGGTAACGGATCAGGTCGTCAAACGGCACGTCGGGGTACACCCCTTCGGGGGGCAGGTCGAGCACGTCCAGCAGCTTGTCGTTCCAGCATTTGAGGCGCAGCTGGTCGTCAAACACCGAGATGCCCTGGGGCAGATGCGCCAGCACGCTGCGCAGGTAGAGCGTCTGGTCGTGCATGGCCGTGGCATTGTGTTCGCGCTCGGTGATGTCGGTGTAGATGCTGACGAAACCGCCACCCGGCAGCGGGGCGCCAATGACTTCGATCATGGAGCCCCCCGGGCGCTGGCGCACGAAGCGATGGGCTTCGCGCTTGCGGGCCAGGTCCATGCGCTGGCGTGTCAGTTCATGCGGGTCGCCCGGGCCATACTCGCCACGGCAGGCATTGAAGTACAGCAGGTCTTCCAGCGTGGGCATCTGGTCGGTGAAGAGCGACAGCGGAAACTCCAGCATCGCCACCGTCAGGTGGTTGATGGCCAGCAGCCGCAGATCGGGATCGAACAGCGCAATGCCCACGGGCACATGTTCCAGCATGTCCCGGAACAGCCGCAGCTCCGCCTGAAGGTCCAGGGCGCTGAAAAAATGCGTATGCTGGGTCAAGGTCCTCTCCCGGTGGACGGACGGTTTCTGCAAGGGCGGAGAAAGGTCGTCTGTGCACCAAGCTTTCGCTTGTGTCATGGTGACAGAATTGCATCGCCCCCGCGTCCTAGGGTTTGCCCCAAGCCCTGCCGCTGAACGCGTCGCAAGGCCGATGGGCCCGGTGCCGGACGACGGGATCCACGGCATACCCGGCGCCATGGGGGTGGCACGGTACACTTCGCGGCTTCGGGAGAGCGTTCCCACTGTCTCATTATCATCCCCACTTCATGGCCGTTGACACGGCGGGCCACGCCCGCACCAGCTTTGATCTCAAGAGCGCCTCGTTGCCGGTGGTGGCCGTGGTGCTCAAGACCACCGACGACGCCGTGCTCGCCGCCGATCTGGCCGAGCACCTGGCAGGCAATGCGGATTTTTTCGACAACGACCCCGTGCTGATCGACCTGGCGAGCGTGCGCGACGCGCCCGAGCCGATCGACTTTACCGCCGTCACCGCGCTGCTGCGCCAGCACCGCACGCTGCCGGTGGCCGTGCGCGGCGGCAGCCCTGCGCAGATGGAGGCGGCGCACGCCGTGGGGCTGGTGGCCGCGCCCGAGGCGCCGCACGCGCGCGCCGAGGGGCCTGCACAGGAAGCGCGCACAGGGGTGCGCGAAGTGGTCCGCGAGGTCGAGGTGGTGCGCGAGGTGCCCGTGGCCGGGCCCGCCGCGGTTGTCGTGGACAAACCCCTGCGCTCGGGCCAACAGGTCTATGCGCGCGGAGCCGACCTCGTCGTGATGGCCGTCGTAAGCTTCGGGGCCGAAGTCATTGCCGACGGCAACATCCATGTCTATGCCCCGCTGCGGGGCCGGGCCATCGCGGGGGCGCGCGGCAACACCGAGGCGCGCATCTTTTCCACCTGCCTGGAGCCGCAGCTCGTCTCCATCGCGGGCATCTACCGCACCACCGAAACCGAACTGCCCGACAACGTGCGCGGCAAGCCGGCCCAGGTGCGGCTCGATGGCGAGAAGCTCCTGATCGAGCCGCTTGCCTGATCCTTCATTCGTACCAACCCCACAGGGAAACAGCATCACATGGCCAAAATCGTCGTCGTGACCTCCGGCAAGGGTGGCGTGGGCAAGACCACCACCAGTGCCAGCTTTGCCTCCGGCCTCGCCCTGCGCGGCCACAAGACTGCCGTGATCGACTTCGACGTCGGCCTGCGCAATCTCGACCTCATCATGGGCTGCGAGCGGCGCGTGGTGTACGACCTGATCAACGTGATCCACGGCGAGGCCAACCTGAACCAGGCCCTCATCAAGGACAAGCAGTGCGACAACCTGTTCGTGCTGGCCGCCAGCCAGACGCGCGACAAGGATGCACTCACCCAGGAAGGTGTCGAGAAGATCCTGAACGACCTGGCCGGAATGGGGTTTGAGTACATCATTTGCGACTCGCCCGCCGGCATCGAGAGCGGCGCGCTCATGGCCATGCACTTTGCCGACGAGGCGCTGCTGGTGACCAACCCCGAGGTGTCTTCGGTGCGCGACTCCGACCGCATCCTGGGCATGCTGGGCAGCAAGACCAAACGCGCCATTGAAGGCGGCGAGCCTATCCGGGAGCACCTGCTCATCACCCGCTACAACCCCAGCCGCGTGCAGGACGGCCAGATGCTGAGCCTGGAGGACATCCAGGACATCCTGCGCATCAAGCTGATCGGCGTGATTCCGGAGTCGGAAGTGGTGCTGCAGTCGTCCAACCAGGGCACGCCCGCCATCCACGCCCAGGGCAGCGATGTGTCCGAGGCCTACAAGGACGTGATAGACCGCTTCCTCGGCGAGGACAAGCCCCTGCGCTTCATCGACGCTGAAAAACCGGGCTTCTTCAAACGCCTGTTCGGGAGCAAATAAGCCATGGCATCCTTTCTGTCCTTCCTGCTCGGCGAAAAGAAAAAGACCGCTAGCGTTGCCAAGGAGCGCCTGCAGATCATCCTGGCGCACGAACGCAGCGGCCGCAACGCCGCCGAGCCCGACTACCTGCCCGCGCTGCAGCGCGAACTGGTGGCCGTGATCTCCAAGTACGTCAAGATCAACCCCGAAGACCTCAAGGTGCACCTGGAGCGCCAGGACAACCTGGAAGTGCTCGAAGTCAAGATCGAGCTGCCCGAGGCTGCGCGCTGAGGTTTTTTGGATCAAATCGACTTCTAAGGCGCATGCAACATGCGTCGGAAGCTATCAAAAACGAAGCCGTCGAGGTGTTTCATCGCGTTCCCGACGCATGAAGCGGGTACGGCCCAGGCCAGCGGCCACCGCGCAAGGGCCGCCCCGCCGCGCTGGTGGCGCCCCCTTTCCGCATCGCGCAGCGATGCCAGAGAAGGGGGAAGGCGCGAAGCGCTCAGGGGGTTGTATCCGTTCAACGCGCGTGCTTGGCCCACTTTCCGGCCAGGGCCTGCGCAATGCTCAGCCCGCGCTGGCCCGGCTGCAGCCAGGCGGTCTGCCCAGCGGCAATCGTCCCGGGCTCGTCGACGGCCAGGTAGTAGCCGCAGTGTCCTGCCAGCGCCATGGCGCGCCCGGCCCGCGCAAAACCCATCACGGCATCGAACTTGTAGCAGGGCTCGCGCGGGGCCGTGACGCGCAGCACGCAATCCGGAAAGTGCAGGCGGTCGCCCACGAACACCTCGTGCTCCAGCAGGCCCTCGACCGTGAGGTTCTCGCCCATGAACCCGGGCGGAAGCACTTCGTCGAAAAGGCTCACACCGCGTTCGCGGCGCTGCGCCTGCCAGAAGGCGTAGTGCACGGCGGGGTAGGCATACACCGCCTTCTCCAGACCCCCATGCACGCTCGGGTCGGCCTGCTCGTCACCGTCCAGTCCCATGCGGCCAACGCGCACAGGCCCGGCCACAGGGGCTTTGCCGATGGCGGTCAGAATCCTGCGCTCTCCGATGCGCAGCGGGCGGGCCGTGCCCACGTTCACATGGTGCAGCACGAGGCGGGGGGCGGGGGAGGGCATGGGCAGGATTTGCGAATGAGGGGATGGAGCCAAGGAGTGTTCCGTGGGGCAGATCGGCCAAAGCGGCCGCCTCTGCGCGCCCGAACGAATCTCATGAACAGTGCGTGATGCGATTGTCACAGACCGCTGCACAGCATCCGAACGCATTGAAATGGCGCTGGCGTGGTGCACGTTATGTCCCTGTTTTGGCTGGGGTTTTGGATCATTTTTCATGCCGATGAAATAAAGCCCTGACTAAGTAATTTCCGCGATGGTGTTCGCGGAATCGGTCGATAACATCGCCTGCACAAATCAAAGGAGCAAACCACCCATGAGCCACAAGCTTTCACTCACCGTCCTGGCCATCGCCTCCTGCCTGGCCTTCGGCGCCAGCGCGCAGGATTACCCGTCCAAGGACAAGGTCGTCACCATCGTCGTGCCCTTTGCCGCCGGCGGCCCCACCGATCGTGTGGCCCGCGATCTGGCCGAAGCGCTGCGCAAGCCGATGGGCGGCGTGAGCGTGGTCGTCGACAACACCGCCGGTGCCGGCAGTTCCATCGGTTCTGCCAAGGTGGCGCGCGCCGCGCCCGACGGCTATACGCTGCTGCTCAACCACATCGGCATGTCCACCATGCCCGCGCTGTACCGCAAGCTGCCGTTCAACGTGGCCAACGACTTCGAGTACCTGGGCATGATCAACGATGTGCCCATGACCCTGATCGCGCGGCCCAGCATGCCCGCCAGCAACTTCAAGGAACTGACCGGCTGGATTGCACAGAACAAGGGCAAGATCAACCTGGGTAACGCAGGTCTGGGGGCCGCCTCGCACCTGTGCGGCCTGATGTTCAAGAGCGCCCTGCAAACCGAGATGACCGACGTGCCGTACAAAGGCACGGCGCCCGCCATCACCGACCTGATCGGCGGCCAGATCGACCTGCTGTGTGACCAGACCACCAACACCACCCCCCAGATCGAGGCCAAGAAGGTCAAGGCCTACGCCGTGACCACCACCAAGCGCCTGACGACCCCGGCCCTCAAGGACCTTCCCACACTGGCCGAGTCCGGTCTGAAGGATTTCAACGTGAGCATCTGGCACGGCCTGTACGCGCCCAAGGGCACGCCCGCAGCGGTGGTCGGCAAGATCAACGAGGCCCTCAAGGCCGCGCTGAAAGACCCCGATTTCATCAAGAAGCAGGAAGGCCTGGGCGCCGTGGTCGTCACCGACAAGCGCATGGAGCCTGCCGAGCACAAGAAGTTTGTGCTGTCCGAAATCGAAAAATGGGGCGCCGTCATCAAGGCCGCCGGCACCTACGCCGACTGAAGCCCCTGCAAACGATGGCCGGGCGCTCCCCGGTCTGCATGGCCGCCGCCACCCCACGGGTGCGGCGGCTTTGTTTTGGGGGGTGCGCCGCGCCCCGGGCGCTCAGAGCGGGTGCTCGGTATAGAAGCGGCCACCGTGGTACAGCAGGGGCGAGGCTCCGGCGCGGTGGTTGCAGCGCTCCACTTCGCCCACGAAGATGACATGGTCACCTTCTTCGTAGCGGCTGCGGTTGAAGCATTCGAACGTGGCGGCGGCACCGGCCAGCAGCGGCGCGCCGCTGATGCCTGGTTGGTGCTCCACTCCGGCCCAGCGGTCGATACCGCGCGCGGCAAACTGTTCGGCCAGGGCCACCTGGTCGGATGCCAGCACGTTGATGGCGTAGTGCGCCCCGGTCGCAAACACGGGCAGCGAAGCCGAAGCCAGCGCCAGACTCCACAGCACCAGCGGCGGGTCCATCGAGACGGAATTGAACGAGTTGGCCGTGAGCCCGACCAGCTGGCCTTCGGCGCCGCGCGCCGTGACCACCGTCACGCCCGTGGCGAACATGCCCAGGGCCGTGCGGAATTCGCGGGTGGAAAAGCTGGGGGGACGGGGCTGGAGAGGGCGCAACACGGGAAGGGGCAGATCGGGCGGGATATTATCGTCCGGGTCCTCATATCCTGCAGTCCTACGGGTTTGTGCTCCGGTGCGGCCCCTTGCATGCGTTCCATGTCCCTGATTCCTGTTTTCTCCGCTCTGGGCGCCGGCCCCACCGTGCTCTTGCTGCACGACGCCGATGGCGGGCATCGCACCTTCGCGCCCCAGGTGGAGGTGCTCGCCGGTTCCGGCTACCGTGCCGTGGCCTGGGACATGCCGGGCTACGGCCGCAGTGCACCCATGGATCCCTATGCGTTCAAGGGCCTGGCCGAGCGGTGTCTGGCGCTGGTGGAGGCACTGCAATGCGGTCCCGTCACCCTGGTGGGCCATGGCATGGGCGCCATGCTGGCGCTGGAAGTGGCTGTGCGCCAGCCCGCGCAGGTGGGCCGGCTGGTGTTGTGCGCGGGGGGCCCCGCGCTGGACGCGCAGGCCCGCCAGGACTGGGTGCAGCCCCGCCTGGAGGCGCTGGCCAGCGGGCAGACGATGGCACAGGTGGCGCAGCAGCTGGTGCCCCGGTTCATTGGCAGCGGCGCCCTGCCCGAAGGCGTGCGCCTGGCAGACCATGCCATGGCGCAGGTCTATCCGGGCACCTACCGCCGGGCGCTGGAGGCCCTGGCCGGGTTCGATCGCGGCGCGGCCGCCTTCAGCCACCTGCACATGCCGGCCTTGCTCATCAGCGGCGCGCTGGACCGCTGCGCACCGCCGGCGGCCATGCAGGCGCTGGCCCAGGTGCTGACCGATGCGCGCCACGTGTGCCTGCCCCATGTCGGGCACTGGCCCCAGCTGGAAGACCCGGACGGGTTTGACGGTGCGCTGCTCGATTTTCTGGCCACGTCACGGGTGCTGCATTGAAAACCGATCTGCCTCTCGCCGCACGGGCACCGATGGGGTGGGCACGCACACTGGGCGTTGCCGTGCTGTGCGCCCTGGGTTCTTTGCAGTCCGCCGGTGCCACCACGACGCCCGTGCTCCCGCTGCCCGGCCCCCGGCCCGGGGGCGCCGCCTGCGAGCTGTTTCTGCACCGCCTGCCGGGCGTGGGGCCTGCCTTGTGCCAGTCCGCGCAACTGGTGCCCAGCGGCAGCCGGTCGCAGAAAGGATTGCCGCTGTATTGGCGGGACGTTCTGCCGCCTTCCCTGCCGCAGGAGGGCGCCGGCCTGGCGGCGCCCCTGCGCGTGCTGGTGGTGGGGGCCATGCACGGGGATGAGCTCACATCGGCATCGCTGGCGCTGCACTGGATTGCGCTGGCCCAGAAGGCGGGCCAGCCCGTGCACTGGCGCTTCATCCCGGTGCTCAACCCCGACGGACTGCTGGCCCGGCGCCCGACCCGCGTGAATGCGCGCGGTGTGGACCTCAATCGCAACTTCGATACCCCCGGCTGGGAGCACGATGCGCCGCGCCACTGGGAAAAGCGCACACGCAAGGACCCGCGCCGCTGGCCTGGCACGGCACCCTTGTCCGAGCCCGAGTCGCAGTTCCTGCACGCGCAGATGGACGAATTCCGCCCGCAACTGGTGGTAAGCATCCACGCGCCCTACGGTGTGCTCGATTTCGACGGCCCGCACGACCCGCCCCAGCGCCTGGGCCGCCTGCGGCTGGACCGGGTGGGCGTGTTCCCCGGGTCGCTGGGCCACTACGGCGGCGTGCAGCAGGGCATGCCGGTGGTGACCATCGAGCTGGACCATGCGCTGCGCCTGCCGCCCGAGGCCGAGGTGCGGTCCATGTGGCGCGACCTGCTGCGCTGGATGGATGTCCGGCTGCTGAAAGACGGGGCGCTCGGGCAGGCTAAAAAATAGGAAAAACAAGGCTTTTGCGCTTTATGGGTAAGCGTCTAAAGCTACAAAAATAATAGCACTTTGGAGGAGCACCCGATGAAAGACCCTGCATGAACCCGATGAAGCGCAAGGCGGCGCTGCGCATCGCGATGGTGACCCTGACCATGGCGGCGCTGGCCAGCCCGCTGGCGTGGTACGTGTCGCGTCAGAACGCCGAGGAAGCGGTGGTGGCGTTTGCCAAGGAAGAAGTGCGGCGCGTGGTGGAGCATGCGCAGGCCCTGCGCCTGGACGGCCCCGAGGCGGGCGCGCACGCCGAGCTGGCGGCCCGGCAGCTGGCTGGGGGGTTGTTCGACACTGCCGAAATCTACGGACCCGACGGGCGCAAGCTGGCCGAGGCCGTCACGTCGCAGGGCGAACAGACCGAGTCCCACCTGCCCAAGCACGGTGCGCCGATGTATCGCAAGGCTTTCTACGAGCGCCTGGTACTCAAGGACGGCGCGCCGGTCTTGCGCGTGTTCGTCCCCCTGCGTGAGGGAGGGGAGGGGAACCCCATCACCGGCTATTTCGAGGGGGTGCGCGTGCTGCCGCAGTGGCAGACCGACCAGATCTTTTCCAACGCCCTGGTCGTCGGGCTCATGGTGTGCCTGGCCGCACTGGTGTGCGGCGCCGCGATGTACCCGGTGGCGGTGCACCTGGCCAGCGAGAACGAACACAAGGCGCGCGAGGTGCTGGAGTCGCACATCGCCATGATGGAAGCGCTGGGCCGGGCGATTGCCAAGCGCGACTCCGACACCGGCGCGCACAACTACCGCGTGGCCTGGGTGTCGGCCCGTTTGGGCGAGACGCTGGGCCTGCAGGGGGCGGCGATGCAGTCGCTGATTCTGGGCAGCTTTCTGCACGACGCGGGCAAGATCGGCATTCCGGACGCCATCCTGCTCAAGCCGGGCCGGCTCGACGAGGAGGAAATGCGCACCATGCGCACCCATGTGCGCCAGGGCGAGGAAATCGTCACCGGCGCCGGCTGGCTCGACGGCGCGCGCGACGTGGTGGCCTGCCACCACGAGAAGTGGGATGGGTCGGGCTATCCGCGCGCGCTCGCCGGCGAGGCCATTCCGCTGGCCGCGCGTATCTTCGCCGTGGCCGACGTGTTCGACGCGCTCAGCTCGCGCCGCCCCTACAAGGAGCCCCTGCCGCCCGAAGAGGTGCTGCGCATTTTGCAGGAGGGGCGTGGCAGCCATTTCGATCCGGTGGTTCTGGATGTGTTCGTCCCGATGGCGGAGCGGCTGCGCCGGCAACTCGACGGCCTAGACGAGAACGCCGTCAAAGCCCTGATGGAGACCATGGTGCTGCGCCATTTCGACACCCTGTCGGCCTGACGACCGGCTGACGGTGGGCCGCCCGGGCAGGGAAAATGCGGTGTCCCTGCGCCGGGGCTGGCGACTAAGCTGCCCGCTCACCTTGCAGGAGCACCCCCCCACATGACCCCCGTTCGCAAATGGATGGCCGCCGCCCTTGGCGCAGTGGCCCTGGCCACCTCTCCCCTGCTGCAGGCCCAGCAGGGCAGCAGCAACACCCTCCAGGTGGGCGTGATCGGGCCGTTCAGCGGGCCGTCGTCCGACTTCGGCACGCCCATGCTCCAGGGCATCCAGATGGCCGTGGACGAGATCAACGCCGTGGGCGGCTACCTGGGGCGGCCGCTGGCGCTGGTGGTGAAGGACGACAAGGGCGACCCGGATGCGGGTCTCAAGGCCGCCCAGGAGCTGGCGGCGCAGAAGGTCGTGGCCACCATCGGCTTCTGCAACACCGGTGTGGCGATGAAGGCGCTGGACGTGTTCCAGAACGGCCGCATGCCGCTCATCGTGCCGTGCTCCACGGGCTCGCCGGTGACGGCCAAGTACCCGGCGCCCGAGAGCTACATCTTCCGCAACGCCGCGCGCGACAGCATCCAGGCACCGTTCGTGGTGAACGACATCGTCAAGCGCGGCTGGACCAAGGTGGCCATCTTCGCCGACACCACGGGCTACGGCGAAGCCGGCCTCAAGGATGTGGAGGCGGCGCTGGAGGCGCGCAAGCTCAAGGCTGTCCATGTCACGCGCTTCCCGCTGGGCGTGGCCGATCTGCGCACTGAGCTGCAGGCCGCACGCGACGCCGGCGCCAACGTGGTCTTCAGCTACACCGTGGGCAAGGAGAACGCCGTCATCGCCAACGGCCGCAAGGACCTGGGCTGGAAGGTGCCGCAGGTGGGCGCCTGGCCGCTGTCGTTCCCGTTCTTCATCGAGGGCGCCAAAGACGCGGCCGATGGCGCGCTGATGGCGCAGACCTTCATTGCCGAGCCCAGCAATGAGCGCCGTGCCGCCTTCCTGAGCGCCTTCACGCGCAAGCATGGCAAGCGCATGGCCGTGCCCATGGCGGCGGCGCAGGGCTATGACGCCGCCTACCTGCTGACCTACGCGCTGTTTGGCATCCGCGACGGAAAGCTCGACGGCCCGGCCATGAAGTTCGCGCTGGAGAACATCCGGCGTGTGTACTACGGCGTGGTGGCCACCTACGAGCGGCCCTTCAGTCTGGATGACAAGGACGCCCTCACCGAAAACATGCTGGTGATGGGCAAGGTGCAGGGCGGGGCCGTGACCTTTGCCTACCCTGAAGATGCCAAGCGCAACCTGATCGTGCAGCGAAAAAAGTGAGACATCCCCCTGAGCCGCTGCGCGGCTTCCCCCTTCTCTCGGCTATCGCCGGGAAGGGGGACACCGCCAGCGCGGCGGGGCGGCCCTTGCGCGGCGGTCGCTGGCCTGCGCCGGGCCAGTGGCGTAGATAGCGCGCCTTGCCAAGGGCAGCAGGTAGCGGTGGCGCAGGCGGGGTGCTGTCAGGCGCGTGCGGGATGCATGCGCGTGGTTTCGGAGGTGCGATCGAACCCGTAGAACCCGAAGTCCATGCCCGGGCGCCGGCCGTCGATGAGTTCGGCCAGCGCCAGGCCCGAGCCCGCGCCGTGCGTCCAGCCCAGCGTGCCGTGGCCGGCGTTCACCCAGAGCCTGCCCAGGCGCGTGCGGCCGATGAACGGGATGTTCGTCGGCGTGGCCGGGCGCAGGCCAGTCCAGTACTGCGGGTCGCCGCCCTGCTCGGGCGTGCGCGTGTCGCAGACACCGGGGAACACTTCCTCGATGCGGCGCGAGAGCATGTGGCAGCGGGCCTTGGCCACCGGGGTGTCGAGTGCCATGTCGAAGCCGCCCAGCTCGATGGTGCCGGCCACGCGCAGCTGGTCGCCCAGGCGGCTGATGGCGATCTTGCGGCCGTCGTCGAGCGCCGAGACCGTGGGAGCGGCCTCGGGGCGCAGGATGGGGAAGGTGGCGCTGTAGCCCTTGCCGGGGTAGATCGGCAGGTCCACGCCCACGTTGCGCAGCAGCGGCGCGCTGTAAGAGCCGCATGCAACAACGATGGCGTCACCCTGGAGTATTTGGTCTTTTTGGCCTTCAGCGCCCGGCTGGTTTGCGCGAACAGCTACGGATTCAATAGCGCCGCCCACCTTGTTCAGGCGCAGCACATCGTGGCCGTAGAGGAACTGCACGCCGCGCGCGGCGCAGCGCTCGGCCAGCTGCTCGGTGAAGGCGCGCGCGTCGCCGCTCTCGTCGGTGCTGGTGTAGGTGCCGCCGACGATGCGGTCGCCATAGGCGCGGAACGCCGGCTCGATCTGCAGCAGTTCGTCGCGCGTCACCAGGCGGCGCTGCACGCCGTGCTTGCGCATCAGCTCTACGGCCAGGCCGGCGTCGTCGAACGATTTCTGGTCGGCGTAGAAGTGGGCAATGCCGCGCTCCAGGCGGTGGTATTCGATGCCGGTGCTGCGCACCAGCTCCTTGAGCGCACGGTGGCTGTAGGCGCCCAGCGCCACCAACTGCTGCACGTTGCGCTCGAAGGCCCTGTCATTGCACTGCGCCAGGAACTTCAGGCCCCAGCGCCATTGCTGCCAGTCCAGCTGCGGGCGGAACAGCAGGGGCGCTTCCTTGTCGAGCATCCACTTGAGCGCCTTGAGCGGCGCCTCGCGGTTGGCCCAGGGCTCGCAGTAGCTGACCGAGATCTGCCCCGCGTTGGCGAAGCTCGTCTCCAGCGCTGCGCCGGGCTGGCGCTCGACCACAATAACCTCGTGGCCGCGCTCGCGCAGGTGCCACGCCGTGCTGATGCCGATGATGCCGGCTCCGAGAACAATGGTTTTCATGGCTGCGCAGTGTGCGCGACATTGCCAGCAACTAAAAGCGAAATTAAACTTCGTCGAAAAACATCAGCGACGCTAATATTTTCGGACCGGTTCGACGCCGGTTGTCACCATGAGCACCTACGATCCTGCCGCCCTGGAATGCCTTGCTGCCATCGTTGAAGAGGGCGGCTTCGAGCGCGCTGCCCAGCGGCTCAATGTCACGCAATCGGCGGTGTCGCAGCGCCTGCGGGCGCTCGAAGCCCAGGTGGGCTCGGTGCTCATCGTGCGCAGCCGGCCGCTGCGTCCCACCTCGGCGGGGCAGTTGCTGCTCAAGCACACCAAGCAGCTGCGCCTGCTGCGCGCCGACCTCGAGCGCGACCTGCAGGAGCTGGCGCCCAGCGCGCATGGCGGCGGTCGCGAGGAGGAGCGCATCTCCATCGCCATCAATGCCGACAGCATCGCCACCTGGGCGCTCAATGCGCTGCACGACCTGGTGCGCCAGCGCCTGCCGCTGGAGATCATTGTCGATGACCAGGATTTCACCCAGGAATGGCTGCGTTCGGGCCAGGTGCTGGGCTGCGTGACCACCCTCAAGCAGGCGCTGCGCGGCTGCAAGATGGTGCCGCTGGGTGCCATGCACTATGTGGCCGTGGCCTCGGTCGCCTATGCCGAAAAGTACCTGCCCGGCGGGCTGACGGCACACAATTTCCGCGAGGCGTCGTACCTGTCGTTCAACCGCAAGGACGACATGGCGGCCGAATTCGTGGCGCGGGCCTTCGGCCTCAAGCGCGTGGCCCTCAACCACCTGTTCGTGCCCAGTTCCGAGGGCCAGTTGCATGCCGTGAAGGCCGGCTGGGCCGTGGGCGTGCTGCCCGAACTGCTGGTGCGTGCCGGGCTGGCCGATGGCTCGCTGGTGGACATGGCGCCCGGACGGGTGCTGCCCATCCAGCTGTACTGGCACTGCTGGAACCTCGAATCCGAGGTGCTCGATACCCTGACGCAGGCCTTGACCGAGGCCGCCGGGAGAACGCTCGAAGCCTGATGTTGCACCGGATCAGTGATTCGTCGGAAAATGAACGCCGTGGTTGCGAAACAACTCGGTCATTTATTTTTCAACTGTAGTGCATAAGATGGCAGCTATGCAGACCCCGCACCCCAAAATTTCTTTCAAGGAGCAGATGCACCAGGCGCGTGAGAACGCGATCCTGCAAAGCACCTGCCGGCTGCTGGGAGAGAAGGCCTTCGACGCCATGACCATGGACGACGTGGCCAACGATGTCGGCATTGCCAAGGCCAGCCTCTACAAGCATTTCGCCAGCAAGGAAGAACTGTGCTGTACCGCCATGGTGCAGATTCTGGAGCGCGTGCAGGCCTACCTGCAAAGCCTGCCAGACACCATGGAGCCGGTGGACAAACTGCGTGCGCTGGTGCGCTGGTCGCTCGAACGCCTGATCAGCGACGAAATGCCGCTGCTGCCCAGCCGCAACTCGTCGCTGCGCGCCGTGCTCATGGCCAACAAGCAGTACCTTGACGGACTGATCACCGTGAGCGACCAGATCGGTCACTGGATCACCGAGGCCCAGGCCCAGGGCCGCATCAATCCGACATTGCCGCCGCTGGTGGTGCTCTACACCCTGTACGCCCGGGCCTGCGACCCGGTGGTCAGCTTCCTCAAGGAAGGCGGGCAGTATGCGGACGCCGAAATCGTCGAACTGGTGCTGCGCACCTGCTTTGACGGGTTGGCGGCGCGCTGAGCCTTCGCACCATGAAAAAAGCCCCGGCCATGGCTGGGGCTCGCGAGGGGTGCGCAGCCGGTCAGCGCACGATGAGCACCGGCACCTTGCTGTGGGCCAGCACCTGCGTGGTGACCGAGCCCATGACCAGCGTGGCCAGGGCGCCGTGGCCATGCGAGCCCATCACCAGCAGCTGGAATTTGCCTGCATCGGCCACCTTGCCGATGGTCTCGCCTGCCGGGCCCACCTTGACGATGCGCTTGGGGGTCACGCCATGGCGCTCGAGGAACTTGACGACCGGGTTGAGTACCTTGTCGGCCTCGTCGGCGTAGTACTGGTTCACTGCGTCCTTGCCCAGCGCGGCGCGCGCGCGCGGCGGCAGCGCGGCCTGCACCGTGATCACGCTGTAGTCGTGGGAGGCACCCAGCAATTCGTCATGCGTTGCAAGATAAGCCAGCATTTTTTTGGTGTAGGCGCTGCCATCGACAGCAAGCAGGATATTCATGCAATTCTCCGGGTGAGAACAAAAACAACCGGTCGGGTGAACCCAGATTTCCCATGAGGGCTTGGGATGGCAGCGAGGGCAGTTGCGAGGCAGTTTAGACCCGACTGAGGAGCCCATAGCCGGTGCTATGGGCAACGAAGAGGGGCCGAAATGACCGCAAATGCACCGCTGACGCCCAAGCAGCACCGAAGGTGCGCCTCATGGGAAATCTGGGTTGAACCCGCCAGACCTGCCTGCATCATAAGGTGATGCAGCATTGCGGGCGGAAAAATGCCTGCTCGTTCTTGCGGGCATAGCCCAGCGGATTGGCCACCACGCGGCATTGCCAGGGCGTGCCGTCGGCCTGCTGGCCCTGCACGGTGTAATCGCTCGGTGCATGCAGGTGTCCGTGCAGCCACAGCGTGGCGCGCGGCAGCAGATGGTCCAGGGCGTTGCAAAAGCCCGCCGTGCCGGGCGCCAGGCCGTAGCGCGGATCGGCGCTGCGCAGGCTGGGCGCGAAGTGGGTGATGGCGACCGTGGCGCCATCGAAAGGCCGGGCCAGCGCATCCTCCAGCCAGGCCATGCAGGCCAGCGCCTGCTCGCGCATGGGCTCGGCCAGCCACGGAGTGCCCGCGCGCGAGGTGCCGGTCTTCGCGAGGTAGAAATTGGCAGCGCGAAAGGCCTTCTGCCGCAGGCGCAGCCGGCGCGTGAGGTCGGTGCACTGCTCGTGATCGGCGAGGGCGTCAAAGTCGCTCCACAGCGTCGTCCCCACGAAGCGCACCCCGCCCAGCACCAGCGTCTCGCGTTCCAGCCAGAGCAGCCCGAGCCGGTCGCAGGTGCGCCGCAGACGGTCGTGGGCGGCGTCGAAGTCCTGCATGTCGTACTCGTGGTTGCCGGGCACGAAAACCACCGGGGTCGGCCAGCCGCCCCATTGCGGCAGGGGCGAGAAACGCTCCAGGCCAAAGTTGTCACCCGCGACCTGCGCATCGTTCTGGTACGACCCGATATCACCCGCCAGCACCAGCAGGTCCGCATCCGGCGCGGGCTCGGGCACGAACTGGGGGTGCACCTCCAGGTGCAGGTCGGACAGCAACTGGATCTTCATGGGGGCGCCCGTCCAGGTTCAAAGCGGGGCTGCGTCGGCCGTCGCAAAGCGACAGCGCCTACTTTTTGCCCTTGGCGACGAAAGCGTCAATGGCTTCGGCCATGGCCAGAAACTCGGCATGGCTCAGTGTCAGGTCGCGTGTATGCCCGGACTGGGCGGTGATCTGGAAGGCCCATACCCGGCGCTCGCCGGGCTTGTAGGCGGCAGCCGCCTGGCGCAGCGTGTCCATGTCGATGTGGAAGGCCACGGTTTCCTGGTGGGTGCACTTGCGCTCCAGCAGGTCGCGCAGATTGCAGATCACGTTCTGGTCCAGGCGGGTGACTTCGACGCTCCGGGGGCCTGCGGCAGAAACAAACTTGGCGCTGGTCGGGTTGCGGTAGCTGAAGTCGATGTAGGTTTCCTTCACCACGATCTGCACCGTGGGCTTGAGCGACTGGCGGTCGATGCTCGCCCGGAGGTGTTCCGTGCTGGGATAGCTCTTGCTCTCGGGTACGTGGGCCGCTGCAGTGCTCAGGGTCACGGCGGCAGAGGCAGGGGTGTCTTCGATGGCGATCCGGCCTTTGTAGAAGCCCGGTGCGTGCCGCGCGGCAATGGCATCGAACGATTCCCGGCTCTCCAGCGACTTGAAGTGGTAGTCGCCATGCTTCCACGAGCCCATTTTCTGGAGCAGGTTGTAGTTGTGCGGCTCGCCGTTGGCGAAGAAGGTGAAGTAGCTGCTCTTGACGGCCGGTGCGCCCGGTTCGGTGATCTCGGTGGCCATCGTGCCCTTGCAGGCGTTGGTCTTGTCGGAGTCTGCCTTGGGCAGCAGGGCGATTTCGGCCGTGCACACGCCGTCGGCGTTGGTGGTGCACGACCACTGGGTTTCCACCTTCTTGCCGCCGAAAAACGCCCCGTCATCCGACTTGCACGCGCCCCGCAGGGTCACGCCCACGAACGGCTCGTCGCGCGATTTCATCAGGATGAAGTGGGCCTGGCCCTTGTCGGGGCTGGCGGCCAGGGCGGCGGGTGCCAGCAGCAGGGAAGCGGCCGTGGTCAGAGCGAGTGCCAGTGAGGTGTTCATGGGGAGCGCGGAAGGCATGGGCAAGGGGCGGGGCGGGTGAAACGGATCGTGCCGGCGTGGCGCCCAAAGGGCACACGGGGTGGGCACGCAAACCCCAGGATCGTACCGCGTCACCCTGCCGCGCCTGCCATGGGCCTACCGCTTGTGGGGGTGGGCGCTGCACCGACCGTAAACCTAAAAACGGCAGTTGACCGCTTTGTATCCCTTGCCAAGCCTCATGAAATCGAGGTTTGATGGCTCCGATGGCGTTCACCCGATGGGTGAGAGCGCTATGCACCCGCCAGCACCGCGCTCGGGGCGCCATGCGGCGTTGCTCCTCCTTGCGGGCAGGAGCCCGCAGCGTCGTCGCGTCTTGCCTGGCGCCCCGATCACGGCACCGGCGGGCGCATCCAACTGCCGTTTTTAGGGTAAAAAAGCCGCCGGGCTCGGGCGCCGGGCGGCTTCGGTGGCCAGGAGCACGCGGTGCGTGCCCTCGGGCGGCTTACAGGGCCGCCAGGCGCTGCTCCAGCGCGGCCTTGGTGTCGATCAGTTCCTGGGGCATGTGGTAGGACAGCAGTTCGAAATGGGCGTCGTGCGACTTGAACTCTTCTTCCCAGGCCGCCTTGTCGATGCTGGTCACGGTCTTGAACTGCTCGGGGGTGAAGCTCAGGCCGGTCCAGTTGAGTTCGGAATACTGCGGCGCGATACCGATCATGGTTTCCTGGCCCATCGCCTGACCTTCGATGCGGTCGATCATCCACTTGAGCACGCGCATGTTGTCGCCGTAGCCGGGCCAGACAAACTTGCCGTCGTCGCCCTTGCGGAACCAGTTCACGCAGAAGATTTTGGGGAGCTGGTGGCCGGATTCTTCGAGCTTGTGCTCCATGTCGAGCCAGTGCTGGAAGTAGTCGCTCATGTTGTAGCCGCAGAACGGCAGCATGGCGAACGGGTCGCGGCGCACCACGCCCTGCGCGCCGAAGGCGGCGGCGGTGGTCTCGCTGCCCATGGTGGCGGCCATGTACACGCCCTCCATCCAGGTGCGGGCCTCGGTCACCAGCGGCACGGTGGTGGAGCGGCGGCCGCCGAAGATGAAGGCGTCGATGGCCACGCCGTTGGCGTCGTCCCACTGGGCGTCGAGCGCCGGGTTGTTGGTGGCGGCCACGGTGAAGCGGGCGTTGGGGTGGGCGGCCTTGGCACCGGTTTCCTTGGCGATCTGGGGCGTCCAGTCCTTGCCCTGCCAGTCGATCAGGTGGTCGGGCATCTTGCCCTGGTCCTTCTCCATGCCTTCCCACCACACGTCGCCGTCGTCCGTCAGGGCCACGTTGGTGAAGATCACGTCCTTGTTCAGGCTGGCCATGCAGTTGGGGTTGGTCAGCGTGTTCGTGCCGGGGGCCACGCCGAAATAACCGGCCTCAGGGTTGATGGCGTACATCTTGCCGTCGGCATGGGGCTTGATCCAGGCGATGTCGTCGCCGATGGTCGTGACCTTCCAGCCCTCGAAACCCTCCGGAGGCACCAGCATCGAGAAGTTGGTCTTGCCGCAGGCGCTGGGGAAGGCGGCGGCGACGTGGTACTTCTTGCCCTGGGGGTTGGTCACGCCCAGGATTAGCATGTGCTCGGCCAGCCAGCCCTGGTCGCGGCCCATGGTGGAGGCGATGCGCAGGGCCAGGCACTTCTTGCCCAGCAGGGCGTTGCCGCCGTAGCCCGAGCCGTACGACCAGATCTCGCGCGTTTCGGGGTAGTGCACGATGTACTTTGTGGTGGGGTTGCAGGGCCAGGAGGTCTGGTCCTTTTCGCCTGCGGCCAGCGGGGCGCCCACGGTGTGCATGCAGGGCACGAACTCGCCGTCCACGCCGAGCACGTCGTACACGGCCTTGCCCATGCGGGTCATCAGGCGCTGGTTCACGGCCACGTAGGCGCTGTCGGTTAGCTCCACGCCGATGTGGGCAATGTGGCTGCCCAGCGGGCCCATGGAAAACGGCACCACATACATGGTGCGGCCGCGCATGCAGCCATCAAACAGTGGCTGCAGCGTGGCGCGCATCTGGGCCGGCTCCATCCAGTTGTTGGTCGGGCCGGCGTCTTCCTTGGCGGCCGAGCAGATGTAGGTGCGGTCTTCCACGCGGGCCACGTCCGACGGGTCGGAGCAGGCCAGGAAGCTGCCAGGGCGCTTGGCGGGGTTGAGTTTCTTGAAGGTGCCGGCCTGAACGAGCTGCTCGCACAGGCGGTCGTATTCTTCCTTCGAGCCGTCGCACCAGACGATGCTGTCGGGTTTGCACAGGGCGGCCATATCGGCCACCCAGGCCAGCAGGCGGGCGTTCTTGACGTAAGCGGGGGCACTGAGGTTCAGGCCCTGCATGGCGGGTGCGTTCATCGGGAGCTTCCTTAAGTTGAAAAACGTTTTTTCAAAGGAAGCGGGCGAACAATGTCACTGCGAGGCCTGCGCTGGTGCGGATGCTGAGCGCTGCCTTTGAAAAAACGGCTTGTGTGCTCAGTCGGCGGGCGGGTGCATGGGGGCGCCACCACGGGATGGAGGCTAGGCCACGGAATCCGCGGGTCGGCTGGGATGACGATTTTATGAATCTGCCGCCCGCTTGTCTGTCAGACAGAGGCAAGATTCATGCAAAAAAAGCATCACGTTATGCGTTGCATGTTTTGCCACCGATCAAAACCGCTGCGCCGCAGCGCGCAGGCCGGGCAATGGCCGCAGCCGTGGCCCCAGGCGTGGAGCGCGCCGCGCTCGCCGAGATAGCAGGTATGCGACAGGCTGATGATGGCGTCCACCAGCGGCGCGCCGCCCAGCGTGCGCGCCATCTCCCAGGTCTGCGCCTTGTCCAGCCACATCAGCGGCGTCTCGATGGTGAAGCGCCGCCCCATGCCCAGCGACACCGCCACCTGCAGCGCCTTGAGCGTGTCGTCGCGGCAGTCGGGATAGCCCGAAAAGTCGGTCTCGCACATGCCGCCCACCAGCGTATGCAGCCCGCGCCGGTAGCCCACCGCTGCGGCCAGCTGGAAGAACAGCAGGTTGCGCCCCGGCACGAAGGTGTTGGGCAGGCCAGCGGCGTCCATTTCGATGGCGGTCTCGCGCGTCAGAGCCGTGTCGCTGATCTGGCCCAGCACGGACAGATCGACCATGTGGTCTTCACCCAGGCGCCCCTGCCATGGGGGAAAGCCTGCGCGCAGGGCGGCCAGCACCTCCTGGCGCGCCTGCAGTTCCACATGGTGTCGCTGACCATAGTCGAAACCGATGGTCTCCACATGCGCGAAGTGCTGCAGCGCCCAGGCCAGGCAGGTGGTGGAATCCTGGCCACCGGAAAAGAGAACAAGGGCGTGGCCGCTGCGCATACAGACCTCCAAGGGCAGAAAAAGAAAAAGCCCCGGCAGGCGGGGCTGTCCGGGGCTGCTGATTGTGCCTGTGACCAGGCGCCAGAACCCGATCAGGCCATGGTGACGGCGATCATGGCCAGCAGAAAGATGATGATGCCGCCCACCACGGGCAACACCACGGGCATGTAAGGCACGACGGCTTCCACAGGGTCGTCAGACGGCGTGGCCGGGGTGTGGTGGGTGCTGGATTGCGACATGGTTCAGGTCTCCGAAAAGGGCGGTTTGACCAAAATTCTAGCGGCTGGGGCCATAACGTGCTGGCGTGCGCCCTGCGCCCCTATATTTTGGCCGCCGTCATGCCCACCGCGTGCAGGTGTCCGATCACTTCGTCCACATGCGCGTGGCTGCGTGTCTGCAGCACCAGTTCGATCTCCACGTTCTGCGCCGCCAGCATGGTGAAGGCGCGCTGGTGGTGCACTTCCTCAATATTGGCGCCCACCTCCGCCAGCGCAGCGGTGATGCGGGCCAGCGCACCGGGCACGTCGCGCGCGCTCACGCGGATGCGCGCCAGCCGCCCCGAGCGCACCATGCCGCGCTCGATGATGGCCGCCAGCAGCAGCGGGTCGATATTGCCGCCGCTCAGCACCAGCCCCACCCGCTGGCCCTTGAAACGCTCGGGGTAGCGCAGCAGCGCGGCCAGCCCCACGGCGCCCGCGCCCTCCACCAGCGTTTTTTCGATCTCCAGCAGCATCAGCACGGCCTGCTCGATGTCGCCCTCGTCCACCAGCAGCAGGTCGTCCACCAGGCGTGCCACCACCTCCTGCGTGATCTTGCCCGGCGAGCCCACGGCAATGCCCTCGGCAATGGTCGATGTGCCCTGCGGGTGGTGCGTGCCCTGCACCGCGTTCACCATGGCCGGGAAGCGCGTGGTCTGCACGCCCACCACCTCGATGCCCGGCTTGAGCGCCTTGGCGGCCGTGGCCACGCCCGCAATCAGTCCGCCTCCGCCCACCGAGACGACCAGCGTGTCCAGGTCGGGCACAGCCTGCAGCATCTCCAGCGCCAGCGTGCCCTGGCCTGCAGCCACGGCCTCGTCGTCGTAGGGGTGCACGAAGGTCAGGCCTTGCGTGTCGGAGAGCATGTAGGCGTGCGCGCGCGCTTCTTCCAGCGTGTCGCCGTGCAGCACCACCTCGGCGCCAAAGCCGTGCGTGCGCTCCACCTTCACGCCGGGCGTGAAGCGCGGCATCACGATCACGGCGCGCAGGCCCAGCCGCTGCGCGTGGTAGGCCACGCCCTGGGCATGGTTGCCCGCGCTCATGGCCACCACGCCGTGCGCGCGCTCCTCCTGCGTGAGCAGCGTGAGCTTGTTGCAGGCTCCGCGCTCCTTGAACGAGGCGGTGAACTGCAGGTTTTCGAACTTGAGGAACACCTGCGCGCCCACGATCTGCGAGAGCGTCCGGGATTCCACACAGGGGGTCTCCAGCACCTGGCCTTGTAGGCGCAGTGCGGCGTCCTGGATGTCTTGAAGGGTGATCATGCCCAGCATTGTGGCAACAAATGCCGCATAGCGGAATGCGTTTTTGCGGCATGCGCCGCTGCGCAATTCATTCCCCCGTTCCGGCGGGCGGCGGTGTAGAGTAACCAGGCGTATCGTGGCGCGTGCCTTGCAGAGGCCATGCCCGCTTTCCGGAATGTGCCCGACCACCAGGATTTTCAGCACCATGCACCCAGATCGCCAGCGCAAGATTCGCGAACTGTTCGACGAGTACATCGAGATGTACGCCGGGCGGGACGACCGCCTGACCGCGCGCTTCAGCCAGAACTTCAGCGGCTACCCCGGCAGCGGAAGCCAGCTGATCCACGACCGCGAGGAATGGATCCGCATCACCCGGCAGGACTTTGCCCAGGTGCCCGGACGCATCCGCTCGAGATGCTCGACATCGCGCTGCAGGACCTCAGCGAAGACGTGGTGGTGACCACCGCCTTCTTCCACATCCACCTGCCCAGCGGCGGCCATCAGCTGTCGAGAGAAGTGGCGCGGCTGGTGCTGATCTTCCGCCTGGAAGGCGCCGAATGGATGATCGTGCACAGCGGCATCTCCATCCCGTACCAGAGCGCGCAGGACGGCGAGGTCTACCCCCTCAAGAGCCTGCAGGAGCAGAACAGCGCCCTGCAGGCCCTGGTGGCCGAACGCACCCAGGTGCTGCACGACAGCCAGGCCCTGTACCGCCTGCTCACCGAAGATGCGCAGGATGTGCTGTGGCGCACCGACGCCCACCTCGTCATCACCTACATCAGCCCGGCAGACGAACGCCTGCGCGGCTTTCGGGCCGACGAGGTGGTGGGCCGCCATGTGTTTGACATGTTCAACGGCGAAGGCGTCGCCGAGGTGAAAGCCATGATCGCGCGCCGCGCACAGGACGAGGCCTCCGGCACGCCGGTCGGGTTTCTCAACTTTGAGGTGCAGCACCGCTGTAAGGACGGCCGCCTGATCTGGGGCGAAGTCATGTCCAAGCCCGACCGCAACGCGCAGGGCGACATCATCGGCTACCACGGCATCACGCGCGAGACCACCGAGCGCAAACGGCTGGAAGAGCAGGTGCGCCAGCTCGCCTTCCACGACCCGCTCACCCATCTGGCCAACCGCCGCCTGATGCTGGAGCACCTGGACCAGGCCATGTCGGCCAGCAAGCGCAGCCACCGCCATGGCGCGCTGCTGTTTCTCGACCTCGACAACTTCAAGCCCCTCAACGACGCACATGGCCACGGTGTGGGCGACCTGCTGCTGATCGAAGTGGGCGAGCGCCTGAAAACCTGCGTGCGCGAAGCCGACACCGTGGCGCGCTTTGGCGGGGATGAATTTGTCGTGCTGCTGTGCGAGCTGGCCACGCAGCACGACGAGGCCACCGCGCAAGCCGCCGCCGTCGCGGAGAAAGTTCGCACCCGCCTGGCCGAACCCTATGTGCTCCAGGCCGCACCCTCCGCCCCCGCCATCGGACACCAGTGCACCGCCAGCATCGGCGTGGCGGTCTTCCACGGGCGCGACGAAAGCCAGAACGCCGTGATCGACCGGGCCGACGCCGCGATGTACCAGGCCAAGGAAGATGGCCGCAACCGCATCCGGTTCGCGCCCGGTTCTGCCGAGGCGGGCTGATCCGCATGCGGCGCAGGCACGTGCCTTCCGGAGGGGGTTGTCTAAAAATGATAGCTGCTAACGCTTTATGGATAAGCGCTATAGCCGAATTTTGTTTACACCATGAATTGGCGAATCGAACCGCAGACCGAGAGCAACTGCCGGTCGTCCATGCGGCCGATGATGTTGCGGATCACCGTGCCCATCACCTTCTGCACCCCGGACAAGCCCAGTGATGCAGACTGCTGCACCACAAAATTCGCCTTGGTGGCTTTGAGCGATTGCAGGAAAAACTGATCCATGCCGGCATCCGTCAGCTCCAGAATCAGGTCCGTGAGGCGCCCGGAATGCTCGGTCGGCTTGTCGGCGTTCTCCACCGTCTCCAGCAGTTTCAGCGTCTTGGCCCGCAACGGCGCCGAATGGTGAAAGCGCAGGAAGGGCTTGGCAGCCGATGCGGCGGGTTTTTTTGGTTTTTGTGGGGCGACGACGGGGGTGGCCGTTTTGGGTTTGGTGGGCATGGCTCGGACCTTGGTGCGGAGAGAGCTTCATCGTACGCGGCGCCGGGGTAGGTGGTGGCTTGATAGGTGGACGTTAGAGATGGATGCCAACAAAGTCCACTGCGCCAGCGTTGTGAGCAGCTGGGGAAGTGCTTCTTCGATTGGTTGATTTGAATTGCCCCGAGATTGAATCGCCCCGGTTGAACTAGACACCTTCGAGCCTCAAACCTGAGGCCCAATAGGAGGTGCACAAGACCCGGCAGGTCAGTGCATTCTTGGCCGAGCATCCGACGGTTCACATGCACTGCACCCCGACCTATTCGTCCTGGCTCAATCAGGTCGAGTTGTGGTTCGCCAAGATCGAGCGGGAAGTGATCGCAAGGGGCGTCTTAACCGTCGCTGACGGACCTCAAGCGCAAGCTCATGCGCTACATCCGCCAGTACAACAAGCAGCCCAAGCAGGTGAAGTGGAAGTACTTTGATCCAACTCGGCGCATCACTCCCGATTCAATCGTTACAGCCCACTAGTTGGTGAGATGGCAACTGTCCAACTTCTGGGGTTCAGTTGAATCCCGCGGCGATTTAGATCATTGCGCCACTGAGGCGCACAGTGCGTCTTGATTAACCGGAAATCATCTCAAGGAGCCTACGACGGTAGCCGCCAGTTCGGCTATGTGCTGACGCAGCATGGCAGGGTCGGCTGGGCTTTCGGCATCCTTCAGCACTATGCCAGTGCCCATGTCGGCTGAAGTTGCCAAGCGATTGACCACTAGCGAATGATCATTCATCACCGAACCACTCGCGGTCAGCGGCCTACCTTCTCCGGCGTTCACGCTGTAGACGAAGAGGTGGCCTCGCAGCAGTTGGCCCCGGCTGTCGATACGTACACACAACACGCCACCGGCCAGTTCGCCGTGTACCTGCTGCTCGCAACCGAAGGTTCCATCTGCTGTTGCCATAACACCATTTCCGCTGCTGGTGCTGGACTGAAGCACGCTCAGGCGCACGACATCAGTGACGATACCTTGAGGGCCAAATGACACAAAAGACCAGATCCCGCGCAGACTCGCCGCTGTGGCCGGATAAGCGAAGTTGAAGCGTGAGATCGCCTTTTCCTGCTCTCCCGGAAAGGTTACAAAACCCGAAATTCCACTGGTGAATCGCAGCATCGCCGTACCAGGGCTACCCGCCGCCACGCCGGACTGTGCTCCGCTGCCGAAGTACCGTCCGCCGGTGTAGCGCGTGAGGGACAACGACGCGCGGTCGTTTTGCAGCGTTCCTACACCTAGATAAAAAGTGGGTTGCCCGCTGCTCTCATAGGCGTACATTTGCATTACAACCATATTGTCCTGCACATCGATAGCCATACCGCGCCCAGGTCGCCCATCCAACTCTGACGTCACGACCCATGTGCCTGTTTGCGGAACCATTGATTGCGCAGCCAAACTAAGGCACATCGCAATGCTGGCTACTAGTTGTTTGAACATGGTGTTCCTTTCAATTCGTGTTTCTAGCTGCGCATGACGAAACCCATGCAAGGACATGATATTGCACTTTGTTGCAAAAAATTGCCGAATATTTGTGTGGGCGACCTCCGTCACACCACCCGATTCCATTCCAGCGCCCGTGAGCGCCAGTGCGCATCAATCGTCTGCGTGAAGTCCGCCCGCACCAGTTTGGCGCGGTTCTCCAGCCAGTCGGCGTTTTCGCGGCGCACCACGATGCCTTCGAGGTGGCCCTGGCGGAACTGGCTGTCGTGGGCGTGCACCCAGTCGCGCAGCTGGTCCAGCGTGACCTCGCCCGCGTACAGGCAGGGCACGGTGTTGAAGCCCATCTGCGCGGCCCAGGCGTTGCGGCGGGTAGTGCTCCAAAAGCGCTGCTCCTGGCGGTCGTACACGTCGAACAGCATCCACCAGTCGGGCAGGGTGGCGTAGTCGAGCGAGTGGCGCGCGGCGCACCATTCGCCAAAGGCCACCAGGTGCGTGCCCAGGGCGTCGAACAGCTTGTCTTCGTGCGCGGCCAGCCAGGGGCCCAGGCGGGCGAACTGGCCGTGGAAGGGTTGGGGCAGGTACTGGCCCCGGTTCTGGGCGCGCAGCACGCCGTCGGGCGAGACCGAGAAGCCCAGGTTGGCGCCGTCGAGCTTTTCCTCCAGCACCACGGGGCCGCTGAGGATGTCCTCGGCCTCGGCGGGCGAAAGCACTTTGTCGTCGCGCGGCTCGCCCGTGGCCAGCCAGGCGATGTGGGGGGTGTGGGGGAAGCGGAAGAAATCTTCGGACATAAGTGCCTCTATTTTGCGCGCCGCGCGGGCGGGTGTTTCTGGCGCCAGCGGGCTTGCAACCAGTCGGGCAGCAGGTTTTCCACCTCCAGCCCCACGGCGCGCAAGGCCTGCTGGCAGTCGATCCAGTCGGTGTCGGCGGCGTTGGTGATTTGGGTTGCGTGGCCTGCGTCCAGCGCGGCGAGGGCGGCGGCCACCATCTTGCGGTCGGCCAGGTCGGTCACGGCCTCGGCCAGCTCGGGCGGCAGCACGGCGTTGCCGTCCTTGTCGAGCAGCACATCGACCCACACCACCTCGCCGCGGTCGATCTTGTGCATCATGGCCAGCCAGCCATAGTCCTGCTCGGTGAGCTTGTGGTGGTATTCGCCGCAGACATGCCAGTCCACATCAAGCACGGCGTGGCGCGCAGGGTCGGCTTCGAAGGCTTCGAGCCAGTCGAAAACCCGTTGGCGCAGCGCGGCTTCTTCGACGGGCGTTGCGTCGAGTCGAAAGGGCGAGCCCTCGTCGACCGCGCTGGCGACGATGAGCACATTGGTGTCCACCAGGCGCGCCTGCATGGCGCCTGCCTCAGCCACCGGCGGCCTCCCTTAAACGCAGTGCGCGGGCCCGGGCCTGTTCGCGTGCCTCGCCCATCGCGTCGCCAAAAAAGCGCGGCGGCCAGTTGCGCACGGCGCCGAATTCGTCCACGTCCAGCGGCACCAGCACGGCATCCGCTCCCTGGCGCTCGACGAACAGCATGCGGCACTGCGCGGAGCTGGCCTGGCGCCGGGCAATCAGCGTCTGCATGCGGCGAAACAGGTGCTCGGAATGCGTCTCGACGAGAAACTGCACCTGGCGCTGTTGGCTCACCTCGGCAAACATTTCGGCCAGCACGGCCTGGGCCAGCGGGTGCAGGTGGATTTCGGGCTCTTCCAGCAGCACGGTGCTGCCCGGGGGCGCGCAGTAGGCCACGGCCAGCACCGGCAGCACCTGCGACACACCCACGCCCACGTCGCGCAGGTTGGCCACTACGCCGTCGTGGTGCACCAGCACCTCGTAGCGGCCCGAGCGGCCCACGGCGCGCACGCTGAGCTGCTCGGCCATGCCCATGCGCTGCAGCCAGTGCGACACGCTGCGCAGCACGCTGCCCTGGTGCTCAGACGGCAGCAGGGTGTTGGCCAGCAGCGCGTCGATGGCCTTGTGGCCGTCGCTGCCCACCTCGCCGGGCGCCGTCTTGTTCCACACATAGTCGCGCTCGGGGCGGCGGCGCAGCGGGCCGAGGTAGACGATGCCCTCCAGCTCGCGGCGCAGGGCCAGGCTCAGGTCCTGCAAATGGGCGCCGTCGCTGCCCAGCAGGGCCAGGGCCTCGGCGCTCAAGGCGATGGAGCGCTCGGGCGCCAGCTGCGGCCCCTTGCCGCGCGGCTGGGCCTCGTCATCGACGCACAGCGAATAGGCGCCGCGCTCGCGCCGCACGGCCCGAAAACGCCGCGCCACGGTGGACAGCTGCAGCTCCTGGATGGCCACGGCCCCGCTGGCCGTCTGGCCGTAGCTGCAGGCAAAGCGCCCGTGGCGCACGCGCTCGCCCTCGGGCCGCTGGAAGGCCAGCGCGATGGAGAACTGGCGCGGCGCGGCCACGCCGCGCGACAGCACCGCGTCAAAGCCGCCAAAGTGAAAGTAGTCGTTGGCCTCGTCACCGCCCAGGTTCAGGTGGATGGTGCGGTCGGGCGATGCCACGGTCTGCTTGAGCAGCAGCAGGCTTTGCAGCAGCGTGGACTTGCCCGACGAGTTGGTGCCCAGCAGCATGGTGACGGGCGCCAGTTGCACCGGGCCGCTGTCGCGCCAGGCCTTGAGGTTCTGCAGGTGGAGTTGGTCGATCATCGCAAGGGCATCTTATCCGGTGTTTGAAGCAAAAAAGGCCTTCAGGGCAATACAGTCAAGCGCGAGCAGCTATTGAAACAATAGCTAACTCTTGAGCCCCAGCCGCCGCGCCAGCTTGTGCAGGTTGCTCGGGTCAATGTCGAGCTGGCGCGCCGCGCGCGCCCAGTTGCCTTCGTGTTGCGCCAGAGCGGCCTCGATGCTCTGGCGCTGGCAGGTGTCGAGGGCGTCGCGCAGGGTGGTGGGCGCCAGGGCGGCAGGTATGGGTGGTGCCTCGGGCGCCCGGCCGGCCAGCGGTGCGGGCGGGGCGGAGGCTTGCAGTTCGTCCAGGTCGAGCAGTGCGGGCTCCAGCGTCACGATGTCGTTGCGGCTGGCGCCCCGACTCAGGGCCTTGAGAGCGGCGCGGCTGATGACATGCTCCAGCTCGCGGATGTTGCCCGGCCAGTGGTAGTGGCGCAGCGCCGCCTGGGCCGCGCTAGAGAGGCGCAGGCTGCGCAGGCCCAGGCGGGCGCGGTTTTGCTCCAGAAAGCGCCCGGCCAGCAGCAGCACGTCGTCGCCGCGCTCGCGCAGCGGCGGGATGGGCACGGGGTAGACCGAGAGGCGGTGGTACAGGTCGGCGCGAAAGCTCCCGTCACGCACATGGTCGCGCAGGCTGCGGTTGGTGGCGGCCACCACGCGCACGTTCACGCGCCGGGGCTCGTCGGCGCCCAGGCGCTGGATTTCGCCGTTCTGCAGCGTGCGCAGCAGCTTGGCCTGCACGGGCAGGGGCAGTTCGCCCACCTCGTCGAGGAACAGCGTGCCGCCCTCGGCCGCCTCGAAGCGCCCGGGCCGGTCGGTCACCGCGCCCGAGAACGCGCCCCGGCGGTGGCCGAACAGTTCGCTCTCGGCCAATGATTCGGGCAGCGCCGCGCAGTTCACGTGCACCAGCGGCTTGCCCCGGCGCGGCGAGTGGCGGTGCAGCAGGCGTGCGAACAGCTCCTTGCCCACGCCGGTTTCGCCCAGCAGCAGCACGGGCAGGTCGGAGCCGGCCACCACCTTCACCTCGTGCTGCAGGCGCAGCAAGGCTTCGCTCTGGCCGACGATCTCGCTGTCGTCCAGGGCGCTGCGCAGGGCCGGGTCGTCGTGCGGCTCGCCTGCGTGCGCGCTGCCGGCGCGGCCCAGCACCTGCACCTGCTGCTCCAGCCGGGTGATGCGCACGGCGGCCTCCACATGCACGGCGCAGTCGGCCAGGTCGGCACGCGCGCGCTCGTCGAAGGTGCCGGTCTGCAATGCGTCGAGCGTGAGCACGCCCCAGGGTCGGCCGTCGATGCGCAGCGCCACGCCCATGCAGTCGTGCACCGGCAGCGGCTCGCCCACCAGGGTGTCGAGCAGGCCGTCGTAGGGGTCGGGCAACTGGCTGTCGCGGTCAAAGCAGGTGACCTCGCCGCGCGCCAGGATGGCCGCCAGGCGGGGGTGCTGGCGCACGGCAAAGCGCCGGCCCAGGGCCTCGCTCACCAGGCCGTCCACCACCACGGGGCACAGGTGGTCTTCCTCCAGCCGCAACAGCGCCACCGCGCCGCAGCAGAAATGCGCGCGCAGGCCGCCCATGAGGCGCTGCAGGCGCACGTTGGCGGGCAGTTCGGTGGCCAGGTCGGCCAGCCAGGGGGCTTCGATCAGGGTATTCATGACCCTTCAATGGTACTTTAAACCCTGAAAGCAGATGGTGAAATTGACCCTGATGGGTGTAAACCCTTGATTTGCTTGGGGCGCAAAGCTGGCCCGGACCGTGCAAAGGTTCATATGTAATTCATTTTTACAAGAGGAGCTCCATGCACACCGTCCCCGCGATTTCCCACCGGCCCCACAGAGGCTGGTTCGCCCCCGTCCCCCAGATCCGAGCGCGCCGCGCGCACGGCCAGGAGGTGTGCCATGGGTAATTACCGCAAGCTCTGGTTCGCATTGATCGGCGTGATGATCGTCTGCTTCAGCCTGCTGGGGTACTACGGCGTCGAGGTGTACCGCACCGCGCCGCCCATTCCGCAGACCGTGCAGACCGAGGACGGCCGCGTGCTCTACACCGAGGAAAGCATCCTCGACGGCCAGACCGCCTGGCAGTCGGTGGGCGGCATGCAGCTGGGTTCCATCTGGGGCCACGGCGCCTACCAGGCGCCCGACTGGACGGCCGACTGGCTGCACCGCGAACTGCTCGCCTGGCTGGATCTGGCCGCGCAGCAGGCGTACGGCAAGCCTTTCGACCAGCTCGACGCCGACGGTCAGGCCGTGCTGCGCGCGCGCCTGAAGAAGGAATACCGCACCAACACCTTCGACGCCGCCACCGGCACCATGACGGTATCCCGGCTGCGCGAGCAGGCCATTGCGCGCAATGCCGCGTACTACAGCCAGCTGTTCAGCGACGCGCCGGAATTCCAGAAAACGCGCGAGCACTACGCCATGAAGGAGAACACCCTGCCCAGCGCCGAGCGGCGCGCGCAGATGGCGGGCTTCTTCTTCTGGACCGCCTGGGCGGCCGCCACCGAGCGCCCCGCCAACGTGGGCGGCGGCACCGGCGCCACCTACACCAACAACTGGCCGCACGAGCCGCTGATCGGCAACCAGCCCACGGCAGAAAACATGATCTGGTCCGTCGTCAGTGTGGTGCTGTTGATTGCGGGCGTGGGCTTTCTGGTGTGGGCCTGGGCCTTCCTGAGCAAGCACGACGAGCAAGACCCCGTGCCGCCGCAGCACGACCCGCTCTCGCGCGTGGCGCTGACGCCCTCGCAGCGCGCGCTGGGCAAATACCTGTTCCTCATCGTGGCGCTGTTCTCGTTCCAGGTCATGCTGGGGGGCTTCACTGCGCACTACACGGTGGAGGGGCAGAAGTTCTATGGCATCGACGTGTCGCAGTGGTTCCCCTACGCGCTGGTGCGCACCTGGCATATCCAGAGCGCGCTGTTCTGGATCGCCACCGGCTTCCTGGCTGCGGGCCTGTTCCTGGCGCCGCTCATCAACGGCGGCAAAGACCCGAAGTTCCAGAAGCTCGGCGTCGATGTGCTGTTCTGGGCGCTCTTCGTCGTGGTTGTGGGTTCGTTCACCGGCAACTACCTGGCCATCGCGCAGATCATGCCGCCCGAGTGGAACTTCTGGCTCGGCCACCAGGGCTATGAGTACGTGGACCTGGGCCGCCTGTGGCAGATCGGCAAGTTTGCCGGCATCGCCTTCTGGTTGGTGCTGATGCTGCGCGGCGTGGTGCCCGCCCTGCGCACGCCCGGTGGCGACAAGAACCTGCTGGCGCTGCTCACCGCTTCGGTGGTGGCCATCGGCCTGTTCTATGGCGCGGGCTTCTTCTACGGCGAGCGCACGCACCTGTCGGTGATGGAGTACTGGCGCTGGTGGGTGGTGCACCTGTGGGTCGAGGGCTTCTTTGAAGTGTTCGCCACCACGGCGCTGGCCTTCATCTTCTCCACGCTGGGGCTGGTGTCGCCGCGCATGGCCACCACGGCCAGCCTGGCCTCGGCCTCGCTGTTCATGCTGGGCGGCATCCCCGGCACCTTCCACCACCTGTATTTCTCGGGCACCACCACGCCGGTGATGGCCGTGGGCGCCTCCTTCAGCGCGCTCGAAGTGGTGCCGCTGGTGGTGCTGGGCCACGAGGCCTGGGAGCATTGGCGCCTGCAGCACAAGGCGCCGTGGATGGCCAACCTGAAGTGGCCCCTGACCTTCTTCGTCGCCGTGGCCTTCTGGAACATGCTGGGCGCGGGCGTCTTCGGCTTCCTCATCAACCCGCCCATCGCGCTGTACTACCTGCAGGGCCTGAACACCACGCCCATGCACGCACACGCCGCGCTGTTCGGGGTGTATGGCTTCCTGGCGCTGGGCTTCACGCTGCTGGTGCTGCGCTACATCCGCCCCGACCTCGTGTTCAACGAGCGCCTGATGAAGACGGGCTTCTGGTGGCTCAACGCCGGCCTGGTGCTGATGATCGCCACCAGTTTGCTGCCCATCGCCCTGTACCAGTTCCACGCCAGCGTGAGCGAAGGCCTGTGGTACGCGCGCAGCGAAGCCTTCATGCAGCAACCCTTCATCCAGAACTTGCGCTGGGTGCGCACCATCGGTGACGTGGTCTTCATCGTCGGCGCGCTCGCGGTGGCCTGGCAGGTGGTGATCGGCGTGTTCGGCACGCGCGCCCCGGCCGCACCCGCTGGCGCCCGACTGGCGGGCGCACGCCGCTAACCCCCAAGGCATGGGGCGCATGCCCCGTGCCGCTTCATCAAAGAGGAGCAGGCATGAACATCGACAAATTCAAACACCAGCATGTGGACATCCTGGAAAGCATCGACACCTTGCGCAACCTGGCCAAGGCCGGAGCGGCGAACAACGCCACCGAGATCGCGCGGCTCATCGTGGCCATGAGTTCCACCATCAAGCTGCACCTGGCCGTGGAAGACCGGGCGCTGTACCCGGCGCTGCAGCGCGGCACCGACGTCGATCTGGCGCGCATGGGCCAGCGCTACCAGCAGGAGATGGGCTCCATCGCACGGGCCTACGAGGGCTTCTCGCGGCGCTGGAACCGGCCCGAGAGCGTGCGCCGGGCCGAGCGGGATTTCCGCGACGACGCCAACCGGGTCTTGCGCATGGTGCACGAGCGCATGCAGCGAGAGAACCGCGAGTTCTACCCGCGCATCGAGGCGCTCTAGGAATTTCTGGCGTGGGCTGGTTCCGCAAGCGAAGGCGTGGGCGGCGCCACCGCCACGCGGTTGCGGCCTGCATGCTTGGCCGCGTAGAGTGCCTCGTCGGCCTGTTTGAGCCAGTGCGCGACGGTCTGCGCACCGCCTGAGAGATGCGCCACGCCAGCGCTGGCGCCCACGCTCACCTGGGTGTCGATGCCGGCCAGCCGGATGGGGCGGGCCAGTGCGTCAATGATGCGCTGGGCAATCGCGGCGGCGTCATCCAGGGTGGCGCAGTCGTGGAGCACCACACAGAATTCGTCGCCGCCCAGGCGCGCCGGCAGGTCGGCGCTGCGGTTGACCTGCCGCAGCCGGGCGCCCACCACGCGCAGCACCTCGTCGCCCGCGTCGTGGCCATGGGTGTCGTTGACGGGTTTGAAGCCGTCGAGGTCGAGCACGATCAAGGCGCCGGGCGTGCCCTGCTGTTGCCAGGCAAGCAGGGCCGCATCCAGCGCGATCTGCAGGCTGGGGCGGTTGGGCAGGTCGGTCAGTGCATCCGTGAAGGCCAGGCGCTGCATGGTCTCCTCGGCCTTGCGGCGCAGGGTGATGTCCTCGACGGTGAGGATGGCCATGACCGGTGTCACGTCCTCGTGCAGCACGAGCGACAGCTCGCACAGGATGGGCGTGCCATCGTTCTTGCGCAGCATGACCTCGGTCTTGTTGATGAGCTTTTCCGAGGCCACCCGAATCCGGGCCATCAGGGTGGTCCAGGTGTCGGGGTCTGCCCAGATCGGCGATGTGTCGATGCTTTCGTGGCGCGCGTCCAGGGGGCCGATGCTGCGCTCCCAGGCCTCGTTGACGCTGACGATGGTGCCCGTGTCGATGCGCACCACGGCGGCTGCCACCGGCATGACGCGCAGCAGGTCGAGCAGGCGGGTTTTCATCAGCCGCACTGCGGCCACGAGCGGCATTTCCGGGCCCGCCGTGCGTTCGGAGGGGGCCGCTTCTTCCACCAGGTTGCCCTGCACGATGTGCTGTGCCAGCGCGATCACGTGCATGGCCTCGTAGCCCTCGCGCCGCAGCCACACCGAGAGGTAGGCCATCGTGGCGATGAAAGGCAGAAAGTACGCCACGTGCACCGCGAAGCGGAACCAGAACTGGTCGTCGTAGAACACGTAGACCGGCACGCCCAGCGTCTGGGCATAGCCCAGCACCAGGTGGTGCAGGTAGATGAAAACCGTGGCCGCAATGATGGTGCGCCAGTCGCGGTAGTACAGCAGCACGGCAATGAGCCCGAAGGCCGCAAAGTGCCCTTCGATCTCGCCGCCCGACTGGTGAATGATCAGCCCGGTGAACACCATGAACGCACAGCCCATGAACAGGCGCGTGAGCAGCTGGCCGGGCCGGGTGCGGGCGAGCACCCAGGCCAGCGCCACCGTGGGCAGGCCCACCGCCACCACGGCCCCGTAGGTGGAGCGCATGGGCGCCAGCGCGGCACACACCAGCAGCAGAAACAGGTTCATGCCGACCATGATCCGGTCGGCACGGACACGGTAGGGCCTGAGCAGGCCGTCGTGAACGGCCTCGGCGGCCAGCAGGCGGCCGATCACGGTACGGCCCGGCAGATCAGGCCATCGAGCGCGTTGCGGTAGGCGAAATACCCCAGCGCCAGCAAACACCAGACAGCCCACAGCAGAACCCAGGCCACAGGCTGGCGTGCCCAACGAAACAGGCCGCTGTGCATGCGAGGCGCGGTGGAGGCGGCAGTGGCCAGGGTGGAGTGCATGGGGTCACAAATAGTCACAAACGAAAACACTACCGTAAATCGGGGGTGGACGCAGCTTTTTTGCTGCCACGCCGGGTGTGGGCGCCGCCGTGAGCCCCTGCGCAGGCGTGCATCGGCCAGACGCCTGCCGCGTGCCGGTGTGGCCGGTTTCTTGTTCTCTATCAAACTACCTATAGTGTTTTGATTGAACAATAAACGCTATATGTAGTGTTTACTTCATCTGAACAAGGAAGCAGCCCATGGATGCCACAGTCACCGCCTTGCCCCGCGAGGTGCTCAAGCGCAGCGGAGAGCGCGCCGCCTTTGATGCGCGCAAGATCCGCTCGGCCATCGAGCGCGCGGGCGCGGCCACCGGGGAGTTCGGCGCGGACGAGGCGGCGCTGCTGGCCGCCCAGGTGGGCAAGGTGCTGATCCACCGCTTCCACGGCGAGGCGCCGGGCATCGAGCAGATCCAGGACGTGGTGGAGCACACGCTGATCGCCGCCAACCACCTGCAGACCGCACGCGCCTACATCGCCTACCGCGACCGCCACGCCACCTTGCGCGCCGACCACCAGACGCTGGTGAACGTGGAAAGCTCGATCAACGAATACCTCACGCGCGCCGACTGGCGCGTGAACGCCAACGCCAACCAGGGCTACTCGCTCGGCGGGCTGATCCTGAACGTGGCGGGCAAGGTCACGGCCAACTACTGGCTCTCGCATGTCTACACGCCCGAGATCGGCGCGGCGCACCGCGAGGGCGACATCCACATCCACGACCTCGACATGCTCAGCGGCTACTGCGCCGGCTGGTCGCTGCGCACGCTCTTGCACGAGGGCCTGAACGGCGTGCCGGGCAAGGTGGAGGCGGGGCCGCCCAGGCACATGAGTTCGGCCGTGGGGCAGATCGTCAACTTCCTCGGCACGCTGCAGAACGAATGGGCGGGCGCGCAGGCGTTCTCGTCCTTCGACACCTACATGGCGCCCTTCGTGCGCAAGGACGGCATGGACTACGCCCAGGTCCGCCAGTGCATCCAGGAGCTGGTCTACAACCTCAATGTGCCTTCGCGCTGGGGCACCCAGACACCGTTCACCAACCTCACCTTCGACTGGACCTGCCCTGAGGACCTGCGCGAGCAGGTGCCGGTGATCGGTGGCGTCGAAATGCCGTTTGCCTATGGCGAGCTGCAGGCCGAGATGGACCTGATCAACCGCGCCTACATCGACGTCATGACTGCGGGCGACGCCAAGGGCCGCGTGTTCACCTTCCCCATTCCTACCTACAACATCACCAAGGACTTCCCGTGGGAGAGCGACAACGCGCAGTTGCTGTTTGAAATGACCGCCAAGTACGGCCTGCCGTACTTCCAGAACTTCATCAACTCCGAGCTGGAGCCGAACATGGTGCGCTCCATGTGCTGCCGCCTGCAGCTCGATTTGCGCGAGCTTTTGAAGCGCGGCAACGGTCTGTTCGGCAGTGCCGAGCAGACCGGCAGCATCGGCGTGGTGACGGTGAACTGCGCGCGCCTGGGCTTTTTGCACGCGGGTGACGAGCCCGCGTTGCTGGCCGCGCTCGACCGCCTGCTGGAGCTGGGCAAGCAGAGCCTGGAGACCAAGCGCAAGCTCATCCAGCGCCTCATGGACCAGGGCCTGTTCCCTTATAGCAAGCGCTACCTGGGCACGCTGCGCAACCACTTCAGCACGCTGGGCGTGAACGGCATCAACGAGATGGTGCGCAACTTCACCGGCGACGCGCACGACATCACCAGCGAGCGCGGCCACCAGCTCGCCGTGCGCCTGCTCGACCATGTGCGCGCCCGCATCGTCGATTTTCAGGAAGAAACCGGCCACCTCTACAACCTGGAAGCCACGCCCGCCGAGGGCACCACCTACCGCTTCGCCAAGGAAGACAAGAAGCGCTGGAGCGCCATCGTGCAGGCGGGCACCGCCAGCCAGCCCTACTACACCAACTCCTCGCAACTGCCCGTGGGCTTTACCGATGACCCGTTCGAGGCGCTGGAGCGCCAGGAGGAGCTGCAGTCCAAGTACACCGGCGGCACGGTGCTGCACCTCTACATGGGCGAGCGGCTCTCCAGCGGCGCGGCCTGCGGCGAACTGGTCAAGCGCGCGCTGACCAACTTCCGCCTGCCCTACATCACGGTCACGCCCACCTTCTCGATCTGCCCCACGCACGGCTACCTGGCGGGCGAGCACCCGTTCTGCCCTAAATGCGACGCCGAACGTCTACAGGCCAAGCGCGAGCGCCTGGCTGCCTGATGGCCTAAAAACTACAAGCAAAAAATGCACCTTTCGCTTACTGGGTAAGCGCGGGTAGCTATTAGATCAATAGTATTTTCAACCGCCCCCAAGGAGATCGCCATGCACCACACCACCACAGAACACACCGCCCTGGCCGCCGCCGACGTGCAGCTCACCGACGCCGAGCGCCAGCCCTGCGAGGTCTGGACCCGCGTCATGGGCTACCACCGCCCCGTGGCCAGCTTCAACATCGGCAAGCAGGGTGAACACAACGAGCGCCAGTTCTTTGCCGAGAAGTGAACAACCCCCTGCGCATCGGCGGCATCACGCCGCTCACCACCATCGACTTCCCCGGCCGCCTGGCCGCCGTGCTCTATGGCCAGGGCTGCCCCTGGCGCTGCGGCTACTGCCACAACCCCGAACTGCTGGACGCCACCACCCCCGCCACCGTGCCATGGCCCGAGGTGCTGGCCTTCTTGCAAAGTCGCCAAGGCCTGCTCGACGGCGTCGTCTTCTCGGGCGGCGAACCCACGCTGCAAGCCGCCTTGCCCGCCGCGCTGGCGCAAGTGCGCGCCCTGGGCTTTCAAACCGCGCTGCACACCGGCGGCATGTACCCCGAGCGCCTGCAAGCGCTGCTGCCCCTGCTCAACTGGGTGGGCCTGGACGTCAAAGGCCCGCTGCACGCCTACGACGCCATCACCCGCACCCCCGGCAGCGGCGCCAAAGCCTTTGCATCGTTGCGCCACCTGCTCGCCAGCGGCGTGGCGTATGAATGCCGCACCACCTGGCACGCTGGCCTGTTCAGTGTGGACGACCTGTTCGCCCTGGCCGACACCCTGGCCAATGCGGGTGTGGCCCACTGGGCGCTGCAGGAATGCCGCGCGCCGGGCGCGGCCACCTGGGCGCTAACCGCTGACCAGGTGGAGCGGCTGGGGGCGCGGTTTGCGGGGTTTGTGGTGCGGCGGGGGTGAGGGGGGCAGGTCACCGACAACCGTCCTGGGGCTAGCGAGTGCGAGCGACGGTTCAAGGCTTATCTCCGACACTCGAACCTAACGCCTGAAAGTTCGCGTGTTGCGCAACTGGTCATTGGCCGAGCAGGGTCTCAAGCGACCGCTTTGTTGCTCAGA
>Ga0156178_147_pt1 | contig 213203 bp, 209 predicted proteins | sample RifCSPlowO2_12_FD_107831 | JGI IMG/M metagenome (GOLD analysis project Ga0156178, IMG submission 107831) | Burkholderiales bacterium RIFCSPLOWO2_12_FULL_65_40 | reverse complement strand
CTGGTCGCTGACCTGATCCGCGGCAAGAAGGTGGACCAGGCTCTGAACATCCTGAACTTCACGCAGAAAAAAGCTGCGGGAATCGTCAAGAAGGTTCTGGAGTCGGCCATCGCCAACGCCGAACACAACGATGGCGCCGATATCGACGAACTGAAGGTCAAGACCATCTACGTCGAACAAGGCACCACGCTCAAGCGTTTCACCGCGCGCGCCAAAGGCCGCGGCAACCGCATCAGCAAGCCCACGTGCCATGTGTACGTGACGGTTGGCAACTGAGGCCAGAGGAAGACTATGGGACAGAAAATCCATCCTACCGGTTTCCGCCTGGCGGTCAGCCGTAACTGGGCCAGCCGCTGGTACGCGAGCAACCGTGACTTCGCGGGCATGCTGGCCGAAGACATCAAGGTGCGCGAGTACCTGAAGGCCAAGCTAAAGAATGCCGCCGTGTCGCGCATCCTGATCGAGCGCCCCGCCAAGAACGCCCGCATCACCATTTACTCGGCACGTCCGGGCGTGGTGATCGGCAAGAAGGGTGAAGACATCGAGAACCTGAAGAAGGAACTCGCGCTTCGCCTGGGCGTGCCTGTCGCAGTGAACATCGAAGAAGTGCGCAAGCCCGAAATCGATGCCAAGCTGATTGCCGACTCGATCACGCAGCAGCTCGAAAAGCGCATCATGTTCCGTCGCGCCATGAAGCGTGCCATGCAGAACGCCATGCGTCTGGGTGCCCAGGGCATCAAGATCATGTCGTCTGGCCGTCTGAATGGTATCGAAATCGCTCGCTGCGAGTGGTACCGCGAAGGCCGAGTGCCGCTTCACACCCTGCGCGCCGACATCGACTACGGCACCTCCGAAGCCAAGACCACCTACGGTGTGATCGGCGTGAAGGTCTGGGTCTACAAGGGTGACACGCTGGGCCGCAATGACCTGCCTGCCGTCGAAACGCCGCGCCCTGATGAAGAGCGCCGCCCCCGTGGTCCGCGTCGTGATGGCCGTCCTGGTGGCGACCGCAACGATCGTGGTGCTGGCCGTGGTGGCCCGCGCCGTCCCGTGGGTGCCAATGCGGCTCCTGCAGACGGTAGCGACAAGCCTGCCGGCGCCGGTGGCGCCGATACAACCGCCGTTAAGCGCGTTCGCAAAGCAGACGCGCCCGCTACAGCAGCGGACGGAAAAGGAGAATAAAACATGCTGCAACCTGCTCGCCGCAAATATCGCAAGGAGCAAAAAGGCCGCAACACTGGCGTCGCAACCCGGGGCAACTCGGTGGCGTTCGGTGATTTCGGTCTGAAGTGCACCGATCGGGGCCGTCTGACGGCCCGTCAGATCGAAGCCGCACGTCGCGCCATTTCGCGTCACGTCAAGCGTGGCGGCCGTATCTGGATCCGCGTGTTCCCGGACAAGCCCATTTCCTCCAAGCCTGCAGAAGTGCGGATGGGTAACGGTAAGGGCAACCCCGAGTTTTACGTGGCCGAAATCCAGCCCGGCAAGATCGTGTTCGAAATCCTCGGCGTGCCCGAAGAACTCGCCCGCGAAGCCTTCCGTCTGGCGGCTGCCAAGCTTCCCCTGCGCACCACGTTCGTGGCGCGCATGGTAGGCCAGTGATTTCAGGAGAAACTGATATGAATACTGCTGAATTGCGCCAAAAAGACGTCGCTGGCATCAAGGAAGAAATCAAGGCATTGCAGAAGGCCCATTTCGGCCTGCGCATGCAAAAGGCCACGCAGCAACTGGGTAACACCGGCACTCTGCGTACCACGCGCCGTGACATCGCCCGCGCCAAGACCATTCTTGCCCAAAAGCAAGCCGCCAAGTAAGGAGCCCACATGACGGAAGCTAAAAAATCCCTCAAGCGCACCTTGGTTGGCAAGGTGGTCAGCGACAAGCGTGAAAAGACCGTGACCGTGCTGATCGAGCGCCGTGTGAAGCACGAGCTCTACGGCAAGATCGTCGGCAAGTCGAGCAAGTACCACGCGCACGATGAAAACAACGAGTTCCATACGGGCGACGTGATCGAGATCACCGAAAGCCGTCCGCTCTCGAAGACCAAGAACTGGGTTGCCACCCGTCTGGTGACAAAGGCCTCGTTGGTGTAAGCCTTCGCGCGCCTGCGCTGCAAAGCCTGTCAAAACGACCCACAATGTGGGTCGTTTTTCTTTTTGGGCGCCAGGTTGCAGGTGCGCCACTTCACCATCAACGGTTTACAGGAGACCAGCATGATTCAGATTGGCGACACCCTTCCAGACACGACCTTGATGGAATTCATCGAAGTGGAAGGCAACGGCTGCAGCCTGGGTCCTAACCCGGTGCAGGTAGGCGCAGCCACCGCAGGCAAGACCATTGCACTGTTTGCTGTGCCGGGTGCCTTCACGCCCACCTGTTCAGCCAAGCATGTACCGGGTTTTGTGGAGAAGGCCGCCGACTTCAAGGCTGCCGGTGTCGATGAAATCTGGTGCCTTGCCGTCAACGATGCTTTCGTGATGGGGGCCTGGGCGCGGGATCAGAAATCGGCAGGAGCCGTTCGCATGCTGGCCGATGGTGACGCGACTTTTGCCAAGGCTACGGGCCTGACGCTCGATCTGAATGGCAAGGGCCTGGGCCTGCGCAGCAACCGTTACTCGATGCTGGTCAAGAACGGCAAGGTCATCAGCCTGAATATCGAAGCACCAGGCAAGTTTGAGGTCAGCGATGCAGATACGTTGCTGGCGCAGGCCCGCACTGCTGCCGCGAATTGACGATTCTGTTTGAACAGGTGGCCACGGGGGGCAGGACAATGTTCACACGCTGGTTGGATGGATGCACCATCCTGCCCTCTGCGTTCTTCTGAGACGTCAAGCCCCTCGCAGCCGGGTCCGCAACGTCTGGCGGATGCTTTCTGCCGCCGTTCCTCGGAAGAAGAGGCAGTCGGATTTGGCGTTCTAGCGGCTGCGGGGCACCGGGGGCAGGGCTACAATGGCAGCAAGATTCGTGCCCTGTGCACGCCATGGCCGCCGTCGGCGGCATGCCTCATCCGGAACGCTGCATGGACCACCATTTCCCCATTTTTCCAGGACGCCACCACGCGGGTGCGCGTGTTTTGCGGCTGTCCCAGGGCGGTGCGCAGCATGCCCGCTGGATGGCATTCGGTTTGCTGGTGTTGCTGGCGTTGGGCAGCGCAGGATCGGCGATGGCGGAAAAAGCCGACCGCACCAAGCCGATGAATATCGAGGCCGACGCCTTGCGCCACGACGACCTCAAACAGACCAGTGTGTTCACCGGACGTGTCGTCATGACCAAGGGCTCGATTGTGCTGCGAGGCGCCCGATTGGAGGTGCGCCAGGATACCGACGGCTACCAGTCCGGTGTCGTGACTGCCGAGCCGGGCCAGCGGGCTTTCTTCCGGCAGCGGCGCGACAGTGCGCCGGGCATGGTCGAGGAATACATCGAAGGCGAAGGCGAAGTGATCGAGTACGACGGTCGTGCCGACAGTGTGCGATTCGTGCGCCGTGCCGAGCTGCGCCGCCTGCGCGGCGCTGTGGTGGGCGACGAGATCACGGGGGCTGTCATCGTCTACAACAACCTGACCGATGTCTTCACCGTCGATGGTCAGAAGGCCGCGACCAACAGTTCTGGCGACGCCCCGGCCAAGGGCGGGCGCGTGCGGGCGGTGCTGTCTCCGAAGCAGGCAGCATCGGAGAGCCCGGCTTCCCCGGCCGCACCCGCCTCGGCGCCCGGCTTGCGCCCCAGCACCTCCCTGGGGGGCGGAGCCAAGTGAGTGCTGCGCCCATGAAAGTTTCTCCGGATGCGGCGCAAGACAGCCGCCTGGAAGTGCTGCATCTGGCCAAGGCCTATGGCAGCCGCAAAGTGGTCAAGGATGTCTCGCTGTCAGTGCAGAAGGGCGAAGTGGTGGGCCTGCTCGGCCCCAATGGCGCCGGCAAGACCACCTCGTTCTACATGATCGTAGGGCTGGTGCGCAGCGATGCGGGCGACATCCGCATCGACGGTCAATCCGTAGCGCACATGCCGATCCATCGGCGCTCACGGCTGGGCTTGTCGTACCTGCCGCAAGAAGCCTCCATTTTTCGCAAGCTCACGGTGCAGGAAAACGTGCGGGCCGTGCTGGAGCTGCAGCGCAATGAGCAAGGTCAGCCATTGAGCGCTGCGGTGATCGAGCAGCGGCTTTCCGCCCTTTTGCAGGAGCTGCGTGTGGACCACCTGCGTGATTCGCCCGCTCTGGCACTGTCGGGTGGCGAGCGCCGCCGGGTCGAGATCGCCCGCGCCCTGGCCACGCAGCCGCGCTTCATCCTGCTCGACGAGCCCTTTGCGGGCATCGACCCCATCGCCGTGATCGAGATCCAGCGCATCATCGGCTTCCTCAAGGCGCGGGGGATCGGCGTGCTCATCACCGACCACAACGTGCGTGAGACCCTGGGCATCTGCGACCACGCCTTCATCATCAGCGACGGTCAGGTACTGGCCCAGGGCACGCCGTCCGAGATCGTTGACAACGCCGAGGTGCGCCGCGTGTACCTGGGCGAACATTTCCGGATGTGAGGCCATGCGCCCCGTGTCCTGCCCCGTGCAAGGAGGTGGCTGGTGAAGCCCGGCCTGTCCCTGCGCGTCTCGCAGCACCTGGCGCTCACACCGCAGTTGCAACAGTCCATCCGCCTGCTCCAGCTCTCGACGCAGGAGTTGTCGCAGGAAATCGAGCAGATGCTCGATGAGAACCCCTTCCTGGAACGCAATGCCGAGGACGCCCCACGCGAGGAGTTCGGCCTGTCCGAGGCGGACACGCCGGCGCAGCCCGACGAAGCTGCTGCCGATATTGCTATTTATTCAGGAGCTGATGGCGCAGGTACATCAAGCCTTGAGGCTAAAAATGATGCCGAATCTTCTGGGGGAGGCGACGAACCCGACTGGGGTGGCGACGGCTCGACCGAAATGGTGCCCGACGATGGCGAGTGGGGTGGCGAGGCCCCCGCGCGCACCCACAATAACGACAGCGATGGCGAGGCCGACGCCTCCGAGCTGGCCCATGGTCATGAATCGCTGACCGATTTTCTGCACCGCCAGGCCCTGGCGCTGCGCCTGTCCGAGATTGACCGTGCCGCTCTGCGTTTCCTCATCGAGTCGCTGAACGATGACGGGTATCTGGAGGATCCGCTGGAGGAACTCGCCACAGGGCTGGCGGGCGGCGACCTGGAGCAGACCGAAGAGCTGGTGCACCGTTTCACCGTGGCGCTGCGCCTGCTGCAGAGCCTGGAGCCCACGGGCGTCGGTGCACGCCACCTGGCCGAATGCCTGACTCTGCAACTGAAGGCCCTGGTGCACGACGGTGCGGCCGATGCTGAAACGCTGGAAACCGCCTTGTGCATCTGTCAGCAGCCGCTGGAACTGCTGGCGCGCCGGGATGTGCGCCGCCTGGTGCAGGCCTGTGGCGCCAGCGAGGAGCGCACGCGCGCCGCCATGGCGCTGATTGCCCGGCTGGAGCCGCGCCCGGGGCGGCGCTTTGCTGACGTGGAGCGCAACACCATCGTGCCCGACGTGCTGGTGACCCGGGTCGGGCGCAACGGCCCGCAGTTCAGCGTGCAACTCAACCCCGACGTCATGCCACGCCTGCGCGTGCACGACATCTACGCTGGGGCCCTGCGTGGCCACAAAGGCGGCGACGGCCACCAGGCGCTGCAGCAGCGCCTGCAGGAGGCGCGCTGGTTCATCAAGAACATCCAGCAGCGCTTCGACACCATCCTGCGCGTTTCGCGCGCCATCGTCGAGCGGCAGAAAAACTTCTTCGTGCACGGCGAGCTGGCCATGCGCCCGCTGGTGCTGCGCGACATCGCCGACGAACTGGGCCTGCACGAATCGACCATCTCGCGCGTGACCACCGCCAAGTACATGGCCACTCCGCAGGGCACCTACGAGCTCAAGTATTTCTTCGGCTCGGGCCTGGGCACCGACACCGGTGGCAACGCGTCGAGCACGGCGGTGCGCGCGCTCATCAAGCAGTTCGTCGCCGCCGAGAACCCGGCCAAGCCGCTGTCGGACAGCCAGCTGGCGGACATGCTCAAGGAGCAGGGCATTGAATGCGCGCGCCGCACCGTCGCCAAGTACCGCGAGGCGCTCAAGATTCCCACCACCAATCTGCGCAAGGCACTGTAGCCGCGCCGGTGCGTTTGCCAGGTTTTGCGAAAGGGGCAGTTGTCAGGGCGGTGAAGGGCTGCTCCAATGCAGCCATGCCCGCTGCCCACGCCGTGTCCCAGCTACCTGCTTTGCGAAGGCGGGTGCATGCATGAGCTGAGCCTGGCTGGTGGCATCCTGGCGCTCGTGGAAGGCGCGGCGCAGCGCGAGGCGTTCACGCGCGTGTTGCAGTTGCGGCTGGAAGTGGGCAAGCTGGCGGCCGTCGAGGTAGAGGCACTGCGCTTCGCGCTGGCATCGCTGGCCCCGGGCACGGTGCTGGAGGGTGCCGAGGTGTTGATCGACGAGCCAGCGGGCCAGGCTGTCTGTCCGGGCTGCGGTGAGACCGTGGAGATCGTTGCGCATGGAGAGCCCTGCCCGATATGCGGCGCCTGCGGGCTGGTGCCCCAGGGCGGAGATGCCTTGCGGGTGGTGGATCTGCAGGTGGTCTGAACCCGAACCGATGGCATAGGAAGGAACGAACCATGTGTGTTGTGTGTGGATGCAGCGGCCCCTTGCCAGCCGCAGCGGGAGGGTCACCCCAGGCTGCGGTGGTGGATGCGGGCACCGGCGACCTGCACTTTGGTGCCGGTGCGGCGCGCGTTTCGGTGCCGGGGATGAGCGAGTCGCGTGCCATACGCATCGAGCAGGATGTGCTGGGCGCCAACAACCAGGTGGCGCAGCACAACCGCGCGCATTTCCACGCCCACGGCGTGCGCGCACTCAACCTCGTCTCCAGCCCTGGCTCGGGCAAGACTACGTTGCTGTGCGCCACCATCCGGGCTTTGCAACAAGACCATCCCGAGGTGGCGCTGGCCGTGATCGAGGGTGATCAGCAAACGTCCAACGACGCCGACCGCATCCGCGCCACCGGCGCGCCCGCCATCCAGGTCAACACCGGCAAGGGCTGCCACCTGGACGCGCCCATGGTGGCGCAGGCTTTTGCCCGCCTGGCATTGCACGACCATGCGCATGGACACGGGCACCACGACTATGGACGCCACCCGCCACAGTCGCTGCTGTTCATTGAAAACGTGGGCAACCTGGTGTGCCCTGCGTTGTGGGATCTGGGTGAAGACGCCAAGGTGGTGATGCTGTCGGTCACCGAGGGCGAGGACAAGCCGCTCAAGTACCCCGACATGTTCGCCGCCGCACAGCTTATGGTACTGACCAAGACCGACCTTCTACCGCACCTGCAATTCGACGTGCAGCGCTGCATGGACTATGCGCGCCGCGTCAACCCTGGCATCCGCATCCTGCAGCTGTCGGCCTCCAGCGGCGAGGGTATTTCGGCCTGGATCGACTGGCTGCTGCAGGCATCGATCCCCACTGCCAGCACCCCAGCGTACAGCGTGCAGGCGCGTATCGCGCAGCTGGAAGCTGAGCTGGCGCGGCTCAAGGCAGGGCAGGGATGAGAGCAGGTTCTGAGGGATCGGTGCCATGACGCGCATCCTTGCCTGCGGTGCGTTTCTGAAGAACAGCGTCTGTCTTTTGGATACGGCAACACCCCAGGCGCCACGGTGGTCGCGTGTCCATGGCGATCTGTCCGACCCCGCAGCCTGCGCGGCACTGGAGCAATCGGTGCAGGACTTGCTCGCGCAGGCGGGCGGGCCGGTGGACGCGGTGGCGCATGACTTGCATCCCGATTTTTTCAGTACCCGCCTGGCGCTGCGCGTGGCGGGCGAGCGCAGCATCCCGTCGATCGCTGTGCAGCACCACCATGCCCATGCGGCGGCGGTGCTGGCCGAGCACGGCCTGCACGGACCGGTGATTGCCCTCACGCTCGACGGCGTGGGCCTGGGGCGCGACGGCACGGCCTGGGGCGGCGAACTGCTGTGGGTGCACGGCGCACGCTGCGAGCGCGTGGGCCACCTGGGGGCCTTGGCCCTGCCGGGCGGCGACGTGGCGGCACGCGAACCCTGGCGCATGGCGGCGGCCCTGCTGCACGCCAGCGGCCAGACCGACCAGATCGTGCCGCGCTTTGCCCCTGTGGTGGGCGAGACGGCGGCGCGTACCGTGCAGGCCATGCTGGCGCGCGGGCTGAACTGCCCGCAGACCACGGCGGCCGGGCGCTGGTTCGACGCCGTGGCGGGCCTGCTGGGCCTGTCGGTGCGTCAGGACATGGAGGCCCAGGCCGCCATCGCGCTCGAGCAGGCGGCCGCGCGCCACCTGCAGGCCCATGGCGGCGTGCGGGCGCAGCACTCCAACCTGAACCTGGCGCCGGTGGATGCCGCAGGCCGCATCGACCTGCGCCCGCTGTGCCTCCCCTGGGCACAATGGCACGCGCCCAACCCGGCGCAGACCGAGGCCGCCGCCGCACAGTTCCACCTCACGCTGGCCGATGCCCTGGTGGCGCGGGCCGCGCAGGTGGCCAGCGAGCGCGCCGTGTGCAGTGTGGTGTTGGGCGGTGGCTGTTTTTTCAACCGTGTCCTCACCGAGCGCTGCGTGGCGGGTCTGCAGGCGCGAGGCCTGAGGATGTACCAGGCGCAGGCCTTGTCGTGTGGCGACGCTGGGCTCGCGCTGGGCCAGGCCTGGGTGGCCGCGCAGCAACTGGCGCAGGCGCCCTGTTACAACTGTTCAGAGGAGACGGCCGCATGTGCCTAGCCATACCCGCCCGCGTGGTGGAGCTGCTGCCAGGTCAGCAGGCTGTGGTGGACTTGTCCGGCGTGCGCAAGCAGGTGTCCATCGCCCTGGTGGACGATGCGCAGCTGGGCGACTACGTGATCGTGCATGTCGGCTACGCCATCGGCAAGATCGACCCCGACGAAGCCGAGCGTACCCTGGCGCTGTTTACCGAACTCGCCAGCACGCAAGGGGGCGCATGAAGTACATAGCCGAGTACCGCGATGGTGAACTGGCGCGCCACATCGCAGCCCGCATCGCTGCCGAGGTACGGCCCGGGCGGAACTACCGTTTCATGGAATTCTGTGGCGGGCATACCCATGCTATGGCGCGCTATGGCATCGAGAGTTTTCTGCCGGACAGCGTGCGCATGATCCACGGCCCCGGCTGCCCGGTGTGCGTGCTGCCCATCGGCCGCATCGACCTGGCCATCCGGCTCGCCTTGGAGCGCGGGGTGATGCTCTGCACTTATGGTGACACCATGCGCGTGCCCGCGTCGGAGGGGCTTTCGCTCATCCAGGCCAAGGCGCGCGGAGCCGATGTGCGCATGGTCTATTCGGCGGCCGACGCCCTGGCACTGGCCGACAGGCACCCCGAGCGCGAGGTGGTTTTTCTGGCCATTGGCTTTGAAACCACCACGCCGCCCACCGCCCTGGTGCTGCGTGAGGCGCGCGAGCGGGCCGTGCCCAACTTCAGCGTGCTGTGCTGCCATGTACTCACGCCTGCGGCCATCACGCACATCCTTGAATCGGCCGAGGTGAGGCAACTGGGCACCGTGCCCATTGACGGCTTCATCGGCCCGGCGCATGTGAGCATCGTGATCGGTTCGCAGCCCTACGAGCACTTTGCCGAGGAGTACCGCAAGCCCGTGGTGATCACAGGCTTCGAGCCGCTGGATGTGATGCAGGGCATCCTCATGCTGGTGCGCCAGGTCAATGCCGGGCGCGCCGAGGTCGAGAACGAGTTTTCCCGCGCCGTCACGCCCGAGGGCAACCTGGCCGCGCAGAACCTGGTGTCGAAGGTCTTCGAGCTGCGCGAGAGCTTCGAGTGGCGCGGCCTGGGCGATGTGCCCTACAGCGCGCTGAAGATCCGCCCGGCCTTTGCCGCGTGGGACGCCGAACGCAAGTTCGCCCTGCAATACACCAGCGTGCCCGACCACAGGCAGTGCGAGTGCGGCGCCATCCTGCGTGGCGTCAAGCGGCCCACCGACTGCGAGCTGTTCGGCACCGTGTGCACGCCCGAGAGCCCCATGGGTTCGTGCATGGTGTCCAACGAAGGGGCCTGCGCCGCGCACTACGCCTACGGGCGGTTCAAAGACATTCCGGTGGTGTCCGCATGAGCGTCCGCAAAGACTACGTCCGTCCGATCGACTTCAAGCATGGCCGCGTGGACACGACGCACGGTGCCGGGGGGCGTGCCAGTGCGCAACTGATTGACGAGCTGTTCGTGCGCGCCTTCGACAACGACTACCTGCGCCAGGGCCACGACGGCGCCCTGCTGCCGCTGCCCGGCAGCGGTCGCCTGGTGGTGGCGACCGACGGGCATGTGATCTCGCCGCTGTTCTTCCCTGGCGGCGACATCGGCGCGCTGGCGGTGCATGGCACGGTCAACGACGTGGCCATGTCGGGTGCCATGCCGCTGTACCTGACGGCCAGCTTCATCATCGAGGAAGGCTTCGCGCTGGCAGAGCTGCGCCGCATTGTCGAATCCATGGCGGCGGCGGCGCGCGCGGCGGGTGTGCCCATCGTCACCGGCGACACCAAGGTGGTGGAGCAGGGCAAGGGCGACGGTGTGTTCATCAGCACCACGGGCATTGGCGTAGCGCCGCCGGGCCTCACGATCGACGGGCGGCAGGCGCGCGTAGGCGATGCGGTGCTGGTCTCGGGTACGTTGGGCGAGCATGGCGTGGCGGTCATGTCGCTGCGCGAGTCGCTGGAGTTCGAGACCGCCATCGTCTCCGACAGCGCCGCCCTGCACACCCTGGTGCAGGCCATGCTGCAGGCACTGCCCGACCCTTCGCTGCTGCATGTGCTGCGCGACCCCACGCGCGGCGGCCTGGCCACCACGCTCAATGAAATCACGCGCCAGTCGCAGGTGGGCATGCTGCTGCGCGAGGCCGATATTCCGGTGCTGCCGCAGGTAGCGGCGGCCTGCGAACTGCTGGGGCTGGACCCGCTGTACGTGGCCAACGAGGGCAAGCTGGTGGCCATTTGTGCGCCCGAGGCCGCCGAGCCCCTGCTGGCCGCCATGCGCGCGCACCCGCTGGGGCTGCGGGCGCAGCGCATTGGCACCGTCATCGAAGACGACAACGGTTTCGTGCAGATGGACACGCGCTTTGGCGGCCGCCGCGTGGTGGATTGGCTCAGCGGCGAGCAACTCCCCCGCATCTGCTAGCAATGCGTGTCCTGTTGTTCACACACAGTTTCAACAGCCTGAGCCAGCGGCTCTTCGGCCTGCTGCGCGCGCAGGGGCACGAGGTGTCGGTGGAACTGGACATTGCCGACTCCGTGACCGAGGAGGCCGTGGCGCTGTTCCGGCCCGATCTGGTGCTGGCGCCCTTCCTCAAGCGGCGCATTCCGGCATCGGTCTGGTCGCGCACCGTGTGCCTGGTGGTCCACCCCGGCATACCGGGCGACCAGGGGCCCAGCGCGCTGGACTGGATGCTCATGCGGGGCGACACGCACTGGGGCGTGACCGTGCTGCAGGCCGTGCAGGACTACGACGCGGGCGAGGTCTGGGCCTGGGAGCCGTTTGCCGGGCGCCCCGGGGCCACCAAGTCCAGCGTGTACCGGCGCGAAGTCACGCAGGCGGCGGTGGTGGCGGTGCAGCGGGCGCTGCAGCGCTTTGTGCCCGGCCAGTGGCGGCCCGCGCTCGAGGGCGCCGTGGCGGCGCACGGACCGGGCCGGTGGCTGCCGCTGATGCCCCAAGCCGAGCGGCGCATCGACTGGCAGCGCGACGACACCGCCACGGTGCTGCGCAAGATCGCGGCGGCCGATGGTTTTCCGGGCGTGCTCGATGCCTTCTGGGGCCAGCCCTGCCGCCTGTTCGACGCCCACGCCGCCAGTGGCGCCGTGGTGGCGCGCTGCGCGGCGGCGGCGCCGGGTGCGCTGGTGGCGCGCCGTGGCCCGGCATTGCTGCGCCGCACGGTCGATGGTGCGGTGTGGATCGGCCATGTGCGGCCCGACGACGGCCAGGCCGCGCGGGCCGATGGCGCCAGTGCGCTCAAGCTCGCCGCCACGCGCGTGTTCGCTACGCAGGCCGCCGCGCTGCCCGCATGGGAGGTGCCGCTGGAGCGCGATGCCGAGGAATGGGACGAGCTGCGCTACCACGAGTTCGGTCCCGAGGGCGCGCGCGTGGGCTGGCTGGACTTTGACTTCCACAACGGCGCAATGTCCGAGCGCCAGTGCCAGCGCCTGCGCGAGGCGCTGCGCTGGGTGCGGTTGCACACCATGCAGGTGCTGGTGCTGGCCGGGGGGCAGGAGTTCTTTTCCAACGGCATTCATCTGCACGACATCGAGGCGGCGCAGCGCATCGACGGCGACAGCGCGGCCGACGCATCGTGGCGCGCCATCAACGCCATCAACGATGTGGCGCTGGAGATCCTCACGCTCGCCGACCGCATCACCATCGCCGCACTGCAGGGCAATGCGGGCGCGGGCGGGTGCTTTCTGGCGCTGGCGGCCGACGAGGTCTGGGCGCACGACGGCGTGGTGCTCAACCCGCACTACAAGAACATGGGCAATCTCTACGGCAGCGAGTATTGGACCTATTCGCTGCCCCGGCGCATGGGAGAGGCCGCCAGCCGCGCCGTCATGGAGCAGCGTCTGCCCCTGGTGGCGCCGCAGGCGGTGCAGCGTGGGCTGGTGGACGCGTGCTTGGGCGTGGACGCCCGGACCTTCGTGGCGCAGGCGCGCGAGCGTGCGCTGGCGCTGGCAGCCGCGCCCGATCTGCCGCAGCGGGTGCAGCACAAGGCCCGGCGCCGTGCCGAGGACGAGGCACACAAGCCCCTGGCACGCTACCGCGAAGAAGAGCTGCAGCGCATGCAGCGCAATTTCTATGGCTTTGACCCCAGCTACCACGTGGCGCGGCACCATTTTGTGTATCGCAAGCCGCACGCCTGGACGCCGCGCCACCTCGCGCCGCACCGCGATCTGCGCCCTCTTGCCCATCCATAACCATCCTCAACGAGGGGCAGAATTTGCGTTCGGACAGCCTGCGGCATCGGCCGTAGGTAGACTGTCACGGTCAAGGAAACACCGACCATGAACGTCATCGACTCCATTGCCGCACATGCCCCCACCATGGCAGCCCTGCGCCGCGACATCCATGCGCACCCTGAACTGTGTTTCGAGGAGGTGCGTACCGCCGATCTGGTTGTGAAGAAACTCGCTGACTGGGGTATTCCCGTGCACCGCGGGCTGGGCACCACGGGTGTGGTGGGCATTGTGCATGGGCGCGACGGCGGGGCCTGCGGGCGGGGTATCGGATTGCGGGCCGACATGGATGCCCTGCCCATGCAGGAGTTCAACACCTTTGCCCATGCCAGCCAGCACGCGGGCAAGATGCACGCCTGTGGCCATGATGGCCACACCGCCATGCTGCTGGCAGCAGCGCACCATCTGGCGGACCATCGCGACTTTGATGGCACCGTGTACCTGATCTTCCAGCCTGCGGAAGAGGGCGGGGGCGGTGCACGCGAGATGATCCAGGACGGCCTGTTCGACCTTTTTCCCATGGAGGCCGTTTTCGGCATGCACAACTGGCCCGGCATGCCCGCCGGGACCTTTGCCCTGAGCCCTGGCCCGGTCATGGGGTCGTCCAATGAATTCAAGATCACCATCCGGGGCAAAGGCGGCCATGCAGCATTGCCGCACACCGGCATCGACCCGGTCCCGGTTGCCTGCCAGATGGTGCAGGCGTTCCAGACCATCATCAGCCGCAACAAGAAGCCGGTGGAGGCGGGCGTGGTGTCGGTGACGATGATCCATGCCGGCGAGGCGACCAACGTCGTGCCCGACAGCTGCGAGCTGCAGGGCACCGTGCGCACCTTCTCGCTGGAAGTGCTGGACCTGATCGAGCGGCGCATGCGCCAGATCGCCGAGCACACCTGTGCCGCGCACGAGGCCACCTGCGAGTTCGAGTTTGTGCGCAACTACCCGCCCACCATCAATGCGCCTGCCGAGGCGGCATTTGCCCGTCAGGTCATGGCCTCCATCGTGGGCGATGCCAACGTGCTGGAGCAGGAGCCCACCATGGGCGCGGAAGACTTCGCCTACATGCTGCAGGCCAAGCCCGGTGCGTATTGCTTCATCGCAAATGGCGAGGGCGACCACCGCGCCATGGGCCACGGCGGCGGCCCCTGCACCCTGCACAACCCTAGCTACGACTTCAACGATGCGCTGATTCCGCTGGGGGCCACCTACTGGGTGCGCCTGGCCGAGGCGTGGCTGGGGCAGGCGCAGGCCGGGGCGTGATCGGCGTTACCGAGGCGTTTGCGCCCAGCTACGCTCGCGCCCGGGTACAGTTTCTGGAGGCTGCGGCCACGGCGGGTTTATCCATCGAGTCGCACCCGCATCCGCTCCCGGGGCACGAAGGTGAAGCCCTGGCTTTGGATGTGGTGCGCGACGGGCCGCCGGATGCGGACAGGCTTCTTGTTGTTAGCAGTGGCTGCCATGGTGTGGATGGGTTTTGCGGCAGCGGGGTGCAGGTGTTCGCGCTGCACGATGCGCAGTGGCGCGCTAAGGCGCGCGATGCGGGGGTGACCACGCTCTACCTCCATGCCCTCAACCCCTATGGTTTCTCGCACCTGCGCAGCACTACGCACGAGAACGTGGACCTGAGCCGGAACTTCGTCGATTTCAGCCAGCCATTGCCGGTGAACGCGGCGTACCGCGAGATGGCGCACTTGCTCATCCCACCCACCTGGCCGCCCGACGCGTCCCATCAGGCGGCCCTGGAGCAAATCATCGCCCACCGGAGCAGTGTGGCGTTGCTGGCCGCCCTGTCGCGCGGGCAGCACGAGTTTGCGCAGGGCCTGTTTTTTGGTGGCATGGCGCCCACCTGGAGCCACCGCACCCTGCGTCAGGTACTGCGCCAGCACGGCGGGCGAGCCACGCGCATGGGCTGGATGGACCTGCACGCCGGGCAGGGGGCCAACGGGCAGGGTGAGCGCATCTTCGCTGGGGGTGACGACGCTGCAGCGGCCGCGCGGGCTAGGCAGTGGTGGGGTGGCGCGGGCACAACGCCTTTGGCGTCCCTCCATGATGGAACGTTCGCCCCGGCTTTTCTGGCGGAGCGGATGTGCTGCGCTCTCCGCGATGAATGTCCGCAGGCCGAAATCACCGGTATCACCCTGCAGTTCGGCACCGAATCCGCCCTGGAGGTGCTGCAAGCCCAGCGCGCCGAGCAGTGGCTGCATCTCCACCCCGAGGCACCGCCCAGGCTGGCCGATCAGATCCGGGTGCAGATACGGGCGGCGTTCTACGACGATACCGACGCCTGGAAGGGGCAGGTCATCTCCCAGGCGAGGCAGGCCTTGTTTCAGGCCGTCGACGGACTGATTTCTTGATGTCTTTCGTGGCTCCAGCGCTTACTGAATGTGCGTTGATAGCTATAAAATAAATAGCATCAGTCGAGCCGCGTGCCCTGCGTCACGCCATGCTGGGTGGCCCGGTCGTAGTCCTTTTCCTGTGCGGCCTGCTCCGCCAGCAGGCGCTGGCCGAGGGCATTGGCCTGGCGCTCCAGCGTGGGGCAGTCCGGGGCCTCGGGCAGGGCGGCAATGCCCCGGTCGATGGCCTGGGCCGCCGAGCGGCCGAACTGCACATGGCCCTGCTCATGCTGGTGCAGTGCCCTGGCATAGCGCGCGAACTGGGCCTGCTGCGCCGGGCTGCCGGCATGCAGCTCGGGCATCTGGATGCGCGTGCGCAACCGGGTGGTCACGCGTGTGATGCGGCAGCGGCCCGAGGCTTCGCTGTGCCACCAGAAATTCCAGTGCACGTTCCAGTGCGTATAGCCATGAAACCGCCGCCCATCGACCAGGATGGGTGTGGCCGCATGGAGCGCCTGGCGCAGCGTCTGGCCTGGCTGGATGGGCACCGGATAGGGCTGGTGCACATGTTCCTCCAGCACCTCGGCATGGGCGAAGGCCGTGGCCAGCGCCAGAATGCCCGCTACGGTCTGGGCTATTCCGCCTCGCCCCATGGCAGCATCAGCGTGAGCGTGGAGAGCGCTGCGAACTCGGGCGCGAAAGCGTCGATGATCTGCTGCGGCTCGGGGCACAGTTTCGTGTCGGTGATGACGCCGAACTGCACGCCGCCGCCGTAGCTCAGGATCGAGACACCCAGCCCCACGTGGCCTGACTGAGGCACCCAGAACATGCACTGTGTCACGCGCGAGCCGCACAGAAAGAGCGGTTCACGCGGGCCGGGCACATTGGTCATGACGGCGGTGGTCTTGCGGCTGAAGAGGTTGAGCAAGGCGTCCTGTGCCGGTTTGATCAAGAGGCCCGCCACAGCCAGCAGGCCGAAGGCCAGCAGCGGCTGCGTGCTGCCCTTGAGTGCGGCCATGCGGCGGCGCACCTCGTACACGCGCTCAATCGGGTTGGTGATGCCGATGGGCAGCACCAGGGGCACCAGGCCGAAGTGGTTGCCCAGCTTCCAGGCCTCTTCCATGGGGCGCAGATTCACCGGAATCATGGCGCGGATTTCCTTGCCCTCGGTGTCGTCGCCGTGCTGGCGCAGGTAGCCGCCAATGGCGCCGGCCACGCAGGACAGCAGCACGTCGTTGACGGAGCAGTTGAGCGCCTTGCCGATGGCCTTGACCTCGTCAAGAGGCAGCGGTGGGCACCAGGCCACGCGCTTCTCGGTACCGGGCTCGCCCTTGAGCAGCGTGGGCGAGTCGTCGGGCATGAGCGCCAGCGCGGCGGCGTCGCTGAGGAGCTGGTAGCCCAGGCGCGCGGCATCCACCGAGCCCGCCAGACCATGCTGCACAGCCTTCTCGGGGTCCAGCAGCAGGTGCAGTGATTTGGCAGCACTTTCGCCCACCAGGTCGAGCGCCTTCACCGTCATGCCGGTGAAGGGCTTGATGAGGCTGTCGGTGATCCAGTCCTCGGCGCTGGCCGGGGCCTTCTTGCGGCGCTTCGGGGGCTCGGCGCCGCCGTCCACCAGCGACATGGTGACCGAGATCAGCGCAATGCCGTCGGCGATGCAATGGTGCAGGCGTACCACCAGCGCGCTGCCGCTGCGGCCGTCGTCGCCCACGAAGTCCTCCACCAGATAGAAGTGCCACAGCGGTCGTCGCGGGTCGAGCGGCTGCATGGCCAGGTCGGCCACGAACTTCTGCAATGCCGCCTGCTGGCTCAGGCCCTTGCGGCGCGGGAGCTGGGCGGGTTCCACATGGGCGGCAATGTCAAAACGCTGGTCGTCCACCCAGGTGGCACCGGCGGCGTCCTCGACCACGCGCTGGCGAAAGCGCGGGTACTGCAGCAGGCGTTGCTGCACGCGCTCGCGCAGGGCAGCGAGCGAAACGCCGGGCTCCACGGTCCACACGCCGTTGATCATCATCAGGTTGTTGGGCGAATCCATGCGGAGCCAGGCGGTGTCCACCTTGCTCATGCGCTCGCCCGACAGGCCGAGCATGCCGGTGGCGGCGCGGCGCACATTCTTTTGCACCGCCAGCGCCGCTTCGCGCGCTGCGGCGCTGGCACTCGGGAGGGTTGGAATGAGGGAGCTGGTGCCTGTGGCGGCGCGGGTAGAGGTGCGGGTCACCATGTGCAAAAAAATCCTGGTAGTTGTGATTGGAGGCAGGCGTCTATGGATAACCGCCATTGTGGCCGGACAGTGACCGTAAGATACAACGCACCGAGGGGATGGCATCCCCGTTATTTCCCACCCCCCCACCCAGGAGCAACCGACCATGGCCGATCTGAACGCTGCTTTCGAAGCCGCCGTAGCCCAATCCAAAAACCTCAGCGAGCGCCCCGACAACGGTACGCTGCTCAAGATTTATGCGCTGTACAAGCAGGGCACTGCGGGCGACAACACCGAGAAGAAGCCCGGCTTCTCCGACATGGTGGGCCGTGCCAAGTGGGACGCCTGGAACAACCTCAAGGGCACCGCGCAGGATGCCGCCCAGCAGCAGTACATCGACCTCATCGCATCGTTGAGCTGATCCCGACCCTGGGCGCAATCAGGGCCTTTTTGCTGCCCTGGCTGCGCCTATGGCCTAATATGGGTTTTTCCACCCTTTGACAGAGACTCGCCATGGGCAACAAGATCGTTACCGAAGCCGACCGTAAATTCACCCCCCAGCCCAAGCCGCTGCCCGGCGTGAGCCTGCCCACGAGCGGCCGCGGCCAGCGCGTGAGCCTGGAGCGCGGCGTGGCCACGCGCAGCAAGAAGAACCCGGGCAAGCGCTCCAAAAAGGGCGGCTGATCGCCCGCCAGGCGCTGTCGCGCCGCTGGCACAAGAGCCCTCTGCGGAGGGCTTTTTTGCGTGCGCTCGCTGGGTTCAGGCCTTCGGCGGAGCGGGTTTCCTTTTCTTGCCTGGCTTCGGCGGGTGCAGGAGGGTGTCGAGCTGTTCGGCGATCTCGGCCTCGATGCGCGACTTGAATGCGCTGACCAAGAAGCCCAGCTCGGCCTTGAATTCGAATTCACCGTCCAGCACCTGCAGCGTGCCCTTGACGCCCGAGCGGCTGAAATACACGGTGTCCTGGGTGTCGCCTTCTTCGTAGGCGCATTCCATGTCGAATTTTTCTTCGGCTTTCTCTGCCCACAGAAAGGCGATCTTGCGGGCTTCTTCCAGGCCCAGATGGTGGTGGCGGTGGATGTGGATCACGGACATGGGATGACTCCTCAGGGGGCGCTGGCGGGCCCGGGCCGCAGGGCGCGCAGACGGTCCGTGCGCTCCTGCCGGGGCAGCGCCGCCAGCTTTCTGACCTCATCATAGAACGGTTGCCAGCGCCGGCCAGACTGGTCGAACAATGCCTCGAAGGCGGGCACCCATTCGTCGTAGGCGGCCTGTGCGGCAAAACTGGCATTGTTGGCTTTGGCCACCCAGCGGTCGTAGCCCGCCAGCTGTGCGGGCGTCGCATGCCATGCAGAGCGCAGTGCCGCATAGTCCTTGCGGAAGGTGCTCATTGCTTCATCTTTCATAGCTGCTAGCGCTTGATGGTCATGGGCCAAAGCCTCTTTTTGTTCATATATTTCGGATAGACGGGCGCGCGTCGCCCGGGTCAGGGCGCGAAAGCTGCGGCGCCGCTCCTCGCTGGCGGCAAAGGCCTGCCGGGCCGGCTCGCTGGCCTGCGTCGCGAGCCACTGCGCACTGGCCAGGCGATCGACGGCGGTGGCAAACGACTCGTTGAACAGGGTGTCGCCCGGTGCATACACCACCTGGTGCGCCAGCTCATGGAACAGCAGGCGCACGAACTCGCCCTCGGGCCAGCCGATGAAAGTGTTCAGCAGCGGGTCGCCCCCCATCCAGTTCATGTACCCCAGCGTGGAGTAGGCGGGCACGCCGTACACCTCCACCTCCAGCCCTTGCGCGGCCAGCCGCGCTGCTTCAGCCTGGGCGGCGGCCTCGGTGAAGTAGCCCCGGTAGCCGATGCAGCCCGTCACCGGAAAGCACCAGGTGTGCAGCTGCAGTGCAAACGGCGGCGCTGCCACCACGTTCCACACGGCGGCGGGGCGTTGCAGGTCGGCGTACCGGCGGTAGCTTTCGTTGTCGGGCAGGCCCAGCTCGGTCACGGCAAAGTCGCGTGCGCGTTGCGCCAGTTGCAGCCGTGCGCGCAGGGCCTCCGGGGTGTTGTCCTGCGCGATCCAGTCGTCCAGCGGTGCTGCGGCCTGCATCATTTGGAGATGCCCGCGCACCGACTGCCAGTAGTACGCCAGTGCGTCGCTGGGATGGGCGCAGCCGGTCAGTCCGAGACAGGCCAGCAGCGCCAGTGCAAGGTGGAGGCGTTTCGAAAGCAGTGGCAGGAACATGCTCGGAACGGGCTCAGGTGTGTGGAAATTTGCGGGGCGGGGCGACCGGGGCCGGGCGCAGCACCCACAGGGCCAGCGCTGCAGCCAGCCCGAGTGCTGCGGTCAGCCCCACGGCGGCGGTGCCTGTGGCGTCCAGCAGCATGCCAAACAGCACCGGTGCGAAGGCCTGTGCCACCCGCGCAGGCACCATCAGCAGGCCCTGGCGCACGCCATAGCCCAGGGGACCGAACAGCACCAGCGGCAGCGTGCCCTTGGCAATGGTCAGGATGCCATTGCCCGCGCCGTGCAGCACGGTGAACAGGGCGCCGGCCGGGCCGCCCACCGCCATCAGCAGGGCTCCTCCGAGCGGATGCGCCATGGCTGCCAGCCGTGCCGATGCGAGCGGATGCACGCGGCGCAGCAGGCCGAACTCCAGCAGCCGTGCCACCACCTGGGCCGGCCCCACCAGGGCCGCCACTGCCACCGCCGTGTGCAGGGGCATGCCACTGGTCTGCAATACGCGGGGCAGGTGGGCGGCCATGGCGGTGCTGATGAACCACGTGGCCGCAAACACGAACGACAGCAACCCCGCCGTGCGCCGGGGGCTGGTGGGAGGCGGCACATGGGTGGTGATGGCCTGGGAGGGTTGGTGGCCGGTCGCCGTGATGTCCCGGGGCAGGGTTGTGGCGCGGGGCAGCCAGGCATTGAGCGGCATGCCCACCAGCAGGTGCAGGGCAGCCCACCCCAGGCAGGCGCCGCGCCACCCGTAGGCGCCCTCCATCCACGCCGACAAGGGCCAGCCCACCGTGCTGGCAAAGCCTGCCAGCAGTGTGATGCCGGTGATGGCGCTGCGTGCGCCATCAGCGTAGAGGCGCACCAGCGTGGAGAACGCAGCCTCGTACAGGCCCGATCCCATGGCCACACCGATCAGAACCCAGGCGGCGAACAGGCCCACCGGGCCCTGTGCCAGGGCCAGCGCCGTGAGCCCTGCGGCAAACAGGACATTGGTGGCCAGCAGCACCGGGCGTCCGCCGTGGCGGTCAATGGTGTGGCCCGCCATGGGGCCCAGCAGCGCAGAGACGATCAGCGCCACCGAAAAAGCCGCAAACACCGCGGATGTGGCCACGCCCAGGTCGCGGGCCATGGGCTCCGCCAGCATCGCAGGCAGGTAGTACGAGGACGCCCAGGCCAGGGTCTGGGAGGTACCCAGGCGCACCACGGTCCAGCGCTGCGAGGGCGCGTTCATGGGGGCGGGGCAGCCAGCATGACCGGATTTGGGGGGGCGTGCGGTGGCTTCAGGTGTGCCGGTCGCTGGCGGGGGTGATCACTTCGCCGTCTTCCTTGGTGAATGTGCCTTGAAGGGCTTGGGGCAGGATGTCCAGCACCTGCTCGGAGGGGCGGCACAGGCGCGTTCCCAGGGGGGTCACGACGATGGGACGGTTGATGAGGATGGGGTGCTGCAACATGGCGTCGATGAGCTGTGCATCGGTCACGCCGGGTGCATCCAGGCCCAGTTCGGTGAACAGTGCTTCTTTGCTGCGCACCAGCTCCCGCACGGGTTGCCCGGTGGCGGCCGCCAGGGCCTGCAGCGTTTCTCGGCTGGGTGGCGTCTGGAGGTACTCGATGACCTCGGGCTCCACGCCGCTTTCGCGGATCATGGCGAGGGTGTTGCGCGACGTGCCGCAGCGCGGGTTGTGGTAGATCTTGATGGTGCTCATGGTGTGGTGGTGTCCGTCGTTTTGTCGGTCTTGGCAAGCCAGCCCAGATCCAGCGGGCGGTCCTCGAATTCGGTGTTCAGCACCACGGTGCTGGTGGTGCGGGCCACGCCCTCAATGGCCTTGATCTGGTAGATCACGTCCTCCAGCGCACGCGCGTGGGTGGTGCGGATCTTGGCCAGAAAGTCGTACTCGCCCGCGACGCTGTGCAGCTCTTCCACCTGCGGCATGGCGCGCAGGCGCGGTGCCACGTCCCGGCAGTGGATGCCGCCGTCGTTGCGGATGGCCACGAAGGCGGTGAAGTTCAGGCCCACGCGCTCGGGGTCCACGCTGATGGAAAAGCGCCGGATCACGCCCTTGTCCAGCATCTTCTTCACGCGCTCGTGCACGGCGGCGGTCGAGAGGCCCACCTCGGCGCCCACTTCGGCGTAAGAACGCCGGCCATCTTCGCTGAGCGCAGAAATAATTCTGGCGTCTATGTCATCTGTCTGGATATTTGCTTGCATTGATTATTGATTTCGGTAAAATTTCCGAAAACACCCTGTTTTCAATAAATTTTTCGGTCAGGTGAAGAATATGCCGACATTTTTCAATGCGCAAGCGGCAAACCCGCGCGGCCTGGCCGTCGCTGTGGCCTTGTTGCTGGTATATGGGGTCTGGGGCACCACCTATTTCGCCCTGGGAATTGCGCTGGAGACCATGCCTCCGCTGCTGATGAATGCGAGCCGATTTGTCTGTGCAGGAGCGGTGATGTTGCTGGTGGCGCTTTGGCAGGGCCATTCGTTGCCCACGGGGGCGCAGTGGCGCCACAGTGCGCTGGTGGGTGCCCTGATGGTGTTTCTGGCCATGAACTGCATTGGTTTTGCCCAGAAGCTGGGCATTGGCTCGGGTCTGATGGCGACGGTGGTCTCCACCATGCCGATGTGGCTGGCCCTGTGGACGCGCTGGGGCGGCGAGCGGGTGCCCGTCATGAGCTGGGTGGGCCTGGCTCTGGGCGTGGTCGGGGCCTTGCTGCTGGCGCTCGAAGGCGACTTCTCTGCGTCCATGCCGGGCGCCTTGCTGGCGTTTGGCGCGCCCCTGTGCTGGAGTCTCGGCTCCTACGCCTCCCGCCGATTGTCCTTGCCCGCACCGGCCATGGCCTCCGGGGCGCAATGGCTGGCGGGTGGTGCCATGGGCATGGTGGTGGCGCTGTGGGTGGAGCCGGTGGGGGCGATGGCACAGGCCAGCCAGCGTTCGTGGATGGCCTGGGTGTACCTGCTGGGCCTGGGCACGCTGGTAGCGCTCAATGCCTATCTGTGGTTGTTGCAGAACACCTCGGCGGCGCTGGCGGGCAGCTATTCCTTCGTGAACCCGGCGGTGGCCTTGCTGGTGGGCGTGGTCCTGGGGGGTGAGCATCTCACGGGCTGGGTGTATGCGGCGTTGCCGCTGATCGGCGCAGCCTTGGCCTTCATCCTGTATGGCGCAGCGCTGGAGCGGCTTCTGCGGCGTTTTCGGGAAAAGCTGCCAGGGGTGCAGCGCTGGAAGGTGCGTCCACCAGCCGCCTGACAGGCGGGCGTAGGCGCCCGGGGTGTGACCGGGCGGCGCAGACGGCGTATGCTGTCACCAGCAACACAGCCCAGCCCAAGGAACACCATGCTCTATCGATTCAAATCCCGCGCCACCGCAGACCTGATTCTGCTGTTGCCCCATGCCCGGCGGTTGCTGGAGATCATCGGCAAGGAACCGGGGGCCCAAGGCATCATTACCGCTGCACAGATTCCGGCTGCCGTGGCGGCATTGGAGGCGGCCGTGATCGACGAGGAGCGCCGCGCGGCAGAGGCGGGGAAAACGGCCGACGCCGATGATGTGTCAGCCGCAGAGGCGGACGGGTCGGAACGCGATACCGTCACGCTGCGTCAGCGTGCGGCACCGTTCATCGACATGCTGCGCCGCAGCGCGGCTGAGGGCCATGACGTCGTCTGGGGCGCCTGATCCCCTCACCCAGCCCCAGCACGCAGGGCGTCGTGGTCAGCGATAGCTGCGCGCGTCTTCGATCACCTTGCCATCATTGGGCAGGGTGCCCGGGGCGACCAGCTCCACTTCGCCGCGCAACTTGGTGATCTCCCGGGTCGCCTCGGCCAACTGGGTGGCCAAGCCGCCGGAGGTTTCGGTGGTTTCCACCTGCAGAACCATCTGGTCGTTGGCCATTTCGCCGCTGACCACCAGGCGTGCACGCAGCACCTGCGGGAAGCGGCTGGCAATGGCTGCCACCTGGCCCGGGTGCACAAACATGCCGCGCACCTTGGTGGTCTGGTCGGCGCGTCCCATCCAGCCCTTGATGCGTGCATTGGTGCGCCCCGTGGGGCAGGGACCAGGCAATATGGCGGACAGGTCGCCGGTGCCAAAGCGGATCAGGGGATAGTCGGTGTTGAGCGTGGTGACGACCAGCTCGCCCACCTCGCCTTCAGGGACGGGGTCACCCGTGCCGGGGCGCACGATCTCGACAATCATGTGCTCGTCCAGCACCAGCCCTTCGCGGGCCTCGGTTTCGTAGGCGATCAGGCCCAGGTCGGCCGTGCCGTAACACTGGTAGCCGTTGATGCCCCGCTCAAGGAACCAGTCGCGCAGCGAGGGCGGGAACGCTTCGGCGGACAGCAGAGCCTTGGTCATGCTGGGCAGGGGGACCTGCATCTCGTGCGCTTTTTCCACGATGAGCTTGAGGAAACTGGGCGTCCCGATGTAGCCGGCAGGCCGCAGCTCGGCCATGGCCTGCACCTGCTGCTCGGTCTGGCCCGTCCCACCGGGGAACACCGTGCAGCCCATGGCGTGGGCGCCGCTTTCCATCATCGAGCCGGCCGGCACAAAGTGGTAGGAGAAGCAGTTGTGGATGAGTTCGCCCGAGCGGAAGCCCGCGGCGTACATGGCCCGCGCCATGCGCCAGTAGTCGCGCCGGGTGCCTTCGGGTTCGTAAATGGGGCCCGGGCTGGCGAAAACGCGGGGCATTTGTGCGCCAAAGCCGATGGTGGCAAAACCGCCAAAGGGGGTCTGGCTGCGCAGGGCCTGCTGGCGTTCGAGCAGTTCGTGCTTGCGCGTCACCGGCAGGCGGGCCAGCGCCTCGCGGCTGGTGATGTCGGCGGGATTGACGCCGGCCAGGATGTCAGCAAACGCGGGCGACTGGCTGCGCGCATGTGCCACCTGGGCAGGCAGGGCCTTGAGCAGGGCGGCCTCTCGGTCGGCCGGAGCCCGGTTTTCCAGCGTGTCGTAAAAGGAAGTCATGGCGAAATGGAGTGGGATTTTTCGGGGCTCAGGCAGATCCTGTGCGAGGACGGCCCGGTCGCAGCCGGTCCACCCAGGGAAGAAGGGGGATGGTCAGGCCAGCCAGCGCTTGCGGCGCTTGTAGCTCTTGACGTCCTTGAAGCTCTTGCGCTCACCGCCGCCCACGCCGAGGTAGAACTCCTTCACATCCTCGTTGCTGGCCAGGTCGGAAGAGACGCCGTCCATCACGATGCGGCCCGATTCCATGATGTAGCCATAGTCGGAATACTTCAGGGCCATGTTGGTGTTCTGCTCGGCCAGCAGGAAGGTGACCTTTTCCTTGGTGTTCAGATCCTTGACGATGTTGAACACCTCTTCCACGATCTGCGGCGCCAGGCCCATGGAGGGCTCGTCGAGCAGCACCATGCTGGGGTTGGTCATCAGGGCGCGCCCAATGGCGCACATCTGCTGCTCGCCCCCCGAGGTGTAGGCCGCCTGAGAGGTGCGGCGCGTCTTCAGGCGCGGGAAGTAGTTGTAGACCTTCTCCAGGTTGGCAGCGATCTCCGCCTTGCTCGAGCGCGTGTAGGAGCCGGTGAGAAGGTTCTCCTCGATGGTGAGGTGGGCAAAGCAGTGACGCCCTTCCATCACCTGCACCACACCGCGCTTGACCAGATCGGCGGGGGAGAGGTTCTCGATGCGTTCGCCGCGCAAATCGATGTTGCCCTTGGTGACTTCGCCTCGTTCACCCTTGAGCAGGTTCGAGATGGCGCGCAGCGTGGTGGTCTTGCCGGCGCCATTGCCGCCCAGGATGGCAACGATGCTGCCCTCGGGCACCTGCAGCGAGACACCCTTGAGCACAAGGATCACGTGGTTGTAGATGACCTCGATGCCGTTGACGTTCAGAACGATGTTTTTGGAGTCCATTGTGTTGCCTTCGCTTTGCCAATCGGGAGGGCTGCGGGGCAACCCTTTCGATTGGCGGCTGTAAAAACAGCCGATAAAAACTGGCGCGGCCCAGGCCAGGAACGCCGCGCAAGGGCCGCCCCGCAGCGCTGGCGTTGTCCCCCTTCCGCAGCGCGCAGCGCCTCAGGGGGATGTCCTTAGCTTTGGCAATCGGCCGCGTCGCGGCGTGTCAGCTTCTTGTCGGACATGTACTTTTCAGAACCGGCCTTGATCATGGGCTTGAGAATTTGCTCATCAGCCTGGTACCAGTCAGCACCGATATCCCACGTCTTGCCGTTCCAGGTCTGCACACGGGCCCAGGTCGAACCCATGTGGTCGGCACAGCTCGTGGACAGGGGGCGCATCACGTTGTTGAAGCCCAGGGCGTCCAGCTTCTTCTGGTCGAGGGCGAGGTTTTCCATGCCCCAGCGCACTTGTTCGCCGGTCATGACCTTGCCCTTGCCGAAGCGTTCCTGGGCGCGGCGTACGGCCTCGATACTCAGCATCTGGATGATCACGCCACGGGTGTACAGCACCGAGCCCACTTCGTCCTTGGAACCCGTGCCCTGACCCTTGTCGTGCACGTTCTTGAGGATGTCCTGGATCACCTTGGGCTGCTGGCCCGAGCCGTTGAGGGCCAGGGCGTGGTAGCCCTTGGCGCCTTCGCCCACGTCACGCACATCGGGCTCGGCACCGGCCCACCACACGCCATACATCTTCTCGCGCGGGAAGCCCGTGGCCTGGGCTTCCTTCAGGGCGGTGGAGTTCATGACGCCCCAGCCCCACAGCAGCACGAAGTCGGGGCGGCTCTGGCGCACCTGCAGCCAGGTGGCTTTCTGCTCGACGCCCGGTGCCGTGACAGGCAGCATCTGCAGCTCGAAACCATGCATCTTGGAACGCTCCTGCAGCAGCGGGATGGGCTCCTTGCCGAACGGGCTGTCGTGGTACACCAGTGCAATCTTCTTGCCCTTGAGCTTGTCCATGCCGCCCAGGCCCTTGCCGATGTGCTGGATCAGGATGTCGGCGCCGGTCCAGTAGCTGCCCATCAACGGGAAGTTCCACTTGAAGGCCATGCCGTCCTGCGAGACCGACAGGCCGTAGCCCAGCGTCATCAGTGGGATCTTGTCGGCCGGGGCCTTTTCGGTCAGGGCGAAGGTGATGCCGGTCGATTGCGGGTCGAACAGGGCGACGCCGGGCTTGCTCTTGAGGCGCTCGTAGCACTCCACGCCGCGGTCGGTGGCGTAGCCGGTTTCGCATTCTTCAAAGGTCAGCTTGACGCCGTTGATGCCGCCGTCGCGGGCGTTGATCATTTTGATGTAGTCCTGCTTGCCGTTGGCCCAGGGCGTACCGTTGGGTGCGTAGGGGCCGGTGCGGTAGGACAGCAGCGGGAAGAACTGCTCCTTGGCCTGTGCGATGGCGCTGGTGCTCAGCGACGATGCACCGGCGGCCACGATGGCAGCGGCAATCACGATTTTCGAAAGCTTCATGGATGTCTCCTTTGAATGAAAGTGTTGAAGCACGGGAAAAAACCAGTTGGACAGACAGTTAACGCGGCAATGCACCGTTGACGTATCGGGGATTGCGAGTAAGGGGTTTCCTCAAGGGCTGTGCTCTTAGTGAGGGAACGGCCACAGACGGAGCTTTTGCTTGCCGATGGACCACAGCTTGGCCAGGCCATGGGGCTCGACGATCAAGAACCAGACGATCAGGGCGCCGAAGATCATCAGTTCGGCGTGCGATACAGCGGCCGTGGAAATCTCGAACCCGAACAGGCTTGCCAGCGCCGGGAGGAACTGGTTCAGGAAAATGGGCAGCACCACGATGAAGGTCGCACCAAAGAACGCGCCCATGATGGATCCCATGCCGCCGATGATCACCATGAACAGCAGGCGGAACGAGATTTCCACCGAGAACGCGGCAGGCTCCCAGGAACTCAGGTGCACGAAGGCCCACAGCGCGCCAGCCATGCCGACGATGAAGGAACTGACGGCGAAAGCGCTTAGCTTGGCGTACATGGGACGGATGCCGATCACGGCAGCGGCCACGTCCATGTCGCGGATGGCCATCCACTCGCGGCCGATGGCGCCGCGCACCAGGTTCTTGGCCAGCATGGCCACCACCACCAGCAGGGCCAGGCAGAAGATGTACTTGCTCACGGCGCTGTCGATGGGCATGCCGAAAACCTGCAGGTTGTTCACCGACACCGAACCCGAGTCGGAGTTGTTGGTGAACCACTTGATGCGCAGGAACATCCAGTCACTGAAGAACTGCGCGGCCAGCGTGGCCACGGCCAGGTACAGACCCTTGACGCGCAGGCTGGGCAGACCGAACAGAATGCCGAAGAAGGTGGCGCACAGGCCGCCCAGGATCAGCGCAGGAATCAGCGGCATGCCCGGGAAGCGCACGAAGAAGTTGAAGGCACCGTAAGCACCCACCGCCATGAAGGCGCCGGACCCCAGCGAGATCTGTCCGCAGTAGCCCACGAGGATGTTCACGCCGAGCGCAGCCATCGACATGATGACCAGCGGGATCAGGATGGCGCGGTAAAAATAATCGGTGGCCAGCATGGGCACCACCAGGAAGGCTACGGCCAGCAGCAGGGCGAGGGCAATGCGGTCCTGGGCGATCGGGAAGACCTGCTGGTCCGCCCGGTAGCTGGTCTTGAACTGGCCATTTTCACGGTAGAACATGATTCTTTCCTTCTTATTCTTGTGGGGTCAGACGCGATCGATGATCTTTTCGCCGAACAGACCTTGCGGACGGAACAGCAGGAACACCAGGGCCAGCACATAGGCAAACCAGATTTCGATGCCGCCGCCCACGAAGGGGCCGAGGTACACCTCGGAGAGCTTTTCTCCCACGCCGATGATCAGGCCGCCGATGATGGCGCCGGGCACCGAGGTCAGGCCCCCCAGAATCACCACTGGCAGGGCGCGCAGCGCCACGGTGGTGAGCGAGAACTGCACGCCTAGCTTGGAGCCCCAGATCATCCCGGCCACGAGGGCCACGACACCGGCGACGCACCAGACGATGACCCAGATGCGGTTGAGCGGAATGCCGATGGACTGTGCGGCCTGGTGGTCGTCCGCCACGGCACGCAGGGCGCGACCGGTCTTGGTTTTCTGGAAAAAGATGCTCAGCAGCAACACCAGTGTGGCGGCGATGCCGGCGGCGATCACGTCTTCCTTGTTCACGAGCACACCGCCCTGGAACATGGATTCGAACAGGAACACCGGATCCTTGGGCATGCCCACATCGATCTTGTAGATGTCGCTGCCGAAGATCGTCTGGCCCAGACCTTCGAGGAAGTAGGTGATGCCCAGCGTGGCCATCAGCAGTGTGGCGCCTTCCTGGTTGACCAGGTGGCGCAGCACCAGACGCTCGATCAGCCAGGCGACGGCGAACATGACGATGCCTGCGATCACAAAGGCTGCCAGGTTGGCCAGCACCATGTTGTCGATGCCGGTCCACTTCGGAATCCACTCGGCAAACCGGGCCATGGCCAGCGCTGCGAACAGCACCATGGCCCCCTGAGCGAAGTTGAAAACGCCCGAGGCCTTGTAGATCAGCACGAAGCCGAGGGCCACCAGGGAATACAGCATGCCTGCCATCAGGCCGCCAATCAGAGTTTCAAGAAAGAATGCCATTTGCTTGTCTCCCGCCTTAGTGGCTGGTGCCCAGATAGGCGCGGATCACGTCTTCGTTGTTGCGCACCTCTTCAGGCTCGCCATCGCCGATCTTCTTGCCGTAGTCCAGGACCACGACGCGGTCGGAGATGTCCATCACGACGCCCATGTCGTGCTCGATCAGCACGATGGTGGTGCCGAACTCGTCGTTCACGTCTAGGATGAAGCGGCACATGTCCTGCTTCTCTTCGACGTTCATGCCGGCCATGGGCTCGTCGAGCAGCAGCACCTGGGGCTCCATGGCCAGGGCCCGGCCCAGGTCCACGCGCTTTTGCAGGCCGTAAGGCAATTGACCCACGGGGGTCTTGCGGAAGGCCTGAATTTCGAGGAAGTCGATGATGTGCTCGACCTTTTCGCGGTGCGCGATCTCCTCGCGTTCGGCGGGGCCAATGCGCAGCGCCTGCATGAACAGGTTGCTCTTGATCTTGAGGTTGCGCCCCGACATGATGTTGTCGATCACGCTCATGCCCTTGAACAGCGCCAGGTTCTGGAAGGTGCGGGCCACGCCCATCTCGGCCACCTGGCGCGAGTTCATGTGGTCGAAGGTCTTGCCACGGAAGGTGATGGAGCCCTCCGAGGGTGTGTACACGCCGTTGATGCAGTTGAGCATCGAGCTCTTGCCGGCACCGTTGGGGCCGATGATGGAGCGGATTTCATGCTCTTTCACATTGAAGGAGATGTCGGTCAGGGCCTTCACGCCGCCAAAGCGCAGGCTGATGTTCTTGACGTCCAGGATGACGTCACCAATTTTTTTCTGGGTCATGGGGTGCTTTCCGGTGTCTCAGGCACTGACCTTGGCAGGCGCATGGATCTTGGCGTCGAGAATCTGCAGCGTGGCGCTCACACTGCCCGTGCGGCCATCCTCGAACTTGACCTGGGTTTCGATGAACTGCTCGGTGCGCCCGCCGTAGAGCGCATCGACCAGCACGCCATATTTCTGCGCGATGAAGTTGCGGCGCACTTTGCGGGTGCGGGTCAGCTCGTCGTCATCGGGGTCCAGTTCCTTGTGCAGCACCAGGAAGCGTGCCACCTGCGTGTCCGACATGCCAGGCTCGCCTGCCAGATCGGCATTGACCTGGCCGATGCACTCGGCGATGAGCTGCAGCACCTGGGGCTTGGAGGCCAGGTCCACATAGCCGCCGTAGGGCAGGCCCTGGCGCTCGGCCCAGTTGCCCACGGCCTCGTAGTCGATGTTGATGAAGGCGCAAACCTGGTCGCGGCCATGGCCGAAGCACACGGCTTCCTTGATCTGCGGGAAGAACTTGAGCTTGTTCTCGATGTAGTTGGGCGCGAACATGGCGCCAGCGGTGAGCTTGCCCACGTCCTTGGCGCGGTCGATGATGCGCAGGTGCCCGTCCTGGTCGAGCACGCCGGCATCGCCCGTGTGGAAGTAGCCATTGGCATCGATGACCTCGGCCGTGGCGTCGGGGCGCTTGTAGTACTCCTTGAGCACCGACACACCCTTGACCAGCACTTCGCCGTTGTCGGCGATTTTCAACTCGATGCCGGGTGCAGCCTGGCCCACGGTGTTGAGCTTGACCTGGCCGTTTTTCTGGATGCACACATAGGCGCAGGTCTCGGTCTGGCCGTAGAGCTGCTTCAGGTTGATGCCGATGGAGCGGAAAAAGCGGAACAGGTCCGGGCCGATGGCAGCGCCCGCGGTGTAGGCCACGCGGATGCGCGACAGGCCCATGACGTTGCGCAGCGGGCCGTAGATGGTGATGTCACCCAGGGTGTACATCAGTCGGTCCATCAAACCCACCGGCTTGCCGTCGAGGATGTCCGAGCCCACGCGCCGGGCCAGGTCCATGGCCTTGGCATACATCCAGCGCTTGAAGGGGGCCGCGTCTTCCATGCGGATGGAGACAGAGGTCAGCATGCCTTCAAACACGCGCGGAGGAGCGAAGTAATAGGTCGGGCCGATCTCGCGCAGGTCGATCGAGACGGTGGCAGCCGATTCGGGGCAGTTGATGGTGAAGCCCGCCACCAGCCACTGGGCCAGCGAGAACAGGTGGTCGCCCACCCAGGCCGGTGGCAGGTAGGAGATCACGTTGTCTTTGGGGTTCAGGCCATCGACCTCGACGCCACCCTGCGCGGAGCCAATGAAGCTGGCGTGGGTCTGGCACACACCCTTGGGCTTGCCGGTGGTGCCCGAGGTGTAGAGGATCACCGACACATCGTCGGGCCTGTTCTGTGCCACCTGGGCATCCCAGGCGCCTGCGTGGGTGCGGTCCCATTCGGCACCCAGTTCCTTGAGTTTTTCGGTGCTGATCAGGCCGGGCTGGTCGTATTTGCGCAGGCCGCGCGGGTCGTCATAAATGATGTGTGCCATGCCGGGCACGGTTTCGCGCACTTCCAGCAGCTTGTCGACCTGTTCCTGGTTTTCAGCAAACAGGAACTGGACTTCGGCATCCTCCATCACGAAGGCCATTTCAGAGGCCACGGCATCCTGGTAGAGCGGAATGGGTACGCCGCCAATGCTCTGTACGGCCACCATGCTCATATAGAGGTGGGGACGGTTGTCGCCTACCAGGGCCAGATTCTGACCACGCTGGAAGCCCAGTGCGAGCAAGCCACAAGCCAGATGCCGCACGGTTTCAGCCGTGTCTTTCCAGGTCCATGTCTGCCAGATGCCGTATTCTTTTTCGCGCAGCGCCGCGTCGGTGGGGCGCTCGGCTGCGTGTTTGAGCAGCAGTTGCGGGAACGTGGTCTTCATTCCGGTTCCTATCAGTTGCAAGATGTCCGTCAATCCGGCGGGGGCCGGAAGCGTGGCCCATGGCCACTCAGCTGGTACCCATCGTAAGACCGACTTTGACGTTATCTTGTCTTTACGACGACAATTTAGGGGAAACTCCCGATCGGGTTCGCCCCATCAGCGCAAAAAGCGGCCGTCACGGCTGACCATCGTCAGTTCCACAAAGCGCGAAGCATTGCGCTCCGGGGTCGTGGCCTGGATGTCGAAGCCCCCCAGATCGATTTTCTTGAGGCTCCATGTCGCGTCGATGAATGCGGCGCGCGTCGGGCTCTTTCCCGCGCGCTGCAATGCTTCAATGAACACCCGGGCGTTGATGTACCCCTCCAGGGCCAGGTGCGAGGGCTCGACCGGGGTTTCCAGCATCTTGAGTGCCTGCTGGAAGTCCCGCACCACCGGGGTGATCACATTGGTGGGCAATGGCACCACCTGCGAGATCGCCATGCCTGTGGCATTCGCGCCCAGCGCCTTGACGTTGGCCGAAGTGCCCAGTACCGACAGCGCGTACAGCGAAACGCCCTGGCGCAAGGCACGGAACGCCTTGACGAACTCCAGTGCAGGTTTGCCCGCCAGACCGATCAGCACGGCCTCGGGATTGCTGTCGGCGAGCTTGCGGGCGGCGCTGCCCGCGTCGGAGGCATCGTTCTCCACCGTGGCCGTGATGGCACTGGGCAGTTTGGCGTTCTCCATGGCCAGCTGCGCGCCTGCGAACACTTCCTTGCCGAAAGTGTTGTTCTGGTAGACCACGGAAATGCGGCGGATGCCGATCGTTGCCAGGTGTTGCACGGCCTTCTCGGCCTCTTCGGCGTAACTGGCGCGAATATTGAAAATATTGCGCGCACCCGGAACGCGGCTGAGCTGTCCGCCCGTGAACGGGGCGAAGAAAGGGATGCCGGATTCGAGTACCTTGGGCAGCATGGCCTGAACCATCGGCGTGCCCATGCAGTTGAAGAGGGCGAAGCAATCCTTGTCGGCCAGGAATTTGTCCACATTGGCCAGTGCGCGCGGGATGTCATAGCCGTCGTCCTGGACTTCGAGCTCGATCTTTCGGCCGTTGACACCGCCCCGGGCATTGACCACGGCAAATGCCGCCTTGGCACCCTGGTGCATGGCCGTGCCCAGGTCGCCCAGCGGGCCGCTCAGGGCGGTGGACTGGCAGATCTTCAGCGGCGCTTCCTGGGCGCGCAGAGCGGGCGCCATGCCCAGCCAGGGCAGCGCGACAGCGCTGGCCAGCAGGCGCCGGCGAGCCAGCAGGACAGGGGGGCGCAAGGGTTGGGTGTGCAGGGATTTCATGGTGCTAACTCCTGAAAGGGGGGCGGGTGGCGCCCAGTCGGCCGCATCATCCGGCGGCAATTGGAATTTTTTTGTCTTTACAACGACAATTTGGGTCATGGTATTCCCGAACCGCCTGCGTGTGAAACCCTGAGGGTTCACCATGGACAGGGGCGGAGGCGCTGTATGTCTATCCTGTACCAAGCCAGCCGCCGGTTTTTTAACGACAATCAGGCGGCAGGGGGCCATCGGCCCCAGTTGAAACCCCGCACGGCCAGCACGGCATGAACCAGGACCTGTCATTGCACCACCGCCGCCGCCAGCCCACGCCTGATGAACTGGCCGGCATTCCCTGGCTGCCATTGCTCCAGCCCGTCGAGCGTGAGCGTGCCGTGGCCGCCCTGCTGGTGGGCGATGCCCGCGCGGGCGACTACGTCTGCCGCATCGGCCGGCCCGTCACCTACTGGTTTGGCGTCATCGAAGGCCTGCTCAAGATGAGCAACGACAATGCCGACGGCGGCACGATGACCTTTGCCGGCCTGCCTCCCGGCGGATGGTTTGGCGAGGGCACGGCGCTCAAGCGCGAGCCCTACCGCTACAACATCCAGGCGCTGCGCAAGAGCGTGGTGGCCGGGTTGCCCATCGACAGCTTTCATTGGCTGCTGGACCACTCCATCGGTTTCAACCGCTTTGTCATGTACCAGCTCAACGAGCGCCTGGGCCAGTTCATCGCAGCGCGCGAGATTGACCGCCTGAACAACCCCGACGCCCGCGTGGCGCGCAGCCTGGCGGTGCTGTTCAACTCGGCCCTGTACCCGGGCGTGGGCGAGGTGCTGCGCATCACCCAGCAGGAGCTGGCCTACCTCGTGGGGCTGTCGCGCCAGCGGGTGAACGAAGCACTGACCGCCCTGGAGGCCCAGGGCACCATCCGTGTCGAATACGGCGGCCTGCGGGTGTTGAACCTGGCAGCGCTGCGATCGAGCGTGATGCACTAGGGTAGAGTGCGGAGTTTGAGTGAAAAGTGCCTTTGAGGCTTATTGGTAAAACGCTTGCAGCTATTGTTTTTGATGAATTTCAGGTGTGGATAGACTGTCTGCAACGGGTGTTCACCGCATCAACAGGGAAGGGCGGTTATGGCAAAGACGCATATTTTTCGCCGCCAGCGCGCGGCCGGGGGCGCTGCTTTGGCGGGTGTCCTCCTGGCGGCGTGCGCCGCCGGCTCGCCGCCCGCCGGTTTGGGAGAACAGCTGGTGGCTGTCACGGCGCAGCATGAACTGATCGTGTTCCATGCCGGTGAGCCCCGGCGCATCGTGGAGCGGCGGCCTGTGACCGGTCTGGCGGCGGACGAGCAGATCGTCGGCATCGACTACCGGGTGGCGCGGGGCGTGCTGTACGCGCTGTCACAGGCGGGCCGCCTCTACACCCTGGATGTCCCTTCCGGCGCGTTGCGCCCGGTGGGCACGGCGCCCTTGGCCGTACCCCTGCAGGGCACGGTGTTCGGCTTCGACTTCAATCCGGCTGCCGACCGCATTCGTGTGGTCTCCAGCGCCGGGCAGAACCTGCGCCTGCACCCCGATACCGGCGCGGTGGTGGATGGCGATGCCGCCATCGAGGGCGTGCAGCCCGACCCCGTGCTGCGCTTCGCCTGGAGCGATGTGAACACGGGGCGCACTGCCGACATTGCCGCCGCTGCCTACACCTACAACGCCAAGGACGACAAGCTCACCACCAACTACGCCATCGATCGCGCGCTGGGGGCGCTGGTCATGCAGGGCTCGCGCGAAGGCGCCACGCCGGTCGTTTCGCCCAATTCCGGGCAGTTGCGCACCGTGGGCCCGCTGGGCCTGGGGCCGCTGGCCGATGTGTCGTTCGATATTGCCGACGTGAGCAACACCGCCCTGCTGGCAGCCAGCACCGCCGCCGATCCGCGCACGCGCCTGTTCAGCGTGGATCTGGAAACAGGCCGCGCCATGCCGCTGGGCGTGGTCGGCGACGGCAGCCCGCTGCGGGGCCTGGCCATCGCGCCATGATGGCTGTGGCTTGGTTTCTGCGGGGCAGGCGCGCGGTGCTGGCGCTGCCGGCGCTGTGTCTGGGCTGCGCTGCCTGGGCCGCCAGTGTGCAGGTGGACGTGCAGGATGCCGCAGGCCAGCCCCTGGGCGGTGCCGTGGTGTTTCTGGAGTCCGCCGAGGCTCGGCGCCTGGTCAAGCCCCTGGCGGAGCAGGAGATGTCGCAGGAGAACAAGCAGTTCGTCCCGGAGGTGCGGGTGCTGACCGTGGGCACCGAGCTGCGCTTTCCCAACCGCGACACGGTGCGCCACCATGTGTATTCGTTCTCGCCCGCCAAGAAGTTCGAGCTCAAGCTCTACACCGGCACGCCAGCCACCCCGGTGCGGTTCGACCAGCCTGGCGTGGTGGTGCTGGGCTGCAACATCCATGACCAGATGGTGGGCTGGATTCTGGTACTTGAAACGCCCTATTTTGCGCAGACCCCGGCCACGGCGGGCAAGGCGTCCATGGGCGAGGTTCCTCCGGGCCGCTACCGGCTGCGCACCTGGCACCCCCGCCTGCCGGTGGGTGCGCCCGCGCAGGAGCAGGATCTGACCGTGGCGGCCGGCGGTGCCTTGGCCACGGTGCGCATGACGGGGCTGGTGCCTTGAGTCCGCGCCCGATCCGGCACAGCCTGATCCTGCGGCTCGTCGGGGTGTCGCTGCTGTTGCTCCTGATCGTGCAGGTGGCCGGTTTCGCCGTGGTGAACCGCAGCATCGACCGCAATGCGCGCCTGCAGATTGCGCGCGAACTCGATACCGACGAGCGCGTCTGGCATCGACTGCTGGAACAGAACGCCGAACGCCTGCGCCAGGGGTCGGCGCTGCTGGCGGCCGACTACGGTTTTCGCTCGGCGGTCAGTTCGGGCGATGAGGAGACCATCCAGTCGGCCCTGGAGAACCACGGTGCCCGCATCGGCGCGGCGGCCACGGCGCTGCTCGATACGCAACAGGCCTTGCGTGCGGTCAGTCTGGCCGAGGGGATGCAGCAGATGCCCGGCGCCCTCGCGCCGGTAGCGCAGGCCCTCGCGACCCAGCCCCAGAGCAGCGTGGTGGCGGTTTTGGAGGGGCGGCCCTTTCAGTTCGTCATGGTGCCGCTCAAAGCGCCCGTGGTGATTGGCTGGGTGCTCATGGGCTTTCCCGTCGGGCAGCCACTGGCCGACGAAATGCGCCAGCTGCTGGCGGTGGAGGTGGCAGTGCGGGTGCGGGCCGCCGATGGCAGCGTGGCGGTGCCGGTCAGCACCCTGCCTGCCACGGCAATGGTTTCGTTGCGCCAGCCGGGCGGGCCGCAGGGGGAGCTGCAGACGGAATCCGGCACGCTGCTGGTCCGCACCAGCCCCTTGAACGCCATCGGGGGCGAGGTGCAGGTGTTGCTGCTGCGCTCGGTGGACGCGGTGGTGGCGCCCTACCGGCAACTGCAGTTCCTGCTGGCCACCATCACCGGGGGCGGGGTGTTGCTGGTGGCGCTGGGCAGCGGCGCGATGGCCCGGCGCGTGACCACGCCCTTGCGCTCACTGCTGACGGCCACGCGGCGCCTCGCCAGCGGCGACTACAGCGTGCCCATGGAGCACACGGCGCGGGTCGATGAAATTGGCGATCTGGCGCGCTCGTTTGACCACATGCGCCTGGATATTGCGCGCCAGCAGGCCAAGGTGCGCGACCTGGCCTACCGCGACCGCCTCACCGGCCTGCCCAACCGCGAGCGCTTTCGCACGGCGTTGATGCAGGCCATCAACACGCACCGTAGCCCGCCCCGGCCGCTGGCGGTGCTGCTGCTCGACCTGGACCGCTTCAAGCATGTCAACGACGTGCTCGGCTACGCCTTTGGCGACCGCCTGCTGCAGGCCGTGGCCGGGCGCCTGCGCCCCCATGTGCACGCACCGGGCGACCTGGTGGCACGGGTCGGGGGCAATGAATTCGCCCTGCTGCTGCACGACACCGATGGCCCCCAGGCCCTGGAGGTGGCCCAGGGCATTGCCCGTTCCTTCGAAATGCCGCTGGAGTTCGACGACCAGACGGTGGACCTGAGCGCCGGTATCGGCATTGCCTGCTGGCCGGGCGATGCCCAGGACGCCGACGCCCTGCTCAACCGCGCCGAGATTGCCATGTACGCCGCCAAGCGCAAGCTCAGTGTGGCGCTGCTGTACGACCCGGCGCTGGACTCGGCGAGCGCGCAGACCCTGACGCTGCTGGGCGACCTGCGCCGCGCCGTCGAGCGGGACGAGCTGCGCCTGTACCTGCAGCCCAAGGTGGCGCTGCACGGCCAGCCAGGGCTTGCGGCCGAGGCGCTGGTGCGCTGGCAGCATCCGCAGCGCGGCCTGGTGCCGCCGATGGAGTTCATTCCCTTCGCCGAGCAGACCGGCTTCGTGCGCCAGCTCACGCTCTGGATCTTCGAGGCGGTGGCCCGCCTGCTGGCCGACGAGCGCGTGCGGCCGCTGGGGCTGCGCGTGTCGGTCAACCTGTCCACGCGCGACCTGCTCGACCCCGAGCTGTGTACCCGCCTGGAAGCCCTCCTGGCACGCCACGGCGTGCAGGCCGGGAGCTTCTGCCTGGAGATCACCGAAAGCGCCATCATGGACGATCCGCAGCGCGCCGAGGCCATGCTCAACCGCCTGTCGCAGCAGGGCTTCAAGCTCTCCATCGACGACTTCGGCACGGGGTACTCGTCGCTGGCCTACCTGCGGCGCTTGCCGGTGCAGGAGCTGAAGATCGACAAATCCTTCGTGATGGGCATGCAGACGGGTGAGGGCGACGCCATGATCGTGCGCTCCACCATCGACCTGGCGCACAATCTGGGCTTGAGCGTGGTGGCCGAAGGCGTGGAAAATGCCGACATCCTGGAGCGACTGCGCATGCTGGCCTGCGACGAAGCGCAGGGTTACCACATCAGCCGGCCGCTCCCGGTGGACGACTTTCTGGCCTGGCACCGCCGACCGGACTGACCTTTACGTCGCCGGGTTCCCCGCCCGCGCCCTTCTTGCAAGCCCACCGACACCATGCCTTCCAGCAACCGTCCGCCCGCCGCGCCGCCCGCACCCGCTGCTCCCCGCCGCCTGACCCTGCGCCGCCCGGCGGCCCCGGCCGCCGCGCCAGCCGCTGCTCCCGCCTTCCGGCCTGCTGCCGCCGCACCGCGTTCCGCGCCCGCAGCGCCACGCCCGCAGCGCGCCGCGCCGCCGGCCGCGCCGGCCGCAGGAGAGGGCGCCACGCGCTTGAACAAGCGCCTGGCCGAACTCGGCCTGTGCTCGCGCCGCGAGGCCGACGACTGGATTGCACGCGGCTGGGTCTATGTCAACGGCCAGGTGGCGGAAATGGGCGTCAAGGTCACGCCGCAAGACCGCGTCACCGTCGAGCGCGCAGCGCAGCGCCAGCAGGACAGCCAGGTCACCATCCTGCTGAACAAGCCCATCGGATATGTTTCGGGCCAGGCCGAAGACGGGCACCAGCCGGCCGTGGCGCTGATCAACCCGCGCACGCACTGGCGCGAAGACCCGAGCGGCCTGCGCTTCACGCCACCGCACCTGCGCGGCCTGGCGCCGGCCGGGCGGCTCGACATCGACTCGGTGGGCCTGCTGGTGCTCACGCAGGACGGGCGCGTGGCGCGGCAGATCATTGGCGAAGACTCGGTCATGGACAAGGAATACCTCGTGCGCGTGGTGTACCAGGGGCCGGGTCCGGTGCGCGCCGTGGCGCCGGGGGCACGCCCCGAGCCCTTGCAGGAAATTGACGAGCACGACCCCGTCAGCACCAACGTGCAGGCCGTTTTTCCGCACGAACTGCTCGAACGCCTGCGCCACGGTCTGAGCCTGGACGGCCAGCCACTGAAACCCGCCAAGGTGGAATGGCAAAACCCCGAGCAACTGCGCTTCGTGCTGACCGAGGGCAAGAAGCGCCAGATTCGCCGCATGTGCGAGCAGGTGGGCCTGAAGGTGGTGGGCTTGAAACGCATCCGTATCGGCCGTGTCACACTGGGCAACCTGCCCGTGGGGCAGTGGCGCTACCTGGGCGCGCACGAACGCTTCTGAGCGCGGGCGCAACGGGGGTAGCGCCCGGTCCCCTTTTTCCGGAGCATTCATGGCACCCACTACACCCCCCCCATCGGGCAAGACGGCACGCGCCGCCAAGGCGGCCCTGGGCCAGTTGCGCGCCACCGATCTGCGGGGCGCGGCGCGCCTGGCCACCCAGGCCACGGCGGGTGTGGCACGCATCGCCGAGGGCGTGCACCAGTCGGTGCTCAGCACCATGGGCCTGCCCGGTGGGGCCGAGCCCGGCCGCACGCGCGGGCTGACCGGCATGGTTTACCAAGGCATTCATGGCGTGACACGGCTGGTCGATGCCGGGCTGCAGGCCGCGTTGCTGCGGCTCGAACCCTTTCTGGATCGCGGAATGGCCGGGCGGGATGCCGCCACGCCCCCGGCCGAGCGCGAGGCGGTGCTGTCGGCCCTGAACGGCGTCATGGGCGACCGCCTGGCCCAGGACGCCAACCCGCTGGCCATCGCCATGGAACTGCGCCAGAACGGCCGCCCGCTCGACCTGGCCGCGCTGGGCGCCTCGGGCGCTGCCACGGGCAAGCTGCTGCTGCTGGTGCATGGCCTGTGCATGAACGACCTGCAATGGCAGCGCGAGGGCCACGACCATGGCGCGCACCTGGCCCAAGCGCTGGGCTACACCCCGGTCTATGTGCGTTACAACACGGGGCAGCACACCTCGTTGAACGGGCGCGCGCTGGCCGACCACATCGAGGCTCTGCTGGCTGCCTGGCCGGTGCCCGTGCAGGAGTTCAGCGTGCTGGTGCACAGCATGGGCGGGCTGGTGGTGCGCGGCGCTTGCCATTTTGGAGCGCAGGCGGGCCACCAGTGGCCTGCGCAACTGCGCCGCATTGTCTTTCTGGGCACACCGCACCATGGGGCGCCGCTGGAGCGCGCAGGCAACTGGGTGGATGTGCTGCTGGGCAGCACGCCCTACAGCCGTCCATTCGCCCGGCTGGGGCAGTTGCGCAGTGCGGGCATCACCGACCTGCGCTACGGCCATGTGCTCGATGCCGACTGGCAGGGCCGTGACCGCTTCCGCCGCAGCCCCGACAAGCGCACCCCGCTGCCCTTGCCTGCCGGGGTGGAATGCTTCACGGTGGCGGCCACCCTGTCGGCCCGCAACAAACCGGTGGCCGAGTGTCTGGTGGGCGATGGGCTGGTCCCCTTGCACAGTGCCCTGGGGGTGCATGAGGACCCGGCGCGTTGCCTCGACTTTCCCCGCGCCCGCCGCCATGTGGTTTACCGCCTGGGGCACCTGGCCCTGCTCAGCGATGCCGGTGTGGCACGCCAGCTCGTGAAATGGCTGGGGCAGCCGTTGGCCGGCTGAACCGACCGGGCCGGCGGGAGCGCCGTCCGTCCCTTTTTTTGGCGCGGCCATGTCTTGGGGATGCACGATGTTGCTACCATCCCATCCTGAAACGACGTGTAACAAGGAGAAACTCGTGAGCGACCGCAAGTACCGTCTGGTAACCCGCAGTGATTTTGATGGCTTGGTGTGCGCCGTGCTCCTCAACGAGCTGGATCTGATTGACGACATCCTGTTCGTCCACCCCAAGGACATGCAGGACGGCAAGATCGAGATCACCGAGCGCGATATCACCACCAACCTGCCCTATGTGCCGGGCGCCCACCTGGTGTTCGATCACCACGAGTCTGAAACGGTGCGCAATTCGGGCCGGCGCGATGTGAACCACATCATCGAGGCGCATGCCCCCTCGGCGGCGCGCGTGGTCTACAACCACTATGGCGGCAAAGCCACCTTCCCGCGCGTCACCGACGAGATGATGGCGGCGGTGGACCAGGCCGACTCGGCCCAGTATTCGCGCGAGGACATTCTCAACCCCCAGGGTTGGGTGCTGCTCAACTACCTGATGGATTCGCGCACCGGCCTGGGCCGGTTCAAGGAGTTCCGCATCAGCAACTACGCGCTGATGATGGACCTCATCAAATATTGCCGCGACCACACGATCGAGGAAATTCTGGCGCTGCCCGATGTGCAGGAGCGCGTGGCGCTGTACCACGACCACGCTGCCAAGGCCAAGGCGCAGATCCTGAACTGCGCCATCCAGATCGGCAATCTGGTGGTGCTTGACCTGCGGCCCGAGGAAACCATCTGGGCCACCAACCGTTTCATGATCTATGCGCTGTTTCCCACCGCCAACATCTCCATCCACGTGATGTGGGGGTTGCAGAAGCAGAACACGGTGCTGGCCACGGGCAAGTCCATCCTGGACCGCAGCAGCAAGACCCATGTGGGCAACCTGATGCTCGAGTTCGGCGGCGGCGGCCACGCAGCCGCCGGCACCTGCCAGATTGCCAACGAGAAAGCCGACGGGATGCTGCAAATGCTGGTGCAGCGCATCACGGCAGAGGGCTAGCCCCCTGATCGGCTGCTCCGCTTTCCCCTTCTCTGGCATTGCTGCGCGATCCCGAAGAGGCAAGCCACCAGCGCAACGGGCAGTGGGCATATTTCAATAAAAATGGCCTCCAGCGCTTATCCAGCAAGCGCGAGTGGCTATCATTTTTAATGCCGTTGTCGCGCGGGTTCTGGCACGGCGCAGGGTTGAAACCCGCCCAATCGCCCCTAAATGCACGCCTGCGGGCGCGACCGCTCCCTCCTTGGGGGTGCAGGCCGCGCCTCCGGCCCTTTTTCTGCATCGAATGTGTCCCTAAGAACCCCTATGAGCAAACAAACCCTTTCCTTCCAGGCCGAAGTGGCCCAGCTGCTGCACCTGGTCACGCATTCGCTGTACTCCAACCAGGAAATTTTCCTGCGCGAGCTGATCTCCAACGCCTCCGACGCCTGCGACAAGCTGCGCTTCGAGGCACTGAACAACAACGCGCTGTACGAAGACGCGCCCAACCTTGAAGTGCGCGTGAGCTTCGACAAGGACGCCAAGACGCTCACCATCCAGGACAACGGCATCGGCATGAGCGCGCAGGAGGCCATCGACCACCTGGGCACCATCGCCAAGAGCGGCACCAAGGACTTCATGGGCAAGCTCACGGGCGACCAGAAGGCGGACGCCCAGCTCATCGGCCAGTTCGGCGTGGGCTTCTACTCGGGCTTCATCGTGGCCGACAAGATCACCGTCGAATCGCGCCGCGCGGGCCTGAAGGCCGACGAGGGCGTGCGCTGGGTCAGCGGCGGCGCCGGTGACTTCGAGGTGGAAACCATCACCCGCCCCGCGCGCGGCACCAGCGTCATCCTGCACCTGCGCGACGACGCCTCGGAATACCTCAACGCCTGGAAGCTCAAGCAGGTGATCGGCAAGTACTCCGACCACATCAGCCTGCCCATCCTCATGGAAAAAGAGGAGTGGAAAGAAGGCGAGAAGGAAGGCGAACCCGGCGGCATGGTCAAGACCGGTGAATGGGAAACCGTCAACAAAGCCAGCGCTCTGTGGACGCGCCCCAAGAAGGACATCACCGAAGAGCAGTACCAGGAGTTCTACAAGGCCATCAGCCACGATTACGAGAACCCGCTGACCTGGGCGCACAACCGCGTGGAAGGCAACACCGAGTACACGCAGCTGCTCTACATCCCCGCCAAGGCGCCGTTCGACCTGTGGAACCGCGACAAAAAGGCCGGCGTGAAGCTCTACGTCAAGCGCGTCTTCATCATGGACGACGCCGAGGCGCTGATGCCCAGCTACCTGCGCTTCGTCAAGGGCGTGATCGACTCCAGCGACCTGCCGCTCAACGTCAGCCGCGAGCTGCTGCAGGAAAGCCGCGATGTGCGCTCCATCCGCGAAGGCAGCACCAAGCGCGTGCTCTCCATGCTGGAAGACCTGGCCAAGCACGACAAGCACACCGCGGGCGAAGGCGCTGATGGCGTCACGGACGTGGTGGACGCCGACGACAAGGCCAAGGAAGGCAAGTACACCGCCTTCTACGCCGAGTTCGGCGCCGTGCTGAAAGAAGGCCTGGGCGAAGACTTCGGCAACCGCGAGCGCCTGGCCAAGCTGCTGCGCTTCGCCAGCACCACCAGCGACAGCGTGAGCGTGGGCTTTGCCGACTACAAGGCGCGCATGAAGGAAGGCCAGGAGGCCATCTACTACATCACCGCCGACAGCCTGGCGGCGGCCAAGAACAGCCCGCAGCTCGAAGTCTTCAAGAAGAAGGGCATCGAAGTGCTCCTGATGACCGACCGCGTGGACGAGTGGGCGCTGAACTACCTGCACGACTTTGACGGCACGCCGCTGCAAAGCGTGGCCAAGGGCGCCGTGGACCTGGGCAAGCTGCAGGACGAGGCCGAAAAGAAGGCTGCCGAAGAGGCTGCCGAAGCCTTCAAGCCGGTGCTCGCCAAGCTCAAGGAAGCCCTCAAGGACAAGGCCGAGGATGTGCGCGTGACCACCCGCCTGGTCGACTCGCCCGCCTGCCTGGTGGTGCAGGACGACGGCATGAGCACGCAGCTCGCCCGCATGCTCAAGCAGGCCGGCCAGAAGGCCCCCGAGACCAAACCCGTGCTGGAGGTGAACGCCGAGCACCCGCTGGTGAAGAAGCTCGATGGCAGTGTGCACTTCCACGACCTGGCCCACATCCTGTTCGACCAGGCCCTGCTGGCCGAAGGTGGCTTGCCGGAAGACCCCGCCGCCTACGTCAAGCGGGTGAACGCGCTGCTGGTGTGATGGTAGCGAAAATAGCTTGAAGCGATCGTCAGACAAGCGCTAAAAGCTATTGAATAAATAGCAAAACAATCCCGGTAGAGCCTTGGCTTTGCCGGGATTTTTGTTGGGGTGATGAAGCCGCTGCATCCGGGGCAACCCGTGGATCCCTCCGGCATCCATCTGCGGCTTGGCGGTGTCTTCACCTGCTGCGCGTGGGGGCCGGGTGTGGATACCAGCGCGCTCCTGACCGGGTTGGGCGATGATGCGTACATTGCGTCACCCACGGTCTTGCCTGACGGGCCAGCCCGAACCCTATGCGCCCTGTTCTCTGGATTGGTGTCGTCTACAACGCCGCCATTGCACTCATGCTCATGTTCCCATCGACGCTGGGCGCCATGGCAGCGCTTCCACCGATCGGGTCCGATTTCTATCGCTGGATGCTGACGTACTTCGTCGTGCTCTTCAGTGCAACGTACGCCTGGCTGGCGCTGTCTCCCACGATTTCTCGGTCCCTTATCGCGCTGGCCGCCATCGGAAAGACGCGTGCGTTCCTCATTGCATTGCTGAGCCTGCTTCGCGGGGACATCCCGCTCAAAGCCTTTGGTGTCTCCGTCGGAGACCTGGGCTTTGCCATCTACTTCCTCTACTGGCTTCGATCAACTGCAGGGGTGCCGCCCAAGGCATAGGCAGCCGGGGAATCGGCGAAATGGGCCGGCTTTGCGCGGTAGCCCCTGCCGTCCGCAAGCCAGAAATTCCATTGGTGCCCACCGGCCTCGTCAGCAGGCCAGCGGATGGTCAGGCGCGCTGTTCGCGGGCCTGGGGCAGGATGCGGGCATGCACCATGTCGCGCTCGGTCGGGTGGGCGCTGATGAGTTCCAGCAGGGCGCCTGCGGGCAACTCCATGGACTTGCGCCGGTCTTTCTTGACCGGAATGGTGCGCCAGCCTGAAAGCACCATCCAGTTCCACAGATCACGCGGAATCGGCTGGTTGACCGCCATCTTCACATCTTTGCGGATGATGAACGCGCCCACGGGCGGCACAGGACCGGCCGGCGGCGCGCGGCGCTGCTGGCGGATGGAAAAGACGGTGCGCAGAAGATCTTTCATGGGCGGATGCCGACCGTTGCAGCGCCAGGGAAAAAGCGCCCCACGGTCAGTTATGTTAAACAGTGGTATTCACATATCAATCCGATGTACTGGGCGATACTACCGCCGTTGCCCATGGGTTGTCGCCCTCCATCGAATTTCAACAGCCCTTCCCCATGGTCCGTTCCAAAAGCGCCTCGGTGTCCGCCAAACCCGAGCCGCAGCACAATCATCTTCTGGCGGCCTTGTCGCCGGACGTTCAAGGCCGTCTGTTTCCGCACCTGGAACTAGTTCCGCTGCCGTTGCGCGCGGTTTTGTATGAATCGCGGCGCGCGATGCGCCATGTCTACTTTCCCACCGATTCGATCGTCTCCATGCAGTATCTGATGGAGAACGGGGCGTCCACCGCGATCTCGGTGGTGGGCAACGAGGGCCTGCTCGGCATCACCCTGTTTCTGGGCGGCGAGAGCACACCGAGCCGCTCGGTGGTGCAGAGCGCCGGGTACGCCTACCGACTCCCCAGGACGCGGGTGAAGGAGGAGTTCAACCGCCACGGCCAGTTGCTCATACTGATGCTGCGTTACACGCAGGCCCTGATCACGCAAATCTCGCAGACCGCCGTGTGCAACCGGCACCATTCGATCGACCAGCAGCTCTGCCGCTGGCTCCTGCTGTCGATGGATCGCCTGTCCAACAACCACCTGACGATGACACAGGAGTTCATCGGCAACATGCTCGGCGTGCGCCGCGAAGGCGTCACCCAGGCCGCGCTGAAACTGCAGCAGCTCGGCGTGATCTCCTATTCGCGCGGATTGATCAAGGTGCTGGACCGGCCGAAACTGGAAAAGCTGAGCTGCGAGTGCTACAGCGTGGTCAAGAAAGAAACCGAACTGCTGCTGAACTACATGCCGCAGCGCCAGGTCATCAAGAACCCCGACGCCATCCCCACGGCGAAACTGGAAACCGCATAGGCGGTGCCACGGCCCCCTTGCGCCTCAACCGGGGCCATTCCATGGCACGGAGTTAGCGCAAAGGCAATGGGCTGGCAAGGCCTGCAAGCAACCCGATGGCATAGAGCAAGAGAGCCACACCCGCCAGGAGATAGAGCGCAAACATGCTCCAGAAGGCACCGGGCTGGTCCTGCCGATGGAACTCCAGGCGGCCTTTGAAGCCGTTGGAACCACAGGGCAGCCAGCCACGGGAAAGGCTCTGGTAATCAACGATCAGCAAGCCCATGCCGAACGCGAGAAAAAGCAAACCTTGGAAGATGCTCATCGTTGGATTTCCGATTTCCAGCACAGGCCTGAAGATTCCATTCAGGGGGATACCCAAGGGGCGGCGCTCAGCACGGCCACTCCAGTGGATGGGCTTTTTCTAACCTGAAGCGCAGGCTTGGTCAAGCTGCCGGGGCTTCCGGGCGGAGTCTGTCGCTGGACGCCTCTTCAAGACGTCCATGGCGGCAGCCTTCAACCCACCAGCGGCTCCTCCTGCATCGCCTCGATCTGCTCGTGCAGCATGTCCACCTGCCCGCGCCAGTAGTCGCTGCTGCCGAACCAGGGGAAGTTGATGGGGAAGATCGGGTCTTCCCAGCGCCGGGCCAGCCAGGCGCTGTAGTGGATCAGGCGCAGGGTGCGCAGCGGCTCGATGAGGGCCAGCTCGCGCCGGTCGAACGTGCGGAACTGTTCGTAGCCGTCGAGCAGGGCGCCGAGCTGGTGGGTGCGCTGGCGCCGGTCGCCTGACAGCAGCATCCACAGGTCCTGCACGGCCGGGCCCATGCGGGCGTCGTCCAGGTCGACAAAATGTGGGCCGCCACGGCCCCATTCGTCGAGCGGCGTCCACAGGATGTTGCCGGGGTGGCAGTCGCCGTGCAGGCGCAGCAGCGTGGCTTTTTTTAGATCAAATCGGCCTGCAGCGCTTTCTGGTTGTGCGTTAGAAGCTATTAAATCAAGAGCGGTATTGCAGGCGTCGCGCCAGGCCGACTGCACGTCCAGCGGGATCAGGTTGTGCTCCAGCAGCCAGTCGCGCGGTTCGGTGCCGAACTGTGGCAGATCGAGCGTGGGCCGTGCAGCGAAGGGGCGGGCGGCGCCCACGGTGTGGATGCGTGCGAGGAAGCGGCCGATCCATTCGAGCACTTCGAAGTCGTCCAGCTCGGGCTGGCGGCCGCCGCGCCAGGGGCTGACCGAGAACTGGAAGCCGCCGTGCGGGTGCAGCGTGCGGCCCTCCAGCACCAGCGGGCCCACGGCGGGCACCTCGGCGGCCATCAGTTCGGCGGCGAAGGCGTGTTCTTCCAGAATCTGCGCCTCGCTCCAGCGCTCCGGGCGGTAGAACTTGGCCACCACGCGGCTGCCGTCTTCCAGGGTGACCTGGTACACGCGGTTCTCATACGATGACAGGGCCATCAGCCGCCCGTCGCCGTACAGGCCCACGCTGGCCAGCGCGTCGAGCACCACGTCGGGTGTCAGCGTGGCGAAGGGGTGCAATGGCGAGGCGTCGGGAATAGAGTGCATCCACTCATTCTCGCTGGTCCGCTGCGCCCGAGCCATGCCATACTTTTGACGGGTGGTTACAAATTTTGTTCTCAGACAAGGGGCGTGCATGGCGTTGAGCATCAAAACCAAGATATGGCTGCCGGCCATTGCCGTGAGTGTCGGGCTGGTACTCATGTCGGTCGGCTCGGCGGTGCGCACGGTGCAGTCGCAGGCCATCACGGTCAAAGAGCAATCTGATCAGCAAGGCAAGCTGGAGCTGGCGTCGCGCTGGCGCGGTCTGGTCGAGGCGCAGGCTTTGCGCACGCTGGGTGCGGCGCTGGCGGCCGATGAGGCTTCGGCGTCGCTGTTGCAGGGGGGGCAGGAGCAGGCCCAGCAGGAGCTGGCGCAGGTGCAGTCCGCACTGAGTGCTCTGCTCTCCGACAGCCAGGAGCGTGCCGCGCTGGACGCCGCCAGCGCCCGGGCGCTGGCGCTGAAGGCTTCGCTGGAGGCGGCGCAAAAGCTCAAGGCCGGGGGCGATGCAGCGGCGTTGCAGGCGCACATTCGGGACGACACCCAGGGCAAGCTCGCGGCCCTGCAGGCGGCACAACAAGACATGGTGCGCCTGACCGAGCGGGGCGCCACCGAGCTGCGCGACAAGGCGGGCACCGAGCGGCTCAAAACCGTGTGGGGGGTGGCGGGCATCATGGCCATCATCATTGCGGCCGTGTGCATCGGCACCCGGCTGGTGCAGCGCAGCGTGACCGAACCTTTGGCCGACATCGTTCAGGTGGCGCGCTCCATTGGCGAGGGCGACCTGACGGTGCGCATCGGCACCGACCGCCAGGACGAAATGGGCGAGGTGCTGCGCGCACTGGCGCACATGTCGCAATCGCTGGCGGAACTGGTGGGGCAGGTGCAGCGCTCGGCGGGCAGCATCGGTACGGCCAGCGTTGAAATTGCCCATGGCAACCACGACCTGTCCAGCCGCACGGAGGCCACCGCCGCCCACCTGCAGCGTGCATCGTCCACGCTGGACCACTTGAGCGGCGCGGTGGGGCAGTCGGCCGCTTCGGCCCGCGAGGCCAATGCGCTGGCGGCTTCGGCCTTCACCGTGGCGCAAAGCGGCGGCCAGTCGGTCAGCGAGGTGGTGCACACCATGCAGCGCATCGACCACTCGTCCAAGAAGATCGTGGACATCATTGCCGTGATCGATGGCATTGCGTTCCAGACCAACATCCTGGCGCTGAATGCCGCCGTGGAAGCCGCCCGCGCCGGTGAGCAGGGGCGCGGTTTTGCGGTGGTGGCCAGCGAGGTGCGCTCGCTGGCCGGGCGCTCGGCCGAAGCGGCGCGCGAGGTCAAGGCACTGATTTCCGCCTCGGTGGAAAACGTGGAGGCCGGCACGGCCCTGGTGGGCCGCGCGGGGCAGACCATGCAGGAGATCGTGCAATCGGTGCAGCGCGTCAGCGGCATCATCGGGGAGATCACCGCCAGCACCGCCGAACAAAGCGGCCACATGCAGCAGGTGAACTCCGCCGTGGGCGAACTGGAGCAAATGACCCAGCAGAACGCGGCCCTGGTGGAGCAAAGCGCCGCAGCGGCCGGTGCCATGAGCGAGCAGGCGGCGGTGCTCGAACGCCTGGTCGGGCGCTTCAAGCTGGCCGATGCACGGCCTGCGTCGCAGGCACGGTTGACGGCCGGCTAAGCCCGCTGCTCGGAACCGCGGCGCACCGGCGCCCGGTGATCAGGGCCGCATGCGGGCGATGTGGCCGGTGCGCGGATCGCCCTGGCCGCGCAGCAACTCCAGAAAGAGCGCCTGTGTGGCCTGCGGCCCCAGGTGCTGCTGCACGGTGATCCAGGGTTGGGGCGGCGCCTGCACGGCGCTGCTGAAGGCCTGCCAGGCGGCCACCAGGCGGTCGTTCAGGCCCTGCACGCCCCATTCGCCGGTGCGCTTTTTCACCTGCGCGGGGGCGAAAAACATCGTGGGGCGCGGGCCGGGCAGTTGCCCTGCGCCGCCCAGGTCGCCCACATGGCTGGCGCCCACGGCGCAGCTGTAGGCCAGTTGCGTGAAATGCTGGTGGATGCGCTGGCGCAGCGCCACGCTGCCCGCAAAGTCGATGTAGACGCAAGGCGTCGCGGCGTCGAGCTGCTCCAGGTCCTCATAGGCCACCACGCGGTGGTAGCAGCCCAGGCTTTCGCAGAACGAGCGGTTGGCTTGGGACGTGAGGCCGATCACCTGCACTCCTGCGCGCTGCGCGAGCTGGAAGGCCGTGCCGTAGGCGGTCTTGCTTGAGGCGCTGGACAGCAGCAGCGTGCCCGCGCCGTAGAAGCCCTGGTCGGCCAAGAAGTCGTCAATGAGCCAGGAGGTGATGAACAGCGGGCGCAGCAGGGCCTGGAGGTCTTCGGTATCCGGGTGGTAGAACGGGTCGGCGCTGCAGCGCAGGTAATGGTTGTAGACGGGGTGCAGGCCCGCGCGGTGCGCGGCGCCGTCGCTGAACCCCGTGCTGGACGCCTTGTGGGGCTGGAGCACTGCCTCGGTGGCCATCGGCCAGTAGCCGTAGAGCCGCTCGCCCACCGCCACCCCGGGGTGCAGCGATTCGGCCACCGTGCCGAAGCCCCACACCGGCACGATGCCCCAGCCTGGCTCGCCCGAGGGGAAAAAGCGCCAGTACTCCAGCATCTCGCCCATGGCGGCATAGGTGATGTTGTTGGCAGTGAGCGCGAAGCGATCGACGTGCACGCGCACCTGGCCGTCGGCCAGCGGGGCGGGCTCGGTGCTGCGCAGCGTGGTGGTGGCCAGCGCGTCCTGGCGCACGAGGAGGGTGGTGGTGTTCATGCGGCAACGGTAGGGCAAGCGGCGCCCGGGCTCAAGCCCGGCGGGCCGCCTGCGCGACACCGGGGCTCAGCCTCTCAGGCCAGGGTCAGCGTCACGTCGATGTTGCCGCGCGTGGCGTTGGAGTAGGGGCAGACCTTGTGGGCCGCGTCCACCAGCGCCTGGGCTGCCGCGCGCTCCATGCCGGGCAGGTGCACCTGCAGGCGCACGGCGATGCCATAGCCGCCGGTGATGGGGCCGAGGTCCACTTCGGCGTCCACCGCCACGTCCTGCGGGATGGCGATTTTCTGCATGCCGCCCACGGCCTTGAGCGCGCCGATGAAGCAGGCCGAATAGCCGGCGGCGAACAGCTGCTCGGGGTTGGTGCCGGTGCCGGACGTGCCGGGCGAGGACAGCTTCACATCCAGGCGGCCGTCGTCGGTGCGCGAGGCGCCGTCGCGGCCCCCGGTGGTGTGGGCGCGGGCGGTGTAGAGGACTTTGTCGAGGGTGGTCATGGTGCTTGCCTTTCGGGTGGGTGCCCCGGACTGGGGCGGGAGGAAAACTTCAGGGTTGGAGGCTGTCGCGCAGCGTCTGGAGCTGGCGCGTGAGCGCCTGCACCTCGCGCAGCGGCAGGTGGCTGTGCGCCAGGATGCAGGCCGGGATGGCCTCGGCCTGCGCACGCAGGGCCTGCCCGGCGCTGGTGAGGGCGATGCGCACACGGCGCTCGTCCTGTAGGTCGCGCTGGCGCTGCACCAGGCCTGCCGCCTCCATGCGTTTGAGCAGCGGGGTGAGCGTGCCCGAGTCCAGGCTCAGGCGATCGCCCAGTTCGGACACCGTGTGGCCGTCCTGCTCCCACAGCACGAGCATCACCAGGTATTGCGGATACGTCAGGCCGATGGCGTCGAGCAGCGGCTTGTAGAGCTTGGTCATGGCCAGCGAGGCCGAATACAGCGCAAAGCACAACTGGTGGTCCAGTTGCAGCGCGGCGGGGCTGGGGCTGGCGGGGAATGCAGGCAACGTCATGGGTTAAATTATTTTGCACAATTGAATTGTGTGCATTTTAATTAATCAAGCCCCTGATTCCGTCATGGGTTTGGGCAAGAAAAAAGCGCCCCGAAGGGCGCCTTGGTGTCGTGCGCGGGCGCTCAGTAGCTGTAGACGCCCTGGCCCGTCTTGCGGCCCAGGCGACCGGCGGCCACCATTTCGCGCAGCAGCGGGCAGGCGCGGTACTTGCTGTCGCCGAATTCGGCCAGGTACACGTCCATCACGGCCAGGCACACGTCCAGGCCCACCATGTCGGCCAGGGCCAGCGGGCCGATGGGCTGGTTGCAGCCCAGCTTCATGCCGGCGTCGATGTCTTCCGGCGTGGCCAGGCCTTCGGCCAGCACAAAGAAGGCCTCGTTGATCATGGGCACGAGGATGCGGTTGACCACGAAGCCCGGGGCGTTCTTCACGGTGATGGGGCTCTTGCCCAGCGCCACGGCCATGGCCTTCACGGCGTCGTGCGTGGCGTCGCTGGTCTGCAGGCCGCGGATGATTTCCACCAGCGCCATCATGGGCACGGGGTTGAAGAAGTGCATGCCGATGAACTTGTCGGCGCGGCTGGTGGCGGCGGCCAGCTTGGTGATGGAGATCGACGAGGTGTTCGACGCAATGATCACGTCAGGGCCGACGATGCCATCGACCTGCTTGAGGATCTTGAGCTTGAGCTCGTAGTTCTCGGTGGCGGCCTCGATGACCAGTTGAGCGGCCTTCAGGGCGTCGTAGCTGGTGGAGGTCTTGATGCGCGCCAGGGCTGTGTCCTTGTCGGCCTGGGTGATCTTTTCCTTCTTGATCAGGCGGTCCAGGCTGCCCGAGACCGTGGCCAGGCCCTTCTGGACTGCGGCGTCAGAAATATCGACCATGACGATGTTGATGCCCGAGACCGCGCAGGCCTGCGCGATGCCATTGCCCATGGTGCCTGCACCGATGATGCCAACCGTAGAAATGCTCATGTGGAGTGCTCTCTTCAAAGTGAAACAACAGCCTCCATCGTATCGGCATTTACCCTCGCTTTCGGTTAAGGTGGACCGAAGACAGAGGAGGCGAGACATGTTCGACTACATCGTGGTGGGTGGCGGTTCGGCCGGTTGTGTGCTCGCCGGGCGCCTGAGCGAAGACCCGGCCGTGCGCGTGTGCCTGCTCGAGGCGGGTCCTGCGGATGGCAGCGTGCTCATCCACTGCCCGGCCGGGCTGGCGGTGATGGCTAAATTCATGCTCAACGGCTGGGGGCTGAACACCACCCCGCAGCCGGGCCTGGGCGGGCGCCGGGGCTACCAGCCGCGCGGCAAGGTGCTGGGCGGCTCCAGCTCGATCAACGCCATGATCTATGCGCGTGGCCAGCCGCAGGACTACGACCACTGGGCCGCCCAGGGCAACCCCGGCTGGGGCTGGAGCGATGTGCTGCCGTATTTTTTCCGGTCCGAGAACAACGAGCGTGGCGCCGATGCCTGGCATGCCGTGGGTGGCCCGCTCAATGTGATGGACTTGCGCTCGCCCAACCGCTTCAGCAGTGTGTTCGTCGAGGCCGGTGTGCAGGCCGGTCACGCACACAACCGCGACTTCAACGGTGCCACGCAGGAGGGCGTGGGCGAATACCAGGTCACGCACCGCGATGGCGAGCGTTTCAGCGCCGCCAAGGCCTACCTCACGCCGCACCTCGCACGGCCGAATCTGCAGGTGCTCACCGGAGCGCACGCGATGCGCATCCTGTTCGAAGGGCGCCGTGCCGTCGGGGTCGAATACCGCCAGGGCGGCCGCGTGCAGCAGGTGCGCTGCACGCGCGAAGTGCTGCTGAGCGCGGGCGCATTGTTGTCGCCGCAACTGCTCATGCTCTCGGGCATCGGCCCCGGGACGCAGCTGCAGCGCCATGGCATCGCCGTGCTGCACGACCAGCCCGGCGTGGGCGCGCACCTGCACGACCACCCTGACGTGGTGCGCGTGGTCGACGCGCCGGGGCAGAGTGAACTCTTCGGCATATCGCTGCCGGGCGTGGCGCGCATCGTGCGCGGTGTCGGCGAGTGGCGCCGCCAGCGCAGCGGCATGCTGACGACCAACTTCGCAGAGGCGGGGGGCTTCATCCGCAGCCAGCCGTCAGAAGCGGCTCCCGACGTGCAACTGCACTTTGTCATCGGCAAGCTGGTGGACCACGGCCGCAAGACGGTGCTGGGCCACGGCTATTCCTGCCATGTCTGCCTGCTGCAACCCGTCAGCCGGGGCAGCGTGCAGCTCGCCAGCAGCGACCCGCTGGCGCTGCCCCTGGTGGATCCGAACTTCCTCGGTGAGCGCTCCGACATGGACCGCATGGTGCACGGCTTCCGGCGCATGCAGGAAATCCTGGCGCAGCCCGCGCTGGCACGGCATGGCGCCTTGAAGGTGCTGGAGTCGGACACCGACATCGAAGCCTTCATCCGCCAGTACGCCGACACCATCTACCACCCCGTGGGCACCTGCCGCATGGGCCCGGGCGAGCACGACGTGGTCGACGCGCAGCTGTGCGTGCGCGGCGTGCAGGGGCTGCGCGTGGTCGATGCCTCCATCATGCCGCGCATTGTCAGCGGCAACACCAACGCGCCCACCATCATGATCGCGGAAAAGGCGGTTGATCTGGTCCGTGCGGCGGCGTGAACAAAGTCACGTAATTGGTGTGCGATGGTGCTTTTAAGGATGCGATAGGGTTCAGTTAAGGGATTTTTAACAGCGCGCGAAGGCGGCGATTTCTAGACTTCATTCCACGGTTGCGGGTGCATGGTGCACCCGGCCCGGCGCGGTTTTCCGCCACGCCGTAGCAGGCCCCAGGGCCAGGAAAGAACGTGAGGAAGATCGAACCCCGCGAAATTGCCGAAATTGCCGAAATCGCCGCCACCCAGTCCCCCGCGCCGCGCGTGGACCTGTATGCCGGCATCCACAAGGCCCTGCGCGCCTTCATGGCCGACACGCTGCTCGGCCTGGGCCGCATGGACGTGGAGGACGACCTGGACTTTGCCCAGGGCTGCCAGCGTGTGGCGCAGTTGCTGGACGTGTGCCAGGCTCACCTGGAACACGAAAACACCTTCGTGCACCCGGCCATCGAAGCCCGTGTCCAGGGTGGCAGCCTGGTGGTGGGGGACGAGCATGAGGAGCATGAGCGGTACATCCTGCGCCTGGTTCGGGCGGTGGCCGATCTGATGTCCTGCGCGCGCGCCGACCGCGCGCCCCGCACCCAGGCGCTGTACCACGCGCTGGCGCTGTTCGTCGCGCACAACTTCGAGCATATGCACCTGGAAGAGACTGCGCACAACGCGGCGCTGTGGCAGCACTACACGGACGACGAGCTGATGGCCGTGCACGGCGCGCTGGTGTCGTCGATTCCGCCCGGTGAAATGATGCTCGTGATGCGCTGGATGGTGCCCTTCATGGCGCCGGCCGAGCGCGTGGCCCTGCTGGGCGGCATGCGCCAGCAGGCGCCCGGCGAAGCGTTCGGTGCCGTGCTGGACGTGGTGCGTCCGCACCTCACCGCACGCGAATGGGACAAACTCATGGCCGGCCTGGGAATGGCTGGCGCGGCCGTCCGGTGAAGGCTCAGCCCGGCAACTCTTCGAGCAGCACCGGACAGGCGACGCACAGGCGAAAGCGCCCGCGCCCAGTCTTTTCGATGCGCATGGGTGGGTTGTTTTCCTGCAGGCGGCGCTGCAGCAGGAGCAGGCGCGCCTCCAGGTTGTCGGCCACGTCGGGCAGGCGGATCGAAGGGTCCAGCCGCAGTTCGCGGTTGGTGAATTCGGTACGTCCCGCCTGTGTGTAGTCGCGCAGCAGCTTCCAGAAGATGGCGCCCGCCACACCCTTGATGAGGTAGTCGTCGTTGATGAACACGCTGTCGTTGGCCGGGTAGTGGCGCACGCGCACCGGGGCTCCGCTCACGGCGGGCGCCAGCGTGGCGCCGGGCGTGGCCCCGTCGGCGCTTTCGGGCGTGGCCTGCAGCAGGTCAATGGCCGCGCCCAGGTGGCCGGCCAGGGTGACGAGCATGTCCTCGTCCTCGAAGTCGAACGCCAGATCTTGCGGGCTCTCGACGAACAGCACGCCGAGCACGCGCCCGGCTGCCACCATGGGCACCGCCAGCTGGCTGTGTGGCTCAGGCAGGCCGGGGTAGGGAATGTCCATGCCCGGCGGCTCGGCGCCACCGTGGTGCGCGCCAGCCTCCAGGCTGCTGCGCATGGCGTGGCTGTAGAGTGCGGCGTGCGTCATGTGGCTGATGCGCACCGGCGTGTTCTCGCGCGCGGCCATGCCGATCACGCCATGCCCCAACGCGATCTCCGAGCCCACGCCCGAGGTGGCGTAGCCGCAGCTGGCCACGGTGTACAGGCGCTGCGCCGGGGCATCGAGCATCAGCACCATGGCATGTCCGATGCCCATGGCGTCGCGCAGGCAGGCGAGCGCGCCCTGCAGCAACTCCTCCAGGCCGGTGCAGGCGGCCATGCGCTCGCTGCACTGGCGCAATCGGTGCAACTGGCCGGGCCGGGGAGCAGGCGGCGGCAGACCCTCGCCGTCGATGGCGTCGATGTGCTCCACGGCGTACACGTCAGAACCCTTGAGGCGGAACACATCGGCCATGCCGTTGTGCGACGCGATGCCCGCCAGGCGCGCCTTCATGCTCTCGAACAGCGCGCCCGCCGTCTCCGTACGCAGGTAGCGCAGGTGCAGGCGATAAAAGCGCGCGGTCACCGGGTCCAGCACCAGCACCGAGGCATATGGGTTTGCGAGGATGTTCTCGCGCGTCTTGTTGAAGAACTGGAACGACAGTGCCACATGGCCCTCGTCCACATAGACGACCTGCGAGATGTAGGCCACGTTGGGCGTGCCATCGCTGGCGCAGGTCGCCATCACGGCGGGGATGGCGCCTTCAAGGCAGGAGCGGATGGCGGGGAGCAGGGGCGTCGTCATGGCTGGGCGGCGGTCAGGGGCGCACCAGCGCGCGGCCCGGGTGTCTGGTCGAAGGCGGCCTGCGGCGTGAACTGCAGGGCCACCACGTCTTCCAGCGGCGCGGACAGCATGGCGGCCGCGTAGGCGGGCCCGTAGCCCACCTGGGCCAGCTCGTGCTGCATGGCGGCGAGGTATTTGTGCAGCAGCGGCTGATCGGCCGGACCTGCGGGGCGCAGGGTGGCCGTGCTGGCCTTGAGCTGCAGCGTGCGGTGCGTGGGCGGCTCGCTGAACACCACGGCGACCCCGCCGCCAGCCTCGATGTCCTGCAGGAGCTGGCGCGACTGGCTGCGCCGCAGGTACACCGTGACCTGCGTGCCGTCGGCGCTGATGGTGCTGCCCACGCCGCGCATGATGCTCGGGCGCAACGCGGCATCGCGCGAGGCCACGATCACCGAGACCCCCCGGTCCACCATGGCGATGTGCTGCGGGCTCAACAGTGCGGGTGCGGTCATGGCGGTCAGGCGGCGAAACGGCGGCGCGTCAGGGCCAGGGCGACCCAGTAGGCGGCTACGGTGGTCACCACCATCACCAGGCCGTGGCGCAGTGGGTGCGCGGGCCACTGGTCCATGAAGAGCGGGCGTACCAGCTCCACGGCATTGGTCAGCGGAAGCCAGTCGGAAATATGGCGCACCACGGTCGGCAACTGCTCGCGCGGAAAGAACACACCCGAGAGGAACATCATGGGCGTGAGCACCAGCGTGAAGTAATAGGTGAAGAAGTCGTAGCCCTTGGCCAGCGCGTTGAAGATCAGCGCGATGCTGGAGAACATGATGCCCACGCACAGCAGCACGGGCCAGGCCACGAGCAACTTGGGCGAGTGGCTGATGCCCAGCGCCAGCATCACCAGCAAGATGGCCGTGACCGTGAACAGCGCCTTGAAGGCGGCCCAGAGCATTTCGGCCAGAACGACGTCGTCCAGCCCCACGGGGGTGTTCATGATGCCTTCCCAGGTTTTCTGCACATGCATGCGCGAGAAGGCCGAGTACAGCGCCTCGAAGCTCGCGGCGTTCATCGCGCTCATGCAGATCGAGCCGCTGGCGAGGAACAGGATGTAGGGCACGGCCTGCCCGTTGACCTGCATCTGCCCCACGAGCGCGCCCATGCCGTAGCCGAAGGCCACCAGCCACATCAGCGGCTCGGCGATGTTGCCCACCAGGCTGGGAATGGCGAGCTTGCGCCACACCAGCAGGTTGCGCAGGAACACCGGCCAGAAGCGCCCTGAGAGCGTGGGCGGACGCCACACTGAGGGCGTGGAAGATGCTGCGGCGGGTGCCGCGGGTGGAACGACGCTTTGCATGGGCGTATTGTGCTGCGGGGGGCCGGGTCTTGCAGCACCACCGCGCGGATTCGGTTCTCCGCCCCATGGGGGTTCATCGATACCCATTCCCTATAGCCCTCAGGCCCGGGCCGGATTGACGCTGCCTGCGGTCACCGGCACCAGGCCGCCGTAGCATCAGGACCCGGCCGGACATTCCGGCAGCGCGAGGTAGGCATGTTGCAACGACGTTCTCTGCTGGGGGCTGGCCTGAGCGCCTCCTTGCCGGCCTGGGCCACCCACCCGCAGGCCCGGGACCTGATCCGTTCTGGCGGCGTGGTGGTGGCCTTTCGGCATGCATTGGCGCCTGGCACGTTCGACCCGCCGGGGTTTCGCATCGGTGACTGCCGCACCCAGCGCAACCTGAGCGAAGAAGGGCGAGCACAGGCGCGGCGCATGGGCCAGTGGTTCCAGGCCCAGGCACTGGTGCCGGCACAGGTGCGCTCCAGCCCATGGTGCCGATGCCTCGACACCGCCCGGCTGGCCTTTGGCACGACCCAGGCGTGGGCGGCGCTGGGGTCGCCCCAAGGCGCCGCCGAGGCCACTAACGAGGCCCACCTGGGCGAACTGCGTCAGCTGCTGGCAGACGTGTCCCGCCAGCCCGGCCGCTTCGAAGTCTGGGTGACACACATGTTCGTGCTGTCGGCGCTGGTGGGCAGCGACACGGCGGTGGGCGAGGGGCTGGTTCTGCGCGGGGATGCCGCTGGCGTGCCGCGTGTGCTGGCCCGCCTGCCGTCTGGCGCTGTCTGAACGCGGCGGTGATTTGCAGGGCTGCCACCGCAATGAAAAGCGCCCACCGCCCGTTGTGCGCTCGCGCGCCGCAGGGCGGTGGGCGCCGGTCGATCCGGCGGGGGTCAGACGCTCACGGTATCGGTGTACGGTTTGGTGCCATAGAAATCGTGGATGCCTTTTTCCCAGGCCACATCGGCCATGTCGGGCCAATGGTTCTTGTCGAACCCCGGTGCGCCTTCGAGTTGTTCTTTGTTCACGCCGAGCGTGAAGCGCTTGTTCTCGGTGTCCAGCTTCAGCGCGTCCCAGGGCACGGCGAAAAGCTTCTCGCCCATGCCCAGGAAGCCGCCAAAGGACAGCACGGCGTAGCTGACGCGGCCGCTGCGCATGTCGAGCATGATCTCCTTGACGTCGCCCAGGTCTTCGCCGTCCTTGTTGTAGATGTCATTGCCGATGAGCGTGTCTGCGCCCATGAGGTGCGGACCCGGTCCATGGCGGGGGTCCGGGCCGACGCCGGGCGTGCCCGAAAGCTTGTACATGCCGTAAGCGTCGCGTTCTTCGTAGTTCATCTTGTGCTCCATTGGAAAAGGGGTGCATGGAGCATGGGGCGTGTCTCGGGCAGTGTCTGTTCGCAAGCGCACGCAGCGTTACACGGCGGCGCCCCCGCATGCGTCCGCGTACCATGCAAACCTGTCGCGTCATTGCGCAAGAGGCTGCCGTTCGGGCTTGCGACCTTCTGATGCGAGAACATTGGGACAATGCTGTCGCAGTAAAGGTTTACCCATTTCCCATTCTTCTTGAAAGCGCCACCATGACCACCCTTGGAACCCCTTTGTCTCCCCACGCCACCAAAGTCATGCTGCTCGGCGCGGGCGAGCTGGGCAAGGAGGTGCTGATCGCATTGCAGCGACTGGGCGTGGAGACCATCGCCGTGGACCGCTACGACCACGCCCCCGGCCAGCAGGTGGCGCACCATGCGCGCACCATCGCCATGAGCGACCCGGCGCAGCTCCAGGCCCTGATCGAGGCCGAGCGCCCGCACCTGGTGGTACCCGAGATCGAGGCCATCGCCACACCGATGCTGGAACAACTGGAGGCCGCAGGCACGGTGCGCGTGATCCCGACGGCCCGCGCCGCGCGCCTGACCATGGACCGCGAGGGCATCCGTGTGCTGGCTGCAGAAACGCTGGGGCTTCCCACCAGCCCCTACCGCTTCTGCGATTCGCTGGCAGAGCTGCAGGCCGCCATCGATGGCGGAATTGGCTACCCCTGCATCGTCAAGCCGGTAATGAGCAGCTCGGGCAAGGGCCAGAGCAAGATTGACGGCCCGGCCGATGTGCAGCAGGCCTGGGACACCGCCATGGCCGGTGGCCGCGTGAGCCACGGGCGGGTCATCGTCGAAGGCTTCATCGACTTCGACTACGAAATCACGCTGCTGACAGTGCGCTCGCTGGGGGCCGACGGCACGCCCGTCACCAGCTTCTGCGACCCCATCGGCCATGTGCAGGTGAGCGGCGACTATGTGGAGAGCTGGCAGCCCCACCCCATGCACCCGGCGGCGCTGGCCAAAGCGCGCCAGATCGCCCGGACCGTGACGGACAACCTGGGCGGCCAGGGGCTGTTCGGCGTGGAGCTGTTCGTCCAGGGCGAGCAGGTCTGGTTCAGCGAGGTCAGTCCGCGCCCGCACGACACCGGCCTGGTCACGCTGTGCACGCAGCACCAGAGCGAGTTCGAGTTGCATGCGCGCGCCATCCTGGGCCTGCCGGTGGATACCAGCCTGCGCAACCCCGGCGCCAGCGCCGTGATCTACGGCGGCGTGGAGGCTGTGGGCATCGTGTTCGACGGAGTTGATGAAGCGCTGCGTGTGTCCGGCACCGACCTGCGCCTGTTCGGCAAGCCCGAGAGCTTCACCAAGCGGCGCATGGGCGTGGCACTGGCGCGTGCGGGTGATGTGGAGACGGCGCGGGGCAATGCCAAGCTCGCGGCCAGCAAGGTCAAGCCGCGCAAGGCGTGATTGCCGGGTTATGAGTCAAATTGGCTTCTAACGCTTATGCAGCAAACGCCAGCAGCTATTGTTAATGGAGCATTGAGGCGCTCAACCATCCTCGCGAATCTGCCGCCCGGTGAGCTTGAGGAACAAATCCTCCAGGTTTGCCGGCCGGTGCAGCGTGCGCAGGTGCGGGTGCTGCAGTAACGCGTCGAGCAGGGGGCGCGCTTCGCGGGTGTAGAAGAACACCGTCTCGCCGCTGACCTCGGTGCGCGCCGCCAGGGCCAGCAGGGCAGGGTCCTGCGCCAGCGCCAGGGCGCCCGCGCCGTAGACCTCCACCACTTCGGGCTCCAGGTGCTCGGCGATCAGCGCGCGCGGCGCGCCTTCGGCGATCTTGCGGCCATGGTCGAGCACCAGCAGGCGCGAGCACAGGCGCTCGGCCTCGTCCATGAAGTGCGTGGTCAGCAGGATGGAGGTGCCGGCTTGCACCAGGCGTTGCAGCCGCTCCCACATCAGGTGGCGTGCCTGCGGGTCCAGGCCGGTGGTGGGTTCGTCGAGCAGCAGCAGGCGCGGCTCGTTCACCAGCGCGCGTGCCAGCGACAGGCGCCGCTTCATGCCGCCCGAGAGTTCGCCGGGCTTGGCATGGGCCTTGTGCGTGAGTGCGGCAAATTCCAGCAGACGCGGCGCGCGCTCGTCCATCACCCCGGGCCCGAGGCCGAAATAGCGGCCGAACACGCGCAGGTTCTCCAGGCAGCTGAAGTCGGGGTCGAGCGAGTCGAACTGCGTCACCACGCCGATCTCGGCCTTGATGGCCAGGGCGTCGCGCGGCATTTGCAGCAGCGGGCCGCCGCCCGCAGGCTGGTAGTGGATGCTGCCGCCATCGGGTGCGGTGAGGCCCAGGCACATGCGGATGGTGGTGGTCTTGCCCGCACCGTTGGGGCCGATGACGCCGAGGCATTCGCCGGGGGCCATCGAAAACGAGACGTCGTTGACCACGGTGGTTTCGCCATAACGCTTGCTCAGGTGGCGGACCTCGAACAGGGGCGAGGCCAGGGGCAGGGGCGCGGAGGGGGTGTCCATGGGGTGATTGTGAATGAAATTGGCGATGAAGGCCCTGAATGCGAGCGCAATAAGCTATGAATTCAATAGCAAATAGAGGGGAGGGATAAGGCTTGACGAACGTCAAATCTCGTTGAATTTCCGCACTAGCAAAGTGGGAATTTTTGTCAATCCGGGCATACTATGAGTTGGTAACAAAAGGTGCAAAGGGTTCGCATGGACAAACAGGCTTCTCCGGGTTCGCCGTACGAGCGTCAACGCCAGACCGCCAGGGCGCTGGATGAAAGCGTGCAGGCACAGATGGCGCGCGCCAACATGGGGCTCTCTCCGGTGTCCATGGCGCTGGCGGCGGCCGACTGGGCCCTGCACCTGGCCGTCTCGCCCGGGCGGCAGATGGTGCTGGGGCAGCGCGCCCTGGCGCTGGCGCAGCAGGCCTGGCTGGCGTCGGCACGTCCGGCGACGGACGCTGAAGGCCAGCCGCTGCCCGAGAAGGACGCACGTTTTCGCGACGCAAGCTGGCAACAGTGGCCCTTCAATGCCGTGAAGGAGAGCTTCAAGGCCAGCGACGCCTGGTGGCGCGAGGCCGCGCAGGTGGACGGCCTGACGCGGCACCACCAGCATGTGGTGGATTTCTTCGCCCGGCAGGCGCTTGATGCCGTGTCGCCCTCGAACTGGCCCTTCACCAACGCCGAGGCACAGCAGCGTGCGCGCGAGACAGGCGGGCAGAGCCTGCTGCAGGGCTACCAGCATTTCACCGAAGACCTCAAAAAGCACCAGAGTGCCCCGCACGATGCCGATCCGCAAGCGCTGGAGCCTCTGACTTTCGAGGTGGGCAAGGACGTGGCGGTCACGCCCGGCAAGGTGGTGTTCCGCAACCACCTGATCGAGCTGATCCAGTACGCGCCCACCACCGACAAGGTTTACCCGGAGCCGTTGCTCATCGTGCCCTCGTGCATCATGAAGTACTACATCCTGGACCTGTCGCCCTCCAACTCCATGGTGCGCTACCTGGTGGGCCGGGGTTACACGGTGTTCATCGTCTCGTGGCGCAACCCCGATGCCTCCGACCGTGACCTGGGCATGCAGGACTACTTGCGCCTGGGCGTGATGGAAGCCATGGCGGCCATCCGGGAGCGCACGAAGGCGCCGCGCATCCACGCGCTGGGGTACTGCCTGGGCGGCACCTTCCTGGCCATGGTGGCTGCGGCCCTGGGGCGCAGGAGCCGCGCAGCGCAGGGCAAGGGCCACACGCGCGAACATGCCGCCTTCCCGCCCCACATGCCCGAGCTGGCTTCGGTCACGCTGCTGGCGGCGCAGACCGATTTCAGCGAGCCCGGCGAGATGGGCGTCTTCATCGACGACGACCAGATCCAGACGCTGCGCCAGGACATGGAGCGCAAGGGCTACTTCTCGGGCAAGGCCATGGCCGGTTCGTTCCAGTTCCTCAACGCGCGCGACCTGATCTGGTCGCGCAACACGCGCCGCTACCTGCTGGGCCAGGACGAGGTGGATTTCGACCTCATGAGCTGGAACGCTGACGTCACGCGCCTGCCTGCGCGCATGCATTCCGAATATCTGTCTTCGCTGTTCCTCAACAACGCACTGGCCGCAGGCCAGTACCGCGTGGGCGGCGTGGGCGTGGCGCTGATGGACATCCATGCGCCCATGCTGGTGGTGGGCACCACGCGCGACCATGTCTCGCCCTGGCGTTCGGTCTACAAGATCCACCTGCAGACCGATACGCACGTCACTTTTGTGCTGGCCGCCGGTGGGCACAATGCCGGCATCGTCTCCGAGCCGGGCCGCGCGCGGCGCAGCTACCAGATCGCCGCCACGGAAGATGGCCAAGGCTGGACGGGCCCCGATGAATGGGAAGCCAACGCGCCGGTGCGTGAAGGCTCGTGGTGGGAAGCCATGGATGCCTGGCTCAAGGAGCGCTCGGGCGAGCCCGTGGCGCCCCCGGCCATCGATCCGGCCACGGTGCTGTGCGACGCCCCGGGCGAATTCGTCATGGTGCGGTATGCCGACTGACATGCCCGGTGTGGACGGCCCGGTGGCAGACCAGCTGCGCCGCATGAGTGCCTCGGTGCACCAGCTCAGCGCACGCATTGCCCGGCTGGCCACGAGTCTCGGCGTGGACCTGGAAAACGAGGCCGAGCTGGAACGGGTGCTCCATATCGACGCCGTACGCGTGCCCGTGCCGGACCGGCGCGTCACCCCCGACCGCCGTGCGGCGCCCCGCGCAGGCATGAGCCCGGACCGCCGCAAGTCCCAACTGCGCGAGGAGCTGCGGGGGCTGCTGGTGCTGCGCTATGGCGTGGCCCGCAGCTATGTGGACCGCGTGGGGGTGGATGCGACACGCCACATCCTGGTGTCCGCGCAGGAACAGCTCGTGCGTGAAGGCTTCAGGCCGGGTGCGGACGGGGCCCATCTGCGCCGGCTTTTCAATCAAGACTGACCCCTTCCGTGCGCCGGCCAGCGTGCCTGGACCCTGCGCTTTTTCCTGTCTTCTGACCCCCCCGACGCATGACGAAAAAGAACAATGTTTTCAGCCTGGCTGGCAAGAAGGGCCTCATCCTGGGGCTGGCCAACGAGAGCAGCATTGCCTGGGGCTGCACCCAGCTGGCCCACCAGATGGGCGCCGAGCTGGTGGTGTCCTGCCTCAACGACAAGGCCCGCCGCTTCGTCGAGCCGCTGACCGATCCGCTGGAAGTGGACCTGGTGAGCTGCAACGTGGAGCAGGACGGTGAGCTCGAAGCCCTGGTGGCCCATGCGGCGCAGCGCCTGGGACGGCTCGATTTCGTGATCCACTCCATCGCCTGGGCGCCGCTCGAAGACCTGCATGGGCAGGTGATCGACAGTTCGCGCAAGGGCTTCTCGCGCGCCATGGAGGTGTCATGCCACTCCTTTGCCGAACTGGCCAAGCTGTGCGTGCCGCACATGTCGGCGGGCGGCAGCCTGCTGAGCATGACTTACCTGGGCGCCGAAGAAGCCGTGCCGCACTATGGCTTGATGGGGCCGGTGAAGGCTGCGCTCGAATCCATGGTGCGCTACATGGCGCTGGAACTGGGCCCGCAAGGCATCCGTGTGCATGCCGTATCGCCCGGCCCCATACTGACACGGGCGGCCTCGGGCATTGCCAGTTTCGACGAACTGATGGCCAATGCCGTGCTCAAGGCGCCGCTCAAGCGCCTGGTCACGCTGGAGGAAATCGCCCAGCTCAGCGCCTTCCTGTGCTGCGATGCGTCTTCCGGCATGACCGGCCAGACCATTTATGTGGATGGCGGCTGTCACGCAGTGGCCTAGGATGCAATACACCCCCCTGCGTCGCTTCGCGCCTTCCCCCCGCTCTCGCCTCGCTGTGCGAGGCGGGCAGGGGGACGCCACCAGCGCCCTCACAGCGGAATACTGGCGGCCCTTGCGCGGTGGCCGCTGGCCTGGGCCGCGCCCGTTTTCAACGCCGGGTCATCTGGTTGAATTCTCATCTGCATGCATCCGCTCTGTTTTTTTAAGGATTTCCGCAACATGAACATGGCACCGAACACCGAATGGCTGGAAAACGTCACCTACGACGAACTCTCCGTGGGCCAGAGCGCGCGCCTGCTGCGCACCCTGACGCAGGCCGATATCCAGGCTTTCGCTGCTGTCTCGGGGGACACCAACCCGGCCCACCTGAACCACGAATACGCCAACGACACGCTGTTCCACGGCGTCATTGCCCATGGCATGTGGGGTGGCGCGCTGATTTCGGCGCTGCTGGGCACCCAGTTCCCCGGCCCGGGAACCATCTACCTGGAGCAGGTGCTGCACTTCACCAAGCCGGTGCGCATTGGCGACACGCTGACCGTGACGGTGACCGTGACGAGCAAGGACGATGAAAAGAAACGCATCGAACTCGACTGCGCGGTGCTCAACCAGAAGGGCCAGAGCGTGCTGCACGGCACGGCCCGCGTGCTGCCACCCACCACCAAGGTGCGGATCCCGAAGGTCAATGCGCCGCAGATCCAGCTGTTCGACCCCGAGGCACGGTTCAAGGAGTTGCTGTCGCTGGCCGACGGCATGCCTGCCGTGCGCTGCGCCGTGGTGCACCCGTGCGACGTGGGCTCGCTCAGCGGCGCCATGGATTCGGCGCACTACGGCCTGATCATTCCGGTGCTCATCGGCCCCGAGGCGCGCATCCGTGCGGTGGCCTCTGAAGCAGGCATCAACCTCGACGGGGTGGAGATCCACTCGGTCGAACACAGCCACGCGGCGGCGGAGCTGGCGGCCGCCATGGCGGCGCGCCGCGAGGTCGAGGTGCTGATGAAAGGCAGCCTGCACACCGACGAGATGATCAAAGCCGTGCTGGCCCAGCCCGCGCTGCGCACAGGGCGGCGCATGTCGCATGTGTTCCGCTTTGACGTGCCGCTCTACCCCAAGCCCCTGCTCATCACCGATGCCGCGCTGAACATCCGCCCCAGCCTGGCGGAGAAGGTGGACATCATCCAGAACGCGATCGACTTCGCGCGCATCCTCGGCGTGGAGACCCCGAAGGTGGCCATTCTTTCAGCGGTCGAGACGGTCAGTGCCAACATCCCATCCACGCTGGATGCGGCCGCCCTGTGCAAGATGGCCGACCGGGGCCAGATCAAGGGGGGCCTGCTCGACGGCCCGCTGGCCTTCGACAACGCCATCTCGGCCCAGGCTGCCGAGATCAAGCACATCGAGTCGCGCGTGGCGGGTGACGCCGACATCCTGGCCGTGCCCGACCTGGAGAGCGGCAACATGCTCGCCAAACAGCTCGAATACCTCGCGGGGGCCTCGGGCTCGGGCATCGTGCTCGGCGCGCGCGTGCCAATCGCGCTCACCAGCCGCGCCGACGGCCCCACCGCCCGCGTTTCGTCGGCCCTGCTGGCCACGCTGGCGGCCTACGACGCGCGCCGCCAGCGCCAGCTGCAGGCAGCGGCGCAGTCCAACGCCTGAGAGGTGGCGGTCATGGCCATTCTTGCCGTCAACGCGGGCTCGTCCTCGCTGAAGTTCTCCCTGCACCCGCTGCGGCTCGGGCAGGTGCAGCCGAGTGTGCTCAGCGGCAACATCGAAGGCCTGGAGCCCGGTGGCCAGCCCGAGATGGCATGGACCTTCGCCGGCCAGCCGCGCCGCGAGGCGGTGAGCGGCCCGGGCGAGACGCCCTTTGTGCAGGCCCTGGCCCGCCTGCGCGAACTGCTGGCCAGCCTGGAGGGCGCGCCCCAGATTGCGGCCGTGGCGCACCGCGTGGTGCATGGCGGCGAGGATTTTCGCGATAGCGTGCTTGTCACCGACGCGGTGCTCGAACGCCTGGCGCGCCTCAACTCCCTGGCGCCGCTGCACCAGCCGCACAACCTGGCCGGTATCCGTTCGTTCCGCCAAGCCTTCCCGGCGCTGCCGCAGGTGGCCTGTTTCGACACCGCCTTCCACGCCGGTCTGTCCGAGGTGGCCAGCGCTTTTGCCCTGCCGACCGCTCTGACCGAACAGGGTGTTCGGCGCTATGGCTTCCATGGCCTGTCGTACCACTACATCATGGACACGCTGCAGGAGCGCTCGCCGCGCGCGCAGGGACGCGTGCTCATGGCCCACCTGGGCAACGGCGCCAGCCTGTGCGCGGCCCGGGCCGGGCGCAGCGTGGCCACCACCATGGGTTTTTCGGCGCTTGACGGTCTGATGATGGGCACGCGCAGCGGCACGCTCGACGCGGGTGTGCTGCTCTACCTGATGGAGCAGGGCTGGGACCATGACCGCATCCAGAAGCTGCTCTACAAGCAGAGCGGCCTGCTCGGCGTCTCGGGCATCTCGGCCGACATGCGCCGCCTGCGCGCCGACGGCAGCGCGGCGGCGCAGCGCGCCATCGACCAGTTCATCTACCGCGTGGTGCGCGAGTCGGGCGCCATGGCGGCCAGCATGGGCGGGCTGGATGTGCTGGCCTTCAGCGGCGGCATCGGCGAGAACGATGCTGCCCTGCGCACCCAGGTGTGCGACCAGCTCGGCTGGATGGGGGTGCGCATGGACGCCGCGCGCAATGCCGGTGTGCCGGGTGACGCGGCCCATGCGATCCATGCCGAGGGCAGTGCCGTGGAGGTCTGGGTCGTTCCGACCGACGAGGGCCGCGTGGCCGCACGCGAGGCGGCCCGCCTGCTGCACCCGGCTGACGATGCCGGTGCGATGGAAAACAATCGATAAAAAGTGGCTATGTCGATTGCTGGTCAAGCGCTGATAGCTATTTAATTCATAGCATCTTGGGTCGCACTGTGCATGCGGCCGCGCCCGGCGGTCTTGGCCTCGTAGAGTGCCCTGTCGGCCCGTGCCAGCAGTGGCTGGATGCTGGTGTCATCAGGCCGCAGCACGGCCAAGCCAGCGCTGAAATCGATCTCCAGGCCCAGTTCGGCAGGGGCCGCCTGCCGCAGGCGCTGGCGCAGCCGCTGGTCGAGCGGCGCGCCGGCCGATGCGTCGCTGTGCAGCAGCAGGCAGAACTCCTCGCCGCCCAGGCGCGCGGCCAGGTCGCCGTCGCGGCGCGTTTCCTTGAGCAGGCGGCTGAACAGCTGCAGGGCGCGGTCGCCCACCTCATGGCCATGGGTGTCGTTCACCTGCTTGAAATGGTCCAGATCGAGCATGAGGGCGGTGAGCGGCAGGTCATGGCGCCGGGCGTGCGCCAGCATGGCCTGGGCGCGCTCCTCGAAGCCACGCCGGTTGGGCAGGCTGGTCAGTGCGTCGGTCACGGCGAGTTCGCGCAGCTTGATCTCGGCTTCGTCGCGCCAGGCCACCAGCATGGCGATGGTGTTGAGCACCACCGTCACGCAGGCGCCCAATGCAAAGGCCAGGTTGACCGGATGGGGTGTGCGAAAGCTGGGGTACTGGTCGGTGAAGGCACCCACGATGCCACGTGCCAGAGTCAGGCCCGCCATGGTCAGCATGCTGACGAAAATCAATCTGCGCCAGCCCGTCTCTGCGGGCCGCTGGGGTTGCAGCGTGGCGCGAGCCACCAATAGCGTGACCGCAGCCAGCAGGGTGTTGGCCCAGCCCACGCGGATGGCATAGCTGCCGAAGCTCAAAAAGTAGCCCAGCGGCGTGGCCACCACGAGCACCAGCAGCAGGCGCGGCCAGGGCCGGGGGCCCAGCCATCCGGCGAGCGCACGGTAGTTCATCCACTGCGCCGCTGTCCCGCAGCCGATGGAGACCGTGGACAGGATGCGGTCGGCCAGTGTGGCAGGGACGTAGGTGGATGCGATGATGGCCGCCCAGGCCAGGGCCTGCAGCAGCAGGCTGGCCTGCACGTAGCGGGCGGATGCGCTGATGTTCCGGCCCATGATGAGCGGCAGCGATGCCGAGATCATGAACAGGCTGATGGCCGTGGTGGCCAGCAGGGTCAGAAAATCCAGCTGCATGGCTCTGGATTATTGGAAAGCCACCTCGGCAAAGCTGCGCAGTTTGCGGCTGTGCAGGCGCTGCACACCGCCGCTGCGCAGGATCTCGATGGCGCGCATGCCGATGCGCAGATGCTGGTCCACGCGCTCGCGGTAGAAGTGGTTGGCCATGCCGGGCAGCTTGATCTCGCCGTGCAGCGGCTTGTCGCTCACGCACAGCAGCGTGCCGTAGGGCACCCGGAAGCGGAAACCGTTGGCGGCGATGGTGGCGCTCTCCATGTCCAGCGCCACGGCGCGGCTCTGGCTGAAGCGCCGCTGAGGGGTGTTGTCGGGCAGCAGCTCCCAGTTGCGGTTGTCGGTGCTGGCCACGGTGCCGGTGCGCATGATGCGCTTGAGCTCGTCGCGGCCCATCCGTGTGACGTCGGCCACGGCCTGCTCCAGCGCCACCTGGATTTCTGAAAGCGCCGGAATCGGCACCCACAGCGGCAGGTCTTCGTCGAGCACATGGTCCTCGCGCACATAGGCGTGGGCCAGCACGTAGTCGCCCAGTTGCTGTGTGTTGCGCAGGCCGGCGCAGTGGCCCAGCATCATCCAGGCATGCGGGCGCAGCACGGCGATGTGGTCGGTGATGGTCTTGGCGTTGGCCGGGCCCACACCGATGTTGACCATGGTGGTGCCGCTGTGATCCTGCCGCACCAGGTGGTAGGCCGGCATCTGCGGCAGGCGCGGCGGCTGCGCGCCCAGTTCGTCACCCGGCTCGGCGGCCAGGCCGACGCGGCGCGTGACCACGTTGCCAGGCTCGATGAAGGCGATGTATTCGCTGTCGGGCTTGGCCATCTCGGCGTGGCCCAGGCGCACGAACTCGTCGATGTAGAACTGGTAGTTGGTGAACAGCACGAAGTTCTGGAACCACTCGGGCGCCGTGCCCGTGTAGTGGCGCAGGCGGTGCAGCGAATAATCGACGCGCGGCGCGGTGAACAGCGACAGGGGCTGTGCCTCGCCCGGGCGGTGCTGGTGCGTGCCGTTGGCGATGCCGTCGTCCATGGCGGCCAGGTCGGGCAGGTCGAACAGGTCGCGCATCAGCATGCGCCGCTCGGGGCCCAGCTGGCCCTCCACATGGTCGTGCTCGGCAAAAGAGAAGTGGATCGGGATCGGGTGCGCGCTGGTGCCCACTTCCAGTTCCACGCCGTGGCTCTTGCGCAGCAGGCGGAACTGTTCCTGGTAGTAGTCCGAAAACAGGTCGGGCCGCGTGAGTGTGGTTTCGTAGCGTCCGGGGCCTTCGACGAAGCCGTAGGCCAGCTTGCTGTCGGCCCGCGCCACGGTGGTGGTGTGCACGCGCACGAAGGGGTAAAACGCGCGCACCGGTGCGGCCGGAGTCTCGCCGGACACGAAGCGCTGCATGGCATCCCGCAGATGGCTGATCTGCTGCTGGTAAATACGCTGTACCTGGGCCAGGGCATCGGCCGGTTCGGTGTGGCGGGTGGGGGCGATGAAGTCGGGAATCTGGGGCATGTGCCTATTGTCCACATGCGCACGAGGTGCGTGTGACAGCTAGCGCGACATCCAGCGGCGCGTTTCCTCAGCCTCCATGGGCACCGACACCAGATAGCCCTGCACCAGGTCGCAGCCCAGTTGCCGCAGCAGTTCCATCTGCGCGGGGGTCTCCACGCCTTCGGCCACGGTCTTGAGTTGCAGGCTGTGGCCCATCTGGATGATGGCAGTGACAATGGCCACATCATCGGCATCGCCGGGTGCGTCCATGACAAAGGATCGGTCGATCTTGAGCTTGTCGATGGGGTAGCGCTTGAGGTAGCTGAGGGACGAGTATCCGGTGCCGAAGTCGTCCACCGACACGCCCACGCCCAGCGCCTTGAGGGCGTTGAGCGTGTCGAGCACAGGGCCGGTCTGGTGCATCAGCACCGACTCGGTGAGTTCGATCTCCAGGAAGCGCGCCGGCAGGCCGGTCGCCTGGAGCACGGCGGCGATTTCGCCCACCAGATCGCGCTGGCGGAACTCGAGCGCCGACAGGTTCACGGCGATGGGCACCGGGGCCAGCCCTTCGTCCTGCCAGTCCCTGAGCTGGCGGCAGGCCTCATGCATGACCCAGCGGCCGATCGGGGCAATGAGACCGCGCGATTCGGCGAAGCCGATGAATTCGTCCGGGCCGACCAGGCCTCGCTCGGGGTGCTTCCAGCGCACCAGGGCCTCGAAACCCTGGAGCGAGCCGTCCTGGAGGCTCACCTGGGGCTGGTAGTGCAGCACGAAGGCCTGCTGGGCGATGGCCTCGCGCAGCAGGCGTTCCTGCTGGAGTACCTCCATGGCGCGGCCGTCCATGCCGGGCAGGAAAAACTGCCGGTTGCCCCGGCCGTTTTCTTTGGCGTGGTACATCGCGGCATCGGCGCAGCGCAGCAAGACGTCCCCCGTGGGGCCGTCGTCCGGGAAAAGGCTGATGCCGATGGACGGCGATATGGTGACGGGCTGGTGGTCGAGTGTGAAGACGCCCCGCATGGATTCGAGCAGCTTGTCGGCCACGAGGGCTGCGTCGTCCGGGGTGTGGATGTTGGTCAGCACGACTACGAACTGGTCGCCTCCCAGCCGGGCCACCACATCGGTGTCGCGCACGCACTGCGTGATGCGTGCGGCCACATCGCACAGCAACTGGTCGCCTGCATGGTGGCCCAGCGAGTCGTTGATGGTCTTGAAATGGTCCAGGTCGATGAACAGCACGGCGGCGTGACCCTGCCGCCGGTTCGCCTGCGCCAGCAGGGTGTCGAGCCGCTCCAGCAGGTGGTGCCGGTTGGGCAGGTTCGTGAGGGGATCGTGCAGCGCGATGAAGGCCTCGCGCTCCTTCGCCTTCATGCGCGCCGTGAGATCGTGGAGCACGACGATGCGGTAGTCGGCATGCTGCAGCGGCATGGTCTTGCCCACCGCTTCGACGGGAATGGTGTGCCCGTCCTTGTGCGTGATGGTGACCTCGTACGGGTCTTCGCGCCCGCTGCGCGTGTATTCCAGTGCCACGGAGCGCCATTCGGGTGTGATGAAACTGAAGATTGACTGGTTCAGTACCTCTGGCAGCGTGAAGCCCGTGAGCCGCTGCAGCGCTTCGTTGCCGTCGATGATGATCCCGTTGCGGTGGAACACGATGGCCTCGTCGGTGGCCTCGGCAAACTTGCGCATGCGCTCCTCGCTCTGGCGCACCGCGTTCTCGGCGCGCCAGCGCTCGGTGATGTCGGTGATCAGCACGAAGGCGCCCACCAGCCGCGCTGTCTCCAGGAAGTGCGGGATGAGGTTGACCTCGATCACGCGTGTCTCGCCGTTCGGCAGCGTCTGCTCGCGCATGTATTTCACGCGCTCGCCCTGCATGCAGCGTTCGACATGGGGTTCGATCGCCTGCCAGGCCTTTTCGCCGATGGCTTCGCGCACGGTCAGGCCCAGGATGGATGCGGCGCTGTGGCCGTTGTAGGCGGCGTAACCCTGGTTGGCGAAGCGGCAGCGCAGGTCGGGCAGATCGAAATAGGCCATCAGTGCAGGCACGGAGTCCGCGATCAGGCGCAACAGCGAGTCGCTGTGCTCCCCGGGGGGCGGGGTCTGGGCATCGGTCGTGGTGTTTGGCATGTGAACCCGCACTGGTTGATGGGGTTATAGCCGATCGCCGGGAGACGCGGCTTGGGGCAAATCCGCATCCAGCTTTGCCAGCCCGCCCCCCGTGGGCCGGGTTTCTGGCAGCATGGGGGCTCTTGAGAGAACGGTTTGCGGGAGCATGCATGCAGGAAGGGGGCGATTTTTCGACCGCCATGGCGGTGCTGGCCAGCGCGCTGGGCTGCGGTCTGCTCATGGGCATCGAGCGAGAGCGGCGCAAGGGCGACGGGCCTTTTCGCGCGCTGGCTGGGGTGCGCTCGTTCGCCCTGGCGTCGCTCAGTGGCGCGGCGGCGGCACTTATCGGTTCCATGGCGCTGGTGGCCGTGGTGGGTGTTTTCATCGCAGCCCTGGCGGTGACGGCCTATGCCCGGGACGACTCGGGCGACCCCGGAGTGACCACCGAGATCGCACTCCTGCTGGCTTACCTGATCGGGGTGCTTTGTGCGCGTGACCAGCTGGTTGCTGCGGCGCTGGCCGTGGCCGCCACGGGCCTGCTGGCGGCGCGTGACAGCCTGCACCAGTTCGCGCGCGACTGGCTGCAGCCGGGCGAGGTGCGCAGCGGACTCATCCTGGCGGCGCTGTTCCTGCTGGTGGCGCCGCTGGTGCCGGATGCACCGCTGTGGCAGGGGCTGTTCAATCCGTGGGTGGTCATGCGCCTGCTGCTGGTGCTGCTGGTGATCCAGTCGCTGGCCCACATCGGACGCCGCCTGCTGCAGGCGCGCCAGGCCATGGCGCTGTCGGCGCTGGCCTCCGGGTTCGTCTCCAGCACGGCGACCATCGCCAGCCTGGGAATGGAGGTGCGCGAAGGCGCCGCAGTGCGCCCGCAGGCCGGGGCAGCGGTGCTCTCGTGCGTGGCCACCATGGCCCAGATCGTGGTTGTGGCCGCTGCCGTGCAGCCGCTCTGGCTGGCGCGGCTGTGGTTGCCGGCGCTGGCGGGTGGGCTGGTGGCTGGTGCCTGGGGCTGGTGGCGTGTGCGCGGGGTGCCTGCCGGCCCGGAAGATGGCGCGGCAGCGCGCCCGCTGCTGCCGCCCGACACGGCCATGTTCAAGCTGCGCGACGCCGCCCTCATCGCCGCGCTGCTCACGGCCGTGCAGGTGGGGGTGCACCTGCTCACACGCTGGCAGGGCGATGCGGGCATGCTGGCGGGCGCGCTGCTGGCGGCCCTGGCCGACGTGCATGCGGCAGCGGCGGCCCTTCTGGCGCAGGCCGGCCCCGCCAGCCCCTCGGCCCCGGCCATAGGGCAGGCCCTGGGGGCGGCCCTGCTGGTGCACGCCGGCAGCAAGAGCGCGGTGGCGCTGGCCAGCGGCGGCTGGCGCTATGCCTTGGCCGTAGCGCCTGGCGTGTTGGCCCACACGCTGGCATTCGTGGGGATGCTGGCCCTGCAGTGACGGGGGCGGGGGGCGCCACCGATAATCGGTGCATGACTTCTCCTTCCCCCCAAGCCGGCACCGATTTCGGCTCGCTGGCCCTGAGCCCCGCCACGGTGGCCAACCTTCAGCAGCTCGGCTACACCCAGATGACGCCCATCCAGGCGGCCGCCCTGCCATTGGCGCTGCTGCGCAAGGACCTGATCGCCCAGGCCAGCACCGGCAGCGGAAAGACCGCCGCCTTCGGCCTGGCGCTGCTGGCGAACCTGAACCCGCGCCGCTTTGCCGTGCAGGCGCTGGTGCTGTGCCCCACGCGCGAACTGGCCGACCAGGTGGCCACCGAGATCCGGCGCCTGGCGCGCGCCGAGGAGAACATCAAGGTCGTGACCCTGTGCGGCGGCGTGCCGCTGCGCGGCCAGATGCTGAGCCTGGAGCACGGCGCGCACATCGTGGTGGGCACGCCCGGCCGCGTGATGGACCACCTGGAGCGCGGCCACCTGACGCTCGAAGCCCTCAACACCCTGGTGCTCGACGAGGCCGACCGCATGCTCGACATGGGCTTCTTCGACGACATTGCCACCGTGGCGCGCCAGTGCCCGAAAGAGCGCCAGACGCTGCTGTTCTCGGCCACCTACCCGGAGGGCATCGCCAAGCTCAGCGCGCAGTTCATGAAGAACCCGCAGCAAATCACGGTGCAGGCGCAGCACGCCGAGGCCAAGATCGAGCAGCGCTGGTACGAGGTGAAGGACAGCGAGCGCCTGCACGCGGTGTCGCTGCTGCTGGGGCACTTCCGGCCCGAATCGTCGATTGCGTTTTGCAACACCAAACAGCAGTGCCGCGACCTCGTGGCCGTGCTGCAGGCGCAGGGCTACAGTGCGTTGGCGCTGTTCGGCGAGCTGGAGCAGCGCGAGCGCGACCAGGTGCTGGTGCGCTTCGCCAACCGAAGCTGTTCGGTGCTGGTGGCCACCGATGTGGCGGCGCGCGGACTCGATATCGCCAACCTGGCCGCCGTCATCAATGTGGATGTGACGCCCGACCCCGAGGTGCACATCCACCGCATCGGCCGCACGGGCCGGGGCGACGCCGAGGGCCTGGCCTTGAGCCTGGCGAGCATGGACGAAATGGGCAGCGTCGGCAAGATCGAGCAGCTGCAGGGCCGCGAGTCGCGCTGGCACCCGCTGGCCGAACTTGCGCCCACGGGCAGCGGCCCGCTGCTGCCTCCCATGGCCACGCTGCAGATCATCGGCGGGCGCAAGGAGAAGATCCGCGCCGGTGATGTGCTGGGCGCGCTGACTGGCGAGATGGGCTTCACGCGCGAGCAGGTCGGCAAGATCAACGTGAATGACTTCTCTACCTACGTGGCGGTGGACCGCGCTATTGGCGCCCAGGCCACCCAGCGCCTCAACAGCGGCCGCGTGAAGGGCAAGAGCGTCAAGGCGCGGCTGGTGACGGACTGAAGTGATGGCGCAGAAAGAACAAGCTTCGGCGGCGCCCCGCCCCTGGCTCACGCCCCGCAACCTGCTGTGGACGTCGGTCTGCGTGGCCGTGATCACCATTGCGCTCAAAACGCTGGCCTGGTATGTCACCGGATCGGTGGGCCTGTTGTCGGATGCCATGGAGTCCTTCGTCAATCTCGCCAGCGCAGTGTTCGCACTGGCCATGGTGACGGTGGCGCAGCTGCCTGCCGACGACAACCACCCCTACGGCCACCACAAGGCCGAGTACTTTTCCTCGGGCTTCGAGGGCATCCTCATCGTGGGGGTGTCGGCGGGCATCATGTGGGCGGCCGTACACCGGCTGCTGGACCCGCAACCGCTGGAGCAGGTGGGCTGGGGCCTGGGACTTTCGATCGTCAGTTCTGCGCTCAACGGCCTGCTGGCCTGGGTGATGTTCCGCACCGCGCGTGAACACCGCTCCATCGCGCTGGAGGCCGATGCGCGCCACCTGGTCACCGATGTCTGGACCTCGGCCGGTGTGCTGATAGGGCTGGTGGGGGCGGCACTCACGGGCTGGCTTTGGCTGGATGCGGTGGCGGCCATCATCGTGGCACTCAACATCCTCAAGGAAGGCGTGCAGCTGGTCTGGCGCTCGAGCCAGGGACTGATGGACGAGGCCGTGGAGCCCGACGTACAGGCCACCATCGACGCCACACTGCAAGGCTTCGTGCAAGGCCAGCCGCCGGGCGCATTGCGCTTCGACCATGTATCCACGCGCCGTGCCGGTCAGCGCCGCTATGTCGATATGCACATGCACATGCCGGCCGACTGGACCCTGCACCACGCCGCCGAACTGCGCGGCCAGGTCGAGCGCGCCCTGATGGATGCCGTGCCTGGCCTGCGCGCGACCATTGAACTGCTGCCGACTGACGTGGAAGCCCATTTCGATGACCCGAAGGGTGTCGCATGATCGCGCTATTGCAACGGGTGCGCCAGGCGCGCGTGGAGGTGGAGGGCACCACCGTGGGCGCCATCGACTCGGGCCTGCTGGTGCTGGTGTGCGCCGAGCGTGGCGACAGCGAAGCCGAGGCCGACAGGCTGCTGGCCAAGATTCTCAAGCAGCGCATCTTCAGCGACGACGCCGGAAAAATGAACAAGAGTGTGCAGGACATCGGAGGCGGCCTGCTGCTGGTCAGCCAGTTCACGCTGGCTGCCGACACCTCGGGCGGCAACCGCCCCGGCTTCAGCCAAGCCGCAGCGCCGGACGAAGGGCGTCGCCTGTACAACTATCTGGTGGAGCGGGCGCGCGCCGCGCACCCCTTGGTGCAGACGGGCCAGTTCGCGGCCGATATGCAGGTGCACCTGGTCAACGACGGGCCGGTGACGATTCCGATGCGCATGGAACCTGCCAGGGTTTGATTCAAAAATGATAGCTTTTGGCGCTTGATAGATAAGCGCTGAGCTTGGTTTTTGCTTATTTTTGGTTGACCAGCAATGGCGACACAGGCAGCACCCGAAACGCCAGCGAAGCCAGCGCCAGCCAGCCAGCAATGGCCAGCATGACGGCGGTGTGCGGGTCTGTGCCATGCTGCTGGGCCCAGGTGGCGACGATGCCGGTGAACCATTGCATCAGCGCCACGCCCAGGAACATGGCCATGGTGAAGGCCGAGAGGGCGCGGCCTGTCAGCGTGGCCGGGTAGGAGGCGCGCACGTCGGCGTACTGCAGCACGCCGTAACCCGATAGCAGGCCCATCAGCAGGATCAGCGCCACGCTGGCCGCTGCGTGCTGCAGCAGCGCCAGGGCCGCGAACAGCGCGGCCATCAGCAGCGAGATGTTGGCGATCCACGGCCGGCGGCGGGCGGCGCCCGGGTCCAGCCGGCCCGACAGGCCGGGCGCGAACAGCGCGATGAGCGAGAGGGCGAGCGCGACGTTGCCGCTGTCCAGCAGCGAGAGCTGGTAGCGGTCCATCAGCAGCGGCGCCAGCCACAGGCCGCGCAACGACAGGAAGGCGGCGTAGCCCGACATGCCCAGCACCAGGATGCCCCAGGTGTGGGGGAGGGTCAGCAGTTCGGCAAAGCGCCGCAGCGCCTGGCCCCAGGTTTCGCGCCCGGCCGGGGGCGGAACCCGCGGCGCGGGCTCGTGCACGCGCAGATAGATCAGCAGCCACGATAGCGCGCTCAGGCCCGCCAGTACCGCGTAGCCGGTGCGCCAGCCACCGCCGTACTGCACCAGCCACGCCAACGGGGTGCCGGTGAACAGCAGGCCCAGCCCGCCGACGCCCATGCCCATGCCCGAGAAGAAGGCAAAACGATCGGCCGGAAAGTGCCGCGCAATGAACAGCGTGCAGGCCAGGAATGCCGGTGAGCAGCCGACGCCGATCAGCAGCTGCCCCACCATCAGCCAGGCGTAATCGGGCGCCAGGGCGGAGAGCGAGGCCCCGGCAATCGCCAGCGGAAAGGCGGTCAGCACGGTGCGGCGCAGGCCGTACAGGTCCAGCGCCACGCCCATCAGCAACTGCGCCACGCCGAAGGAGAGGCCGAAGAGTCCGGCGAAGGCGCCGAGCGACTGGGCCGAGAGCCCGAAGTCCGCCGTCAGCCCCTGGGCCAGGATGGCGGTGGTGGTGCGGAAGGCCTGGCTGAGCGCGAAGCCGCTGAGCAGCGTGAGCAGCATGGCCCAGAGCGCGCGTTCGTTCGCGCGCCCGGGGCTGGGGGAGTGCGCTTCGTCGCTGCTCACTGCCGCCAGAAGAAAACCGCCGCCATCACCAGACCCGTGGCCACGATGCCCCAGCGCAGCACGTTCGCGGGCAGCTTGCGTGCCACGCGCGCACCGCCGTAGCCGCCCGCCGTGGCAGCCACCATCATCATCAGTGCCTGCGGCCAGTGCACGATGCCGCCCGCCGCGTAGATCGCCACAGCGATGGCGGTGAGCAGGGCGGAGACGAGGTTCTTCATGCCGTTCATGGCGTTGAGCTGCGTCTGCCCCAGCAGGCCGAACAGGGCCAGCAGCAGGATGCCCAGTCCGCCGTTGAAGTAGCCACCGTAGGCCGCCACCGCCAGCATGCCGAGCGCGGCCTTCCACGGCGTGGCCTGGCCGTGGCTTGATGCGCCCGCCCATTGGCGCAGCCTGGGGCCGAAGGCGAACATGGCGGTGGCCGCCAGCAGCAGCCAGGGCACGACGCGCCGGAAGGTGGCGTCGGGCGTGACCAGCAGCAGCGCGGCGCCCGCCGAGCCGCCGATGAGTGAGAGCAGCACCACGGCGCGCATCGAGAGGCCGGGCGGGGATTGCATGTCCTCCCGGAAGCCCCAGGCGCCAGCGATGTAGCCCGGCAGCAGCGCCACCGTGCCCGTGGCGTTGGCCGCCACGGGCGGCATGCCGGTGAAGACGAGTGCGGGCAGCGTCAGAAAGCTGCCGCCCCCGGCTACGGCATTGAGGGCGCCGGCGATGAAGGCGGCGGTGAGCAGCAGGGCGGTTTCCAAGGCTTCTTCTCCAAGGCCAGGCCTGAAAAGTGGCCTGGCATCATTCCTGTCATCTTAGGTGGAGATCGGCGGAAAGTTGGCCCTGATTGGCGCCGAAAAAGTTGTCATTGCTTTGCCGAAAGTGTGGTGGCTGGCGGTGAACCGAGGGCCTTAACGGGCGTAGGGATCTGCAAAACCCAGTTCCTGGAGGATGGCCGTTTCATAGGCCTCCATCTCCTGGGCGTCTTCTTCGCTGGTCTCATGGTCCCAACCTTGTGCATGCAGCGTGCCATGCACCAGCAGGTGGGCGTAGTGTTCTTCCAGGCTCTTGTTCTGCTCGCGTGCCTCGCGCTCGACCACCGGGGCGCAAAGCACCAGGTCGGCGGTCACCAGCGGCTCCTGTGTGTAATCGAAGGTCAGCACGTTGGTGGCGTAGTCCTTGTGCCGGTAGTCGCGGTTGAGCTGGCGGCCCTCGTCCTCGCCGACGATGCGCACGGTGATTTCTGCGTCCGAGGCCAGGGCGTGGCGGATCCAGCGTATGACCTTGTGGCGCGGCAGCACGGCGCGGTGGGCGGTGGCGCCATCAAAGCGGCCGAACTGCAGGGACAGGGTGAGTTGATTCAAGGTCATTTTTGGTTCCAGCCCTTATGCAGAAGGCGTGTGCAGCTATCAAATAAATAAATGTCCATTCAGGCGCGTGGTACCGGGCGGCTGCGCTGGGCGTCGTAGGCATCCACAATGCGCGCCACCAGCGGGTGGCGCACCACGTCCGCGGTGGTGAAGCGTGTGATGGCGATGCCCTTGACGCGCTTGAGCACGCGCTCGGCGTCGATCAGGCCGCTGAGCTGGCCTTTGGGCAGGTCGATCTGGCTCACGTCGCCCGTCACCACGGCCTTGGCGCCAAAACCGATGCGCGTGAGGAACATTTTCATCTGCTCGGGCGTGGTGTTCTGCGCTTCATCGAGGATGACGAATGCGTTGTTCAGCGTGCGCCCGCGCATGAAGGCCAGCGGTGCGATCTCCAGTGCGTTGCGCTCGAAGGCCTTCTGCACCTTGTCGTAGCCCATGAGATCGTAGAGCGCGTCGTACAGCGGGCGCAGGTACGGGTCCACCTTCTGCGCCAGGTCGCCGGGCAGAAAGCCCAGACGCTCGCCCGCCTCCACGGCCGGGCGCGTGAGCACGATGCGCTGCACGTTGCTGCGCTCGAGCGCATCGACCGCGCAGGCGACGGCCAGGTAGGTCTTTCCGGTGCCCGCAGGGCCAATGCCGAAGGTGATGTCGTGTGTGGCGATGTTGTCCAGGTACTGGGCCTGCGTGGGCGTGCGCGCGCGCAGGTCGGCGCGGCGGGTGTTCAGCAGCGCCGGGCCGCCTTCGGCTTCAGCCGCCAGGGCACTGTCTCCCACCAGCATGAGCTGCAGGTGTTCTTCGGAGATGGGCCGCTCGGCCATCTCATAGACCGCCTGCAGCACCTCCAGCGCCTGCGTGGCGCGTGCCTTGGGGCCGTCCACCTTGAACTGCTCGTGCCGGTGCGCGATGCTCACCTGCAGCGCCGCCTCGATGGTGCGCAGGTGGCTGTCGGCCGGGCCGCACAGGTGCGTGAGGCGGGTATTGTTGTGGGGGGTGAAGGTGTGGCGCAGGATCACGTTGATAATTCCGTCGGAATGCGCCGGACGGCGACAAAGGACACCAATGATAGGCAAATTGACCGGCCAGCTGCTGGAGAAGAACCCGCCCGAGGTGCTGGTGGACTGCCACGGCGTCGGCTACGAGGTCCAGGTGCCCATGAGCACCTTCTACAACCTGCCCGCCATCGGCGAACGGGTGAGCCTGCTCACGCAGTTCATCGTGCGCGAGGATGCGCAACTGCTGTACGGCTTTGGCAGCGCCCCCGAGCGTGCTGCCTTTCGCGAACTCATCAAGATTTCGGGCGTGGGCCCGCGCACGGCGCTGTCCATCCTGAGCGGCCTGGGTGTACAGGACCTGGCGCAGGCCATCACGCTGCAGGAGGCCGGGCGCCTGGTCAAGGTGCCCGGCATCGGCAAGAAGACCGCCGAGCGCCTGCTGCTCGAACTCAAGGGCAAGCTCGGTGCCGACATGGGGGGCGCCCATGCCCACGCTACCAGCGAGGCCCAGGCCGATATCCTGCAGGCTTTGCTGGCGCTGGGCTACAACGACAAGGAGGCGGCCGCTGCCTTGAAGGCACTGCCGCCGGAGGTGGGCGTGAGCGAAGGCATCAAGCTGGCGCTCAAGGCGCTGGCGAAGTGAATCGCGCCCACAGTATCAACAAGAAAGGACCGAACCGATGCGTACGACGAAATGGGAGATCGCAGTTGGCTGGATTCTCACCCTTGCACTGTTACCAGGTTGCGGTGGGGGGAATACCGAGCAAAGTGCGCAGTCCGGCGTGCTACATGCCGAATCACGTGTGCAGCCCATTGATGCGGTACAGGAGCCGTCTCGAATCAAGACGTTGACTGTTGCGGAGCGTATTCGGCCGCGCGTCGTTGAGTTAAGGGAGGAACTATCAACCAAGGATCTTCCCGGTTCACTAAGCGGCGCGAGGCTAGTGGGGCTTGCTCGCAAGGTAGCGGCCACGGAATCAGCGGCTGGAATGAATTCCTACTTGGATTGGCAGGCCTCGCCTTCCGGCGGCTGGCAGGCAGCCGTTAGCTTTCGTGTTGTCGATGCACAAGGGTTGCGCGTGGGCTTGCGCGTAGGCACTTTGCCGGGTGGCGCAATTCTGCGTGTGTATGACCGGCAGCGTCCGGCGCAAGTATTTGAAATTGCAGGAGCAATGGTGCTGCAGCGTATTCAGGTCAACCTGGATGCAGGTGATGGAAGCGATGCAGCACGTACATGGTGGACCCCGGAGATCGGTGCAGCTGAAGTGGTGCTGGAGATCGAACTGCCGCCGGGCACTCCTCTCAGCAGTTTGGATGTGTCTGTACCTGTGGTATCGGAAATTATTGAAAATCTGGCGCTGCCAACGGCTGAAGAAATGGGGCAGTCAAAAGTTGGCGAATCAGATGTTTGCAATCTTGACATCACTTGTTATGACGCCTATGCCAGCAAGAGCAACGCAGTTGCCCGTATGCTGTTCACTCAGGGCGGCAGTACCTATGTTTGCACTGGAACGCTGCTCAATGATCGAGACGGATCAGGTACTCCATACTTCCTAAGCGCGAATCACTGCATTGCCTCACAAACGGCAGCCAGTACATTGCAGACAGATTGGTTCTATCGCTCTCCGACTTGCAACAGCCGCGTGCTGTCCAGCGCTACCGCCAGACGCTATAACGGGGCTACGTTGCTCTATGCCAGCTCCGAAACCGATACGGCTTTCATGAAGCTCGTTGATGCCCCGCCGCCAGGCGTGACTTTTGCTGGTTGGGATGCCAGAACTCCGACGATGGGCAGTTCCATCGTCGGGATACATCATCCGCGTGGGGATCTCCAAAAAATCAGTTTCGGCGCACTGCAAGGCTATACCAACTGCGCTGCAGCATCAGGGGGCAGTTTCAGCTGCAGTGGCACTACAGGCGCTTACTACACTGTCACTTGGAGCCAGGGTACAACGGAAAGCGGTAGCAGCGGTTCTGCGCTTTGGCGAGACGGTTATGTCATTGGCACGCTTTACGGCGGCACAGCGACCTGCGGTGCAAGCTCAACACCTGCCTTCGATATATATGGTCGTTTTGATCGTGCATACGCCGACCGTCTAAAGGATTGGCTTGCTCCTGTGCAGCCAGCAGCGCCACGATCAGCTGTCTATCGATTTTTCAATACTCGCACGGGCGCGCATTTCTACACCATCAGCAGCGCAGAGCGTGACTACGTGATCGCTACATACAAGGAATTTAATTACGAAGGTCCGGTTTTCTATGCGTACCCTGCTGCGACTTCAGGGCAGGGGCCCGTCTATCGGTTCTTCAACACCCGCACAGGAGCGCATTTTTACACCATCAGCAGCGCAGAACGAGACTATGTGATTAGTGCCTACCAAGACTTCACGTATGAGGGCCCACAGTGGCATGCTCAGACGGGCACGGGTAACAGCTCAACGGCGATTTATAGGTTCTTCAATACCCGTACGGGCGCACATTTCTACACGATCAATGCACTGGAGCGTGATTATGTGATGGCGACGTACAAAGAGTTCAATTACGAGGGCGCGGCATACTACGCTTGGACCTCGCCATGAGGTTCATGCGCGGAACGATATGAGTATTCAAACCGACGATTTCGCTCCCGCACCCGCCCAACGCGTGATCTCCGCGGCCCCTGCATCGCCCCAGGAAGAGGCGATCGAGCGCGCACTGCGCCCCAAGCTGCTGCAGGAGTATGTGGGCCAGGCCAAGGCGCGCGAGCAACTGGAGATATTCATTGGTGCAGCGAAGAAGCGCGGCGAGGCATTGGACCATGTGCTGTTGTTCGGTCCGCCAGGCCTGGGCAAGACCACGCTGAGCCACATCATTGCGGCCGAGCTCGGCGTCAACCTGCGCCAGACCAGCGGCCCGGTGCTCGAAAAGCCGAAAGACCTGGCGGCGCTGCTGACCAACCTCGAGCGCAACGATGTGCTCTTCATCGACGAGATCCATCGCCTCTCGCCCGTGGTGGAAGAAATTCTCTACCCCGCGCTGGAGGACTACCAGATCGACATCATGATCGGCGAGGGTCCGGCGGCGCGCTCCATCAAGCTGGACCTGCAGCCCTTCACCCTGGTCGGCGCGACCACGCGCGCGGGCATGCTCACCAACCCGCTGCGTGACCGCTTTGGCATCGTCGCACGGCTGGAGTTCTATACGCCCGAAGAACTGGCGCGCATCGTCACGCGCAGTGCGGGCCTGCTGGGCACACCCATGGACGAGGCGGGCGGCTTTGAGCTGGCACGGCGCTCGCGCGGCACGCCGCGCATTGCCAACCGGCTGCTGCGCCGCGTGCGCGACTATGCCGAGGTGAAGGGTTCGGGCCGCATCACGCTCGATATTGCCAACCGGGCGCTCGCCATGCTGGACGTGGACCCGCAAGGCTTTGACGTGATGGACCGCAAGCTCCTGGAGGCCCTGATCCATCGCTTCGATGGCGGGCCCGTGGGCCTGGACAACATCGCGGCCAGCATTGGTGAAGAGGCGGGCACCATCGAGGACGTGATCGAGCCCTACCTGATCCAGCAAGGCTATCTGCAGCGCACACCGCGCGGGCGCATTGCCACGCTGGCCGCCTACCGGCACCTGGGCGTCACGCCGCCGCAGGCGGCCGGCGGGCTGTTTTCTGAATGATCGAAGGACACCCATGGCGCTGAGGAATGTTCTGTGAGTAAACGCTGGCTGGTTCTGGTGGTGGGCGCTGCCGTGCTGGTGTTGGCCGTCGCCGTCGGGGCGATGGCGCTGCGTGGCCCACAGGTCGATGCCCTGGTGCTGCAGTCGGCTCCGCTGGTCCGCAGCTTGCAGTTTTCGGCGCGTGTGGCCACGCTGTCGCGCGTGGACGTGGGCAGCACGGTCACGGGGCGTGTGGAGCAGGTGCGTGTGTCGGAGGGGGCGCAGGTGCGCCAGGGTGACGTGCTGGTGCAACTGGAATCGGACGAGCTGCGCGCCGTGCTGGCGCAGGCGCTGGCCTCCGAACGCCAGGCGCAGGCACGCCTGACGGGCCTGCGCAGCAGCGGCCGCACGGCCACGCAGGCGGCAGTAGCCCAGGCCGACGCCACGCTGCGGGCTGCAAGCGCCAGCCTGGCGCGGGTGCAACAACTGGTGGCCGAGGGTTTTTACAGCCCCGCGCAACTGGATGAAGCCCGGCGCGCGGTCGATGTGGCACGGGCGCAGCAGCGCAATGCACAGGCGCAGAGTGAAGCGAACACCGATGCCGGCACGGATGTGGCGCAAGCCCAGGCGCAGCTGGCGGTGGCCCAGGCGGCCACCGTGGCAGCCCGGGCCCGTCTGGCACAGACCGCTTTGGTGGCCCCTGCCGATGCCCGCGTGCTGGTGCGCGATGTCGAGCCCGGGCAGATCGTGCAACCCGGCAAGGCCCTGCTCAGTCTGGCGCTGGCCGGACCCACGCAGCTGGTGGCGCAGGTGGACGAGCGGTTTCTGGACCAGCTGCAGCCGGGCCAGAAGGCTACGGTGGTGGCCGATGCCTTTGCTGGCCAGCATTTTGCGGCGCGCGTGCTTTCCATCGCACCTGCGGTGGATGCGCAGCGCGGCGCCATCGAGGTGACATTTGCGCTGGATGCGCAGGCCCCCGCGTATTTGCGCGAGGACATGACCCTGTCGGTTGAGGTGGAGACCGCCCGACGCGAGCGCGCCCTGGTGTTGCCCCAGGCCGCCTTGCGCGGCGCCGTGGCGGGCGACACGGGGACGGTGCTGGTGCTGCAGGACGGGCGTGCCCAGGCCCGCAACGTGCGGCTGGGTCTGCGCACGCTCGATGCGGTCGAGGTGCTCGAAGGATTGCACGAGGGCGACACCGTGCTGCGTGGCGGCGCCGTGCAGGCGGGCGACCGCGTGCGCGCTCGCACCGTGGAGTGGTCTGCAGGTGCTGCGGTCCCCGCGACAGGCGCCCTGCGCCAGGGGCAGGGCGCCGAGGCAGGCGCTGCACTGACCAACGCCATGGGCCGCTGAGCGCGTGGAAATGAAAAACTCCCCTGAGGCTCTGCGGGCCTTCCCCCCACTCTCGCAGCGCTGCGCACTGCGGGCAGGGGGACGCTCCCGGCACGGCGGGGCGGCCCTTGCGCGGGAGTCCTGGCCTGGGCCGCGCCAGTTTCTGGCGACGCGGGTGGAACGCAGCGCTATGGATAACTGACATGCGAATCTGGCCCGGCTTTGAAGTGCTTGTGGCGTTGCGCTTTTTGCGCGAAGGGCGCATGCAGACCCTGCTCATCATCGTGGGCGTGGCGGCGGGCGTGGCGGTCATTGCCTACATCTCGGCGTTGATCAATGGCCTGCAATCGAACACCCTGGCCAAGACGCTGGGCGCCCAGGCGCACATCACCTTGCGGGCACCGGACGATCTGGTCACACCTGCGGCCCCGGCAATGCCCGGCACTGCGGTGCTCACCGAAACCCAGCCGCGCGCGCAGCGCCTGCGGTCCGTAGCTAACTGGCAGGCGCTGGTGCCGCTGCTCGAGCGCTTGCCCGAGGTCGCCGGGGTTTCGCCCATGGTGTCCGGCTCAGGCCTGGCGCTGCGCGGAGAGGCATCGCAAGCCATTGCCCTGATGGGTGTCGACCTGGACCGCTATGACCGTGTGGTGGGGCTGCGCTCCAAGGTGGTCAGCGGCAGCGCGCGGCTGTCGCCGGGCGAGGCGATTGTGGGGCGCGAACTCGCGAACGATCTGGGGGTGCGCGTGGGCGACCGCCTCACGGTGCAGACCGGCAGTGCGAGCGGCACGGTGAGCGATTCCGTGCGCGTCACCGCCCTGGTGGACCTGGGCGTGAAAGACCTGAACCGGCGCACCGTGATCGTGCCGCTGCGCGCGGCCCAAAGCCTGCTGGCGCTGCCGGGAGGCGCCAGCCAGCTCGACCTGACCCTGAAGGATGTATGGGTGGCCCAGACCCTGGCGCGCACGTTGCAGACCCAGTTCCCCTACAAGATCGAGAGCTGGCAGGAGAGCAATGCCCAGCTGGTGTCCGCACTGAATGCGCAATCCATCAGCACCTCCATCATCCGGGGCGTGGTGCTGGCGGTGGTGGTGCTGGGCATTGCCAGCGTGCTGGTGGTGTCGGTTGTGCAAAAGGGCCGCGAGATCGGCATCCTGCGCGCCATGGGCGCCACGCGGGGACAGGTGCTGCGCGTGTTTCTGGTTCAGGGCGCCGTGGTGGGGGTGCTGGGCTCGGCATTGGGCCTGCTGCTGGCGGTGGCGCTGATCTGGGTGTTCACCCACTTCGTGCGTGGCTCCGACGGTTTGCCGCTGTTTTCGATCACTCTGCCGCCCGCCATGGGTTTGCAGGTAGCGCTGATTGCGTCGGTCTGTGGCGTGCTGGCCGCCGTGGCACCGGCGCGGCGTGCAGCCGCGCTGGACCCGGCGCAGGCCATCCGCATGTAGTGATGAGACACCCCCCTGTGCGGCTGCGCCGCTTCCCCCCGCTCTCGCAGTGCTGCGCACTGCGGGCAGGGGGACGCCCCCAGCGCTGCGGGGCTGCCCTTGCGCGGGGGCCGCTGGCCTTGGCTGCGCCGGTTTTTTGCGCCACGGGCGGTGCGCAGCGCAATGGATTGCAAAAATGTTGATCGAACTACGCGACGTGCGCAAAAGCTACAACCTGGGCCGCCCCAGCGAGGCCGAGGTGCTGCACGGCATCAGCCTGCAGGTGCGCCGTGGCGAGTTCATTGCCCTGATGGGGCCTTCGGGCTCGGGCAAGAGCACGCTGCTCAACATTCTGGGCTTGCTGGAACGCATGACGTCCGGTGGCTACCGGCTCGACGGCGAAGTGGTGCAGGGCCTGGATGATGCCGCGCTGACGCTGCGTCGGCGCCGCACGCTGGGGTTTGTCTTCCAGTTCCACCACCTGCTGCCCGCGTTCTCGGCACTGGAGAACGTCACGCTGCCGGCCCTCATGGCCGAAGGCCGTGTCAGCAGCGCGCAGCGCGAGCATGCCCGCAGTCTGCTGGACGCCGTGGGACTGGCCCAGGCCATGGACAAACGGCCGGCAGAGCTGTCGGGGGGCATGCAGCAGCGCGTGGCGATGGCCCGTGCGCTGGTCATGAACCCCCCGCTGGTGCTGGCCGACGAGCCCACCGGCAACCTCGATACCGTCTCATCGGCAGAAGTGTTTGCCTTGATGCGGCGCATCCACGCCGAGCGCGGCACGGCCTTTGTTGTGGTCACGCACGACCCGCGCCTGGCGGTGCGCTGCGACCGGCTGGTGGAATTGATTGACGGCCGTATCGCGCGCGATGAGCCCATGCCGACGTCAGCAGAGTTTCATTAAAAATGACCCGTAACGATTGTTCGTCAAGCGTCAATAGCTATTAAAAAAATAGCATCAAAGCCCGTGTGAGCAGCCGCCATCCGCCGCCATTGTGTCGATGGAAGCGACCCATGCGGGCGCTGCTGCCACCGACGCGGGGGTGGGCTGTGCATGGGCCAGGTCTACGCCCATCCAGAGCAGGCCGGCGCTCAGGGCCAGCTTGCCAACGGTCGCTATCCAGCGTCGCAGGAGCTCAGGCATTTTCCGACTCCGGGTGGATCTCGATGGTGCGGCGGCGGTGGCTGAACGGCGTCACCGCCACGCGCTGCGCATCGCTGCCTGTTTCCAGACCGATCTCGTCGTCACGCAGGTAGCAGCCGGGGTCTTCGGCCCAGGCGTCGCCCGTGAGCTGCTGAGCGCGCACGCGGGTGTTGCCGCCACAGATGCTGAAGTAGTGGCATTGCGCGCAGCGCCCGCCCACCGGGCGCGGCTTGGCCTTGAGGCCCGCCATCAGCGGCTCGGAGGTGTCGGACCAGATGCTTGAAAACGGGCGCTGGCGCACGTTGCCCAGGTCGTGGTGCCACCACATGGTGTCGGGGTGCACGGTGCCCAGGTTGTCGATGTTGGCCACGTTCACGCCGCTTGAATTGCCACCCCAGGCCAGGAGGCGCTCGCGCAGCGGTGCCTCCCACTGCGGCATGCGCTCGCGCACCCACTGCAGCAGATAGGGGCCGTCGGCGTCGTTGTTGCCGGTCACGTAGTCTTCCTCGCGGCCTTCCAGCGCGGACTGCCAGGCGCGCTCGAACAGCAGGTCGAGGGCGTCGCGCGTGGCCTGGAACTGCGCGTCCTTGCCACGGTGGATGTTGCCGCGCCCGGCGTAGTTGAGGTGCGAGAAGTAGAACTTGTCCACGGCCTCTTCGCGCATCAGGTTCAGCAGCGCCGGGAAGTCGTGCGCGTTCATCGCGGTCATGGTGAAACGCAGGCCCACCTTCACGCCGCGTTGGTGCAGGTAGCGCACGGCGGCCAGGCTGCGGTCGAAGGCGCCATCGAGGCGGCGGAAATGGTCGTGCGTTTCGCGCAGACCGTCGAGGCTGATGCCAACGTAGTCGAAGCCCATGGCCTCGATGCGGTCGGCCATGGGTTCGTCGATCAGCGTGCCGTTGGTGGACAGGCCGGTATAGAACTTCATCGCCTTGGCGCGCTCGGCAATCTCGAAGATGTCGGGCCGCATCAGCGGCTCGCCGCCCGAGAGAATCAGCACCGGCACCTTATAGGCTTTGAGGTCGTCCATCACGCCGAACACTTCCTGCGTGGACAGCTCGCCCTCGTAGTCGTGGTCGGCCGACAGCGCATAGCAGTGCTTGCAGGTGAGATTGCAGCGGCGGATCAGGTTCCAGATCACCACCGGGCCGGGCGGCTGACCGCTGCCCCGGCGGGCGGGAACGGGGTAGGTGCCAGTCGCCTGGGCTTGCGCGAGCTCGCGCATGTATTGGCTGATACGGAACATGGTTTAGCTTTCCTTGAGACGCAGACCGGTCTTTTTGAGGATGGCGGTGGAATACAGGATGTCGTGGCCCCGGCAGGCGGTGCCCAGCAACTCTTGCAACTGCACGGCCTGCTGCTCGACCTCGGCGCGTGAGCGGCCGTGCAGCATGGCGAACAGGTTGTAGGGCCAGTCGGGCAGGCGGCGTGGGCGGCGGTAGCAGTGGCTCACGCCGGGCAGCTGGCCGATGCGCTCGCCGAGGATGTCCACCTGGGTGTCGTCCACGTCCCAGACGCTCATGCCGTTGGCCGTGAAGCCCAGGCGGTAGTGGTTGGGCACGGCGCCGATGCGGCGGACCAGGCCGGTTTCCAGCAATTGCGCCAGGCGCTCGCGCACCTGCAGGCCTGAGACGCCCAGGCGTTCGCCCACGGCGTCGTAGGGGCGCGGCACCAGCGGCAGGCCGCCCTGGGTGGCGGCGATCAGCTGGCGGTCGAAATCGTCAAGCGCCATGGGCTTCTCCGCTCGTCAGGGGGAGCTTGAGTTCGACGAAGAACTCGCGCTCCTTCGGAAAGGCCAGTACGGGCAAACCCGTCTCGGCCTCGATGCGTTCGATCGCGGCCGCGCACTGCGCCGGGGTTTCGGTGCCGAGCACGAACCACATGTTGAGCGCATGCGCGCGCCGGTAGTTGTGCGCGATCTCGGGGTGGGCGTTGACCTGCGCCGTGACGGCCTCGTAGCGCTCCTCGGGCACGGACATGGCGGCCAGCACGAACAGACCGCCCGCGCGCTCGATCTGGAACAGCGGGCCGAAGCGCGTGAGCATGCCGCTCTCCAGCAGGGCCGAGAGCCGCCCGATGACGTATTCCTCTGTCCAGCCGAACTCGGCGGCCACGTCTGCGAAGGGCCGCTCGGTCAGCGGCAGATCACCGTGCAGGCGTTCCAGCAGGCGGGCATCATCCGGCGACAGCATCAAGCACCTCCAGTGTGGCGGCGCTGGGGGCTGCGGCTTCGGGCAGGGCGCGGAAGCGCCGAGGGCCGGTCTGCTTGAAGCGGCGGCATGAAAACAGCACCTCGTGCGGGTACTGCGCCAGGCCCGCGTCGGCGATGGCGCGCGCGATCACGTCCAGTACGGCGGCGCGGTCGCGGCCATGCACCATGCAGTACAGGTTGTAGGGCCAGCCCCCGGCGCGCTCGCGCCGGTAGGCCAGCGTCACGCCGGTCACACGGGCGAGGGCTTCACCGCAGGCATCCACCTGCGCGTCGGGAATGTTGAACACCGTCATGGCGTTGGCATCAAAGCCCAGCTCGTGGTGGCGCACGATGGCGCCGATGCGACGCACCGTGCCCTGGTCCAGCCACTGCTGCAGCGTTTGCAGCACCGATTCGCCCGTGCGGTCCAGCGCTTGCGCCCAGGCGTCGTAGGGGCGGGGCACCAGGGGCAGGCCGTCTTCGAGCAGGGCAGCGAGCGGCCGGTCGGCATCCAGCACCGGTGTGGCCTCGCGCGCGGCGGCCATGGGTGCAGGAGCGGTGCGTTCGCGCAGATCAAAGCCCAGGTCGATGCGGTAGGCGCGCTGCATGCGCAGTTGCAACGCGGGGAGGCCTGTGGCGTCTTCGAGCGAGCGCATGGCCGCGCGCACGGCGGCATCGTCCTGCCCGGTCATCACGAACCAGAGGTTGAAGTGGTGCTCGCGCTGATAGTTGTGGTTCACGCCCGGGTGGCTGGACACCACGGCGGCCACGGCGTCCAGCCGCTCGGGGGGCACCGCCATGGCGGCCAGCAGCGCCGCACCGCCGGCGTTGCCCGCGAACACGCCGCCGATGCGGCTCAGTGCGCCTTCGCGCTGCAGCCGGGCGTAGCCCGCCAGAACTTCATCGACCGACAGGCCCAGCGTGCCTGCAATGTGCCCAAAGGGCTCGCGCACCAGCGGAAAGCCGCGCTGCCAAGGGTTGAGCAGCGCCAGGTGCAGGTCGGCGTCGGGGGCCATCTAGAACCCCACCCGCGCAGCGCGGGAGGTGAAGAAAATGCCGCTGGGCGAATCGACCGTCATGGTCGCCTGGGTGGCGAAGGTCTGCGTGTCGATCACGCTGACGCGGTGGTCGTCGCGCGAGCTGATCCAGACCGATTCGCCGCGCGGCGTGAACTCCATGTGCAGCACGGCCTTGCCGGGCTCCAGTGTGCGAACGATCTTCTGCGTGGTGGTGTCGATGACCTGCACGCGGTGGTAGTCGGGCACCGAGAAGTTCACCCACACCTGGCGGCCGTCGGGACGCGCCATCACGAACACGGGCTGGCCCGCCACCGGGATGCGGCCCACCTCCTGCCAGGTGTCGGTGTCCACCACCAGCACCTCGTGGCGGCCGATGGCGGGCAGGTAGGCGCGGCGCCCTGCCACGGCCCAGCCGCGCAGGTGCGGCATCTTGTAGACCGGCAGCGGCTCCTGGCCCCGACCGTAGCCGCCCAGGATGCGGCGCACGCGCGGGGTTTCTTCCCACAGGTCGACCATGGCCAGCCCGTCCTCGCCGAACAGGCCCGCGATGTAGTGGCGGCCGTTGGGCGTGACCAGCGCGTCGTAGGGCTGGCGGCCGATGTTGGGCAGCTTGGTGGTGACGGGGTTGGCCCGGTCGGACAGATCGGAGATCCAGATGGCGTCGGCATCGAACAGGCTGTAGGCGAAGCGGTGCCCGGGCAGATCGACCAGCCCGACCACGCGCGAGAGCTTGCCGGGCGCGTATTCGGCCGGAATGTCGGCCACCAGCTCCAGCGTGGCGGTGTCGAAGGCCTTGATGCCGCCGGGCGTGTAGTTCTGCGCCACCACCAGGCGGCCGTCGGCGCTGATGGCGCCGCCAATCGAGTTGCCGGCCTGCATCACGCGGGCGGCGATGCGGCGCGTCAGCAGATCGACCTTGGTGAGTGCGCCGTCGCGTCCGAAGACAAAGGCGTAGCGGCCATCGCGCGAGAACACCACCGAGGCGTGCGAGAGGTCGCCCAGGCCCTTGACCTCGGCCAGCAGCGTGCGCTGGGTGGTGTTGACAATGGCCAGCGTGCCTGTGGAACGCGCCACGACGACGCCGAGATCGCCCGTGCCGGTGGCGGCCGGGATTCCGGCGCAACCGGCCAGCAACAGAGAGGAGGCGCCCATCAGGGCTAGGCAGTCGCGGCGTTTCATCGGGGGTCTTTCTGGGGCTCGGGGAAACCGGCCATCAGTTGCTGGGCAATCCACAGGGCCTCGGCTTCGGTCAGCATGGCCTTCCAGGGCGCCATGGGCGTGCCCGGGCGGCCGCCGTAGATGGTGGCGGCCATGGAGTCAAGGGGCTTGTCGGCCAGTGCCTCGCGGGTGAGCGCGGGGCCCAGGCCGCCGGTCAGGTACAGGCCATGGCAGGAGCCGCAGTCCTGGCGCACCATGCGCACCAGTTCCTTCTGGCGCGCCACGTCGGGCGCGCCCTGCTGCGCGAATGCGCCAAAGCTCGCCAGCCCCAGGGCCAGTGCGGTACCCCAGAGCCGCCGGGCGTGTCTTTGCAGGCCATGCGGTGGGGGAGGAGAGTGGAGGTTTACCATGGTAAGGAACGGCAGTGCACGATGGGCGACCGACATATGCGGATATTCACCGCAATGGTTCCGCATGTCCTTGACGTGGGTCAAGTGCTTCATGGCAAGGGCTTTTGACAATGGGGGCAACGACAAAGAGCATTCCGCTTTCACGGAGCATTGATGGATACCGCCCGACCTTCCGCGCATGACGCCTCGCAGCCAGCAGCACCCGCAACCCCTGTCCTGCAGCCCTCCGAATGGGGGGGCGTGGTTCTGGTGGGCGCCGGGCCAGGGGATGCCGAACTGCTGACCCTCAAGGCCGCGCGCGTGCTGGCCAGCGCGCGCGTGGTGCTTTACGACAACCTGGTGTCCGACGACGTGTTGCGCCTTATTCCGCAGGATGCAGAGCGCATCTATGTCGGCAAGCGGAGCAGCAACCATACGCTGCCTCAGGAGGGCATCATCGAACTCATGGTCCGCCTGGCCAAGGCGGGCAAGTCGCTGGTGCGCCTGAAGGGGGGTGATCCCTACATCTTTGGACGAGGCGGCGAGGAAGCCGAGGCGCTGGCCGCTGAAGGCATTGCCTGCGAGACCGTCCCCGGCATCAGCGCGGCCCAGGGCGCGTCTGCCAGCACTGGCATTCCGCTTACGCACCGTGACCACGCCGCCATGCTGGTGTTTGCCACCGGCCACCTGCAGGGTGAGGGCGAAGAGCGCATTGTGGCGCTGGACTGGGCTGCCTTGGCCCGGCCGCACCAGACAGTGGTGATCTACATGGGCGTCGGCACGCTGCCGGTGATCTGTGCCAAGTTGGTTGAGCATGGATTGAGCGGCCACACGCCTGCGGCCCTGGTCGAGCGCGCCACCCGGCCCGACCAGCGCACCATCGTCGGCACGCTCGAAACCCTGCCCGCGCTGAGCGTGAAGCACGGCGTGCACCCGCCTGCGCTCATCATGATCGGCGACACGGTGTCGCTGCAGGAGCGCATCGGCGGACCGGCACTGAGGTAGTCAACACTCCCTGTGTCGCTTCGCGCCTTCCCCCTCTCCTGCGGGAGGGGGGCCTTGCTCTGCGCTGCGGGGCGGCCCTTGCGCGGCTGAGCCGTGTTCGTTCATGCGCACCGACGAAATGCAGGGCAGCACGGGGTCATGCACTGGCGGTACTCCAGCCGCGGGACGCCACCTGCGCATGCAGGAACCGCGCGAACTCCGCCGCCGCCGGGGCCAGCGAGGCGCCGGCGCGCTGGTAGACCTGGAACGTGCGCCGCAGTTCGGGGGTTTGCAGTGGGCGCATCTTCAACTGGTAGAGCCTGACCAGCGAGTCCGCATAGGGCAGGCACGCCGTGATGCCCTGACCCGCCCGCACCAGGCTCAGCGCTGTGGTCATGAAGGTGACCTCGTGGCTCGGGCGCAGCGTCAGGTCGCGCAGTGCGCCGTGCAGGTCGTGTTCCAGCAGCTCGGTGAACTGGCCCTGCAGCGCAATGAACGGGTGCCCCACCACATCGCTCCAGCCGATGGTCGCGAGCCGCTCCAGCGCATGGTCCGGTGGAAAGACGATCATGAACGGCAGCTCGAACAGCGGTTGTGCCGTGATGTCGAAGCCCGTGGGGCGCTCGGGCCCCACGCCGAAATCCACCTCGCCGCTGGCCACGCGCGCCAGCACACTGTCCACTTCGCAATCGGCCAGGCGGATATGCACCTCGGGGTGTGTCTGGTGGAAAGTCGCAATCACCTCGGGCAGCAGCGTGCAGGCCATCAGCTGAGGCGCGGCGATTCGCACCACGCCCTTCCTGAGCGCCTTGAGGTCATCAATGCCGTGCAGCACGCCTTCGAGGTCCTGCAGGATCTTGTCCACCAGCGGGTAGAAGCCGCGCCCCGCCTCGGTCAGGCCGATGCGCCGCGTGCTGCGCTCGACCAGGCGCACGCCCAGGGTCTGTTCCAGTTCCTTGATCTGCCCGCTCAGTGCCGATTGCGTCACATGCAGCGAGGCGGCGGCCTGGGTGAAGCTGCCTGTGCGCACCAGCGCCACCAGGGCGCGCAACTGCCGCAGGGTCACATTCATATGAAAAATTGATAAATGAATAAAAAAATACCGTTTGAATGATAAATTGAAAGGCCGTGTAATGCCATCCAAGGTGCCACGAACGGCACAGGAGACACCGCCATGCAGATTCAGAAAATTCACCACGTGGCCTACCGCTGCAAGGATGCCAAGCAGACCGTCGAGTGGTACGGCAAGTACCTCAACATGGGTTTCGTGCTCGCCATCGCCGAAGACAGCGTGCCCTCCACCGGCGAGCCCGACCCGTACATGCACATCTTCCTGGACGCGGGTCAGGGTAATGTGCTCGCCTTCTTCGAGCTGCCGGGGCAGCCGCCCATGGACCGCGACCGCAACACGCCCGTCTGGACGCAGCACCTGGCGCTGCAGGTGGATTCGATGGACGAACTGCTCGCCGCCAAGGCGCGCCTGCAGGCGGACGGCATCGAGGTCATCGGCCCGACCGACCACACCCTGTTCCAGTCGATCTACTTCTTCGACCCGAGCGGCCACCGGTTGGAACTGGCCGTGAACACCGGCACGCCCGAGATGCTGCAAAAGCTCGACGACGTGAAGTGGGACATGCTCAACGAATGGGCGCGCACCAAGAAAGCGCCCAAGCACGCCGCGTGGATGCACGACGGCAGCCACCGCCAGACCTGATTCCGGAGCCTCCCCATGAAACTTGCCACCCTCCAGCAAGGCGGCCGCGACGGCGCGCTGGTCGTCGTCAGCCGAGACCTCACCCGCTGCCAGCCCGTCCCCGCCATCGCGCGCACGCTGCAGGCCGCGCTGGACGACTGGGAGCGCCGCGCGCCCCAGCTCCAGCAGGTGTCCGATGCGCTCAATGCGGGCCAGGCGCCCGGCGCCCAGCCTTTCGATCCGGCGCAATGCCATTCGCCGCTGCCGCGCGCCTACCAGTGGGCCGACGGCTCGGCCTACCTCAACCACGTGGAGCTGGTGCGCAAGGCGCGCGGTAGCGAAATGCCTCAGTCCTTCTGGACCGACCCGCTGATGTACCAGGGTGGCTCGGACAGCTTTGTGCCGCCGCTGGCCCCCATCGACGCGCTCACCGAGGACTGGGGCATCGACTTCGAGGCCGAGGTGGCCGTGGTTACGGGCGACCTGCCGCTGGGCGCGGGCGAGGCGCAGTGCGCGCAGGCCATCCGCCTGGTGATGCTGGTCAACGACGTGAGCCTGCGCAACCTCATTCCCGCCGAGCTGGCCAAGGGCTTCGGCTTCTTCCAGTCCAAGCCCGCGAGCAGCTTCGCGCCCGTGGCCGTGACGCCCGACGAGCTGGGCGATGCCTGGCAAGGCAGCAAGCTGCACCGTCCCCTGAACGTGCAGCTCAATGGCCAGCCCTTCGGCTGCCCCGATGCGGGCCAGGACATGGCCTTCAGCTTCGCCCAGCTCGTGGCGCATGTGACCCAAACGCGCGCCATGGCGGCGGGCTCCATCGTCGGCTCGGGCACGGTGTCGAACAAGCACGGCAGCCTGCATGGCTCCCGCATCGCGCACGGCGGCGTGGGCTACGCCTGCCTGGCCGAGCTGCGCATGGTCGAGACCATCGAGGGCGGCGCGCCCGTCACGCCCTTCTTGCGCTTTGGCGACCGCGTGCGCATCGAGATGTTCGACGCCACCGGCCAGAGCATCTTCGGCGCCATCGACCAGACCGTGCGCCGCGTGCCAGCGCCCGAGTGACCATGCTGCGGCTCTACACCTACTTCCGCAGCTCGGCCGCCTACCGCGTGCGCATCGCGCTCGCGCTCAAGGGGCTGGCGTATGACAGCGTGCCCGTGCACCTGCTGCGCGGCGGCGGCGAGCAGCTCCAGGCCGCCTACCGCGCCGTGAACCCGGCCGCGCTCGTGCCCACGCTGCAGGACGGGGGCGCCACGCTCACGCAGTCGCTCGCCCTTCTCGAATACCTGGAAGAGACGCACCCCGCGCCCGCGCTGCTGCCGCCCGACGCCGTGGGCCGCGCCCGCGTGCGCGCGCTGGCGCTCGGCGTGGCCTGCGACATCCACCCGCTGAACAACCTGCGCGTGCTCAACTACCTCACTGGCACCTTGCAGGCCACCGACGCGCAGCGCACCGCCTGGATACACCACTGGATGGCGCTGGGCCTGGAAGCCATCGAGGCGCAGCTGGCGCGCGACGCGCAGACCGGCCTGTGCTGCCATGGCGACACGCCCACCCTGGCCGACTGCTGCCTGGTGCCCCAGGTGTTCAACGCGCGGCGCTTCGGCCTGGACCTGGCGCCGTACCCCACGGTGCGGCGCATCGCGGAGCACTGCGAGGGTCTTGCACCCTTCCAGGCTGCGCACCCGGCGCGCCAGCCCGACGCCGAATGATCAGCGCTGGCGTAGGCCCACCACCATGCCGTGCACGATGAAGGCCTGCGCCGCATAGTAGGTGGCCAGCACGCCCACCTGCGCCAGCGGCAGCGGCTGCACGAAGCGGTTGGTGGCCAGCAGCGAATCGCTGAGCATGAAGAAGCAGGCCCCCAGCGCCACCTGGCGCGCCGCGCGGTCGCCCAGCACGCTGGCGCGGCCCAGGGCCTGCGCCGCCATGAGCGCGATCGCGGTGACATACACCGCCACCGGAATGCGCAGTTCGGTGGGCAGTCCGCCTTGCCACAGATACGCATACATGGCGCCGCCCACGCCCAGCGTGGCGGCCAAGGCGCCAGGCCGGGGCAGCCAAGCCACGCCCTGGCGGAACAGCACGATGTAGGCGATGTGGGCCAGCAGAAAGCTCACCAGCCCGGGGATGAAGAAGCCCTCGACCATGAGGAAGGCGTCGCCCGCGAGCGAGCCCACCAGCGCCGCGCCGAGCAACCACCAGGGTTTTGGATCCAATCGGCCTCCGGCGCTTGATTGGCGAGCGCTGTAAGCTACTAAAACAATAGCAATCACCATGGTCAAAGGCTTGAACAGCCAGTGCCACTGCAGCAGCCCCGTGGCACTGGTGACCGTGGCCAGCGCACCGCACTGCACCACCAGCGCCAGCAGCATGCCGATGCGCCCGCGCAGCAGCGCCCACAGGGCCCAGGCGGCGGTGAGCCAGGCGGCCACCCACAGCGGCAGGGCGGCGGGGGGCTGCACGATGAGCGCGGTCAGCGCGGCGAGCAGCAGCACCGCCAGCACGGCGGCGAAAGGGCGCAGGATCGGGTGAGGGGGCGTCGGCAGGGCGTGCATGGGCAGGGCATTCCAGAACAGGGCAGGGCGCGGCCAGGCCGCGCGAAGCCACCGATTCTGGCGCCGATCAGCTCAGCGCGCCTCTGGCATCAACCCGGATGACGCGCTCCACCACCCCGGTCTCCAGCCCGCCGCGCACGCCGATCAGGGCATCGTGCAGGTTCACTGTGGGGTCGCAGTGGCCGGGGATCAGCCAGAGCATGCGGCCGATGGCCGGCAGCCGGGCCTGTGCGCCCTGCGCCGTGAGGATGCCGTGCTCGTCCCCGCCGTTGGCGTAGCGCAGCGCGCGCTCGGGCGGCAGCAGCGCCACGCGCGGCAGGCCGGAGTCGATGGCGTGGCTCTTGTGGCCGGCGTCGCACACGGCGCGGTCGCCCTGCACCGAGAGGACCTGGGTCTTGACGTAGAGCGCGTGCTCGAACGTGGGCTGCGCGGGTTCGCGCTCGTTCTGCGCGTAGTCGGCGTCCATGAACAGGAAGGAGCCCGCCTGCAGCTCGCCATAGACGCCGCTGGCGGCCTCGTGCACCAGCGTGCCCGTGCCCGAGCCGGTGACCAGCGGCACCGGCAGCCCGGCGGCGGCGATGAGGTCGCGCGTGTGGCGCGCGGCCTGCACGGCGGCGCCAATAGCCTCGCGCCGCTCGGCCGCGCCGCGCAGGTGCTGGGCACGGCCATGGTAGGCGTGCAGGCCGGCGAAGCGCAGCTGCGTGAGCCGCGCCACGGCCTGGGCTAGCGCCAGGGCCGGTTCGCCCGGCGGCACGCCGCAGCGGCCCTGGCCGACGTCGATCTCGACCAGCACGTCGATGCGTGCCTGCGGCGCCGCCTGGGCCATGGCCTCGGCCAGCCGCTGGATGCCCTCGGCGCTGTCCACGGCCAGCGCCAGGCGACCGCCCTGGGCCTGCAGCGCGGCGGCCAGTCGCGCCACGCGCAGTAGCTTGGGGTGCGCGATGACCTGGTTGGTGATGGTGATATCGCGCACGCCGCCAGCGGCCAGCGCCTCGGCCTCGGCTGTCTTCTGCACGCAGGCGCCCACGGCGCCGGCGCGCTGCAGCATCAGCGCGATCTCGGCGCTTTTGTGCAGCTTGGCGTGCGGGCGCCACAGCACCTGGTGCTTGCGCGCAAACTCGGCCATGCGCGCGATGTTGCGCTCCATGGCGTCGAGGTCCACCACCAGCGCGGGCGTGTCGATCGCGCTGGTGCGCTGGCCGACGCACCCTTGTAAATACTCAGGCAGTGGTTTCATCGCGCGTGGCCGTGTCGAGGTGCTGGGTGTCGGCCCAGCCGACCAGGGTCAGGCCCTCGGGCGTCCAGAGCAGGCGGTTGATGGCGGCGTTCGTCAGTTGCCAGGTGCGCGGCGCCTGCAGTTCCTGGCCCGTGGCCAGTCGGTAGAGCACGTCGAGCACGCCGCCGTGGGCCACCAGCACCACCAGGCCGCCGGTGTGCTGGGCAGCCAGGCGGTGCGTGGTGGCGGCGATGCGCTCGCGCAGCTGCACCAGCGTCTCGCCGCCCTCGGGCGCGAAATGCGGGTCGCGCTGGCGCCAGCGGCGCGCCTGCTCGGGCAGCTCGGCCTCGATCTCGGCGAAGGTGCGGCCCTCCAGCTCGCCAAAGCTGCGCTCGCGCAGGGCGGGTTCGGGCACCAGCGGCGCGCCCGTGGTCTCGGCAATGGCGCGCGCTGTGGTGTGGGCGCGCTGCAGGTCGCTGGCGTAGATGGCGCTGAGCGGCTCGCCCGCCAGGGCGCGCGCCAGCTGGCGCGCCTGCCACAGGCCGGTGTCGTTGAGCGGGATGTCGAGGTGGCCCTGGATGCGTGTGTCCACGTTCCAGGCGGTTTCGCCATGGCGGATGGCGATGATGCGGGTGGCTTGCATGGGGTCAGCGCTGCATGGGGATATGGACCTGGCGCGGGCCGGCCGGTGGCTGCGGGAAGCCGCTGAGCGCGGCGTCGAACAGCACGCCAAAAATGGCCGGGTCGTCGGTCCACACGTCTTCGTGCAGGGCCGAGGTTTCATAGACCACCTGCTGCGTGGCCGCGTCGCGCAGCAGCAGGCTGGCCTCGCGCCGGTGCAGGGTGGGCGGCATTTCGCGCAGCATCATGCCTGCGCGCAGGCCGGGTCGCCCGTTCCAGCCAACGCCCCAGCCCCACATCGGCGGGTAGTGCGGCCAGTCGGGCAGGGCGGCGCTGGAGCGCACCTCCACCTGCGCGACGAGGCGCGCGCCGGCATCGTCGCGGCGCAGGCCCGCGCGCTGCAGGGCCTGGTGCGCCAGCGCCTCGATGGGTGCGAAGGCCTTGTCGGATGCCTGTTGCGAGGGGAGCTTTTCGAGCCGGTAGGTCGGCGGCGCGGGCAGGGCCGTGAGCGTGGACCAGCTCTGCACCTGGCTGTCGACCACGCGCACCGAGGCGCAGCCCGACAGCAGCGCGACGGCGACGGCGCTGGCGCAGAGGAAAGAGCGGCGGAGCCAGAGCGGGGTCATGGTTCTTGCCTCCTGGAAAAGAATGGGGAAAGACACCGCCATTGTCGTACCGGTTTCCCGTGGCGCGTCGTACTACACGCGAGGCATGGTACTGGCGCGGCCCAGGCCGGCGGCCGCCGCGCAAGGGCCGCGCCGCAGCGCTGGTGGCGTCCCCCTGCCCGCATCGCGCAGCGAGGCGAGAGCGGGGGGAAGGAGCGCAGCGACACAGGGGGGTGTCACCCAATATGCACGACCTGCATGCCCGGAAGCTGGGGCGGCGCAGGGAATTCTTCCTGGTCGAAGGCCTTGTCGCCGTCTTCGCTGGCGATGCCTGTGGCCTGGGCGCCCTTGAAGTCGTAAAGCTGGCCGTCGAGCAGATGGCTGGGCACCACGTTCTGCAGGGCGTTGAACATGTTCTCCACGCGGCCGGGGTACTTCTTTTCCCACTCGCGCAGCATCTCGCCCACCTGCTTGCGCTGCAGGTTCTCCTGGCTGCCGCAGAGGTTGCACGGGATGATGGGGAAGTTGCGCTGCGCCGCCCAGCGCGTCGTGTCCTTTTCGGACACGAAGGCCAGCGGGCGGATGACCACATGGCGGCCGTCGTCGCTCACGAGCTTAGGCGGCATGCTCTTGAGCTTGCCGCCGAAGAACATGTTGAGCAGCAGCGTCTGCAGGATGTCGTCGCGGTGGTGGCCCAGGGCGATCTTGGTGGCGCCCAGCTCGTCCGCCACGCGGTAGAGGATGCCCCGGCGCAGGCGCGAGCACAGGCTGCAGGTGGTCTTGCCCTCGGGGATGAGGCGCTTGACGATGCTGTAGGTGTCCTCGTTCTCGATATGGAACGGGATGCCCTGCGCGCGCAGGTAGTCGGGCAGCACATGCTCGGGAAAGCCCGGCTGCTTCTGGTCGAGGTTCACGGCCACCAGGTCGAAGTGGATGGGCGCGCGCTTTTGCAGCTTGAGCAGGATGTCGAGCAGGGCGTAGCTGTCCTTGCCGCCCGACATGCAGACCATGACCTTGTCGCCCTCTTCGATCATGTTGTACTGCACGATGGCCTTGCCGACCTCGCGGCACAGGCGTTTTTCGAGCTTGTGCGCCTCGCGCTCGATCTTGAAGTCGGGGCGGCCCTGCGGCGTGGCGGGGGCGGCGGTTTCGGGTTCGTCGGTCCAGGGGGTCATAGTGTCTTGCAGCGGCTTTACCACTGCCCGGTTTCCATGCGGATGGCGACTTCACAGTCGTCGAAGATTTCCAGTTTGGCGATTTTCACGCGCACGCCGCGCACGCCGGGCAGCAGCATGAGCCGGTGCGCGAGCTTGCCGATCAGGCTCTCTAGCAGGTTCACATGCTCGGCCGTGCATTCGTCGATGATGATCTGGCGCACCTTGCGGTAGTCGAGCACATGCTCGATATCGTCGTCGTGCGGCGCCAGCGGCTGCGCGCCCAGGCTCAGCTCGGCATCGACCTGGATGGGCTGGGGCGCGTTCTTCTCGTGCGCGAGGATGCCCAGGTTGGCATTGAAGCGCAGCCCGGTCAGGGTCAGGGTCTGCAGGCCGGTGGTGTGGTTCATGGGGCGGCGGGGTGGTTACATCAGGGAGAAGTCGCGGTCGAACTTCATCAGATGCTGGCCCCCATCGACCAGCAGCGTGGTGCCGGTGAGGGAGCGGTTTTCCAGCGCGAAACGGACCGCGCTGGCGACATCTTCGGCCGTGGACGAGCGCCCCAGCGGGCTGAGCGTGTGCCGCTGACGGAACTGCTCCTCGCTCAGCAGGTGGCTGGTGAGCGTGAGTCCCGGCGCCACGCCCACCACGCGCACGCGCGGCGCCAGGGCCAGGGCCAGCATGGTGCCGGCAGCCTCCAGGGCGGCCTTGGACAGGGTGTAGCTCAGAAAATCGGGGTTCTGGTTCCAGAGCTTCTGGTCCAGCAGATTGACCACGGCGCCCTGCGCATCCATCTCGCCCTTGGCGGCACGCTCCAGCAGATGCGCGTGCAGGGCCTGGGCCAGCACGATGGGCGCGCCGGTGTTGCTGCGCAGGTGCTGCTCCAGCGTGGCAAAGCCGAAACTGGCGGCGTCGTCGTGCTCGAACAGCGACGCGCTGTTGACCACGGCATCCACGCTGCCAAAGTGCGCCACCACGCGCGGCAGCAGGGCGCGCACGCAGGCCTCGTTCTGAAAATCCGCATCAAAATGGGCGCTGGCGCCCGACAGTTCTGCGCAAGCAGCTACGGTATCGATAGCATCCTGCTCGGACTGCCGGTAGTGCACGGCCACCTGCCAGCCGCCAGCGGCCAGCTCCAGCGCAATGCTGCGGCCCAGGCGCCGGGCGGCGCCGGTGACCAGGACGGTACGCGGACGGGGAGCGGTGGACATTCGGGGACAATGCAGGCCGTGACGACAGAACCCACAAGTTTAACGACCGCCCTGCAGACCCACATCGCGCAGGCCATTGCAGCCCATGGCGGCTGGATCGGTTTCGACCGTTTCATGGAGCTGGCGCTCTACACCCCCGGCCTGGGCTACTACGCGGGCGATCTGCCCAAGTTTGGCACGCTGCCCGACTCGGGCAGCGACTTTGTGACCGCCCCCGAGATGACGCTGCTGTTCGGCCAGACGCTGGCCGTGCAGGTGGCCGAGGCACTGCAGCGCACCGCTACCTGCGAGGTCTGGGAGTTCGGCGCCGGCTCGGGCGCGCTGGCGCTGCAGCTGCTCGATGCGCTGGGCGACGCCGTGCAGCGCTACACCATCGTCGATCTTTCGGGCAGCCTGCGCGCGCGCCAGCAGGCGCTGCTGACGGCGCACGAAGGCAAAGTGCGCTGGGTCGATGCGCTGCCCGAGCGCATGGAGGGCGTGGTGGTGGGCAACGAGGTGCTCGACGCCATGCCCGTGAAGCTGCTCGCGCGCCACGGCGGCGCGCAGGGCGGCGTGTGGCACGAGCGCGGCGTGGTGGTGCAGAACGGCAGCTTTGCCTGGGAAGACCGGCCTACCGACCTGCGCCCGCCCGTCGAAATCGAGGGCCCGCAGGACTACCTGACCGAGATCCACCCGCAGGCCGAGGCCTTCATCCACACCCTGGGCGACCGGCTGGTGCGCGGCGCAGTGCTTCTACTGGACTATGGTTTTGGCGAGAGTGAGTACTACCACCCGCAGCGCCACATGGGCACGGTGATGTGCCACCGCGCGCACCGCTCCGACGACGATCCGCTGCAGGATGTGGGCCTCAAGGACATTACCGCCCACGTCAACTTCACCGCCATGGCGCTGGCCGCGCAGGACCAGCCCCTGCCCGAGGGCCAGGGCTGGAACGTGCTGGGCTACACCACGCAGGCACACTTTCTCATCAACTGTGGTTTGCTCCCAAAAATGGAGCATCAGGCGCTTTCCCAGCGGGCGATAGCGGCCAAATTGATCATGGAACACGAAATGGGCGAGCTGTTCAAGGTGCTGGCACTGTGCAAGGGCGAGCCGTGGGAGCCGGTGGGCTTTGCGAATGGCGACCGCACGCACAGGTTATGAGGCATCCCCCTGAGGCGCTACGCGCCTTCCCCCTTCTCTCGCCTCGCTGCGCGATGCGGGAAGAGGGACGCCACCAGCGCTGCGGGGCGGCCCTTGCGCGGTGGCCACTGGCTGAGCCGCGCCGGTGTCCAGCGCTGTGGGTGGCGTGCCACGCGGTAGGGTCACTGCGATGATTCGCTGGCTCATCGTCGTCTTCCTGGCGCTGGTGCTCATCAACGGGCTCACGCCCTGGCTGCAGCGCCTGGGGTTGGGCAAGTTGCCGGGGGATTTCCGGTTCCGCCTCTTCGGGCGCGATTGGTACATCCCGCTGGCCAGCACGGTGCTGCTGAGCCTGGTGTTGAGTCTGGCCGTGAAGTGGATCTGACCCCGCGCCCTTGAATTGCACACCGCACGGCCCGATGTGGGGTGCAGTCCCTTGGAGCCCGCATGACCGAATCCCTGCACATCGTCTGCCCCCACTGCCACACCACCAACCGCGTCCAGGCGGCGCAACTGGGCAGCCAGCCTGACTGCGGCAGTTGCCACCAGCCGCTGTTCACGGGCGCACCGCTGGCGCTCGACGCCACCAGCTTTGGCAAGCATGTGCAGCGCAGCCATATCCCGGTGCTGGTCGATTTCTGGGCGCCCTGGTGCGGGCCGTGCCGCCAGATGGCGCCGGCCTTTGCCCAGGCCGCGCGCACGCTGGAGCCCCGGGTACGGCTGGCCAAGCTCGACACCGAGGCGCACCCGCAGCTGGCGGCGCCCTACAACATCCGCAGCATTCCCACCATGGTGCTGTTCCAGGGCGGGCGCGAGGTGGCGCGCATCTCGGGGGCCTTGGGCGCGGCGGACATCGAGCGCTGGGTGCGTTCGGTGCTGTGATGTGCGAGTTTCAGCGCAGTCCCAGCCAGCGGTCCAGCGACAGGCTGCCAGCGCCGCGCCCGGCAAGGTAAAGCATCAGCGCCGCCCACGACAGGTGCGTGGGCCAGGCATCGGGGTACACAAACAACTGAATCACCAGCGTCATGCCCAGCAGCGCCAGGGCCGACAGGCGTGTGCAGAGTCCCAGCACCAGCAGCACCGGGAACAGATGCTCGGCCACGGTGGCCATCTGCGCCGCCCATTCCGGGGGGATGAGCGGCAACTTGTATTCCTCGCGGAACAGCAGGTAGGTGGTGTCGGTGATCGTGAATACGCCTTCGACCTTGGTGCGGCCCGACATCCAGAAAATGCCCGCCAGCGCCAGGCGCGCAGCCAGCGCGATCAGGCCGTGCGGCGTGAGCTGCTCCAGCCGCTCGGCCAGGCCGTTCCACAGCCCCCGCGAGCCGGAGTGGGGCGCAAGGGCGGTGCCGGTGGATGCATGGGTGGTGTACATGGGGTTCTCTCCTAGTTCAACGGGGTTTCGGGGGTGCGCAAAGCGCCGGTGTGCAGTAGCAGCGCGACGAGCTGGGACAGGTCGGCCGCTGGGTCGGCTTGCAGGGCCTGGGTGGCGGCATCCTCGAACGAGGCACCCGCAGCGCAGGCGTCCAGCAGCGCGCAGCCTGCGTGCGGCAGCGGCGCCCATTGCACGGCATCGTGCGGGCGGGTCAGCAGCGCGCCTTCGCCCTGCCAGGGCAGGTTCGCATCCCACGCCAGGCCGTCGCGCTGGCGCTGCCACAGGCTGTAAGCCGGGTGGTCTTCGCACCACTGCCAGCGCGCGGCCGGGTGGGGTTGCAGGCGCAGCAGCGCCAGGGTCTCGGGCGGCTGCTGGGCCAGCCATGCGGCCTGCAGTGTGGCTGCGTCGGCCGCCAGGTGGGCCTCGGTCCAGCAGCGGTCCAGCCGTGCCACCGCGCCCAGGTAGGGCAGGTCGGCGGCGGGGCCAAAGCCTTCCAGGAAGTCGGCAAAGCCCGCGCCATAGCCCATGAGCCGCCCGTCCGTCGGCGGATGCTGGTGCACGAAGGCATGCGCCGCGGCGCGCAGCCAGTCGCTGCCCACCAGGGTGTGCACGGCGGGGTAGTTGGCCTGCAGCGCGTCGATGCAGCCCTTGGCCACGGTGTTGCGGTACACGGCAAAGCCGGGCTGGGCGAGCAGCGCATCCAGCCAGGCGGGCGGCGGCGCGCTGGCGCCGGGTGGGGGCAGCAGGGCGCTGGCCAGGCCGTCCTGGAAATCGCTCAGGTGCATGGCAGGGCCTCCAGGTTCGCGAGCATGCGGTGCGCGCGCTCGCGCTCGGCCAGCAGCTCGGGCAGGGGCGGGATCGCGTCGTCGCGCTCAATCAGCGTGGGCCGAGGGCCGGTGCGCGCGATCAGGCGCTCGTACAGTGCCCACACGGGCTCGGCCACGGGCGCGTCGTGGCTGTCGATGAGCAGCACGTCGCCCAAGCGCGGGTCGGCATGGTGGCCCGCGAGGTGGATCTCGGTGATGGCGTGCACCGGAAAGGCGTCGAGGTAGTCGCTGGCGCAAGCGCCCAGGTTGTGCGCGCTGAGGTACACGTTGTTCACGTCCAGCAGCAGGCCGCAGCCGGTGCGACGCACCAGCTCGGCCAGAAAATCGGTCTCGCTCCAGTCGTGCCCGTCGATGTGCAGGTAGTGCGTGGGGTTCTCGATGGCGATGGTGCGGCCCAGGGCGTCCTGCGTGGTGCTGATGTTGGCTGCAATGCGTGCCAGCGCCTCTTGCGTGCGAGGAAAAGGCAGCAGGTCCGGGTGGTAGCGCCCGCGCCAGGCCGACCAGGCCAGGTGCTCGGACACCAGCGCGGGCTCGATGCGCCGCGCCAGTTGCGCCAGGCGGTGCAGGTGGCCCGCATCGGGCGGCGCATCGGCCGCGAGCGAGAGCGAGACGCCGTGCAGCGACACCGGGTGCTGCGCCCGGATGGCTTCAAGCCAGGCCAGGCGCGGGCCACCGCCCGACAGGTAATTCTCGGGGTGCACCTCCCACCACAGGCCGCTGGCGGTGCAGTGCAGGGCCTCGTCATAGTGCTGGGGCTTGAGGCCCAGGCCTGCGGTGAGAAGGTGGGGCATGGTGCGTTCCTATCGGGGATCAGGCCTTGATGACGCTGAGGGAGCCCATGCCCTTGGGCGTCTGGATGCTGGTGCAGGTGCCTGCGGGCACATACTTCCAGGCGTTGCCCTGGTAATCCACCTTGGCGGTGCCCGCGCAGGTGGTGCCAGGGCCGGCGGCGCAGTCGTTCTTGCCGGCCATGGAAACGCCGTAGCACTTCTCCATGGCGGGTTTGGCCATGTCGCCGGATTTCGTGGTGTCGGATTGGGCCATGGCAGCGCCAGAAGTGAGGGCGGCAAAGGCCAGGGCGCCGAGGGTCAGGGTGCGTGGGGACATGGTGGTTTCTCCTTGGGTTGCGAACAAAAGATCCAGACCATTGCCGGAGGTGTGTTTCCGGCCGGTCTGCGCTGTAATTCGCAGGCAACGCTGCAGCGGTTACGCTGCATGAAAAAAATGCAGAAGTATTTTTTTCACCCCCGCTGTAACCCGCAGCACCCCAGCCCCGAATAACCCACGGGAGACGCCATGGAGACTGAACAGCGGTTGCGCCCGCTGCTGCTGCAGGGCCTGGAGGGCGATACCGACGCCTACCAGCGCTTTCTGAAGGAGTTGAGCGCGCATTTGCGGGCCTTTTTGCGCCGCCGCCTGGCCCAGCGGCCCGATGAAGTGGAGGACCTGGTGCAGGAAACCCTGTTGGCCGTGCACAACCAGCGCCACACCTACCGGCACGACCTGCCGGTGACGGCCTGGGCGCATGCCATTGCGCGCTACAAGTTCATCGACTGGCTGCGCGCGCATGCGGTCAAGGGCGCGCTCGATGTGCCGCTGGACGATGCCACCGAGCTGTTTTCCAGCAGCGACAGCGAAGCGGCCGAGGCCCGGCGCGACCTGGGCCAGTTGCTGCAGACGCTGCCCGACCGCCAGCGCCTGCCCATCGTGCACGTCAAGCTCGAAGGGCTGTCGGTGGTGGAAACGGCGCGTATCACGGGGCTGTCGGAGTCGGCAGTCAAAATCGGCGTGCACCGGGGCCTCAAGGCCCTGGCGGCCCGGATCAGGGGAACGACATGAAAACGGATGAACTGATTGGCCTGCTGGCGCAGGACGCAGAGCCGGTGGCGCCGCACGCTATCGAGCAGCGTTTTGCCATGGCGACGCTGGCCGGGCTGGCCGGCGGCCTGGTGTTGATGCTGGTGCTGTTTGGCGTGCGACCCGGGCTGGTGCAAGACATGGGGCTGTCCATGTTCTGGGGCAAGCTGCTATTTGCCGCCCTGCTGGCCGTCGGCTGCGTGGCCGTGCTGCGCCGCCTGGCGCGCCCCGGCATGGGCCTGGGGTACAGCCTGCTGCTGCTGGCGCTGCCGCCGCTGGTGCTGTGGGGCCTGGCCGCCGTGGCGCTGGGGCAGGCCGGGCCTGCCGAGCGCCTGGGACTGGTGCTGGGCAGCACCTGGCGCACCTGTGCCTTCAACATCGCGGCGTTGTCGCTGCCCGCTTTCGTGGCCTGCCTCTGGGCGCTGCGCGGCGCGGCGCCCACGCGCCTGGCCTGGGCGGGCGCCGGGGCCGGGCTGCTGGCGGGTGCACTGGGCGCGCTGGCCTATGCGCTGCACTGCCCGGAAATGGCCACGCCCTTCCTGGCCGTGTGGTACCTGGCGGGCATGGCCTTGCCGACGTTGGCGGGGGCGTGGCTGGGGCCGCGCGTGTTGCGCTGGTGAGCGGGGCTGGCGTTACGGCGTGGGCTGGGCCAGCCAGGCGGCCACGGCCTCCACGCGCGCGGCGTGGATCAATTCCCCCACTTTTTGGCCTGTAACGCCCTTGGATGCTGCGTGAGCAGCTATCACACTGGTAGCAACCGATTGCACTGCGGCGAGCGCGGCATTGATCCGTGCGCGCTGCGGATAGGGTGATTCCTCGAAATGCAGGCGCCCGCGCGCGTCGCACTCGCAGGCAAGCAGGATCTCGTCGAGCCGCGCCGGCTTGCGGATGGCATCGCAGCGCTCCAGCAGCCGCACCAGCGCAGCGGCGCCCAGGTCGCCGCTGCGGTGGATGTTGCCGTGCTCGCGCGCCACCACATCGGCCAGTTCGCGGCAGTCCGTGGGCACGCGCAGGCGCTCGCACAAGCCCTTGAGCAGCTTGCTGCTTCGCTGCTCGTGGCCGATGTGGCGCGGCAGCACGTCCTGGGGCGTCGTGCCCTTGCCCAGGTCGTGCGTGAGGCAGGCAAAGCGCACGCCCAGCGGCGCCTGCAGGCGCGCGGCCATGTCCAGCACCATCATCAGGTGCACACCGGTATCGATTTCGGGGTGGTAGTCGGCGCGCTGGGGCACGCCCCAGAGGCGATCCACCTCGGGCAGCACCACCTTGAGCGCACCGCACTGGCGCAGCACCTCGAACATGCGCGAGGGCTGTTCTTCCATCAGCCCGCGCGCCAGCTCCTGCCACACGCGCTCGGCCACCAGGTGGTCGGCCTCGCCGTGTGCCACCATGGAGCGCATCAGCGCCATCGTTTCGGGTGCCACGGAAAAATCGGTGAAGCGCGCCGCAAAGCGCGCCACGCGCAGGATGCGCACCGGGTCGTCGTGGAAGGCGTCGGTGACGTGGCGCAGCACCTTGTCCTGCAGGTCGCGTGCACCAAAATAGGGGTCAAAAATGGCTTCAGCGTCCACCCCGTCTGCGCTGCTAGCTATTGCATTGATAGTAAGGTCGCGCCGCGAGAGGTCTTCCTCCAGCGTCACATCGGGCGAGGTCTGCACCACAAAGCCCCGGTAACCGCGCCCGCTCTTGCGCTCGGTGCGCGCCAAGGCGTATTCCTCGCGCGTCTGGGGGTGCAAAAAGACCGGAAAGTCGCGCCCCACGGGCAGGTAACCCAGCTCGATCATCTGCTCGGGCGTTGCGCCCACCACCACCCAGTCGTGGTCGTTCACGGGGCGGCCCAGCAGCCGGTCGCGCACGGCGCCCCCCACCATGTAGATTTGCATGCGGGCAGTGTAGTTACTATTCACGCCCCTTCAAGGCACTGTTCGCGCCCGGAGTCTGCCCATGTCCACGCCCCCCGCCATCACCATCGTCCAGCCCAACCCCGACGGCAGCCTGCCCATTCCGGCTCCGTCCGCCCCCAGCGCCACTGAGGCCGCCGCCGCGCAGTTGCAGCAGCGCGCCGAGGCGCTGCAGGAGCAGCTCGAAGGCCTGCAGGAATTGCTGGCCAAGCCCCTGAACGAGATCCTGGCCGACCGCGACAAAGCTCTGGAGGCCGCTGCCGCATGGGACGCCTTCGGCGCCATGTGGGTGCTGTCGCAACGCGCCATGCGCCGCGTGGCCGTGGATCTGGCCGCACAGCAGGGCGTGAGCGAAGCCGAGGTGGTGAGCCGTGCCATGGGGCATGCCAACGCGGTGCTCAACACCGAGGACGAGACCCTGGGCGGCAGCATCGCCCCCGCGCAGATGGCGCACATCGCGCGGCACAAGCCGTTTTTGCGCAAGCAGTTCCGGCAGGGGTGAGGGCGGGCCTGCGCAAGGGCGCGGGTTGACGGGCCGGCCAGCCCATGGCTGTGCCGGTGTTTGATTCACATCAATGGGCTACCCTTTCTTCGCGCGTAGGGTGGTGCATCGACGGCGATGAACGCTTGCTCAAGCGGGCCGCAGAAGACTGAACATCGTGCCCAATCCACCCGAAATGACCTCCCTCTCCCTCGTGCTGTGGATTGCCGCAGGGATATTGCTGCAGGTCGTGCTGTGGCTCGGCATCGGTTTCTGGCAGCATTGGGGCGAGTACCAGGCCCTGCGCGCAGGCCTGCGGCCGGGTGACGGGGCGGCAATGCATTCTCCGGCAACCCTGCAGCCTGCGGCGTCCGAGCCGGCCGCCGTGGCGGCGTGGAGCGGGTTCCGGGCCTTCCGGGTCGATCGCAAGGAAATGGAGGATGGCGCCCAGTCCATTGCCTCGTTCTATCTGGTGCCGGAAGACAAAGCGCCCCTTCCTGCATTCCTGCCGGGCCAGTTCCTGACGTTTCGCCTCGACGTTTCCACGCCGGACGGCACCACCGCCCAGGTGGTGCGCTGCTACTCCCTGTCAGATGCGCCGCACCCTCAGTATTACCGTGTCTCCATCAAGCGCGTGCCCGCGCCGGCGGGCAGCAGCGTACCGCCCGGGCGCTCGTCCAACCACTTCCATGACCATGTGCAGGTGGGCAGCACACTGCAGGTGCGTGCGCCGGGCGGGCATTTCTACATGGACCGCAGCGACGCGCCGGTCGTTCTGGTGGGGGGTGGCATCGGCATCACGCCGGTGCTGTCCATGCTGAACTGGTGCCTGGCGGAGCAGCCGGGCCGCGAAGTCTGGCTGTACTACGGCGTGCGCAACAGCAGCGAAGTCATCCATGCCGCCCACCTTGCAGCGCTGGCTGCGGCCCACCCGAACTTCCGTCTGCGCCTGTGCTTCAGCAACCCCTTGCCGGGCGATCAGCCGGGCAAGGACTTCCACCACCACGGGCGTGTGGATGTCGCGCTGTTCCGTGCCGAACTGCTGCTGCGGCCCTACCACTTCTACATCTGCGGCCCGAACCCGCTGATGGAGAGCATCGTCGCCGGTCTGCAAGCCTGGGGCGTGCCGGACGGGCGCATCCATTACGAGGCCTTTGGTCCGGCATCGATCAAGCCGGCATCCGGCGCTGCCGCCCCGGAGCCGGGCGTGGCAGAGCACAGCGACATCGTTGTCACCTTTGCCAAATCGGGCAAGCAGCTGCCCTGGAAACCGGGCGTGGCGAGCCTGCTGGATTTGGCCGAGGCCCACGGGGTGCGGGTGGATTCAGGCTGCCGGGCGGGCAGTTGCGGCAGCTGCCAGACGGCCATCCGGTCGGGGGAAGTGGCCTACGGCCATCCGCCGGACTTCGATCCCGAGCCGGGGAGCTGCCTGCTCTGCACCTGCACCCCCAAGACCAGCGTCACTCTGGAGGCCTAGATGACCCACAACCTCTGGCGCAGCCATATCCTCCCCTTCACACTGCTGGTGGGGCTTCTGGGGGCCGCCACCCTGGTGGGCGACTTTCTGCTGCACCGGTTCAACCTGGTCTGGATCGGGCGCTACCTGGGCATTCCGGGCACCTTGCTCATCATTGCCTCGCTGTTCTATTCGCTGCGCAAGCGCAAGATGATCGCCTCGGGCAATGTGAAGTCCTGGCTGCGCATGCACGAAGTGGGCACCTGGCTGGGCTCGCTGATGGTGCTGCTGCACGCCGGCATCCATTTCAACGCCATCCTGCCCTGGCTGGCCACGGTGGCCATGGGCGTCAACGTCATCAGCGGCATGGTGGGCAAACTGCTTCTGGGCCGCTCGCGCGAGCATGTGCTGGGGCAGCGTGACCACTATCAGCTGCGCGGCATGTCCAAGGAAGACATCGAGCGCGCGGTGTTCTGGGACGCGGTCACGCTCGACGCCATGGCCAAATGGCGCAAGGTCCACATCCCGATCTTCATCGTCTTCGCGGTCCTGGCGCTGGGCCACATCCTCAGCATCTTCCTGTTCTGGGGCTGGGCATGAGCCGCACACTGAAGTGGATCCTGGCCGTCAATCTGGCCGTGCTGGCCATTCTGGCGTTCGTCTATCCCCACCTGATGGTGGGCCCCGGCAAGCTGATCCCCGGTCATGCCAAGCTGGAAGCCGACTGTTTTGCCTGCCACTCCGCGTTCACCGGGGCCGAATCACAGCGCTGCACCACCTGCCACAAGCCGCAAGACATCGGCAAACTCACCACCGTGGGCTTGCCCATCGACAAACCGCTGACGAAGACGCCGTTTCACCAGAAGCTCGTCAGCTCGGATTGCGTGGCCTGTCACAGCGACCACGCCGGCGTGAAGCGCTTCCGCACCACGGGCCGGTTCAACCACCTCCTGCTGGAGAAGACCGCGCGCGCCGAGTGCCAGACCTGTCACAAGGCCCCCACGGACGATCTGCACCGGCAGGTCACGGGCCAATGCAGCCAATGCCACAGCCAGGACAAATGGACCCCCGCCACCTTTGACCACAGGAAGTATTTCGAACTCGACCGCGACCACAACGTCCAGTGCGTGACCTGCCACGTGCGCAATGACTACAGCCGCTACACCTGCTACGGCTGCCACGAGCATTCAGAGCAGAAGATCCGCCGCGAACATATCGAGGAGGGCATCCGCGACTTCAACAACTGCGTGGAATGCCACCGGAATGCGGATGAGCACGATATCCGCGGCGACTTTGGCAAGGGCCGGGGCGAGGGCAAGGACTCCAAACGTCGCAAGCGGGAAAAAGACGACGATTGAGGGCTTGCTCCGTGCGCCTGAGCGCCCACGCGCGTTTGCCGCATTGCACAGGCCGCCCGATCCACGGCCTGTGAGCGAGGGTGGGCAGGACCTCCAAGACGGTGCCCATGCGCTCGGGCGCCGATTCGGGGGCGTATCGGGCGAAGTGGTCGCGAAAGAGGTCGAAGTCGGCCGGTACTTCCGGGGCCGGTTCGAAGTGCGGCATGCGGCGGCGGCTCACGTGGCGCGTCCCGGCGACGCGCCGGTACGACCCATGGGCCCGCAGATTGGTCGTGTTGATGCAGGGTCGAAAACTCAATGTGGTATCATCGCCAATACCATGAAAGCGCCTCCCCAGATTGTTCTGGACACCAACGTGTTGGTGGCGGGGCTGCGTTCACGCAATGGCGCGTCGTTTGAATTGCTCCGGCGCTTGCCTACAGGGCAATATCGCTTGCATCTGACGGTGCCATTGGCCATGGAGTACGAGGATGTCTTGCACCGTCCCGGGCTGTTGCCCTTGCCTGTCGACGCGATCAACGCTGTTCTGGACATGGTGTGTGCCGTCGCGGTCCAGCAGCCAGTCCATTTTTTATGGCGTCCCCAATTGCGTGACCCCAGCGATGAACTGGTGCTGGAGGCAGCGGTCAACGCATCGGCAGGCTATTTGGTCACGCACAACCTGCGGGACTTTGCCGCTGCGGGCAGGTTCGAAGTCCAGGTGGTCACGCCCGGCCAGTTTTTGAAGCTATTGGATGGAGCCGCACCATGAGCACACTCAGTCTGCGCTTGCCGCAATCGATTCACCAGAACGCCAAGCTCTATGCCCAGCGGGAGGGCATCTCTGTCAACCAGTTGGCTGCCACCGCACTGGCCGAAAAGCTGGCGGCCCTGGCTGCCGAGGACTACATCGCCCAGCGCGGCCAGCGCGCCAGTTCTGAAAAATACAAGGCCGCGCTGGATCTGGTGCCCGACGTTCCGCCGATAGAGGGCGATGCGTTGCCGTGATGGACCAGGGCCTGTTCACCCTATTTTTGCCAGATGCGTTGCGACCAAAAAGGGCCAGGCGTTAGGCGCTAAACGAAGCTGGGTGGTGCCCCAGTGAGGCTTGGCAACGCCGCGCATGGCCCTTTTTGGTCGCAACCCGAAGGGAGCGGGGAGAAAGCCGCGCCACTCGTCGTTGCCCTCCTAGCCAAGGCCCCAGCCTTGGCGTCGTCACGCGCCTAGATTGGCGCGGTTTTCACCCCGTTCGCACTGGCAAAAATAGGGTGAACAGGCCCTCATCCACCGAAGTCCTGGCTCTCAACGCCCCAGCCGGTACGGCTCTTCGAACTCGCGGAAGTCTTGTTCGGCCAGTGCGCCGTCAATCCAGGCTTTGACGCCGGGCAATGCGCGCACGCGCTGCACGTAGTCGGCAATGTGCTGCGGCACCGGCAGGCCGTAGCTGTGCAGGCGCATGCAGACCGGGGCGTAGAAGGCGTCGGCGATGGTGAATGCGCCGAACAGCATCGGGCCGCCGTGCTGCTCCAGCAGGCCGGTCCACATCTCGACCAGGCGCTGCACATCGGCGCGCACGGCGGGTTTGTCACGCCAGAGCAGGGCGCCGGTATCGGGCAGGTGGGCCTCGATGTTCATGGGGCAGGCACCGCGCAGGGCCGTGAAGCCACTGTGCATCTCGGCGCACACGCTGCGAGCGCGGGCGCGGGCGGTCTTTTCCTGGGGCCAGAGGTTTTTATCGGGGTAGGTCTCGGCGAGGTATTCGGCGATGGCCAGCGTGTCCCAGATGGCCAGGTTGCCATCGACCAGCACAGGCACCTTGCCGGTGGGCGAGATGCCCGCCAGGGTGGCCTTGAAGCGCGAATCGGGGTCGAAGCTGTCGAACCGCGCGAGCACTTCCTCGAAAGGAATGCCGGCCTGGCGCAGCAGCACCCAGGGGCGCATGGACCAGGAGGAGTAGTTCTTGTTGCCGATGTAGAGCTGGAGCATGGTTCACCTGCTGAAGAAAAGGGGCCGCAAAAGAGCGGCCCATTGTGCGGCAAGGTGCGGAGGGCGCGAAGCGCGGCACTCGCATGCCGCTGACCTCTCCAGGGTTTTCACCCTACCTGTGGCGTGGCCCGCTCGATGATGGCGGCCACATCGACGCCGCGTGGCAGCGTGCCGTAGTTAAAGCTGCCCTCGGGTGCCAGGCGCGAGGCACAGAACGCGTCGGCCACGAAGGCCGGAGCACCACGCACCAGCAGCGAGGCCTGCAACGCCAGCGCCATGCGCTCGACCACGTGGCGTGCGCGGTACTGCAGGTCGGTGGTGTCGGCAAACTCCTTGCCCAGGTCGCGCACATGCTGGTCGAGCAAGGTGTTCTGGCCCTGGGTGTGGCGCAGTTCGGCGAAGAAGGCGTCCACCACCTCGGGCGTCTTGGCCATGGCACGCAGCACGTCCAGGCACTGGATGTTGCCGCTGCCTTCCCAGATGGCGTTGACCGGTGCCTCGCGGTACAGGCGCGGGAACATGCTGTCCTCCATCACGCCGCTGCCGCCGATGCATTCCATGGCCTCGTAGGCGTGGCCGGGCGTGCGCTTGCAGATCCAGTATTTGCCCACGGCGGTCACCATGCGCACGAGCAGGTCCTCGTGGCGGTTGTCGCGGTGGTCCAGCGCGCGGGCCACGCGCATCGACAGTGTCATCGCGGCCTCGCTCTCCAGCGCCAGGTCGGCCAGCACGTTCTGCATCAGCGGCTGCTGGTTGAGGCGTGCGCCAAAGGCGCTGCGGTGCGCGCAATGGTGCAGCGCCTGCGACAGCGCCATGCGCATGCCCGCGCTCGACCCCACCATGCAGTCAAAGCGCGTCATGGCCACCATCTCGATGATGTTGCGCACGCCGCGCCCTTCCTCGCCCACCATCCAGGCCAGCGCGCCGCGCAGTTCGGTCTCGCTCGATGCGTTGGAGGCGTTGCCCATCTTCTTCTTCAGGCGCAGCACCTGGAACGGGTTCTTCGTGCCGTCCGGGCGCCAGCGCGGCAGCAGAAAGCACGACAGGCCCTTGTCGGTGTGCGCCAGCACCAGGAAGGCATCGCACATCGGCGCCGAGACGAAATACTTGTGGCCCACCAGTTCATACGCCTGACCGGGGCCGCCCTGGCCCACGGGGTAGGCGCGCGTGCTGTTGGCCTGCACGTCGGAGCCGCCCTGCTTTTCGGTCATGGCCATGCCGATGGTCACGCCCTGTTTTTGCTCCACCGGCACGTTGCGCGGGTCGTAGACGCGGGCGGTGATTTTGGGTTCCCACAGCGCCGCCAGGTCGCTCTGCAGGCGCAGCGCGGGGATGGCGGCAAACGTCATGGTGATGGGGCAGCCATGGCCGGCTTCCACCTGGGTGTGCAGGTAGTTGCCTGCGGCGCGCGCCACATGGGCGCCGTCTTTCGGGTGGGTCCAGGGGGAGGAGTGCAGGCCGTGTTCAATCGCCGTGCCCATGCAGCGGTGGTAGGCGGGGTGAAACTTCACCAGGTCGATGCGGTGGCCAAAACGGTCGTGTGTTTCCAGCTCGGGCTGGTGTTTGTTGGCGAGCATGCCCTGCTCCAGGTACTCGGCCGAGCCAGTGAGCTGGCCGAAGCGCTGCAGGTCGGTGTCGGCCCAGGCGGCGCCCTCGCGCTGCACGGCCTCGCGCAGCGCGGTGTCCTGCGCGTACATGTTGTAGTCGGCGAGTTCGCAGGACACGTTCTCGACCTGGTGGGTGTCGGCCAGGTAGCGGGTGTGCAGGGCGGTGGTGTCGTTCAGCGCGTTCATGGCGGGTTCTCCGGGGTGAAAGGGGGCGTCAGGCCACGCGCAGGCGGGCCTTGCGCGTGGCGGTGTCGGGGGTGGCCAGGGTGTCGTAGAAGCGGTCCCAGATGGCGCGGCCCGCCGCATCGAAGGTGTGCACGCTGTCGATGAAGGCTGCGCGCAGTGCGCCGTCCACCATGGGCTCGGGCAGCAGCGGGTCGTACACCAGCTGGCGGATGGCCGCGCCACCGAGGAAGAACGACTCGTGCGCTGCCTGGTCGATCGGCAGGCGCGCTGCGCCCTCCAGCCAGCGCTGCAGGCGCTCCTGCGTGGCGCGGTAGCCCTGGTTGAGGGCCGCGCCGTCCCACAGCGCGTCCACGGCGGCCTCGGTGGTGGCGTCGAGCTGGGTGCAGCCGCAGACCACGGCCTGCGCCTCCAGGCCCAGCGCAAGCAGGCGCGTGCGGATGGCGGCAATGTCCACTTCGATGTTGTCCGGGCGCAGCCAGAAGTCACGCTGCAGTTCGGCGAAGCCCAGCAGGTGCAGCGCGCGCTCACGCTGCCGCATGGCGGCACGGTCGCCGCGCGCCAGGGCGCCGCAGTGCACGGCCACGTACTGCCCGTTCCAGGGGCGCAGGCGCTCGGCGGTGTGGCGCCAGTGGGCCACGTCCTGCGCCAGGCTTTGCGCCGCCGGCCCCAGGCGCCAGGCGCCACGCTCGGTGGCCTGTGCCATGTCCTGCGCGGCCAGCCGTGCCAGCGTCACGCGCACATGGTTTTCGCTGATGCCGAACACTGCGCCTGCCGCCACGGCGTGGCTGACCGGCAGCGCGTCGTCGCCGCTGGCGAGCAGCAGTTCCAGCAGCAGGTGCTTGGGTTGGACCTTGGCTTCGATAAAGGAGGTCATGCATTAAATATTACACAAATACAAAGTTTGAGCAAATATGTGTAATAAAACAGGGCGTGACAAGCCGCTACGGTTCGCTGGTTTTGCCTGTCGATGCGGTGGGCGTACTGCGCGCCGACGTTGCGGCGTCAGCGGCGAGGTTCAGCAGACACCGCGCAAGGGCCGCCCCGCCGCGCTGGTGTCGCCCCCCTTCCCGCGCGGCACTGCGGCGCGCAGAGAAGGGGGGAGCGGCGTCAGCCGCTCGGGGGGATGGGCCCTATACAGGCCACACCACACCGTTGTCATTCAGGATGGCGTCCAGCGGCTGGTCGTGCAGTTCGGGTTCGAAGTCGTCCAGATAGCCCTGGGTGTAGCCCAGCCCTACGGTGAAAGGGCGGGGCTGCAGCGTGGCCAGGGTGCGGTCGTAGAAGCCGCCGCCGTAGCCCAGCCGGTAGCCGCCCGGGCCGTAGCCCACACAGGGCACAAAGAGCAGCGTGGGCACGATGAGTTCGGTGTCCTTGGGCTTGGGGATGCCGTAGGCGTCTTCTTCCATGGGGCAGCCGGGGTACCAGGCGTGGAAGGTCAGGGTCTTGTGCTGCTTGTTCACCACGGGCAGGCCGATGCGGCGCAGCTGGGGGTCGCCCTGCAGTTCGCCGTCCTCCTTCCAGCGGTGCAGCGCGGGCAGGGGGTCGAATTCGCCCTTGATGGGCCAGTAGGCGCCGATGATGGCGTCGGGCCGGTTCACGAGCCAGATGCGCATCACCTGCTGCAGCAGGTCGGCGCGTTGTAGGCGGTCGGGCAGGTTCAGGCGTTGTTCCACCAGAGCGCGCCGTAGGGCTGCTTTGTCCATCACATAATTCCCCCATGCATTTATTGAAGATTCTGACACCGCTGGTGGCCTGTGCGCTGCTGGCCACGCCCACGGCACCTGCCCTGGCCCAATCCAAGGGCGATCAGGTGCTGCTGGACATGCACCAGGCTTTCCGCAAAGGCGAGCGCAAGAAACTTGAACAACTCCTGCCTTCGGCGCGTGGCCATGCGCTTGAACCCTGGGCAGCCTATTGGACCTTGAAAGCGCGGCTGGATGAGGCCACAGCCGAGGAGGTGCAGGCCTTTTTGCAGCGCTACGCCGGCACCTACCAGGAAGACCGTCTGCGCAACGACTGGCTGCTGTTGCTGGGCCAGCGCCGCAACTGGTCGCAGTTTACCGAGGCACACCCGGCGTACCGCATGCAGGACGACCGCGAGGTGCGTTGCTATGCGCTGCTGATCGATGACATCAAGGGCACGGCGCCCGCCCATGTGGGCGAAGAAGTCCGCCGTGCCTGGTACGGGCTGCGCGACGCCGACGACGGCTGCACCCATGCGGCCAGCGAGCTGTATGCCGGCAAGAAGCTCAGCGCCCTCGATGTGTGGCGCAAGGCGCGCCTGGCCGTCGAGGCCAACCGCCCCCGGGTGGCCCGCAATGCCGTTGCCATCGTGGCGCCCGAAGCGCTGGAAAAGGTGGGGGCGCTGCTCGATTCCCCCACCAAATACCTGAAAGCCCATTCCACGGCGGGCGGCAAAGTGCGCCAGGAGCTCGTGCTGCTGGCGCTCATCAAGCTGGCCACCAGCGATGTGGAGGCTGCTGCCGGGCAACTCGACAGCAAATGGGGCGTGCACCTCTCGGCCGAGGAGCGCAACTGGGCCTGGGGGGTGATCGGCAGGGTGGCTGCCCAGAAGCTTTCACCCGATGCCACGGCCTACTTCGCCAATGTGACGCGCGATACCGACCTGAACGATGAGCTGCTGGCCTGGAAGGTGCGCGCTGCCCTGCGCGCGGGGCAATGGGCCGTGGTGCGCAAGGCCGTGGATGCCATGAGCGACGAGGCGCGGCAGGACAGCACCTGGGTGTACTGGAAAGCGCGTGCCCTGCTGGCAGGCAGGCCCCACGAGGCCGAACGTGCCGAGGCACAGCGGCTGTTGCAGGGCATTGCCGGCACACGCGGTTTCTATGAGCAACTGGCGCTGGAGGAGCTGGGCCAGAAGGTGGCACTGCCGCCCGTGCCCGCACCGCTGACCGCTGAAGAAAAAGCCGCTGCGCGCGCCAACCTGGGACTGAACCGGGGGCTGTACGCCATCCTGCTGGGCATCCGGGGCGAAGGCGTGCGCGAATGGAACTACACCACGAACCGGCACCAGAACGGCGGCATGAACGACCGCGAACTGCTCGCTGCCGCCGACTTTGCCTGCGAGCGCGAGGTGTGGGACCGCTGCATCAACACCAGCGAACGCACGCGCGAAGTGATCGACATGGCGCAACGCTTTCCCATGCCGTTCCGCGATGCCGTGCTGGAGCGCTCGCGCGCCATCGGCCTGGACCCCGCTTATGTGTACGGCCTGATCCGGCAGGAAAGCCGCTTCATCATGGACGCTCGCTCGCACGTCGGCGCCTCGGGCCTCATGCAGGTCATGCCTGCCACGGCGCGCTGGACGGCCAGGAAGATCGGGCTGACCGACTTCCGGCCCGAACACATCACCCAGCGTGACACCAACATCGCCATCGGCACGGCCTACCTCAAGCTGGCACTGGACGACTTCGCCGGCTCCATGCCCATGGCCGCCGCCGCCTACAACGCCGGCCCGGGCCGTCCGCGCAGCTGGCGCAACGGCGCGGTGCTCGACGCCGCCATCTGGGCCGAAAACGTGCCGTTTGCCGAAACGCGTGACTACGTGAAGAAGGTGCTGGCCAACACGACGAACTACGCCGCCCTGATCACCGGCCAGCCCCAGTCGCTCAAGAGCCGCCTGGGCACCGTGGGGCCCCGGGGGAGTGCAGAGCCCGAGTCGAACAAGGAGCTTCCTTGATGGTTTGGGGCCTCTAGGCCATAACTGCAAAGCGCCTGCAGCTCTTCATTGAATAGCAGTCTCGGGGTTCTCAGCCATCCATCGTCCACAGCGGTGGGTAGCCGAGTCCACCGGCATCACAGGTTCACCAGCCCATCGCCCTCGCGCCGCGCGGCGCCCGAGCGCACCAGATCGTCGGCCAGGCCCTGAAGCCATTGAGCCTGGGGCTGGTCACCAAAATGCCTTGCATGCAAGGCACCGAAGTAGGGGGTGGCGCTGGCCCAGGCGTGCAGGTCGGTCAGCTCGATGCGCTGCCACTCCAGCAGCTTGTACTTGAGCAGTACCTTGGCGGCATAGAGTGCGTGCTTGACCGGGTTGCTGGCAAAGCCATCGAGCCGCTTGCGCGCCACGGTCAGGGCGCGTTCTGCGTCGTGAAACACCGGGCCGTGGCCCGGGATCACGGTGCGCGGAGACAGGCGTTCGATGAGGTCGAGCGTGCGCGCGACCTCATCGAAGGCGTCCTCGCCTTCCAGCTCGGGAAAGACCACGCCAAACCCGTTCTCCCACAGAGCGTCGGCCGAGATCAGCACGCGGTCGTGCGGCTCGAACAGCACCACCGAGTGGGGGTCGTGCCCCGGCGCGGCGTGCACCTGCCAGGGGCGGTCGCCCAGCAGTTCCTCGGTGTCGGGCTGCAGCAGCGCGTCGCAGCGGAACTGCGGGCATTCCTGGCCTGTGGGGGTGTAGCTCAGGGCGTAGGCGTCCCAGGTGCGCACATGCGCGGCCTGCCCGGGCGGGATGGCCGTCTGCACTCCCGGCCAGGCCTGCTGCAGCGCGGCGTTGCCGCCGCAGTGGTCGCTGTGCAGGTGGGTGTTGAGGATGCGCTCCAGCGGTCGCTCGCCCAGCGCCGATTGCACCAGGGCCAGGGTCTGCGCGCTGTGCGTGCAATAGCCCGTGTCCACCAGCGCGCTGCCTGAACGCTGGCCCACGAACAGGATGTTGTTCGACGACAGCCAGCCCCGCTCGAATACAGTAATTCCGGGTGCCAACGCTTGGTAGTTATGCGTCATCAGCTATTGAAGTGATAGCGTTTACTTGCCCGAACGCAGTTCGCGCCGCAGGATCTTGCCCACGTTGGTCTTGGGCAGATCGTCGCGGAACTCGATGTACTTGGGGCGTTTGTAGCCGGTGAGGTTGTCGTGGCAGAAGCGCACCACGGCGTCTTCGTCCAGCGCTGCGTCGCTGCGCACCACGAACACCTTGACGGCCTCACCCTGCTTTTCGTCGGGAATGCCGATGGCAGCGCATTCGAGCACACCGGGGCAGGTGGAGATGACGTTCTCGATCTCGTTGGGGAAAACGTTGAAGCCGCTGACTAGGATCATGTCCTTCTTGCGGTCGATGATGCGCGTGTAGCCCTCGGCGTCCATGATGCCGATGTCGCCCGTGCGCATGAAGCCGTCGGGGGTGAAAGCCTTGGCGTTCTCCTCGGGCTGGTTGTAGTAGCCCGGCATCACGTTGGGGCCCCGGATGCAGATTTCGCCCGACTCGCCCTGCGGCACGCTGTTGCCCGCGTCATCCTTGATGGCGATGTCGATGCCCGGCAGCGGCAGGCCGATGCTGCCGGTGAACGTGGTGTTGTTGACCGGGTTGTTGGTGCCGATGGCGCAGGTTTCGCTCATGCCCCAGCCCTCGATCATGGTGGTGCCGGTAACCTTCTGCCATTGCTTGGCCGTGCCCTCCGACGCCGCCATGCCGCCGGCCTGCGAGACGCACAGGTGCGAGAAGTCGAGCGTGCGGAACTGCGGGTTCTGCAAGAGTGCGTTGAACAGCGTGTTCACGGCCGGCAGCATGTGGAAGGGGCGTTTCTTCAACACCTCGACGAACTTGGGGATGTCGCGCGGGTTGGGTATCAGCGTCAGGCGCGAACCCTGGCGGATAGCCAGCAGGCACAGCGTGAGCGCGAAGATGTGGTACAGCGGCAGAGCGGCGATGCTGTTGGCCTTGCTCAGGTCACCTATTTTTGCCAGCGCCGGTGTAAACCAGGCTTCGGCCTGCAGCGTGGCGGCAATGATGTTGCGGTGCGTCAGCACTGCGCCCTTGGACAGGCCCGTGGTGCCGCCCGTGTATTGCAGGAAGGCGATGGAGTCGTGGTTGGCCTGGCTGGGTTGCAGGCTGCGGCGCGCGCCCAGGGCCAGGGCCTTCTTGAAGCTGGTGACCTTGCGCCCGCCGGTCAAAGGCAGTTCGTAGCTGGGCACCATCTTGGCCAGGTGGCGCACGGCGAAAGAAATCCATCGGCCGTACCAGAAGCCCAGCAGGTCGCCCATCGAGGCCATGACCACATGCCGGATGCCGGTGTGGTCGATGACCTCGGACAGCGTGTGCGCGAAGTTCTCCAGGATGACGATGGCGGTGGCGCCCGAGTCCTTGAGCTGGTGCTCGAGCTCGCGCGCGGTGTAGAGCGGGTTGACGTTCACGCAGGTGTAGCCCGCACGCAGCACGGCGGCCATGGTCACGGCGAACTGCGGCACGTTGGGCAGCATGATGGCCACGCGCGCACCGGGCTCCAGCCCCTGGCCTTGCAGCCAGGCACCCAGGGCGGCCGAGTAGCGGTCGAGCTCGCCGTAGGTCATCCAGCGTTCCATGCACACCGAGAAGGGGCTGGAGGCATGCTTGCGCATGGCTTCTTCCAGCAGATGCGCTGCCGAGCGGTACTGCTCGGGATCCACGTCATGCGGTACGCCAGCGGGGTAATTCTTCAGCCAGATCTTGTCCATGCTTTGTTCTGCGGTCAAAAGGGAGAAAAAGGGGTGGGTCGCGATTGTCCAAGCAAGCGGGTGCTTGGTGTTATCGGGCTTGTCCTAGGGTGCGGGTCAATTCGGTCTCGCAGGCGACAGACGGGGCCTCGAACATGATCTGCATCAGGTGCGATTCGCGCTCATGCACCGTCTCCAGAAAGCGCTCGACGGCGCCGCGCTGGCGCGCCAGTTCACCGAAGGTGTCGAAGCCCGACTCCAGAAAGTGCTGCAGCGCGCCCAGGCCGGCCGCCTGGGCCGGGCGGCGCATCATGCGCAGCATGGTGCGCAGGCCCGGCATGCGTGTGAGCCGCGCAAGGTCCTGCCCGATGCTGATCACGCTGCCCAGCTGCTGGTAGCGCGCGTGGCGCTCGCCCACGGCACGCCAGGCGCTGGTGTAGCGCGCGGCCTCGCCGGGTGCGCCGGTCAGGTCGCGCCAGGCGCGGCCCATGGCCTGGTCGAGTTCTTCGGTCTGCGCATGCAGCACCGCCAGCGACACGGCCGTCTGCACAACGGGCTTGGGAAACACGGTCTGCAAGGTGCCGGCAATGCGGCCGAACTGGTCGTCGCGGGCGGTGAAGTCGCCCGGGCTGTAGAGTTCGTCCAGAAAAAAATGCGTGGCAGGCTGAACGGTGGGGTCGGCCATCAGGTCGGCATAGGTGCCGGTGAAGCGGCGCGATTGCAACTCCTTGACCTCCAGCACGGCCTGGGCCAGCGTCGGGTCGCCCGTGCGGTGCATGCGCAGCGCCGTCACGTCGGCGATGCAGTTGCGAATGGTTTCGGCGGCGTCCATGGGCTCCAGTGGGTTGGCACGATGAAAGCCCATTAGACCCAAAAAACACGGCGGGCAGCGCATCTTCTTTCGACAGGTCACTCGAATGCACGGCCGGCGCTTTCGGTTACGCTGCGCCGGGAACGGTGGAAGTCCAACGAACCTATTGCCTCCATGATTGCTCGCATACAAATTGTCTGGACCTTGGCCCTGGTGCTGGGGCCGCTCGTCTGGCTGGTGGTGCTGTGGCAGCATTCGCCGGCCTGGGCGCTGGGGGGCGTGGTGGCTGGCTGGGTGGTTTTCGCCCTGGTGATGGGCCTGCAGTTCGTGCTGATGCACGCCGCCAACCGCTCCGACCCGGCGCCGCGCGCCAGCGCAGCGCAGGTCTGGCGCGCCTGGTGGGTCGAGATGGGCGTGGCGCTGGTGGTGTTCTGCTGGCGCCAGCCGTTTCGCAGCCGCTCGAAACCCGACTGGCTGCCCGCCGCCCCCACGGGGCAGCGCGGTGTGGTGCTGGTGCACGGTTTTTTGTGCAACCGCGGGTTGTGGCTGCCCTGGATGGGTCGGTTTCGTGCCGGCGGCCATGCCTATGTGGCGGTGAATCTGGAGCCGGTGTTCGGCTCCATCGACGACTACCCGGCGATCATCGACGACGCTGTGCGCCGCGTGACCCAGGCCACCGGCATGGCGCCCGTGGTCATCGGTCACAGCATGGGCGGGCTGGCCACGCGCGCCTGGCTGCGCGCCTGCCAGGCCGACGCCCGTGTGCACCACATCATCACGCTGGGCACACCGCACGGCGGCACTTGGCTGGGGCGCTTCAGCAGGTCCGCCAACGGTCGGCAGATGCAGCTGGGCAGCGAATGGGTGCGGCAGCTGCGCACGACCGAGCCGCCTGCGCGTGCCAGCCTGTTCACCTGCTGGTATTCGAACTGCGACAACATCGTGTTCCCCACGAGCACGGCGGCCTTGGCGGGGGCTGATAACCGCTTGGTGGAGGGGGTGGCGCATGTGGAGATGGCGCTCGATCCGGGGGTGATGCGGGAGTGTCTGGATTTGATTGCCCAGGATGGGGTTTGAGCCAAATTGGTCTCTGGCGCTTGTCTGGCTTTCGCTGACAGCTATGGTTTTTATAGTTATCTGCGTGCCTTTCCGACGGGCGGGAGCCGGGGTGTGCGCCCGGCGGCGCACCTTCTTTTCTTGTCTCGCCAAGAAAAGAAGGCAAAAGAAGGCGACCCTACTGTCTGCGACCCCTTCGCTGCGCTACGGGGCAACCTGGGGTGCTCGGATGCGGGGTGCGCCGCGTAACTCACTGCGCGCCTGCGGCGCTCCGTTCAGACAGACGCGGCGAGTCAGTTGACGAAGCGCGGGTGTGTCCTGCGGCTCACCCACGCCACCCCGCCTCCTGCGCGCCCCAGGCGCATACAGAAGGGGGGTGGCAGCCCAACAGCCCAACAGCCCAACAGCCCAACAGCCCAACAGCCATACGGGCCATCGCTGCGTTCGGCCTGGATAGCGCAGCGCGAGGCGCTTGCGCCCGCGCAGACGGGGCCGAGCGAAGCGATGGCCCGTGTGGATGTCCGGTTGCGGGTTCCCTTCTGTGCGTGCCGAGAAGCGCAGGGCAGGGGGTGCGTGCGTGTGCCGTAGGACACACGCACTTCGTGCACTGACTCGCCGCAGTTGTTTGAACGGAGCGCTGCAAGCGCGCAGTGAGTTACGCGGCGCACCCCCTGCCCGAGCATCGCAGGTTGCCCGTAGCGCAGCGAAGGGACACGCACAGTAGGGTCGCCTTCTCTTTGGTGACTTTCTCTTGGCGAGACAAGAGAAAGTTACTGCGCCGCCGGGAGCACACCCCGGCTCCCGCACTCAAAAAAGCTCAAAACCAACTATTAAAACAATAGCTGCTACCGCAATACAGATAAGCGCTAGAACCAAATTTCACTTAAAAAAATCAAGCCACCACACCATCCCGCTCATCCGCCGCAAACTCCCCCAACCCCCGCAGCCGCTCATACACCGGCGCAAAGTCCGCCGCCGTCATGTCGAATAGCTGCTCGAAGCTGTCGATCACGAAATACGTCTGCTGGTAGCTGTCGATCTTGTAGCGCGTGCGCATGGTGCGCTCCAGCTGCAGCGGCAGGCGTTGCGGTTCCGGGCTTTGCACGGCATAGGGCAATTCGCCCGAGGAGCTGAGGATGCCCGCCCCATAGGCCCGCAGGCCGCCGTGCTCCCGGATCAGGCCGAACTCGATGGTGTACCAGTACAGGCGCGAGAGCATCTCGCACGCGCCGAGCTGCTGGGCTTTGAGACCGCCCTGGCCATAACGCTGCACATAGTCGGCGAACACCGGGTTGAACAGCAGCGGCACATGGCCAAAGAGGTCGTGGAAGATGTCGGGTTCGACGATGTAGTCAAACTCTTGGGGCGTGCGGATCCAGTCGGTCACCGGGAATTTCCGGTTCGCCAGCAGTGTGAAGAACGGCACCTCGGGAATCAGCCCCGGCACGGCCACGATCTCCCAGCGCGTGGCGCGGTAGAGGCGCTCGTTGATCTCCTCGAAGCGAGGGATGTGGTCCTTGATACCCAGAGAGGGCAGGGCGGCGATGAAGGCCTCGCTGGCCAGGCCCGGCAGCAGGGCGCTCTGGCGCTCGTACAGGCGCCGGTAGGTGTCGTGGTCGGCGCGGGTGTACGCGGCATGGTTCTGGGCGCAGGTGTAGTCGGCGCCCGCGCGGGCATAGTCGCCGCGCGGTGGGCGTTCGCTGGCGCCATAGACGACGGGTTCGACGGCCATGGGAGTCTCCTTTCTGGTTTTGTATGGTGCACGTGCTATTCGCGGCGCATGACACAGGCGCGGCCCAAGCCAAGGCTCCCGCGCAAGGGCCGCCCCGCCGCGCTGGGAGCGTCCCCCTTCCCGAAATGGCGTAGCCATTCGAGAGCAGGGGGAAGGCGCCGCAGGCGACACAGGGGGGTGTTTCTTACGCTCCCGTGGGGGCCTGCAGCACGCCGCGGCGCATCTGGTCGAGCTCGATGGACTCGAACAGCGCCTTGAAATTGCCGTTGCCAAAACCCTCGTCACCCTTGCGCTGGATGAATTCGAAGAAGATGGGCCCGAGCTGGTTCTCGCTGAAGATCTGCAGCAGCAGCGCATCCTTCTTGCCGTCGATGAGAATTCCGCGCTCGCGCAGGGCTTCGAGGGGTTCCCCATGGCCCGGGATGCGCTTTTCCACCAGTTCGTAGTAGGTGTCGGGCGTGTCGAGCAGGCGCACGCCGCTGGCGCGTAGCTTGTCCACCGTGGCGTACAGGTCGTCCGAACCCATGGCGATGTGCTGGATGCCCTCGCCCTTGTACATGTCGAGGTACTCCTGGATCTGGCCCGGCTTGTCCTTGCCTTCCTCGTTGATCGGGATGCGGATCTTGCCGCAGGGGCTGGTCATGGCCTTGCTCTTGACGCCTGTGACCTGGCCCTCGATGTCGAAGTAGCGGATCTCGCGGAAGTTGAACAGGCGTTCGTAGAAGTCGGCCCACTCGGCCATGCGGCCCCGGTGCACGTTGTGCGTGAGGTGGTCGATGTAGGTCAGGCCGTGGCCGAAGGGGTGTAGCGCTTCATCAGCGCTTACCCCCGGCAGGGCCTCGAAGTCCACGTCGAAGAAGCCTATGTTGCCGATGTCGCCGGGCTGTGCGCCGCCCTTGCCGCGCCAGCGGTCCACGAAATAGATTAGGCTGTCGCCGATGCCCTTGATGGCCGGGATGTTCAGCTCGCCCGGTCCCGCTTTGCCGGCATAGCCCCAGGCGCCCAGCGATACGGCGCGCTCGTAGGCCGCCTTGGCGTCGTGCACGCGGAACGCAATGGCGCAGACGCTCGGGCCGTGCAGGCGCGCGAAGCGCTGGGCAAAGCTGTCGGGCTCGGTGTTGATGAGGAAGTTGATGCCACCCTGGCGGTACAGCAGCACGTTCTTGTGGCGGTGCCGCGCCACCGGCTTGAAGCCCATGCCTTCAAACACGCGGCCCATGGCTACGGGGTCGGGAGCGGCGTACTCGATGAATTCGAAGCCGTCGGTGCCCATGGGGTTGTCCCATGCGGCGATCTCGTTCAGGGCCTGCCCGGGCAGTGCTGCGTTCATGGTGTCTCCGTCAGTGAATTGATTCAGGTCATACCTAAGCCATGCACTGTAGGGAGAGTGATCCTCAGCATTCAGGCGTATTGAAGCCTGTTCTGCGGGCTATTTGCAGGAAAGTTGCGCGTTGTCAAAACCATGCGCGGCGCATCATGTTTGCCCCCTTGGGGGCGGGTGGCCGGTCACTGGGCTGCCGTGGCAGGCTGGGCGCGCAGGGCCAGCGCGCCTTCGATGCGCAACTGCTCCTCGGGCGAGAAAAGCTGGCCGCGCAACTGCTGCAGCCGGGCCGCATCCTGCGTGCTGCTCCGCGCCTGCTGGTACTGGTCGAGGCGGGCATTCCAGTCGCGCTCCTCTTGGTCGAGTTGCGCCAGGCGCTGGGCGGCTTCCGTGCCGTGTTGCGCACTGCGCAGGGCATGGCGGGTGGAGTCGTCGATGCCCTGGGCATTGAAGGCAGCGGTCTGCTGCGCCACCCCGACATGGACCACGGCCTCGGCGCGCAGGGCGCGCTGGGCGGGATCAAGCATTTCCTCGGCCGCCTGCAGCGCACTGCGTTTTTGTTCGGGGGTCAGCTGGCTGTTGCGCTCGATTTCCAGCCGGGCCAGCATGGATTGATCAAGCGTCATCTCCTGCGCAAAAAGCGCATCGAATTCGTCGCCGTCGAAATACTGCAGGCGCACCTTCTGGCGTGCCTCCAGGGCATTGCGCAGGGTGCGCGGGTCGCTCAAATCCGTGGGAGCGCGCAGTTGGCCCAGGGCCACGCGGTAGTCCACATAGCGATGCGCCAGCGCCAGCGCGCGGGTGGCCAGTTCGGGCGGAAAGTGTTGTCCCACCAGGCCTTCAAGGCGCTGTTTGAGGGCCTGCGGATCGGCGGCGTCGCCCGCCGCGTGCAGCAAGGCTTCCAGCGCATCGCGCAGGCCGGGTTGCAGCAGCGGGTCCGCCCCGCTGTCCAACCCCTTGCCGGCTGCCGCGCGTGCGAGCAAGTGCGAGCCACCGGGATGGGCGCCGTCGGTCTGGGCGCCCGACGCGAAAGGACGCCCCAGCGCGCTGGCGCCAGGGACGCCGGACGCCTGCGAGGCGCCGTCCGGCTGTTGTGTCCACCACCAGGCGCCCGCACCCAGCAGGGCGCAGGCCACCAGTGCCAGGGCACCCTTGCGCATCACAGGCCGGCCACTTTCAGGCGGTTGGCGTGCTGGCGGTACAGCGTGACCGGGTCGGTCGAGAACCAGTCGCGCAGGCCCAGGACCTGGTTGACTTCGTCCAGGTGGTTCTGGCGGTAGTCACCCAGGTGCTTGCCCAGGCGCGTCGAGCAGGCCGACACCAGGCCGTCGTTGGCTTCGCCGAACACCAGGCCGAGCACGCCCAGAAGCCCGTCGCTCACGTCGAGCACGTTGGTCATCGGCTTGGTGCCGGTCCACGAGTAGTAACGCACGCCGTTGACCAGCTCGGCACCGTTGCCGCAGCCGCTGGTCGGTACGCCCGCAGGAAAGCGCTGGTTGAACTTGGCGGAGCCGGCCGTGCTGAGCGAGTCGAGCGCAGCGGTCGGCAGCTGCTGAAGGCTGGTGCCACCCGAGAGCACGTTGATCAGGGAGGTCAGCGCCAGCGCAGTGGAGTTCGCCAGAGTCTCGCTCACGCTGCCCACCGGGGCCACGCCGCGCACGATGTCGGCGACGCGCGATCCACGGTTCACGCCGCCAACGGAGGTGACGGACGCCACCAGATGGGGGGCGACACCCGACACGTACCGCGAGGTCGGGCTGCCCTGCGAGTGGCCGACGAGATTGACCTTGGACGCACCGGTGACGGCCAGGATGTTTTTCACCTGGGCCAGCAGCTGCTCGCCGCGCACTTCGTGGCTGTTGGCAGCCGAAACCTGCGCGACATACACCTTGGCGCCGTCGCTTCGAAGGGCGCTCGGGATTCCGTAGAAGTAATCCACACCCAGCGCCGAGTCGAACCCGAAAATCCCGTGCACCAGCACGATGGGGTAGCGGGTCTGGGTGTAGGTGCTCTGGGCGTGGGCGTTTTGCAGGGGCAGCAGGGTCAGGGCCGCCGAAGCAAAAGCGAGGCCGCGCAGCAGGCGGCCGAAGAAACCGGTCATGGAATGTCTCCTAAAAATAATTTTTGGTTTGGATGCAAAAACGAACGACCGTGCGTTTTTGCAGTTGAAATTTTTCTACATACGCCACACTGTCACCATCGGGACATACCCGATGCCTCCGGTAACGCTGTCTGAAACGCGCCCAACAGCATAAAATCGTGCGCTATGAGTGCAAATGACGCATTGGACAAGCTGGATCGGGCCATATTGCGCTGTTTGCAGCAAAACGGCCGCGAAACCTACGACGTGGTCGGCGAGCAGGTGGGGCTGTCGCCCAGTGCCGTGTTGCGGCGGGTCAAGCGGCTCGAAGACAGCGGCGTGATCGATCGCTACGTGGCGCTGGTCCGGCCCGAGGCGGTGGGCCTGGGCCTCACGGCCTACCTCAACGTGCGGCTGGAAAAGCACACCGAGAGCCACAAGCGCAACCCCATGGATGTCTTTCGCGCCAGCGTGCAGACCTGGCCCGAGGTGGTGGAGTGCGCGTCCCTCACCGGCGAGATGGACTACCTGCTGCGCGTGGTGGTGGCCGACATGGCGCACTACAGCCGTTTCATCATGGACACCCTCCTCAAGCACCCCAGCGTGCAGGACTGCAAGACCAGCTTCGTGCTCGACCACGTCAAGGCCACGACCGCCGTGCCGGTGTGATGGCGCCTGTCGCGCGGCCGACAGCACTCCCTGCTGCAAAGCCCGCGCCGGGCGCACTTAAGAGCTTGATTTCATTCGGCAATTGGGTATTTGGTTCTAAATTGTTGCAGCGCAGCAAAAAAGACTTGGAAACCCCCGGGAAAACCCCTATATTGGAGCCATGATCGAAACCAAAGACTGGCTCAAGGCATCCTGGAACGCAGGCACCGACCTGTTGCGTCCGGTGGGTGTTGGCGAGCCCAAGCCCGGCAAAGTCAGCACACCCCTGATGGTGCCGATCCGTTCTCTTGGGCCCACGTACCGCGAGCGCATCACTGCGCATCTGCTGGCACTGGAGCCTGCCGACCGCTATCTGCGCTTTGGCTACCCCGCCAGCGATGAGCAGATCCGGCGCTATGCCGAGCAGTTGAATTTCGAGCGCGACGATATCTTCGGCATCTACAACCGCCGCCTGGAGCTCATCGCCATGGCGCATCTGGCCTACACCTCCCTGCCCGAGCACCAGAACTGCGCCGAGTTCGGCGTGTCGGTGCTCAAGACGGCACGGGGGCGGGGTTATGGGGCCCGGCTGTTCGAGCGTGCCGTGATGCATGCCCGCAACGAAGGCGTCAGCATGGTGTTCATCCATGCCCTGTCGGAAAACACCGCCATGCTCAAGATCGCGCGCAATGCGGGTGCCGTGGTGCACCGCGATGGCTCCGAATCAGAGGCTTTCCTGCAGTTGCCGCCCGCCAACCTCGATACGCGCATGACCGAGATGGTCGAGCAGCAGTTCGCCGAGGTGGACTACCAGATCAAGCGCCAGGCCAAGCAGTTCTGGGACTTTCTGGCCGGTGTGCAGGAAGTCCGCGAAGGCGTGCGCAACGCACGCCACCAGTCCGGCGGGTGAGCTGCGCCTGGCCCCTGGGCCAGGTCAGGGGAGATAGTGTCATGGCAATCCGTTATCCTAACGGCCTGTTTCACTACCGCACGTCCTGCACCCCAAGGCTGTGTCAGACCCGCACCCCGCGCGATCGCCTGAAAAGGAAGACAAGCGCACATTCCTGCAAAAAGTGGTGGAGTTCATCCATCCCGGACCCGATTCGACCGAAGAACTGATCGAAACCCTGGCCGAGGCCGAGAGCAACGATGTGATCGGCGCGGATTCCCGCGTGATGCTTGAGCGCGTGATCCGCATGGCCGACATGACCGCCGGCGACGTGATGGTGGCCGCGCCGCGCATGGATCTCATCCATATCGATGCACCCTTTGACGAGCTGCTGCATGTGGTGATCAACACCGCGCACTCGCGCTTCCCGGTGTACCAGGGCGAGCGCGAGAACATCATCGGCATTCTCATGGCCAAGGACCTGCTCAAGCTCCAGCGTTCGCCGGAGCTGAACATCCGCGCCTTGCTGCGCCCGGCGGTTTTTGTGCCCGAGACCAAGGGGCTGAACGATCTGCTGCGCGAATTCCGCGGCAACCGCAACCACCTGGCCGTGGTGATTGACGAATTCGGCCGCGTGGCGGGGCTGGTGACCATCGAGGATGTGCTCGAACAGATCGTGGGCGAGATCGAGGACGAGTTCGACATTCCCGAGGACGAGGGCGACATCTTCGCCCTGGCCGACCGCACCTACCGCGTCAGCGGCGACACGCCCATCGAGCGAGTGTCCGAAGCCTTCGGCGTGACCATTGCGGGCAGCGACCCCGACGAAACCTTTGAAACCATTGGCGGCCTGATTGCCCACGAGATGGGCCATGTGCCCAAGCGTGGCGAGCAGACCGAGCTGTGCGGCCTGCAGTTTGTCGTGCTGCACACCAAGGGCGGCGCGGTACGCTGGTTCAAGGTGACTCCCGTGGCGCCGGACCAGGTCCCCGCCGCCTGATGTCCGCGTTCCCTGCGCCTGTGCCGCGCTCCGCGCCGTGGCACGGGCCGCTAGCGTTGTGCGCCGGCCTGGCGCAAGCCGCATCGCTCGCGCTGCCGGGCAGCGGCCAGCCCGTCTGGTGGCTGCAACTGGCGTCCATGGCAGTGCTGGCCGCGCTCTTGCGCAGCAGCCCGACATGGCGCCGCGCAGCGGCACTGGGCGGCCTGTTCGCCACCGCCTGGCTGGCAGGCACCTTCTGGTGGCTGTTTATCTCCATGCACACCTACGGCGGCTTGAGCGCGCCGCTGGCCGTGGCGGCTGTGCTGGCGCTTGCGGCCTTTCTGGGCAGTTACTACGCCGCAGTTTTAGGTATTTTCAAGGCTTTAGAGCCCAGTGGGCGTGCGCAAGCAGCTATTGTTTTCGGAGCGCTCTGGATGCTGGCCGAGCTGGCCCGCGGCGTCTGGTGGACCGGTTTCCCCTGGGGCGCGGGCGGCTATGCGCATGTCGATGGGCCCCTGGCCGCGCTGGCGCGCAGCATCGGCGTCTACGGCATCAGCGGCGTCGCGGCTGCGCTGGCCATGCTGCTGGTGCAGGTGCGCCGCAGCGATCTGCGCAGTACACGCGCCTGGGCGCTGGCGCTGGCGCTGGCCTCTCTGGGTGCCGGTGCCGCCTGGCAGCGCCACTGTGCCGTGGAACAGTGCCAGACACCTGCTCAGTCGCCCGCGCCACCCCTGCCCCTGGCCCTGCTGCAGGGCAACATCCCGCAGGATGAGAAATTCCAGCCGGGCAGTGGCGTGCCCATGGCGCTGCAGTGGTATGGCGACCGCCTGACGTCCCTGGCGGGCGCTCTGGTGGTGGCACCCGAGACCGCCTTGCCACTGCTGCCGCAGCAACTGTCGCCCGGGTATCTGGAGGCCATCGAGCAGCATTTCGCCAGCGGCGACAGCGCCGCGCTGCTCGGCATGCCGCTGGGCAGCCTGGAGGCGGGCTATACCAATTCGGTCGTGGGCTTCCAGCCGGGTGCGGCAAAGCCTTACCGCTACGACAAGCACCATCTGGTGCCGTTTGGCGAATTCATCCCGCCGTTCTTCCGCTGGTTCACCGAGCGCATGAACATCCCGCTGGGCGACTTCAGCCGGGGCGGCTTGGCCCAGCCGCACTTTGCATGGCGTGGCGAGCGCATCGCGCCCAACATCTGCTACGAAGACCTGTTTGGCGAAGAACTGGCGGCGCATTTCCGCGACCCCGCCAACGCGCCGACGGTGTTCGTGAACCTGAGCAACATCGGCTGGTTCGGCAACACGCTGGCCATCGACCAGCACCTCACGACCAGCCGCATGCGCACCCTCGAATTCGAGCGCCCGATGGTGCGCGCCACCAACACAGGTGCCACTGCCATCATCGACCACCGGGGTGTGGTCACGCACCAGCTCGAGCGCCATGTGCGCGGCATTCTGAAAGGCCAGGTGCAGGGGCGCAGCGGCCCCGTCACGCCGTATGCCGCCTGGGCGGCGCGCTGGGGCTTGTGGCCGCTGTGGATTCTGGGGGTTCTGGCTGTGCTGGCGGCATGGGTGGTTCGACGCCGGAATGCCGGGCACCATACGGGATAATGCGACCCTGCAATTCAATAAAAGCGATGGGCGCGATGAGCAATCAAGGCGGCATGCCCGCTGATCTGGAGCACGACTGAAAATGGCTGATTCCTTTTCCTATGAACAACTGATCGCTTCGGGCGAGGGCCGGCTGTTCAACCCCGACAGCGGGCGTCTGCCGCTGCCGCCCATGCTGATGTTTGATCGCATCACGCACATCGACAGCGATGGCGGTGCGCATGGGCTGGGAAAGATCGTTGCCGAACTCGACGTCAAGCCCGATCTGTGGTTCTTTGCCTGCCATTTCCAGGGCGATCCAGTCATGCCGGGCTGCCTGGGGCTTGATGCCATGTGGCAGCTCATCGGCTTCTACCTCACCTGGCTGCGCCTTCCGGGCCGGGGCCGCGCGCTGGGCGCGGGCGAGGTCAAGTTCACCGGTGAGGTGGGGCCGGATGTGAAGCTCGTCACCTACGAGATCGACATCAAGCGTGTCATCAAGCGCAAGCTCAACATGGCCATCGGTGACGCACGCCTGCTGGCCGATGGCAAGGAAATCTACGTCGCCAACGACCTGCGCGTGGGGCTGTTCCTGCGCGAGGAAGGCGGTCAGGGAGTCGCAGCATGAAAAAGCGGGTCGTCATCACGGGCGCGGGCATTGTCTCGTGCATTGGCAACGACATGGCGACGGTCGAGGCCTCGCTGCGCACGGGCCGAAGCGGTATCAAGGCCGTGGAAAAGTTCACCGAGCTGGGTCTGCGCAGCCAGGTGGCGGGCGTGCCCGAGATCGATCTCGAAGCGCGCATCGACCGCAAGCAGCTGCGCTTCATGGGCGACGCGGCCGCCTACGCCCAGATCGCCCTTGAAGACGCGATTGCCCAGGCGGGATTGAGCCCCGAACAGGTGAGCCACCCGCGCACCGGCCTCATCATGGGATCGGGCGGCGGATCGCCCGCCAACCAGATCGAGGCGGCCGACACCCTGCGCGAAAAAGGCATTCGCCGCGTGGGCCCCTACCAGGTCACGCGCTGCATGAGCTCGACCGTGTCGGCCTGCCTGGCGACCAACTTCAAGGTCAAGGGCATCAACTACTCGATCACCTCGGCCTGCTCCACCTCGGCGCACTGCATCGGCGCGGCGGCACAGCAGATCGCCTGGGGCATGCAGGATGTGATGTTCGCCGGTGGCGGCGAAGAGCTGTCCTGGGGCATGGCCCTGCTGTTCGACGGCATGGGCGCGATGTCGAGCAAGTACAACGCCACGCCCGAGAAGGCCGCGCGCGCCTACGACGCCAATCGCGACGGCTTCGTGATTGCTGGCGGCGGCGGCGCCGTGGTGCTGGAGAGCCTGGAGCACGCCCAGGCACGCGGCGCCACCATCCTGGCTGAAGTGGTCGGCTTTGGCGCCACCAGCGACGGCGAGGACATGGTGGCACCCTCGGGTGACGGCGCCATCGCGTGCATGCAGCAGGCGATGGAAGGGCTGGACGGCCCCATCGACTACATCAACACGCACGGCACCTCCACGCCCGTGGGCGACATGCAGGAAGTGCGCGCCATGCAGGCGGTGTTTGGCGATGCGGTGCCGCCGTTCTCGTCCACCAAGTCGCTCACCGGCCATTCGCTGGGCGCCACCGGCGCGCAGGAGGCGATCTACTGCCTCATCATGTTGAACAAGGGCTTCATCGCCGGTTCCGTGAACGTGGAGACGCCCGACCCGTTGCTCGGCTCCATGCCCCTGGTCACCACGACCCGCGAAGCCCGGCTCACCCACGTGCTGTCCAACAGCTTCGGCTTTGGTGGCACCAACGCCAGCCTGGTGCTGCGCCGCTGGACGGCGTGAAACACCCCCCTGTGTCGCTGCGCTCCTTCCCCCCGCTCTCGCATCGCTACGCGATGCGGGCAGGGAGACGCCCCCAGCGCGGCGGGGCGGCCCTTGCGCGGGGGCCACTGGCTCGGGGCGTGCCGGATTCAAGCGTCGCGGGCTGCCCGCGTCATGAGAAACTGAAGCCCTCCTGAGGCCCGCGCGGCCCGTCTGTCCTGTAGGACGGGCGGGCCGTCGGCTTTGCGGGGCCGTAAAATCCTCTGTTCGCGTGCCTGTCAGGCGCGCCATGGTTCCAACACCCCTTCCTGCGCGGTTTGCGCCGCGCACACCAACGCATGTTGACCTTCCAGCAAATCATCCTGAAGCTGCAGACCTACTGGGACGCCCAGGGCTGCGCGCTCCTGCAGCCCTACGACATGGAAGTGGGCGCGGGCACCTCGCACACCGCCACATTCCTGCGCGCCATCGGCCCCGAGCCCTGGAAGGCCGCTTACGTGCAGCCCAGCCGCCGCCCCAAGGACGGCCGCTACGGCGAGAACCCCAACCGCCTGCAGCACTACTACCAGTACCAGGTGGTGCTCAAGCCCGCGCCGAGCAATATCCTGGAGCTGTACCTGGGCTCGCTCGAAGCGCTGGGCTTCGATCTGAAAAAGAACGACATCCGCTTCGTCGAGGACGACTGGGAGAACCCCACGCTGGGCGCCTGGGGCCTGGGCTGGGAGGTCTGGCTCAACGGCATGGAGGTGACGCAGTTCACCTACTTCCAGCAGGTCGGCGGCATCGACTGCAAGCCCGCCACGGGCGAGATCACCTACGGCCTGGAGCGCCTGGCCATGTACCTGCAGGGCGTGGACAACGTCTACAACCTGGTCTGGACCGAGGGCGCGGACGGCAGCAAGCTTACCTACGGCGATGTGTACAAGCAGAACGAGGTGGAACAGTCCACCTACAACTTCGAGCACAGCGACGCCGATTTCCTGTTCACCGCCTTCAACGCCCACGAAAAGCAGGCCAAGCACCTGATGGAGCAGCAGCTCGCGCTGCCTGCCTACGAGCAGGTGCTCAAGGCCGCGCACAGCTTCAACCTGCTGGACGCGCGCGGCGCGATTTCCGTCACCGAGCGCGCCGCCTACATCGGCCGCATCCGCAACCTGGCGCGCGCCGTGGCACAGAGCTACTACGACAGCCGCGAACGCCTCGGCTTCCCCATGGCCCCGCGTGAGTGGGTGGCAAACATGCCCAAGAAGGCCGCCTGAGCGCCGCAGGAAACAAGCACCATGACCACGCAAAACCTTCTCGTTGAACTGTTTGTCGAAGAGCTGCCCCCGAAGGCGCTCCAGAAGCTGGGCGATGCCTTTGCCAATGTGCTGTTCGATCAGCTCAAGGCCCAAGGCCTGGTGGGCCCGGACTCGGGCGTGACGGCGTTTGCCTCGCCGCGCCGCCTGGCCGCCCATGTGAGCCATGTCTGGCTCAAGGCCGAGGACAAGGCCGTGCAGCAGAAACTCATGCCCGTGAGCGTGGGCCTGAATGCCGAAGGGCAGGCCACGCCGGCCCTGCTGAAAAAACTGCAGGCGCTGGGCGCTGACCTGTCCGACCCCGCCGCCGCCGTGGCTGCCCTCAAGCGCGCCCCCGACGGCAAGGCCGAGGCGCTGTTCTACGACAGCCTGGTGACCGGCGCGACGCTTGACACCGGCCTGCAGAAGGCCCTGGACGAGGCCATTGCCAAGCTGCCCATCCCCAAGGTGATGAGCTACCAGCTGGAGACCGACTGCGAGCTGCCCGGCTGGAGCAGCGTGCACTTCGTGCGCCCGGCGCATGGCCTGGTCGCGCTGCACGGCAGCACCGTGGTGCCCGTCAAGGCGCTGGGTTTGAAGGCCGGCAACACCACCACCGGGCACCGCTTCGAGGCCGCCAAGCCCACGGTGGTGCTGGCCCATGCCGACCAGTACGCCGACACCCTGGCGCGCGACGGCGCGGTGATCGCCAGCTTCGCCGAGCGCAAGGCCGAGATCGCCCGCCAGCTCGCTGCCGCAGCAGCCCGCGTGGGCGGCGGTGCGCGCCCCATCGAGGACGAGGCGCTGCTCGACGAAGTGACGGCCCTGGTCGAGCGCCCCAACGTGCTGGTCTGCGAGTTCGAGGAGCAGTTCCTCGGCGTGCCGCAGGAATGCCTCATCCTCACGATGAAGGCCAACCAGAAGTACTTCCCGCTGCTCGACGCGGCGGGCAAGCTGACGAACAAGTTCCTGGTGGTGAGCAACATCAACCCCGAAGACGCGAGCTTCGTCATCGGCGGCAACGAGCGCGTGGTGCGCCCGCGCCTGGCCGATGCCAAGTTCTTCTTCGACCAGGACCGCAAGAAGACGCTGGCCTCGCGCGTGGACAGCCTCGGCAAGGTGGTCTATCACAACAAGCTTGGCACGCAGGGCGAGCGCGTGGAGCGTGTCAGGTCCATCGCCAAGGCCATTGCCACGCAGCTGGGGGATGCCCAGCTTGTGCAGCAGGCCGACCAGGCCGCGCTGCTGGCCAAGACCGACCTCGTGACCGACATGGTGGGCGAGTTCCCCGAGCTGCAAGGCACCATGGGCCGCTACTACGCGCTCAACGACGGTCTGGCTGCCGAGGTGGCCGACGCTATCGAGGACCACTACAAGCCCCGCTTTGCGGGCGACGCGCTGCCGCGCAACATGGCGGGTGTGGTGGTGGCGCTGGCCGACAAGCTCGAAACCCTGGTGGGCATGTTCGGTATCGGCAACCTGCCCACAGGCGACCGTGACCCGTTTGCGCTGCGCCGCCATGCGCTGGGCGTGATCCGCATGCTCATCGAAAAAGAGCTCCCACTGGCCTTGGATGAACTACTAGGTTCGACAGCTGCAATTTTTGGTGAGCGTGTTTTTAGCTCTGGCATTGAACCTAGCCAAAAGCCCCAAGGAACGGTTTTGCACGGCTCTGTTGGCGTTCTATTTGATCCCGAAGCTGGGAGCAAGGTCTTGGGCTTCATCTACGACCGCCTCGCCGGCAGCCTGCGCGAGCAGGGCTACAGCGCGCAAGAGGTCGATGCCGTGCTGGCCCTGCGCCCGCAGCGCCTGGCACTGGTCGAGAAGCAACTGGCGGCCGTGCGCGCCTTTGCCCAGCTCCCCGAGAGCCCGGCCCTGGCCGCAGCCAACAAGCGCGTGGGCAACATCCTGAAAAAGGCCGAGGTCGAAGGCCCCGTCGATGCCCACGTCAACCCTGCCTTGCTGCAGGAGCCGGCCGAAAAAGACCTGTACGCCGCGCTGCAGCGCTTCGTGCCCGAGGCCAATGCGCAGTTTGCGGCGGGCGACTACACCGCAAGCCTGCAGACGCTGGCCGTTCTGCGCGCACCGGTCGATGCGTTCTTTGACGATGTGATGGTCAACGCCGAGCAGCTCGATCTGCGCCTGAACCGCCAGGGCCTGCTCAAGACCCTGCACGACGCCATGAACCGCGTGGCCGACCTCTCGCGCCTGGCCGCCTGAGCCCTGGCAGGCGCCGCCACGCATGTCTGCATCCCCTGATACGGGTGCCGCACCGGCCGTGGTGCAGCGCACGGCCTGGTGGCTGTTTGCTCCTCCGGCAGGGCTGGCTGCGCTGCGCTGGTTGCTGCAGTGGCAGTCCGAGCGCGCAGCGCCATCCCCTGCGCTGCCGCTCCAGCCCCTGGCAGAAGGGGGCACTCTGATGACCGCGCTCATGCCCCTGTTCTGGGGCGTGGGGGTGTTGCTGGTGCTGGCCCTGGGCATTGCGGGCGCGGTGCGCCGCTGGGGCGGGACGCGGGTGCGCAAAATGTTGCTCTGGGCCTGGGCGCTGCTGTGCCTGGCGGGCAGCGCGGCACTGCTGGCGGGCCATCTGAACCGGCAGGGCCTGCAGCCCCTGGCCCCCGTGCAGGCGCAGGTGCTGGGCAGCCGTCCACGGCCACCGAGCCTGCATGCGGTGGGCGGTACCGAGCTGGTGTTGCGCGTGGACGGGCTCAGTGCGGTGCAGCAGGTGGTGATCGACGACGCCCAGGCCGCCCGTTGGCAGCCGGGCCAGCGCATCCTGCTGCACTGGGCGCATGGGCGATTCCGGGGGCTCTACGTCACGCGCTGGCAGGCCGGGGACGCGCCTGCGGCGAATCTTTGATAATGCCTCCATGAAAATCGTCATCCTGAACCGCGACGGCACGATCAATGCCCTGGGGAGCGATGAATACGTCGCCTCGCCCGACGACTGGGTGGCCCTGCCGGGGGCGCTCGAAGCCATTGCACGGCTCAACCGTGCGGGTTGGCATGTGGTGGTGGCGTCCAACCAGCCGGGGCTGGGGCGCGGCATGTTCGACGTGGCCACGCTCAACGCCATCCACGCCAAGATGCACCGCCAGCTGGCCGCCGTGGGCGGGCGCATCGATGCGGTGTTCTACTGCCCGCATGCCCCCGACGAGGCCTGTACCTGCCGCAAGCCGGCGCCCGGGCTGCTGGAGCAGATCTGCGAGCGCTACGGCGTGGATTGCGAAGACATCGTGGTGGCTGGCAACTGCCTGGTGCACCTGCAGGCCGGTGCCGCCATCGGTGCCCGACTGCATCTGGTGTGCACGGGCGAATCGGCCGGTATCGCGCCCGACCAGCCTCTGCCGCCCGGCTGGCCCGAGGGGACGCGGGTCCACGCAGACCTGGCGGCGTTTGCCGACCATCTGCTGCAAAAGACGGGTGCCACGCCTGCCTGAACGGCTGCCGCCATGATGCAGCAGCTTGTGCAGATGGCACTGGATCTCTTCGATCCGCCAGCCCCTGAAAAGCTTGAGCCAAAAGTGCCTTCCGCGCTTGATGGTAAAGCGTTGGCAGCTACTGAAATTAGAGCAAATGCTGCTGGCAGCGCTGCGCCGCTGCAGACCCTGCTGGCCCCCGCGAGCTTTCGCCACCCTCAGGCCAGCCGCGAGGTGGTGCTCGGCCATGCGGTGGTGGCCTATGCGCTGCAGCGTGCGCGCCGACGCAGCATCGGCTTCACTGTGGGGGCCGATGGCCTGTCGGTGCGGGCACCCACCTGGGTCACGCTGGCGGCCGTGGATGCCGCGCTGCGCGAAAAATCGGCCTGGATTCTGCGCAAGCTGGACGAGGCGCGCGAGCGCCAGCAGCGCCTGGAGCATGCACGCATCCGCTGGCAGGACGGCGCTGTGCTGCCCTACCTGGGCGCGCCGCTGCGCGTGGTGCTCGACCCAGGCGAGCGCGTGGCGGGTGCCTTGCGGACGGCCGGGGAGGGTGCGGAAGCCGCACGGCAACTGCACATCGGCCTGCCGGGCGTGGCCCGGCCCGAGCAGATCCGCGACGCAGTGCAGGCCTGGCTGATGCGTGGCGCGCGCCAGCATTTCACCGAGCGGCTGGAGCACTTTGCACCGCTGCTGGGGGTGCGCTGGACCCGCCTGCGCCTGTCCAGCGCCCAGACGCGCTGGGGCAGCGCGCGTGCCGATGGCTCGATCTGTCTGAACTGGCGTCTGCTGCACTACCCGCCTTCGGTGATCGACTATGTGGTGGCGCACGAACTGGCGCACCTGCGCGTGATGGACCACAGCCCACGTTTCTGGGACACCGTGCGCACCGTCGTCCCCGACTACGCGGCCCTGCGCCGCCATCTGCACGAAGAGCCCGCACCATTGTGGGATTGAATGCTATCTAATAAATAGCTGCTCGCGCTTTGCGGGCGGGCATTTGTGGCTATTTTTGTCCTATTTAGACGCCAGGGTCAACCCCCGGTCTTGGGCCATGGCGGGCGCCCTGGGTCAGAATCGGGTGGCCCCTGCATTGCACGTACCCTTACGCCATGATCCCCCTGCAACTCTTCGACCCGGCTTCCAGCAGCTACACCTACATCCTGCACGACCGAGCCACGCGCGATGCGCTCATCATCGACCCGGTGGATGCGCAGATCGAGCGCGACCTGGCCGTGTTGCAGGCCCATGGCCTCACCCTGCGCTGGGCCGTGGAGACGCACAACCATGCCGACCACATCACCAGCGCGGGCCTGCTCGCCGAACACACGGGCGCCCGCACGGCGGCCCCGGCGGGCTGCGGCATCGGCACCGCCAGCATGCAGCTGGCGCCGGGCGATACGCTGGCGTTCGGCGGCGAGCGCCTCAGCGCCCTGGCCACGCCCGGCCACACGGCGGGCAGCATGTCGTACCTGTGGCGGGGCCATGTGTTCACGGGCGATGCCCTGCTCATCAACGGCTGCGGCCGCACCGATTTCCAGTCGGGCAGCGCCCGGCAGCTCTACCACAGCATTACCGGGGTGCTGTTTGCCCTGCCGCCCGAGACCACCGTGTGGCCCGGGCACGATTACCACGGGCGCGGCCATTCGACCATCGGCGCCGAAAAGGCCGGCAATGCCCGGGTGGCCGGGCGCAGCGAGGACGAGTTCGTCGCGCTGATGGAAGGGCTGCATATGCCGCCGCCCGAACGCATGGGCGAGGCCGTGCCCGCCAACCAGACATCCGGCCTGCGCCACGATGCCGGCGCCTCGGGCCGGCCCGTGCCGCGCGCGGCCCAGGGCTATGCGGGTGATGTGCCGCCGGTGCTGGCATGGCAATGGGTGCAGGCGGGAGAGGCGGTGCTGGTCGATGTGCGCAGCGACGCCGAACGCGCCTGGGTGGGCGAGGTGCCCGGCGCGGTGGCCGTGCCCTGGAAGCAGTGGCCCGGCATGGTGATGAACCCGGACTTCGACGCACAGATCCGGGCGGCGGTGCCGCAGGGTCGCAAAGCCCTGCTGCTGTGCCGCAGCGGGGTGCGCTCGGTCGCGGCTGCGCAGCGAGCCACGGAGCTGGGCCTGGACGCCTGGAATGTGCTGGAAGGCTTTGAGGGCGACCCCGACCAGCAGGCCCGGCGTGGCCTGCGAGGGGGGTGGCGCTTTCACGGCCTGCCCTGGCGCCAGGGCTGAGGCGGGACGGCAAACCCCCTGCGCCTGCGTGCAGCCACCCGGGCCGGCCGCTGTCCCGGCAGCGAACGGCGGTTTCTGAAAACCCGTGATAATCCGCCGCATGACTTTTCTGGCCATTGATGTTGGCAATACCCGCCTCAAGTGGGCCTTGTACGAAGCACCCCACCCCGGGGCTGCCCTCTTGGCGCAAGGCGCCGAATTTCTCGACCATATCGACCGCTTGTCGGAGACAGCATGGGCCCATCTGCCCGCACCCACGCGCATGCTGGGTTGCGTGGTGGCGGGCGACGCCGTCAAGCGCCGGGTAGAGGAACAAATGGAGCTGTGGGACGTGGCCGCGCAATGGGTGGTGCCGTCCGCCCAGGAGGCGGGCCTGACCAACGGCTATGACCATCCGACGCGGCTGGGCTGCGACCGCTGGGTCGCCATGATCGGTGCGCGCCAGCGCATCCTGGCGCAGGGCGCAGCGCGGCCCCTGGTGGTGGTGATGGTGGGCACGGCCGTGACCGTGGAGGCCATTGATGCCGAGGGGCGCTTTCTGGGCGGGTTGATTCTGCCCGGGCACGGCATCATGCTGCGCGCGCTGGAATCGGGCACCGCCGGGCTGCATGTGCCCACCGGCGATGTTCGCCTGTTTCCCACCAACACGAGTGACGCCCTCACCAGCGGAGGCACCTACGCTATTGCCGGTGCGGTCGAGCGCGTCTACCAGCACCTGCTGCAGCACTGTGGCCAGGAGCCCGCCTGCATGATGACGGGTGGCGCGGGCTGGAAGATGGCGCCGAGCATGACGCGGCCGTTCGAACTGGTGGACAACCTGATCTTCGACGGCCTGCTGGAAATCGCCGCCCGCAGATTTGGGACACCCCCCTGAGTCGCTTCGCGCCTCCCCCCCTCTCCTGCGGGAGGGGGGGACGCCACCGGTGGCCTGGCAAAGCCAGTTCCACGGTGGCACTGGCGGGCGCCATAGCACCCTGCGACGGGCGTTATTCTTCCAGCTCTGCCTGTGCCATTTCCACGTCCAGGCGCTCCATGGCGTCCAGAGGAGTGCTGGCGGCGGCCTGCTCGTAGAGCGCGGTGGCTTCCTTCATCTTCTTGTCGCCGTCGAGCATGACCAGGGCGTTGGCATACTCGATCATGGCGATGGCCGATCCCGGGTTGAGCTTGAGGGCTTCCTGGAACAGCTTGAGTCCGGTGTCCTTCTTGGCGCCGTAGGTCATGCCGCCGATCAGCGAGCCCACCTTGTCGATCACCTCGGCGTGGAAGGCTCCCAGTGCGATGCGCGCGTCGGCGTGCTTGGGCGCGAGGGCAATGGCTTTTTCGAGTGATTCCTTGATCTTGCCACCCAACCCCTGGGCCAGGGCCTTGGCCACGCTGATGCCCTGGCTGTAGCGGCCCAGCGCGTAGGCATGCCAGTACCAGGCGTTGGCATTCTTGGGGTCTTGAGCCGCCTGCGCCTCGGCCTGCTCGGCGACCTGCAGGAACAGGTCCAGGCGCGTCTTTTCTTTCTTCTCCAGATAGGTGGCGTAGATGGCCGTGGCCTTGTTGGCGGCCGTGATGCCCGCACCACCAGCCTCCAGGCCGGCTTCGGCGGCCTGCTGGAACTCACCGTTGTGGTAGTGCACCCAGGCCTGCAGCACGGCAGCATCCTTGGGCAGGGGCTCGGCATCGCCGGCGTGCAGGCGGGCCCATTGCTTCTTCAGGCTGGCAGCGTCGAACTGGTAGTCGCCTGGGTGGGGAAAAGGGGTCCATTTCGCCATGGTGTGTCTCCGTTATCGGTTGGTATTTTTAAACGGCGGGGGCGGGGCCGGAAGGAAAAGAGAACCGCTGCTGCAGTTCGTCCTGGGACGTCGCATTGCCCGCAATGCGGGAAACAGGCGTGGCCCAGGCCAGCGGCCCCCGCGCAAGGGCAGCCATGCCGCGCAGGCGGCGTTTCTCTGGCGTGCGCTGGGGGCGTCCCCCTGCCCGCATCGCGCAGCGATGCGAGAGCGGGGGGAAGGCGCGAAGCGACTCAGGGGGGTGTTTCATTTCAGGTAAGCGCTGGCCAGTTGCAGCAGGTGGGCGCGCTGGCCGGGTTCCAGGTAGGGCATGAGCAGGTTCAGCACATGGTGCGCTCCGCGCAACAACGCTGCCTGCGCGCTTTCGGGTTCCAGCGCGCGGCGCGGGTCGCGCACATATTCAAAGCTCAGCCAGTAGGTCAGCACCACCACCATGCTGGTGGCGGTGGGTTCGATTTCGCGCGAGTCGATCTGCAGGGCCCCCGCACGCTGCATGCCGTCGAGCAGGGCACGCACGGCGTGGGTCTTGTTCTGCAGCACGGTCTGGAAATGCATTTCCAGCCGGCGGTTCTTGGACAGCAGATCGTTGAGGTCGCGGTAGAGAAAACGGTATTGCCAGATCAGTTCGAACAGGGTGTGCATGAAGAACCATGCATCCTCGACGTTGCGCACGCTGCCACTGGCTCCCAGCAGCTCAGTCAGCGAGCGTTCGTAGCGGTCGAACAGCGCGTTGATGAGCTCGTCTTTCGCCGGGTAGTGGTAGTAGAGGTTGCCGGGGCTGATGCGCAGCTCGGCGGAAATCAGGGTGGTCGAGACGTTCGGCTCGCCAAACCGGTTGAACAGTTCAAGCGTGACTTCCAGTATGCGTTCAGCGGTGCGGCGCGGCGCTTTTTTCACCATGTGTACTGGCCCTCATGCATCGAATGGAATGGTTCTTTGGGGCTACTCTAACCGACGTTATTGGATGCTCCGAATGCTGCGCTGCGGCATTTTTCGGGGGCGCAATGCAATGCGGCTGTCACACCGGGGGTGTGACAGCCGCATCGGGCAGGAACACGAGGGACCTGCCGCATGCCTAGAGGGTCAGGCGTTGGCTGCGCCGTCCGTGGCCGGAGCCGATGCTTCGGTGCTGCGCGGTGCGACCTTGGGGAAGGGAACGCGGGCCTTGGCAGCGGGCTTCTTGGCGGCGGGTTTGGCAGCCGGTGCCTTCACGGCAGGCTTGGCAGCCGCCTTCTTGGCCACGGGCTTGGCAGCGGGCTTGGCAACAGCCTTCTTGGCCACGGGCTTGGCGGCGGCCTTCTTTGCGGGAGCGGCCTTCACCGGCGCGGCCTTGACGGCGGGCGGTGCCTTGCCCAGGCTCTTGGCCAGTGCATCGATGCGGGCATTGAGCACGTCGAGGTCGCGGGACGTGGGAACGCCCAGCTTGGACAGGGCTGTGGCCACGCGGTCTTCAAAAATGTTCTCCAGCTTGTCCCACTGACCTGCGGCGCGCGAGCCAATGTCGCTGGCCATGCTGGTCACGCGGCTGGTGGCTTCGGAGATTTTTTCTTCGGCCACGGCCTGGGTCTTGCGCTGGATGGACAGGCCTTCCTTCACCAGGGCTTCAAACACCTTGCCGCCTTCTTCCTGGGCCTTGGAGAAAGCGCCCAGCCCTGCCAGCCAGATTTGCTGGGCCGAATCCTTGACGGTGCTGGACAACTGGGCGCCCGTCTTCTTCTTGTCGTTGCTGAGTTTTTGCAGTTTCTTGACCATGTGGCCTCCAATGAAGGGTTGAAATCGGTGCCGCGGCGATCTGCTTTTGGCATAGGACGGACTGTACGCGCTGCGCTCCGCGCCGTGTAGGCGCGCGCTCCTAAAAACGTAGAGCAGGCCATCTAGCACGGCGTGGTGTGGTTAGCATCGACGCGGGTTTTTGCTGAAGCCCGTGGGGCAGTGGTTGGGCAAGAATGAACGAAGCCATCAACAGGAGTTTTCAACATGCAGTATTTCGTGACAGGAGCCACAGGGTTCATTGGCAAGCGTCTGGTCAAAAAGCTCCTGGAGCGCAAAGGCAGCGTGGTGTATTTTTTGCTGCGCAAGGAAAGTGCCGGCAAGGTGGCCGAGCTGCGCAGCTACTGGGGCGTGAGCGCAGCGCGTGCCGTGCCGGTGTTCGGTGACCTGACCGCCCGCAAGCTCGGGGTGGCTACCGAAGATGTGAAAAAGCTCAAGGGCCAGATCGACCATTTTCACCATCTCGCCGCGGTGTATGACCTGTCGGCCGACACGGAGAGCCAGGTGGCCGTGAACATCGAGGGCACGCGCAACACGGTCGAGTTCGCCAAAGCCATCGATGCCGGCCATTTCCACCATGTCTCGTCGATTGCTGCTGCGGGCCTGTACGAAGGGGTCTTCCGCGAGGATATGTTCGAGGAGGCTGAAGGCCTGGACCACCCGTACTTTCTCACCAAGCACGAGAGCGAGAAGATTGTGCGCCAGGACTGCAAGATGCCCTGGACGGTGTACCGCCCGGCCATGGTGGTGGGCGACAGCCAAACCGGCGAGATGGACAAGATCGACGGCCCGTACTATTTTTTCAAGCTCATCCAGCGCATGCGCCAGTTGCTGCCGCCGTGGATGCCCGCCGTGGGCCTGGAAGGCGGGCGCGTGAACATCGTGCCGGTCGATTTCGTGGTCAATGCCATCAACGTCATCAGCCACCAGCCGTCGATCGGCAAGAAATGCTTCCATCTGGTGGACCCGGTGGGTTACCGCGTGGGTGACGTGCTCGACATCTTCTCGCGCGCAGCGCATGCGCCGCGCATGAACCTGTTCGTCAACGCAGCGCTGCTGGGCTTCATTCCCAAGGGCGTGAAGAAGAGCCTGATGGCGATTGCCCCGGTGCGCCGCGTGCGCAACGCCGTCCTCAAGGACCTGGGGCTGCCCGAGGACATGCTCACCTTCGTGAACTATCCCACGCGCTTCGATTGCCGCGAGACGCTGGCGGCGCTCAAGGGCTCGGGCGTGCAGTGCCCCAACCTCAAGGACTACGCATGGCGCCTGTGGGACTACTGGGAGCGCCACCTCGACCCCGAGCTGTTCATCGACCGCACGCTCAAGGGCACGGTGGCGGGCAAGGTGGTGCTGGTGACGGGCGGATCGTCGGGCATCGGCCTGGCGGCAGCGCACAAGTTTGCCGAGGCGGGCGCCACTACCATCATCTGCGGGCGCGACCAGGACAAACTTGACGCCGCCTGCCAGGAGGCCCGGGACAAAGGCTACGAATTCATCGCGTATGCGACGGATATTGCCGACATGCAGGACTGCGACCGCTTCGTGCAGCAGCTTGTCGCCGACCACGGCGGGGTGGACTTCCTCATCAACAACGCGGGCCGCTCCATCCGCCGTGCCATCGAGTCGAGCTACGACCGTTTCCACGATTTCGAGCGCACCATGCAGCTCAACTACTTTGGTTGTCTGCGGGTCACCATGGGCTTTCTGCCCGGCATGGTGGAAAAGCGCAAGGGCCATGTGGTCAACATCAGTTCTATCGGCGTGCTGACCAATGCGCCGCGCTTCTCGGCCTACGTGGCCAGCAAGGCGGCACTGGATGCCTGGACGCGCTGCGCATCGAGCGAATTTGCCGACCAGGGGATCACCTTCACCACCATCAACATGCCGCTGGTGCGCACGCCCATGATCGCGCCCACCCAGATCTACAACAACGTGCCCACGCTCAGCCCCGAAGAGGCCGCCGACATGATTGCGCAGGCCTGCATCTTCAAGCCCGTGCGCATCGCCACGCGCCTGGGCACCGTGGGGCAGGTGTTGCACGCGCTGGTGCCGCGCGTGGCACAGATCGCCATGAACACCAGCTTCCGCATGTTCCCGGACTCGACGGCGGCCAAGGGCGACAAGAGCGGCAAGCCGCAGCTGTCGGCCGAGGCGATTGCGCTGCAGCAGATGATGCGGGGCATTCATTTCTGAGCGCTTGGCCTGCCTGGCAGGCCTGCGAATGGTTACGGACGGGTCCGGGGGGCAGTGGGATAATTCCAAGCTTTGCCCATAGGCCCTTCGGACGGTCCTTACCATGATCCTCGTCACCGGCGGCGCCGGCTTCATTGGCGCCAATTTCGTTCTCGACTGGCTCGGCTGCTCCCAGGAGAGCGTCGTCAACCTCGACAAATTGACCTATGCAGGCAATCTGCAGAACCTGGCCAGCGTGCAGGGCGATGCGCGCCATGTTTTCGTGCAGGGCGACATCGGCGACAGTGCCCTGGTGGAGCGCCTCCTGGCTGAACACCGGCCGCGCGCCATTGTCAATTTTGCGGCCGAATCGCATGTGGACCGCTCCATTCACGGGCCGGAGGATTTCATCCAGACCAACGTGGTCGGAAGTTTTCGGCTTCTGGAGGCTGCAAGGCACTACTGGCAAGCGCTTCCAGCTATTGAAAAGGAAGCATTCCGGTTCCTGCACGTAAGCACCGACGAGGTGTACGGCACGCTGGCGCCCGATGCGCCCGCATTTACCGAAGCGCACAACTGCGAGCCCAACAGCCCCTACAGTGCCAGCAAGGCCGCCAGCGACCATCTGGTGCGCGCCTGGCACCACACCTACGGGCTGCCGGTGCTCACCACCAATTGCAGCAACAACTACGGTCCCTACCACTTCCCGGAAAAGCTCATCCCGCTGATGATCGTCAACGCGCTGGCCGGCAAGAGCCTGCCCGTGTACGGTGACGGTATGCAGATCCGCGACTGGTTGTACGTCAAGGACCACTGCAGCGCCATCCGCCGCGTGCTCGAAGCGGGCCGCCTGGGCGAGACCTACAACGTCGGTGGCTGGAACGAGAAGCCCAACATCGATATCGTGAATACGGTGTGCGCTTTGCTCGACGAACTGCTCCCGCGCGCCGACGGCCAGAGCTACCGCAGCCAGATCACCTACGTCAAAGATCGCCCCGGCCACGACCGGCGCTATGCCATCGACGCCCGCAAAATCGAGCGCGAACTGGGCTGGAAGCCCGCAGAAACCTTCGACACCGGCATTCGCAAGACCGTGCAGTGGTATCTGCAGAACCCGGAATGGGTGGCGGGCGTGCAGACCGGCGCCTACCGCGACTGGGTGCAGGCCCAGTACGCCCCCACCGGGGTGGCCGCATGAACATCCTGCTGCTGGGCAAGGGTGGCCAGGTCGGTTGGGAACTGCAGCGCAGCCTGGCCGTGCTGGGCCAGGTAACGGCGCTGGACTTCGATAGCCCGGAGCACTGCGGCGATTTCAGCCAGCCCGAAGGCGTCCGCGACACTGTGCGCCAACTCCGCCCTGATGTCATCGTCAACGCCGCCGCCCACACCGCCGTGGACAAGGCCGAGAGTGAACCGGAGTTTGCGCGCCTGCTCAACGCCACCACACCTGGCGTGCTGGCCGAGGAGGCCGGCCGCCTGGGCGCCTGGCTGGTGCACTACAGCACCGACTACGTTTTTGATGGCAGCGGCAGCCGTCCCTGGGTGGAAACCGATGCCCCCGCGCCGCTGAGCTGCTATGGCCGCACCAAGCTGGAAGGCGAGCAGCTGATCCAGCAATCGGGCTGCCAGCACCTGATCTTGCGCACGAGCTGGGTTTATGCGGCGCGTGGGGGCAACTTCGCCAAGACCATGCTGCGTCTTGCGCAGGAGCGCGATCGGCTTACCGTCATCGATGACCAGTGGGGCGCACCCACCGGTGCGGATCTGCTGGCCGACGTGACAGCCCACGCCGTCCGCCACCTGCAGCAGCGCCCCGAAGATGGCGGCCTGTTCCACTGCGTGGCCGCTGGCGAGACCAATTGGAATTTGTATGCGAAATACGTTCTGAGCCAAGCTGTACAAGCGCAACCAGCTATCAAAATCAAAGCGACCGAGGTGGCGCCCGTGCCCACCAGCGCCTTTCCCACGCCCGCCACGCGCCCACACAACTCGCGCCTGAACACGGCCAAGCTGCAATCCACCTTTGGCCTCCAGCTCCCGCACTGGCAAGCCGGCGTGGCGCGCATGCTCACCGAAATTCTCTGAAGTACACACCATGACTGCACGCAAAGGCATCATCCTCGCCGGGGGCTCGGGCACCCGTCTGCACCCGGCCACGCTGGCCATCAGCAAGCAATTGCTGCCGGTGTACGACAAGCCCATGATCTATTACCCGCTCAGCACCCTCATGCTGGCGGGCATCCGAGACATCCTGGTCATCAGCACGCCCCAAGATACGCCGCGTTTTGAGCAGTTGCTGGGCGACGGCAGCCAGTGGGGCATCAACCTGCATTACGCCGTGCAACCCAGCCCGGACGGCCTGGCGCAAGCGTTCATCATTGGCGAGCAGTTTGTGGGCAATGCGCCCAGTGCGTTGGTGCTGGGCGACAACATCTTTCATGGGCATGATTTCCATGAACTGCTGGGCAGTGCCACCCGGCGTACCGAGGGGGCCAGTGTCTTTGCCTATCATGTGCACGATCCCGAGCGCTACGGAGTGGCCGAGTTCGACTCCCAGGGCAAGGTGCTGTCGCTCGAGGAGAAGCCCGAGGTGCCCAAGTCCAGCTATGCAGTGACGGGTCTGTATTTCTACGACGGCCAGGTCGTCGAATTCGCCAAGAGCCTTCAGCCATCACTTCGCGGCGAACTGGAAATCACGGACCTCAACCGCCTCTACCTGGAGCAAGGCCAGCTCAATGTCGAGATCATGGGTCGGGGCTACGCCTGGCTGGATACCGGCACGCATGAGAGTCTGCTGGAGGCGAGTCAGTTCATCGCTACGCTGGAGCACCGCCAGGGCCTCAAGATCGCCTGTCCCGAGGAGATCGCCTGGCGCAGCCAGTGGATCGACAGCGAACAATTGCAGCGCCTGGCACGCCCCCTGGCCAAGAACGGATATGGGCAGTACCTGCTGCGCCTGCTCCAGGAAACCATTTATTGACGCCTATGCTAGCCACCCGCCTGTCCATCCCCGATGTTGTGCTGATCGAACCCAAGGTGTTCGGCGATGCACGTGGTTTTTTCTTCGAGAGCTTCAACCAGCGCAGCTTTTACGAAGCTACCGGAACCGATTACCAGTTCGTGCAGGATAACCACAGCCGCAGTTCCAAAGGCGTGCTGCGGGGTCTGCATTATCAGATCCAGCAGCCTCAGGGCAAGCTGGTGCGTGTAGTGCAGGGTGCTGTATTCGATGTGGCGGTGGACATCCGTCGCAGCTCACCCACCTTCGGAAAATGGGTGGGGGAGGAGTTGAGCGCCGACAACCACCGCCAGCTCTGGGTGCCGCCCGGGTTTGCACACGGGTTTGTTGTGCTTAGTGATACAGCAGAGTTTTTGTACAAGACCACCGACTACTACGCACCGGAGCACGAACGGTGCATCGCATGGGACGATGCTACGCTGGCGATCGATTGGCGCGTCGACGGGCGGCCAAGCCTGTCGGTCAAGGATGCCCACGGAAAAGCGTTGGAGAATGCTGAGCTATTCCCCTGATCTTTCTTTTCCCTATGGCCGTGATTGAGTCGTGACTTTTCGCATCGACTCGTAAAGCCTGTCGGAGCCATACTGCTTGTTGTCCGGGTCGAACGAAAACAGGTTGTGGTTGCGCGCCACGAGTTTGCCATTCCATCGTGGTTCCAGAAAGAACGAAAGGAACTCTGCGCCGTGCAACGCATGCTGACTGAGCATGCGTTGAACAGCAGGGGCATTCATCGCCTTGAGCGGATGAAACTCTGTCACACCATAGCCGCGGTGCGAGGTTTTGGCATACCACCGGGTAAAAGTGTCGCCATAAGCGGCATCGCCGTAGAGACTTACGCCCAACCGGATGTCGCCTATCGGTTGTAGCGAGGCCTGAATGGCATATTTGTTCGCATCCCAGCTAGGGTTGGTGAAAGGGATAATCTGGTGCGTGTAGTGTGGCGTGCCTGCAAGGCAAGACTGATTCACCACTCCATCGAAGAACTTCAGGTAATCCACGACCTGCTGCCCACGGAACGCATGCCAAAGGGGCACGAGCGGGTTGAAGTAGTACGCTGATTGATCGGTCGGAAAATCGATGTGCGCCTGCAACGTGACATCGGCTGGCGCAAAAGCCGGTAGTTGCCTTTGCGGCATGGCTTTGGGTGTTGTCTGAAACCGGTCCATGAGGGCGATGTGCCGTGTTCCCAATGGCGTCAATTGACCAGGCCTCTGTTCAATGAATACATCAATGCGGTGCAAGCCCGTGGGCAAACGTCGGAAGTCCAAATCCAGACGCCAGCCGGTGTTGGCGTCGCCGAACTCTGGTTTGGCTGCTAAAACATCCTGCCGTCCCTGGTTAACCTGGGTTTTGCCTACGAACGTGCCATTGCGATACACATGCACCCATGCTGATGGAGCCCCGGCAGTCTGTTTTAGATAGGCCCACCCGGCAACAGGCAGGGTGCCGTGTGCAAACGAGTCGATGTGCTCGGCGAAACGCCGCAAAGGTTCGGTACGAATATCGCGTGATGGCGGCTGTATTTCTTCGAATGATGTGTAATCCGTTCCTAGGACGCGGTTGAGCTGCTCAATGCGCAGAAACTCCTTTTTCAGGAACTTCCGAAAGCTTTCCGACGATTGCGGGCTGTAGTCTGTGACACGATACGGTGTGGAAAACCCCATGCCCGCTTCGAAATCAGGTAAAAGGTGGTGCAGTTCGCCCAGCAGTGTCACTCCCCTGATCTTGGCGATGTCCTCAGCGGGAATCTGGCACATTGCGTCCAGCAGGGCCTTCGTGGCCTCTACACGCCGTGCGGTCAATTCTGTCTGTGTGTTTGCAAAAGACCAGTTGTTGAGGGGGGCGTCGTAGTAGCGGCCTTGCGCGAGGGGGCCGTCGCGCGTTTGTGCCAGGTTGGCTGGGTCGGTGGCCAGCGCCCTCTCCAATGGCGCATCGGTGGAAAAATGCGTGGAGAAAAGATAAAGGATCAATGGACGGTCGGTGTCGCGCACTGTGCGCACCAGCCGTTGTACGAGTTCTTGGTCGATGATCCAGCCGGCCGCGCTGGGACGAAACAGCTGTAACAGCGGGACAGGCAAGGTGTAGCCCAGTGGATAGGCCCCGAGAGATTTGCCACGCGGCTGGAGTGCTAACAAGGTGGATTCCACCAGCGCTGCCGCCGAACCATTGGGGCCTGTGCAGGTGGCCTGCAGACTGGCAAGGTCCTGCGTGAGTGCGCTGTGTTGTGCCACTATGCACGAATCGATCACACCAATCATTGGCGCCAGCAGCATGGGGCCGGCCTTGTGCGCTCTAGGCGCTATGTGGCTTGACAGCAGCGCGTGCCCTACTATGCCTGCAACCAGCACACCGCAGGCGGCCATGCTGATAACTGCGGTGATGGTGCGGTTGGTTTGGTATGAATTCATCGCGTGCTGCTACTGAAAGGAACCGGGTTATTTTCCCCTTGAATTGCCCAACAAATGGTTCTTGATTCCGGGTGTGTGCGCGGAGCTGAGCAGGTGACATCATCAAGGCTACACTCACGCTCTTTCCTGCAGATCGTTGCCCCGCGGTGTCGGTGCGCCATTGGCTGGCACAGTGCAGGCTCGGACCCTGAGCATTCATGAGCACAAACACACTATCGGCTTTGGCTGAACCGTCGGATTTTGAAGCCGTGGCGCGCACGCGTCTCGGCGAACTGCTGGTTCAGGCTGGAAAGCTCAGCGCCCGGGACCTGGATCGCGCGCTGTCGGCGCAGCAGGAAATGGGTGGCATGTTGGGGCGTGTACTAGTGCGTCTGGGGCTGGTATCTGAGTCCGATGTGGCGCAGGCACTCTCCTCCCAGCTCGGCATTCCCTTGGTGCGTGCGGATGGTTTTCCAGACCTCATGCCTGATGTGGAAGGATTGCTGCCCGGTTTTCTGCAGGCCAATGCGGTGTACCCGCTGCGCCAGGAAAATGGCCAGCTTCATGTGGCCATGGCGGTACCGCAGGATGCATTTGTGGTAAAAGCCCTGCGTCTGGCAACGGGCTGCGTTATTCAACCGCACCTTGCGCTTGAAAGCGATATTGAAAAAGCACTGGCTGAACCGGTGGAGGAAGCCGCCGTGGACGAAGAGGACGGCTTTGGCGAAGGCTTTGATGGTGGCGATTTTGTTGAACACCTGAAAGATCTGGCCAGTGAGGCCCCTGTCATCCGCTTGGTCAACGCCATCATCGGACGCGTGACCGATCTTCGTGCATCGGATATTCATTTGGAGCCGTTTGATGATGGGCTCCATGTGCGTTATCGGGTAGATGGCGTGATCCACGCGGGGGAATTGGTTCCGCCGCGTCTAAGTGCTGCGGTTAATTCCCGCGTTAAGCTCTTGGCGCACCTCGACATTGCGGAGCGCCGCCTTCCGCAAGACGGGCGCATCAAGACCCGTGTCAAGGGGCGCGAACTGGATTTGCGAGTTTCCACTATTCCTACCGTGCACGGAGAAAGTGTTGTCATGCGGGTGCTGGATCGTGCCAGCGTGCGCCTTGAGCTGGAAAACATGGGGTTCGAAAAGGACACACTCGCGCGTTTCAATGCCCTGCTGTCCCGCCCTCATGGCATCCTGCTGGTCACGGGCCCCACTGGCTCGGGTAAAACCACTACTCTGTATGCCGCGCTTGCTAAGATCGACGCTTCAACGCAAAAAATCATTACGGTGGAAGATCCGGTGGAGTACCAGCTTGAAGGTATCAACCAGATTCAGGTGCATTCGCAGATCAATCTGACCTTTGCCAATGCCTTGCGATCTATATTGCGGCAAGACCCCGACATCATCATGATTGGTGAGATGCGCGATGGTGAGACCGCGCAGATCGCCGTGCAGTCCGCCCTGACTGGCCATTTGGTGCTCTCCACACTGCACACCAATACCGCTGCCGGCGCTGTGATTCGTATGCAGGACATGGGGGTGGAGCCTTATCTCATCACCTCTGCCGTTAACGGTGTGCTGGCGCAACGACTGCTGCGCACGCTGTGTGGGCATTGCAAGCAACCTTATGAGCCCGGCCCCGAGGTGCGCAGCAATACCGGGCTGGCGCGCTTCTGTGCCGCAACGCAGCCCATTTACCGCGCCGTAGGCTGCGAGCACTGTCGTCACTCTGGCTACCGGGGGCGTACCGGCATCCATGAACTGCTAGTGTTGGACGAGCCCATGCGCCGCGCCATCATCGATGGGCGTGACGCCAACATCCTCAACAGCATCGCTGCGCAGAGTGGCATGCTGAGCCTGCACGAAGACGGCCTGCGCAAGGTGGCGGCTGGCCACACCACGCTGGACGAGTTGGCCCGCGTCACGCAGGATCACTCGGATGCCTGACTTCTCTTGGCGCGCCGCCACTGCATCTGGCAAGGTAGAAGAGGGGCGGCTCAGTGCTGCCAGCGCAGCGGCGGCGCTCAAACAACTGCGTGGCCAAGGGCTCACGCCGCTGAACATTGACGATGCGCAGGGTGCAGGGGCTCCTGCGGGTGCCAGGGCGGTGAATGCGGTGATTGGATTCGCCCAGCCCAAGGTGCGCCAGGCCAAAGGGCCTGTTTCCGCGCCTGACGTACTGGCCATCACGTCCGAACTGGCCATCATGCTGCGCGCCGGTCTTGCGCTCGACAATGCCCTGCGCGTGCTGATCGATATGAGCCACAAGCCGAGTGTGGCCACCCTAATGCAGGGCATCCTGGATTCCGTCAAGGGCGGCACGCCGCTGAGCCGTGCCTTGGCACAGCATCGTGAGCTTTTTGGCGATTTTTATATCAACATGGTGCGTTCGGGCGAGGCCAGTGGTCAGATGTCTGCCGTGCTCGACCGCCTGGTCGAACACATGGAGCGCCAGCGCGCCCTTCGCGACAACGTCATCTCCGCCACCATCTACCCGGCCATCCTGCTGGCGGTCGCAGTGCTCTCGCTCATAGCCATGCTCGGTTTTGTGGTGCCGCAGTTTGAAAAGCTGTTCACCGACATGGGCGATGCGCTGCCCATGCCCACGCGCCTGGTGATGGGGCTGGGCCAGGCCTTTACGCGTTATGGCCTGTTCATGGGCGTGGTGGCCGTGGGGGGCAGCATGCTATTGATGCGCTGGCTGCGATCACCCTCGGGGCGTCAGTGGTGGCAAACCCTGGTCTTGCGCCTGCCGCTCATGGGGCCGCTGGCGCTCAAATACCAGCTCACGCTGTTCTCGCGTTCGATGGGCACCCTGCTGGGCAATGGTGTGCCCATGCTCACCGCGCTGCACATTGCCACCGAAACCGTGGGCAATGTCGTGCTGCAAAAGGCGTTGGCGCGCGTGGCGCCCATTGTCAAGGAGGGGGGGCGGGTCGTGCAGGCGCTTTATGCCACGGGGATCTTTGAGCCCCTGGCAATCAACCTCATTCGCGTGGGTGAAGAAACCGGCCGCATCGGCCCCATGATGCTGGAATTGGCAAACATATTGAACCGCGAGGTCGAAACCGGTATCAAACGCCTGCTCACGCTGGTGGAGCCAGTGCTCATTTTGGTGCTGGGTGCGTTGATCGCGGCCATCATTGTTTCCATTCTGCTCGGAATTCTGTCGATCAATGACCTCGCCGTATAATTTTTGTTTGCTCAAGGAACCGTCTCCCATGGTGAGTCTTCGTGCCCGCCGCGCCTGCGGCAACCCTTCTGATCGCAAGTTTTCGCGTGGTTTCACGCTGATTGAACTGTTGGTGGTGCTGGCCATCCTCACACTGCTGGCCGGCTTGGTTGGCCCCCGCGTGCTGAACCAGCTCGGCGGTGCAAAATCCAAGACGGCGGGTGTGCAAATCGCCGACCTCGACAAATCGCTGGAGCTTTTTAAACTCGATGTGGGCCGTTACCCCACCACCGAGGAGGGGCTTGACGCTCTCGTCAAGCGCCCTGGCAGCGTCAATGGCTGGGCTGGGCCTTATCTGAAAGGTGGTGTGCCCACTGACCCTTGGGGCCGTCCGTACCGCTATGCCAGCCCTGGTCCGAACGGTGGCATCGAGATTCTTTCACTCGGCGCCGATAGCGCGCCCGGCGGCGAAGGCGAAAACGCTGACGTCCGCAACACTCCCTGAGCGCCGCAGCCCGCGGCCAATGCAGCATGCGGCGTGAGCGCGGCTTTACGCTGATCGAGTTGCTGGTAGTGTTTGCCATCATTGCACTGCTGGTGGGCTTGACCCCCATGGCATATCAAAAGCTGCGGGAGTCGGCCCAATACCGCGATGTGTTGCGAACCATGCTGTCCGAAATCCGCTCTGCGCGCCAGCAGGCCCTTGCTGCGCATACCGAGGTGCTCTTCCGCGTAGACTTGGGTCAGCGCAGCTATGGCATCGAGGGGCGGGCTTTCCATCCGGTGCCGCAGCCGCTCGAAATCCGGGCAACGGTAGCGGGTGCCGAACTTGCATCCAACGGGGTGGCTGCCATCCGCTTCCTTTCCGACGGCGGTGCCACGGGCGGTAGCATTGAGCTTCTGCGTCCCTCGGGTGCGGGAACCCGCTTGCGAGTGGATTGGCTTTCGGGGCGGGTGACCCAGGAACCCTTGGCGCCATGATGCGCCACAGCGCTGCCCGGCAGCGTGGCTTTTCTCTGCTGGAGCTCTTGGTGGCGTTTTCCATCATGGCGCTGGCCTTGGGCATGCTTTACCGGGCCAGCGGCAGCAGCGCCCGTGCGGCAGGTGATGCTGAACGCTTCCAGCGGGCCGTAATTCTGGCCGAGTCCCTGCTCGCCTTGCGTGATGCTGTGTCGCCGCAAGGGTGGCGTGAGGCGGGCGACTCTGCAGGCTATAGCTGGCAGATCGTCAGCGCGCCTTATGCCACGGGTATCACCGGGCCAAACGTGCCTCCATTGCATGAAATTGAAATCGTTGTGAGCTGGCGTGATGGCGAGCGCCAGCGCAGCCTCACATTGGCCACCCTGCTGCCAGAGCGCAAGCTCACCGGCAAAGGAGTGCAGAAATGACTCGCTTCCAAAAGTCAGGGGCGGCCGGCTTCACGTTGCTAGAAGTGCTGGTGGTCATGTCGCTTCTGTCTCTGGTGATGCTAGGCATGGGTTCAGCCTTGCGAACCACTGCGCAAACGGGTGAGCGGGTGGATCAACGCCTGATGCAAGCAGACGAGTTGCGCACGGCAGCCTCGTTCATCTATTCGACGCTGGGCCGTATCTCGGTGAAGAAAATCAATGCACCCGTGTCAGCAGGGGAGAGTCCTTATTTTTTTGTCGGACAGCCAGATGCCGTGGCGTGGATCGGCATCATGCCCGCCCGCTACGGAGCCGGTGGGCGCTACTATTTCAAACTCTCATTGGGGGAGTTGGATGGCAAGCGTGGGCTGGTCATTCATTACCTGCCGTGGTCAGACGCCTCGCCACTCCCCGACTGGACGCAGGCGGAGGGGCGTGTTTTGGTGCTGGGCGCAACGGCGTTTTCACTGCAGTATCTGGATACAAACATGGATGCTCCGCAGTGGGTGTCGGCGTGGACCTCGCCCGAAGGCCCGCCGGACCGAGTGATGCTTGCGCTGCACGGTGTCGAAGGTCCGTGGCCCAGTCTGGTCGTGCCTTTGCGTCCCACTCCCGCAAGCGCCACTGGCGCTGGCTCTGGCGGTGCCGTGTTTGGAGGCAGTACGCCATGAGTGCCATCCATAAACCCGCCCACCGTAGTGCAACAACCCGCGGCGTGGCCTTGATTGCGGTGTTGTGGATCGTTGCTGCGCTCACCATCATCGTGACGGGGCTTTCGCGCACCGTGCGCGATGAGGTGCTCCTTGTTTCCTCTGCGCGCCAGAGCGTGGAGGCCCAGGCATTGGGGGAAGCCGCCATTCAGTTGGTGCTCCAGGGCATGGCATCCCAATCCACGCCTGTGAGTCGGCTCACCACCGTGGACATCGTTTACCGAGGGGTGCCGATTCGCGTCGAAATCATGCCGCTCAACGGGTTGATCGATATCAACAGGGCTGCGACCCCATTGCTGAGCCGCTTGTATGAAGTGGCTGGCGGGTTGGCGCCCGAGGCCGCACAGGCGCTGGCGCAGGACACCATTGAGAGACGCGAGCGCAAAGGCGCACGCGGCCAACCCGAGCGTTTCGAGGCGATTGAAGACCTGCTGCGTGTTCCTGGAGTCAGCTATGACCTCTATGCTAGACTTTCCCGCCTTATCACTGCAGACGTGCGGGGAGGGGGTGGGCGCGTGAATCCCATGGCAGCGCCAGAAGCCGTGCTGGGGGTGCTGGCCAATGGTGATGTAAGTCTCGCGAGTCAAATCGCCAGAGCACGTGATTTAGGCCAGGACGGGATTGACACCACTGTTCTGGACGCCAGTTTTACCGACAATTCTTCGGTTCGACGTTACCGAATTCAAGCCCGTGTACCCTTGGAGGGCGGGGCTTGGTTGCGCTCGTCGCGCAACGTCGATCTGGGCTTCAGCATGCGTGACGGCATGCCGTGGCGAACCTTTTACACCGAACGTAGCCTTGACTCCCAAATACGCAAAGCGACCCCATAGCCATCATGCCGTCCACCTCTTCCGGCCCCCGTTTTCTGGGCGTTGACTTCCATGCTCTCTGGCGAGAGGTGCGCAAATCATGGCGAGGCGCACACCAATGGCCTGTTCTCGCCTGGTTGTCGCCCGCTGTGCGCGTGCGTCTGCTCCAGGCTGACGAAGGAGAGTCTCTCTGGATCGGCGAAGTGGAGCAGCCAAAAGGCACGCGCCTTCACCAGACACGGTTTTGTGCGTTGGAACTGCCCGAGCACATCGTGTTGCGGCGGCACTTGTCAGTGCCGACCATGGGAGAGTCAGACACGGCCAGCGCCGTTGCCTTGGATGTGCGCAGCTCTAGTCCCTTTGCTGCCGATGATCTGGCTTGGGGCTACCACGCCGGGGAAGCACGCAATGGTCTGAGACCGGTGGATGTGGTGCTTGTCTCGCGCAAACAGGTGGGTATGTACATCATCTCGCAAAGCACTCGCCTGGAAGGAGTGCTTGCGCCAGAAATCTGGGTGCGCGGGGCTGACGGGGCCCCGATCGTTCTGAACGGTTATGGCGACAACCAGCGAGTCGCATTTGTCCGGCGCTGGCGCTTAGTCAATTATGGGTTGCTGATCCTGATCGTGCTCTTGAGTGTCGCTATCGCTATCACCCCCACGGCACAGCTGAGGCTGCGTGCAATCGAGGCAGTGCGCAGCTACGACGCCATTGCACAGCGCACGGTGCCCTTGGTGAAGCAGCGTGAAACGTTGCTGCTATCGGTTGAACAACTTGGCTCGCTGGCTGAAGTGCTGGCCGACCGCATCGAACCTCTGCGCATTCTGAATCAGCTCACGCAAGCCCTGCCTGACGACACATCGGTACAAAGCTTCAAATTGCAGGGCGCCAAGCTCACCATCATTGGCCTCACTGCCAATGCCTCTGCCCTCATGCAGCTTTTGGGAGATCAGCCCGGTTTGCGCGACGTCCGAGCGCCTTCTGCTGCCACGCGCATTCCAGGCGCACTCAAAGAGTCCTACGTCATCGAATTCACCCTCGACCCTCAGTTCTATGGTGTGGTGAGTGTCGCAGAGCCGCAGGTCGGCCCCAAGCCGCTGGAGGCGCCCGCCGCCAAGTCGGAGGATGTAGCGGCTCAGGCCTCTGTTTCGGCATCTTCGCCCGCCCAAGCTCCTATACCCGTTGTGCCCGGTGGCTCGGCCTTAGGAGGTAGTGCCGTTTATGGTGAAAACTCCGCGCGTCCCGCCACGCCCAAGAAAACTGCCGAGTTGATGTCAGGCGCTATGCCCTCTGCCTCTGCCCCCGTCGTAAAAACTGCGCCATGAATATTCCGAAATCCCGCGACAGTGTGGTGCGGATCCTCACCGTGATGGTTCTTCTGTTTCCCCTGGGGCTACTGGGGTACTACATGATGCAGAAGCACCAATGGGCACAGGATCGGCTGGCCGAATTGGAGCCGCGCTACTCACGCTTACTGGGGCTTGAAGCACAAGGTGCCGAAATGGCAAAAGTGCTTGAACGCGCCCAGACCGCGCGAGCGAAGTATGTTTACCCCGCCTCGCAAGATGCCACCCAGGCAGGCAATGCCGCCCAGCAGCGGGTGCGCGACATCTTCAGCAGCGCGGGGTTGCAAGTGATCAGCAGCCAGGTGCTGCCCCCCAAGGAAGAAAAGGGTTTTGACCGCATTCCGCTGGCAGTGCGTGCCGAAGGCGATTGGCTTGCCGTCCAAAGCGCCCTGGCGGTTCTCTCCAGTCAAGCGCCCATCATCGTCATTAAAGAGCTGGATCTGCAGGTGCAGGGCGGGCTCGGCCATACCGGCGGCGCTCAGGCTCCACGCTTGACGGCACAGTTCAGCCTGAGCATATTGCGGGAGCGTTCATGAGGCGTCATGCAATGCAAATACTTCTGCTGGCCAACGTCACTCTGGTGTTTGTGCTGCTCTGGTTGTGGTTTCTACCAGATGGCAGCCTGCGCAACGCGCATTGGCAGCCGCCCGAAGCACGCAAGGCAGATCTTGCCAACATGCTGCCGTCATTGCCTGGTGTGGGCTCGGCAGACACAAGCCAGTTCGTTGCCATGCTCGACCGGCCTTTGTTCACCATTACGCGGCGCCCGCCGCCGCCACCGCCGCCGCCTCAAGCGCCGCCACCCTCTGATAATCTCAGTACCGCCCGACTGTCTGGTGTTTACCAAGGAGAGGGGGTTGGCGGAATTATCCTCTCCATCGCGGGCAAAGACCGCCGCGTGCGCCTCAACGAGGCGATCGAAGGCTGGACGCTCCAGGCTATTACCGGGCGCGATGTTGCCTTTACTCGAGGCGGTCAGCGCCGCGTGCTTACACTGCCGCGTGCCGCTCTCACCGCTGAAGCCAGCCAGGCCGCCTCGCCCCTGGGTGCTGCAAAGCCGATACCAAAGCCCTCGCCTCCACCCTCCGTTAGGCGCCCTCCTGAGTCCCCTGCTGGCACACCTGCCGACGTTGCAGAGCAATCTCCAGTTGCCCCTAAAGTTCCCCCGAAAGCCACTTTTGGTGGCGGCCGCCGCTAAGAGCGTGCAGGCATCTCTTTATATTCATCAGCAGCTATGACCTTATACAAGTATGCATTGAGCGCTGTTGCGTTGGCCGTCTGTCAAATTGTTGTTGCGCAAACACCGGTCGTTTTGGCTGACGAGGCGCCAACAAAAGACGCCAACACCACAGAGCCACTGGTCACCACAACGACCTCGGTCAAGGGGGGCGCCACCAATGCGCTGAAAACCGTTGCTCAATCCAATGCAGCAGTCAACGAGCCTCGCATCATTCGCGGAAATGACCGGGTCATAGCGCCCGCCAAGGCCGTGGCGCGTTTCGAAGGTAAGCCCGTCAGCTTCAACTTCGAAGAAGCGCCTGTGGCGCAGGTGGTGCGCACCATTTTGGGCGACATTCTCAAAGTCGACTACGTGCTTTATGCGCCACTTGCCGGCACCGTCACCTTGGCCACGCGTACGGCTGTTGCGCCTGACAACGCCATCTTCTTGCTGGAAAGCGCGCTTCAAGCCAATGGCCTCGCGCTGGTGCGCGACGTGCGTGGAACATATCACGTGGGACGTCCCGATGCGATCAAAGGTGTGGGGGGCTCCCTGCGCCAGATGAGCAATGGGCCTCTGTCCCCTGGTTACGGCGCCATTGTCATTCCGCTGCAATACATCGGGGCAGCGGAAATGGCAACGATCCTACGGCCCATGATGCAGGCTGAATCGCTGTTGCAGGTGGATAGTCTGCGCAACCTGCTGGTGCTTACGGGTACGCGTACGCAAGCCGAAGGTTGGCTTGACGTGGTTTCCACTTTCGACGTGGATTTGCTCAAGGGCATGTCGGTAGGGGTTTTTCCGCTGAAATACGCCTCCGTTAAAGAGGTCGAGGCGGCCCTGAGCCTGGTCAGCGGGGGCGGCGCCGTCGCATCTGCCGGTGCAGCTTCAGCGGGCAGGGGGGGGGCTGCCACAACTTCCACAGGCGCTACTGCGCCTGGTGCCGTGCAAGCATCGCTGAGAGAGGTCAATCCGCTCTTTGGTGCTCTGCGCATCATGCCTATCGAACGGCTGAACAGCATTCTCGTGGTCACCCCGCGTGCGGCGTATCTGGACGAAGCGCGCCGCTGGATCGACAAGCTTGACCAGCCCAGCGATAACAACGCAGAGCCCCAGCTCTTCATCTACCCCGTGCAAAACGTCAATGCCCGCCATCTGGCGGGGGTATTGAGTGGCATCTTTGGTGGACAAACCAGTGCTGCCAACGCCAATCCCAGCAGTGGTGTTGCCCCGGGTCTGGGAAGTGCAACAGGCACTTCGTACAGCCAAAGCGGCTTTGCCAATGCCAGCCCTTTGGGTGGAGGCAATGCACTGGGCGGCGGCGCCTTCACAGGCTCGGTTTCTGGTGGTCTGGGCGTCCGGGCTTCAGGTCTGCAGGGATCTGGGGGGAGCACTTTCGGCTCCCGAAATGCCCCAGCCGGAGTTGGACAGGCGCCCGTGAGCGCCAGCCTGGGCGGCATCCGTGTGATTGCTGATGAGTTGAACAACTCGGTGCTGGTCTGGAGCACGAAAGCTGAATACACCAAAATTGAAGCCACCCTGAAGCGGCTCGACCTGCCGCAAACGCAGGTGTTGATTGAAGCCAGCATTGTCGAAGTCACTCTGGGCGACGACCTTGAATATGGTTTGCAGTGGGCTTTTAACGACAGCCGCGCCACCACCGACTACACCGGCAGAGGTGCGCTCAACGGCATTGGCGGCACCGCTACCGCAGGCGTGCTTGGCAGCGCGCTCACCGGGTTTTCTTATGCCCTCAAGAACCCTGCTGGCAACGTGCGGGCAGTGCTCAATGCGTTGGCACAGAAAACCTCCGTCAAGGTCATTGCCAGTCCATCACTCATGGTGCTCGACAACCACTCAGCGTCCATCATGGTGGGTACGCAAACGCCCATTCAGGCGGGCACCACCAGCAACCTCGAAGGCACCGTCACCACCACCAATATTCAATACAAGGACACTGGCGTGAACCTGATGGTAACGCCTTCGGTCAACGCCGGCAACATCGTCACCATGCAGGTGGACCAGTCGGTCACCGATGTGGGCGAAAAAGACCAGGTATCGGGGCAACGTGGTTTTCTACAGCGCCAGCTTTCCAGCAAAGTGGCTGTGCGCTCGGGGGAGTCCATCGTCATGGGCGGGTTGATCCAGGAGCGCAGCAGCAGCTCAAAATCGGGCGTTCCCATACTGCATGCGCTGCCGGTGGTGGGCAATCTTTTTGGCGCAACCTCCACCGAGGGCTCACGCACCGAACTGCTGGTGGTCATCACCCCGCGCGTGGTACGCACGGACATAGACATCCGCGAAGTGAGTGGAGACCTGCGACAGAGCATGAAAGGCCTCACCGGTTTTGGCACGTTGGGCCTGGGAACCAAGCCGGGCATTCCGGACTCTGCCCAAACGCAGCCGCTCCAGCCTGAGCCGAAAGAACGCTGACGGCAATGCCGAGAGCCCATTTTTCAACCCTGCAAACCTTGTAAACCATGAACCCATCCCACAACAAACCAAGTGGCTTCCTTGCCGCTGCCCTGCTACTGGGCGCCCTGACCATTTTTCCTGGTTGCGCCGCCTTGCAGCCTGCGCCCGAGAGCGTGGTGGAGAAAAAAGCGGCAGAGTACTGGCAAGCCCGCCGCCAAGGCCAACTGGAAGATGCCTACGCACTGACGGCGCCTTCGTACCGCAAATTGCGCACGCTGGAGCAATTCAGGGTGCAATTCGGAAATGCAGTCGCCGATGTGCAGGTGGTCAAGGTTAGCTGCGAGCCAGAGAAATGTACGGTCCGTGTAAAAATTGGCATGGCACCCGTCTTGGAGCGTGCAAAAGTGGGTACCATTGCCACCCACCTCGACGAGGTTTGGCTTTTGGAAGACGGCCAATGGTGGCGCCACCACGATCTTTGAAGTGGTGCTGTCACAGCAGGTCTGAAAGGGGCAGCACATGCAAATGTCATGTGTTGCATTTCTTCAACAAAGGGGCCGCAGTCGCAGCAACGGTGTAGAACCCCGTGTACCGCTGTGCTACCATTCCTGAGCGTAATCAATCGTGGTAGTTGCGCTTACCAACTTTTTAAACTGGAGTTCTTGATATGAAGAAAAATGTTCTGGCCCTGAGCATTGCTGCCATGATTGGTGGCCTGGGCTTCGCCGGTGCCGCGTCGGCAGAGGTGCTTGTCGGTACGGGTTTGGCCGGCGCTGGTTCGGTCAACGAGGTGCAAGGTCTCTTGATTGATACTGCTACCCCCGCTAACAGCACGATGTCTGGCCAAGCTCTGGCTACGGCTCTGACTCTGTCGGAAGGCGGCGTCGGCCACATGCTGCTGGTGCCTTACTACAGTGCGCAGAACGGCAACATGACCGTCCTCCACGTGGTCAACACTGATTCCCTGAACGGCAAGGCCGTGAAGGTGCGTTTCCGTGGCGCCGCCAACTCTGACGACGTGATGGACTTTCAGGTCTACCTGTCGCCCGGCGATGTCTGGACTGCTGCTGTCACCGCTGGTGCCGATGGCATTGCGCAAGTGCAAAGCGCCGACAACACCTGCACGGTGCCTTCGCTCGGCTTTAACACGCCTCAGGCTTTCTCTACATCCCGTCTGAACCCCAACAGTTCCGACGTGCAAAAGGCCAACGGCACGCGTGAAGGCTATGTTGAAATTTTCAATATGGCCGACATCCCCAGCGACAAGCTGTACACGGTAGGCACCACGGCTAATACTAACTCCGCTCTCTTCACGGCGATCAAGCACGTGAATGCCGTGGCCCCTTGCTCGGTGGCGGGTTCTGCTGCAGCGACGACCTTGAGTGGTATCGCTCTGACCAACTTCACAACAGAAGCCGCAGCTGCCAACGCTGGCTTTAACACCCCCACTGGTGGCCTGATGGGTGACTGGTACATTATCAATGTCCAGGAAACCACCACCTTCGCTGGTGCCGCTACAGCCGTGGTGGCCAATGGTCGTGGCAACTTTGTTCACTTCCCGCAGATCGATACGGGCGTGGGTGTTGCTGCTATCGATGCCTTCACGGCCGACCCGCTGCTGCGTACTGACTCGGTTCAGGTGGATGGCGGGGCTTTCGCTGCGGCGCCTGCCCTGGCCGCTGGCATGTATGACCTGCCTGACATGTCGACCCCCTACCTGGCTGCTGACTTGGGCAACCCCAAGGCTCAGGCTTTGGCTCTGACCTCGGCTCTGGCAGTGACCTCGGTGACCAACCAGTACGCCAACGACGAGTCCATTTCCGCCAAGACGGACTGGGTGTTCTCCATGCCCACCCGCCGTTACAGTGTGGCAGCCAACTACGCGGCCATCACTGGCACCACCCCTGCCAACGATGCGAACGTGGCTTACCGTCTGTACTCTGACCTGGAAACTGTCGTTCAGCCAAACGCCTTGGCTGGTGCTCAGGATGAGTGGTTCTTTGCTTCCAACACCCCCGTGTCCACCGATGGCTCGGGCAACATCTGCGTGCGTGCTGACGCACAGCGTTTCTGGGACCGTGAAGAAACCACCCCGGGTGCATCTGCTGCGGCGCCGGTGTTCTCGCCCCGTGCGCCAGGCGTAGCCGCTGTGGTCGCGCTGTGCGGTGAGGCCAGCGTCTTGGCATTCCGTGACCTGGGCAACTCGGTTCTGGCTTCCAGCGTGGCTCGTACCACTGTCTCCGCAGGTACCTACACCAACGGCTGGGGCGTCGTGACCACGACCAACGCCATTGGCGCACCGGGCGCTGGCGTGACCCAGCAAGGTCTGCCATTGATGGGTTCTTCGTTCATCAAGCTGACGAACCCCCAAGTGGCTGCTGGCCTGTCTGGCACCTACGGCATCACCTGGCCGCACCGCTTCACGCGTTAATTCGTGGGCACTTAATCGCAGCAATGCGATCCAAGAAGGCGGGGGTTTCCCCCGCCTTTTTTTTTAGTTGCTCCTATTGGGTCCCTGAACACCACCATGAAACGCTTTCACTTCCCTTTGTCTCTTGTTCTGTCTCTCTCGGCACTCTTTGGCGCAAGCGCCCATGCCGCCGAACCGGTGCTTGTGTCCGGAGGGCAAGTCCAGATTACAGCAGCCGACCTGAAGGCCGATGCTCTGCGCATGCCGCCGGAGATGCGCCCCCTGGTGCTGGCAGAAACCAAGTCGGTCACACAAATTGCCAGCAACCTCTTTGCCCGCAGAGCGCTGGCGCAGCGTGCCAAGGCTGAAGGCCTGGACAAGGACCCCGTCTTGCAGGCGGCCCTGCAGGTCGCTTTGGACAAGGTTCTATCCGACGCAATGCTGGCAGAAATCGATGCACGTGCCATGCCGCCAGAGCCGGCCGTGCAGGGCTTGGCGCGCAACATTTACACAGCAAAGCCCGAGCGCTTCAAGGCGCCCGAACGTGTAGAAGCAAGTCATATCCTTTTCAAGGAAGACCAGCCTGACGCCTTGGCCCAGGCAGAAAAAACGCTGGAAGAACTGAAGCAAGGTGCCGACTTCGCCAAGCTGGCTTCCGAGCGCTCGCAAGACAAGGCAAGCGCAGCCAAGGGGGGCAGCCTGGGTGTCTTTGGCAAGGGGCAGATGGTTCCGGAATTTGAGGAAGCGGTCTTCAAGCTGGAGCGGTCAGGGGACCTGTCGCCTGTGGTCAAGAGCAAGTTCGGGTATCACATCATTCGCCTGAACGCGCGCAAACCTGCCGGACAGCAGACCTTTGACGAAGTGCGCGAGGACCTGGTGAAGGAGGTTCGAAACAACCTGCTGCAGGAGGCGCGCGCGGCGGAGGCCGCCAAGATGCAACAGCAGGCGCAGTTCGACAATGAGGCCATTCAGGCATTTTCTGCCGGGTATGCCAAGGACACCAAAAAACGCCCATGACGATGCGCGGCCTTTGTGGCGGGCGGCAAGCCTGCCCGCCACAGAGCCCGGCAGGCAGTAGCCCCTGTGATGCAAGCCATCGTTGCTGAATTGCGTGCTGTCTGGCAAGCGCGCGCCCTGGTTCGTGTGCTTGTGCGCCGCGAAGTTGCAGCACGCCATGCGGGGACGGCCGCTGGTGTCGTTTGGCCCTACCTGCAGCCGCTGCTCACGGTGGCAGCCTATTACCTGGTATTTGACGTGGTGTTTGCCATGCGGCTGGGCGCCGGCGCGCCCACGCATGCCGTAGGCACTTTTCTGGTGGTGGGCGCCTTGCCGTGGATGGCGTTTTGCGATGCCGTCTCGCGCGGAATGAACAGCCTGATCGAGGCCGGCAGCCTGTTGCAAAAAAACGCCTTGCCCCCCGTGCTGATGGTGGCGCGCGCCGTGCTGGCCAGCATGGTGATTTATGGGCCATTGCTGCTGCTGGTAGCCTTGGCCTACGCACCGCTGCATCGTTTCAACCTGGCCGTGCTGGCCTTTGTGCCGCTGCTCATGTTGCAGCTGCTGCTGTGCCTGCTGTTGGGCTATTTGCTGGCCATTCTGGCGGCTGCCCTGCGCGACACGGCGCAGTTGGTGGGCTTTTTGCTGTCGGTGGGCATATACCTCAGCCCCATCTTGTTTCCGCTCAGCCTGTTTCCTGAAGCCTGGCGCTGGGTGCTGTGGCTCAACCCCATGACGGCGCCGGTGCTGGGCTACCAGCAGGTACTTTTGCAGGGGGTATTGCCACCCGCCAGTGTGTGGCTGGTGGGGCTGCTGTGGTTGGGCGGTCTGGCGTTGGCACTGAATGTGGTCGTGGCGCGCAGCCGTGATCAGCTAGTGGACTGGCTATGACACACCACGCAAACAGCCCTGTGCACACCGTTCTCAAGGTGCAGGGGTTGGGCAAGGAATACAAGCTTTATGCCTCGCCGCGCGAGCGGCTCAAGGCCCTGCTCACCGGCAACGCCCGCCATCGCAGCCACTGGGCGCTGCGCGATGTGTCTTTCGAATTGCAGCGCGGCCAGTGCATTGGCGTGATAGGCGACAACGGCGCAGGCAAAAGCTCGCTGCTCAAATTGCTGGCTGGCACCTTGCAGCCCAGCACGGGCCGCATTGAGCGCGTGGGGCGTGTCACCGCCATTCTGGAGCTGGGCGCGGGTTTTCACCCCGACTTCAGTGGACGTGACAACCTGTATTTTGGCGGCAGCCTGATAGGTATCGACCATGCCGAAATGGCGCGGCTGGAGCCTGGCATCATCGAGTTTTGCGAGCTGGGTGAGGCACTCGACAGGCCGGTCAAAACCTATTCGTCGGGCATGGCGGTGCGTTTGGCTTTTGCGCTGGTCACTGCGGTACAGCCCGATGTGCTGATCATCGACGAGGCCTTGGCCGTCGGTGACCAGCATTTCCAGAAAAAATGCATCGAACGCATCATGGCGTTTCGCAGCAACGGTTGCACGATTCTGTTTTGCTCGCACAGTCCGTACCACATTCGCCATTTGTGCGATGTCGCGTTGTGGCTCAAAGGCGGGCAGGTGGCGCAGTTTGGCGCCACCGAGCCGGTTCTGGCCGCTTATGACCAGCATACGCGCCAGCGCCAGCTTGATGAACAAGCTCTTGCAGGCACCGGCGGGGCCAACACCAACGGGCAAGTCGCTCTCGCAGCACCGCCAGAGCCGGATGCACCCGTGGCGGCCGTTGATGCAGGCAGCGCCTGCATTCTGTCGGTGGATGTGAAAGACCTGGGTGAGGCGCAGGGCGAACGGCCGGCCGTGCTGCTCAGCACCGATCTGGTGGTCACCATCACGGCGCGCGGGCGTGGCAACGAGCGACCGAACATCGGCTTCATGATCGAGCAGTCCAAGGGCGTGGGTATTACCTCGCTGGCCACGCATGAAGACGGCGCGGTGCCTGTGCAGCTGGACGACGGCAGTTGGCGCTCGGTGCTGTCGTTTCCCGATTTGCCGCTGCACAGCGGCGACTATGTGATCAGCGCCTTTTTGTTCGACGAAACCGGGCTGGCTGTGTACGACGAGTGGTTCCAGTTTCTGCATTTCAGCTTCATCTTTCCCAAGCCGCTGCCGGGCCTGGTGCGCTTGCCGCACCACTGGAGCTAGTGCGGTGGGCCTGCCGCTGGTCAGTCAATGAATAGACCTATGACAACCTTACACAATCAACCCAGCCTGGGGCAACGCCTGCTGCAGGAAGGCCAGCAACGACTGGCCCAGGGCGATCGCGCGGGTGCCGCGCAGGTGCTGGCACGGGCACGCGAGGAGCGCGACACGGTGCTGGCTGCCCATGCGCTGATTGAGGGCCACGACCTGGTGGGCTCGTTTACCAACATGACGGGGCTTAACTGCGCCATAGCGGCCCAGGACGATATTTTTGGCTTTTTCGCTGGACATCCGTCGAGCCGCAATCCGCTGCGCGACTACCTGGCCGACGGCTGGCGCACCTTGTCAGAGCTGATGCTACTGCTGGAGGCGGTGGACCAGCCGTTGCTCAAGACGCCGAAGGTTCTGGAGTTCGCCAGCGGCCATGGCCGCTTCACCCGCCACCTGGTCAAGGCGCTGGGCGCAGATCGGGTGGTGGCGTCGGATGTGGTGCCCGATGCGGTGGAGTTTTCGCGGCGCACGTTTGGCGTGGATGGTTTCATGTCGGCCAGCGTGCCCGAGCAGGTGCGGTGGCCGCAGCGTTATGAGTTGGTGTTTGTGTTGTCGCTGTTCAGCCACCTTCCGCGCAGCACCTGGTCGCGCTGGCTCAAGGTGCTGTGGGATGCGGTGGCACCGGGCGGCTTGCTGGTGTTCAGTACGCACGGTGTGAAGGCCGCAGCATTCGATAGCGTGAGCCTGGATACGGAGGGGTTCTTCTTTGCGTCGTCCAGCGAATCGAAGGCCATCGACGCGCAGGAGTACGGCACGTCGTTCACGTCCGAAGCCTTTGTACTGCAGCGGATTGCCGAAACCTGCGGGGCGGATGCCCTGGTGCACAGTGCATCGGTGCACTTTTGGAACCACCAGGATGCGTATGTGCTGCGCAGGGCTTGAGGTTGCGCGCCGTGCGTGCGCAGTGGCGAACAAAATGGCGGTGCCGCAATGAGCTGGATGCTGCGTTTGCAGGAGCGCCTGTGCGGATTGGCACCGTGGGATGCCCGGTGCATCACCGACGAGTGGTTTCGCGCGCATTTTGACTATGCGGCCGATGTGGTGCAGCAGTGGGTGGGTGGTGTGCTCGACTTGCCCACGGCGCGGCTGCTGAACTTTGGCTGCGGCGACGGCATTACCGACCTGGCGCTGATGCTGCGCCACGGTGCCACCGCGATCCACGGTGTGGATATCCGGCGCGAGTATGCCAAGCTGCCGAGCATTGCGCGCGAGCAACTGGGCATGTCGCGCATTCCTGCGGGCATGACCTTTGAAACCATCACGCCCGGCGCACCGCTGGCCGGAAAGTGGCCGCTGGTGGACGGCATCATGAGCTGGTCCACTTTTGAACATGTGCAGCGCGACCAGTTGGTGCCGATCTTCAGCGACCTGCATGCCTGCCTGCGGCCCGGTGGCTATTTCTTCATCCAGATCGAGCCGCTGTTCTTCTCGCCTTTTGGCTCGCATCTGAAGCGCTACGACGACGTGCCCTGGCACCATTTGCTGGCCACAGAGGCCGAGTTGTGGAGCGTCATCCAGGCGCATCAGGGCCCCATCGACGCGTCGGAGACCGATTTCGGCTTTGCCGATTTCGGCGTGGATGGTTACAAGAAATTCGTCTTCAACGAATACCGCGCGCTCAACCGCCTCACCGCCGATGAGTTGGTGGAAATCACGACCGGCGTAGGCTTTCACGTCGTGCGCCAGGTGCGCCGCCATGTGGAGATGGAGATTCCAGCCGCATTGCGCGGCAAATACCCCGACGAACTGCTGCTGAACAACGAAGTCTTCTTGCTGCTGGGCAAGTAGCGGTGGAAAGCGCCTCAGGCATGCAGGTCTTGCAGGTTCTGAAGATTTTGCAGCAGTTTGTTGCTATTGATAAGTGAGCTGCTTTCGCTTTTGATGCGAGGTTTTCTGATATAAAAGTAACGGAAAATCAGAGACAGTGTGCGCTATCAGCTCATCTTTTTGACTGCGCTTATGCGCGCAGCCAATTCTTGACCCGCGTCTGCCAATGCTGTGGAATGCGTTGGGCCACACCCCGCAGCAAAGGGTGCGAGCGCAGACGCACCACTCCCGACAGCAGCAGCGACTTTGCTCCGCCGCTGGCATTGGTCGGCGCGCGCGAGTGTTCGCGAAGAAATTGCAGGGTCAGGGGCTCAGCCCGCGCAGCGTTGGGTGTTCCTGCAAGGTAGTCGTTTCGGTAGTCCCAGTCACTGGGCGCAAAGTTGCCTGCCTGTGATGGAGGCTGCGGCGGCAGGCCCTTGGCAAAGTTCTGCTCGCGCAGCATCAAAAACAGGTTGAGGCATTTCTCGGCAGACATGTCCCAGCGCACTACCCAGCTCCAGGGGCGTCCGGCCAGCCGCTCTGGAAAGGCGCCCAGATCGGGGGCGACCACGGGTATCCCTGCCTGCAGGCTGGCGCTGAGGGTGTAGCTATACGTTTCTGGCCATTGGGCGGGGAACCACACCAGATGGGGCTGTAGCCACTGCAACAGGCCTGGCAGGTCTTTTTCGTCGTAGGCACCGTGCACTGTGAGATGGGCCCGTGGCTGTGTTTGCAGGTGGCGGTAGCCGTAGCCCAGCAAGTGAAATTCAACCGGTGCTTTTTGCTTGGCGGCTTCAAGCGCCACGGCCTCCAGCAGGTCTGCTCCCTTGATGGCGCTGAGTGCGCCCAACACCACGATCTTGAGGGCGCTGCCCTCTGGCAGCGATCTGGCTTGGGGTGGCGGTACGGTGGGGGTGCCTGGCAAGGCCATGTCGGTATGGGGGATGGTGCGCACTCGCGCGCCAGGGGCAAACGCCGCCATGCGCTGGGCGGTGTCTTGACTGGGGGCGAGCACGAGGCGGGCCCCTGTCAGGAAATGCCGGTTTCGATGGCGCCAGTCCGCCACCGTGCCGCTCCCTGTGGGGGCGGGGTCTTGCGGCGAGCAGCAGGCACACTGGCCGGGGGCTAGTTCTCCGGCATAGCGGTTGTTGCTGCCGGTCATCGAGATGTGCGTGCAATAGCTGTAGAAGTCGTGGGCGGTGAAGTCGTAACCCAGGCCCAGCTGGGAGGGCAGATCAAGAATGAGCGGGTCGTGGCCGAGCAGGTGGTGGTAGTGGATGTGCCGCACACCCAGTTCGGTCAGGGCCTGGACCAGGTCCTGGTACTGGTCCGCAAGCCGGAAGAGGAGTTGAAAGCCTTCGTTCTCGTCGGCGAGAGCGAGGCGTACGCAGCGATCGGGTGCGGGCGTCAGGGTCAGGAAAACAGCTTGCGTGCGCAGGTGGTGAGCCAGCTCGCGCACATGGCGCAGGGTGCCCCCGGCACGGTCGTGCAGTACGGCCAGCACAACGGGAAGCTGGGCCTGGTTGATTCGCGCCACATCCAGCGCCAACCGGCAGGGCTGGGCCGGGTCTGTCTGCACAAACACCATGACGGCGCTTTCGTAGCGCGGGTGCAGGCGGCGCAGGGTTTCTATGGCGGCTTTTTCGCGGGGGCTTTTGCTGTCGCCAAAGCTCACTCCGCCAGTGTGCAGCACAAAGGTGTCGAGCAGATGCAGGTTGCGCCAGCCCGCTTCTGCGGCACGCTGGCAGAAGTCGTTTTCCTCGCCGTAGCCTTTGCCGAAGTTTTCGGTATCGAAAAGCCCGACCTGTGCCAGGCAGTCGCGGCGGATATACATGCAAAAGCCCACGCCGGTGGGCACGTCCACGACAGCGCCCGGGTTGGTTTTTGCGCACAGGGCATCGAGTTGCGCTGTGTTGTAGCCGGCCGGCAGGCTGTTGTCCTTGCAGAACCGGGGGTAGCTGCAGATGGTGGCGTTGTTGGAAAACGGCGTGACGGATGCAACCTTGGCATCGCCATAGGCGGCACGGCGGATCCGGTCGAGCCAGTCGTTGGCGACCTCGGTGTCGCTGTTGAGCAGCAAAACATCGTTATCGTCACTCAAGGCCATGCCTCGGTTGACTGTGCCCACGAAGCCCAGGTTTTCGGTGTTCTCCAGCAGGGCGATGCGGCTGTCTTGCGCTGCGCGTTCTCGCAGCCAGGCGGTGACTTCGGGCTCGGGGCTGGCATCGTTGATGACGATGAGGCGCCAGGCACACTGTGGGGTGCTGGCCAGAACGGAGTCGATACAGAGGCGGGTGTCGGCCAGGCCACGGTACACGGGGACGATGATATCCACCGGATGCTGAGGGGGTGTGACCGGTGTGGGGAGTACGGCTTGCGGGGTGGACTGCGAGCCACGACCCAGCAGACGATCGAGTCGCATCTTGGCGTGAACGATGGGGCGGGTGGCGCGGAACACGGTGGAATTTTCGATGGTATGAAGGTGTTGGACCAACTCGGCCAAGTCGTGCCGCAGGCGTGTGGCCTCCTGTTGCCAGGTGGCGCGCTGGCGTGAGTTGGATTGGTTGGCTTCTTCCAGGAGCTGATTGCGGATTTGCGTTGCGGCAAGATCCGTTTGCAACTGGTTCACCCTGCCCGCAGTTTCGTGGCAATGGCTCTCCAGCTGGGCAATGCGGTCATGCAGCGGAAGCACGGTGGCAGAAAGGGCTGCATAGTCCGATGACATTGGCCAGCCCAGTTCGACTTCCAGATGGGCGCCTTCATGAGGGCAATGGGCCAGAACGTCCGGGGCGATTGGTAGCTCGAACCAGGGCTCGTCGCCGGCGAGCAACAGCAGCGTGGCGCTGGCTGCCGCGGGTAACGGAGCCTGCCAGACGATCTGGCTGTGGGGGGTGTTGGCCAGCAGTGAGCGATTATCTGTGGCGGCTGACCATTGCCAGAGTGTGGTTCCGGCCGTGTCGCGCAGGGCCAGGCTGTATAGGTGCACAAAACCGGGCCGGTCGGCGGGGTCCAGCCGCAGGTGGGTGAAAGGCATTTCCGGGCCCGAGAGCTCAAAGCGCAGGGTTTGCCGCTCCTGGCCGATGATTCCGGTGGCAGTGAGCTTGTGTTCCTCGCTGTAGTGCCCGTTGTGGCCCAAATAGAGCTGGGTGGTAAACCTCGCCTGGCCTGGTATGGCGGGCGTGCTCAAGATTTCAAGGTTCGTTTGCTTTGCGGCAACCGGGTGAGCTACGCAAATGAACTGGTAAGTCAATGCATCGGGAGCGCCCAGCAGATGCCGCGATACCGAGGGGGGTAGGCGATCAAAGGCGGCATCGAACTCGGACTCGGGCAGTTCGCGGGCAATGGAGTCGATGGAGTCGATGGCCCAATGTTGTTCGCCGAGGAAGCGTGCCAGTGATCGACGAGTGAAAAAGCGCAGGTGGGTACGATCGAGCAGCCCCTCTTCGCGGTAGAGAAATTCACCATCCATCAACTCGGCGACAAGGCCGCTGTAAGCCGCGTTGGGGACGGATATCAGCAGTTGCCCTTGCGGCGCCAGCAGTTGGCGGCACGCGGCGAGCACATGCTCCGGGCGGCTCAGGTGCTCCAGCACATCAGCGCACACGATAAAGTCGTAGTGCTGAGGGGGGAAAGTGGCAAGCAGGTCGCATGTCTCCAGGTTGTCCACCACCACGTGGCGGTAGTGGGGGCGCGCATGGACGGCCTCGGCTTCGCTGAGCGTCACGCCATCCACCACACAACCGCGCGTCTCCGACAAATGCTGCCCCAGCGAGCCGCTGCCACAACCCAGGTCAAGGACTGTGCATTTGTCATGAACCAGGCTGGCCAGCACCGAAAGGGACGTGCGCTCACCAGGGGTGATGTGGCGCAGATAAACGTGCAAATCTTCCATTGAATGCGTCATTCCGGGATTATGACGGTGGGGCTGAGGAATTTGTAACAGCGCATGGGCGCCGGGGCTGGGACAATGGCGCCCAGATGACTGCTTTCCCTGCCCACTTGCCCGGTCTTGTTGTTTCCATCGTCAGCCATGGCCACGGGCCTATGGTGCAGGCATTGCTGTCGGATCTTGCGCAGCTGTCTTCACCCACAGTCCGGCGCGTGGTGCTGACACAGAATTTGCCGGAGCCAGACCCCGAGCCGCCCCCGCAGGGCTGGCCATTTGGGTTGCAGATCAAAAAAAATGGCGTGCCTGCCGGGTTTGGCACCAACCACAACCAGGCGCTTGCCGGGGCGTCCGAGCCCTTTGTCTGCGTGCTGAATCCGGATGTGTCGTTGCAGGGGCAGGACCCTTTCACTGCGCTGGTTCAGGCGGCAGCTACCCCGGGGGTCGGGTGCGCCTATCCGGTTCAATTGGACTTGCAGGGGAAGGTGCAGGACAGCGAGCGCGAGTTGCCCACTCCGCTGGCGCTGTGGCGCCGCCGCGTGTGGGGGCGCAGGGAATCACGAGCGGATTGGGTCAACGCCGCCTGCCTGGTGTTGCCGCAGCCGGTATGGCAATCGTTGGGGGGGTTTGATGCAGGCTATTTCATGTACTGCGAGGACGTCGATCTTTGTCTGCGTTTGCGTCAGGACGGTTGGGCTTTGCTACAGGCGCCCGTTCATGTGATTCACGCCGGTCAGCGGGCCAGCCATCGGCGCTGGAGTCACCTGCGCTGGCATGTTTCGAGCCTGTTGCGTTTATGGCGCTCGCCAGCGTACCGGTGGGCGAAAGAGCATTTGCATGCCGACAAATTGGGGGCGGGTAACATCGGCGGCACATGATCTGGTTGTCTGTGGTGGCTTTTATGGTGGCGGCGCTGGCTGCCGGGTTCATCGTGCGATGGATGCGCAGCCATGCGGCTGTGTATGGCAATGGCATGCCGCAACGCTTTCATCTGGGAGATGTTCCCCGGCTGGGGGGGGCAGCGGTGCTTCTGGGCATGATGGCAGGCTGGGGCGTGGGCGTTGCCTTGAGCTGGCTCGGAGATCCGGCTTCACTGCGACTGGATGGCTGGGTCGTTGCCTGGCTGCTGGTGCTGCTGCCGTCGGCCGTGGGCGGCATTGCCGAGGACATGACACAGCGCCTGACGGTGCGTTACCGGCTGGGGTTTACCGCCGTCTCGGGGGTGCTGGCCGTTGTGTTGCTGGGCTTGTCGGTGCCACGACTCGATATCCCCTGGCTGGACATGCTTCTGTCTGCGGCACCCTGGTTGGGTTTTTCCATTGCCCTGCTGGCCGTGGCCGGCCTCCCCCATGCCTTCAACATCATCGACGGCTACAACGGGCTGGCGGGCATGGTCGCACTCATCGTGTGCCTGGCCCTGGCCCATGTGGCGCTGCAGGTGGGTGACCGGGCACTGGCGGCATTGCTGGTGTCCACGGCAGCGGCCACGGGGGGGTTTTTGCTGTGGAATTACCCGCGTGGCATGCTGTTTGCCGGGGATGGTGGTGCCTATATCTGGGGCGTGGTGATTGCGCTGGCCAGCGTGGCGCTGGTACAGCGCAATGTGCAGGTCTCGCCCTGGTTTCCGTTGCTGCTCCTGATTTACCCGGTGTGGGAGACGGTATTTTCCATCTACCGCAAACTGGCGCGCGGGGTTTCGCCCGGCGTGGCCGACGCCTTACATTTTCACCAGCTGATCTATCGGCGCATCGTTCGCAGCGTGTTCCACGATGATGAATCGCGCCGCATGCTGATGCGCAACAACCGTACTTCTCCGTATCTGTGGGGGTTCACGTTGCTGACCGTGGTGCCGGCGGTGCTGTTTTGGAGCAACACGCCTGTGCTGATGGCCTTTTGTGCCCTGTTCGTGGTGACCTACGTGATGGCGTACCTGGCCATCGTGCGATTCAAGGTGCCGAACTGGCTGCGCCACTGATACAGATTGGCATTCAACCGCATAGCGTTGTTGGGTAGCCTTGCCGTGCTACAGCACTGTCGGCGGCTTCCCGCCTGGCTATACGGTTGAATGCCAATCTGTAGGTGCACCAGCGGCCACGGCTGGTAATGCGGCACAATTTGCAGATTCCCGTTCACGACCGAGTGCCTGTTTCCATGACCACCGACCCCCTTCTTTCGATTGCTCCGCGCGACAAGGCCGAAATCCTGGCCCAGGCGCTGCCCTACATCCGCAAGTTCCATGGCAAGACCATGGTGATCAAGTACGGTGGCAATGCCATGACCGACCCGGCGCTGCAGCAGGATTTTGCCGAGGACGTGGTGCTGCTCAAGCTGGTGGGCATGAACCCGGTGGTGGTGCACGGCGGCGGGCCGCAGATCGAGGCGGCCCTGGGCCGTCTGGGCAAGAAGGGTGAGTTCATCCAGGGCATGCGCGTGACCGATGCGGAAACCATGGAAGTGGTCGAGTGGGTGCTGGCCGGCGAGGTGCAGCAGGACATCGTGGGCCTGATCAACCAGGCCGGCGGCAAGGCCGTGGGCCTGACCGGGCGCGATGGCGGAATGATCCGTGCGCGCAAGCTCAAGATGCTCGACAACAAAAACCCCGAGGTCGAGCACGACGTGGGCCAGGTGGGCGACATCGTGTCCATCGACCCGAGCGTGGTCAAGGCGCTGCAGGACGATGCCTTCATCCCCGTCATCAGCCCCATCGGCTTTGGCGAGAACAACGAGAGCTACAACATCAATGCCGATGTGGTCGCCAGCAAGCTGGCCGAGGTGCTCAAGGCCGAGAAGCTCATGCTGCTGACCAACACCCCCGGTGTGCTGGACAAGGCGGGCAACCTGCTGACCGACCTGACGGCGCGCCGCATCGACGAGCTGTTTGCCGACGGCACGATCTCGGGCGGCATGCTGCCCAAGATTGCGGGCGCGCTCGATGCCGCCAAGGCTGGCGTGAACGCCGTGCACATCATCGACGGCCGTGTGCCGCATGCCATGCTGCTGGAGATCCTGACCGATCAGGCCTACGGCACCATGATCCGTAGTCATTGACGTGGAACAACCCCCTGTGGCGCTGCGCGCCTTCCCTCTTCTCTCGCCTCGCTGCGCGATGCGGGAAGGGGGACACCGCCAGCGCGGCGGGGCGGCCCTTGCGCGGCGGTCGCTGGCTTGGGCCGCGCGCGAGGCATGTGCCGTGTCTGTTTCATGGGCCACATCAATGCGACTCATTGAACGCAGAGGATGAACCATGCGCCTCCTTTTGGTCGAAGATGACATCATGGTGGCCAGCGGCATCAAGCTGGGCTTGGCAGACGCCGGCTATGCCGTGGACTGGGTGGGCAGCGGCGAGCGTGCCGAGGAGGTGCTGCAGCGCGAAACTTTCGACGTGGCCATTGTCGATATCGGCCTGCCAGGCATGGACGGGCTGGAGCTCACGCGCCGGTTGCGCCGCCCCGAGATGGCCAGCCATGACATGCCGGTGCTGATCCTGACGGCCCGCGACGCCCTGCACGACCGGGTGCAGGGGCTGGACCTGGGCGCGGACGACTACATGGTCAAGCCGTTCGAGTTGCCCGAACTGCTCGCGCGCCTGCGGGCTCTGCTGCGGCGCTCGCAGGCCGCCACCACGGCGGTGCTGAGCTTCGGGCCGCTGGAGCTCGACACGGCCAACCGCCGCGTCGGCATCCGCCAGGAGGCCGATGGCAGCCTGCAGCCCATCGAGCTGGGTCCGCGCGAGTGGACGGTGCTCGAATATCTGCTCATCCACGCCCCCAAGCCTGCCAGCAAGGACAAGCTGCTGCAGGCGCTCACCGGCTGGGACAAGGAAATCACACCCAACGCCGTCGAGGTCTATGTGTCGCGCCTGCGCGGCAAGCTCGAACCCCATGGCGTGGGCTTGCGCTCCATTCGGGGGTTCGGCTACCGCCTGGAACTCCAGCAAAGCTGAGGCGTGCCGATGGCCCTGCAGCGCCCCCGCCTGCGCGCCATGACGTCCGACCTGCGCAACCGCCTGCTGCTGTTGCTGGTGCTGCCGCTGTGTGTGCTGGCGCTGCTGGGGGTGTGGATGGACTACCGTTCGGCCGACGATGCCGCCGCGCGGCATGACCAGCGGCTGCTGCGCCTGCTGCCCGCGCTGGCCGACTCGGTGCTGGCCCCTGGCGCCGATGAAGGTGACCCCCCGGTCTGGCTGCTGGCCCCGCCAGTGGAAGATTTTTTGCGCCACAACCCCGGCTTCTCCGGCTTCAGCGTGCGCGATGTGTCGGGCCGGTTGCTGCTCGGCGACGACTGGGTGCACGGAACCATTCCCGCCACCCAGGAGCCGGAGTTTCACAGCGTTGAAGCGGGTGGCGTCACGTACCGGGTGGCCGTGCAGCGCGGGCGCACCGGGGCCGGCGAGATGGTCGTGGCGCTGGCCGATGGCTCGGACCCGCGCCAGCAATGGGCGCAGCACCTGTTGCTGCGGGTCTTGCTGCCCAATCTGGTGCTGGTGGTGGCGGCGGCGCTGGCCATCCACTGGGCGGTGGGACGGGCCTTCAAGCCGCTGATTGACCTGGCGGCCACGGTGGAGAGGCGCTCGCCTCGGGATCTGAGCGCCATTGACGAGGCCGCATCGCCCGCCGAGGTGCGGCCCCTGGTGCGCTCCCTCAACCGCCTGTTCACCCTGGTGAATGCCCAGGCCGAGAGCCAGCGCCGGTTTGTGGCCGATGCGGCACACCAGTTGCGCACGCCCCTGGCGGGCCTGCAAGCCCAGGTGGAGGCCTGGGCCCTTCTGGCACGTTCGGGCGTGAAGACGGCAGAGCATCCGCAAAACGGAGTGCAAAAACAGCCTCAAAGGCATGATGGAAAAGCGCTGGCAGCTATTACATTGGGAGCATCCGAAATCGAGAAACTGCGTGATGCCACACGCCGCACCTCCCAACTCGCACACCAGTTGCTTGCCCTTTCCAGGGCCGACGCGCGCAGCCTCGATGCCCAGGCCATGCAGCGCGTGGACCTTCAGGACCTGTGCGAGAACCTGCTGGAGATGTACCTCGATGCCTCCACCGGCAAGGGCATCGATCTGGGCCTGGAGGCGCAGCCGGTGCATGTTTCGGGCCATGGCTGGTTGCTGCGCGAGCTGCTGTCAAACCTGGTGGACAACGCCATCAAATACACGCCGGCCGGTGGCAGCGTCACCATCCGGTGCGGCACCCGGCTGAGGTCTGCGGAGGGTGCCGGTGCGTTCCTCCAGGTGGAGGACGATGGCCCCGGGGTGCCGCCCGCCGAGCGGGCCCGCGTGCTGCAGCGTTTCTATCGGGTGCCCGGCACCGAGGGCGAGGGCACTGGCCTGGGTCTGCCCATTGCCGATGAAATTGCCCGCGCCCACGGTGCCACGCTTGTGCTGGACGTGGGCCCCAGCGGTCGGGGGCTGCGGGTCACCTTGTTGTTCTGACCTGGGGATGCTTGCTCGTGTAGGCGCTGTGCGAGAATCAAACGCACCCATTCGCACGCCCATGAACGAGCACGTCCCCCCCTCGACCGAAGACGCGGCGCAGCGCGCCGAGGACGCTGCCGAGGGTGCCGGCGCACCCGAGGCCCGCAAACGTCCGCGCCCCGGAGAGCGCCGCGAGCAAATCCTGCAGACCCTGGCCGCCATGCTGGAGCAGCCCGGGGCCGAGCGCATCACCACGGCGGCGCTGGCTGCACGCCTGGGAGTGAGCGAGGCCGCCTTGTACCGGCACTTCGCCAGCAAGGCGCAGATGTTCGAGGGCCTGATCGACTTCATCGAGCAGGCCGTCTTCACCCGCGTGGCGCAGATCACCGGGCGCGAACCTTCAGACGCTGCCGCGCCCGAAGACGGCACCCGCCAGGCCATGCGCGTGGTGGCCCTGCTGCTGCAGTTTGGTGAACGCAACCCCGGCCTGGCGCGCGTGATGGTGGGCGACGCCCTGGTGCTGGAGCACGAGCGCCTGCAGCAGCGCATGAACCAGTTCTTCGACCGCATCGAATCAACCCTGCGCCAGTGCCTGCGCCCGGCCGCTGGGGCCGCCGGCTCCGCCACGCCCAGCGTGGATGCCCAGGTGGCGGCCAGCGTGCTCACCGCATTCATTCAGGGGCGCCTGCAGCGGTTTGCGCGTTCGGGCTTCCGGCGCCTACCCACCGAGCACCTGGAAGCCAGCCTCGCGCTGATGCTCTGAAAACCCGCTGCGCTGGCCCGCTCCGGGCGACTGCCCTGACAAGGAAGAATACTTAATTACAAGCGGTGCAGGGGTGTGCAAACAGGGTTAACCCCTTGTTGCAGCGCGTCATCGTGCCTTGGTGGCATGCCCGCAACGCCGTGTTGGGGGCGCCTCTCTATTTTTGGGGGCATGTCAGGCACTGGAGCGAAATTGCTGCAAAATAGAACGATCGTTCGTTTTTATGTGCAGCATGTCCGCAACCATTTCCTCCAGCCCCGCACCCCGCGCCACCCGTGGGCGTGCTGGCAGTGCCCGCGCACTGCAAAAAGGGCAGCAGACCAAGGCAGCCATCATCGAGGCAGCCCTGGGGCTGGCCACCCACATTGGCCTGGAGGGCCTGTCCATCGGCGCACTGGCCGATGTGATGGGCATGAGCAAGTCCGGGGTGTTCGCGCACTTTGGCTCGCGTGAGGAGCTGCAGGTGTCGGTGATCCGCGAATACCACCACTGCTTCGAGCAGGAGGTGTTCTATCCCGCCATGTCGGCGCCGCGCGGCGTGCCGCGTCTGCGTGCGCTGTTCGACAACTGGATGAAGCGCACCTCGATCGAGATCGACTCGGGCTGCATCTACATCAGCGGCGCCATCGAGTTCGACGACCGCACCGGCCCGGTGCGCGATGCCCTGGCGCATTCGGTGCTGACCTGGCACGCCGCCATGAAGCGCGCCATCGAGCAGGCCAAGGACCTGGGCCAGCTCAATGCCGACGTGGTCGAGGACCAGATGCTGTTCGAGATCCACGGACTCATCCTGGCGCTGCACTATGAAGCGCGCTTTTTGAAAAACCCCGGTTCCATCGCGCGGGCGCTGACCGGTTTCGACAACATTCTTGCCCGCTTCAGCGCCCAGGCGCCCGCAGGCCCCTCCACTGTTCCCACCCCAACCTCCAAGGAGTAAACCCATGCCCACTTACACGCCGCCCCTGCGCGACATGCAGTTTGTGATGCACGAAGTGTTCAATGTCACGGCCGATCTGCAGCAGATCCCCAAGCATGCCGACATGGATGCCGACACCATCAACGCCGTGCTGGAAGAAGGCGGCAAGTTTGCGGCCGAGGTGGCGTTTCCGCTGAACATCAGCGGTGACGCCGAAGGGTGCACGATCGACCAGACGACCCACGCGGTGACCACGCCCAAGGGGTTCAAGGAAGCCTATGCCCAGTACATCGAGGGCGGCTGGGCGGCACTGGGCTGCGACCCTGAATACGGCGGCCAGGGCCTGCCCTACGTGGTCAACACCATGTTCTACGAGATGCTCAACAGCGCCAACCAGGCCTGGACCATGTACCCCGGCCTGACCCACGGCGCCTACGCCGCGCTGGAAACCCATGGCACGCCCGAGCAGAAAGCCACCTACCTGCCCAAGATGACCAGCGGCGAGTGGACTGGCTCCATGTGCCTGACCGAGCCCCACTGCGGCACTGACCTGGGCCTGATGCGCACCAAGGCCGAGCCCCAACTGGATGGCACCTACAAGATCACCGGCAACAAGATCTTCATCAGCGCCGGCGAGCACGACATGTCGGAGAACATCATCCACCTCGTGCTGGCCCGCCTGCCCGATGCGCCCCCCGGCATCAAGGGCATCAGCCTCTTCATCGTGCCCAAGTTCCATGTGAACAAGGACGGCTCGATCGGCGAGCGCAACGGCATCTACTGCGGCGGCCTGGAGCACAAGATGGGCATCAAGGCCAGCGCCACCTGCCAGATGGTGCTCGAAGATGCCGTCGGCACGCTGGTCGGCCAGCCGCACAAGGGCATGCAGGGCATGTTCGTGATGATGAACGCCGCCCGCCTGGGCGTGGGCAACCAGTCGCTCGGCCTGACCGAAGTGGCCTACCAGAACGCCCTGGCCTACGCCAAGGACCGCATCCAGATGCGCTCCTTGAGTGGCACCAAGGCCAAGGACAAGCCTGCCGACCCCATCATCGTGCACCCCGACGTGCGCAAGATGCTGCTGACCGCCAAGGCCTACGCCGAAGGCGGCCGCGCGCTGCAAGCCTACTGCGCCATCCTGCTGGAAAAAGAGCACAACCACCCCGACGAGAAGGTGCGCAAGGACGCCGGCGAGATGCTGGCCCTGCTGACGCCCATCGCCAAAGCCTTCCTGACCGACAACGGCCACATCGCCACCAACGCCTGCATGCAGGTCTTTGGCGGCCATGGCTTCATCAAGGAATGGGGCATGGAGCAGTTTGTGCGCGACAACCGCATCAACATGATCTATGAAGGCACCAACACCATCCAGTCGCTCGACCTGCTGGGCCGCAAGGTGCTGGGCAACAACGGTGCCACGCTCAAGAAGTTCGGCAAGCTGGTCGGCCAGCTGGTGGCCGAGGAAGGCGTGAACGAGAAGATGGCCGAGTTCATCAACCCCGTGGCCTACCTGGGCGACCAGATGACCAAGTTCACCACCGAGATCGGCTTCAAGGGCTTCCAGAACCCCGACGAAGTGGGCGCCGCCGCCGTGGACTACCTGCGCGTCGCCGGTCACCTGGTGTTCGGCTACTTCTTCGCCCGCATGGCACAGGTGGCCCTGCGCGAGATCGCCGCCGGCAACCAGGACCCGTTCTACCAGGCCAAGCTGCAGACGGCGCGTTTCTACTTCGCCAAGCTGTTCCCCGAAACGGCGACGCTGATGCGCACCGCCCGCACCGGCAGCAAGGTCCTGATGGACACCGACCTGGCCCTGGCCTGATGTCATTCGTACCGCGGATTTCAAGCCTTTTTAACCCGGAGTGCCCATGAATAAAGCGCTAGCAGCTATTGTTTTTGCAGTGATTGCCGCCCCTTCGTGGGCCCAGATGACGCCCGAGGGACTGTGGCGCAACATCGACGACAAGACCGGCGAGGCCAAGGCGGAAATCCGCATCCAGGGCAACGGCGCGGGCGTGCTGACCGGCGTGCTGGAAAAGCGCCTGGCCAAGGACGCCAAGCCCGATGACCTGTGCAAGGAGTGCAGCGACGACCGCAAGGACAAGCTGCTGCTGGGCCTGGAGATCATCCGGGGTGCGAAAAAGGCCGAGGGCAAGGATGTGTGGGAGGGCGGCAAGATTCTCGACCCCGAGAACGGCCGCAACTACACGCTGCGCATGACGCCCGTCGAGGGCGGAAAGAAACTCGAAGTGCGTGGCTCCATCGGGCCGTTTGGCCGCACCCAGACCTGGGTCCGGGTCCAGTAACGGCCGCTGCGTTGCCCGCGCGCGGTGCGGCAACGCGACCAACAAGGAACAAAAGACATGTCCCGATTTCAAGTGAAGAAAGTCGCCGTCCTCGGCGCAGGCGTGATGGGCGCGCAGATTGCTGCGCACCTGGTCAACGTCAAGGTGCCGGTGGTGCTGTTCGACCTGCCCGCCAAGGAAGGTGCCAAGAACGGCATCGTCACCCGTGCCATCGACAACCTCAAGAAGCTCAAGCCGTCGCCGCTGGGCGTGGCGGACGACGCCGCGCTGATCCAGCAGGCCAACTACGAAGAGCATCTGGAGCAGCTGCGCGACTGTGACCTCATCATCGAGGCCATCGCCGAGCGCATGGACTGGAAGCTCGATCTGTACACCAAGATCGCTCCCTTCGTCGCACCGCACGCCATCGTGGCGTCCAACACCTCGGGCCTGTCGATCACCAAGCTGAGCGAGGCGCTGCCCGAGAGCATCAAGCCGCGCTTCTGCGGCATCCATTTCTTCAACCCGCCGCGCTACATGACGCTGGTCGAGTTGATCAACACCCCCACCACCGCCCCCGAGGTGCTGGACCAGCTCGAAGCCTTTGTCACCAGCGGCCTGGGCAAGGGCGTGGTGCGCGCGCACGACACGCCCAACTTTGTCGCCAACCGTGTCGGCATCGCGGGCATGCTGTCCACGATGAAGGAAGTCGAGAACTTCGGCCTGACTTTCGACGTCGTCGATGACCTCACGGGCAAGAAGCTCGGCCGGGCATCGAGCGGCACCTTCCGCACCGCCGACGTGGTGGGTCTGGACACGATGACGCACGTCATCAAGACGCTGCAGGACAACCTCAGCGAAGCCACAGACCCTTTCTACGGCAGTTTCGGCACGCCCGCCGTGCTGCAAAAGCTGCTGGATCTGGGCAACCTGGGCCAGAAGACCCGCGCCGGTTTCTACAAGAAGGTCGGCCGCGACGTGCTGCGCTTCGACCCGCAGAGCGGCGACTATGTGCCCGGCGGCCAGAAGGCCGACGAGGTGTATGGCCGCATGCTGAAAAAGCCGGCCGGCGAGCGCCTCGAACTGCTGCGCAATGCCGATGGAGCGCAGGGCCAGTTCCTGTGGGCCATTCTGCGCAACAGCTTCCACTACGCCGCCGTGCACCTGGGCACCATTGCCGATAACGCCCGCGACGTGGACCAGGCCATGCGCTGGGGCTTCGGCATGAAGCAGGGCCCTTTCGAGCTGTGGCAGGAGGCTGGCTGGCTCAAGGTCGCGAAGATGATCCAGGAAGACATCGACGCCGGCAAGGCGCTGTGCAAGGCGCCGCTGCCCGAGTGGGTCTTCAAGGGCCCCGTGGCCGAGGCCGGTGGCGTGCACACCGCGCAAGGTTCGTGGAGCGCATCTGCTAACAAATTTGTAGCGCGCCGCGCTTTGCCCGTCTACGAAAAGCAGTATTTCCCTGAAAAACTGCTGGGTGAGGCACTGCCCGACTTTGCAACTGCAGGCAAGACGCTGCACGAAGACGACGCCATCCGCCTGTGGACGCTGGACGACGAGGTCGTCATCGCCAGCATCAAGACCAAGATGCACGCCATCAGCCCCGACGTGGCCGAGGGCCTGGCGATGGCTGTGGACATGGCCGAGAAAGACTACAAGGCCGTGGTGGTCTGGTCGGGCGACGAGCCATTCAGCGCCGGTGCCGACCTGCAGGCCATGCTGCCCGCCTTCATGATCGCCGGCGTGAGCGCCATCGAAGGCGCCGAGAAGGCCCTGCAGGACACCATGCTGCGCCTGCGCTACGCCAACGTGCCCGTGGTCTCGGCCATCCGGGGTCTGGCGCTGGGCGGCGGCTGCGAGCTGGCCGTGCACTCGGCCCGCCGCGTGGTGCACATGGAAAGCTACATCGGCCTGGTCGAAGTGGGCGTGGGCCTGGTGCCGGGCGCCGGCGGCCTGACCTACATCGCTCGCCGCGCCGCCGAGAACATGGCAACGTCTACCTCCAAGGACGTGCTGCCCTTCCTGACCGAAGGATTCACCGCCGCCGCCATGGCCAAGGTGGGCACCAGTGCGCTGGAATCGCGCAAGCTCGGCTATCTGCTCGACAGCGACATCATCGTGGCGCACAAGGACGAGCTGCTGTTTGTGGCGCTGAACGAAGCCAAGGCCATGGCCAACGGCGGCTGGCGTGCCCCGCACAAGCGCCTGTTCCCCGTGGCAGGCCGCAGCGGCATTGCCACCATCAAGGCGCAGCTGGTCAACATGCGCGACGGCGGCTTCATCAGCGCGCACGACTTCCACATCTCTGCCCTGATCGCAGGCGTGGTCTGTGGTGGCGACGTGGACGCCGGCACCCTGGTGAGCGAGGAATACCTCATGGCCCTGGAGCGCAAGGCGTTCTGCAGCCTCATCACCCACCCCAAGACGCAGGAACGCATCATGGGCATGCTCAGCACCGGCAAGCCGGTTCGCAACTGACATGGGCCGCGCTGCCGCCACCCTCGCGGCCACACGCCCCAACCGGCTGGCCCGCACCCTGGGCCAGCTCGACCGGGTGCCCGCCGTGGCCCGCCCCTGGGCGCGCAACCTGGTGCTGCGCCGCGCCGTGCCCTTCACCGGCACGGCCGGGCTGCAGTATGTGGCGCTGACGCCGCAGCGCGTGGAAGTGGCCGTGGCCAACCAGCGCCGCGTGCAGAACCACATCCACGGCGTGCACGCCGCCGCCATGACGCTGCTGGCCGAAACGGCCACCGGCATGGTGGTGGGCATGAACGTGCGCGACGACTGCCTGCCGCTGGCCAAGGAACTCAAGGTGGCGTTCAAGAAGCGCGCCCAGGGGGCCCTGCGCGCCGTGGCCACCCTCACCGACGACCAGCGCGCGCTGATGCAGCAAAGCGACAAGGGCGAGGTGCAGGTGCAGGTCACCGTGACCGACGAAACCGGCGCCGAGCCGGTGCAATGTGAATTTACCTGGGCCTGGATTCCCTCCAGCCGCCCCAAGAACTGAAGGAGTACCCCATGGCAAAACAAGTCCAGGAAGCCTACATCGTTGCCGCCACGCGCACGCCCATCGGGCGCTCGGGCCGCGGTTACTTCCGCAACACCCGCCCCGATGACCTGCTGGTCGCCGCCATCAAGAGCGCCATGCTGCAGGTGCCCACGCTCGACCCCAAGGCGATCGAGGATTCCATCATTGGCTGCTCCTTCCCCGAGGGCGAGCAAGGCATGAACATGGCGCGCATCGCCATGGGCCTGGCGTTCAGCCACCCCGTGGGCGGTGTCACCGTCAACCGCTTCTGCGCCTCGGGCGTGACGGCCATCCAGATGGCCGCCGACCGCATCCGCGTGGGCGAGGCCGACGTGCTGATCGCTGGCGGCGCCGAGTCCATGAGCATGGTGCCCATGGGCGGCGGCAAGCCGTCCTTCAACCCCGAGGTGTTTGCCCGCGACGAGGACGTCGGCATTGCCTACGGCATGGGTCTGACGGCCGAGAAGGTGGCCCAGCAGTGGAAGGTGAGCCGCGAGGCGCAGGACGCCTTTGCGCTCGAATCGCACCTGCGTGCCATCCGGGCCCAGCAGGCAGGCGAGTTCAGCGATGAAATCACCCCCTTCGACGTGATCGAGCGCACGCCCGACCTGGCCACCGGCGAGGTGACCACCCGCACGCGCACCGTGAGCCTGGACGAAGGCCCGCGCCCCGACACCACGCTCGAAGGCCTGGCCAAGCTGCGCACGGTGTTCGCCGCGCGTGGCACGGTCACCGCTGGCAACAGCTCGCAGACCAGCGACGGTGCAGGCGCGCTGATCCTGGCCAGCGAAAAGGCCGTCAAGCAGTTCGGCCTCACGCCGCTGGCGCGCTTTGTGAGCTACGCTGCCCGCGGCGTGCCGCCCGAGATCATGGGCATCGGCCCGATTGAGGCGATCCCCGCCGCGCTGCGCTACGCCGGCCTCAAGCACGAGGACATCGGCTGGTTCGAGCTGAACGAGGCCTTTGCCGCCCAGTCGCTCGCCGTCATGAACACACTGGGCCTGGACCCGGCCAAGGTCAACCCCATGGGCGGCGCCATCGCCCTGGGCCACCCGCTGGGCGCCACGGGTGCCATCCGCGCAGCCACGGTGGTGCACGCGCTGCGCCGCCACAAGCTGAAGTACGGCATGGTCACGATGTGCGTGGGCACAGGCCAAGGCGCCGCAGGAATTTTTGAAGCGCTGTAACTGGCTACTGCGCGGGCGTCATGCGTCGTTGGGCGGTGCTCGCAATCCTCACGTACCGCAAGGTCGTTCCGGTTGCTGTGCTTCGTCCGTCTAGCCTGACACCCGCTCGCTACGCCCTTGAGGGCAGGGTGTAGGCCCTTTCTTGAGGGTGGAGTGTTCTGAAACTCAAGCTGGCGCAGATCGGCATGATTGACAGGAGACAGGCATGAACAAGCAGACCTTGCGGGTCGATGACGGCGTCAGCGTGGCGCTGTGCGTGTTTGAACCGGAGGGCGCAGCGCGCGCCAGCGTGGTCATCGGCGGGGCCATGGGGGTGCGTCAGGACTATTACGCGGCGTTTGCACAGTGGCTCGCGGGGCAGGGCTTTCGCGTCACCACGTTCGACTACCGGGGCCATGGCGATTCGCTCGTCGGCCCGATGCGCGAGGTGCGTGCCGATCTGTTTGACTGGGCGCGCGATTACGAGGCCGTGATCGCGGCCGCGCGCGCCGCACAGCCCGATCTGCCCCTGTACCTGCTGGGACACAGCCTGGGTGCGCAGTTGCCCGGGTTGCTGCGCAACCCCGGCCAGGTGGACGGCCTGCTCAGCGTGGCGGCGGGCAGCGGCTACTGGCGCGACAACGCGCCACGCCTCAAGCGCATGGTGCCGTACTTCTGGTGGGTGCTGGTGCCGCTGGCCACGCGCCTGTGGGGCTACTTCCCGGGCCGCACGCTCAGGAAGGTGGGCGACCTGCCGGCCGGCGTGATCCTGCAGTGGCGCCGCTGGTGCCTGAGCCCCACCTACAGCGTGGGCGCCGAGGGGCCGGCCGTGGCGCAGAGCTATGGCGCGGTGCGCTTCCCGGTGCTGGCGCTGTCGATGAGCGACGACGAACTCATGACGCTGCGCGGAACGCACAACCTCGTCAACCTTTACACCAACGCACCCACGCGCGTCGAGCGTATCGCGCCGCAGGACGTCAAGGCCCTGCGCATCGGGCATTTCGGCTTTTTCCGCGAGCAGTTCCGGCAGAGCCTCTGGCCACGTGCGGCGGCGCAGTTGCTGGGGCTGGGTACGGCGGAATTCGAGCTGCCAGTCCCCAGCACGACGGCATGAGCACCGATTTCGCGGCACACTAGATACTATGACGACGCATCATCCCTTTGATCAGGCCCTCGTGCTCGACAGCACGGCCCCGGGCCACTACCGGGGGCAGACCCACCCGGCGTACTGGAACATGGTCGGGCCGTTCGGCGGAATCACGGCCGCCACGGTGCTGCGCTCCATCCTGCTGCACCCCGATCTGCTGGGCGAGCCACTGTCGCTCACCGTCAACTATGCCGGGGCCCTGTCCACCGGCCCGTTCACGGTGCAGGCCACGCCGGTGCGCACCAATCGCTCCACCCAGCACTGGAGCGTGACCATCCTGCAGACCGACGCGCAGGGCGGGGAGGTGGTCACCACCACGGCCACGGCCGTGACGGCCGCGCGCCGCGAAACCTGGAGCATGGCCGACACGCCCATGCCCGCCGTGCCGCGCCCCGACACGCTCGAATCGGTCGGCTCGGTGAGCGGGGTCGAGTGGTTCAACCGGTACGACATCCGCCCTGTCACCGGCGCCATTCCCCGGCAGTGGAATGGCCAGGGCGACAGCAGCCTGACGCAGCTGTGGATGCGCGACACGCCCCAGAGGCCGCTCGACTTCTGTTCCCTGGCCGCGCTGGCGGATGTGTTCTTCCCCCGCGTCTGGCTGCGCCGCGCGCTGCCCGTGCCTGCGGGCACCGTGTCGATCACGGTGTATTTCCATGCCGGCAGCGGGCAACTGCAGGAGACCGGCGCCGGCTTCCTGCTCGGCCAGGCGCGCGCGCAGGAGTTCCGCAACGGTTTCTTCGACCAGGCCGTGCAGCTTTGGAACGAAGCCGGCTCGCTGCTGGCCACCAGCCACCAGATCGTTTACTACAAGGAGTGAGGGCGGGGCGCTTTTGTGCGCCTGCCTTGCTCCGTTCTTTTCTACCGAAAGCCCCCATGAGCGACACCCCGAACGACATCCTCGTGCACACCGAAGCCGGTGTCACCACCATCACCCTCAACCGGGTGGACAAGAAAAATTCCCTGACCCGCGCCATGTATGCCACCCTGGCCGATACCTTCGAGGCTGCCGCGCAGGGCACCGAGGTGCGTGTGGTGGTGCTGCAGGGCGACCTGGCCATCTTCAGCGCGGGCAACGACATCGGCGACTTTCTGCAACAACCGCCTTCCACCCAGGATTCGCCCGTGTTCCGTTTCCTGCGCGCCATCGCCACCTTCCCCAAGCCCGTGGTGGCGGCGGTGTGCGGCCCGGCGGTGGGCATCGGCACCACCATGCTGTTCCATTGCGACCTGGTCTATGCGGGCGACAACGCAGCGTTCTCCATGCCTTTCGTGAACCTGGGCCTGTGCCCCGAGGCCGCATCGAGCTTGCTGGTGCCCCAGATGCTCGGCTACCACCGCGCCGCCGAGGCACTGCTGCTGGGCGAGCCCTTCATGGCCGAGGCGGCTTTGGAAGTGGGTCTGGTCAACCGCGTGGTGCCACCCACCGAATGCAACGCCATGGCCCAGGCCCAGGCGAAGAAGCTCGCGGCCAAGCCGCTGACGGCGCTGATCGAGACCAAGCGTTTGCTGAAGAAGGGCCAGACCGCGCCGGTGCTGGAGCGCATGGCCGAAGAAGGCGAGAGCTTTGGCCGCATGCTGCGTGAACCCGCTGCCCGCGAAGCCTTTACCGCGTTCATGGCCAAACGCAAACCCGACTTCAGCAACTGCTGAACTTGGAGTGAAATTGGCCTCCGGCGCTTTGCTATCAAGCGCTGGAAGCTACTAAAATAATAGCTAAATGCATGCCGGGCATGCCACCCTGGGCCGCTTTGCGGCCCTTTTTCCAAGGAAGCCCATGAGCAAGTCCGCCGCACCGGTCCAGCCTTTCGAGCCCGAGTTCATTGCCGGGCTCAAGATGATCTTCGAGGAGCGCATCGTCTTCAACCAGGTGCTCGGGCTGAAGATCCTCCACCTGGAGGCCGATCGTGCGGTGGGCCGCATCGACATGAAGCCCGAACTGATCGGGCACTTTGCGCACAACCGCATCCACGGCGGTGTCATCAGCGCCGGGCTCGACGCCATGGCCGGCCTCGCCGTCATGGCGGGCATCGGCGCGCGCCACATGGACGAGGCGCCCCTGCAGCGCCTGCACCGCTTTGGCAAGCTGGGCACCATCGACCTGCGCATCGATTACCTGCGCCCCGGCATCGGCAGCCACTTTGAACTGCGCGCCGAAGTGTTGCGCCTGGGCTCGCGCGTGGCCACCACGCGCATGGAATTTCTCGGCCCCGATGGCACGCTGCTGTCGTCCGGCGCGGCCGCGTACATCGTCTCCTGAGATGTGCGGCCTGTGTGCCGCTGCAAGTGCTGCAAGCGCATGCAACCATTGAACCACCTCGTTACCGAACTTGCGCAATCCACGGCGCTTTTTCCTGCCACGCTTCCTACGATGGTCCTTTTTCAAGGAGATCCGATGGCCGTGCAGAACCCTTTCTTTGGCAAACGTGAACCCGAGTCGTTTCCCGTCCGCCAGACGCCCCCACCACCCGTCAACGGAGCCGGTGTGAACCACGGCACCAGCCAGGCGCAGGCTTCGCAGGCCGCTGCCAGCAAGGGGGTGACCGAGAGCGCCGGCAGCAAGCTGACTGTGGGCCCCAACATCAAGCTCAAGGGCGTCGAAATCACCGATTGCGACACCCTGGTGGTCGAGGGGACGGTCGAGGCCACGATGGACTCGCGCGTGATCCAGATTGCTGAGCAGGGGGCCTTCCGGGGCTCGGCCGAGATCGACATTGCCGAAATCCGGGGCGAATTCAACGGCACGCTCACGGTGCGCCAGAAACTCGTGATCTTCAGCACTGGCAAGGTCAGCGGCAAGATCCGTTACGGCAAGCTCGTCATCGAGGAAGGCGGCCAGCTTTCGGGTGAGATTGATGTGGGCATCGGAGCCCCGGTGCGTGGCAGCACCTTGCGCGCAAGCGAGCCCGCTGTGCTGGTGGCCTGACCCTGGGGGGCACCCGGGGCGGGGGAGGGTGCATTATTTCAAGCAAACGATTGCTTCAATAAACGTTCCCGGCTATCGTCGCGGGCATGTGCCCACCCCGTTCCGAACCACCCTCGGCGTTGGCCGGGGAGCCCCCCGCCGTGCCTGCAGCGCGGCCCCGGGGGCGGCCGCGCAAGGCCCCCGATGCCCGCGATGACGGCAACCGCCGCCAGCTCATCATCGACAGTGCGGCGCGGCTGTTCCGCACGCAGGGTTTTGACGCCACCAGCACCCGCGACATAGCCGCTGCCGCCGACATGCGCAGCGGTTCGCCCTTCTACCATTTCGAGAGCAAGAACGCGCTGCTGCATGCCGTCGTGGAAGATGGCCTGCAGCGTGCCGTGGCCAGCCAGCAGCAGGCGCTGCAGCAACTGCCCGCCGCTGCGCCGCCGCGCGAACGCCTGGCTGCGCTGGTGCGCCACCATTTCGAGGTCCTGTTCGGCCCCGAGGGCGATTTCATCCCCGTCATGCTGTACGAATGGCGTTCGCTGACGCCACCCCAGCGCGCGTCCATCGACCGCGTCAAGGCGGACTACGAAGCGCAATGGATGCCGGTGCTGCAGGCACTGCACGACACGGGCGCCCTCCGGGCCGAGCCCGCATTGGCGCGCCTGTTCATCATGGGCGCGCTGAACTGGGCGGTGCAGTGGTACCGGCCCGACGGGCGTCTGTCGCTCGATGCCCTTACCGGGCAGGCCCTCCGTCTGTTCGTCGGCGACCGCTGATCGTGCGCCGGCCCACCGCATTTCCTTCCTCACCCACCGGAGACACCATGAGCGTTCATTTCACGGCTGCCATCGAACAGAAAGTGCTGCACCTGCGTTTTGGCCAGGCCGGTGTGCGCAACCTCATGGACGACGCCTGGTTCGACGCCCTGGAGGCGCACCTGGCCGAGGCCGACCGCAACCCCGCCGTGCGCGTGGTGCTGCTCAGCGCCGAAGGCGACGCGTTTTGCTCGGGCGCCAACCTCAAAAGCGTGCAGCACGGCCTGCTGGCCGAGGGCTACGCGCAGTCGGCGCTGGCGCGCCTGCTGCGGCGCCTGACCACATTCGACAAACCCCTGGTGGCGGCGGTGCACGGCCTGGCGATTGGTGGGGGCACCACGCTGTTGCTGCACTGCGACTTTGTCTATGCGGCCGAGGGCACGCGCTTCCAGATGCCGTTCGCCAAACTGGGGCTGGTGCCCGAGTTCGGCTCCAGCTACCTCCTGCCTTTGAGCGCCGGCATGCGCCTGGCCAGTGAGCTGGTGCTGCTGGGCGAGCCCTTTGATGCCGCAACCGCCCTGCGCGCAGGGCTGCTCACGGCCGTCGTGCCCGCAGAGGGTCTGATGGCACGCGCCCGCCAGACGGCGGATGCCCTGGCGCAGATGGCGCCGGGCCCCATGGCGCGATCCAAGCACCTGCTGCGCCAGGGCCACCAGGCCGCGCTGGAGGCTACCTTCGCGGCCGAAGGCCAGGCGCTGCAGGAGAGCGTGCAGTCCCCGGAGTTGGCCGAGGCCGTGTCGGCCTTCCTGGCCAAGCGCGCACCCGATTTTTCGCGTTTCTGATGCAGCAAGAAACTGGCGAAACCCAGGCCAGCGGCCACCGCGCAAGGGCCGCCCCGCCGCGCTGGTGGCGTCCCCTTTCCCGGCGTTAGCCGAGAGACGGGGGAAGTGGCGCAGCCACTCAGGGGGTTGTCCCCTCCTTCGCCTGCACCGGACGCGGGCGGCCTTCGGCGTCGATGGCCACATAGGTCAGCAGCGCCTCGGTCACCTTCACGTAGCGGCCCTGCTCGGTGAAGCGCTCGGCAAACACTTCCACATCCACGGTGATCGAGGTGCGGCCGATGCGCTTGACGCTGGAGAAGAACGAGAGAATGTCGCCCACGCGCACGGGGTGCTTGAAGATGAACTCGTTCACTGCCACGGTGGCCATGCGGCCCTGCACGTAGCGTGCAGGCAGCACCGAGCCGGCCAGATCGACCTGGGCCATGACCCAGCCGCCAAAGATGTCGCCGTTGCCGTTGGTGTCCGCCGGCATGGGGATGACCTTGAGCACCAGTTCTTTGTCAGCGGGTAATGGGGCGGCGGGGCGGTTGGAATGCTGGGACATGGGCACAATCTCTGTCTTGGTAACTCCCTGCATTCTCACCCATGCGCCGCCACGGCGAATCTGCCCCCCCCAATCTCCCCGGCGCCCCTGCACGCGCCCACTCTGACTGGGCCACGCTCGGCCGCCTGCTGCCGTACCTCTGGCAATACAAATGGCGCGTCATCGCGGCCATCGTCTTCATGGTGGGTGCCAAGCTGGCCAATGTGGGCGTGCCCCTGCTGCTCAAGCAGCTGGTGGACACCATGAACCTGCCGCCCGGCGATGCCACCGCGCTGCTGGTGGTGCCCGTCGGCCTGCTGCTGGCCTACGGCGCGCTTCGCCTGTCCACCTCGCTGTTCACCGAGCTGCGCGAGCTGGTGTTTGCGAAGGCCACGCAGGGGGCGGCGCGCAGCATTGCGCTACAGACTTTTCAGCACCTGCACGCACTCAGCCTGCGCTTTCACCTCGAGCGCCAGACCGGTGGCATGACGCGCGACATCGAGCGCGGCGTGCGCGGCATCGAGTCGCTGATCTCGTTCTCGCTGTTCAACGTGTTTGCCACGCTGATCGAGGTGGTGCTGGTGCTGACAGTGCTGGCCGTCAAGTTCGACGCCTGGTTTGCCTGGATCACGCTCACGGCCCTGGTGCTGTACATCACTTACACCGTGCTGGTGACCGAATGGCGCACCAAGTTCCGCCGCGAGGCCAACGAGTTCGACTCGGCGGCGCACACCAAGGCGGTGGACTCGCTGCTCAACTACGAAACTGTCAAGTACTTCAACAACGAGCAGTTCGAGGCGCAGCGCTACGACGAGAGCCTGGAGCGCCTGCGCCTTGCACGCCTCAAGAGCCAGACCACGCTGTCGATGCTCAACACCGGGCAGCAGCTCATCATTGCCACCGGGCTGGTGGCCATGCTCTGGCGTGCCACGCAGGGTGTGGTCGATGGCCGCATGACGCTGGGCGATCTGGTCATGGTCAATGCCTTCATGATCCAGCTCTACATTCCGCTCAACTTCCTCGGCGTGATCTACCGCGAGATCAAGCAGAGCCTGACCGACCTGGACAAGATGTTCACGCTCATGGACCGCGAGCGCGAGGTGGCCGATGCGCCGGGTGCGCAGCCGCTGGCCGGACTCGACCAGCCCACGGTGCGTTTTGAAGACGTGCATTTCGCGTATGAAACCCGCACCGACAAGGGCGGTGGGCGTCCCATCCTGCAGGGCGTGAGCTTCGAGATCCCGGCGGGCAAGACGGTGGCCGTGGTCGGCCCCTCGGGCGCGGGCAAGTCCACGCTGGCACGGCTGCTGTTCCGCTTCTACGACATCCAGCAAGGCCGCATCACCATCGCCGGGCAGGAAATTCGCGCGGTCACACAGGCCAGCGTGCGCCAGGCGATCGGCATCGTTCCGCAGGACACCGTGCTGTTCAACGACACCGTGGCCTACAACATCGCCTACGGCCGCCCCGGCGCCACGCAGAGCGAAGTGGAGCAGGCGGCGCGCGCGGCGCGCATCCACGACTTCATCGCATCCACCCCCAAAGGCTACGCCACCATGGTGGGCGAGCGTGGGCTCAAGCTCTCGGGCGGTGAAAAACAGCGCGTGGCCATTGCGCGCACGCTGCTCAAGAACCCGCCGGTGCTGGTGTTTGATGAAGCCACCTCGGCCCTGGACTCGGCCAACGAGCGCGCCATCCAGGCCGAGCTGCGCCAAGTGGCGCAGGGCAAAACCACGCTGGTGATCGCGCACCGCCTCTCCACCGTGGTCGATGCGCACGAGATTCTGGTCATGGACGCGGGCCGCATCGTCGAGCGCGGCACGCATGCCGCATTGCTTGCGGCGGGCGGGCGCTATGCGCGCATGTGGGCACTGCAGCAGTCCGGCGAGGTGCTGGAAGATTGAGGTATTTTTGGCCTCAAGCGCCCACTGGATAAGCGTCATTAGCTACTAAATTGGTAGCAAAAAAGCCCCGCATTGCGGGGCTTTTGACTGGGGTACTGTCGCTGGCTCAGGGCTTGCGCGCGGCGATCGACTTCTCCGCCTGGTTCACCAGATCGGCGCCGATCTGCCCCTTCCACTTGGCGTACACCGGGCGCGTGGCCTTGACGAATTCTTCGCGCTCCGCGGGGCTGAGCTGGGTGACGGTCACGCCCAGCCCTTCGATCTGCTTGATCAAGGGCTTGTCGGCCTCAATGACGCCTTTGCGGGCAATGGCGATCTGTTCCTTGCCGGCGTCCACGGCGGCCTGCTTGACGATCTCGCGGTCGGCCGGGGTCCAGCTGTTCCAGATTTCCTTGTTCACCACGAACACCAGCGGGTCGTTCACGTAGCCCCACAGCGTCAGGTGCTTCTGCGCCACGGTGTGCAGCTTGGCGGCGGTGAAGATGGCCAGCGGGTTTTCCTGGCCGTCGACGGCGCCGCTGGCGAAGGCGGGTTGCGCGTCGGCCCAGCTCATCTGCGTCGGGTTGGCACCCAGCGCGGTGAAGGTGTCGAGAAACAGGGGCGAGCCGACCACGCGGATCTTCAGGCCCTTGAGGTCCGCCGGGCTCTTGATCTGCTTCTTGGAATTGGAGATCTCGCGGTAGCCGTTCTCGCCCCAGGCCAGAGGCACCACGCCGGCCTTGTCCAGCGTCTGGAAGATGCTTTTGCCCACCTCGCCTTGGGTCAATGCGTCCACGGCTGCGTAGTCTGGAAACAGAAACGGCAACGAGAACAGGTTGAGCTGCTTGACCTGGGGCGACCAGTTGATGGTCGAGCCAATGGCCATGTCGATCACGCCCTGGCGCAGCGCGGAGAATTCGCGCGTCTGGTCGCCCTGGATCAGCGAGACGCCGGGGTAGAGCTTGATGTTGATGCGGCCCTGCGTGCGCTCGCGCACCTTGTTGGCCCACAGTTCACCGCCCTTGCCCCAGGGGAAGGCCGGGCCCAGCACGAGCGACATGCGGTATTCGCTCTTGTACGCCGTCTGTGCCAGGGCGCCAGGTGCGGTAAAAGCCAGGGCTGCGGCGGTGGCCACGGCGGAAGTCAGGAAGGTACGCAGTTTCATCGGTCAGTCTCCTTGGAAAAAGTCGGTCGAATACAGGGTGTCCGGCATCAGTAGCCCAGCTTGGCGGGCAGCCACAGTGCCAGCTGCGGGAAGGCAATCACCAGCACCATCACGAGGAACATGGCGAGCAGCATCGGGCCGACCCAGCGCACGGTGGACTCCATGCGCACACCGGCGATGCGGCAGGACACCATCAGGTTCACGGCCAGCGGCGGCGTGAACTGGCCCAGCGCCACCTTGAGCGTCAGGATGACGCCGAACCACACCGGGTCCCACTGGTAGTGGTTCATGATGGGCAGCAGCAGTGGCACGAAGATCAGGAAGATGGAAATGCCGTCGAGAAACATGCCCACGGTGATGAGCAGCAGGATCAGCAGCGAGAGCACGCCATATTCACCCAGGCCCGAGTTCACGATGGCGTTGGCCACCGGGTCGATCACGCCCAGGGTAGAGAGTGAATAGGCAAAGATGCCCGCGAGCGAGACCACGAGCAGGATCACGGCCGAAAGTTCGCCCGATTCGCGCAGGATGGGGAACAGGTCGCGCACCGTCATGGTGCGGTGCACCACCATGCCCACGAACAGCCCGTAGAACACGGCCACCACGGCGGCCTCGGTGGGTGTGAACCAGCCCGCGCGCATGCCGCCCAGGATCAGCACCGGTGCGGCCAGGCCCCACAGCGCCTCGCGCAGGCTCTTCCAGAACGGTGGGCGCGGCATGCTGGCTTCGAGCAGGCCCATCTTGTGGCGCCGCGCCATCCACACGGCCGGGACGATCAGCGCCACGCCGGCCAGCAACCCTGGCACCATGCCGGCGGCGAACAGCGCGGGCACCGAGGCGCCCGGCACCAGCACCGAGTAGATGATGAAGGCCACCGAGGGCGGGATCAGGATGTCGGTGGCCGCCGCCGCCCCCACCACGCTGGCAGAGAAGCTGCCGGGGTAGCCGGCGCGCGACATGGCGGCGATCATCACGCCGCCCACGGCGGCCGCGTTGGCCGGGCCCGAGCCCGAGATGCCGCCCAGGAACATGGCGACCGCAATGGCCACCAGCGGCAGCATGCCCGGGCCGCGCCCGACCATTGCCACGGCAAAGTTCACCAGGCGCAGCGCCACGCCCGAGCGATCGAAGATCGAACCGACCAGCACGAACATTGGAATGGCCAGCAGCGGGTATTTGCCCAGGCCGGCATAGAAGTTCTGCGGCACGGCGAGCAGGCCGAACCACTGGCTGTCGGCATTGGCCAGCGCGATGGCGGTGGCGCCCGCCAGACCCAGGGCCGCGCCGATGGGCACGCCCAGGAACATCAGCCCCAGGAAGGCGACGAACAGCAGAGTGGCAATCATGGCTGCTGCTCCCCGTCGCGGGGGCTTGGGGCGCCTTCCAGGAATTCCACGTCCGGCGGTACCCGGCTGCGGCGCAGGAACAGGCCGATGGCGCGCCAGGTGATGAGCGCCGAGAACACCGGCAGCCAGACCGAATACCACCACTGCGGAACGCCGATGCCCGGCGAGGTTTCGCCGAAGCGGTAGTCGTCCCAGACCACGCGCATGCTGAGCACGGCCATGGCGCCGAACAGCAGCGCCACGAGCAGCGCGCCGAGTTGCGACAGCCGCTGGCGCCGCGCCATGGAGCCGCTCTCGGCAAAGTACTCAATGCGGATGTGGCGGTCGCGCGCGACGGCGGCCGAGCCGGCCACCATGGCCAGCACGATCATCAGGAAGATGGAGATCTCTTCGGTCCAGGCGAACGACGAGTCGGTGAAGTAGCGCACCAGCACGTTGGCGAAGGTGATGAGGGCGAGCAGCGCCATCACGATGACCGTGAGCCAGTCCTCGATGCGCAGCGACCGGGGCTCGCTGTCGTCGGTAGCGGGATCGGGTCCGGAAGGGGGTGTGGTGGACATGGTGGCGGGCGATCGGGGTCGGCACGGCAGGGCGGGTGCGCTGCCGGACGCAAGTGCGGGGACAGCCCGGCATTATGCGGCGTGTTGATATGCACGCACAGCATTGGCGCGCATCGGCGGACCGCCCTGTCGGATTTGCGCGCGCGGATAATGCGCCCCATGGAAACCAAGTGGCTCGAAGATTTTGTCAGCCTGGCCGAGACGCGCAGCTTCAGCCGGTCGGCGCAGCTGCGCCATGTCACGCAGCCCGCGTTCTCGCGCCGCATCCAGGCGCTGGAGGCCTGGGCGGGTGCCGACCTGGTGGACCGCAGCTCCTACCCCACACGCCTGACCTCGGCCGGCAAGACGCTCTACGACCAGTCGCTGGAAGTGCTGCAGGCCCTGCAGAACACGCGTGCCATGCTGCGCGCGCACAGCTCGTCGAGCCAGGACATGATCGAGTTCGCCGTGCCGCACACGCTGGCGTTCACCTTCTTTCCGGCCTGGGTGTCGAGCCTGCGCACCAAGTTCGGGCCGTTCAAAAGCCGGCTCATTGCGCTCAACGTGCACGACGCGCTGATGCGGCTGGTGGAGGGCAGCTGCGACCTGCTCATCACCTACCACCACGATTCGCAGCCCTTTCAGATCGATGCCGACCGGTATGAAATGGTCAGCCTGGGCAAGGAAGTGCTCTCACCCTACAGCAAGCCCGACGCCGATGGGCAGCCCCTGCATTGCCTGCCGGGCAAGCCGGGCCAGCCACTGCCGTACCTGGGCTATGCACCCGGCGCGTACCTGGGGCGCGTGACCGAGCTCATCCTCAAGCAGTCGCGCACGCCCATCCACCTGGATCGCGTGTACGAGACCGATATGGCCGAAGGCCTCAAGGCCATGGCGCTGGAGGGGCAGGGCGTTGCCTTCCTGCCGCACAGCGCCGTCAAGAAAGACCTGCGCGCGCGCCGTCTGGTCAGCGCCGCGCCGCCGGGCTCCGAAGACCTGCAGATGGTGATGGACGTGCGTGTCTACCGCGAAAAGCCCACCGCCAAGGACGCCGCCAAGGGCACGGCACAGGCGCTGTGGGAGTACCTGCAGGCACAGGCCGGTGCCAACCCGGGCGCCATGCTGGTTTGAGCACCGGGCCGCTGGCCTGCCTGCAGTCCGGGAATACCCGCAAAAAACAGACCGATAAAGCCATGCCTTGGCAGCGCAACTGCCGGTATGCTTTTTGCTGAGGGGTTTCTGGTGGCAAGCCACCGACCCGTCGCATTGCTGAGCCCAGCGCGCACGCGCTTCACAATGCGCATTTCATGGGGATTCAGCCAGGCGTCAGCGTCTGGCGCACGAATCCCTAGAATGCACGTTTTTCCGTTTTACCCACAAGGAGACAACCATGAAAAAGCATTTGCTGGCAGCCGCCATTACCCTTCTGGCCGCAAGCAGCGCTATGGCGCAGGCCGGTGACACACTGGCCAAGATCAAATCCTCGGGCAGCATCACGCTGGGTGTGCGCGAGTCCTCGGGCCTGTCTTACACGCTGGGCAATGGCAAGTACGTGGGCTTCCACACCGAGATGGCCGAGCACATCATCTCCGACATCCGCAAGCAACTGGGCATGAGCGCGCTGGAAACGAAGTACCAGCCCGTGACTTCGCAAAACCGTATTCCGCTGGTGACCAACGGCACCGTGGACCTGGAGTGTGGCTCCACCACCAACAACGCCGCGCGCCAGAAGGACGTGGCTTTTGCCGTGACCACCTACGTGGAAGAAGTGCGCATGGTCGTCAAGGCCAATTCGGGCATCACCTCGATCAAGGACCTCAACGGCAAGAGCGTGGCCACCACCACGGGCACCACCTCGGTGCAGACCCTGCGCAAGAACGAGCGCGCCGGTGGCATCGACTTCAAGGAAGTTTATGGCAAGGACCACGCCGACAGCTTCCTGCTGCTCGAAACCGGTCGTGCCGACGCCTTCGTGATGGACGGCTCCATCCTGGCGGCCAACATCTCCAAGGCCAAGAATCCCGCCGACTTCAAGATCGTGGGCGAGGTGCTGAACGTGGAACCCATCGCCTGCATGCTGCGCAAGGACGACCCGGCCTTCAAGAAGGCGGTGGACGACTCCATCAAGCGCCAGATTGCCGATGGTTCGCTCGCCAAGCTGTACGACAAGTGGTTCATGCAGCCCGTGCCGCCGACCAACACCAAGATCGGTCTGCCGCTGTCTGAAGCCACCAAGGCAGCCTGGGCCAACCCCAACGACAAGCCCATGGAAGACTACGCCAAGAAGTAATCGCACACCAGGCCGCCCCTTCAAACCGCGGGTTTGGAGGGGCTTTTTTGTTGGGCGCCTTTGGCGGGGCCCGACACCCTCCGTTTGAAGAAGGAACGATCCTATGAGCTGGGATTGGCAGGTGTTCTGCGAAGACACCATGGAGCGGCAGGTGGTGCAGGGCTGCTTTGGCAAAGGCGGCGACATCACCTATTTGGACTGGATGCTGTCGGCCTGGGGCTGGACGGTGTCCGTATCGGTGCTGGCGTTGCTGCTGGCGCTGGTTTTGGGATCGGTCATCGGCACGCTGCGCACCCTGCAGGACCGGCCAGGCATCGTGCGCCTGGGCAACGCCTGGGTGGAGCTGTTTCGCAACATCCCGTTGCTGGTGCAGATTTTCCTGTGGTACCACGTGGTGCCTACGCTTTTTCCGGTGATGAAGGGCGTGCCCGGCTTCGTGCTGGTGGTGCTGGCTCTGGGCTTTTTCACCTCGGCGCGGATCGCCGAGCAGGTGCGCTCGGGCATCCAGGCCCTGCCGCGCGGGCAGCGCTATGCAGGCCTGGCCATGGGGTTCACCACCTTCCAGACCTACCGCTACGTGCTGCTGCCCATGGCGTTTCGCATCATCATTCCGCCGCTGACCAGCGAGACGATGAACATCTTCAAGAACTCGTCCGTGGCTTTTGCCGTATCGGTGGCCGAGCTGACCATGTTCGCCATGCAGGCACAGGAAGAAACCTCGCGTGGCATCGAGGTCTATCTGGCCGTCACGGGGCTGTACATCGTTTCGGCCTTCGCCATCAACCGCATCATGGCCTTCATTGAAAAACGTGCCCGTGTGCCCGGTTTGATCGTGGCCGGTGGCGCTGGGGGAGGTCACTGACATGAGCCTCGATTTTTCCTTCTACAACTGGGACCTGATCAGCAACTTCGTGCTCAAGGGGCTGTACTTCAGCCTCATGCTCACGGTGGTGGCCACGATCGGCGGCGTGCTCTTCGGGACCGTGCTGGCGCTCATGCGCCTGTCGGGCCGCAAGTGGCTGGTCGTGCCGGCCACGATCTATGTCAACGGCATGCGCAGCATTCCGCTGGTGATGGTGATCCTGTGGTTCTTCCTGCTGGTGCCCGCCATCATCGGGCGGCCCATCGGCGCCGAGGTGTCGGCAATGATCACCTTCATTGCCTTTGAGGCGGCGTATTTCAGCGAGATCATGCGCGCGGGCATCCAGTCCATTCCGCGGGGCCAGGTGTTCGCGGGGCAGGCCCTGGGCATGACCTACGGCCAGAACATGAAGCTCGTGATCCTGCCGCAGGCGTTCCGCAACATGCTGCCGGTGCTGCTCACGCAGACCATCATCCTGTTCCAGGACACCTCGCTGGTCTATGCCATCGGCGCCTACGACATGCTCAAGGGCTTCGAGGTCGCCGGCAAGAACTTCGGCCGCCCCATCGAGGCCTACCTGGCCGCAGCGGTGCTTTATTTCATCATGTGCTACGCCCTCTCGTGGATGGTCAAGCGCCTGCACCAGAAGATCGCCATCATCCGCTGAAGCACAAGAGACCGAGGAACAAAAATGATTGAACTCAAGAACGTATCCAAGTGGTATGGCCCCGTGCAGGTGCTGACCGATTGCTCCACCAGCATCCAGAAGGGTGAGGTGGTGGTGGTGTGCGGCCCCTCGGGCTCGGGCAAGTCCACGCTGATCAAGACCATCAATGCGCTCGAACCCTTCCAGAAGGGTGAAATCTATGTGGATGGCGTGGCGGTGCACGACCCCAAAACCGATCTGCCCAAGTTACGCAGCCGCGTGGGCATGGTGTTCCAGCACTTCGAGCTGTTTCCGCACCTGTCGGTGACGGACAACCTCACCATCGCGCAGATCAAGGTGCTGGGCCGCAACCCCGACGACGCCCAAAAGCGTGGCCTCAAGATGCTGGAGCGCGTGGGCCTGATTGCCCACAAGGACAAGTTCCCGGGCCAGCTCTCGGGCGGCCAACAGCAGCGCGTGGCCATTGCCCGTGCGCTCTCGATGGACCCCATCGTCATGCTGTTCGACGAGCCCACCTCGGCGCTCGACCCTGAAATGGTCGGAGAAGTGCTAGACGTGATGGTCGGCCTGGCGAATGAAGGCATGACCATGATGTGCGTGACCCACGAAATGGGATTCGCGCGCAAGGTCAGCCACCGCGTGATCTTCATGGACGTGGGTGGCAAGATCCTGGAAGACTGCTCGAAGGAAGAATTCTTCAACAACCCCGACGCACGCCAGTCGCGCACCAAGGACTTCCTCAACAAAATCCTGCAGCACTGAGCGCGCTGCGCAGCGGTTCGGCGGCACCTACGGGTGCCGCTGGTGTTTTCAGCCAGTAAGATGCGCAAGGCCGGAATCTTCCGGCGCGGCCGCAGGGCCAGAACGAGAACCTGAATATGTCGCAACCCGTGGTCATCACCGCCGAACTCACCCCTGAAAACGCCCAGGCGCTGGCGCAGTTCGTCAAACGCATCAGCCACGAGGCCATCCGTGCCGTTTCCCGCGACGATGCGGAAACCTTCCTGGTGCGTGACGCGCTGGATTCGCTGCGCGAGGCGCTGGACCTGGCCGGTTTCGACCCCGAATAAGGCAACCCCCGGGTGATGCATGGCAGGCCCTGCCGGGCACCATGCCGAGGGAGTGGTGGGACAATGGCGGCCATGACCGCCGCCCAAGACACCCTCACGATCACCCGCCCCGACGACTGGCACCTGCACGTGCGCGACGGCGCGCCCCTGCACACCGTGGTGCCGCACACCGCCGCCCAGTTCGGCCGCGCCATCATCATGCCCAACCTGCGCCCGCCCGTGACCACGGCACAGCAGGCCCTGGAGTACAAGCAGCGCATCCTCGCGGCCGTGCCTGCGGGCGTCTCGTTCGAGCCGCTGATGACGCTCTACCTCACCGACAACCTGCCGCCCGACGAAATCGCGCGTGCCAAAGAGGCCGGTGTCGTCGCCGCCAAGCTCTACCCGGCTGGCGCCACGACGAACAGCGACGCGGGCGTGACCGACCTGCGCAAAACCTACAAGACCCTGGAGGCCATGCAGAAGGCGGGCCTGCTGCTGCTGGTGCACGGCGAAGTGACCAGCCCCGACATTGATCTGTTCGACCGCGAAGCCGTGTTCATCGAGCAGCAGCTCATCCCGCTGCGCCGCGACTTTCCCGAGCTGAAAGTCGTTTTCGAGCACATCACCACCAAGGAAGCGGCCGACTATGTGCAGGAGTCCGACCGCTTCACCGCCGCCACCCTCACCGCGCACCACCTGCTCTACAACCGCAACGCCATCTTCACCGGCGGCATCCGCCCGCACTACTACTGCCTGCCGGTGCTCAAGCGCGAAACGCACCGCCAGGCGCTGGTGCAGGCCGCCACCAGCGGCTCGGCCAAGTTCTTCCTGGGCACCGACAGTGCGCCGCACCCCGCGCACCTCAAGGAACACGCCAGTGGCTGCGCCGGCTGCTACACCGCGCACGCGGCCATCGAGATGTACGCCGAGGCCTTCGACAATGCGGGCGCGCTCGACAAGCTCGAGGCCTTCGCCAGCTTCCACGGCCCGGCCTTCTACGGCCTGCCGCGCAACAGCGGCACCATCACCCTGCGCCGCGAATCCTGGACGCCACCCGACAGCTTTGCCTTTGGCGAGGCCGAGCTCAAACCTCTGCGCGCGGGTGAAGCGCTGCCGTGGCGCCTGGTCTAGATTTTTCTGCCATCGACTGGCAAGCGCCCTGGCTGGCCCCCTGGCGCGAGCGGGGCCTGCCGCTGGCCCGGCAGGTGGTCGCTGGCACACCGGTGGCGCAGGCCCTTGGGGAAGACGTCGCAGCGCCCCTGCGCTTCGTACCCCAAGAGGCGCTGCCACCGGGCCAGGCCTACGAACAGTTCATCTACGACACCGGCCAGGTCCCCACGCGCGACAACCTGCACGATTTTTTCAACGGCCTGGTCTGGCTGCACCTGCCCCGCGCCAAGCGGCGCATGAACCAGTTGCAGGCCCAGGCCATTGCCGCACAGGGCGTGGGTGCCGTGCGCGGGCCGCTGCGCGATGCAGTCACGCTGTTCGACGAAAACGGCGCCGTGCTCGATGCGCCCGCGCCGTTGTGGAGCGCGCTGCATGCGCGCGACTGGCGCCGCCTCTTCATTGACCTGCGACCCCTGTGGGCGCAGGCACGGCTGGTGCTGGTGGGGCATGCGCTGATGGAGAAGCTGGTTTGTGCACGAAAAGGCATAACAGCGCACGTCTATCAAGCGCCAGCAGCTATTGAATCAATAGCGAATGTGGATGCCTGGCTAGCGAACGAGTTGCAGTCGCAGGCGTGGTCGCGCAAGCCCTTCGTTCCTTTGCCTGTCATGGGGATACCCGGCTGGTGCCACGAAAACGAGAACTTTTCCTTCTATGATGATTCTTCTGTATTCCGCGCTATCGCGGCACGCCCTGCTTGAAGGGATAGGGGGCTGGCCCCATCTGCCAACCCTCAAGCTCTGACAACCTGCATTCCAGTGGAAGCACCATGAAAAGAATCGTCCTGTTCCTGTTGACCAACGTCGCCGTGGTGGCCGTGCTGGGCATTGTGGCCAGCCTGCTGGGCGTCAACCGTTACCTCACGGCCAACGGGCTGAATCTGGGCGCGTTGCTCGGTTTTGCGTTCATCATGGGCTTTGGCGGCGCCATCATCTCGCTGCTGATCAGCAAGCCCATGGCCAAGTGGAGCGCCGGCGTGCAGATCATCGACGGCACGCGCTCGGTGGACGAGGCCTGGATTGTCGAGACCGTGCGCAAGTTCGCCGACAAGGCCGGCATCGGCATGCCCGAGGTCGGAATTTTTGAGGGCGACCCCAACGCCTTTGCCACCGGCGCCTTCAAGAACTCGGCCCTGGTGGCCGTATCCACGGGTCTGCTGCAGAACATGACGCGCGAGGAAGTCGAGGCCGTGATCGGCCACGAAGTGGCGCACATCGCCAACGGCGACATGGTCACCATGACGCTGATCCAGGGCGTGATGAACACCTTCGTGGTGTTCCTGTCGCGCGTCATCGGTTATGCGGTGGACAGCTTCCTGAACAAGAACAACGAGAACCGCTCGGGTCCAGGCATCGGCTACATGATCACCACGGTGGTGCTCGACATCGTGCTGGGCTTTGTGGCGGCCATCATCGTCGCCTGGTTCTCGCGCCAGCGCGAATTCCGCGCCGACGCCGGTGCTGCCCAGCTCATGGGCCGCCGCCAGCCCATGATCAACGCCCTGGCTCGCCTGGGCGGTGTGCACACGCAAGAACTCCCCAAGAGCATGGCGGCCATGGGCATCGCCGGGGGCATCGGCAAGCTGTTCAGCACCCACCCGCCCATTGAAGAGCGCATTGCCGCGCTGCAGAACGCGCACAACAACGGCTGATCGAGGCCCCTTTGCTGCAACACACCCGCCAGGTGGCCCACGGCCCCTGGCGGGTTTCATTTTTTGGCCGCCGAACGCAGGGCTTCCAGCACCGCTTCCACGCGGGGCGCTGTCTCCACGCGCCAGCGGCGCCGGGGCGCGCGCAGCGTGTGGCGCTGGCGGTAGGCAGTGGGTGAGAGGCCCGTGTGCCGTGCGAATACGCGCCGGAAGGCCGCCGGGTCGGCGTAGCCGCAAGCCTGGGCGATGGTGGGGATGCTCTCCAGGGTGATTTCCAGCAGCACGCGCGCGCGGGCGCAGCGCAGTCCGTGTAGGTGATCGAGCGGTGAATGTCCCAGTTCCTCGCGGAAATGCCGCAGCAGCGTGCGCGGGCTCACGGAGGCTGCGGCGGCCACGGCGTCGAGCTCGTAGGGGCGGTCCAGGTGCTGCTCCATCCACGCGATGGCGCGCGCCAGGGTGCTGTCGCGGGTGCTCGGAATGTGCCGTGCCTGTAGCGCCTCCAGCGCAGCTTGGCCGCGCTCCGGGTCCGGGCGCAGCACCGCGCGCAGGGCCAGGGCCAGTTCGGGGCCCATGGCCTGCTGCGCCAGCGTGGCGGCCATGTCCACCATGCCCGTGGACAGTGCCGCGCTGAGCCAGGGGCCGTCTTCATGGAAGTCCTGTGCCGTGGCAATGGAGATGCCCGGAAAGTCGCGGCCGAATCCGCCGATGTAGTACCACGGCAGCGCCACGCGGCGGCCGTCCAGCCGCCCGCTGTGCGCCGCCAGCCAGGCGCCGCTGCCCTGTGTGCAGATGCGCAGCCCCTGGTCTACGGCTACGCCAAGCCGCCGTGCCAGCGCGGGGTTCTGGTCCACGGCGAGGCGCACAGCGGGGATGTCGGGGCAGTGCAGCGGCGCGATGAACAGGGCCGTGGCCGGCCCCTCGAAGGCCCCCGCGCGGGAGCAAGGCAGCAAGGGGCCGTCGGTGATAGACAGCGGCTGGCCCTGGGCGTCGGTCAGGCGCCAGCCGATACGCGGCGCCTGCGCGCCATGGCGCAGGCTGGCCAGCATGTTGGCCGTGTGCAGCAGATCCGCCAGTTGCAGGGCATGGCCCAGGGCGGTCTCCGGCAGCACGGGAATGTCGATGGCGACGCAGGGAGGCATGGCGATTTTGGCTCTTTCAATGGCCATTTTGCCTTCTTCAATGCCTGGGGGGCGCTCATAGCATGGGGCCTTCGTCCATTTCTCACACCCCTTGCCATGCGAAATTCCCTGACAGCTCTCTCGCTTGCCGCCGCCCTGGCTTCGATCGCCCACGCCCAGACGCTTGATGCCGCCGGCCTGCAGGCCATCGATGCCGCCGTGTCCGCCGTTGCGCCGAAGATGGTGCAGTGGCGCCGCGACATCCACGCCCATCCGGAACTGTCGGGCCAGGAGGTGCGCACTGCCCAGCTGGTGGCTGAGCACCTGCGCCGCCTGGGGCTGGAGGTGCAGACCGGCGTGGGCGGCACCGGCGTGGTGGGCACTCTGCGCGGCGGCCTGCCCGGCAAGGTGGTGGCGTTGCGCGCCGACATGGACGCGCTGCCCATGCCCGAGAAGACCGGCCTGCCATTCGCCTCCAAGGCCAAGGGCAGCTACCTGGGCAAGGAGGTGCCGGTGGCGCACTCCTGCGGCCACGATGCCCATGTGGCGATGCTGATGGGCGCGGCCGAGGCGCTGGCCGGCCTGCGTGCGCAGCTGCCCGGCACCGTCAAGTTCATCTTCCAGCCCGCTGAGGAGGGCGCACCCGTGGAAGCCGACGAGCATGGCAAGGTGCCGAGCTTTGGTGCCAAGGCCATGGTGGAGGCGGGCGTGCTCAAGGATGTGCAGGCCATCTACGGCCTGCACATCACGGCCAACCTGCCCTCGGGCATGGCGGGCTACCGCAGCGGTCCGCTGATGGCGGGCTCGGACAGCATCACCATCCATGTGGAGGGCAAAGGCGGCCATGGCTCCTCGCCCTGGAGCGCCATCGACCCGGTGGTGGCCGCCAGCCAGGTGGTGCTGGGCCTGCAGACCGTGGTGAGTCGCCAGCTCAACATCAGCAAGGAGCCTGCGGTCATCACCATCGGCTCCATCCAGGGCGGCACGCGCTACAACATCATCCCCGACAACGTGGAGTTGCTGGGCACGCTGCGTACCTTCGACGAGGGCATGCGCCAGGACGCGCTCCAGCGCATTGTCACCACGGCTGAATCCATTGCTGCCTCCAGCGGCGCCAAGGCCAAGGTGCGTTTCGGCCCTGTGGCCTATCCGGTCACCACCAACCCGGCCGCGCTGACCGAGGCCTCGCTGCCCGCGCTCAAGCTGGCCATGGGCGGCAAAGCTATGGTGATCCCGAAGGTGAGTGGTTCGGAGGACTTCTCGGAGTTTCAGAAGGTTGTGCCCGGCTTCTTCTACTTCCTGGGCGCGCCACCCAAGGGCGTGGACTTCGCCAAGGCCCCGCCCAACCATTCGCCGCAGTTCGACATCGATGAAGACCAGCTCCCCACGGGCGCGCGCAGCCTGGCGGCGCTGGCGGTGGACTTCCTGCGGCGTCCGTAATCGGGTGCTTCAACTGGCTCCGAGCAGGCTCCGTGCCACGGCTTCGCCGACGCGGATGCCGTCCACGCCGGCCGAGAGGATGCCGCCCGCATAGCTCGCCCCTTCGCCCGCCGGGTACAGGCCGGCGGTGTTCAGGCTTTGCAGGTTCTCGCCCCGGCCGATCTTGAGTGGTGACGAGGTGCGTGTCTCCACGCCGGTGAGCACGGCGTCGTGCATGTCGAAGCCCTTGATCTTGCGGCCGAACGCGGGCAAGGCTTCGCGCAGCGCCTCGGTGGCGTACGCGGGCAGGGCCTCGCGCAGGTCGCAGGGCGTCACGCCGGGCTTGTACGAGGGCTCCACGCTGCCCAGCGCCTGCGAGGCGCGGCCTGCGATGAAGTCGCCGACGAGCTGGCCCGGCGCGTTGTAGTTGCTGCCGCCCAGCACATAGGCGTTCGACTCCAGCTGGCGTTGCAGCACGATGCCCGAAAGCGGGTGGTGCTCCCCGTCCTTCAATGCCTCCACGCCATACGTGGCGCCCAGTGTGGCTTCGAATGCAGTGGGGTCGGTGGGGTAATCCTGCGGATCGATGCCCACCACCATGCCCGCGTTGGCGTTGCGTTCGTTGCGTGAATACTGGCTCATGCCGTTGGTGACCACGCGGCCGGGTTCGCTGGTGGCGGCCACCACGGTGCCGCCGGGGCACATGCAGAAGCTGTAGGCGGTGCGGCCGTTGACGGCGTGGTGCACCAGCTTGTAGTCGGCCGCGCCCAGCAGCGGGTGGCCGGCGTGGCGGCCCCAGCGCGCACGGTCGATCACGCCCTGCGGGTGCTCGATGCGAAAGCCGATGGAGAACGGTTTGGCCTGCATGTGCACGCCGCGCTGGTGCAGCATGGCGAAGGTGTCGCGCGCACTGTGGCCCAGGGCCATCACCACATGGGTGGCCGGTAGTTCGTGGGTCTGGCCCGTGGCCTGGTCCAGCACGCGCAGGCCGCGCAGCTGGCGCTGGCCGGCGGTGTCTTCTTCGACGAGTACATCGGTCACGCGCTGCTGAAAGCGCACCTCGCCACCCAGCGCAATGATCTGCTCGCGCAGGGTCTCGACCACTTTCACGAGCTTGAAGGTGCCGATGTGCGGGTGCGCCACGTACAGGATCTCGGGCGGTGCGCCGGCCTGCACGAACTCCTCCATCACCTTGCGGCCCAGGTGGCGCGGGTCCTTGATCTGGCTGTAGAGCTTGCCGTCCGAGAACGTGCCCGCGCCGCCCTCGCCGAACTGCACATTGCTCTCGGGGTTCAGCGCACGCTGGCGCCACAGGCCCCAGGTGTCCTTGGTGCGCTCGCGCACCGTCTTTCCGCGCTCCAGCACGATGGGCCGAAAACCCATCTGCGCCAGCACCAGTGCCGCGAAGATGCCGCAGGGGCCAAAACCCACCACCACCGGGCGCTCGGGCAGCCCCGCTGGGGCCTGGCCCACGGGACGCCAGGCCATGTCGGGCGTGGGCTGGATGTGCGGGTTGACGCTGTGGCGAGAGAGCAGGGTCGCTTCCTGCGCCGGATCAGCGAGGGCGATATCCACGATGTACACCGCCAGCAGCGCCGCCTTGCGCGCATCGAAACTGCGCTTGAAGACCTGCAACGTGGCGATGTCGGTATCGGCCAGGCCGAGCACCTGCACGGCCTGGGCACGCAGGGCCGCTTCAGGATGGGTGTCGGGG